>VSSQ01000007.1_pt1 | contig 451737 bp, 438 predicted proteins | sample 4763081 | NCBI WGS metagenome assembly VSSQ01 (sample SAMN12137344, study PRJNA551015) | bioreactor metagenome | isolation source: SDC9 anaerobic chlorinated ethene degrading culture | place: USA: Knoxville, Tennesee | collected 2015-01-01 | reverse complement strand
CCGCTCATGGCGGCAACTTGTATATAATAGCACAGCTTTATTCTTTATGTCAATAATATTTTTGTCCGATGACTAACCCGCTCTAAGACTACCGCTTCTATAAGCGGGAGTAAGGGCGACTAAGTCCCTGGATAAGGTTCGACTAGGATTTAGGTGGAGTTAAAACTCCATCTGAATCAAGCCTCACGTTATTTGGCTTACCTACCATATTTTGTACCTTCATTCGATAATTATACAAAAAATCTAAATATTTTCCAGATGTCTTAGCAAATTGCCGTAGCAAGCGCATTATAGTTTTATTTTGACAACTACTTTTCTTACTTTACCCATGCCTTTAACAGCACAGCCGGGACGATGAACGTCAGACGGCAGCAAAATAGTGTATACGCCTGGATGGAGTAGAATATCGATTTCATTAATAGCATTCTTATAAAAAACAAGATCTCTCACCGCATCATAGTCTTCTAGGAGCTCATTGCCCTCCGAAAGAAAGCTGCAACCAATATACTCTTCCCCTGCTGCGATGTATTGAATGTCGATATAACTGCGATGGGCTTCCGGCCGCCGATGGCCTTTAGGCTCTGTGTCATAGTCTGCAATCGTAGCATAAATAGTATCACCGTCAATTTCGTACCGCCCTGCGGCAAGTGTGCTAAAATCAGTGTTTTTAATGAAGTCCAGTCCTTTTTGTAAACTAGCTGACAACTGCTTTTTCTCAACAGCAATGTTTTTGATACATCCGTAAATCATCTTATTCCACCTTATCTTGCAGGCTCGGCCCTGCTTTGTTTTGTGTGCTCTAAATAGTTTGTTCTCGTCTTGCCGCAAAAATCCTTCGTTTTTTGTTAGTCAACCACGGATTATAAAGAGAGATTGCCAAATCTCTAGCTCGCCTGTACCGACAAACAGTCTGTCATTACAGGCTAAACTTTAGAATAGTAGCAATCTCTTTATGCTTTGGGTTTTCGCCCAATGGCCAAGCTTATGATGATTTGATTACCAAATTCCAATTACTTTCATCCAAGGAATTCCGATACCAAGCCAAATGATTAAGTTAGCGATAGATAGGACAAAACCATTCTTCCACCATTCGCCTTGTGTCATATATCCGGATCCAAAGAATATCGGCGATACTCCACATGCGTAATGGGTAAGGGTTGAACAAGCATTAGCAAGAACCCCGAATATAATCGCAGTCAATAATACAGGCGCACCAGCGGCTACTGCGATAGTAGCGAAAGCAGCGAACAGTGCCATAACGTGCGCGGTATTGCTTGCAAAACCATAATGCATATAATTATAAATTACACCAAGAATAATCAGCATTGCAAACCAGGATATACCGGCCAGTTCAGCGCCAACAACTCCAGCAAACCAGCCGATAAGACCAAGTTTCGAAAGATAGGCTGCCATGTTGACCAAAACGCCCATCCAGATCAAAACGTCCCAGGCACCCTTTTCTTCCAGCACATCATCCCAATTAAGAACACCTGTTAAAAGCATTATCGACAAACCTGTAAGAGCAACAAAGGCTGAATCAAACTTGGTTATACTGCTTGTTGCCCAAAGGATAAGGGCACCGATAAAGATGAAAGTCAGGATTTTCTCATTCTTACTCATTGGGCCCATTTTATTCAGCTCTGCTTTAGCCATTCCTTTTGCCTCAGGCGTATGCTTTAATTCGGGTGGGTAAATTTTATAAAGTATATAAGGGAAAGCAATAGTACAAACAAGACCTGGTACAATACAGGCCATAAACCACTGCATCCAGGTGATTGTCACACCAAAGAGCTCTTGAGTTAAACTAACAACAACTACGTTGTTTGAAGCACCGGTCATAAATATAGAGGCAGAAATAATAACAGCATTATATGAGCTAAAGACTAAAAACTTACCAACCCGCCCTGCTGTCGGGCCTGGCTCTGAACCAAATGCCGAACACAAGCTGCGGGTAATCGGATAAATGATCCCACCACCCCGCGCGGTGTTGGACGGTGTGAACGGAGCAACGATAAAATCAGTCGCTGACAAAGTATATGCAAGCTTTAGTGTGCTATCACCGAACTTGCTCATGAGAACATAGGCAATCCGCCGGCCAAGTCCGGTTACAATAAAACCCTTTGCAAACATAAAAGCTGCGACAATAAGCCAAATAACAGTATTGCTAAACCCTGCCAGTGCATCTCCAGGTTTAAGTACACCAGTCATTACAATGGTAGTTAAACCAATAATCGACGCCGTACCGATGGTTACCGGCTGCAGAATAAACGCCGCAATCGTTGCTACAAAGACCGCTAAGAGATGCCAAGCCGCAGGTTTAACACCTTCCGGCATTGGACTGTACCAAATCGCAAGCCCAATGATAATGCAAATTATCCCTCTTACTAATTTGCTCATAGTATCCTCCTTATATTGAATGTTGTTTATAATCGTATTGGTAAGCTAGAGAACTGGATAAAAATGATGACCTTATTATGTATTAGATAGCTAATATTTATATATTGTCTCTACTTACCCCAGAATAAACGTTCCCCCTTTTCTATACTTCGGTATTTTTTATACTGTATACATGATACAATTATACACACAATTATGACAACATCGAAAAATACGCTTTATGGTTCATATTGGTTAAAAACTCCAGTCTCTTATGTAAATTTTAGGCGTATATTACAGTTAATCGCATTTTTTTACAATTTTTAACTTTGCAGATAGTCTGCTAAAATCAGCTTACACGCATGGCGCGCCGCCATCTTAGAAGGCATTAGCTCAGTTAGAAAGATGGACCGCTTATTGCAGTCCATCCTTTTAACTGAGCTAATGCCATTTTTCATCTTCTACCTGTAATGATCAGAAAGAGATCAGGAATTAGTGAAGCTCGCCTTCATAAAAGAACATTTTCCCGGGATTCAAAATACCCGTGGGATCAACAGCCTTTTTAATCTCTTGTCCAAGCTTATAGCCAGCTAGACCTGTCTCGGCCCGGAGATAAGGTGCTTTTGCAAAACCAATCCCATGCTCGCCGCTAAGGGTCCCGCCAAGTTCTAACGTGACGATATGCACCTCATGCAGGGCCTTTTCCGCCCGTTCCTTCTGTTCTTTATTCCGTTTATCAAACATGATGGTTGGATGCATATTACCATCCCCGGCATGACCGCAGATAAATATAGGAACATCATATTTCTTTTGAATTTCAAGTACCTTTTCAACAAGGACAGGCACTAAACTGCGCGGAACGGTTGCATCTTCGGCAAATTTACAGGGAGCAACCTGGCCAAAGGCTGGATTAATCGACCGTCGGGCCAGCCACAGCTCTTCTGCCTCCGCCGGAGTTTTGGCCATTTTAACTTCACTGGCACCGCATTTCTTACAGATTTCGCTAACACGCTTGGCATCTTCTTCAACTGTTGATTCAACACCATCAACTTCGATAAGAAGTAATCCACCGGCTTTTACTGGCAATCCTATCTTAAGATAATTCTCTACCGAAACAATGCTCAAATTATCCATAATTTCCAAGGTTGTCGGGATAATCCCTGATGCCATGGTAACACTGACTGTTTTCGCAGCATCTTCCAGACGGTCATAGATGGCCATCATGGTTTTCTTCACGGCAGGGATAGGCACCAGACGCAACGTGATACTGATAATAACACCGAGCGTTCCCTCGGAACCGGTAAATAGCATTGTCCAATCCGGACCGGCCATGTCGCCATCAACTTCGTTACCGGTTTTAACAATGCTTCCGTCAGACAACACGGCCTCAACACCTAAAACAAAGTTACGGGTAATACCGTATTTTACCCCTTTAGGACCACCTGCACACTCTGATACATTACCGCCCAGCGTCGATTCTTTCAAACTGGATGGATCAGGTGGATAGAGCAAGCCAACTTTATTGGCTGCAGTCGTCAAAGCAAAGGCAATAACGCCTGGTTCTACTACAGCAACTTTGTTTACCGGATCAACTTTTAGAATCCTGTTCATGCGGGTCATTTCCAGGACGATGCCGCCCTTCAGCGGAATGGGTCCGCCTGACAGGCAGGTGCCTGCCCCGCGGCAAGTCACTGGAAGATGATGACGGTCCGCAATCTTGACGATTTCCACAACCTCATCCCGACTTCCCGGCTGCACAATAGCCTCCGGTTTGGCATTAAACATTGTTGCATCATTAGAGTAGATAATCATGTCTTCATTAGCGGTCATAACATGGTCCGCACCCACAACCGCGCTTAGTTCTTTGATAACATCAGGCTTTAGCATGCTTTACCCTCCTTTCGGCTGGCAGCGTCATAGGCCATATTGATGACTTCGGCCGTATGCAGCACTTTTACAGAACTATTCCTTTGGGTCAACCCATCCGTAATATGCATCCGGCATGATGAACACCCTGTAACCAAATAGTCCATTCCTGTGTCTTCAACATTATCAAGCTTCTTATCGTTGATTTTGCGTGAGAGTTCATAATAGACAGCACTAAAGCTTCCGCCCGCTCCGCAACACCGATTAGCATCTTTCATTTCGACAAATTTTAATCCGGGTATTGATTTTAGAATTTCACGCGGTTCAGACGATACATTCATGCCGCGTACCAGATGGCATGGATCATGATAGGTAACCTTAAACGGCAGTTTCCCTAACTTCGACAAATCACAATATTTTAGAACAAACTGTGATATATCGAGAACCTTTGTTGAAATTTCCTGCCATGTGGAAAGCAACGAGGAATTGTCTAAAATATGCTTATATTCATGCTTAAGAGCTGCTCCGCAGGAAGCACAAGCGGTTACAATATGATCATGCTTTTCCGCACTGATTGCTTTAATATTTTGTTCGGCCAAAAAGCGACCGGTTTCTACGTCGCCTGATGTAAAAGCCGGTGTACCGCAGCAGCACTGTTCTTCGGGAATAACAACATCCCAGCCGTTTCTTGTCAGGATACTAACAACAGCTTCACCTGGCTCCGGATACATATAGTTAAGCATACATCCGGTGAAAAACAACACTCGTCCTTTACTGACCGGTGTTTTAGCTTTTATAAACTTTGGCAGACGCGAACGCAAAGGATTCGTTGTCATGTTCGGCATAATCCGCCGCTGATTCAGCCCTGCTCCAGGCAGCAGGATGCGGGGAACACATCCGCGTCCATCCGGCAGTTTCTTGAAGATCAGGTTCTGAAATAGGGCGCCGGTCCGCAGACCAAGGTCAAAGAGTTTCCGGTAACGCAGACCGGTAAAAGCCATTTTTTTCGCTGGCGACAAACCATTATGCGCGACCGCAGCTGCCCGACCTTCCATGATTAATTTATCTGTGGCGACACCAGACCCGCAATGGGCCTTACACGCTTTGCAGAGCAAGCACTTTTCAAACCGTTCCTGCACACCCGGAGTAAGTTCGACGTCACCTTCCAGAACAGCTTCCATCATCCGGTTTTTACTGCGTGCTGTCGTATTTTCATTATTCTCAGCGAGAAATACCGGACAAATTGAGCGGCAAGTTCCGCACCGGCTGCATTTTATAACTTCCTGTTCGATTACTCGGCGTCTTTCAGTCTGGTTCATTTTATCACCCCCGCCGGTCTATTAAATATCTGGGCCGGATCCATGCACTGTTTAAAGTTTTTTTCTAACACAGCTAATGCTCCACTGCCGCCAGCACCATGCACCCGCTCATATTTTCCGGTTGACACCCCGCCCAAAGCTCTGGCTTGGTCTTGCAGCTTGGTAATGAAGATATTGGTTCCAATATCGGCCTTTTTCACATACAGGTTGATTTTACCATCAGCCAGTTGCCCAAAAAGCCCACCTTCCCAATTGTTTTCTTTCAGCGCTTTTTTTACTGTTTCGGCAAATTTACTCACGCCAGGATAAGGTATCTTAAATTCATCTACAAGCCAGAAACCTTCTTCCTTGGTCTCCAAATAAGACAGATCAGGAAGTTTGGCTTTGACCGCTGCATTTTTTGCTTTGCATACCGTCAGCATTTTATTAACTGCTGCAGCATAATCATTGACTTCAGCTTCGTTACCATCCAATTCAAAGATAATCCGCTGCCCCTGTTGCTTTTGTCCGAACAGCTTGGTTCCGGCTATTGGATCAGCCCAGTATAGCCAAGCCGGTGGAACCGGACGTGACTGCAATTCACCTGCCAGCTTACTAGCAGCTTCCAGCGAGGCAACTTCAACATCGTAACGCAACCGGCATGCCGGTTGCGGCATCAATTTTAAGACAAATTGAACACCGACTGCTAAATCAGCATAAGCCCCTGTCAAAAAGCGGGTTAAATCATATCCGCTCACGTTTTTGATGCATTTACCACCAACCGCTGTTATCTCTCCATTAGGAAATACATAACTGGATCCAAGCAAGAAGTGTTTGCCGGCTCCATATTTCCAGGATAACAGGTTCGGGCAGCCTCGATGCGCCCATTCTCCAACGCTCAAGCTCTCTAGGATGGGTGAATCAGCCGGAATAAAGCGCAACCCTTTAGCAGCTGCAGCTTTATTCAGGTCTTTAAGCAAAAGGCCCGGCGGTACAATGGCCATCAAATTATCAACATCAAACACTTCAATTTCATTCCACTGACTCAAATCCAAGCTAATTCCATGCTCGCCAGGTTTGCGGTACAAATAGACTGGATTCCTGTCTTGCTGGGCTTGGCGGAATACTTCTTGGAGCTGATCACTGGCGGAAACAGTTACATTTTTAACGCCTGTCATTGCTATCCCCCCCACAAAAACCTTCTTACTTAGCTTGTTTGGCAATATCCAGAGCCACGTCTAAAATCATATCCTCTTGGCCGCCAACCATTTTCCGCCGTCCTAGTTCAACAAGAATATCGCGTGTATCAACACCATACCGGGCAGCTGCTCGTTCGGCATGGAGCAGGAAGCTGGAGTACACTCCGGCATAACCGATCATGAGCGATTTTCCGTCAACCTGTACCGGATGTGTCATGCGCGGACGAACTAAATTATCGGCTGCATCAGATATTTTATACAAATCGGCTCCAACTGGAATTCCCAGCTTATTGCAAACAGCCACAAACGGCTCAGCTGGAGTATTGCCCGCACCAGCACCTAACCCAGCCAAAGATACGTCAATCCGATCCGCACCAGCTTCAACTGCTGCGATACTGTTGGCTACTGCTAAGGAAAGATTTTGATGAGCATGGAATCCGATGTGAACATCTGCAGGCAAAGCCTCGCGCAGAGCTGTGATACGTGCTGTTACACCATCAGGAGTGAGATTGCCGGCCGAGTCGGTCGAATATACACAATTCGCACCATAGGAGGCCATTAGTTTAGCTTGTTCAACAAGCTTTTCCGGTGGAATCATATGGGACATCATCAGGAAACCTACTGTATCAAGACCGTTTTTCCGAGCAAACGCAATATGCTGTGCTGAAACGTCGGCTTCGGTGCAATGAGTGCAAACCCGTACTGTGTTAATTCCGTATTGCATAGCTTCCTTCAAATCTTCAATTGTACCGATTCCGGGAATCAGCAACACGGAAAGTTTGGCATTTTTAATTTGCGGGGCAACTGCTGCCAGATATTCGGCATCAGTATTTTTCGCCAAACCGTACTGCAACGAGTTTCCGCCCAAACCATCACCATGTGTTGCTTCAATAATATCCATACCAGCTTCATCAAGAGCCTTAGCAATGACTGCCATATCATCATCTGAAAACTGGTGCGCCATTGCGTGCATGCCGTCACGCATGGTTACATCTGTTAAAATAATTTTTTTATTATTCATCATTTATCCCTCCTATTTAACATTGAAACGTTCTGCTGCCATTGCTTCGGCAACACATACAGCTGAACAATTCATAATATCCAGATTGCCGGAGTAGGTTGGCAGGAAATCGCCCAAGCCTTCTACTTCGATAAATACAGTGACACGATTACCATCAAATTGAGGTTCATGCTTCAGCCGATAGCCAGGTACGTATTCTTGAACCTGTTTGACTATATTGGCAATGGACTCTTTAACAGCCTTTTCTACCTCTGGTCCCTCTTGCTCCATCAGGCAGCGGACTGTGTTACGCATCATGATTGGCGGCTCAGCCGGATTCAAAACGATAATGGCTTTGCCTTTTTTGGCTCCTGCAACAACTACTTGTGCCTTGCCGGTTGTTTCAGTAAACTCATCGATATTGGCCCGAGTTCCAGGTCCGGCCGATTTGCTAGAAATTGTCGCAACAATCTCGGCATAACTTACAGGAACAACCCGGTTCACCGCATAAGTAATCGGTGTCGTCGCCTGACCACCACAGGTAACCATATTGACATTATCGACTTTTAGTGCATCCTGGATATTAACCGAGGGAATAACAAACGGCCCAACTGCCGCCGGAGTTAAATCAATTGCAATCTTACCGAGTTCACGATAAACTGGTGCATTTGCAATATGAGCATTCGCACTTGTTGAATCAAAAATAATATCAAATTGATCGGCATATTCACGAACTGCGTCAATACTTTTATGGGAAACAAGCAAACCTTCATTCTTAGCTCGCTGCAGGCCTGTTGAATTAGGATCAATACCGATCATAATTCTTGGTTCAAGTACCTTGCTGCGTTTTAATTTATACATAAGATCTGTCCCGATATTCCCCGAGCCCATAATTGCTACTCGTACTTTATTCAATGTCGTCGCCCCCTAATTATTCTATATTGTCAAACTCTGTTCTTATTCCTTCTTATACATTAACCTTACCTTCTCTTACCTTAGGGTCTATACCCTAGCCTGCGAGAAATCTCTGCAGCAGCATTCTGCACAGCGCCAATAAGCTCTTGCATCCGCTTATCATCCAGTCGGGCCGAAGGACCTGCAATGCTCATAGCGGCCACTGCTTTACCACTATAGTCAAAAATCGGTGCCGCCACACAACTTAACCCGATTTCATTCTCGTCTTTATCAAAAGCATACCCCTGTTTTCTTACTTGGGCTAATTTTACAAGCAGTTCTTCTCTGCTGCCTATCGAATATTCCGTTACCTTGTTCAAAACAGGCGGAATTATTTCGCATAACTCATCATCGCTTTTATCTGCCAACAATACTTTCCCAACGCCGGTCACATAGGCGGGATAACTCATGCCAACAGCAGTAAAGACTTGAAAGGACTTGCTCGACGTACATTTGTCAATATAGACAACATCTGTACCGCGCAGAATCACAAGATGGACAGTCTCACCAACCTGCTCTGAAAGTTCTTGTATTACAGGGCTTGCAACCGTCCTAATCTCCAGTCGATCCAATAATCGGTTGCCCAAAACCAGCAGGTGCATTCCAAGTCGGTACTTACCTCTTTCTTCATCTTGCTCGACCATATCATAATGTTTCAGGGTATTTAATATCCCATGGACAGTACTTTTATTTAAATTAAGCTCGCTTGCAATTGCATTTAGCGTAAGCTCCTGATTACTGCCGTTAAAGCAATTTAGAATCTGAATGGCTCGTTCGATGGATTGAACCATAATGCCTTGTTGTGCCACAATATCATCTCCTTGAGCAAATTTTATCGTCATTCTATATAAGTAATGCTGTTGTTGAGATTTCGCGGCTTTTCAGGCAGTTCCTTCTTCTCATTTGCTTATTTTCTATAAAATAAGCTTCTTATATCGCTTTCACAAGAGGGCCTTCTTCGCGTTCGGCTTTGCGGCCCCAGTAAGTTGCGAGCGCAGAACCTGTCAGGTTATGCCACACACTGAAGATGGCTCCAGGAAGGGCAGCAATTGGATCAAGGTAGGCAAGAGCTAATGTCATGGCTAACGCCGAGTTTTCCATGCCAATTTCAAAGGTGATGCCCTTTGCTTGGAAGAGATTCATTCCGGTAGCACGAGCGCCTAAATAACCCAGGCCCAAACCAATGCCATTATGCAGCGCCACAGCGAGGAGAGCAATTCCGGCAACTGTAGCCAGACGGCTTGCACTAACGGCTGTACCACCGATAATAATCAGGAGAAGCGCCAGCGTTGACAACCCAGGCAGGTAAGGTTTTACTTTAGCAATCAGAGATGGAAGCATCATATTGAATGCAATTCCCAGTCCGACTGGCAGAAGAACCATTTTGGCAATGTCTACTAGCATGGCTCCAGCATCAACCGGAACAAGAGAACCAGCTAACAGTAAAAACATGGCGGGCGTAATCAGCGGAGCCAAAACAGTATTGAAGCTGGAAACAGTGACGGAAAGCGCTGTATCACCGCGCGATAAGAAGGTCATAACATTGGAGGCCGTACCACTTGGGCAGCAACCTACCAAGATCAAGCCAGCAGCCAGAGCTGGTGGAAGATTTAAGAGATGCGCTACGCCAAAGCCGACAAATGGCATAATCATATAGCGCAAGATAATTCCGGCGATAACATTTTTCGGTTGTTTAAAAACAAGTTTAAAATCATCCAGTTTCATCGTAAGTCCCATAAACAGCATAACGGAGCCTAGCAGGTACGGAATAATCTTGGGAATAGTCTTGAAAGGTTCCGGGTTAGTAAGAGCAATACCTACGAAAATAACAATCCAGACCGGGAAAAATCTTGTGAGAACACCAAAAATTTTTAACATAATTTCCACTTCCCTTCTTTTTTTAAGAGCCTCGTTTCCAAGCAGGCATGATTTTTTTGATCCTTCCACCCCTTTTCTATTCTATATTGTAGAACTCAATTCTTGCTCATCTGTAAATAAAAAACTGCTTTTGTCAGTTCTATAATATAGAATTACGTTCTGTATTGCTATATTGCATGACTTCGCTACCCGATTGAGAACTCCTGCTGAAAATTTCTGCTTATTTAAATTTATTTTGCAAGACCATCACCGCATGAGTGCGGCCTGCTCTGGAATTTTTCGCAGCTGAAGTTTGCGACCATACAGCCTTACTGCAATGGCAAAGAGAAGAAGCCCTGCCACCAATAACGTAAAAACGCCATAATGCAGCATTGGTGCATAGCCAGCCAGCATAAGATCACGGACATTGTTAGCCGCATAGGTGATCGGAAACAGCGAAGCTAGCACCTTACTAAAAATTCCCATGGCATGCAGCGGCCAAGTATAACCCGAGTAGATAAAAGCTGGCACAGTATAGGAAAGTGAAAGCTGCGTAAAGCCAACCTCATCCTTGCAGATAAGGGCCATTAAACTACCCATAATTGCAACAGTAAACAAGAAGGCAGCTCCCACAAGGATGATACTGGTCAAGCTTCCGCGGCACGGTATTCCAAAGCCTTGCACAGCAATCAACAGCGCCAACATATAAGACAGCACTCCACCCAGCCAGTAAGGAGTGATTTTGCCTAACAGCATAACTACCGGGCTTGTGTCGTGAAATTCTTCAAATTTCTCATTCGTCATACTGGCCCCTACCGAGAGTAGCACGCCTTGCTGTAAGGCTGCCATGGCTACCCCCAGCACAAAAAAGTCCAAGTAACTTAATATCGGGTTATTAAGCACTCTTAACCGAAAATCAATCGGCGCTGCTCGATTAAGGGCCGGATCTGGCAGCTGCCCTACTGTCTCAAGCAAACTCCTGCCAACACCAGCAGAAAATCCCATCATGATTTCCTGGGCTGAACTCATAATGGTATTGCCAATAATAATATTGGCTCCATTCGCTTCAAGCATGATCTGTGATGCCCGGCCTAACTTTATATCTTTATTGAAATCAGGCGGAATGGCCAAAGCAGCCTGGGCCGTTTTATCTTGCAAATAACCTTCCATTTCTTCCTGGGTTGACACATAAGCCACAACCCGATATCTGTCAGAATCCTCAAAGGCCCGGACAAGGGAACGACTGAGCTGCGTCTGGTCTTGATCATAAACAACCATAGGCACATAATTAACAACACCTGTCATGTATAACAAGCCAAACAGGACAGCATACGTAGCTGACGCGCCGAACAAATAAAACGCCCGTTTGGCATCTTTAATAAATAACTGCTGCAATTCGCGCTTAATAATTTGCCAAAAATTCATGTTCTCCCCTCCATGCCGCTTAAACGAGCACTCTATGTCTGTTCGTACCTACTCCGCCGCCAGGAAAATATCAGTGTTGAAATCGCCAGTAACCCTAGGCCAAACATGAGCAAGATCATAACATTGTTCTGTAAAAAAGGTGCATAGCCGTTAAGCATTAAGTCGCGCACATCGTCGGCCATATAGGTGAGCGGCAGAAGCTTAGAAAGCATCAAACTGATTTCATTCATGGCCAAATGCGGCCAAACATAACCGCTGAACAAAAGGGCCGGCATAATGTACACCATGGGTAATTGGACAGCGTATACCTCATTCGGCGCAACAGCTGAGAAAAAACCACCGACACCCACAACTGCAAGAACGAAGGCTGTGCCGCTCATCAGCACACTCGCCACACTCCCCTTAAACGGTAAATCAAAGCCATAAACAATGATCAACATATACACAGCAAACGCGACCACCCCTAAAGCCCAGTACGGAAGAAGCTTGCCAATAATAAGCCGGCGCGATGATACGCCGCGCCAGTCCTCTAGCCGTTTGTATTCCCGATTAAGGGCTGTGCAGATCGCCAGCATAATTCCAATCTGCAGCCCGTTGGCACCCAGCCCGGCCAAGATAAAATGACTATAGGCAAAAGTCGGGTTATTTAAAATTCGCACCCCAAATTGGATTGGAGCCGCCTTGTTAAGCGCCTCGTCAGGCATTTGCCCGATTGCCTCAATTAGATTCATACCAACTCCGGCCGAAAATGTCTGCACAATTTCCTGGGCCGAACTCACGACTGAATTAGCGAACAGTAAATTGCTGCCATCGACCTGGACTAACACCTCCGAACCCATCCCACGCTTAACATCACGCGCAAAGTGTACCGGGATGGCAACAGCTACCTTAGCCCGCCCTTCCCGCAGGTATTCTTCCAGTTCTTCCTGGGAATCGACATAGGCGACAATGTCATAACGCTCCGAATCGCCAAAAGCTTGGCCCAATTTCCGGCTAAGCTGGCTCTGATCTTGGTCATAAACTACGGTTGGCATATACTTAACCGCATTTTCTTGATACACCACACCAAACAACAGACTATAAACAATCGGAATGCCAAGTAAGAGCAGTGCTGTTTTCGGTTCCTCAATAAACATGCGCCGCAGTTCCTTTTTAACAATCTGCCACAGCGTCATGTTACTTACCACCATTCACCAGCCGGAAACGCATCCCCGGCCTTATTTGCTCAGAATTAGTTTGAATCTTGACATTGAACGTGATAATATCGGTTTCATTTCGCTCGTTTGTAGCACGATAGGTGGCAAACTCCGGTTTTTTACTTATATCAACAATGGTTCCGGAAAGCTTAAAGCCAGGGTCTTTCCCCTCAACATTCACGGTACTGTTCACTTTATATTTACTTAATTCAGTTTCTTTTACTTTAATATTAATCCAATTATCATGAGGATCCTGAATAGCAGCAATAGGCGTTCCTGTTGACACCATCGCGCCGGCTTCGACATACTTGGTGACCACAATACCGGCAAACGGGGCCCGAATTTCAGTCTCATCTAAGTAAACCTGCATTTCCTGCAGCTGCGCCTGGGCCTGGGCTATTTTGCCCTGCACCGCCGCTTCGTTGTCTCGATTGGCTTGCGTTTGGAGCAGACCAGCCTGCGCTGCAGCCAGCGATGATTCCGCCTGGGCGTAGCTTGCCTGGGCAACATCATACTTCAACCGATAGTTATCAAGGGCCTGCTGCGACACAGCTCCCGAGGCCGCCAAATCCTTAAACCGGCTGTAATCCTTTTCTGACAGGGCTAAATCTGCCTGTGCCTTATTCAGTTGGGCCTGGGCCACAGCCAGTGACGCCTGGCTGGTTTGGTCTTGGAGATTTGTTACCGTTCCAGCTTGCGAAAATTGTGCCTCCAGCGCCTTGATACCGGCTTTGACCTGGTCAGTCTTAGCGACAAGATCTCGATTATCAATGCGCGCTAACAACTGCCCTTGTTCGACCTGGTCACCTTCTTTGACAAGCAGCTCTACAACCCTGCCGGCGATTTTCGTATTAATATCAACTTCCTTCGCCTCGGCCCGACCCCAAACCTCAGATGGTGTGCTGGCTGGCTTACTACAGCCGCTCATCATCCCCGCTGCTAACAGTATGATTAAACTAAAACTACCCCACCTTAATAAAGTGTTCCTTCTCAATCCTGCTAACATGGCCATCCCTCCATTTACGCTTTAGCACCAGCCCAAAAACATTGCCAAACTTGCGGCAACATATTTATATAATGATCATCGTCCGTGAGTATAACCCGAGTAATAATTCCATCCAGCAAGCAAAGATACGTATTAGCCATATCTCGAGCATTCCCATCCCGTACTTCACCCTTGGCAATGCCTTCTTGAAATATATTCTCAATAATAGAAACGAACACAGTATTTAAGTTTTTCCATGGCATCAAGATCGTGTCCCGCAATTCCACCGGCGGGAACATCCATACCCGGACCCAAAACGCCATTTTACTTCTGTCTTGCAAAAAATAAATAATCATGGACTCAAAAATACAGTAAAGGCGTTGCTCAAAATTCATAGTTTTGGTATCAAGCAGCACTTGCTGGCGATAGTTGCGATAATCCTCAGCCACTTCCTCAACCACTGCTAAAAACAAATCGTGCTTACTCTTGTAATGCGCATAAATTGATGGCTTCTTTATTCCAACATCCCCGGCAATCTCGGCTAAAGACGTTCCATCATAGCCTTTCGCTGAGAAATGCTTTAAGGCGACAATTAAAATTCGTTTTGCTGTCAAATAAACCACCTGCTTTCTATGTTACCTACCGTTCGTTAGTGTAACTCAGTTCTAGTCCCTTGTCAAAACGCAAAGAACTAATTAGTAAAAAAGAGATTGCCACCCCACTAAGCTCCTCACGATGACAAAGTACCAATCTTATCATTGCGACCAGAGCGCCAGCGGATGCGGCAATCTCATTCATATTACGAACATTGCATTAAACTATTCTTCAATAACCGCCGGTGGGGCGGCTAAAAACTCCACTTTCGGATTGTTATCTGTTGACCATTGTAAAGACCATTCGTTAGGAAAGAGGGCCACAAGGCGTTCCTTAATATCGCGGACAATCATCGCTCTGTCCATACCCTTCATTGCCCGTACATCAATATTATCACCTTTAAGCCAGCGCGCTACCTCATAGCCAAGGAAGTGCATAAGAAGTTCAGCACCGTATTCACCTTTAAGACGATGTTCCAAGACCTCAAACTGCAGCTGCCCAACCGCCCCGATAATAAACGATTCCGTGCCTGCATCCTCTTGCCGGAAAATTTGAATAGCCCCTTCTTGTGCCAGTTGCTTGATTCCTTTAAGAAACTGCTTGCGTTTCATAGTATCTTTCGCCTGAACACGGGCGAACCGCTCGGGCGGGAAAGTCGGAAAGGCTTCAAAGGTAAAGTTCTCGCTGTCGCCGATTATGGTATCGCCGATACCAAAAACTCCAGGGTCAAACAAACCGACGATATCGCCAGGATACGCATCATCGATGATTGTCCTGTCTTGGGCTAAAAATTGCTGCGGCTGACTCAGTTTGAGTTTTTTACCGGTGTTGATATGATTGACCGTCATACCCCGCTCAAACTTGCCGGAACACACCCTGATAAAGGCAAGCCTATCGCGATGAGCCGGATTCATATTGGCTTGAATTTTAAAAACAAAGGCTGAAAAATGCTCACTTTCAGGATCAAGCTTGCCCTCTGATGTTATGCGGGCCGCAGGCTGCGGAGCCAATCGCAGAAATTCTTCCAGAAAGGGGCGCACACCAAAATTAGTCATTGCACTCCCGAAGAAAATTGGGGTGAGCTCACCATTAAGCACTTTCTGAAGGTCAAACTCGTCACCAGCCATATCTAAAAGCTCAATATCATCACACAGGGTTTTATGGATATCCTGACCAATGATTTCGGCAAATGCCGGATCATCAACACTTCCCATCGTCGAGGGAAGCACCCATTGACCATGCGAGCCGCCACTTTCAAAAAGCTCCATTTGCGCTAAGTTACGATTGTAAACACCTTTATATTCGCCATCAATACCAATCGGCCAATTCATCGGATAGCTTTTAATATTAAGGACTTTTTCAATCTCTTCCATAAGCTCAAATGGGCTTTTGCCATTCCGATCCAGCTTATTGACAAAGGTGAAGATTGGAATCCCGCGCTGCTTACAGACTTTAAACAATTTCTTGGTTTGCGTTTCGATCCCTTTAGCTACGTCAATCAGCATAACAGCACTATCAACGGCCATAAGCGTCCGATAGGTATCCTCACTGAAATCATCATGACCAGGAGTGTCCAAGATATTGATACGATAGCCATCATAATCAAACTGCATAACACTAGATGTTACCGAAATACCGCGCTGTTTTTCAATTTCCATCCAGTCAGACACCGCATGCCGCTGCGCCTTTCTGGACTTTACTGAACCCGCCAAATGAATCGCACCGCCATATAAGAGCAGTTTTTCAGTCAGTGTTGTCTTACCAGCGTCAGGGTGAGAAATAATTGCAAAAGTCCGGCGCCGTTTAATCTCCGAACTCAATTCAGGTATACTTGCCATACAAAACCTCCACTATTTTTCGAAAGCTATGTCATATGGACCGGATAATCAGCCCTATCATATTAAAAATACAGACTTCCTTTATTTTACCACACTAGGCATCTAAAAAAAACAAAAAGCGCTTTTGCGCTCAAAATGTCCTTGTCTGCTTGGTAAATGCCTATTTGAGCAGCAGTTGATTAAGATAAGTTGCTAAACCATCCAAATCAGGAAACAGCGAGAAATGGCTAATCCCATTTTGCTTGATATACCGCACAGCATCAGCCTGAACTTCGCGGGTGAGCTCAATATAGACAAGATGTCCACTTTTCACAAGCTGGCCGCCAAATTCCTTGTCAAGCGCCTCACTGCAATTACCTTGGACAGTAAACACACCGTGCTGTGAGCAAATGCGCTGCGTATTTTTAATCGGATAAACCGCAATGGAGGGAATCGCCTGTCCCGAAACATAGGCCTCAGGATAAGGGAAAAACGCTGGTGCAGGAGAAATAATCACCTTGCGATTCACAGCAAGATTGTTTAATTCCAGCGGATCCAGCATCCAGATTGCTGCCTTTTCACTGCTCCAATTACAGAGAGCAAAATACACGGCAATCGCAAAACTCTCTGACCAATCTAACAGCCGGGTCTTGCCGCCATGATGCTGAAGCGAATAAACAAGTGACCAACCTTCAGCATTCTCATGCAGTAAATAGCCCAAGTTTTTATAGTATTGATAATAGTGACTCTCTACCGTAAGGTAGTCGGCCATTGATTCCAGATTTACGCGAAACAGACCAGATTGAAGCAAATGAGTATGATCGTTGTGGCCACGAAACCAGACGGGACCAGCTGCTTTAGCCACAAAGTCGTCAACCTTATTTAAAATATCGACCCAGACACGAGAATAGATAGGACTCACCTCTGACTTATTGATCTGACCTGTTAATATCAGCAGCATGGCTTGCTGCAAGGACTCGCCGGGCGGCACCAATGACTGTTTCCGGTCTTAGGCTACGCATACAGCGCATGTCTTTCTGGGGACAAACGGTTTTATGGCAAGGCCTACAGCCAACCTTGCTGCGCAGAACGATATTTCCTGCTGTTAACGGTCCAAATTTAGCAGGATCAGTGGCGCCGAAAACACTTACCGTAGGCACCCCAAGCGCTACCGCCATATGGAGCGGACCAGTATCGCCGACAATAAGCAGGTTAGCCTGCTCTAATAAGGCTGCCATTTCTAAAAGGCTTGTTTTACCAACAGCATCAATAATCTGTACATTGGTGCAAGCTTTTATTTTTTTAGCAAGGTCCGCATCGCCAGGACCACCGCAAATCATGATGCGAGCTTGACTTGCCAAGACATCAGCTGTCTGGGCAAAAAATTCAGTTGGCCAATTTTTCGCCAGCCAAGTTGTGGCTGGGTTGATAATAACAAGCTTTTCGTCCGGGGCCACACCATTTTCACTAAGAAACTGGGCCGCAAATCGTCTGGCTTCATCAGACAGGCTAAGCGTCATGCCATAGTGATTTGTTGTTATCCCAAGTGGCCGCAAAACGCTCAAATACCTTTGGATTACATGAATATCCTGCGGTAAGATGGGCGCCTGTTCAGTCATAAACAGTCCGTTCTGTTCCTTAGTTCCCCCCAAGCCAATGCGGCGGGGTGCTTTAGTAGCACTTGTTACCATACCACTTAAAAACAAACCATGTACGTCCAGAGCAACATCAAAATCCCGTTTTGCCATATCTTTTTTAAGTTGCCGCCACATTTGCCAAGCCTCAATAAATTTACCCTGCCGCATCAGCTTTTCCCAGCGTTCACGTGACCAAACATACACCTCATCAATAAAGGGATTGCACTCGACCATCGGATAAGAAACCTGACCTACAATCCAGGTAATATGACAGGACGGGAATTTTTCTTTAAGTGCCCGTGCAACTGGCGTACAGTGCAGCACATCGCCGATTGAGCTCAAGCGAATAATAACAAACCGCTTGATTTTCACCATACATCTACTTCCTCATCTATACTAAATAATTACTATTTTACTATCCCCAGTATACAGGGTAAATATTTTTTTCGAAAGACTCCGCAATATTTACAATACTGGGGTGATAAACTATACTATAATCGTTAACCTAATTTATTTTTATGGTTTACAATTACTTTTCAGGAGGTGACTCGTGACGGATAAAACCCGCTGGCTTATTGAAACAGCTTTATTATCATCCCTGATTACTATCACAGGAGCCTTTAAACTTCCAGGGCTCATTCCCGGCACCGAGTTTCAGTTGTCAGCCCCGCTGGCCGTTGCGATCTGTGTTGTCTTTGGCTTCGCCAAATACATGACAGCCGGACTGATTTCCAGTCTGATCGGTTTAATTCTTGGTACTCAAAATCTCTTTGCGATTGCCATCGCTATGATATTTCGCCTTTCAGTAGGAATCATACTCACGGTATTCGGCCCGAACAAGCCGACTGTGATCCTAGCCGGACCGGCCGGTTCGATAATTGCCCGACTGTCCATGGGCGTCCTATTAGGCAAAGCGGCAATTCCTTTGGTGATCGCTGCCCTCCCGGGCATGCTGTATACAGCAATAACCGTCTGGCCGCTCGTCGCACTGCTGCGCCGCGTAAAATGTCAAACAGAAAGAAGATGTTCAAATGTTGTACAGCGTTAGAATGCGGGCTGCCGCCGATGCAACCCATGAGAACGGCGGACGACACATATCAGGAGCTGAACGCCTGGTAAGCTTTGACGAAATAACCCCGACAGCTGCCGCAATGCTGGCCAGGGCCTTTACTCACAGCCGTGGCCAGGCTGACTTTATTAATATTAATATTGAAGCAATCCATCAGCAGGCAATTATCAAAGTTCCTCTCCTGCCGGTAATTACTGAAAACAAACCCACCGTATCCACCGGACGAGCCGCAGCACTAACAGCCCTTAGAAAAGCCGGCATTACCCCAAGGGCCGCTAAAAGGGGCATGGCCGAGTTATTAGCACTGCCTGACAGCATGCGCGGAGCCATACTGCTTTGTGCGGAAACAGGGGTGCGGCTGGACTCTAACGCCCAGCGCGGAATCCGAGTTTCACGAATGGATATCGCCGACGAAACTGGATTCATCCACTGGCTTACTAAGCAAGGCTTTACAAACATTCATGTTCGCGAAGCTCTGGTTCTAGCCGCAAAAGTGGCTTCTTGCCCTGGCATATTAGCCGAATTGTGCTGGTCTGATGATCCCGAATACACAGCCGGTTATGTTGCTTCAAAAACAGTGTACATACGATTTCCTCACTTAAAGTCTGTTGGCGACCCTATCGGTGGCCGAATCTTGTTTGTCGAGCCCAATAGCGACATCGAAAAATTAATTTCTTATTTAGAAAGTAAGCCTGTCCTTGTAACAGTACCGTCAGGTGGTGAAAACTATTGAAATTTATGACTGATTATTTAGAACAGGCTCAGCAGCAAGCCCTCTATCGGGAGGTAACCACCCTTGAACCGGTTGATGCTGTTCATGTCAGAAGCGACAGCAGGGTTTATCTTAACCTTGCTTCTAATAATTATTTAGGACTAACTCACTGCCCAATCGTTCAGCAGGCAGCTTCTCATGCAGCTTTAACCTATGGAACAGGTTCAGGCGGCGCCCGCCTAATTACCGGCAACCATGCTTATTATACCAAACTTGAACATGAGCTTGCCGCCTTTAAGCAAACCGAAGGAACCGTTGTCTTTAGTACCGGTTATATGGCGAATATTGGTGCCATCAGCGGCTTGGCCACTCAAGCCGATGTCATCTTCAGCGATGAACTCAATCACGCCAGTCTGATTGATGGCTGCCGCTTAGCCAAAGCCCGGATTGTTGTATATAGACATTGTGATATATCACATCTAGCTGAACTGATGAATACTACCCCCTGCCAGGGCAACCGTATGATTATCACAGACGGGGTATTCAGTATGGATGGTGATATTGCCCCTTTACCCGACCTTGTTAAGCTTGCCGAGCAATACAAAGCTATTCTCATTGTCGACGATGCCCATGCCACCGGTGTCATCGGCCCGGGCGGACGCGGTACAACAGCCCACTTTGGTCTTGAAGGCAAAGTCCAGGTTCAACTCGGTACCTTGAGTAAAGCCTTGGGGTCGGAAGGTGGTTTTGTTGCCGGCAGCCGTATACTAATTGATTATCTGATAAATCGGGCCCGCAGCTTTATTTTTACGACAGCGCTGTCGCCAGCTACCGTAGCCGCTTCCTGCGCCGCACTAACCCGCTTAAAAGCGCAGCCCGCTCTTGTGGCGACACTCCAGGCTAATGCGCTTTTTACCCGCCAATGCCTTACAAAGGCTGGTTTTGCAATAAGTCAGGGTATCACCCCGATTATACCTATTCCGGTCGGTTCGGCTAAATTAGCCCTCGCGATGGCTGCTGAATTGAAAAGCCAGGGTCTGCTGCTCTCGGCCATCCGCCCACCCACTGTACAACCAGGCACCAGCCGTTTGCGGCTTGCGGTTTCGGCAGCCCACGACCAAGCTGAGCTTGCAGATGCAGTATGCAAAATAACCGCTGTTGCCCAGCGGTTTGATATCTTATAAGAAGGTGACACAATGCTTCATAAAGGATTATTTATAACAGCAACCGATACTGAAGTTGGCAAGACAGTCATCACCGGCGCGTTAGCCGCGGCCTTTAAACAGCGCGGTTTGCAGGTAGGGGTAATTAAGCCGGTGGCCTCAGGCGGGGTTCGAAATAACAACGGCCAGCTTGTCGCTGAAGATGCTACCTTTTTATTAAAAGCCACCGGCCTTGATGAAACCCACCGCAAGGTGATCAATCCGCTATGCCTGGCTCCAGCCCTGACCCCGGCCGTTGCTGCTGTTGAAAGCGGTATAACAATTGACATTGACCATCTGGAAAGCTGTTGCCAAAACATGCTGAATTCCTGTGAGCTGGGGCTGGTTGAGGGCGTTGGCGGCATTACGGCTCCTATTTGGGCTGATTACCTTGTTGCCGACTTAATGAAAACACTCGCTTTGCCGATCATCATTGTCGCAAGACCCAATCTAGGAACAATCAATCACGCTGTTTTGACAGCTCATTATGCCCGGCAGCGCGGCCTCACTGTGCTTGGTTTTATCATAAACTCTTGGCAAGACGAGACATGTGGCGTTCTTGAACAGAGCAATCTTGACTATATCAAAAGACTTACCGGCCTGCCGATTCTCGGCAAGTTTCCCCATAGCAATAAGATTAGCGTACCACAGGCCAAGATTGGAAACCTGGCCGAGCTGGCCAATCACCATTTAGCAATTGATCAAATACTCAGACTCACTGAGGAGGATAACAGTCATGAATAATATCGAGTTAAAAGACAAGCAGTACCTTTGGCATCCCTTCACCCAAATGAAGGACTGGACTGAAAATAAGCAAGTGATAATTGCCGCGGCAAATGGAACCAAGCTGATTGATACTGAGGGCAACGAATATTATGATGGAGTTTCCTCCTTGTGGGTTAATATTCACGGTCACCGCAAGGCAGAGCTTAACCAAGCCATTATTGACCAGCTCGATAAAATAGCACACTCGACCATGCTGGGGCTCATCAACATTCCGGCCACAGAATTAGCCGAGCAGCTGGTAAAAATAACTCCGCCCGGCCTTGAGAAAGTATTTTATTCCGATGATGGCTCAACAGCGGTCGAAGTGGCCCTTAAAATGGCTTTTCAATACTGGCAATTCAAAGGCCAACCCAATAAGCAGAAATTTATTGCCCTCAACCAAGCTTATCATGGTGATACGGTCGGCACGGTAAGCGTTGGCGGTATCGACCTATTTCACCGTGTCTTTAAGCCATTGCTATTTGCGCCCATTCATATCCCTTCCCCCTCCTGCTACCACTGCCAGCTCGCCGATAATAACGAAACCTGCGGCATGACCTGCCTAGAACCACTCGAACAAGTTCTCACCACCCATCATACTGAAATTGCCGGATTAATTATTGAACCCCTCGTTCAAGCGGCAGCCGGCATGCTGATGTCACCGCCGGGATACCTAAAAAAAGTCCGTCTGCTCACGGAAAAATACAATGTGCTGCTCATTGCCGATGAAGTCGCAACTGGCTTTGGCCGTACCGGAAAAATGTTTGCCTGTGAGCACGAGGCAGTGTCGCCCGACCTTATGGCCCTCTCCAAGGGCATTACAGGCGGTTATCTGCCGTTAGCCGCAACGCTGACCACCAATGAGATCTATAATACCTTTTTAGGAGAATACACTGATAAGCGTACCTTCTATCACGGCCACTCTTATACCGGCAACCAGCTGGCCTGTGCCGTGGCACTGGCCAATCTAAAAGTCTTTCGCGATGAAAAAGTCATTGAGGGGTTAGCCAGCAAAATTGAAACAATTAACACCAAACTAGAAAAAATAAAGACCTTGAATTATGTCGGTAATGTCCGCCATCGCGGTATGATTGTTGGTATTGAGTTAATGAAAGATAAGCAAACAAAAAAACCCTTCCCCTGGTCAGACGCCACTGGAGCCAAGGTTTGCCTCCATGCTCGTAAATACGGACTCATGATTCGGCCGGTCGGCGACGTGGTCATTTTTATGCCGCCACTGTCCAGTACCACTGGCGAGCTTACCGAAATGCTGGAGATTCTCTACAAGTCGATACAAGAAGTTACCGAAACCCCCGCCTGCTGCAGCGGCTTAGCTGCCATATCGGCCATATCGGTATAATACCCATCTGACCGCATTCATAATCTTGTCGAAAAGTGACAGCACTTTTTCATCATACACAGCACAACCCCTTCATATAACTTAGTGTTACGCAACTAAACGAAGGGGTAGGCTGTGTGGATGCTGAAACTGACATATTGCATTGTTTTATTTTTATGCGGCCTCCTTTGGCCGTTTGCTGCTTGCTCGGCTGCGGGTGCTGATGTAGCAAGCATTATTATCAACTTACCAAGCCGCACGCTGGAATATTACCAGTCAGGCAATTTTATAAAAGAATACCGCGTCGCCATTGGCAGTCCCTATTCGCCGACTCCCCTAGGAAGCTTTTACATCCGCGAAAAGGAAGTAAATCCCTGGTGGTACCCGCCCGGCAAGAAATATTCAGTTCCCTCTGGGCCGGCCAATCCACTTGGCTACCGCTGGATGGGCTTTTTGCCGACTTACGGCATCCATGGCACCAATATGCCGTGGTCAATTGGTCATATTATCTCAAACGGCTGTGTCCGAATGCATGAAGCAGATGTCGAAGAACTGTTTGAGCTAGTCGACACCCTGACCCCGGTAAAAATCACCTACGACCGGGCTAAAGTTCGTATCGACGAGAATGGTAATGCTTCCATTGGAATTTATCCCGATATCTACGGCTATCAGAATGTTTCACTGGCTTCCGTCAAAAATGTCCTGGCCAAAAGCGGTCTGGATGGTTTAGCTGATGATACCTTTTTGGCCAACGTCATTGCCGAAGAAGCTGAACAACAGCTTATCTTCGCCCAAGTATACCGTCTGACCGTAAACGGCATAAAGCTTTATGAACATGCCGTTGCTCTGGAGGGTGAATTCTACGTCCCTGCCTCTTCAATAGCCTCTGCCGTCAAGACAACAATAACCTGGAATGAGGCAACCAAACAACTAACCCGCAAACAGCAAGCCGTGCCAGGAGAGGCGAAGGGGAATACAATATATGTAAGATTGAATGATCTATTTACCTTGTTTGGCGGCAAACAAACCTGGCAAGACTTTGGCCGCAGTCTATCACTTACAATCCCAATGCTCTTTAGTAATGGTCAGCCCATCTCCAGTGATGTACATACCCGTGGGGAACAGCATTTGGTGCCTGCTCTTACCGTGGCCGAGGCCCTAGGTTTAAAGCTTAGTTATGATGAACAGCACGGCATTCTGCGCAATAGCATCCGCCGTATCCCAGTTGAAATTATTGACAACCAGCCTTACATTGACACCGCTAAACTAGGCGAATACTATAACGCAACCGTCATCTGGAATGAAGACCGACAGTCGCTTGATCTAACAGATCCACCCTGGCCCCTTGATTGTTCCATGTATCTCGACCTGATGCAAGATTTCCAATAAAGTGAAGTAAGAACTCAAAAATCGAGAATTGTATAGAGAAATAATAAACCATAGTTTATAATAAATAGGCGATTGCCCCTTCCGGGCTTTTGCCCATTATTTTTTTCTATCCACCATGGGAGGTCACTTTGAATGGAACAACTTAGTCCTGAAATGCTGGCATTTATGATTGCAGCCGGGTTTCTCTCTGCCTTTATTGATTCAGTTGTCGGCGGAGGCGGCATGATATCGCTGCCGGCCATGATGTTAACAGGACTACCGCCCGGTGTGGTATTAGGCAGCAACAAAATGGCCAGTGTTATGGGCAGCCTTACCAGCACCCTTGCCTTTATGCGTTCCGGAAAGGTGAACTATCATCTGATAAAATACCTGTTCCCATTATCTTTTTTCGGTTCAGTCCTCGGCGTTTATGTTGTTCAGAAAATGCCCCCTGAATTTTTAAAGCCACTTGTCATTGTATTGCTGATTGCCGTAACTATTTACAGTGTTTTTAAAAAAGACTGGGGGAGTGAATCAACCTATCAAGGCATGACCCGCAAAACCGCGATGCTAAGCGGCATCGCCGCATTTGCCCTCGGTTTCTACGACGGCTTTTTCGGGCCGGGAACTGGTTCATTTTTGATATTTGCCTTTTTAATGATCGGCTTTGATTTCTTAACCGCAGCCGGCAATGCCCGGGCCCTCAATTTTGCCAGCAATATTGCGGCCGTGCTTGCCTTCGGTATTGCCGGATCGATTAATTATTACTATAGTATTCCGATGGGTTTTGGCATGATTGCAGGCGCATTAGCCGGATCCCGTCTGGCCATCACCAAAGGAATCACCTACGTCCGTCCACTCTTTATCACCGTGACAACATTACTGATCGGCAAACAATTATGGGACATATTTCATTAGATTAAAAGCAAGTTGCTAAACAGCAACTTGCTTTTCTTATGTCCTAAATCCGACGCGATGCTAATACATTAATAAGAGTACGTAGAATACTGCCTATTCTGTAAAAGACCAGGAGGGAGCTTGATTTATGAGCCGTATTGATTTTGCCAGCTTAATTAAAAAAGACCGGGAAGAACGCAAACAGCGCCAATTTTCCGGGACATTTCTCAACTATCTTGACATCGTAAAAGACAACCCGCGCCGCGAAGGCATGCTTGCCCATCAGCGTATGTATGAGCAGCTTGTCAGCCAAGGCATCGAAATACTGAAAACCGAAGAACACCCCAGCTTGAAGCGCATCTACGGCAATGCGACCATCAAACGCTACAATTTTTTCAAAAAGGACTTTTTCGGTATCGACAATAGCATCATGAAAATTATGCGCTTTTTCCACTCGGCTGCCATGCAGGGCGAGGAAGCCCGGCAGGTATTATATCTTGTCGGCCCGGTTGGGGCCGGTAAATCCTCGCTGATGGAAGCTTTCAAAAAGGCACTCGAAATGTGCCCGCCTATTTATGTCATCAAAGACTGCCCGATGCGGGAAACACCATTTCATCTTATTCCCAAACATCTGCGCCCACAATTTGAAGAAATTCTTGGTATTAAAATCGAAGGAGATCTTTGCCCTATTTGTCGCTACCGCCTTAAAAATGACTATAATAGCGAATTTGAACAAGTCCCTGTTGCTATGGCTGAATTCTCCATCCGTTCACGCAAAGGTATTGGCGTTGTCCCGCCAGTCGACCCCAACAACCAGGATACCTCAGTACTTATTGGCTCAGTCGATATCTCCAAGCTAGATATGTACCCTGAAGATGATCCTCGCGTCATGTCGCTCAATGGTGCCTTCAATGTCGGCAATCGCGGCCTGGTAGAATTCATTGAAGTCTTTAAAAATGAAGTCGAATATCTCCATGCCATGATTACGGCCACCCAAGAAAAGTCGATTCCTTCCCCAGGCAAAGGACCGATGATTTATTTTGACGGCATTATCCTGGCTCACTCTAACGAGGCTGAGTGGAACAAGTTTAAGTCAGATCACACCAATGAAGCCATCCTCGACCGAATCGTAAAAATTGAAGTCCCTTATTGCCTGGAGCTTGACGAAGAGGTCAAAATTTACTCCAAATTATTACGCAACAGTTACTTCAAGGCCCATATAGCACCCCATACCATTGAAATCGCCTCTATGTTTGCCATCTTGACCCGGCTTACACCCTCGGCCAAGGTGGATCCGCTTACCAAGCTCAAAATCTATAATGGTGAAGAAATTGTTGAGAAAGGCTCGACCAAAAAAATTGATATTTTCGAGCTTCGCGACGAAGCACCGCGTGAAGGTATGCAGGGAATCTCAACAAGGTTTATTATGAAGGCCATCGACACAACACTGTCAGAATCTGAAAGCGACTGCATCAGTCCGCTGGCCATTATCGATACGCTTATTAAGGCAACTAAGGAACTGACCATTACTGAAGAGGATAAAAAGCGCTACCTCGGCTTTCTGCAGGACACCATCAAAAAAGAATATAACAGGCTGCTCGAAAAAGAAGTAACCGGGGCCTTTATCCATGGCTATAAAGAACAGGCCGAAAGCCTTTTTAATAACTATCTTGACCATGCCGAGGCCTTTGTCAACTCCACTAAAATTAAAGACAATAATACCGGGGAAGAACTTGATCCTGACGTCGTCTTCCTGCAAGCGATTGAAGAACATATCGGCGTTACCGGAACGGCCGCACTCGGTTTTAGGCAGGATGTTACTTCGTACATGTTTTCCATGCTGCGCAGCAACAGTAAAATCGACTACACCAGTTACGAGCCGCTTAAAGAAGCCATTGAAAAAAAATTGACCACCTCGGTCAAAGAGCTCTCCCGCGTAATTACCAAAACCCGCGTAAGAGACGGCGAGCAAGCCGGAAAATACAATGCGATGGTCGAAGAAATGAAGCAAAATGGCTATTGTGATCATTGCTGCAATGTTGTCTTGAAATATGCAGCCAATAACTTGTGGAAGGACTGACAGCTATGGCTATTTTTAGCGATGGTGCAACAGGCCATTCCGATCGATCAGCAGGCGACCGGAAACGGCATCATGAGTTGCTGGAGGACGCAATTCGCCGCAATTTGGGTGACATTATTGCCGAAGAAAACATTATCGGTCAAAGCAGCACAAAAAAATTCAAAATTCCCATCAAAGGGGTTAAGGAATATCAGTTTATCTATGCTCACAGCGGCGGAGCGGCTTCAGGTACAGGTAAAGAGAAAAAAGGCCACACCGTCGGCAAAGCGGCCGCTTCTGGCCAAAAGCAGCCCGGTCTGGGATCAGTCGGCAATCAGCCTGACGAAGATGTTTACGAAACAGAAATAACCATGGACGAGATTGTCAACTATTTGTTTGACGATCTTAAGCTTCCTGCTATGGACCGCAATAAATATGGTCTTATCGAAACTGAGCGTCAATTCAAGTATGCCGGTTATCAAAGAAAAGGTATTCCGCCCCGACTGGCAAAAAAACGGACAGTGGTCGAAAAACTTAAACGTGAGCAATCCCTAAAGCGTAACCACGAAAACACTGGGGATGACAACCGCCTTCCCTTTCGCGAAGACGACTTGCGCTATCGCCGGGTACGGACAGCTGCACGCCCCTGCGCTAATGCGGTCGTCATCTGTATCATGGATATATCAGGTTCAATGGACCAAACCAAAAAATATCTGGCCCGCAGCTTTTACTTCTTGTTATACCAGTTTGTTCGCTGGCGCTATGCAAAGGTCGAAGTTGTCTTCATCGCCCATACCACTGAAGCTAAGGAAGTTAGCGAATGGGAATTTTTCCACCATGGTGAGGCAGGCGGGACTGCTATCTCAAGCGGCTACGCTAAAGCTCTGAATATTATTAACGAACGTTACAACCCTGACGCATGGAATATTTATGCTTTCCATTGCTCTGACGGCGACAACTGGACAGATGACAATGCCACGGCTGTTGGCCTTGCCACAAAACTCTGCCATGTCTGCAACTTATTTGGCTATGGTGAAATCAGCTTGAATCAAAGCTATACCGCCACCATTCGCCGCGAATTTGAAAGCAATCTTGCCGCCAGTAATTTCGTTATCGCTGTTATCAACAAGCAAGACGACGTTTGGCCGGCTTTTAAACAGATCCTTGATCGGCAGGCTGTTGGGGAGGCACATCCATGACCGGATACACAATTGCTGAACTTGGGGACTGGAATAAAAAGCTTGAAGCCTTAGCTGCAAAAAATGGTCTAAACTATTACGACCAGCATTTCGAACTTTGTGACTATGAAGATATGCTCTGCTGCGAAGCCTATGCCGGCATGCCTTCCCATTATCCCCACTGGAGCTATGGCAAGGCCTACGAGCGGCAAAAAACCTTCTATAAATATAACATGGTTGGTTTGCCCTATGAAATGGTCATAAATTCTGACCCCTGCATCGCCTATCTTATGCGCGACAACACACTGCCCCTGCAGCTCTTAACAATGGCCCATGTCTATGGCCATAATGATTTCTTTAAAAACAACCGGTTGTTTAAAGAACGCACCCGGGCCGAACTAACACTGGAAATGTTCAAAATCCACGCCAACCGGATTCGTGGTTATATCCAAGACCCTTCCATCGGCCCGGCCAAAGTCGAACGCATCCTCGATGCCGCCCATGCCCTGCGGTTTCAAACAGACCGCCACAATAGCCGCAAACTTCTGACGCGAAAAGAACTCGCCAGTGATGCCGCCACTCCTTTACCGGAATCACTTAAAGGCGATTTATTGGGCTTTCTGGCGGAACGGGCTCAACTTGCCGCTTGGGAAAAGGATTTAATCGAGATTGTCCATTATGAAAGCAGTTACTTTATGCCGCAGATTGAGACCAAAATCATGAATGAAGGTTGGGCCAGCTTTTGGCACTACCGTCTGCTTCAAGAATTAAACTTACCAGCCAATCTATATCTGGAGTTTTTGCAGCGCCATCATATGGTTGTTCGTCCTCTTTCGGGCCACATCAATCCATATTGCCTGGGATTTAAGCTTTTTGCCAGTCTTGCCGAATCGCCTGACGGACTGGCTAAAATCATGGAAGTTCGCGCCCTTGAACGTGACCAATCCTTTCTGCGCCGTTATTTAACCAGAGAATTATGTCAAGAACTTAACCTGTTTTCCTATACAATAATAAGCAACAGTATTGTAGTAAAAGAAGTGGCCGACGAAACTGGCTGGCAGACAATAAAAAATGCTTTAATCATGAATGTTGGGCTAGCAGCAATCCCCAAAATCAACCCTGTTGCGGTTGATAACGGCACGCTCAGCCTTGAACATGTTTTTGACGGCCGGGAGCTTGAGTTGAACTATGCCAAAGAAACGCTAAAATATGTTGTCGATCTCTGGGGCGGCCGCGTCGAACTGGCGACCACTCTAAACAACAGAAAGATCGTGATTCAATGTGACACTGATAAGCTGGTACTGGTAAAGTAGCTAGATCGGGAAAGTCTTAAACCTCACATAAAAAGTCGTTCCCTGCGGGCTAGATTCCGGAACAATCGTCGCATTATGACGATTGGCAATACTGTAGCACACCGCCAGCCCTAAGCCTGTACCTTTTTCTTTGGTCGTCACGAACGGGGTGCCGAGCTTGTTTAGTATCTCTGCCGGAATACCACTGCCCTCATCTTGTATCGCCAGGACAACTTCATTATTTTCAACATAAGTCCTGATCACAAGCCGGGTACGCGATGGCATTGCTTCCAATCCATTGTGCACAAGGTTGAAAATGAGCTGACGAATTTCCTTTTCATCAAGATAAACTTCGGGAATAGTACCAAGTTCTAGGTCCACGGCCTTATTATCCATGATCGCATCGGCTTTTAACAATGGATCGATTGCCCGAATGATGGTGTTTAAGTTATTTTGCTTCAATTCTACTGTCTTATTTTTGGCCAGCGAAAGAAACTCGGTAATAATACTGTTTGCCCGGTCGATTTCTTCAATCATCAATTTAAAATATTCGGCATTGCTCGCATTTTCTTTTTTGCGGCCTAGCATTTGCAAAAAACCGCGCACTGTTGTCATCGGATTACGCACCTCATGGCCGATGCTGGCCGCCATTTCACCTACCAGATTGAGTCTTTCCAGGCGGGCCATCTCTTGGTCCATTTTCCGGCGCAATGAGAGATCACGACCAATCGCAAAGTATATCTGTTTATCACCAAGCGAGAGCTTGCGTATATTCACCTCCATCGGAATCACCTCGCCTGACTTTTTTACATACTCCGTCTCCAACAGGATATTTGTATCATCGTCCTGCGGATGCTCTACTAACTCAAAGCTCTTCTTAATTTGCACACCAATCTGGGCGGGCGTTAATGCTAAAAGTTCCTCCTTGCCATAGCCCAGAGTTTGGCATGTCTTTTCATTCACATCAATAAACCGGCCCGGCAAACCACCATCGCAAATCTCCATTATTACAATCGCATCAGTCGCTCTGTCAAACAGCATGCGATATTTTTCTTCACTTTGGAGCAGCGACAACTCAATTTGACGCCTAATGACATTCTGCTGCCTTAACCCTTCGGCAATCTGTCCCAGAGCCTGGGTTCGCTGACTAATTTGCTCTTCTAAACGCTTACTGTGAATTTTTATGGTGCTAGCCATCTGATTAAAGGTGCTGCACAGCTGTTTAAGCTCATTTGGCGCATTAGAAATTTGTTCACTGTCAATACGATACGAATAATCAAGTCTTTTAATGCTTTCTGATCCTGCTAATAAGTATTCCAGCGGCCGCGTGATGGTTCGGGTAAGAACAAGCGTTAGCGGCATTACAGCAAATATCACAAGGAAAAATATCATCGACGTATTCAGAAGCATACCATAAACTGGCGCAAGCATTTCCCGTTCTTCGATCTCACCTACAATTACCCAATTAAGTTCATTAATTGGTTGCTGTACGCCGATAACCTGTTTATCTTGGCAGTTAATATAACTCTTAACCCTAGATGTATCAGAGGAAAAAACCTCTGCAAATTGCGGATCAAGGGGTTTCAAATAACATGAATCCTTTTTGAGGACGAGCCCCTCTTCTTCGACAAAGCGGGGAGCAGTAAACCTCATTCCGGTTTCAGTCAAAAGATAAGTTTCACCTGCTCTGCCAACATCCACATCTCTCACGACCGCATCAATGGCTGATAGCGGCATAACACCAAGAATGGCACCTGAAAAACCACCATCAAAACTATATACAGGGGCTGCAACCATAAGCTGCCATTGGCTGCTTATGGGATCCATGGTCACCTCGGCAACAGTAGCTTGCCCTGCCAAGGCCCTTTTAAAATAAGTACTGTCAGAAACATCGATGTTCACCAGATTATTGATAGAAACTTCCGTTTTTCCATCAGAATTTATAAAGATTAAATCATTAAATATATTTTCAACCTGTAAAGCAGCTTGAAAATCGATGGCCAGGGCCGTTTTGTCCAACCCCCGGGCACTCTCACTGCCTGCCAGTGTCCGAATTTTTACGCCCTTATTGATAGCCCAGGTTGTAATACTCTTACTGCGTAAGCTTACACCCTGTTCGAGACGAATAATTGCCTCTTCCCGCTCATGAGGCAGCACGTACGTAGAAAAAAACAGGAAAAAGAGCACACCCGGCAACACAACAAGCAAAAAGCTGCCCCACCGCAGCCGTCCTTCCAGCGATGCCGGAATAAGATGTCGAAACCATCTCGATAAGTGCTGCTTCGCCGTTGCCATAACCCCAACTCCTTTGCCTTCATCGCATTTCGCCAGGTTGAAATTGATTAGAAAGATGTACTTGTCCAAATGAAATAAATTTCGGCAATTGCCAGTTTTTTACCTTTAGAGATAATGTCGAATCCTGCTAATTTAAACTTTCTTTGGGAAAAAATACAAAAAGCGCCCGAAAAGGGCGCTTGCATTTTAACAGTATTGTTTAGCCTGTTCTTCACCAGATAGGACCCGATAGGCCCCTTCTGCCAAGGCTTGTAATTCATCTTCCCCGGGGATGATAATCACCGGAGCAATAAAGCTAATATACTCTTGCAATTTTTTTGTCAAATACTCGGAGTAGGCAATCCCACCCGTCAAAATAATGAAATCGACTTTACCGCATACTGGCACGGCACTGGCTGCGATTGAACGCGCAACCTGATAAATCATGGCCTGATAAACGCTTTCTGCCGTTTTATCCCCTGCCTTGATGCGTTTTTCAACCTCGCGGGCATCATTTGTACCAAGGTGCGCAACTAATCCGCCCTTTCCTGCCAGCTTTTTGGCAATATCGGCCTGGGTAAACTTATTTTCGCTAATCAATCGACTAAATTGCTCGGCCTGCACTGTACCGGCCCGTTCTGGTGAAAATGGTCCGTGACCATTCAGGGCGTTATTGACGTCAACAACCCGACCTTGTTTATGACAACCGACTGAAATGCCGCCGCCTAGGTGGGCAATAATTAAATTAAGCTCTTCATACGGACGGCCTTGACTCTTGGCAAATCGTTTACCAACCGCCTTTTGATTCAGCGCATGGAAAATACTCCGACGGTTAATCTCTGGTAAACCGGTAATACGCACCACCTCATCAAGCTCATCGACAACAACAGGGTCAACGATAAAGGCCGGACATCCTACTTCTTGAGCAATAATATTCGCCAATATTGCCCCAAGATTACTCGCATGTTCACCATATCGGCTGTATTTGATATCATCAAGCATGGCTTGGTTTACTGCATAAGTCCCGCTAATCATAGGTTTCAACAGTCCGCCCCGTCCGACAACGGCCGAAATTTCTTGCGTTGCTACTCCCTGTGAGACTAAAAAAGCTTTGATTTTATCCATACGGTATTCAATCTGATCAGTTATTGTGGAAAACCTAGCAAGTTCCTCAGCACTGTGACTGAGATTCTGGCTGAGCTCTTCAGTCATATTGTGGTAAACGGCAATTTTTGTGGATGTAGACCCCGGATTAATTGCTAAAATTCGATAATCCATGACTAGCCCCCTTACACAAGAATATCTAGCAGCATAATACAAAATATTACGCATATTATCTTAAGTATAATCCATCTTGTGCAACAGTTAAAGGGACAAGTATAATTTTACCTAAGCCGTAATAATCCGATCAGAATAAGGAGGGCCCCCGGAAGATAAGGAACGCTTTTCTTAACTTTTTCTGACATAAACCGTTTTGACACCCAAAGACCGAGGCTAATCACAATCATCTGAATTGCCCCCATAATCAAAGGGGCAGTCGGCGCCAGCCAACCCATCAAGGCCGCTGCAAAAGCAGCCAGCATATTGTCAAGACCAAGAGCCAGCCCCAGAAAGATCGATTCCAGCGGACTGATATTGTTTGATTTATCGACATCGGCAGTTTCAGGTTTAGCGACAATACTAATCACTAACCGGCCAATCGAAAAACTTAGCTTTTTAGCTGTCACTTCGCCTTCGGCTTGATACGAACAGATACCTTTGGTTAGATATTCTTGAAAGAGACTAAAAAGCCCGAGTAAAATGAGTAGGGCAGCCCCGCAAGTCACCGCAACCTGGGTATTAATTACGGCACCCAACAGATTTGCCAAAGCCATAGCCGCTCCGGCGCAAATCGTTGTCACCAGCCCCACAATAGCCACCGATAGCAACGGCATCCTAATGTCCTTTAAACCATAGGCGATTCCGGCAATAAAACCATCTAAACTTACCGCTAAGCCAAGCAGCACAACATATATAAATGTCACAGTTTAGCGGCCTCCTTTTAACCCAACCGCAGTAAACCGAGCAGAATCAGAATAACTCCCGGAAGATACGGAAAGCGCTTCTTAAGCTTATCAGACACAAATTTAGCTGACGAATAACAGCCGCCGGCAACACAGATCATGTGAATGATACCGACAGCCAGCGGTGTATATATTGGCAGCATCCCCATTAGGGCCGCCCCGAAAGTAGCAACCATCGCATCAAGGGCTACCGCCAATCCCAGAAATACCGCTTCTAATGAGTTTATATTCCCCTTGCGATCAACATCAGCGGTCTCGGGTTTGGCCATGATGCTTACGACTAATTGACCCATAGAAAAGGTAAGCTTGCGAACAGTCATTTCACCTTCCAGTTCGTAGGAAGGTACCTTGCTGGTAAAATATTGCTGAAAAAGACTCCAGAAGCCAAGGAATATCAATAGCATAGCCCCCATTATAATGGCAAGCTGGGTATTAATAACTTGACCAAGCAGGTAAGCACAGGCCATCGAAAACGCCGTTCCGACCATTGTCACAATGCCTACTATCACGATCGAAGTAAACGGCAGTCGAATATTCCTGAGACCATAAGCCATCCCGGCCACAAAGCCGTCCATACTAACGGCAAATGCTAAGATTAACACATAGACCAGATCCATCCTCTGTCAGCCCTCCTCTGCCCAACAGTTTCTTCTCCGTTAATATATGGCGAAAGCCGGTGTTTGGTTACTACCTGTGAAGTGAGGAGTCTTAGTAGGGCCTAGTTCGGATTAAATCTGCAAGAATGCAGGATTTTTTTGTATCAATAGGGAAATATATGCTATAATTGGAATTTAGCAATTAGGTTTGTTTTTGACCTCTAATTTATAATTTCGAGGTGAGAGTGTGGATTTTGGTTTAGGAAAAGTATTACCGATACGCATCGAAGATGAAATGAAAAATTCCTATATTGACTACGCCATGAGCGTTATTGTCATGAGGGCTCTTCCTGATGTCCGGGACGGTCTCAAGCCTGTGCACCGCCGTATTCTATACGCCATGCACGAGGCAGGAATGACACCCAACAAAGCGTACAAAAAATCAGCCCGTATCGTGGGTGAAGTACTAGGAAAATATCATCCCCATGGTGACTCCTCTGTCTATGACGCCACTGTTCGACTGGCGCAGAATTTTTCTACCCGTTATTTATTAGTCGATGGCCACGGGAATTTCGGCTCAGTCGATGGTGATTCGGCGGCAGCCATGCGTTACACAGAAGTGCGTATGTCGCGGATTGCCGAGGCTATGCTGGCTGATATCGAAAAAGATACCGTTGATTTTGCTCCCAACTATGATGAATCCTTAAAAGAGCCTACAGTATTACCAGCAAAAATTCCAAATTTGCTTGTAAACGGCTCATCCGGCATTGCTGTCGGCATGGCTACCAATATTCCGCCTCATAATCTGGGCGAAGTAGTTGATGGCTTAGTCATGATGATTGACAATCCGGATACAACGATTGAAGAACTCATGGTGGCCATTAAAGGCCCTGATTTCCCGACAGCTGGTTTAATATTAGGCCAGGAAGGCATTAAGCAGGCGTATACAACAGGCCGCGGTGTCGTTAAGATGCGGGCCCAGGCACAAGTCGAAAAAATGTCCAATGGCAAACCCCGGATCCTTGTCACCGAGCTTCCATATCAAGTGAACAAGGCCCGCCTGATTGAGAAAATTGCTGAATTAGTTCGCGATAAGTCGATTGACGGCATTACCGATCTCCGTGATGAAAGTGACCGGAAGGGAATGCGCATCGTCATGGAACTCCGACGTGATGTTAACGCTGATGTTTTGCTCAATCAGCTCTATAAACATACCCAATTACAGGAGACTTTCGGCATCATCATGCTGGCTTTAGTTGATGGCCGACCGCGCGTACTTAATCTGCATGAAGTGCTTCATTATTATCTTGAACACCAAAAAGAAGTTATCGTCCGGCGCACCAAGTTTGAACTTGCTAAGGCGAAAGCCCGCGCTCATATCTTAGAAGGATTAAAGATTGCGCTTGACCATCTGGATGCAGTAATTACCACAATCCGGGAGTCTAAGACTGTCGATATTGCCCGAGCCGCATTAATGGAGGGCTATAATTTCAGTGAGAAGCAGGCCCAGGCAATTTTAGATTTACGCCTGCAGCGTTTAACCGGCCTGGAACGAGAAAAGATTGAAGACGAGTATCGTGAAATACTCAAAACAATTGAATGGCTGGAATCAGTATTGGCTGACGAACACAAAGTATTAACGATCATCAAGGAAGAATTAATTGAAGTAAAACGCCGTTTCGGCGATGCACGACGCACCGTCATTACCAGCGACGTCTCTAAAATGCAGCTTGAAGACTTGATTGCTGAAGAGGATATAGTTCTAACCCTGACCCATGAAGGCTATATCAAGCGTCTACCGGTTGATACCTACCGCAATCAGCGGCGAGGCGGCCGCGGCGTCACTGGAATGGGCACCAAGGAAGAAGACTTTGTCGAGCACTTGTTTGTGACAACGACACATAACAATATATTGTTCTTCACCAACCGTGGCCGGGTTTACCGGTTAAAGGGCTATGAGGTTCCAGAAGCTAGCCGCACAGCCCGTGGTACAGCAATTGTAAACCTCCTGCCCATGGAAAACGAAAAAATTACCGCCGTGATTCCAATCCGCGAGTTTTCCGATAAATTATATTTATTGATGGGAACTCAAAAAGGAATCATCAAGAAAAGTGAACTAACCGAATACGATACAACGCGCCGCGGCGGTTTGATTGCCATCTCGCTGTCTGCAGATGATGAGTTAATTGGCGTAAGACTGACAAATGGCCAAAAGAAAGTCATTATGGGCACCAAAGATGGTCTAGCCATCACATTCCCTGAAACCGACGTCCGCGTCATGGGCAGAACAGCGCATGGCGTAATCGGCATCCGCCTCAACAAAGGCGACCTCGTAGTCGGAATGGACGCTGTTATAAAAGAAGGCGAAATCCTCAGTGTAACAGCTGAAGGGTACGGCAAACGCACTCCAATGACTTCATACCGCCTGCAATCCCGCGGCGGTAAGGGGATTATCAATACAAAAGTCACTGCTAAAACAGGGGAAGTTGTTGGTCTGCGGCTTGTTCGTCCTGACCAGGAATTAATGCTGATTACCAGTGAAGGAATTGTCATTCGGACTGATATCAGCTCAATTTCGATATTTGGCCGCAATGCGCAAGGCGTTAAGCTCATGCGTACTGATGTAAACGACAAGGTTGTCGCACTTGCTTTGGTCGAAGAAAAAAAGACCGACGATTAATGGATAAGCGCCAAAGAGACTGCTGACAATATCAGCAGTCTCTTTCACACTTTACTTACTGGAAGGTGTCACAAATTAAAACACGCGCTCTCATTACCACTCTAATCATTTCCGTGGTCGGAGGCTATGTCTTTTATCTCTTAAATATTCCGCTGCCGTGGATGCTTGGCCCGCTGGTTTTTGTCAATCTTTCGACATTGATTGCAAAAGTAAACATCTATTGGCCTATAAACATTCGCAATGCCGGCCTCATCGTGCTTGGCTATATCATGGGCAGTCCGTTCACGCTCAGCACTTTACAGCAAATCATGGTTCAGCTTCCTGCCATGCTGGCAACAACCGTCAGCACCGTCCTTTTTAGTATTCTGATCGGTTATATAACGCATAAGAAAACCGGGATAAACCTGGCCAACTGCATACTGGGCAGTACCCCGGGCGGCATGACGCAAATGGTGGTGCTTAGCGAGGAAATCCCAACAAGCGATACGACGATTGTCACCTTTATGCAAACAATTCGTCTGTTATCAGTTGTCTTCATTGTACCTTTTTTAGCATTTCACGCCCTGCCGAGCGCCACAGGTCAAATGACTGCTGTCACCCTGACGGCACCTCCCGATTATTCCACCACCCTTATTTTTGCCGCAGCCGCGATAGGAAGCGCTCTTGCAGCCCATTTTTTACATTTCCCTACCCCGTTTTTACTTGGCCCCATGCTTGGCACTGCCGCCCTGGTCGTCAGTGGCTTCACCCCGCCGCCTGTCCCTTCACTAGCAGTCATTGCTGCTCAGTTGTTTGTTGGCATCTATATGGGAGTAACCGCCAAACCTGCTAATTTGCAAAACTGGAAACAGCTTCTCCCCTACTCTGTGGGCGGTGGCATTGCCATCGTGCTGTTCTCCTTGGGAATGGGCTACTTACTCACTTACTGGTATCAAATTGATCTCATTACCGCTTTTCTAGGAACAGCGCCAGGTGGCATGACAGAAATGGGTATCACCGCAATTAATGTTGGTGCTGATATTTCAACAATAACCGCTTATCAACTTTTCCGGCTATTATTTATGTTATTGATCTTGCCAATTTTTTTTAAATGGTATCTTGTTCCTAAGCAGCCAGCCAATGACAATGTATAAGAAGGAGCCAGCCAATGAACTATAACTTTAGTGAGAAGATTGTTTTAATTACCGGAGGAACATCGGGTATCGGTTTGGCGGCAGCCAAACTCTTTCTTGAGAATGGGGCTAAAGTGATCGTGGTCGGCCGCTCCGCGGACAAAGGTCAACTTGCCACAGCCGAGTTAGCCAAATTTAATACGAAAGTCGTCTTCCTGACTGGAGATGTTAGAACGCCAGAAGGCTGCCAGCAAATTATTAGCCAAGCAGTTGCCTTGTTTGGCCAACTTGACATTGTCGTCAACTCAGCTGGTATCTATCTTGAAAAAATGATTACTGAAACAACACCCGAGGAATATGATGAAATTATGGATATCAATATCAAAGGAACATATTTTATTTCAAAATATGTTGTGCCCCACCTGATTGCACGCGGTGGTTCCATTATTAATATTTCCTCGGACGCTGGTTTAAACGGCAATGTGCTATGCACCGCTTATTGCGCCGCTAAAGGGGCCGTGACCCTCTTCACCAAATCCTTGGCCCTTGAACTGGCACCCCACAACATCAGAGTCAACTGCGTCTGTCCTGGCGATATTGCAACACCAATGCTGGAAAAGCAATTGTCTGGTGCGTCCGATGCTGACGCTGCATTGCGCGAGATGGCTTCCATATACCCGATGGGAAGGGTTGGCCGCGCCGAGGAAGCAGCCCATGTCATCTGCTTCTTAGCTTCTGATGCTGCTTCATTTGTCACAGGAGCTGCTTGGACAGTTGATGGTGGCCTTACAGCGTGTTAAAACTTTACTTTCTTTACTTATTGACAAACGCCGCTTTTCTTTGCTACGATAGAATTGTAGAGTTGCAGCATGAGTCTGTAATAGTAGCGTGGCAGGATGGTAGAAGAAATACAACACACTCCTGGCCGGAGTGTGTTTTTTTTGACTTCTAACTCCAACCCCAAGAATTTCATAGGTTTGACTTATGCTAGTGTTATCGGATAAAGGTACGAGAAGAAAGGTAGGATGGTAGAAATGTCCATTCAATTTATTATTGTTATTCTGTATATTGCTTTGTTATTTGGCATCAGCCTATACGCTAAGCGACGGGCTTCCACGGGGAGTTCCGGCTTCTTATTTGCCGGACGTAAGCTCACTACTGGTTTGGTTGCTGTAAACGTAGCAGGTTTAGCAATCGGCGCAGCGTCAACAGTCGGAGTTGCTGAAGATGCGTTCCGGGTCGGCATTGCTGCCGGTTGGTACAATGCGGCCTGGTCAGCCGGAGCCGTTGTGATGGCTCTAGTCGCCGCCAGCAAATATCGCGAGTTGAACTGTACCACGATTCCTGAACTATTTGAACGCTATTATGATAAAAAGGGCCGCATTATCAGTGTCATCGGCCTTATTACAATTCAGATTGTTATTACTTCACTGCAATATCTCGCTGGTGGAGCCATTTTATCGTCAATGCTGCCCGATATATTCAGCTTCCAAGGCGGAATGCTGACAAGTGCGGTTGTCTTCATCGGCATTACACTGATCGGCGGCCTTTGGTCAGCTGGCCTGTCTAATATCGTCAGTGTCACGCTCATTTATGTCGGCATTATCGCTGCAACCGTCACCAGCGTACAAAACCAAGGCGGCCTTCCTGTTATGGCAGCCCAGTTGCCAGCAGGGACTGATTGGTTTGGACCACTGGGCGGGCTTGGACTGGCCACAGTAATTGGCTGGTTTGTAGTTATGATGACCCAGACAATTAGTGCCCAGGGGCCTGTACAAATCGCCTGCGGTGCAGAAAGCGGCAAAGTTGCAAAAAAAGGCTTTTTATGGGGAGCAGCCCTTATTTTCCCTGTTGGCTTTTTATGTGCAATTATGGGGATGGCGGCTAAAGTCTCCTTCCCTGGTATTAATGCAACAATGGCGCTCCCGAAAATTATTATGAGCCTTAATCCCTTTACAGGTGGAGTCACCCTGGCGGCTCTCTGGGCAGCCGACGTATCAACAGCATGTACGCTGCTGTTAGGGGCAGGCACACTCTTTACCCAGGATATTTATAAACGCTTTATCAATCCGTCTGTTTCAGAGAACAAATTTCTATTAGTTAACAGGCTGACAATACTTGGCTTAGGCTTGATCACATTATGGTTTGCCTTCAATGCAGTTGGTATCCTGAAAACGATGTTAATTGGCCTAAGTCTGACTACCGCTTTTACTGCTGTATTCCTGTTTACCATATTTGCACCTAGTCTATGCCGCCGCAGTTCGGCATTCTACACCACCTTGGCAGGTATGGTTACTTTACTGGCCTGGCAGATTTTCCCGGCAGTAAGAATTTTCGCTCATCCGATCTACCTTGAATGGCTGGTTTGCCTAGCGGCCTTCTTCCTGGTAGCCATCATCGACAACAGGAGGATCGTTGCTGATCAAGATACTGCCGTAGTCAAAGCCGGTGCTGAACTGGGTTAAAACGAATCTTTGCCGATACTTCAGCATAGCGCACTTTAACGATGATTTTGCTAGAACCAATTCATTTTTTCCGCTAAAATCAACCTTGAGAAAGTGCTTTTATCATGCTAAGATAAGAACTAATAAAGCTCACACCTGCGGTGTTCGTCACCCTCTCATATGTTCAACCGACTCATTTACTTGGGGAGTTTAATGTTGGCCAGCTGTCACGCCTCCTTAGCGAGGAAGACAAAAAGACAACTAAAACGCCCACCTGCTGGAAGGCGGGTTTGAACATACGGAGGAGACGGTACCTCGGGATGATGACCAACTTTTTAAAGGCTAGAACCAATTGGTTCTAGCCTTTTTTATGTTACTTCGCATATCCCTTCACCCGAGCCCGTGTTTTCTCCCACAAGGCCTGAATTCCCGCAAAGTTCATATAGGGTACATAGTAAGTCTCAAGCTCATCATGCAATTTCTTAGACTGGCTTATATAAGATATCGCCTTATCAAACAATGTCCAAAAATTTTCCCGATCGTATTCCACAATCGCAGTATATCTTTTCGCTATATCGAGATTAAGACAATCATTCATATCAATAACAAGCTCAGCACCGTCTACAGGTATACAATGGGGCCTGACTGAAGTCGTCAGTGCTACCCCAAGCGATGGAACCACGATATGCTCAACCTTTTCAGGGTCAAGCGGACAATAATAGGCCTCGGCATCAAGCCCTTTAGCCGCGGCAGTATCAAGGACCTTCTTAAGCAATGTTGCCTTGCCTGTACCCGGATCCCCTGTAATGACAAACAATCTTGGCATGATACCAACAACCGAATCTAAATAATGAATTGGCCCTTCCGGTGTAATGGCTGAGGCAAAAAGTTTGCGAACCTTACCAGCCCCAATTTCATTGCTGCTGCCAAAAATGCGGCCAAGTACTTCGTTAGCCTTCTTATTTGCCATAGCAAAATCCATTGCTTCATAATTGGCCGCTTCCCAATCATCATAAAGGCATTTAGCCGCCTTGAGTACCCGGTAAGCCCGCTTGAAATTCTTGCCGATTTCGGCATTACAGGCAATCACCTTGGCCTTATTAGCAGCCATCGATTCTTCACACCAAAAATCACCCAGATAGATGATTTCATCTACAACCCCAGGGTTTTTCGGATCAACCACATGAGGGGCAGTTCCGTCAACAAAAGCGACTTGCAGGGCCGGAACCATTACACCATCCAGTGATTTGTTGTCACTTGAGCAATGGTGATACTCAACGTCATATCCTTCATTGATCAGAGAAGCACCAATTTTTTTCATGAAAGTTGATTTTCCGGTCCCCGGTCCGCCCTTAAGAATAAAAAAGCGTGTTGCATCGGGTAGAATATGGTCATAATAAGAAAAAAACCCTTGAGGTGTATTACCGCCTGGAAACACGTGCTTAATCTTGCCAGTTTTCATGTGAGTCCTCCTCGCTGCTGCCGTTTTACCGTATATGATATGACAGACAGCTGGATTTGCTACTCAAAACTACTACTGGAGATGCTTTTTTACTCTCTCAGGCAATTCAATATTAAGCAATGAACTAGTGAATTTCAGCCATTCCCGGGCAGCAAAAGAAAGATACTTGTCCTTTTTCCAAATAACGGCTAATTGGAGATAAACCGATGGCTCGATCAATGGAATCGCCTTAACGCGGGATGAGTCAAGCTCCTGACAAATTTTTTGCGGCAAGAGTGCAATCCCCAGGCCGGCGGCCACAGCCTCGGTCATAAAATCACGCTGTGAACTTCCACATACAACTTTCGGTTGAAAACCGCTCTTGATGCACCGGGCCACAATATGGTCATGCAAGCTAAAATCATTCCGATATAAAACAAAGGACTCGTCTTTTAATTCGGTAAAATCTACCTGTTTCTGCTTAGCAAGCGGATTGTCTGGATGGACAATGACCATAAGCGGATCTTTTATAAAAGAAAACATCTCAAAAATGCCTTCTTTATTAGGCAGATTACAAACAACGCCAATATCAAGCGTTCCATCCTCTACTCCACGCTCTACCATTTTGGAGCCGACTTCAATTAACTCCAAATTAATTTCAGGATACACTTTATTAAACTCACCCATAACCCGAGGAAATATGCTGGAACTGGCAATCGGCGGCAATCCGATACGGATAAGGCCTCGCTTTATATTCATTACATCAGAAAGCTCTGAGGTTAAATTATGAAATGCAGAGAGAACGTGCTGCGCCTGACTAAAAACAGCTTGGCCGGCATCTGTTAACTCAATCTGTTTGGCCGCTCTTGAAATTAAGGTAACTCCCAATTCTTCCTCGAGCGTTTTTATCATCTTACTGATTGTTGGCTGGGTAATGTGCAGCACTTCGGCCGCTTTTGTGAAGCTCCGCTGTCGGGCAACTTCGCTAAAATACTCCAAATGTCGGATATCCATAGAATCCTCCTTTTAAAAAACCGTCCTATAAGTGCAAACACCCGGACGAATCGCCCGGGTTCGAATCCATCATATACTTTGGTATTAGAGAATAGGCCGCAGGCTCTTACTTTTCACCATCTCACCATCAGCCATTTTAATTAGTTTATCTAAATCATTGTTTTCAACAACATACCCCTTGGCCTTACCCACACTGATACTACATACTATTCTACCCTGATTATAGAGTATCGGTGTTGTATCAATGACTTCCTTTATCTTTTGGATAATCATTTTCATTTCTGGCATTTCCATATCACGAACAATTATAATAAATTCATCACCGCCAAAGCGAAAGATCTTGCCCTTTTGCCTAAGCGCTGCGCGGATCAGCCTTACAGTAGTGCTTAGAACCAAGTCACCACCTTCATGACCATATTTATCATTGATAGTTTTGAAGTGGTCGATATCAATAATCAATACTCCTATGTTGCAGCCGATTAGCCGTGGTAGATAGACATTATATAAATAGGCTCTGTTATAAGCACCTGTCAAATAATCGCGATACGCATGAGTACTTAGATAGCGAATGATGTTGTTAATGCGGCCTTGCAGTTTGGTATGCCGGGTAATATCGGTAGTTTGGTATAAGATGTATCTCCGGCTATTAATGACAATAAGCTTAGCTAACACCTCAACGGGAAACTGGCGGCCAGATTGGTGACGATGCATAACCAAAACGCGATATATTTCCGGAGCTCTTTTAATCACTCTTTGAATTTCCCGTTGAATTTTATTGTTATCATTACAACTAAAATTAGCAATCGTCATTCCAATAAACTCTTCCGCACTATAACCATAAGTAGCCTCGCAAGCTTTATTGGCGTATATTACTAAATTGGAATTTAGATCGACAAGCATCAGATTCATGCTTGCGCATTCCAGAATATTACTATAGAGCATATCGGAAGGCAAAACATTGAGTGCTTCTTTTTCCATGAAGTATATTCCTCCCTACTATCATTTGAATACCTTCTCCATCTTAATACTAATTCCTGTTTATCTATTAAATATATTTTTCGAATATTAAGACCAATTTCCTATATTGCTCAATAGAAAGTGAGACTTGAAGAAGAAAAGTAGCTTAGTTATCTATAAAAACCTGCTTGAATATTGCTTGGCTTGCAGACAAACAATAGGACTGTCTTCTAGATTGAAGGAGGGATTTGGTGACAGCCCATAAATTCAGCAAAACCGACTTCATCGTTATGGCATTAGGCAATATTGTGGGGTCTGGAATTTTTTTGGCGAGTAGTGCCGTTATCAGCTCGGCCGGAGCATGGGCACCGCTCGCTTATCTTTTGGGCGGACTCATCATGATGATGGAAGTATCCTTTATAATCGAAATGTCAATTGCCAAGCCTGTCCCAGGAGCCTTTAAAGCCCATGCCCAGGAAATATTTGGAGAATGGTGGGGCTTTGTTAATGGCTGGATGTTTTGGACAAGTGCCGTACTCGGTATGTCAAGTGAAATTACAGCCTGTGCGCTTTTCACGAGGCTATGGCTGCCAAGTGTCCCATTATGGCTGCTCAGCCTGCTCTTCGCTATTCTTATTACCCTGATCAACCTCAACGACTTAAAAGGGCTAAGTAAGGCCGAAGCAGTCCTGGCTGCCACAAAAATTTCCGCCATTGTCTTATTTGTCATTTTTGGCGGTCTGGTGGCCTTTGGGTTGCCTATCGGTGGTGCCACACCTAATTTTAGCGAATTTCATGCCGCATTAGCGACTCCCTGGGAAGGTGTAGCAGGTCTGCTTGGTTCCATGCTGATTATCTTATACGCTTATACCGGAACAGGCATTATTGGCTTGGCTGCAACTGAAACACACAATGCTGAAAAAGTTGTACCATCAGCCACCAGAATCGTCACTTATTCGGTCGTTAGCCTCTATACTGTAGCCGTATTTCTCATTATTACCCTGTTGCCAACTGAATCACTTGACCCTGATACAAGTCCATTTGTCTCGATTTTAACTATTTTTAAAATACCGTATGCAGCTAACATCCTCAACTTTATCCTGCTGACTGCCGCATTATCTTCGCTTAACTCACAAGTTTATTCAGCCTCCCGTATGTTGTTTTCTATGGCTAAAAGTAACCAGGCCCCTAAAGTTGTCGGAAGGCAAAATGCGAAAGGCGTTCCTGTAGCTGCAATCTGGATGAGCGGACTTGTATTATTAGGCACTGCACTCTTGTCCTACCTTCTTCCAGAAAAGCTCTTCCTTTATACCATCTGTGCCAGCGGTGTTTTAGCTCTGGTAAACTGGCTGAGCGTCTCGGCAACCCATTACTTTTTCCGCAAAAAAATCTTAGCTGAAGCTCCGGAAAAACTCAAATACCGTGCCCCTTTCTACCCTTATCTATCTTGGATATGCTTTTTCACTGTCCTTATCACGCTTCTATCAGCACCTCTCTATCCTGACCAACTGCCAGGCTTCTACTCGGGTACACTATTACTCCTACTCATTAGCATTGCTTATTTCCTAATTCCCCTGAAAAACCCTAACCAACCTAAATAGCAAAAGGTGGTGCATATCTGCACCACCTTTTTTACAGTCCGCGAAATATTCTACTACAGCCTTTGCGACATAATTTTAACCGGCAATTTCCACACTCTTTGGAATTTTGAGTTCTTCCAGCACGTCATAGCTTGAAGCTAAGCGATCGTTTGAATGCTCCAGACATTTACCATCAAGAAATAAGTAAGCCTTTGCTGCCGATCTTAGTGATTTCTGTCGAAAATAATCAATGACCTGACCGGCGCGGCTTACCATATCTTCTGATAACTCACATTGAGAAATCAGATAACCATTTTCTAGAAAACTGTCAAACACATCGCTGTCTAAATCTGCCGCAAGATTCATTCCCTTGATGATTGAAAGGGCAATATCCATCTGATCACATATCTGATCATCAAGTACCTCGATGAGAATAAAAACTTGATTTGCAGATAATGGTGCGATGAGCTCATCCAATGGCACAGCCTGACTTTGAAGCACCTGCAACAAACTCCCTTTTTGTTGGTTTAACCATTCACTCCTCCAGTATTGTTTTCAAGCTTGATACTATGTATACTGATAAAAAAATTCCATTGAAACATTTACTATACTGCTTCTCGATGATTTTAGACACACTATAATGGGAGGTGTGTTTGATTGGTAAAAAAAAATGAGCAGCATAATCCCGCTTCGTATGCCGAATTAATTCTCTTGAGCGCAGACTCTACAAAAGATGAATTTGAAAATCAAACCAAACCAGATTCAAAGCGAATGATTCCCGGTATGTTTTCCAGCATATCAGATGCTGAATTAATAACACAACGGCTCCTTGCTGATGCTAATGCAGATGAGGACGATAGCCTTTAAGAGCCGCATAATATGGATTTTTTGATTATTTAGCGTTTTAAATTAGGCAAAGTTGGCATAATAAAGTGAGACTTGCTTAAGATTACTCCATCTAAAGCCTAGTCGAACCGTATCCAGGAACTTAGCCGCTCGCCAGTGCCCTTTAGGGTATAACTTCATTTTAGTCTTAGAGCGGCTTGGTTATCGGATAAATTGAGACTAGATGCTCTATCGAAAGGATGACGCAGATAAAATGCATTTGAGTATAGTCATACCTACCTATAATGAAAAAGTTAATGTAGGTAAAATAACTGATAAAATACGGTCTGTTTTAGCAGCCGAAGACTATTCCTATGAAATATTATTTATGGATGATAGCTCTGACGATACGCCTACTGTGCTGAAGCAACTCACACGCCAATATCATGAAATCTGTTATATTCATCGCAACAATGAACGCGGCCTAGCCTCGGCCGTTGTTGAAGGTTTTAATCAATCAAAAGGGGATTACATTATTGTCATGGATGCCGACCTCCAACATCCGCCTGAACTCATTCCACTTATTATGAAACGGCTGACTAGAGCTGATATCGTAATTCCCAGCCGCTTTATCGAAGGCGGTTCGGATGGCGGATTAAACTGGCTGAGAAAGCTCATCTCTTGGACAGCTCGAAGCATTGGACGCTTATCAATTAAACGCCTCCGACCTATTTCTGATTGTACAAGCGGTTATTTTGGTCTTAAAAGGCAGGTACTCACAGCGGCTGATCTCAACCCAATCGGCTGGAAGATCCTTATGGAAGTATTGGTTAAGGGAAACTACGAGTCTGTGCATGAAATACCTTACTCTTTTGTAGCCCGTGATGCCGGACAATCCAAAATGGATTTAAGAGAACAATTAAACTATATAAAACATATTGCAAGGCTTGTCGTAAATAGCCCCGAAGATTGCCGGTTTTTTTCATTTTGCCTGATTGGAGCCTTAGGTGTACTTGTTAATATTGCCTGCTTTGCGATGCTGATTAACCTCTTCCAACTTAATGGACTGATAGGCTCACTAGGAGCTTCACTACTCGCTATGCTTCACAATTTTATTTGGAATGACAAAGTCACTTGGAAAAGATGTCAACAGCCTATTGGATGGAGAAGACTAATAAAACTACCAATGTTCATGACTATCTGCGGGTTTGGAATCGCCTTAACTGCATTATTTGCCCAAATTTTTATATGGCAGTACTGGAATATTTATCTCGGCCAATTAACAGGCATTATTATCGCTACCTGCTGGACATACACGGCAAATAGTCGCTGGACTTGGCCTAATTCCGTGAAAGATAATGCAATTAACCACAACCGGTTGATTGTAACCCAAGAATATGCTGGAAAATTATCCTGATAGCCGACGTCTGTCAGCACGAACAATATTCCTGCCGTTTCTCCTCCACACGCTGCTCGTAATTGGATCCTATTTATTAGCCGAATACCTGCCTAGCCGCGATCCGGCTGGTTTTATCAATCCAGATATCGGCCAACACCCTATTGTCAGCAAACTGATCAAATGGGATGCCCACTGGTATACCTATATTGTAGACAATGGCTACACTACGCAAAGCATTGTGTTCTTTCCCGTTATCATTATTTTTATTAAACTTTTAACTTTTATCAATATCAACACAGCAGCAGCAGGCTTACTCATCTGCAATTTATTTGCCTTTTTGAGTTTTTGGGCAATGGGTGCTGCTTTCCGGCTAGATATGCCAGAGAGTACCACAATGAAAGCCTTATTAGCTTATGGAGTCATGCCCACTGCATTCTTTCTGAACAGTGTTTACACCGAACCACTGTTTATCAGTTTTGCTTTAACGTGTATTTATTTTGCCAGACAACAAAAATGGTGGCTGGCAGCCGCCTTTGCAGCCTTAGCCACGCTGACGCGCAATATCGGTATCATCCTTCTTCTCTTCCTTATAGTGGAACTTTACCAAAATTCCAGTACCACGCCGCGTTCCAAATTATTTCTTCTCTTACCGCCAGCAGCACTTATGGGATTCTTATTGTATAACCTATGGCTAACCGGCAATCTTTTTACTTTTTATTACTCCCAGCAACTATGGGGCCGGGAATTCGATTATCCCTGGATCAATATTTTTAACAATATCCTCTTAATTTTTAAACAATGGCCGTATGTAGAACCAGGAGTTTTCCTTGATAGTTGTCTAGTTTTATTGTCTATCATCGGATTAACAACCTTATCATTGCATCCTTGCTTCAAAATCAGACCTTCTTATCTTGTTCTTGGTTGGCTGTGGCTCATTATCCCTTTATTCTCAACCTCATCGGTCCTTCCACTTTATAGCCTGTCGCGTTTTGTTTTAATTCTTTTTCCGCTCTATATTTTTTTGGCACAAGTGTCAAAAGCTATTTTCTATAGCTTTATGATAGTTAGTTCACTGACATTATTGATATGCGCAAGCTTATTTATGAATTGGTACTGGATTGGATGAATAAACCAAAAGCCTTTAGAATATATTATTTATATCTTACTTATAAGGAGTATGTTATTTATGACATATACCATGTGCCAAATTTGTCAGACAGAACAATATTGTTTTCCTCAGTTTAGTACTGAACCTGACCAATTGATAAACACAGCCGTTTGTCCTGACTGCTTAAGCAAGCTGTATAATAGCAACTTAAACCGCTACTAAGCGGTTTTTATTCTTTGAAAAAGGAGGCTCATAAATGCCTATCCAACAGAAAGTAGTTAATGTTGTCTATCATTATTCCCATGATGCGCTTATCACCTGTAATCAAGCTGAACTAAACTCAGCTCTGGACGATGGCTGGCAATTTAAAAGTGCCGCTCCTAATTATGCAGCGATGACACCCTATATATTAAATTCACCTTATTTAGGAATGTCCTATCTCTTTGAAAAAGCAGATGAATCAGAAAACCAGCTCAAATGAGCTGGTTTTTCATAGTTAAATTTTACTCTCAAACTGCCTTTGCAATCGTTATACCAATCCATGTAGCCAATAAACAAAGAACAGTATTTGCTAAAATATTACTCATAGCCAAGGCCATATCACCGTCACTCACTAACTTTATCGTCTCATAACTTAAGGACGAAAACGTTGTAAGTCCTCCTAAAAAACCTACCGTGACCAAAAGTCGCCAATAGGGATTTATAATGATTCGTTCTGTAACAAGCTGCATAAATAGACCAATAATAAGACACCCCACCACATTTACCAGCAAAGTTCCGTAGGGAAAAGCACCACCATAGCGTTGTGCTGCCCAATCAGAAACCAAATATCTTGTAGTTGCCCCGATTCCGCCGCCCAGGGCAATAAGAAGTACTTTTATCATAATGACACCCCTATAATTATCTTTGGATATACTTACACTTCAAATATTGATACATTATACCAAACGGAACTTAAGTTGGTCTACTGCATAAAACAAAAACAGGAGGCATTATGTATGGTCCGAATCAAACGTATTTTGGCAATTATTATGCTTTTTATCTTAATTTCTTCTTTACAGGGAGTAATAATGGCTAATGCATCGCAACAGCCATTATCAGAATCAGAAAATCTATCAATTCAGGCATTAAATAACGATAGACGTCAACATTGCCTTAACCCTTTAAAACCAAATATTACTTTAGCAGAAGTTGCCCGCCGCCATGCCATTGACATGATGGAACGTGATTACTTTGCCCACAAATCACCTGAAGGAATAGACCCTTTTCAACGTATAAAAAAAGCCGGCATTCGCTATAAAGCTGCCGGCGAGAACATTTATAAAGGTCTATACGATCCGATCGGAGAAGACATTTATATTGCTCAACAATTTTTAATGACAAGCCCAAACCATCGAAGAAATATTCTTGACAGCGACTTCACTGAAATAGGAATTGGAATCGTCAGATCTGAAGATGGTTGGATGTATCTTGTTCAATGCTTTATTAAGCCATAACACCAGATTTATAATCCTATTCTTTCTTGCATTAGATTCATTTTCTTTTCTAATTCTTTAATTTGTTTTTTAATATCTTCTTCAGGCTCTTCCATCTTCGTCTTTAATGCTTCTTCTTGAGCCGCTATTGTCAGTATGATGCTTCCTACAGCTACAATAAAATTACCAAAAACGTTAAGTTCCTCAATGGTTAGAATTTTTGAAACCCATATTGCAATAATAAGGGATAATCCTGCAAGCTCATCTGATGGTATCTCAGTGAAAACAGCCATCCAATTTCCCTCCAAGAATATTTATAAATAAAATTTAACATGCTTCATCAGCCTTTTGTTAATTAGCAAAAGACTATTATAGTATATGATGGAAGTTCCAGAATGTTATATTTAGAAAAGACTTAGCTTATGTTAAATACACCTTTGCTCGAAAATAACGTGACACAAGAACGGGGTTGCTGACAATCTTTTAATTGGAATGTCAATAACCCCGTCCCTATGGCATCCTGACATCTAATAAAAAGATTAAGGAGCATGGTCATTTCCCATGCTCCTTAATCTTTTATTCCTAATGACAAACTTTAATAGAACCGACAAATATGTCGGTTTTATTAAAGTCTGTCAACAGCCTAACGGTGAAACCTGGCTTCGGCCGTTCTGATTTTATTATAGTTTGTCAACGGTTTTATTAAAGTTTGTCAGTAGCCGAACTTTTTTTAATAAAGTTTGTCAATGGCTGATAATTGGATTCAATATCAATTACTAATAATTGATTGTTTTGCGATTAATCTAAAAAAGCCTTAATCCTTCAAGTGATTATATCAATGTACACGTACCTTAACTTTACCTATGTCTTTTATCTTAAGAGCGCTTTCCTAATCTAATTTTGGTTTAATCAGTTTATTAGCCTTTTCTTTTTTGATAAGGGATTATCACTTTTGCTGTTCACACAGATTTTCTAAAAGACCTCTCTTTGGATTAAACCAACTCTAATCCACAATAGGAGCTAGTGAGGCTTTTTCTTATTTTCCTTTGCAAACACTCATAACGTAGGTTACTACTTTTTCGAGGTTCTCCTGTACAAGTCCCCTGTCTTTATATTTGTCAAAAATAACACTTATATCATCTTGGCTGTCATTACACTCCTTACAAATATCAGCTACAAGCTTAGGTTCTATAGATATTTATTTAACTTGATATGCCACGCCATTTTTTTGCAATATCTCTATAAACTCGGCGGTTACGGGAATATACATCGTAATAACTTGTCCATTTTTTAACACGCCCATCATTTTGTTGTGTTCAATTGTAACTCGTTCTACTTTTTGTTCGTCAACTTGCTTTAAAAAATGGGTATAGCTCACCTGCACCTGATTTTTGTTAGCATGGTTGCTATAATAATAATCTGCTACGGAAACACCAATGATTAGAAGTAATATGCAAAAACCAACAATACAGATGGTCCTTAAAAAAGGGAAACTGTGCTCTACCTTTATTTTGTGCATTAATAATAAGTGCTGTAAAACATCGGATCACCCAGGGTAAGAAATACGACTTTCTTCCCTTGTTTCAACAAATCCAAAATTATTCCTTTATTAGTATCCCACACCCGACAATGTTTCGGTATCAGACACCTTCGGAAAAACCAATGTAATAATCTCCGTGCTTTCATTTAAGAACGGCTTGGCGATTGTAAATGCCAGACTTTCTTCTTTTTTTCAGTTTTAGGTGCGATCATGACATCGGCATCCTGAATTACCTTGACTGCTTTTAGATTAAGTAAGTTAGGGTCCCCCGGGCCAACTCCAACGCCGTAAAATATTCCTGCCATAGTTACCTCCAAAGTATAAAGTTAATTTACGATAAAACGGCGCAAAATCAACCCCGGCCATTGGCCAGGGTTGATTTTATCACGCTTTTACACGACAATAAAGCGCGACTAAGCTTCAGATAGCGTTTTAACTCCATCTGAAGCTTAGTCGTACTTATCCAGGGACTTAGACGCTGTTAACTCTCACTTAAGAAACTTGAAGTCTTACAGCGTCTTGGTCATCGGATAAGTCCTAGAATGTATAATTCAATGTTATTTCGGTCGAGTTATTCTTGACACCATTTGAAATTTGTTTTTGATCCTTATAAACTGCCTCTAAGCTTAAAGCATCGTTGATTTGATAAGTTGCTCCATAATGTATCCCGCGGTTATCGTTGTCAAAGTCACTGCAGCCGCCCATGCTGGCTTGTTCCTCTACTCTGAAACCAGTAATGGAGGCAGCTGCCCTTCCATCGAAATCATAACCCAAAATTACGGCATACGCCTTATTGGAGGTACTGCTGTCTGATTTGGCAAATTCAGCGGTTAAATTATGCTTTCCGTATTTATACGTGCCGTCAACAGCCCAATGGTTGGTGTTTGCTTGGCCAGTTTCTTTATTAACATAGCGGGCCGCCGTTGCTCCATAAGTCAAAGTATCATTCGGACTGTATGCAGCCCTCACGGCGTACAAGCGATTATCGTCCGAACCATAATTGTCTTCCCGCCCAAAGAAGGCTGATATTTCAGTATTGCCTACATTACCATTGATCGAAAGGCCGTCTGCAAAGGCGCCTTGACCAATATTCGAGTCCGGCCTGCTGTATAAGAGAGCAGTTGCCCCGACTGTAACATCTTGGCGACCAAGTTTGTAAGTCAGCTCATCCTTATTCCAAATCACCCCAAATTGGTCCAATGCGAAAGCTTCTTTCTTGCCATCACTATAATAAGGGGTATCAAACTCTCTAAATTGAGTTTTTGAGACATTTTGTGCTCCAAGGCGGGTGTATAAAAATGTGTTTTCATTCAACTTAGCTTTAGCGTTTAATGTCAGCATTGAAACGAGACCATCTTTCGCAGATTCACTGTCTTCATGATCGCGTTGATATTTTAGCGACAAATCCCCGGAAAGTTCTACCGGATTGGCAAATGTAACCGGAGCAAAGGCGACATTCATTAGTGTGCACAAGGCAATTAAAGTTGTTTTTTTCACCATAGAATCCTTCTTTCCAACGATACTTAATTTTTTTCATAGGTTTGCTCAATGGTATCTTTTACGTGTTGAACATATATGTCTTGAACAGCTGAATTTTCTCCCAGACCATGGATATAGGTGTCTACCTTAAACCCGGCCTTAAGAAGCTGTGCTTTGGCTGAGTCATCTTCGTCCCCGGCCATGTCATTATTGGCATGATCGCCAGCTACCAGCATGAAAGGCATTAAGGTAACTTTTTTTATTTTATTTACTTTTAATATATCGATTACTCGTTCAAAGGTCGGGTATCCCTCAACGGTATATACAAACACATTATCTAAGCCGGCATCAACCATTTTCATTTGCAGTACAGCATAAGCAGCATTGGAAGGGTGAGTACCGCCATGTCCCATGAATACCACAGCTTCACGTCGTCCTAATTCAGGGAATTGCGTCTGTACAGCTTTGATGGCTGTTGCATAATCATCAGGCTTTTCTTCCTGGCCCATATAGTACAGCATCGGCCGGCCAAGCGCTATTTTATCAAAAGCCTTACTTTGCTCATAGGAGCTTACAATACTGCGAACTTTTTCATATTCAGCGCCGGCTTCAATGTGAAGAGGCTGAACAATCACTTCTTTGTATCCTTCAGCTTTTAGACGTTCTAAAGCTTGTCTTTCAGTATTTACTTGGATGCCATCTCTTTCAGATAACCTTTTGATAATGATTCGGGAGGTAAAAGCGCGGCGAACCTCATAATCAGGAAAAGCAGCCTGGATTTTATTTTCTACACTTTCAATTGTCAATTTGCGGGTCTCAGGGAAGGTGGTACCAAAACTTACCACAAGGATAGCTTTTTTCTCTTTTACCGCTGGCGCTGCAGAAGCCTTATTACCGAAGCCGACAGCTCCAGAACTCATTGTAATAAAAAGGGCCAAAACAAGAATCGAAACGATTTTTTTCATTTTTCTTCCTCCTTGAGTTTAGTATCTTTCAGTTTACCTATGGTTTATGGATCCACCTCCTTTACCACCCGCCTCTCTGCTTGTCTTAAAATTAAGTTTATAGTTAATGCTAATTAATTTAAAAGGGAGTCCCTCTGCAGGGACATGTTGCGGTTCCCAAACGCAACCATGGAAAAATATTAGAGTTACATGAGTAACGAAACCCGCAAATTGGCTATCCGGCAAATAAGAAACCCTCTCTGAAAACCATACAGAGAGGGTGATATTACCAAGAGCAGTAAATCCAAATAAAAATCCCGGCATAAGAATAGCCGGGAAGGATAGATTACTCCAATGAATAAATCCCCTCCCCATCGCGCGTGGGTAAATAAAACGGTGATTGTTAGATAGGCAGTTCTCCTGGCTCTGGATCATCGCTCCCCCAAACCTTCCCAAGAATTTCGTCCTAGTGGCATAACATGGGTTTGCTCCTCATTACAGTGGCGGGACCGCGCCGGCGTTACACCGGACTTCCCTATTAAGCCCCGTAGGGCACCTACCTCAAAAGTATTTAATTGTCATATACTGGTATTATGTTGCAATTATCTATTATGATACCAGCTATTTTATATAATAGCAATAGTATTTGCACTTTTTCAAGCTACAGTTTACCACACGTCAATTATTGCCAAACTAAGACGCCTGGATTAATGGTAACGTCCCTACCATCCAGGAGTTTGACCATTGCTGTAGAGTAATACCACTAACTTAAATTTAGTGAAAATTCCCGTTGGCAAATAATCGTAGGTTGGAGTTAATAAAGAATATCCCCCTTTTCTCTCTCCGAATTTCTTCTGCAGTTTTTACATGGGGAACTTGTTTGACACGCTCATTAAGTTTAAATCCTATATTTTCACCCTCGATAGTAACATAAGTTCTCATCTAGCTTTTATTAAATCCAATAGAATAGCCCTCAGTAATAAGTGCTTTAGTAACATATTATCTGTTTCTTAAAGGAGTATATTTTTATAATAAGTGTTTTAAAACAAAGAAAGCCGTTATCCGAAGATAACGGTTATAAGCTATTTACAGCTTATGGGTATAATCATTTCACTTTATGGGTATAACTACAAATTTTTTAATCCACGTTTATCCTAATATTCCAATCATTGGCCTACCACGAGAAAAATTAAGGAACATGATCATTTGCATACAATTTCGTTACTCCACTAACAAACGTAATATGCAATACCTTAATTTTAATTAAACCGAAATATTATCGGTACAGTGGTTGTACAGCGTACCGAACTGCCACTGATAGTTTCCTTAGCAGGGTTAAACCGCCAGTGCCGTACTGCTTCAACAGCAGCAGCATCTAACGATTCATAGCCTGATGAGCGTTCAATGCTAACACTTCCGATTCGCCCATTTGGCAGCACTTCCAGTTTAATCATAACTTTTCCTTCTAAACCTTGCCGGCGGGCTTCGTCAGGATAAACAGGCTCTTTTTTTTGTATTATGTGGGGCGGCTGGATAGTTGACCTTTCAGTACTGCCAGATGTTTGTATGCCACTAGCCGATTGTTTTCCACCTGCAAATTCCGGCTCCGAGCTGCCACCACCATAATCTGCTTGCCTATTCGTACTTGCGCTTGTGCTAGATTGTTCGCCTTCATCACCTTGAATGGCAGGACTGTTGGTTTTAACTCCTGCTTGTCGGATATTGCTAGCGAGCTGCCCTTCTGCCACTTTCACAAAAGCTAATGACGACAATTGCCTTTGGGTTATATCTGATATCATCTCTTCACTTGCTGCCGGATTATAATCACCCAATTCCATCTCTATATACTCATTTTCGGCCGGCAAAGCAGAGGTTAAAGATGATAAAAAGCCAATACCGGCAATCAATAAACAATGCATTAGTACCGACAATCTTATGGCCTGCCTCCAATACTTACAGCCCCTCATGAAATCACCTCCCATTTCAGGGCTTGGTTTCTGTTGCGACAGAAACTCGGCGCACCCCAGAGCTTTTCAATTCATCCAATAACCAAATAACATGGCCATATTCGACTTGACGATCGGCCCGTAGTACAAAAAAGGTTTCCGGATTTTGATATACCTCATCTTTGACGCGCTCAGACACCTTGTCCGGCGAAATTTCTTCCTGGCCAAATAGAATTTTACCTTGAACGGTGATGGTAATCGGTACTTGAATAGTCTGATCGGATTTGGATGCAGATGCTTGCGGTAATGCTACGGGTAAGACATTTTGCTCCACCATATCAAGGGTGCTCATCATAAAAAAGACCAACAAAAAAAAGATAATATCAATCATGGGAATAATCATGAGCCGTGGTGATTGCCTGACGCGCAGTTTATCGAGCTTCATTCTGCCACCCCTGCACCGCTGCAGTCACTGTAGCATTGGCCGTTTCTTCAATGTCGGTGATGATGGCTTCAATACAATGGTTCAAATAGCTGTGAGCAACTAAGGCAATGATTGCTACACACAAGCCGGTAGCAGTAGCTATTAGCGCTTCACCAACACCGCCTGTAATCGCCAATGTCTGACCGGCTTTTATAGTTAATACGCTAAAAGACTGTATCATACCAATTACAGTCCCTAATAATCCCAATAAAGGGGCCAGAGTTACAATGGTATCTAGGTAGCTGATGCGATGGCGAAGCTTGGCAACAGCCCGTATTGCGGCTCCCTCCAATATTTGTTCGAGTTCCTGGCGGTCATGAACAGGATTGATCAGTCCCTGAGCGAGCACGAAAGCAACGATTCCGTTGGTATCGGAACAAAGCTGGGCAGCTTCATACCAATTCCCGGCTTTTAGTTTATGGACAATCTCGGGTATTAGTGCCGTAATGTCAGTTTGAACACTACAAATATATAAAAACCGTTCAATGACAACCGCCACAACGATAATTGAGCAGACTAACAGAGGGTACATAACTAATCCGCCTTTGGCAAACAAGACAATAGCATGATTAAAAGAATCTATCACCTGGCACCTCCTGCCGATTTATTTAACTTTTCTTCAGAAACCTTTTGCTTGAGATCAGCCGCGATAATAGCTCCCAGGGTCCTGCCAACTATAAAAAGGGTGTCGTAAAACTTTTTTTTAAATGTGTTTTGCGACACCCTCTTTAGTTCCAATAAACTTAAAATGTCATTTTATATCCTATCATATAATTGATCGGCGCAAAGTAGTAGTCAGCAGAAGTTGAAGCGTAGGAAACATCCTCCCGGTCAAGCAAATTATTAATCGTCAGGAAAAGGCTCCGGTCTTTTGTCATTGCATAATTTACATTTAAATTTGTCAGCAAATATGGTTTCTTATCTATGCCGCTTAAAACTCTATCCGCCATATACGAAGCGTTCATAGCGGCCTGCCATTTATCCTGCTGATAGGTTATGCCGCCTTTAACTTCCCATCGGGAAAAATTAGGCTGCCAGCCTAACGAAACGCCCGCGGCATCGATATTTTCTGTTTTCGGATTCCCATAACTGACCGCATAGCGATAACTAAAAGGATTTTGGCTGGGTTTAATTGTACATTCCAATTCAATGCCGGTATTTTTTAAATTTTCATTTTTATATTCAAAATCATTCTTTTTGCTATTAAACGTAGCACTGATATTATCATCAATATTGTAATTAAATACAGCTACCCGCCAGTTATGAATACCGGAATTTTTCTTCCAGCCCAATTCATAGTGCCTACCGGTCTGAGGTTCCAATTGTTTCACGCCGGATTTCCATATCTGGTGCAGATCTGGCATCTTATAGGATTCTCCCACACTGGCATACAGATTTTCGTTTTCAGTCATCTTATGGACAAACTGCGCTTGGCCGCTGAAGTTTGTGTTGTTATGCGCATTTGGTGCTCCAGTTGTCCAAGATTCACGCGCACTAAGAATCCAAGTGTTCAGAGCGCTTACCTGTTTCTCATACTGAGTATAGGCTGAAAAGTTATTGCGCGCTTGATTTTCTCGCTCAACAATTGTTCCTTTTGTATCTGGTATGTATTCTTCCCGCTTGAATGTTCCGCCAAATAAAACTTTTCCGGCGGTAATATCCCAAGCTTTCTGCATATCAAGACCGTAATTTTTGTTCTTTTCTTCATCGACAAAACGGTTCTTTGATGTGGTTTCGATCGCATCTTTTTCCCGTGTCCGATCTACATAATATACCGTTGCTTTAAAATCATCATCATGATAAGATAACTGCGCATTATTTCTATCAATATCTTGTTTAATATCAGAGGCTGGGGACTTTTTAGAATCTTTAATAGTAATATAGTGATATTGTGACTCAATCCGATTATACGAAAAGTCTAATTTGTCATTAAATGCATAGGTGATACTCAGACTATTGTTCTCCGGTCCAATCCATTTTCTCCCTTCGGAGTCTACATTATTCCGCTTGCCCCATTCCGAATATTGATAGCCAATGCCTAGCTTCTTATCGGCTTGCAGACTCAAAGTATGCTCTTGCTGACCGTAGTTGCCCCAGCCGGTCTTAAAATAATTACTGCGCTTCTTCTTGGTAATGATATTGATGACCCCGCCGGTCGCTTCACTGCCATATAAAACTGATCCGCCACCGCGAATAATTTCTACCCGTTCGATGTCGTCAACCTGTATGTCATTTAAATCATAGGTACCGCGAATATTCAGCGGCATCCCGTTTATCAGTACCAACGTGCCACCATTGTTGCCTCTAATGGCAATTTTGCTAGTCATATTTCCCATGGAAGATCCTGCCGTACCATACTGTTGCATTTCCAAGCCGGTCGAAAACCGCAACGCATCATACAAATTGCTGGCGCCGGTGTTCCGTAAGTCGGCTTCAGTTAAAATCTCGGTCGAAGCCGCCACATCTATATTACGCTTTTCATAGCGCTGAGCGGTTACAATGACCTCACCCAGACTATATTCCATCATTTCTTCCGCCGCCAGTACGCTTGGCATGGCCAGAAAGCCTACCGCCAACGTGCTGCAGATCATTTTCGCCAATTGGTTTTTCATTCGTCATCCTCCAATTTTTTTATCCTGGTGTAGTAGCCTGTCGTCTACCGTAAAGCTTTCTTACACACCAAGCCGTCCCCGGTTTTCTTCGACCTTTTCTGAAAGAACCGGCCAAAAAAAAATAATGAAGCCCAAAAAATTAAACCTCGCTGTACGCACACAGCGAGGTTTTAATCAAAGGAACACATAGCAAATAAAAATCCCGGCATAAGAATAGCCGGGAAGGATAGATTACTCCAATGAATAAATCCCCTCCCCATCGCGCGTGGGTAAATAAAACGGTGATTGTTAGATAGGCAGTTCTCCTGGCTCTGGATCATCGCTCCCCCAAACCTTCCCAAGAATTTCGTCCTAGTGGCATAACATGGGTTTGCTCCTCATTACAGTGGCGGGACCGCGCCGGCGTTACACCGGACTTCCCTATTAAGCCCGTTAGGGCACCTACCTCAAAGGTATTTAATTGTAATATATTGGTAGTTGTACAACTGGTTACTATAATACCAGCTATTTTATAAAATAGCAATAGTATTTGCACTTTTTTCAATCTACCTTTTAACCATACACCAATTATTTCCAAAATAAAATTACCTGGATTAATGGTAACGGCCCTACCATCCCGGAGTTTGATCATTACTGTAGATTATTGACACGCTCATTAAGTTTAAATCCTACATTTTCACCGTCGATAGTAACATAAGTTCTCATCTAGTTTTTATTAGATCCAATATATGTTTCACTTTATGGGTATAACGACAAAAAATTAAGGAACATGATCATTTGCCATGCTCCTTAACTGATATTAATTATCATTTATTGTGATTTTTTTATTATTTATAATTAATTATTGTTAACTAAAATTAATATATTATGTCACTGTCAAACTTTATTGTTACCATTGACAAACTTTATTAAAACCGACAAATAACCTATATGTCTAAATTCTTTACATCCTTCGCATGATCTTCAATAAACTTCCGGCGTGGTTCTACTTTGTCGCCCATGAGAACTGTGAATATTTCATCAGCCGCCACTGCATCCTCTAAGGCAACCTGAAGAACAGTCCGGCCTTCAGGATTCATTGTTGTTTCCCATAATTGTTCAGGATTCATTTCGCCGAGACCTTTGTAACGCTGGACGTTGATATTGTCCCGGCCAATTTTTATCAGTAACTCATCAAGCTCGGCATCACTATAAAGATACCATTGTTCACGGCCCTTTTTAACAAGGTATAAGGGTGGTTGAGCAATATAAATACGGCCAGCTTCAATCAGCGGCTGCATATAACGGTAGAAGAAAGTTAAAAGCAAAGTCCTTATGTGGGCACCGTCAACATCAGCATCAGTCATGATAATAATCTTGCCATATCGGCTTTTTTCAAGGTCAAATTCCTCACCAATACCATTGCCGAACGCCGTAATCATGGATCTAATTTCTTCGTTGTTTAAAATTCTGTCAAGGCGAGCCTTTTCAACATTCAATATTTTACCACGCAGCGGTAAAATAGCCTGAAATCTCCGGTCACGGCCCTGCTTGGCCGAGCCGCCAGCGCTGTCACCTTCGACAAGATATATTTCGGCTGACATAGGATCTTTCGTCGAACAGTCAGCAAGTTTACCAGGCAGTGAACTTACTTCAAGAGCATTCTTACGTCTTGTCAGTTCACGGGCTTTACGAGCAGCATCGCGAGCCCGGGATGCCATGATTGTTTTCTCAATAACTTTCTTTGTCACAGCAGGATTTTCTTCAAAAAATACATTCAAACCATCAGATAAAATGCTATCAACAATCCCGCGGATTTCACTATTACCAAGTTTTGTTTTCGTCTGCCCCTCAAACTGTGGCTCTTGAACTTTTAAACTAATAACAGCAGTCAGGCCTTCGCGAACATCTTCGCCACTTAAATTTTCATCATTTTCTTTAAGAATATTCATTCTGCGGGCATAATCATTGACCGATCTTGTAAGCGCAATTTTAAAACCGCTTAAGTGTGTTCCGCCCTCTTGTGTATTAATATTATTGACAAAGCTATAAAGATTTTCAACGTAACTATCATTATACTGGAGAGCGATTTCAACCTGCGTAGTGTCACGCGCACCTGAAAGATAAATCGGGGTAGCATGCAGTACATCTTTGGTTTTATTTAAATATTCAACAAAGGAAACAATCCCACCCTCATAGTGAAACATTTCTTTCTGCTCATTACGTTCATCTGCTAATGTAATATTCAAGCCCTTGTTTAAAAAGGCTAATTCGCGGAGTCTCTGTTTGAGAATATCAAAACTATAAACAAGTTCTTCAAAAATTTCAGGATCAGGCTTAAAGGATACTTTTGTTCCTGTTTCATCAGTACTTCCTATCACGGTTAATGGTGATACAGTATAGCCTTTTTCAAAACGGATGTGATGAATTTTTCCATCCCGTTTAACTTCGACTTCCAGATAACTGCTTAAGGCATTTACAACCGAAACACCAACACCATGAAGACCACCAGATACTTTATACCCTTCACCACCAAACTTACCACCGGCATGAAGAATTGTTAAAACAACTTCAACCGCCGGTTTGCCGGTTTCATGCATATCAACCGGAATCCCGCGGCCATTATCAGTCACTGTTATACTGTTGTCGGGATGGATAACTACATTGACAGCATCGCAATAACCAGCCAACGCCTCATCAATACTATTGTCAACAACTTCATATACCAGATGATGTAAACCGCGGCTCGAGGTGCTGCCTATGTACATTCCCGGGCGTTTGCGTACTGCTTCAAGACCCTCTAATACCTGAATCTGCCCGGCTCCATAATGTCCGTTTACTGTTATATCTTCGTTTGTACTCATTTTTTACCCCCGATACTATATATCGTCATCTTCGCCTGCTTCTGGAAAATATCCAGCCCGCTTTTTCAGCGTCAGAGAAGAGATTGCTGATAAATAAACGACTTTTTTAGTAACAATAAAACTTTTTGGGTTATTTGATGATATATCAATAACCTTGTTATTGTCTCTTGAATTATTAAGAAATTTGCGGTTTATACTTGATCTTACTGATTTTAAATCAGTAATCGCTATGACCTCTGACAAAGGAATTACAGTATCAGCCCCTAAATGCAGAAACATGTTTCTTCCTCCTGAATCTTTTAAGAGTATTATCTATTACAGCATCGGTTATTTGCTCCGGTTTTATTCCGGTAGCCAACATGACCAGTGTTAATTTTTTAATTTCATCAATATTATCGCGAGCAAGATCATCCGTAAGCGCAGTAATCAGACGCTCTTTAACCTCTTTAAAGGCGTCAAAACTGGCATTAATGTAATTGGTCAACTCACTATACCTGAGCCAAGGATTTTCAATCAGAAGTTGATAAATTTGCTGCCGGGTTTGCTGTTTCTGATTAAGTTTACAAGTAGAGCATAGAGTGTCCTCAGGCGGACATAATGTATTGCATTGGTCACATTTATGCCACTTATTGTTAAGCCTTATCTTCTTAAGCGTAAAATCTTTTTTTATAATTCGATTTATCTTATTGCGAAGCTCCTCATTACTTATTGTACTGACAAGCTCATTTGCTATTTTTATTTCGGTCTCGTCCAACTTAACATGATAGGCTTTTTGTTCATTACGGCAAATTTCACCATTATGTTCTAAATTCTGGTTATCTTTTAAATATCCTGCTTGAAACCTGATATCTCTGATTAAATTATCTCCAATAAAGGCATTGATTTTATTAATAATGTCCTGTTTCATCATCGAAAGATGGTGTCCCCAGACTGGATTACCTACAGCCACTAATAATAAATCTCGCTGCACCGATAAAGGATAAGAATGATTGGCTATTTTATCACCGACAATTTCCCGCCAATGGATTATCGCCGATTCAGAATTATACCGCTTAGTAATGCCAAGCTTTTTTATTGTCAACGGCAAAAGTTCACTTAATTTATGCACAGCCGTCACTTCCAATCAAATTGTTCAACTTTTCCTTCAACAACAGAATAATAATGGCCCATTTTATGTTCAGAAAAATACTTTGGTTCGGTCGCAGTGATAAATGTTTGAATGCGATCTTTTATAAATGATAATAACTGCTCCCGGCGCGAAGCATCAAGTTCACTCATCACGTCATCTAAGAGCAGTACGGGATATTCGCCTGTTTCTGATTTTATAAATTCAATTTCGGCGAGCTTTAAGGCTAACACGCCAGTACGTTGCTGACCCTGCGAACCGAAATTTCTTAAATTAATTCCATTTACATTAAAAATTAAATCATCACGATGGGGACCTACGCTTGTACTACCGCGGGCAATATCAATATGGCGGTTATTTGCCATCTGTTGCAAGTACCACTCTTCAATATGATTAACAGGCTGACAAAGACCACATTGAAAATAGGTTATTGTAAGATTTTCCCGACTGGCTGTAATTTTCCGATGCATAAGATTGGCTAACATAGTGAGCTTTTTTAATGCATCCTGACGCTTATTTACAATAATAGCAGCCGAACTAGCGATTTGTGCATCCCAAGTATCAAGCATTTCCGGTCTTGCTTTACATTCACGGATCTTTTTTAATAGATTGTTACGCTGCGCTACGATCCGATTATATTGCAGTAAATTGCGATAATAAGCAGGGTTAGCCTGCGATATTTCACTGTCAAGAAACTTCCGTCGTCCGACTGGTGCGCCTTTAATCAACATCAAGTCTTCAGGCGAAAACATGACGGCATTGAGCTGCCCGATCAAGTCGCGAACTTTAATCGTTTGGCCATTTAATATTATTTCCTTATTTTGGTCAGATATGAATTTAAATGATAATTTATTTTCAATATCCTGCCTAGTAAATGTCATATTAATGGAACCGCCGGGCTGATACCAATGAATAAGCTCTTGATCAGTATTTGTCCGGTGAGAGCGTCCCATGGCACCGACATAGATAGATTCTAAAATATTTGTCTTCCCTTGGGCGTTCTGGCCGACAAAAATATTAAGATTATGTTTAAATTCTAAATTCAACTTTACATAATTACGGTAGTTATAAAGACTAAGGTTTTTAACCTTCATAATAGCACCTTACTCAGCAATGATTTTGTATGTGCCGACACCTTCAATATCAATAATATCGCCAGGATAGATTTTTTTGCGTCGTTGACTTACGGTGAGACGATTTAATTTAATCAACCCATCTTCCAACATTGGTTTAATTTGTCCTCCAGTATCAATGATACCCGCCCACTTTAAAAGCTGATCTAAATTGATATAAGGAGTTGATATGGTTATTTCTTGCATAGAATAACCTCCATGAAATGTTTTTCCGATGACTAACCCGCGCTAAGACTCCCGCTTGTAAAAGCAGGAGTCTTTGCGGCTAAGTCCCTGGATACGGTTCGACTAGGATTCAGGTGGAGTTAAAACTCCATCTGAATCAAGTCTCACTTTATATTTAGTTTGTCCTAACCGGTGTAACGATATATATGTAATTTTCGTCATCAATAGGTCTAATACTAGCTGGGCTCAATGGAGTGTTAAGTGAAAATTTCAAATTTTCACTATCAATATTCTTGAGAATATCAGAAATATATTTGACATTAAAAGCGATATCAACTTCATTTCCCTCAAGCGCAGCATCGACAACCTCACATGCTTTGCCAATATCCGGGTTGTTTGATGTTATGGTAATTGAATCAGTTTTAAAAGCCAGTTTAATAACATTGTAATCATTATCTCTGGCCATTAAAGCAACTCTTTCAACAGCATCAAGTAATTGTTTCGTGTTTATGAGTACATTTGTAGCAAAACTTGGCGGGATTACTTTGTTGTAGTCAGGGAACTGCCCTTCAATCAATCTCGATATGATATAAATATTCTCAAATTCAAAAGCTACCTGATTTTTTAACCAGTATATCTTTATATCAATTGGTGTTTCCGAATTCATAATACGCGCTAATTCATGGAGTATTTTGGCTGGAATAATCATTTTTAGATTATTTAATGATTGTTCACTGCTATCTTTTTTGAGAGCCAGACGGTGAGTATTTGTCGCCACCATTTTGATATCTTTTTCGTTAGATTCAAGTAAACAGCCTGTAAATATCGGCCTGGCTTCATCGTTAGCGCACGCAAAAACGGTTTTTTTGATCAGTTCTTTTAAAACATTATCTTTTACAATCATAAAACTATCGCTTGTTAGTTGCTTCAAAACTGGAAATTCTTCAACAGGCAGACTAAGGAGATTAAATTGAGCAGAATTTGCCGTTATTTTTATTGTTCTATCTTCAGTTGATGATGAAATTTCAATTGTATCACCAGGTAATTTACGAACCATTTCTTGAAAATAGCGACCGGATATGACAACAGTGCCAGGTATTTCGACTTGAGCATCAATGATGCATTTAATTCCGATTTCATAGTCAGTTGCATGAAGTTCTAGTTTATTGTCGTTTGCTGCTAAGTAAATACCAGTTAATATAGGTAACTGTGTTTTGGTGGCAACAGCTTTTTGAACTGTTTGAACAGCTTGATTTAGCAATTCTTTACTACAGAAGATTTTCATTACATCGACCTCCGGTTCGGTTTTGGGGGTAGGGGGTATATTATTATTATAAGTAGTTAAAATATAAAAAGTAGTCGTAATAGTCGTAGGGCCTGTTAATATGTTGATAAGCGCTGTCGACACATAGTTATCAACAGGCGGTAATGTGAATAATATGTAGATAACTATACCATGGGTTATACACATATTAACACAAATTTACTGGGATAAGTTTATCAACATATTGTTTACAACTTTATACCTGAGATACTAACAGATTTATACACTTTCTATCCTTTTGATTAATTCTTTAATCGTATTACTTAGTTTAATATCTTCGGCTCGTTCGCGATTAATCTTGTCGTGGGCGTGGATAACTGTTGTGTGATCTCGCCCGCCAAACATTTCGCCGATTCGTGGTAAGGAGGTCTCAGTCATTTCCCGGCATAGGTACATAGCAATTTGTCGTGGATAAGTTACGTTTCTGGTTCGCTTTTTAGCAAGTAAGTCATCAATACGAATTTTAAAATACGAGGATACAACCTCCTGGATAAGTTCCATTGTTATTTCTTTAGGTCGACCATTTGGAAAGATATCCTTAAGTGCTTCGGTTGCCAGATCAATATCAATTGATTGCTTTGTTAATGATGCGTATGCCATTACTCTTATTAAAGCACCCTCTAGCTCTCGAATATTGTTATCAATTCGGCTGGCAATAAACACCATGACATCATTAGGGACATTAAGGTTCTCAATCATAGCCTTTTTCCGTAAAATAGCAATCCGTGTTTCAAGGTCAGGTGGCTGAATATCGGTAATAAGACCCCATTCAAAGCGGGAACGCAGCCGGTCTTCTAAGGTCTGAATATCACGAGGCGGACGGTCGCTTGAAATAATAATCTGTTTATTCGCTTCGTGGAGAGTGTTGAAGGTGTGGAAAAACTCTTCTTGAGTATGTTCTTTTTTCGATAAGAACTGAATATCATCGACGAGAAGAACGTCGACATTACGGTATTTTTGCCGAAAGCTTTCAGGATTTCCATCCCGAATAGAATTGATAAGTTCATTTGTGAATTTTTCACTTGAAATATAGACAACTCTAAGATGAGGGTGAGTTTTTAGAATCCGATGGCCAATGGCATGCATGAGATGGGTTTTACCAAGGCCTACTCCGCCATAAATAAAAAATGGGTTATAGACTTGGGCAGGTGCTTCAGCTACGGCTAATGAGGCCGCATGAGCAAAGCGGTTTGCATTGCCGATAACAAAGGTCTCAAAAATATATTTGGGATTTAAAATAGCAAGAGGTTCATCTGATGAAAAATTATTTTGTGAGGAGGGTTCAGGTTTGTACACTGGTCGAATTGGCGCCGGAATATTAGTGAATAACTGTTGTGATGTTTCATTCGGTTGATTACCTGCGGGTTGTTCTTGTGGAATGTCGATAGGAGGAATTGTCTCATCTTCCTCCATATTAGTAATAATTAAAGTTAATGGCTGCTTTGTAATATTTTGGACGGTGTTTTGAATGATTGAGAAATATCTGGATTCCACCCATTCCTTGATAAATTTTTTTGAAGTACCAATCTCAAAAGTAGTTTTCGTTATGCAAAGCGGAACCATTGGTTTGAGCCAAGTATTATATGTAAGACTTGATAGTTCTTGCTCAAGATGATTCATGATTTGCTCCCATAGGGCCTCAAGTTGGATGGTTTCCATAGTGTCCGTCCTTTCAGATCCAAATATCAACAATTTCAATAATAACTCAACATAAGTTATCCACATTGTTATCAACAGGTGTGTATAACTTTACTCAAAAAAGGAATTTTGGCGAAAAAAAAAGCCAAAATCAGGTTTTTGTCTAAAACAATACCTTGTAATTGCATTAAAGGAGAAGTTTTTAGATAATGTGGATAACTCTGTGTATAAATAGGTTATTTTGTTAATAAGTATTGGTTTTATGTGTATAAACAGATAAATGTGCTTAATTTGTGGATATCTATCATGTCTATATTAACAAAAGGTAGTAGGGTTATCAACAGTTTTTTACCCCACGTAATAATGCGCGACAAAATTATCCACAGCTTTTAGTCATTAGAAAGCGCAATTTCCTTGACACTATCAATCGACTAGTCTATAATTTTATTAGTTAAAAATAATTTTTAATATGGAAAGTTCCGCTTTAAGCGAGGAGGTGTTTTAGATATGAAACGTACGTATCAACCAAATACATTATGGAAAAAGAGAACTCATGGTTTCCGTGAACGTATGAAAACAAAAGGTGGCCGTCTTGTTTTACAGAAAAGACGTGCTAGAGGAAGAAAAAAATTATCAGCATAATAGGCCGCCCACAAAGTGGCCTATTTTTTCCATGCAGGGATGGAAGCATATAATGTATAAACTTTCTAAGCAGCATATCCTAAAAAAGAACAAAAATTTCCAGGCAATATACCGTGCCGGGAAATCATATTCCAATAAAATGATGGTTATATACGTTTTACCGCAAAAAAACAGCCAGCGGCACATTGGTTTTGCAGCTGGCAAGCGGCTCGGCAATGCTGTGGTTCGCAATAGGGTAAAGCGTATTTTGCGTGAAGTTTATCGGTTAAATAAGCATTTGCTTATTCAGAATGTTGATCTGGTATTTATGGGCCGTCAGGCAATGGTGAAAGCTAATTCGATTGTGGCCAGCAAGGCTTTTATTGATTTGTGTGGCAAGGCTCGACTTTTGGCTAAGTAGGTAATAATGGTGAAAAATATTTTAATTTTAACTATAAAATTTTACCGGTCTTTTATTTCACCTTTAAAACCGCCATCCTGTCGGTTTTTTCCTACCTGTTCAGAGTACGCCATATTAGCGATTGAAAAGTATGGGGTCTTACGCGGGGGGGTTAAGGCTATTCGGCGGATTTTGCGCTGTCATCCTTTTAATCCTGGTGGTTATGACCCTGTTTAATGGTATAGAAGGATTACTTTTACAAATTACAAGGATGTGAGATTTTGTTCGATTATTTTATCGGGATTTTGCAATCTGTTCTAACCTTTTTTTATAATTTAACAGAGACTGCAGGCGTAGCGAATTACGGTCTTGCAATTATTTTAATGACTGTTGTTATAAAAATGGCGCTTTACCCGCTTACCGCCAAGCAGGTTAAATCAATGAAAGGCCTTCAAATCGTACAGCCCAAAATGAAGGAACTTCAAGAGAAGTACAAAGGAAATCCCGAAAAATTACAAAAAGAAATGGCAATTTTGTATAAGGAAATGGGCGTTAATCCGCTTGCCGGGTGTTTGCCGTTAGTCGTCCAGATGCCGATTTTGATTGGGATCTTTTATGCGATTCGCGACTTCCACTATGAGCATACGCCTGTGTTTTTATGGATGACGGATTTGGCAATGCCTGATCCTATTTATTTACTACCGGTTTTATCGGCTGCGACAACTTGGTATCAACAAAAGCAGACAACAACCGAGATGACTCAGCAAAACCGGATGATGATGATATTTATGCCGTTGTTCATCGGTTGGATAAGCACTACTTTTCCAGCAGGATTGGTTTTATATTGGGTAATGAGTAATATTATACAAATTGCTCAACAGTGGTGGATGTACCGTGGACCGGCTGAAATCAAAGGGGAGGCTAATTAATACCATGAATTCCATTGAGACGACCGGTAAAACCATTGAAGAAGCGGTAGCACTAGCTTTGACGCAGTTAGGTGTAGAGGCAGACCGTGTTGAATATGAAGTGATTGAAGCGCCGAGTAAAGGCTTTTTAGGATTTGGCAGCAAACCAGCCCGGGTGAAGGTTATTGTTAAAAAACTTGATCCGGTAGAAGTGGCTAAAGAATTTTTAAGAAGTATTTTTTTTCAAATGGATTTAGCGGTTACTATTGAAGAAGTAGTTGCTGCTGATAATATTACTTTCAATTTTCAGGGTGAAGAGCTGGGAATCTTGATTGGAAAACATGGTCAAACGCTGGATGCATTGCAGTATCTGACTAACCTTGCTGCGAATCGGGATACTGAGGAGCGTGTTAGGATTGTGCTTGATGTTGAAGATTACCGGATGCGCCGAGCAGAAACCTTAACAAGGCTTGCCTTGCGATTGGCTGATAAGGTAAGACGCACAGGCGAGAAAGTCATTCTTGAGCCAATGAGTCCGCATGAACGGAAAATCATCCATATTGCATTACAAAATGATCATCGGATTGCAACATATAGTGAAGGCGAGGAACCTTATCGCAAGGTGGCTATTTATCTAAAAAGATAGCGGCTCCCAGTTAGATTAGTTAGGTAGATTTTTGTGCATGCTAAAACCCAGTAATAATTACATTATTACTGGGTTTAAATGTGTTAATACTAATGAATCAGACGGTTGTTACAGGGGGGTAGGCAAGTGGTTTATGAGGATACAATCAGTGCGGTTGCTACAGCATTGGGTGAAGGCGGCATAGGGATTATCAGAATGAGCGGCAATCAGGCAATTCAGGTTGCCGATCAAATTTTTATTGGTGTGAACGGAAAAAAGGCGAGCGAGATAAAGTCGTTTCAGGCTGCCTATGGAAATATTGTTGATGAGGGCGTAATAATTGATGAGGTGTTAATTCTCGTTATGCGAGCCCCGCGGTCTTATACTAGAGAAGATGTTGTTGAGATCCACTGTCATGGCGGAGTAACCCCTCTTCGTAAAATTCTGGATTTAACTTTAAAGCAAGGGGCTCGATTGGCCGAGCCGGGTGAATTTACTAAACGGGCCTTTTTGAACGGCCGTCTTGATCTGACGCAAGCCGAAGCTGTTATTGATATTATCAGGTCTAAAACTGATTCGTCCTTAAAAATGGCAGTGGGTCAGCTGTCGGGTGTATTGTCTGAAAAAATTCGCGAGCTTAGGTATGAAATTCTCCAAATGATCGCTCATCTGGAAGCATCAATTGATTTTCCCGAAGATGATATTGAAGAAATGACGATTGAAGAAGTGACCCAAGGGGTAAGAGAAACGATGGCCAAAGTGGAGCAGCTTTTAGCAACAACTCAAACCGGTAAAGTGCTGCGCGACGGGATGGCGACCGTGATTATTGGAAAACCCAACGTGGGTAAATCTAGCTTACTTAATGCGCTCCTCAATGAGAAACGGGCGATTGTTACTGATATTCCCGGAACAACGCGGGATATCATTGAAGAATATGTTAATATCCAAGGGATTCCTCTTAAGATTGTCGATACGGCTGGAATTCGCGAGACTGCAGATATTGTTGAAAGAATTGGAGTTGAGCGGGCGCGCGAGTTTGTTGATAAGGCCGATTTAATCTTGGTATTACTTGATTCATCAAATCACTTATCAACAGAAGACCACCAAGTTTTGGCGCTATTGGAGGGCCGTCAGGCCATTGTCCTCATTAATAAGAGTGATTTGCCGCAGGTTTTAGAGATGGACAAAGTAGCTGAGCTTGTTCCGGGTAAAAAGGTTATCCGATTATCGATTGCCGATGAGATCGGCCTTGATCAGCTTGAGCAGTCAATTGTTGATATGGTTTATGGTGGTCATATTAAGCAAGGCGAGAGTGCCATTGTTAATAATGTCCGGCAGGCTCATTTAATCGAACAGGCCGGCAAGCATTTGGAGGATGTCCTAATTACGGCTGAAGCAGGCATGCCGCCTGATTGTTTGGTAATTGATCTTCGTGCAGCCTGGGAAAAACTCGGTGAGGTAACTGGTGATACAGTGGGTGAGGACATCATCAGTCAGATTTTTACGCAGTTTTGTATTGGTAAATAGGAGATGAAAGATCATGTTTGTAGTTGATCATTATGATGTAATTGTCGTTGGTGCCGGGCATGCCGGCTGTGAGGCTGCCCTGGCTTCTGCAAGACTTGGCTGCCGGACGCTTTTGACCACTTTAAATATGGACAACATTGCGATGATGCCATGTAATCCTGCCGTAGGCGGACCGGCCAAGGGCCATCTTGTTCGTGAAATAGACGCTCTTGGTGGCGAAATGGGCATAAATACTGACAAGACTTGTATTCAAATGCGAATGTTAAATACCGGGAAAGGTCCTGCTGTCCATGCCCTTAGGGCCCAGGCTGATAAACATTATTATCAGGCTAATATGAAACATGTTGTTGAAACACAGCCAAATCTTGATGTAAAACAGCTGCTCATTGAGGAGATTTTGGTTTCGGCCGACGGTTCTGTTAAAGGTGTGCAGATTGAAACAGGTGAGGTGTATTATGCACCCTGCGTCATTATCGCCACCGGAACGTATCTTGGGGGCAAAGTTTTTATTGGTGAAGTGACTTATGACGGGGGCCCGAACGGCCAGCGCCATGCCGAAAAATTGACTTCATCGCTGCGCAGCTTAGGCATAACGATCATGAGATTTAAAACAGGAACACCGGCTCGTGTAGACAGGCGATCGCTTGATTTTTCAAAAATGATCATCCAACCGGGTGATGATACTGTCCATAATTTCTCCTTTATGAGCAATGTCGCTACCCGTGAGCAGCTGCCCTGCTGGCTTACTTATACGAATGAGAAAACCCACGAGATTATTCGTAATAATATGCATCGTGTGCCTACATACAAGGGAATTGGTCCCCGTTATTGTCCGTCAATCGAAGCCAAAGTCGAACGTTTTGCTGACAAGACGTCTCATCAATTGTTCCTTGAGCCAGAAGGAATGGGTACTGAAGAAATGTATGTTCAGGGTATGTCAACAAGCCTGCCGGTCGATGTTCAATATGAATTTCTACGGACAATTCCCGGTCTGGAAAATGTACGGATTATGCGCCCAGGCTATGCAATTGATTATGATTGTGTTGATCCAACTCAACTGAAGCCAACGCTTGAATTTAAGGATATCCAAGGCCTATTTTCAGCCGGACAATCAAACGGAACATCAGGCTATGAAGAGGCTGCAGCGCAAGGTTTAATTGCTGGTATCAATGCTGCCCTGTTGATTAAAGGGGGAAGCCCGTTCATATTAACTCGGGCGGATGCTTATATTGGTGTTCTGATTGATGACCTTGTTACCAAGGGCACGCGTGAACCTTACCGAATCATGACATCACGCGCCGAATACCGCTTGATTTTACGCCAGGACAATGCCGATCTCCGACTTACTGAAAAAGGGCGGGCTATTGCTCTGGTATCAGATGAACGGTATGTTTCTTTCACGCACAAAAAACAAGCGATTGAACAGACTTTGGCGTTGCTAAAAAGCAGTAGTGTTTCGCCAACGGCCGAAGTACAAGAAAAGATCCTAGCAATGGGGTCCACAGAGCTGCGAACAGGTACAACCCTTTATGATCTTTTGCGCCGAACAGAGTTGTCGTATGAAAGCCTGCAAGCGAAATTCGATTTGCCTGTTATTCCTGCAGCTGTGCGTGAACAAGTGGAAATTGCGATAAAATATGAAGGCTATATAAAAAAGCAGATTGAGCAGGTCGAGCGGGCGAGCAAACTTGAACAAAAACAAATACCTGATGATATTGATTACCATGATATTCCGAGTTTAACTCTTGAGTCCAAGGAAAAGCTTTCAAAGCTTCGCCCGCTTTCGGTCGGGCAGGCTGGGCGGATTTCTGGTGTTTCGCCAGCCGACGTTTCCATTTTGTTGATCTATCTTGAACAGCAAAGACGCAAGGGGGAGCAAGTGTGACTTTTATCGAGGCGATTGCCAAAGCGGCAGAGGGTTATAAGCTGAGCTTCAATCAGGAGCAGTATGCTGCTTTTGATTGCTATTACCGCCTGCTCATTGAGTGGAATGAAAAGATTAATTTAACAGCAATTACCCAACCGGAGGAAGTTGCAGTTAAACATATGATCGATTCACTGACTTGCCTTGATCAGGTCTATTTTCCCGCAGGCTGCAGTGTCATTGATGTCGGAACAGGAGCCGGATTTCCCGGTTTACCATTAAAGATTGTCCGTCCGGATATTAATTTAACCTTATTAGATTCGCTGAATAAACGGTTAACCTTTCTTCAGGAAGTTGTGAATCAACTGCATTTAAAAGATGTTATTCTCACGCATAGCCGGGCAGAGGATGCCGGACAGTCTAAGGGACTTAGGGATAAGCATGACGTTGCTGTGTCGCGAGCCGTAGCAAGATTAAATATTCTATGTGAGTATTGCTTGCCTTTAGTCAAAACAGGGGGCTTTTTCGTTGCCATGAAGGGGGCGAAATTTCAGGAAGAGGTAAGTGAGGCCAAGCTGGCAGTTAAAATACTTGGGGGCGACATAGTAGATGTCAGGGAGATAAGATTACCCGGCCTTGAGGACAGGAGAGCTGTAGTCTACATAAAAAAGGTAAAAGCAACTCCTTCCCAATATCCGCGCCGCTCTGGACTTCCGGAAAAAAAGCCGTTATGATTGGAAAAAGTTGGAGGATTTTGCCAGCTGTATGCCGAATAGAGTAGTTTAATAAGAGCGTAATGTTTATTTTGATGGTATGATGGTATTTTAAATGTAAGGCGGTGTACAGATGAAAAATCTGGCCAGATTATTTGGTTTTCCCGAAGGTAAATCTGAAGAAAACAATCCGGCTGATGATACTCGTCCTGAACATACGGAGAACACTGGCGATAGTGAAACGTCAGAAGTTGATATAATTAGTCTCAATGAGGTTCGGCAGGTTAATGTTGATAATATTGTACCAAATCCTTTTCAGCCTCGTAAAACTTTTAACGAGGATTCGCTTAAAGAACTGGCGGCATCCATCACAGAATTTGGCGTTATTCAGCCTTTGCTTGTCCGTAAAACGGAGTCGGGGCTTGAACTGATTGCTGGTGAACGGAGATTACGGGCTTCGCGACTGGCTGGTTTAACTCATGTGCCAGTGATTTTAAAAGAATTAAATGATCAGGAAATGGCCGAATTAGCTATGATTGAAAATCTTCAGCGCGAGGATTTGCATTATCTGGAAGAAGCGGAAGGCTATCAGGCGTTATTAAATAGTTTTGGTTTTACGCAAGACGTGTTGGCGAAACGGGTGGGGAAGACGCAGTCAACAATTGCTAATAAATTGCGGTTGCTTAAACTTGATAGTAGTATACGGAAGATTATTGTTGACGAAAGCCTTACTGAGCGTCATGCCCGGGCGCTATTGAAGCTGAATGATCTGCAGATTCAGATGCAGATATTGAATGAGGTTCGGGAGAAAAAACTCAATGTTCGAGAAACAGAAGGATTGATTGAAGAAGTTCTTGCTGATATTTCCCGGGAAATGACAAAAAAAGACAATCCAAAACGTAATGTTGTTAAGATTATTAAAGATGTGCGGATCTTCCTTAATAGTATTAATAAAGTCGTTGGTGAAATGAAGAAGACAGGGCTTAAGATAAAGATAAAACAAGACCAGGATGATGACTACATTACAATAAATTTACGTATTCCGAAACGACGCTAAAAAAGGCTCTCCTTTAAAGGAGAGCCTTTTCGTTAGCCATGAGTTTCTTAGCCAGGTTTACGGCAGCTACGCCATCGGGGGCGTAGGCGTCAGCACCGGCCTGGTCAGCGTAATCCGCTGTTAACACTGCTCCGCCGACAATTGTACGAGCTTTTACACCACTGGATTTAAGCAGTTTGATTGTCTGATCAATCTGTGGCATGGTTGTCGTCATCAGAGCGCAGAGTCCGACGATATCGGCTTGGTGTTGCTGAGCAGTCTCGACAATGACCTCTGAAGCAACGTCTTTGCCAAGGTCAATTACCTGAAAGCCATTGTTCTCTAACAGTGCGGCAACAATGTTTTTTCCAAGATCATGTATATCGCCTTTTACGGTGGCAAGCACAACGGTACCGGCAATTACTGCCTGCGCTGAAGGCAGGGTTTCTTTGATTGTTGTAAAGGCAGCTCGCATGGTTTCGGCTGATAACAGAACTTGCGGCAAAAAACAGCGGTTGGCACCAAAGTCTTCACCGATTACATTCATTGCAGCCGTTAAACCCTGATCTGTAATCGTTAATGAGCTATGTCCTTCGGCAAGTGCCTGACGTACAAGGGGGATGATGCTTTCTTTTTCGCCATCAATGACGGATTGCCGGATGGCAGCAATCGTATCGCCTGGCTGAATGGCGGTAGGTTTATCGGCAGACGGTGCTGCTTGGCTGGCCGCGTAGTCTTTACTGTAGCGTCGACCGCTTTGGTCATGTCCAAGCAGGACTGAGGAAGCGGATAGGGCATCCTGCATCATAGGATTATAGGGGTTTAGAATTGGTGCATCAAGGCCGGCTGAAAGGGACATCGCGCAAAACGCTGCGTTGATTAATTCGCGGCGGGGTAGGCCAAAAGAAATATTGCTTAAGCCCATTGTTGTTGGATAGCCGAAGTTCTTGCGATAAAGGCGGAGTGTTTCTAAGGTTTCGGCAGCAGCTCGTTCATCGGCAGCTACGGTGAGGACCAGCGCATCGAGGATAAAGTCCTGTGGTCGCAGGCCAATAGCCATAGCACGGTGGATAATCTGGCGTGCTACAATAACACGCTCACTCGCTGTCGCCGGTACACCGCTGTCAGAGAGGGGCAGGCAGAGAATGGCTGCCCCGTATTTTTTAGCAAGCGGCAGAAAATGTTCTAGTCGTTCTGGTTCAGCAGTGACTGAATTAATTAAGGCTCGTCCGGGATAGATACGAAGACCGGCCTCTAAAGCCTTGACATCGCTAGTATCTATGGACAAAGGAGCGTCGACAAGCATGGATAATTCATTTACGGCTTGCTCCATTGCGGCAGCCTGGTCAATTCCTGGTACGCCCATGTTAACATCAAGAATATGAGCTCCAGCCCGGATTTGCTGCAGGGCTTCTTTTTTTACTGAAGAAAAATTCCCAGCTTTTATATCAGCTGATAGCTGTTTGCGGCCGGTTGGGTTGATTCGTTCACCGATGATTACTGTTGGTAAAGCAGCACCCATATAGACTGTTTTACTTCGACTGGTGACAGCAGTAGACTTGTTATGTAAATTTAATCTTAATGTAGGCTTAACTGCGTCTGCAGCTGCTTGGGAAATGGCTTTGATATGTTCAGGCGTAGTGCCGCAGCAGCCGCCGAGGTAAGTAACTCCAGCTGCAATGAGTTTTGGTACCCAAGCAGCCATCTCAGCGGGATTCATGGGGAATACTGTTTGGCCGTTAATCAGCTGTGGCATGCCGGCATTGGATTGGATGCTAATTGGTTTGGTTGTGGCTGTAGCGAGGGCCTCGGCAATTGGCAATAGCTGTGCTGGACCTAGTGAACAGTTGGCTCCGATTATGTCAGCCCCCATGGCATCAAGTAAGATGGCAGCGGTTGCCGGGTCTGTTCCCGTTACTGTCCGGCCATCAGCCCCAAATGACAATTGGCAGATTACTGGTTTGGTTGTTACTGCTTTAGCCGCCAGAAGGGCAGCGCGCATTTCTTGAATATCAATAATTGTTTCAATGAGGATAATATCAACACCGGATTCACATAAGGCCGCTATTTGTTCCTTATAAGCTTCATAGGCTTCCTCAAAGGAGAGTTCGCCCAATGGGGCGATAAACTTTCCGGTTGGTCCCACCGAACCGGCTATTTTTGTTGCGCGACCAGCTGCTGCGCGGGCTGCCTTTACTGCAGCCATATTTAACAACTGGACTTTGTCGCTCAAACCGTAGTGGGTTAATTTAATCCGGTTGGCGCCAAAGGTATTTGTTTCAATAATATTAGCACCATGTTCGACATATTGGCGATGGATGGATGTAATAGCAGCGGGGTTTTCTATATTCCAAAGTTCAGGACAAGCTCCTGCGGGGAGGCCGGCTTGTTGGAGCATTGTACCCATGGCACCATCAAATATTTGGATCATTTTTTGACTCCTTTCTGGCATGGCAAGTTGTTTGGCAGCAGTTAGTGCAGCTGTTATTACTGTGCTGTAAGTTTGTTTGCGAGTGATTTGGTACAAGCCCAATTACAGCTGTAACCGATTTACGCGGCATCAACATACAGCTAGGGGTTGTAGTTATTCCTATGGAAGAGCCTTGGGCTAACTTGAGAATTTCAGGTTGAATGACAAGATCCCAGTTGCCATAACCGGGGCTAAACCGGAAGACTGAGGCAAGGCCGACTTGGAGGGCCTGCTGGTTTATCAAGGCATTGACTTGATCGGCGGCAGCTTCTACTGCTGTTGTGGCGGCTGCATCAAGTAGTAAAGCCTCGGTATAGCGCCCTTGCGCAAAACTGTCAGTTATGGCTTGTTCAATTGTTTCCCCAATGGTTACGGCCAGAACGGCAACTTGGGTCGCATTAGCCAAATGTTTAGTGATACTCTTGGCGCTCAGTTGTAAGGGAACATTTGCTAAAATTTCGCCTGTTAACGCATCATAGGGATAAATTGACCAAGATGCGGCAGGGCTGACCAGTATTTGAGCCTCTGTACAGACTTTTTGCAGCATACTGGTTTTAAAGTTGGGTGTTTTAGCAATTCCAGCATAACGCCTTGTTTCCTCAATATCTATATGAGTTAAAATTGGATAATAAATTGGCAAATAAGGTCACCTCTGCAAAAATATAGCTAAATTATATCTATTTCAACAAGATATTACAACCATATAAATATTATGGGCGGATGACAGATAAAAATTGGCAGGATAATTTATGGCAAACGTGGAATGAAATATGTTAGCTTTTGAGATAGAGGTGGAAGTTTTGGTTAAGGTAATTGCGATTGCGAATCAAAAAGGTGGTGTGGGTAAGACTACTACATCAGTTAATTTAAGTGCTTGTCTGGCTGCACTGGGGAAGAAGGTGCTATTACTCGATTTAGACCCGCAGGGTAATTCGACAAGTGGATTAGGTATCAATAAGGCCAATGTTAAGCATTGTGTTTATGATGCTCTTGTGAATGATGTTTCAATGGAGTCGATTAAATTAAAAACCCAGGTTGAAAATCTTGATCTTCTGCCAGCGACTATTCAGCTCGCTGGATCGGAAATCGAACTGGTATCTATGATGTCTCGTGAAACAAGACTCAAGAAGGTTTTAGACAAAATTAAGTATGATTATGATTATGTGATTATTGATTGCCCTCCGTCACTTGGATTGCTTACAATTAACTCATTAACGGCTGCCAATTCGGTATTGGTTCCCATTCAGTGTGAATTTTATGCACTTGAGGGACTTTCGCAATTAATGAAGACCGTCACACTTGTACAGCGTAATCTGAATCCGGCTCTTACGTTGGAGGGTGTTGTGCTGACAATGTTTGATGCGCGGACAAATCTTTCCATTCAAGTGGTCGATGAGGTTAAGAATCACTTTCGTCATAAGGTATACCAAACCATTATTCCTCGTAATGTCCGCCTGAGTGAGGCCCCAAGTCATGGGAAGCCTGTAATCCAGTATGATCCAAAATCAAAGGGAGCCGAGGTATATTTTGAATTGGCCAAAGAGGTGATTGGTGATGAATAAGCAAGCTCGTGGGTTAGGCCGTGGCTTGGAGTCGCTGCTGCCAGGCACCGATGCCAACGATACAAAAAAAATTAATGAGGTAGCGGTCAAGGATATCCGACCTAATCCGTTTCAGCCGCGACGGGATTTTGATGATGAAGTCATGGCCGAGCTGATTCAATCTGTCAAACAATATGGTGTTATTCAACCTGTTGTTGTACGAAAAACGCTCACTGGCTATGAATTGGTTGCCGGGGAACGACGGTGGCGGGCATCGAAGGCTGCTGGCCTGAAAGACATTCCTGCTGTTGTTCGGGACTATACTGATGGTGAAATGACGGAAATAGCGCTGATCGAAAATTTACAGCGTCAGGATTTAAATCCAGTGGAAGAGGCTTTAGCGTTTCGTAGTTTAATGGAAAGGTTCGGTCTTACTCAGGAAGAGGTAGCTCATAAAATTGGCCGCAGTCGGTCGCTTATCGCAAATACAATTCGTCTTTTAAACTTGCCGGAGTCGGTCCAGGTACATGTTTCACGTGGAACATTGTCTATGGGACAAGCTAAACCTTTATTGGCATTAGAATCGGCTGAGCGACAAATTGAAGCGGCAGAACATATTATTGAAGAGGATTTATCCGCTCGCGATGCAGAGGAACTTGTGCGCCGCTTAGCGGCTAAACCACGGCAGCAACGCCAGCAACAGCAACCGACAGATGAACAGGAAATCTTCTTAGTCGAAGCTGAAGACCGACTTAAATTACTGCTTGGTACTAAGGTTAAAATTAAGCCCGGTAAACTTAAAAGTAAAATTGAAATTGAATTTCGTTCTAGCGACGACCTCGATCGCATTATTGAAGTTCTTACGGCGCAGCAAATGGCTGCAGCAACCCAATCGCGAGGAATATTTACGGTTTAATTTATCCGATGACTTAGGTGATCTTCTTCTACAAGTGAAGAGCGGTCCCTAGATACGGTTCAGCTAGGGTTCAGGTGGAATTAAAACTCAACCTGAATCTAGTCTCGCTTTATATATCATGGTTGATTAAAAGTTATTATGTTTCACGTGAAACATAATAACTTTTTAGATGGAGGAGGCTGTTTATGCAAGGCACACCAAAAGGCTCACGACTGCATATAGCGATCTTTGGTCGGCGTAATGCCGGAAAATCAAGCCTCATTAACACCCTGACAAACCAAGATGTTGCCCTGGTATCGCCCGTTCCGGGAACAACAACAGATCCGGTCACAAAGGCTATGGAGATTCTGCCGATTGGACCGGTTATGATTATAGACACAGCGGGTATTGATGATGTGGGTGAATTAGGGTTGCTGAGGGTCGAAAAGACCTGTCAGGTTTTAAACAAAGCTGATATCGCAGTCTTAGTCATCGATGTTGAATCAGGCCTTACTGAATTCGATTATAAATTAATTGCAGATATAACAAAGCGTGAGATTCCCATTGTTGGAGTAATTAATAAGGCAGATTTGGTTAGTAACGGGACAATTCATCCTAGTAAGTACGAACAAGCGACTGGCGTGAGGTTTCTGCCGGTAAGCGCTAAAACTGGAGAAGGTATAGAAGAACTGAAGAGCAGCATCATTGAAAAAACGCCGCTCGAATGGGAGGGGCCGCCGATTATCGGTGACTTAATTGTACCGGGGGACACTGTTGTTCTTGTTGTGCCCATTGACTCGGCCGCACCTAAGGGACGATTGATACTGCCGCAGGTGCAGACGCTGCGCGATATCCTTGATCATGATGGCTGCGGTCTTACTATTAAAGAAAATCAGCTAACCGAATGCTTGACAATGCTCCGAAAACCACCTAAATTAGTTGTAACTGATTCGCAGGTTTTTGATAAGGTGGATAAGACAACACCAGTGGGTATTGCTATGACATCGTTTTCAGTACTGTTTGCTCGCCACAAAGGAAATTTAGAAACGTTTGTAAGTGGTGCGAAGGCGATTGAGAAGTTGAAACCGGGTGATAAAGTTCTAATTGCTGAGGCATGCACCCATCATCGTCAAGAGGATGATATTGGCAGTGTGAAGATTCCTCGCTGGTTAAATAAGGCGGTTGGTGGCGAGTTAGCTTATTCTTGGGTCGCAGGGGGGCAGTTTCCAGATAATATCTGTGATTACAAACTTGTCATTCATTGCGGAGCATGTATGATAACGCGGCGAGAAATGCTATATCGGTTGAGTGTTGTCCGGCAAAAGGGTGTTCCTATTGTTAACTACGGTATACTCATTGCGTATTTAAATGATGTCCTAGACCGGGCACTTGCGCCTTTTCCGAGCGCAAAAAAAATCATGCATCAATCATAGTTGCCTTGCCTGCGAGCTTGCAGTTGCCTGGTGAGTAGGTAATTATGACAGCATTCGCCGCTGTATGGATGCAGATAGAAGGAGAAGATAAAATGAAGGGAACTTTGGTCAATGTCGCAACAGTGTTAGTCGGGTCAGGAATTGGCCTTATGCTCAAGCGCGGCATACCAGAAAAATATCAGACGACCATCATGCAGGGGGTCGCATTGGCTGTTGGTTTAGTCGGTCTACAAATGGCCGTTAAGACTGAAAATATTCTTATTGTCATCATAAGCTTGGTCATAGGAGCAATAATTGGTGAGAGTCTCGATATTGATGGATGGTTAAACAGAGTAGGGGAAAAGCTAAGCGAACGATTGGGCAGTCAATATGGGAACGTAGGACAAGGATTTGTTACGGCCAGTCTGGTTTTCTGTGTCGGCGCAATGGCGGTAGTGGGATCAATTCAAGATGGCCTGACTGGCGATGCAAGCACCCTATATGTCAAGGCCACGCTTGATGGCATAACAGCGATTGTTTTTGCTTCAAGCATGGGAATCGGGGTTGCATTTTCTAGTATTCCTATTCTTATATATCAAGGGGCATTAACGTTATTAGCCATGGGGTTTGGGAACATATTGTCAGCAAGCGCGGTTAACGAGATGACGGCTGTCGGCGGTTTGTTAATTGTCGGAATTTGTTTGTTAATGTTGGAAATGAAAACAATCAAGGTAGCTAATTTTTTGCCGGCCATTCCTTTGGCAGCTGTGATTGCCGCAGTATGGCCAATATAAAGCTGCTCGCCTGGGCCCTTTAGGTATCAGGCATCGGACTTATAGGACGACACTAGAGGTAAGGAAGGTAGGAGAGCATGATAACTCTAACACAGTTTACGGCTCTGATTATGAGCAATTTACAGTATGTATTGTTGACAATGACAGTACTGATATTGCTTGCACTAATAATTTTTATAAATATAAACTTTAAATTGGCTAAAATGAATCGTCGCTATCGAAAGATGATGCAAGGGATGGAAGGGGCAAACATCGAGCGATTGCTTATGAGCCATATTGAAGAAGTAAGGCAAGGCATGGCTAAGGTTGAACAGCTTTCAGCTAGTTGCAGCCGACTGGAAAATACTTCGAAGAATTGCGTACAGAAAGTTGGAGTTGTAAGGTTTAATGCCTTCGAAGATACCGGCAGTGATTTAAGTTATGCCATTGCTTTGTTGGATGCAAAAAATAATGGCATCATTCTTTCTAGTATTTTTGGCAGAAGTGAATCAAGGTCGTATGCTAAGCCTGTCGCTGAGGGGCAGTCTTCATACTTTTTAACAAATGAGGAAAAGAAAGCTTTAGAAATTGCGATAAATAAGGTGTGATTCCGAGAACTCATTCTGAATGCTAGCCGTTCCTAACTATCATTTTATCTCTGGTCAAGGTATAAAAGGTAGTTAGGAGCGGCTTTGTTATTTTATAATAAAAATACCAATGGTTAGCAGGAATTTCCCAAATATTGGCGAAAGTGTTATTTAAGAAATAATTACGGAGAAGCTAATTTAGAGGGAGGCTTGCGGTTGGAATCGAAAAAATCATTACCAGATAGACGCGAATATACCTTAATGGTAGTTCCACACAATGGCCAGGCGGTGCGTAGTATAAAAATACCGATTAGAGCTATCAAAATTACAGCAGTCGTGTTAGGTGTTTTTTTGGTGGTGGCAGCTGGTTTTGGCGTAAAGTATAATACCGTTATTGCGACGGCAATGTCTGAGAAGGCTGAGTTGCAGACTTTGCGTCAGGCGAATGGCGAGCAGTATAAGCAAATTGAACAGCTGACGCAAGTGACAACCGTTCTGCAAAGTGACATGGATCGATTGAATACGCTGGATGCTGAAATCCGGCGGTTGGTCAATGCAGAAGAACAGCCTGAGACATCGCGGGCCGGTACGATCAGACCACCGGGTGTCTATACTGGACAGGGCGGTCCACTTGGTCAGCCTTCATTGAGCGAACTTATTACTTATGTGGAACAGCTTCAGCAGCAAGCCAAGGTGCGGGAGGAGAGCCTCAATCATTTGCGTGAAGCCTTAGAGGAACGTAACGCTAGAATGAGTGCTACGCCTTCATTATGGCCAAGTAGTGGTGACGTGACCTCGCGCTTCGGATGGCGCAGCTCGCCTTGGGGTGGCGGCAGTGATTGGCATCCTGGCATTGATATAGCGAATGATGCTGGTACACCGATTATGGCAACAGGGGCTGGCCGTGTTGTGCATAGCGGCTGGTATACTGGTTATGGGAAAATGGTCAAGATTGATCATGGGAATGGAATTGTTACTATCTATGCCCATAATTCTGAGAATATCGTCAGTGAAGGTCAATATGTGAAAAAAGGCGAAACCATTGCTTATATGGGCAATACTGGATGGAGTACCGGTCCGCATGTGCATTATGAGATTAGAGTGAATGGCACGGCCGTTAATCCGGCTAAGTTTTTATAGCATTATTTGAAAGGCAGCGTGACTAAATGTTTGGTAGAAAAAATACAGTCGTCAATGAAGAAATGGAAACGATCATTGGTCAGGATACTCAATTTAAGGGCTCACTATCGGCTAAAGGTTCGGTTCGTGTCGATGGCGTACTAGAGGGTGAATTGGTTACTGCAGCTACTGCTGTCATTGGTCAGACAGGAAAGGCAACTGCGCAGATAACGGCGGTGAATGCCACCATTGCCGGAATCGTAGAGGGAAACGTAGCTGTTAGCGGGCGTTTGGAGCTGTTGGCGACAGCCAAATTATATGGTGATATTAAAGCCCAGGCATTGATTATTGGAGAAGGCGCAGTTTTTAAAGGTGCTTGTCAAATGCTTAATAATGAAACAGCACCAAAAAAGGCGAAGTGAATTGTTTAGCTTTAGCTGGACTACTGTTAGCAAAAAGGCGTGTGGAAAAAGAACCACACGCCTTTGTTTTTTTAGGGATAATCCACGTTAGATTTGGTCAATATAAGGCTGGAGGTGTAGATAATGCAAGGACTTATTGCTATTGAGAAGAATCTGAAAAACCTTTTTGAGGTACTTGAGACCGAAGGTTATGAAGTGGTGCCGCTTGAATCTGCTGATATGGATACTGTTGATGCAGTTGTGGTAAGCGGTGCTGACAGTAATTTAATGAACATGCAGGACACTGTAACAGCGGTGCCAGTCATCAATGCCAGCGGAAAGACAGCAAACGATATTTTAGAAGAATTAGATAGTCTGTAAAAATCAGGGCACCGAAAGGGCCCTGATTTTTTAGTGTATCTGGTTTTTTACAGCTGACGTGATGCCAAGGGCGATCGTGTCAGCCATTTTTATGACTAAGTTAAGGCGGGTGCTTTGGAGAACAAGGTGTTCCATAAAGCCACCTACATTGACAATGCCAGTTATATAAGCATTGCCAACAGGTGGTAAGTCTTTGTTCACGGCAGCACCTGGTCTAAGGGGACCTAGGCCAATGGAAACGCAGCCAACGCTTTCTAATTTACCCAGGCAGGCATCAATTGCCAAGATGTATGGAGTTGTAAAGGCAGCATTAATTTCCTTTAGCACATCATTTAAATTTGTAGCATGGACAGGATTATCGAGGGTGCCATAAATGTGGGGGGCGGTATTGAGTTCAAGCATTTTACTGCCGGCAAGAGGACCCAAAGAGTCGCCTGTTGAGCGATCGGTTCCAATACAGACAATCACAATCTCGTGGCCCGCTTGAGTAGCGCGCTGAAGGATGGTTGATACATGTAAAGCAATATGATTGACAGTTTGCGGTTGATGAATATTGAATTTTAGATCTGAGCTCAATTTTGGGAAATTTAATAGATTATTCAGCATCACAAGCTCCTGTTCTATAGTCAGTTATTACCATTATGGTTCAAAAGAAGCAATTATATTCATATAGCGGCTTGCTCTTCAGATAAAAGTGGAAGATATGCATGTATACTGAAAAACAATTCAATACATGATGGTGTGAATAAAGGCGTTTTTAAAAAAATATTATGACACGATAGTGGAACTAAGGAATCGACTTAACAGTTTACACATTGCGGCCCTGCTGGTGTAAAGGACAACAGATGAATAAATATACAATATACAAAGCTAAGCCTGGCTAGATAACCCAATAATTACGGGATTTATCAGAATAAACTTTATTTTATTATGCATATTGACAGTATAACAATTCGTTTCTATAATTAAGTTGTTGTAAATAAATGTGTTTGCAATAAGGACAAAAGGCTAATAGATGTGGAAAAGGCGGGATGCCCCCGCTGATCCAAGGAGAGTGCCTAGGGTTCCGCGCAAATTGCGGGCTGGACCGAGCGGCACAAGTGCACTTCGAAAAGCACTACACCGTGGGTATAAAAGACCCTGCGGAAGGTCCTGGAATTTTATTTCCGGTCTTGCGCAGGGTTTTTTACATTCTAAAAATCGAAAAAGTGGAAGAGGTGGAATTTTAATGTGTAGAATAGGGGCGATAAAAAGTAAGGTTCCTTTTCATCCGTCAAAGGCATTATATTTAATGCTGCCGCAGCAGGAAGGACATGACAACTCAGGCTTCGCGATGGTCATGCAGGACCTTTATGGACGATTTGCCGAGTATAAGGACAAACCGTTGTTATCGGTAGCATGTACACAAAAAGGCAATAAATTGATTGAAGATTTTATGGATAATAACAACTTCAATCCTGTTTATGAATGGATTCCTAATATCAGCAAAAGGCCGGGTCTTGATATTAAAGCTATGCCTTACTATATATTTCGCGCTTATGATTATCCGGAGCATTATGCTGATACGACTCCGGAAGCTAAGGCCGAATTATTACTTGATATCCGGCTGGCGCTTCGTGAATTATTGGAAAAAGCCGGTCAAGGGTATGTTTACTCATTTTGGCCTGATGTTCTGACCCTCAAGGAAATTGGCGATCCGCGAGACATTGCCGAATACTTCGGCCTGTGGAAAGAAACGGATGAGCTGACGGCAAAAAACATCGTCGTGCAGTGCCGCCAGAATACAAATTATGATATTGTTCGCTATGCCGCGCACCCGTTTTTTCTCCAGGGCTATACGCTATGCGCTAATGGTGAAAATACTTTTTATACTAAGAACAAGGAATTTCAAAAGTCACTGCATCGCGGTTATATCGGCTTTGAATCTGATTCACAGAATTTCCTTTATACGCTGCACTATGTTCTTCATGAACTTAAGTGGCCGATAAAATACTATAAACATGTCATCACGCCGCTGCCTTTCGCTGAGATTACAACCCGGTCTGACAGAGCTGAGTTAACAGCTATCAGGCAGTCACTCGGACATCTTGAAATCAATGGGCCGAATACCATTATTGCAATGCTGCCCAGCGGTGATATGATGACTTGCTGTGATTCTAAAAAACTGCGACCGGTTGTTGTTGGCCGTGATGAGAATACTCTGGCCATAGCATCAGAAGTATGCGGCATCAATACAATTTTGCCGGACCGGGATAAAACACTCGATATTTATCCGAATGAACGCGAGGTAGTATTAATCAATGAGAGATTGGAGGTAGAACGATGGAAACAGTAAAAATGCAGGATGTTTCGGTGATTGACTTGCCGTGGAAAATTGAATACCAGTCCGATAGGTGTACAATGTGCGGGAGCTGCGTAGCAACCTGTACCTTTAATGCCATCGAAGCGGGCGTTGAACGTCGTTCAGTTACCGTTTCTACCGGCCATCAGCCTTCCCCAACGCAGCGTCACTCCGCAGTACCTGTCATTCGTCAAAAGGCTAGTCTAACGAATGCATGCGTAGGCTGTGGGATGTGCGAAAAGGTTTGTCCGAATCGCGCGATTAGACCAATCCGTAATCTCGACTCTCGTCAGAACCTGCTGGCTCGGACCGGCGGAGCCACTATTAAACGGGGTGGACGTACCAATCTTAATTCGGATCGAACGCTTGATAAAATCATTGTGGGGCGAATTTCTCAGATGACTGACCCCGCACTGGATTCAGAGCGTCATACCTTTGATATTTTAGCACCGTTCGGTCGCGTATTATCACCGAAAGAGCTGCCGCTGGCCGCGGTGGGAAATGATCTGAAATTGACAACTTCAACTCCGCCAGTTAATTGGATCTATCCAGTCATATTCAGCGATATGTCGATCGGCGCCCTATCTACACGGGCCTGGGAAGCCATTGCTTTGGCCACAGCGTATCTCAACGAAAAGCATAATATGCCGATCAGAATGTGTTCAGGCGAGGGCGGAATGCCAGTTAAGCTTATGCAATCAGAGTATTTGAAATATACCATTCTTCAAATTGCGTCAGGCCATTTTGGCTGGAATAGAATTATCAAGGCCATGCCGGAGATGAAGGTTGACCCAGCTGGTATTTTGATTAAAATCGGTCAGGGTGCTAAGCCGGGTGATGGCGGACTATTGCCAGCAGCAAAAGTTGCGCCGCATGTCCAGGCCATCCGCGGTGTGCCTAAAGCAGACCTTATGTCGCCGCCTAATCACCAAGGGCTCTATTCGATTGAAGAGTCGGTGCAGAAAATGTTTCTATCAATGAATGCTGCCTTTAAGTTTCGGGTGCCTGTCGCGATTAAGTGTGCCGCTTCGGCTACCTCGGTTTCTGTCTATAACAATCTATTGCGTGATCCTTATAAAATTTGCGGCGGTTTCTTCCTGGATGGCATTCAGGGCGGAACCGGTGCTGCGAATGAAGTATCGTTGGATCACACCGGTCATCCGATTGTTTCTAAGGTTCGGGAATGCTATTTGGCTGCTGTTAAGCAAGGCAGCCAGGGACAAATTCCGCTCTGGGCCGGAGGTGGGGTCGGTTTGACAGGCAATGCAGCAGCTGATGCATTCAAGCTCCTTTGTTTAGGAGCTAATGGGGTGTTTCTTGGAAAAATGCTCATCCAGCTTTGCGGCTGTATCGGTAATGAACAAGGCCGCTGCAACTCTTGCAGTACTGGTAAGTGCCCGACAGGCATCTGTACTCAGGATCCGCATTTGGTACGGCGGCTTGATATTGACAAGGCGGCCCAGAACATTGTGGATTATATGCTGGCCCTTGATGCTGAGCTTAAGAAGCTGATGGCGCCGATTGGCAACAGTACGCTGCCGGTAGGCCGGTCAGATGCATTGGTTACCACTGATAAAGCAATTGCCGATAAACTCAATATTCAGTACGCATGCTAGGAGGGAAGCGTTAATGTTTAAAATAAATACTATTAATGGCAATGAACGTATGTCCACCCAGCATTTGTTAGAGGCCATTAACCAGGCTTTAGCGGCTGGCGAAACAGAATTTAAAATAGCAGGTTCAGGCCAACATGATATTGGCGGACCGCTCTGGCATCCAGAAGGAAAAACCTTAACCTTTTATGTTGAGAATCCTGGCCAGCGGGTTGGTTCGATGTGTTTGGCGGGAACTGAAATCATTGTAGAAGGCCCTGCTCCAGCTGATGTCGGCTGGCTTAATGCCGGCGGCAAGATCGTTGTTAAGGGTGATGGCGGTGATACCACCGGCCACTGCGCGGCAGCCGGCACAATCTATATCGGTGGCCGCGCCGGAACTCGCTCGGGTTCGCTGATGAAGCATGATCCGTTGTATGATCCGCCTGGATTGTGGGTGCTGAAGAACTGCGGCAGTTTTTCCTTTGAATTTATGTCAGGCGGTATTGCCGTTGTGTGCGGTTATGACTGTGACGAGTTTGAATCGGTATTAGGTGATCGGTCATGTGTCGGTATGGTTGGCGGAGTTTTGTATTACCGCGGTAAAGCAGCGGGTCTATCTACCAAGGATGTTAAAATATCAGCCCTTAGTGACCAGGATATTGCGTATCTGGAAAGTAATATGGATGACTTTCTAGCCTCAATTGATAAGCCTGAAATACGTGCTGAATTGACCAATTGGCAGGAATGGCAGAAAGTTATGCCATTGACCTATGAGGAGCGCCCCCAAAAACGTCCGAGTAATACAAAGGGCTTTCGTGTTCAGGAGTGGGTTCCCCAAGGCATTTTTAGTGATGTTGTTAATGACGATCTTGCAGTGGGCGGACTTGTTGCTCGCGGCATTAACCGCCAGCGGGTGCCGGTCTGGGAGAATAGTTTGTTTGCCGCGCCGTGTGAATTTAATTGTCCAGCATCGATTCCGTCCCAAGAAAGATTTAACTTATTACGCGAAGGAAAAGTTCAGCAAGCCTATAAACTTGTTCTTGACTATACGCCATTTCCGGGATCTGTCTGCGGTTCAGTTTGTCCGAATCCCTGTATGGATGACTGTTCGCGGCTCAACATTGACTTCCCGGCACAAATTGGCGCACTGGGCTCAATGTCAGCCACGATAAAGGCAGCTCCAATCAGTAATAAAAATAGCCGTACAGTCGGAATAATTGGCGGAGGAGCCGCTGGACTAACTGCTGCCTGGCAGTTGGTGCGGGAAGGCTATGATGTAACTGTCTATGAAGCCGACCCCAAAATGGGCGGCAAAATGGAACAAGCTATTCCGCGGGCTCGTCTGGCTGCAGATGTTCTCAAGAATGAACTGCGCCGCATCGAGTCCCTGGGTGTAAAGTTCAAAACGAATAACCAAGTTGACAATGCTAAGTTTGATGAAATTAAAAACAACTGTGATGCTGTTATTGTGGCGACAGGCAGCCATGCGGCTAAGAATCCACCATGGCCGGGCAGTGAGAGACTCATTGCCAGTATTGACTTTTTGAAGGCCATCAACCGTGGCCAACGTCCGTCGATTGGCAAGAAAGTTATTGTCATCGGCTGTGGAAATTCTGGAATGGATGCAGCCGTTGGCGCCTATGAAATGGGGGCTGAAGAAGTCACTTGTATTGATATTCAGAAGCCGGCTGCTTTTGCTAAAGAAATTGCTACAGTGGAAAACTTGGGCGGTAAACTTTTATGGCCGGTGTTTACCAAGGAGATAACGGATGCCGGGATAATAACGCAAAGTGGAGAACTGCTTAGAGCGGACAGTGTGATATGCAGCATTGGCGAGAATCCGATTCTTGACTTCTTACCTGCAGGAATACCGACGGTGCGCGGTTTGTTAGTTCCTAAAGCTGACTATAGTATTGCTGACGGCATTTTTACAGCCGGTGATACCATCAAACCCGGTCGGCTGGTTGATGCCATTGCAGCTGGTCGGCAAGCGGCTTTGGCAGTAGATGCTTATTTAAATGGCAGTCACTATGAGGCGAAAGAAAAACCCAAAATTTCCGCTGCCAGGCTTTCTCAAGAATATTTTAAAAAGTGTCATACTTGTGCAGCGCCCATGGCCAGCGAGGATTATACTCGGTGTTTAAGTTGCGGTACTTGCCGCGACTGCCATATGTGCTATATGTCTTGCCCCGAAAAAGCCATTGAACGGCAAGTCCTTCCTGATGGGAAATTTGAATATGTATCCGATCCAGAGAAATGTATTGGCTGTGGCATTTGTGCCGGAATTTGCCCCTGCGGTGTTTGGAGTATGAAAGCGAATAATTGATGCAAAGGTTAACCCCACAAGGACGCAAGTAAGCTCTTGCGTCCTTGTGGGGTTTTTTAGGCTAAAGCGAGTGCGGGCAGGAGAAAGAAAACCGAAAGGTGAAGTGAGGGTTGACATTAGATTTGGGGAGGTATGGAGAATGCCAGATATGATCAAGATGGCTTTATGCCAACCGGCCGTAGTGGATAATAAGGCGGAAAATTTGCACAAGGCGGCCGAGATGGTAAGGCGGGCTGCTAAAAGCGGCTGTCAGATTGCTGTTTTACCGGAAATGTTTAATTGCCCTTACCAATCAGAGTTGTTTCCAAGCTATGCTGAAAGTTTTCCTAATGGGGAGACAATTAGGTTGTTAGCACGACTGGCTAAAGAGGAGAATATCGTCATTGTCGGCGGCTCTATACCTGAAAAGGACGGAGAGCGGGTCTATAATACCAGTTTCATTTTTGCGGAAAACGGGGAGTTGATTGGCCGCCATCGCAAGCTGCATCTATTTGATGTTGATATTAAAGCAGGAACAGTCTTTAAGGAATCTGACACCCTGACAGCAGGGAATGACATTACCGTGGTAACAGCATGCGGAGTTAAGCTTGGTATTGGTATCTGCTATGACATTCGGTTTATTGAGCTGGCCCGGGAAATGACAGATCGGGGTGCGCAGGTGCTGATTTATCCGGCGGCTTTCGGCCTAGTTACCGGCCCGGCTCATTGGGAGCTTTTAATGAAGGCGCGGGCGATTGACAATCAGGTTTTTGTTATTGGAGCTGCCCCGGCTAGAACACTTGGGGCAAAATATCAGGCTTATGGCCATTCTATTGCAGTTGATCCATGGGGCAGAATTGTAGCTGAAGCTGATGAGACAGAAAGCCTGTTGACAATTGTCCTTGATTTGAAAACAATCGCTAGCGTGAGGGAAGAACTGCCAATTTTGAAACACCGCCGCCCGAAAATCTATCATAACTAAGTGTAAACATGGTACAAGTTACGAAGTGCGGGGCTAAACGATAAAAAAACTTTTAAACACTATTTAGTTAATAGAGAGGATTAAATCAAGCATTTGTCTATTGTTTTTGACACTATGTCTTTTGGATAAGGACAAATTGCAAAGAAGTCCCTCTGGGAAGTATTGACAGAGAACGAACCCAAGCCCTATAATAACTTTCATGAGAGCATAGAAATGCGATACGTGTGGATGATCATTGAGGAGGAAAAAACTTTGCGTAAGGGAAAATTTGCGAAATTCGCAAGTCTAGCAGTCACAGGTCTTATGTTAATGGCCTTAGTATCAGGCTGCAGTCAGCAAACAAGCTCAGATGTCGTCAAACTTGGTGCGAACCTCGAGATGACAGGTAATAATGCTACCTTTGGTCAGTCGGCTAAAAATGGTGCTGAATTGGCCATTGAAGAAGTGAATGCCAAGGGTGGAATTAATGGTAAAAAGCTGGCGCTGATTGTCGCTGATAATAAGAGCGAAGCAGCCGAAGCGGCCAATGCAATGCAAAAACTGATTACCCAAGATAAGGTTGTGGGAATCATTGCTCCGATTGCATCGTCAAGTGTAATTGCTGGAGCTCAAGTCAATCAAGACAATAAAGTCTTGGCCATCAGCCCCACCGCTTCTAATCCAAAGGTTACCGTGAACCCGGATACAGGTAAGGTTCGTGATTATCTCTTCAGAGCGGCCTTTATTGATCCTTTCCAAGGTTCGGTTATGGCGAACTTTGCGAGTAAATCGCTTAACGCCAAGACAGCAGCTCTTTATATCGATAATTCAAGCGATTACGCTAAAGGCTTAGCACAGTTCTTTAAAGAAACCTTTGAAAAGAACGGCGGCAAAATTGTAGCACAGGAAGCTTACTTGGCCAAAGATACTGATTTTAAAGCAACCCTTACTAAGATAAGCTCAACGAAGCCCGATGTTATCTTTGTCCCTGGTTATTATCAAGAAGTAGGGATGATTATCAAGCAAGGCCGGGAACTTGGTCTGAACATGCCGGTGTTGGGTGGCGATGGCTGGGATTCAGCTAAGCTACCGGAAATTGCTGGTGCTAAGGCGTTAAACAATGCCTTCTTTGCCAATCACTATTCACCTGATGACAACAGTCCAGCGATTAAGGCCTTTGTTGCCGCGTATGAGAAAAAGTATGGTGCAAAACCGGATGCATTTGCGGCTCTGTCCTATGATGCAACAATGATGGTTATCGATGCAATGAAGCGGGCCAATAGTTTTGATCCTGTTAAAATTAAAGACGAACTAGCCAAAACTAAAAATTATGCTGCGGTGTCGGGAAGCATTACTTTAAACGAAACACATGACGCCGTTAAAAGCGCCGTCATAATCGAATTAAAGGATGGCAAACAAACATTCCGCGAAAAGATTAATCCTTAATTCTAGCAAAGAAGCAAGAAGGGATAAGGCTAATAGTCTTATCCCTTCTTCTGATAGGAGGAAAAACTATGGAAGCAGGTTCGATTGCTCATCAGTTTGTTCAGCAACTGATTAACGGTGTTTCATTGGGCAGTATTTATGCCCTTATCGCTCTTGGGTATACGATGATTTATGGTATCTTAAAGTTAATCAACTTTGCGCATGGCGATATCTACATGGTAGGAGCGTATGTAGGCTTCTTTGCCACGTCCATCTTAAAGTTATCGTTTTTCCCGGCGTTGCTCATGGCGATGGTCGTTGCCGCTGTTGTTGGTATGGTTATTGAGCGGGTGGCCTATCGACCGCTAAGGAATTCGCCCAAGATTGCTATTTTGATTACAGCGATTGGCGTGTCACTCTTTTTGGAATACGGCGGTATGCTGTTGGTAACTCCGCAGCCGCGGACATTCCCGGCTGTTTTTGCCGCCGAGCTTTATAATTTCGGAGGGATAGTGATCAACAGTCAGCAAATTGTTATTTTAGCCATATCCATTGCACTGATGATTATTTTAACGTATGTAGTCCAAAAGACTAAAGCCGGCAAGGCTATGCGGGCCGTATCGTTTGATACTGATGCTGCTAAGCTGATGGGGATTAATGTTGACCAGACAATATCCTTTACTTTCGCGGTAGGTTCTGGGCTGGCTGCGGCAGCCGGTGTGCTTGTGGGTATTTACTATAATTCAATTGATCCGCTTATGGGTATTATGCCTGGATTGAAAGCCTTTATTGCCGCCGTTCTTGGCGGGATCGGAGTGATTCCCGGAGCGATGGCTGGCGGTATTATTTTGGGCATTATTGAAGCAATGGTCAGTGGTTTTATTTCCTCAACCTTCCGGGATGCCGCTGCCTTTGGCATTCTGATCATTATTTTACTCTTTAAGCCGTCCGGGCTAATGGGTAAAAATGTGCGCGAGAAAGTGTAGGTGAGTAAATTGCAGAACACAACCAAACGAGACTTACTGGCGCTTGGCGGCTGTGCCGTGATTTATGCGATTTTTCAAGGCTTGATTGGGTTTGGCGTAATAGGGCCATTTTGGGAGCTTAATCTAATTTTAATCGGAATCAATATCATCTTGGCAGTAAGCTTAAATCTGATTACCGGCTTTGCCGGTCAGTTTTCAATTGGTCATGCCGGCTTTATGGCCATCGGTGCCTATTTAGGAGCTGTGGCAACTGTGAAATTTCAGCTGCCTTTTATCGCAGCGATTCTTGTCGGTGCCGGAGCTGCCGGGTTGTTAGGTTTTCTCATTGGTTTGCCGACCCTAAGGCTGTCAGGTGATTATTTGGCGATTGCTACTTTGGGATTAGGCGAAATTATCCGCATATCGATTCTTAATACTCCGTATCTCGGTGGAGCTACCGGACTTATGGGGATTCCCCGTTATACAACATTTACTTGGACATTTCTTGCTGTCATTGTGACGATTTTCTTTATCAAAAACTTTGTTAACTCATCACATGGCCGAGCGTGTATCTCGGTACGCGAAAATGAAATTGCTGCTGAAGCCATGGGGATTGATACAACGAAATATAAGGTAATGGCGTTCACCATTGGGGCGGCCTTTGCGGGTGTTGCTGGAGCGTTGTTCTCTCACTATTTTTATATTGCCCATCCGGCCTCTTTTACCTTTATGAAGTCGTTTGACATTCTGACAATGACGGTATTGGGTGGTTTAGGCAGTATTACAGGCTCAATTACCGCGGCTATCCTGCTGACGTTCATATCGGCGGCGCTAGCTTCCTATCCCGAGTGGCGCATGGTCGTTTATTCATTGATGCTTATCATTTTGATGATCTACCGGCCGCAGGGGTTGTTTGGAAACAAAGAGCTGAGTCTCAAATTGTTTGGCCGGCTGACAGGGGGTAAGAAACGTGACGTTGCTTAAAGTCAATAATATGTCGAAAATGTTTGGCGGCCTAAAAGCTGTGTCTAACTTTACAATGGAGATTGCAGCCGGGGAGCTGATTGGTTTAATCGGGCCTAATGGTGCAGGTAAGACAACAGCCTTCAATCTATTGACAGGCGTTTATGAACCGACAACAGGAGAAATCGAATTTGACGGTCAAAACGTGATAGGATTAAAGCCCTATGAGATAAACCAGCGCGGCATTGCTCGTACATTTCAGAATATCCGGTTATTCTCTGAGCTGAGTGTAATTGATAATGTAAAAATTGCGTACCATTCACATGTTAAGTACAATCTTGTTGAATCAATTTTGCGGATTGGCCGGTATCACGGCGAAGAGGCCGAGATCGAGGAAAAAGCCGAGCGTTTTTTAGAAATTTTTAAGCTTGCTGATAAAAAGGATGAGATTTCCAAAAACCTACCCTATGGGGAGCAGCGGCGACTGGAAATCGCGCGGGCGTTGGCTGCGCAACCCAAGCTGCTGCTGCTTGACGAGCCGGCTGCCGGCATGAATCCACAAGAAACACACAAGCTAATGGATATGATTCGCTGGATTAAAGATGAGTTTAAGCTGACAATCCTTTTAATTGAGCATGATATGAGCTTGGTTATGGGTGTCTGTGAACGTATTTACGTGCTTGATTATGGAACAATAATTGCCCAAGGCACACCGCAGGAGATTAAGAATAACCCGCGGGTAATCGAAGCCTACCTCGGGGAGGAGGTCCACTAATGCTGGAGATTAATGATATCAATGTCTATTATGGGGCTATTCACGCGCTTAAAGGCGTCAGTGTTACTGTTGAGGAAGGTCAAATTGTCACGTTGATTGGGGCTAACGGGGCCGGAAAAAGTACTACGCTGCGAACGATATCAGGACTATTAAAGCCCAAAGCAGGGCAAGTGATGTTTGAAGGCAAGAGCATCGCCGGGATGGCGGTCCATAATATCGTTAAATTAGGAATTTCGCAAGTGCCCGAGGGCCGGCGTATTTTTGCCAATATGTCAGTGCTTGAGAATTTGGAGTTAGGTGCTTATACCCGAAGCGATAGCAAAGGGATTCGTGAGGATATGGATAAGATATTCAGTCGATTCTCCAGGCTTGCTGAACGGAAGCCCCAAATGGCCGGAACGCTGTCAGGTGGGGAGCAGCAGATGCTGGCAATGGGGAGGGCCCTCATGAGTCGGCCGCGCCTGCTACTGCTTGATGAGCCCTCGATGGGACTTGCCCCGCTGTTGGTAAAGGAAATTTTTTCGATTATCAAGGAGATCAACGCTAGCGGGACGACGGTTCTTCTTGTTGAACAAAACGCAAATATGGCACTGTCGATTGCGCATAAAGCATATGTTCTTGAAACAGGGCGCATTACGCTTTCCGGAACTGCAGAGGAATTGGCGGCAAGTGAAGCTGTTCGCAAAGCTTATTTGGGTGGATAGAAAAAAATATTTACACACTTTTGGCGGAATGCTAATATAATGGAATAAGGATCAAGCGGCCGAAAAGTCCGGTGCAGCTGGTACGGCAGAAATAGCCTGTGGGACCTCAATTCCGCAGGCGTTTTTCTGCTTGGCTATGGTGGACGCTTAAAGCAAATTGTGGAGGGGTTGTCATGGAAACTGATTTTAGGGAAGAAAAACAAAATACGGCTCGTCTGTCGATCATCTCCAATTCGGTGCTTGTCCTCCTTAAGTTAGTTGTCGGTCTGTACACTGGGGCGATCAGTATTATTTCTGAAGCAGCACATTCTGCAGTCGATCTTATTGCAGCAATTGTGGCATTTTACGCTGTGCGAAAATCAGGGAAGCCCCCTGATGAAAACCATGCCTATGGTCACGGCAAGATTGAGAATGTGTCAGGGGCAATTGAGGCAGTCCTGATTATTTTGGCAGCTGTTCTGATTCTATATGAAGCATTTAAGAAATTTACGACTGCTAATGTACCTGAGTTTATCGAGTATGGGTTGGCAATTATGGCCTTTTCTATTATCGTAAATTACTATGTATCAGGGCGGTTGATGGCAGTGGCCAAAAAAACCGAGTCCCATGCCCTTGAAGCCGATGCGCTACATCTACGGGCTGACATTTGGACATCTGTTGGTGTATTGATTGGGTTGGCCATTATTCAGGTTACCGGCCTGGCATGGATTGACCCAGCTATTGCTATTGTTGTGGCGCTTATCGTCTTTAAGGCCGGTTACGGGATGACGAAAAAAAGTCTGTATGAATTGACTGACATCGCATTGCCGCCTGAAGAAGAAGCGGTGATTGCTGCTATTATAAATAAGCACCCTGAGGTTATTTCCTTTCATCGCCTGCGGACACGCCGTTCCGGCAGCTATCGCCTCATTGACATGCATATTATTTTGAGTAAAAATATGCACCTCGATAAAGCGCATACCGTATGTGACAAGATTGAGGGCGAAATAAAATGTCAATTCGGGCTGTGTGATGTTGTAATTCATCTTGAACCTTGTGACTATCATGATGGTTTTGGCAGCTGTCCGCGGGCTGGTGAATGCGACAAGAAATAGTTAAAGACTCTGGCTAGATGCCGGAGCCTTTTTTACTTACCTGCTTTTGGGGATCCTGGGGCTGCAGTGCGGCTAAGGCCTCTTTAACAATAAGGTCAAGGAGCTCGGGGCTGATACAATCGGTTTTCAGGGGCGGGCATTGGATTACTGACTGTTCGGGACAATTTGTCTGGTTTGATACCGCTTTACTTTGCGTTGGAGGTGGAGCTGCGGGTGGTGGGGACGGTGATTCATCACCGATGGGCGGTGCAGGGCCAAAACAGGACAGATCACAGCCGTTTTCTAAAAGCCGTCTAACGAGTTCAAGCAGAATAATGAGTTCGGCAGCGCCGGCCGGGGTATTTGTTTCAGGACAACGGTCGGTTGTGATTAACTGAAAGATGTCAAGCGGGGCACAGGTAATACTTAAGAAATCGCTGCTGAACGCAATTTTACAGCATAAAAGTTCAAGTAGAATATCAATGAGGGTTCCGCAGTGATCAAACCGCAAAACAGCCCGTTCAAACATCTCTTCAGGAACGCCGGGGATGCGTTTAATCTCTTCCGCTGACCCCACCAACAGGCGGTAGGATGATACCAATGAGGAAAAATTAGGGATTATGGCATTTACATCAGATAAGATTACCTCAGTTAGGGAGGGGACGATCACCGTAGTAGTTTGTCGCATAGGATCACCTCTTGTGATTGCTAAAGCATTATATGCGTAGCACGGCTAATTGGTTAAAATAAAGGGGAAAAGAGGAGTTTTAGGGGTTAGGTATAAATATCAAAAGATAGCGTAATAATGGCTAAAGACACTGAACAGCGTATTAACAGACCTACAGCTGTTTCGCCGCAAGGCGGAGGAACGCTATTATGGGAATTTGCCAGCTATAGGGAGGACGCCCAATGATTGATTTGATGACATCCGATTTCTGGTTAGCAGCCAGCAATAAGATTATAAGAGTGGTTCTTATTATCCTCGTTGCTTGGCTGATATTAACGGTGTTAAGTTTTATTGCCGGCCGCTTGTTTAATTCTGCCATGGGTTCCAAAACATTAAAATTTGACGAAAAAAGGACCAGGACATTTAGTCATCTACTCCAGAGTTTTATCCGGTATGGGATCTATATCATTACCATAATGCAACTGTTGCGGGAGTTTAATATTGACACAACGTCAATCATTGCTGGTGCCGGGATTATTGGCCTGGCTATCGGGGTTGGCGCGCAAAGCTTAATAAAAGACTTTGTTACCGGATTTTTTATGATTTTGGAAGACCAGTATTCGGTCGGTGATTATATTGTTCTTGAGGATATGGCGGGAACTGTCGAGGATATCGGTTTTCGGGTGACAAAACTGCGCGATGCCAACGGGGTACTGCACATCATACCGCATGGTGTTATATCGCGGGTTAGTAATTATAACAGAGGCCATATGGTAGCGACTGTCAATGTTCCAATTGCCTATCAGGCCGATCTTGACAAAGTACTAGCTCTCTTAGATGAGGCCTGTGTAGAAATCGGTAAAACGATGCCCGAGGTTTTGGAAGGACCCAGTATTGTCGGTGTAGTTGATTTTCTGCCAGGTGAAATTGTAGCCCGGCTATCAGCCAAGACGATTCCACTCCAACAGGTAAAGGTTGAAGCGGCCCTGCGCTATAAGATAAAATTACTGTTTGATAAGGCGGGGATTCCCGTACCGGCCGTATTTACGATTAAGCAAGGTGGGTAGAGAAAATGAATTTTGTTCGTTATAATGTTGGTGATATTGTTGTCATGAAAAAAGAACATCCATGCGGCTCAAACCGCTGGGAAGTTACCCGTACCGGCATTGATTTCGGGCTTAAATGCCTGGGGTGTGGCCGGCGGGTTATGGTGCCGCGGCCTAAGTTTGAAAAGGCGGTAAGGTCGATTGTCGAAAAAGGGCTCCAAGAGTAGGAGGCAGGCTATGTTTCACTATGTTTTGGGAACGGCAACGTTTACTGCAGGGGTTGTCTTGATTTCGCTCGGCACAGATTACGGCCGGGTATTTGATCTCTCGCTTAGTACTGTCTTAGGATCCTTGCTCGTCATCTTAGGGGTAGCAAGGTTAAAATATGCCTGGTTGAAAAAGAACCATAAGCTTGATGAGGATGGCTATTGAATTTGTTGAGCAAATCATCTAAAATTAGAAAGACTTGACTGGCTTTGCTGAGAGACGGCAGGTTGCGTGAAATATAAATTAAGGTGGAATAAGATAATGAGCACTAATCTAGAAGTTGGCATTGTAGGCTTGCCGAATGTCGGTAAGAGTACTTTGTTTAATGCGATTACCAAGGCGGGAGCAGAAGCCGCCAACTACCCTTTTTGCACGATTGAGCCGAATATAGGGGTGGTGGAAGTTCCTGATGCCCGGCTTCAAAAACTGGTGGAAATGTATAATTCTAAGCGGATTATTCCGGCGGCAATGCGCTTTGTAGATATTGCTGGTTTGGTAAAGGGCGCCTCCAAGGGCGAAGGTCTGGGCAACAAGTTTTTAGCCCACATTCGTCAGGTAGATGCGGTGGCGCAAGTTGTGCGCTGTTTTCAAGATGAAAACATTACCCATGTGGAAGGTGATCTAGATCCGCTGCGCGATATTGAAATTATAAATACCGAACTGTGCTTGGCAGACTTAGAAACATTGGAAAAACGTATGGACCGCACTCAGAAGTTAATTAAAAGCGGCGACAAGAAAGCCCAACAGGAAATGGCTATTTTGGCTCGTATCAAAGAGGTGCTGGAACAAGCTTTGCCAGCTCGCCGGGTAGAAATGACAGAAGACGAGGCTGTACTGATTCGGGATCTTAATCTCATGACATTAAAGCCGGTATTGTTTGTCGCCAATATCAGCGAAGCGGAAGTTGCCAATCCTGATGATAACCAGTATGTCCGGCGGGTAAAAGAATATGCCGTCCAAGAAGGGGCAGAAGTAATCGCTGTATCAGCTAAAGTGGAGTCTGAGATTGCGGAGTTATCTGACGAGGACGCTAAAGAGTTTTTGGCCGAACTTGGACTCAACGAATCCGGCCTTGACAAACTGATTAGAGCATCCTTCAAACTATTAGGGTTATTGACTTTCCTTACGGCTGGTGAGCAGGAGGTCAGAGCGTGGACGATTGTAAATGGAACGAAAGCGCCTCAAGCGGGCGGAAAAATCCATACCGATATTGAACGAGGCTTTATCAGGGCCGAAATTGTATCTTTTAATGACTTAATGACAGCCGGCAGTCAGGTGGCCGCTCGGGAAAAAGGTCTTGTTCGGCTCGAGGGCAAGGAGTATGTTATGAAAGATGGGGATGTAACTTACTTTAGATTTAACGTGTAGAGGTACAAGCTGGCTGCTTAGAGGCAGCCAGCTTTTTTCTCTTAGTGGTAAGTATAGGGTGCACATTGGTGGTTTTTGTTGGTGCGGATAATCGATCGGGGCGGCAGGAAGAAAAAGACGAGTGTAGAATAAAATAACTAGTCAGAAAAAGGGGGGTATTTACATGATAAAACGCGCGGGAACAATTACAGAAGACATTAGACCAAACATGTTGGGCGGTAAGGGAGAAGTTAAGATTCTTCATCTCTTGGAAGGAGATGAGTTCCAAGGTAAAGGCCGGTTATTCGCGCACAACATTATTAAACCAGGCTGTTCAATCGGGGGTCATCAGCACAAAGGGGATATCGAGGCATATTATGTGCTGAAAGGTGAAGCAACTTACTATGATAATGGTGAAAAAACCACCCTTAAGCCTGGCGACCTAACTTTTACTGATAACCAGCAGAGTCATGGCATTGAAAATGAAGGTACCGAAGATGTTGAAGTCATTGCCCTTATTTTGTTCGCATAATCGATGTTTTCCGGCGCAACTGCAGCAGTTGCGCTTTTATTTTTGTAAATTCCTTGCATTGCCTTCATAAGCAGTGATATACTATATAAGTCAATGACATGTTTAGGTTTCAAATTAAAATTTGGATCCTTCCCTGCTCCCCATGAGGGAGCCATTAGTCCATAGGAGGAGGTGATTTCGTGAGAAAATACGAAGTCATGTTCATTGTTAAGCCAGCGGAAGAAGAGGCTACAAATGCGGTTATTACTAAATTTGAAAACCTTATTCTGAACAATGGCGGTAACATTGAGAAGATTGATCGCTGGGGCAAAAAACGCCTAGCGTATGAGATCAAAGACTTCGCCGAAGGTTTCTACTGTATCTTCTACTTCACTGCTGAGCCAGCTGTAATTGCTGAGCTTGACCGTGTAATGAAGATTACCGATGAAATTCTGAAGCATATGATCATTAAAGAAGACGAATAAGGCCAGGGGGAATTTTACCATGAATAAGGTTATATTGGTCGGTCGTCTCGCCCGGGATCCGGAAGTCCGGTATACCCAGACTGGCAAGGCGGTTGCATCATTTAGTATTGCAGTAAACCGGTTTGTCGGTGGGCAAGGGCAAAAAGAGGCAACTGATTTTATTCCCATTGTGGCGTGGGAGAAACTGGCCGAAATTTGTGGAAATAATCTTACCAAAGGACGCCGGATTCTTGTTGAAGGCCGTCTGCAGATTCGCTCGTATGATGCAAATGACGGTCAGAAACGCCGTGTTGCTGAGGTAATAGCTCAAAATATTGAGTTTTTAGAAAGCAAGCAAAGTGCTGGCGGTGGAAATAGCGGTGGAACAACGTCTCCTGAAGACGTCTTTGGTGGAGAGGTCTTCCCTGAAGAAGAAATTCCATTTTAAAGGGAGGTAACTATCGGTGAGACGTGAAAGAGGCAGAAAGCCAAAGAAAAAGGTTTGTAGTTTCTGCGTTGATAAAGCAGAGAGCATTGATTATAAAGATGTTCCTAAATTACGCCGTTACACAACCGAGCGCGGCAAGATTTTGCCCCGTCGGATTTCAGGTAACTGTGCGAAACATCAGCGTCAATTAACACTGGCTGTTAAACGGGCTCGTGTTATTGCATTGCTGCCATTTACTGCAGAATAGCTAATAAAAAGGCCAAGAGTGCGATTGAACTCTTGGCCTTTAGTGTTTTATCAAGGGACTTAGCCGCTTTTCTTCTACAAGTGAAGAGCGGCTAAGTCTTTATGTTGAGTTCTTCCTAGAGTAGTGATAGAATAGCGTCACACAATACGGGTCAGCCTATTTGGAAGGGGATTTTTAACGTCAAGCAGGAAACAAGGCTTTTATTTGCGAATTATACCTTGATGGGCAAAGGAGGAGTGACGATTGTTTTCTAATGAATCAGATATCTTGCGCAAATTGCGCCTTATTGAAATGCTCAAAGCAGAATTAGTGACAAACGTCGGCCAACTTTACCAGGCAATTGCCAAAAATGGCGGGCAGGCGATCCAGGAAGGCCTGGCATCAATCATCTTGTCTTGCTATATCCTTGCACGAAGGTTGGGAATTGATTTTGCTGCACTCGATGAAGCCGTTACAGCCAAGATTGCTCAAAATATAAAACGTGAACATGAAGCCGAAAAATTATTTGGTGATTTCAGCGAATATCAACGTTATTTACGTAGAAGAGGTGGCTAAATGCAGCAAACAAAAGTAAAACCGATGGTAGAAGGCGGCGTTCTTTCCGCAGTAGCAATAATTTTCGCGATTATTAGTGCCTATTTGCCAGTCATAGGGCCCTTTGTCAATTTGATTTGGCCAGTGCCTATTATTCTATTGGGTGTACGGCATGGTTACAAATGGAGTATACTAGCAACCGCCGTAGCGGGTGTTCTTATTGCAATGCTAATGCATCCGCTTCATGCTGTCAGCGTGGTCGTTGGTTTTGGTCTTATCGGTATTGTGGTGGGGTATGCGATACGGGCCGAATATAGCCCCATGAAAATTATTGCTTGGGGGGCTGTCGCATCGTTTGTTTCTAAAGCGGCAGTATTGGCCATCAGTGCTGTTGTGCTTGGCATGAATCCACTGACAATGCAGACTGACGTGCTGGGTACAGCCGTAGGGCAAGCTGTTGAACTGTATCGCGGGATGGGCATGACCGAAGAAAACTTGGCGCAGATCGCCGGCAATATGCAGGGCTTGGTTGATCTTCTGAAAGTCATTTTGCCGTCAGGGTTTGTTTTAGCAGCCATTCTGGACACATACCTAAATTTCATGCTTGCTAGAATCGTCTTACGCAAACTCGGTCACCACATTGAAGGGTTCCCGCCCTTTAAGTTATGGAGTTTACCGCAGTTTATCGGTTATTTTTTCATATTATCGCTTGTCGGAATGTACTGGGGAAAATCAAGGGAATTAGTGATGTTGTATAATATTGCCGCAAACATCCAGGTATTGACAAGTATGTTCCTATTTGTACAAGGCTTGGCGCTTTTTTACTTTGTTGGCGATAAATACAATTTGTCAAGGCTTGTGCGGGGGATTATACTTGTCTTAATACTCACAAGCGGATTTTTGTCGCAAGGGCTCATTTTTGCGGCTGCGATTGATATGGCTGTCGATTACCGTGGCCTAAGGCGACGTACTTAAAGAAAGTGCGTAGTTTTGAGCGAATGATTGAAGTGGGATAATTGACCAAGCTGCTCTTATTCTACAAGTAAAGAGCGGCTAAGTCCCTGGAGACGGTTCGGCTAGGATTCAGGTGAAGTTTTAACTCCATCTGAATCAAGTCTCACTTTATGGGAGGATATGTTTATGCCGCAAGGCCCATCTTTTTGGTTTGATACACGAATCTATCTACTTGTAGCAGCTATGCTGCTGCTGGTTATTGTTTTCTATAATAAATATGTTGCTGTTTTAGGTGCTATTTTGCTTTTTGCATTGTACTTATATGGTCGTGAACGCCATAGAGAACAGCAAAAAGCAATCAGTGCTTTTCTCGATACAATGGTTCATAATGTCGAGGAGATTACAACGTATGCACTGAAGAATTTACCGATGGCAATGGTGATCGTTGATGCTGACGGTAAATTAAAGTGGTGCAATTCAGCGCTGTTTGACTGGTTCTCTGGCGATCTGAAGGCTGGAGACTCTATTATAAAGGTGTGGCCTGAACTGCCGCTAGATGAGCTGTGGGGTGAAGTGGGCCAAATTGTGTTTAAAGCAGAGGATAAGCATTATCAGGCGATCTATAAACCGTTAGAAAATGCACGAGCTGATAACTTGATGGTATTTTATGTAACTGATATTACTTGCTGCGAAGAGACCCGGTCTGAATGTTACGCGGCGATGCCAGTGACTGCCTATATTCAGATTGACAATTATGATGATGTGCTGCAAGGGCTTTCTGATAATCAGCGCGCCGATTTAATGCTGGAAGTAAATAAGACGTTGTCAGCCTGGATGGATGAGCTTGACGGCTTTATTAAAAAGTATGCCGAAGATATGTATTTGGCTATCCTTAGCCGTCGGTCGCTTGATGTGTTACTCAAGGATAAATTTGAAATATTAGATAAAGTTCGTGCCATTAAAAGCGGCAATAAGATCCCGGTTACTCTTAGTATGGGTATTGTTGCTGATGAGGTCACTTTTGGAACTATGGCTGAACGGGCACAAGCTGGTCTCGACCTTGCCCTGGGGCGGGGGGGTGACCAGGCCGCGGTTCATATCGCCGGCAAAGTGCAGTTTTATGGCGGCAAGGCAACCATTGTGGAGAAAAATACGCGCGTTAAGGCCCGCATTGTGGCCCAGGCAATTCGAGAAAGTATTGAACAAGCTGATAACGTGCTAGTTATGGGGCATGTCAACGAAGATTTTGATAGTCTGGGTGCAGCGATGGGCGTTGCAAAAATGGCTCGCCATATGAATAAATCGGCTCATGTTGTTGTTAGTAAGTCTAGCATGACGGTAAGTAAGCTGACTGACTTATTTGAGGATTATGATGAGTATAAGGATTTATTTATTAGCCCAACAGCGGCACAAGATTTAATTACTCATGATTCATTGGTGTTCCTGGTAGATGCGCATCGCAAAGAATTGGCTGCTGCTCCAGAGCTGCTAAGCGTAGCAGAGCGGGTCATTGTTATTGACCATCACCGTCGCAGCGAGGGCTTTGTGGCGAATCCGCTCTTAGTTTATCTTGAACCTTCGGCGTCGTCAGCTAGCGAACTTGTGACCGAATTGCTGATGTACTTTGATGAAAAATTGGATCTCACAAGACTAGATGCTACCGCACTTTACGCCGGCATCGTTGTTGATACTAAAAATTTTGCCGTACAAGCTGGTGTGAGAACCTTTGATGCTGCTTCGTATTTGAGGAGGGCTGGTGCTGATCCTGCGTTAGTGCGCTACTTGTTCCGTGTTGATTTTGCTATTATGAAGGCGCGGGCTGAAATTATCAGCAACACGGAAGTATTACCGGGTGGGATAGCATTAGCCTTTTGTCCGGCAAATGTTGACAATGCCCAGATAGCAGCTGCCCAGACAGCCGATATGCTGCTGGCCCTGGAAGGGATTCGTCTAAGTATTGTCTTATTCGAAATGCCTGATGAAGGAGTAGGGGTAAGTGCTCGATCAAACGGTGATATTAATGTCCATGTTTTGATGGAACAGTTGGGCGGTGGAGGTCATCAGACAGTGGCCGGCGCCCAGTTAAAAAAAGTAACAATTGATGAAGCCAAACAGCAGGTTATTGAGCTTGTTAGCAATTATATAGAGGAGAGTGAGCAGAATGAAAGTAATCCTGCAACAAGAAGTTAAAAAACTTGGGAAAAAAGGCGAAATTATAGAAGTGTCCGAAGGCTATGCCCGTAATTATCTGCTGCCGCAGAAACTGGCTATTCCGGCTACAAATAGCAATGTAAATGCCGTAAAGCTGCACAAAGAAGCCGAAAGCCGCAAACAGCAACGGGTGCTGGATGAGGCTAAAATGCTGGCCGCGCAGCTAGGTAAAGTTGAAATAACAATCCCGGTAAAAATGGGTGAAGGCGGGAAATTATTTGGGTCGGTGACAGCTAAAGATATCGCAGAAGCTCTCTTGGCTGAACATAAACTTGAAATGGACAAACGAAAGATTGAGTTAAAAGATAGTATTAAGGCGCTGGGAACCTACACAGTGACAATCAAAATCCATCCAGAGGTTAGCGCCCAGATTCAGGTTCACATTATTGGGAAATAGAAAGAGGAAGTAGTAATGAACTTTTTTAACAAATTTCTCCGTAGCAAGCCGCCAGAGCCGACTAGTACTACTGAAGATGACAAGCTTAAACGGCAAGTCGCTGCGTTATATGGGCTGTATTCCGGTATTATCAGTTCCGAGAAATTAGTGCTTAAGGCTGGGAAAGTGGGCGCCTTACAGCTAATGAAATCCGAAAGTCTTCCAGAGCGGGTGTTGGCATTGCAGAAGGTGGTATTTGAAGATCCGACTGTCGACAAATGCCCTACACTGGAAGAAATTCCGGCAGTTTTGGCCGAAATAGAAGACGCATTAGCTGATTTGATGGCTCGCCGGGTAGTCGAGGAGAAAATTGAAAAGAAAATAAATGAAAAGATGGAAGAACGCCATCAGGAATATATCAAAGAAATCACCATGCAAGTCTTAAAGGAAGACCATAATGTTGAAAACCCACAGACCCTAAAGAAATATGCTATGCTCGAGGTATTGGAACAAAAGAGTCTCACTAAATCGGCGATGGAATTGGTTAGACCAAAATCGCTTGGGGAAATCGTGGGACAGGAGCGGGCCGTTGAGGCACTCCGGGCAAAACTGGCGTCGCCTTATCCCCAGCATTTAATTTTGTACGGACCGCCTGGGGTTGGTAAAACAACCGCAGCCAGGTTAGTTCTCGAAGAAGCTAAAAAGCTCAAATTTACGCCTTTTGCCCAAGATGCGTCCTTCGTTGAGGTCGATGGAACAACGCTGCGTTGGGATCCGCGCGACATGACAAATCCATTGCTTGGTTCGGTTCATGACCCGATCTATCAAGGCGCGCGCCGTGATTTAGCTGACACTGGCGTACCGGAACCCAAGCCAGGCTTGGTTACTGATGCGCATGGCGGTATCCTTTTCATTGATGAACTCGGTGAAATGGATGCAATGCTGCAAAACAAGCTGCTTAAAGTATTAGAGGACAAGCGGGTTAAATTTGAGTCGGCCTATTATGACCCAAGTGATCCTAATGTCCCTAAGTATATTAAGAAACTCTTTGAAGAGGGAGCTCCGGCCGATTTCATTCTCATCGGGGCTACCACTCGCGATGCCCAGGATATAAACCCAGCTATCCGGTCGCGATGTGCTGAAATATACTTCGAACCACTTACCCCTAAACAAATTGAGGAAATTGTCTTTAATGCTGCGGGCAAGCTTGAAGTTGAATTAGAGCCGGATGTCCCGCGCTTGATCAGTGAATACACAATTGAAGGACGTAAAGCCATTAACATATTGACAGATGCTTATGGTCTGGCGATTTACCGGTCGGGTGATGACAACAGGAGCATAAGTATTACTACGGAAGATGTATACCGGGTAGTGCAGGTAGGCAGGTTGTCGCCCTACGTAACTCGCAAGGCTGCGACTGAAGCAGAAGTAGGTAAAGTCTTTGGCCTTGGTGTAGCAGGATATCTTGGCTCTGTCATTGAGATTGAAGCAGTGGCCTTTGCGGCTTCTGACAAAGGTAAAGGCCGGATTCGCTTTAATGATACAGCAGGAAGTATGGCCAAAGACTCGGTGTTTAATGCTGCAGCCGTTGTGCGAAAAGTTACCGGTGAAGACCTCGCTAACTATGATCTTCATGTCAATATTATTGGGGGTGGCCGCATTGATGGCCCTTCTGCCGGAACCGCGATCATGATTGCTATCATTTCGGCTATTACCGGGCGGCCGGTTCGCCAGGATGTAGCAATAACGGGTGAAGTTTCAATCCAGGGCAAGGTTAAGGCCGTAGGCGGAGTTTTTGAAAAGGCCTATGGGGCAAAGCAGGCTGGAATGATCACAATGGTTATTCCGAAGGAAAACGAACAGGATATTCCGATTGGGCATTTAGATCTGGACATTCGTCCGGTCGAAACTGTTGAAGAAGCTATGGCTGTGCTGCTTATTGATGCCAATAAAGCAACAGCGTAAACTAAACATTAATAGGGTGTTCTTAACGGTGAAATTAGGTCTTGCGTTTAAAGATACCTGATTTCACCGTCTAAGTCTCGGCCCTGATCGAGCCCAAGGAGGTAAGCAATTTTGTTAGATAGAGTACCACCGCAGAGTGTCGAGGCCGAACAGGCCGTCCTTGGTGCCATGCTCATTGAGCGCGAAGCCATCTCCAAGGTGACCGAATTTTTACATCAGGAAGATTTTTACCGTGAAGCGCACCGGCTTATCTATAATGCGGCTGTTGATTTATTTAATAAAAACGATGCCGTTGATATGGTTACAGTGACGGAATTTTTGCGCAAAGACGATAGGCTGGAAAGCGCTGGGGGTATTGCATACATAACTTCATTGGCGAACAGCGTTCCGACGGCGGCTAATGTTATCTATCATGCCCGGATTGTTGAAGAAAAATCGCTGCTGCGCCAGCTGATTAATGCCGCTACCAATATTGCCGGACTCGGCTATGAAGCCAGTGAAGAAGTTGGCTCTATTTTGGATTCGGCTGAAAAAATGATTCTGGATGTATCAAAGCGTAAAGTTGGCAAAGAGTTTACGCCGATTAAAAGTATTATTTTCGAAGCGTTTGATCGAATCCAAGGTTTGTATGAATCGAAGGGCGGCATCACTGGTCTTCCATCAGGGTTTAAAGACTTTGATCGCCTAACATCAGGCCTCCAGCCGTCAGACTTGATTCTCATTGCCGCCCGGCCGAGTATGGGTAAAACAGCTTTCGTGCTCAATATTGCTACCCATATTGCTATTAGGGAAAAGAAGTCAGTTGCCTTTTTCAGTCTGGAAATGTCGAAAGAACAGCTTGTCCAGCGGATGCTGTGCTCAGAAGCCCCGATTGATTCGCAGCGTCTTAGAGTAGGTGACCTGGAAGGTAAAGATTGGCAAAAGTTGGTCAATGCAGCTGACAGATTGTCATCGGCCGGTATTTTCATCGATGATACGGCCGGTATAACTGTCCTTGAGATGAGGGCCAAAGCGCGGCGGCTCAAAATCGAACATGACTTGCAGCTTATCATTATCGATTATTTGCAATTGATGCAAGGATCAGGAAGAAACAAGGGAAGTGAAAACCGGCAGCAAGAAATTTCCGAAATTTCCCGCTCACTCAAAGGTTTGGCCCGTGAATTGGGCGTCCCGGTCATTGCATTATCCCAGCTAAGCCGTGGTGTTGAATCGCGCCAAGTGAAAAAACCAATGCTAAGCGATCTTAGAGAATCAGGTTCACTAGAGCAAGATGCTGACATTGTCGCCTTTCTTTATCGTGAAGATTACTATAACCCGGATACCGAGAATAAAAATATCACTGACGTCATCATCGCAAAGCATCGTAACGGCCCTGTTGATACGGTCCAGCTGTTTTTCCACAAACAGTTCACCAAATTCGCCGATTTGTCACGGATGGATGCTTAGTATTGTTGTTGATTTACCCATAAATTGAAATTAAAATAGAATCACTATCGCTTGATAGTGATTCTATTTTCGTATATAACCTTGAGGAAGTAGTGCTATACTTATGAAAATTAAAGTTTGGAGGTATACGTGAGCTTAATCGGATATGAAATTTGGATTGACCGGCTAGTATTGCGTGTAAATAACATATTAGGGAAGAAAAACACTTAGCAGTTTATAGCATGAAGGACTTTATCGTTTTCAAATAGAAGGTAGCCATATATAGATTGTGACGCAAAATATTATCGGGGGGAACTTACAATGGTAAGTAACACAAACATTATCATTAATACGGATTTAGTAGAAACTTTTATTATCAATTTGGCTTCTGTTCCGTTGAAAAAAAAGCATTTGTTTATCGCTTCATTTTTAGCAGTTAAGAATGATAATAATAGTGAAATGTCCGCCTTGATTCCCTATGTTGAAGCAAAGTATAAAGAACTCATTGTAGCTAAAGAAGGAACGTATAAAGAAAAATCATTTAAAAATATATTAGGCAAACTTTCTTATACGTTATATTCCTATAGACATCAAAATAATGACGATAAATTCAGGAGGCTTGATTATGGGTTTTCGCATGAAACGATTTTTGAATTATATACAGATAAACACGACCATCTTGAGGGAGCTTCTGCTACTGAAATAATTGACAATAACTACGTACCTACGCATTTTATGGCGGATGCTATAAAGAATGGGAAGTACATTCCGGATCACCGTGAACTATATGGAAGCGGCTTATTAATTAGGGTTGCGGAACCATTTTACGGTATTTTGAAAACTCATGAAAATAAATATGACTATGAAAAATGCTTAGACTTTTGTAAAAAAGCATCATCAACCTGATAATGCTTGGATGGGAAGCTGCCGGGTGTCAAAGACCAGGGTGTCAAGGGGACGGGGTTATCGACACCTTGGTCTGGAGTATGGGGTAAACAACAATTTCAGAAAACCGAGAACCTGCGAATTTCGCGGGTTTTTTGTCGTTTATAGGGAGGTCTGCAGATGAAGCTTATCATGCAAATTGATTAGAAGATTTAAAATATTTTAAAAATAGACAGGATTTTCCCCTGTAATGACTGAAATAATTCAATAATATATATTTTAAAACCGTTCTAGGTTACTTTAGAAGATCGTTGATGTTGCTTTTAACTAGAACGTTGCAAGGAGGGAGGTGTGAATGCCGACTTAATCATGGCGCAATCTAGCTAAATATAAGGGGGGATTTATATGGTGTATATTGGTGTAATAATTTTGCTGGTTACTGTTTATTGTTTAGTTAAGCAGTATGAATCCCGTATGGTACTTTTCGGTGCTGGAGTTCTAATGGCGACTTTGGCTGGGAATCCTCTGGCCGCATTTGATGCTTTTGCAAAAAGTATGACTACAGCTGGGCTAATTGCCGCTATTTGCTCGGTAATGGGTTTTGCATATGTCATGAAGGTGACCGAATGTGATCGACATTTAATTAACTTGGTGGCCAATGGCCTGACAAAAGTTAGACCAATTTTGATACCTGCTGCCACTTTGGCTACTTTTGCCATTAATGTCGCCCTTCCCAGTGCCGCTGGCTGTGCGGCAGCTGTTGGTGCGATATTTATCCCAATCCTGATTTCTGCTGGCATACATCCGGCGACTGCCGGGGCGGCAGTGTGGGCAGGCACCTTTGGTAGTATGCTAAATCCCGGGTTGTCACACAATCCATTCGTAGCTAAGCTTGCAAACATGCCTGTCATGGATGTCATTTCTGTTCATGCAACAGCAGACATTGCCGCAGGCATAGTGGCCGCGCTAAGTATAACTATTGTTGCTAAAATTCTAAAGGAAGATAAAGGCTATGTGGCTGCAGAAACGGCTGCAACCACTGCCCTTGACGTGCAAACTACCCCTCAAACCAATGTCCTTTTTGCCATCGTACCAATTATTCCGGTTTTCCTTTTGGTGCTCGGTGCGTCTGGTTGGATACCTGGATTAAAAAAGCTGGGTGTTCCCCATGCAATGTTGATTGGGGCAATTATTGCTTTAATTGTGACTCGCAAAAGCCCGACTAAGATTACCAAAGGATTTTTTGATGGGATGGGTTCAGCCTATGGTCAAATTATGGGTATTATCATAGCCGCGGGGGTATTCGTTGGCGGGATGCAGTCGATCGGTCTTGTTGATACCTTTATTAAGTCTATGATTAATTCTTCGGAGGTTGTAAAATATGCAGCTACCTTTGGTCCGTGGGCACTGGCGATTATTTCCGGATCAGGCGATGCAGCTGCTTTTGCCTTTAATGAAGCCGTGACACCTCATGCAGCTAAGTTTGGGTTGGACGTAGTCAACATGGGGAGTATTGCCGCTCTTAGTGGCGCCATCGGTCGTACCATGTCCCCAATTAATGGCGCAGGCATTATTTGCGCAACAATTGCAGGCGTAAGTCCAATGGAACTGGCCAAACGGAACGCCCCAGGCATGACAATTGCTACCATTGTAGCCATGTTAATTCTGTTATAGTAACCTAACTGGAGCACAATTTTAGTGATAGTTATACTTGTCTTAGAACAGGAGGAGTAACTATGAGTGATAAGATTACCGCCCTGGTTGAGAAAATTACGGCTGCCCTCATTGCCTATCGCCGTGATTTTCATCGCTATCCTGAATCTGGGTGGACGGAATTTCGTACGACTGCTATCGTTGCGGACAAATTGCAGCAATTTGGTTACACATTAAGAATGGGAAGAAAGGCCATCATGGAAGTTGATATGATGGGAGTGCCGTTACCGGAAGAGTTGGAAAAGCATATGGAGCGGGCTGTCAGGCAAGGGGCAAAAGCCGAGCTGATACAGGTTATGACTGGCGGGATGACAGGCGTGATTGCCGACCTCAAATGCGGTGAAGGCCCAACTGTTGCATTGCGTTTTGATATTGATGCAAATGATATTGAGGAAAGCAGCGATGAAAAGCATTTGCCGTTTCGAGAGGGATTTGCTTCGCAGAATGGCAGCGTGATGCATGCCTGTGGGCACGACGGACACGTTGCGATAGGGTTGGGAGTCGCTGAATTATTAGCCGAAATGAAAGATGAAATAAGCGGAACAATCAGGCTAATCTTTGAACCTGGAGAAGAAGGCAGTCGTGGAGCACGGGCTATGGTGTCGGCTGGTGCTGTTGATGGTGTTGATTATATTCTTGGTATACATATTGGATTTCAAGCAAAAAAGACAGGACAAATTATCTGCGGTACAGGCAAATTTTTAGCAACGACAAAATTGGATGTTACGTATAGCGGTAAGCCGGCGCATTCAGGCGCGGCCCCAGAGGAAGGAAAAAATTCCTTACTGGCGGCTGCTACATGCGCTCTGAATCTGCATGCAATTGCTCGCCACGGGCAAGGTGCAACTCGTATTACGGTGGGAACATTGGTCGCAGGTCAAGGCCGTAATGTTATTCCGCCTAATGCTTTTTTCCAAATGGAGACCAGGGGCGAAACCAGTGAATTGGATGATTATATGGCTGAACAGTCACGGCGTATCATAGCTGCCGCTGCCGATATGTATGGCTGTCAATATGCAATCAAGCAAGTCGGAGGAACAAAAAGCGGTGAAAGTAGCCCAGAAATGATAACCAAAGTCAAAGAAATTGCCACAGCTATGCCATTCTTTAACGATATAATTGAATATAGCAGTTTTGGTGCCACAGAAGACTTTTCCCACTTCATGACTATCGTCCAACAAAACGGCGGTATGGGAACATACATTATGATTGGCTCCGATTTGGCCGCAGGGCACCATAGTAACTATTTTAATTTTGATGAAAGCATCCTCGCTCCTGGGGTGGAGTTAATGGTAAGAAGCGTGCTCGATTTAATTGGTAGAAAGTAAGGGGCTGTTTTTCGGCCGTCTAAAATAGGGGGCAAGCAGGACTGTTTTTGCCTATTCCTTTGAAATGAAGATCTGGGGACGACTCTTAATTTAATTTAAGTTAAGAGCGTCCCCAGATCTTCTTCAGATTCAAGTCTCACTTTATTGTTGTCATACCCATGATGGCTAAAATTTGACGTACAGTTATATCTATTGTGTTGGTGTTTTTTACAACATGGTCGGCAATTTGCCAATTATTAAACTCATTGTTTTCCTCGACAAATTTAATGCGTTGTTTGATAGAGTCGAATTTTTCGCCTTGATCTACGTAGCGCTCGATAAGCGTATTTTTATCCACAAGAATATAAATAGATTCTAAACGTACTCCAAGTAAATTTTTTAGCTGCTCTAATCCATTTCGTTCAATTTCAACAATAGATATAGGATTGTTATGGACTTTATTTAAGACTTCGTCTTTTGTTAGACCATATAAATTGTTTGCATAGAGGACCTTTTCCAGAAAAACCATATTCGAAAATGTTGTTTGATCGACAAAATAATAGTCATGGCCAGCTTTTTCATTGCTTTTTGGCGGTCTTGTTGTATGGCTTACCAGAACGGGAATTCCAAAGTCTTTTAATCTTTTTACAATTGTAGTTTTACCTGATCCGGGCGGACCAATAATGGCATATAATTTGTTGTTCATGTTTATCCCTCCTAGTACATGATGGCGTTTTGTTCTTATAGAAAATGTTCGTAATGAGTAGCTGTTTTTCCTGCAAATACGCGGGGAAGGTAGGTTTTAAAGCCAAGAAGTAAGGCCTTCCAAGGTATCTACCTTGGAAGGCCTCTTCAGCTTGCTATTCTTTGAGATGAAAGGGAACTGTTGTTACAATAACGTTTTTTCGAAGGATTAGGGATGTGTGGAGTACCCATCCTGTTTGATTGTGCAGCAAGCGATGCCACCACCGTTTAGTCTCAAATTCAGGGATTATTACAGTAATGAAATCGTTGGTTCCCTTCATGTTGTCGATGGTTTCGATGTACTCGATGAGTGGGTTCATTAACAACCGATAAGGGGAACGCAAAACGACGAGTTCAACACTCATATCCCATTGATCCCATTTTGCTCGCACTTTACGTTCAGATTCTTCATCATTTGCGACATGCACCGCGATGACATTGTCGCCGATGACTTTGGCGTATTTTAAGGTGTTAAAAACAACCCGAGTAGGAGTTGAGACCGGAACGATGACGATGTGTTTGCTTTCAGCCTTGTTCGCTTTTTCTTTTATAACAAACTCTGGGGGGACGCTCAGCTGTTTGGCAATTGAATCATAGTGACTGCGGATTTTTTTAAAAATATAGATCATACACGGAATGAACACAAGGATCATCCAGGCCCCATGGACAAACTTTGTCACGGTAATAATAATGACAACAAGGCCGGTCGTGAATGCTCCCAAGCCGTTTAAGCAAGCCCTGATTTTCCAGCCTGGTCCGTGTTCGCGCCTCCAGTGGACAACCATACTCGTTTGCGCAATTGTGAAAGATACGAAAACTCCTATAGCATAAAGGGAAATTAGATGGTCTATTTGGCCATGGTAAATTACGATTAAGCCTGCCGCCGCGATGGTTAATAAAATGATTCCATTAGAATAAGTGAGCCGTTCGCCGCGAGTTGCTAGATAGCGCGGCATATAACCATCTTTTGCTACAATTGACAAGAGAATCGGCAATCCATTATAAGCAGTATTCGCTGCTAGGTATAAGATCAGCATTGTTGTGACTTGAATATAAAAATAAAACCAATTTCGCCCAAAAACTTGCTCCGCAAGTTGCGATAAAGCAGTTATGTCAGGTATAGGAAGTAAATGATAATGCATAATCAAAAAGGTTATCCCTGTAAACATAAGGCAAAGAATCCCGGCCATCCAATATGTCGTGATTGTTGCATTACGGGCCTCGGGGCGTTTAAACATGGGTACGCTGTCGGCAATCGCTTCTACTCCTGTCATGGAGCTACAGCCATTCGCGAAGGCGCGTAGAATGAGAAAAATGACCATCCAGTTCAGGGGTTGCGCTGCAAACGCGTCAGGATGGATCAAATAAGACGATTGGGTAAACGCCTTAAACACTCCAAAAGCGACTAATCCTATGATGCCCAATAAGAAGGCATAGGTAGGAAGCACGAAAGCCGTGGAAGACTCACGCACGCCGCGTAAATTGACTAGCATCAAGACAATAAAGAGGACAAATAGGTCTAGAGACACTTCGTGCCCTGCTAAGAACGGAAAGGCTGAGATAATTGCTGCTGTGCCTGCTGATACGCTCACTGCCGCAGTAAGAATATAGTCGGCAAAGACCGATCCGGCGGCGATGAGAGCGGGTAATTCGCCTAAATTCTTTTTAGAAACAGCATAAGAACCGCCACCGCCAGGATTTGCTTTTGCCACTTGAACATACGAAAGGACTACGATTGCCAGCAGCAGCAAAATAGATAGGGCTATTGGAGCCATGAACCCATAGGCAATTAGACCAGGCACTGCAACTAAGGTGAGCATGATTTGTTCAGGGCCATAAGCCACAGATGATAAAGCATCCGAGGAGAATATCGACAAAGCTTTCCATTTTGGGAGTCGCTGGTGACCTAATTCATTATTGTGTAATGGTTTGCCGATAAGTAAGCGCCTAATCGCCTGCATCATAATTGATACACAGCCTTCTTTCATTTTAAATTACTGAGTTTAGTTTGTTGGTAACAATTTATTATATCTAAACCACAGAAAAAATAAAGAAGTATTTTTAGAGGAAGGGATTGCGCAGTTTTGCGATAACGTGAGACTTGATTCAGCATGAATACGCTTCGTACTATTTGGCAAAATATCCATGGAGGTGAGAATATGAGCCATGCACTTCAGGGTGTGAAATGTACCGTGAAAAATTGCAAGTTTAATGACAATGGTACTTTGTGCACTGCATCAGCAATTGAGGTCAACGTTGACGACGGTGGTAATTCGGCAAGACAAAGCCGTGAGACAAATTGCCGCACATTCCAAGCCTAAATGTAGAGTTAAGCAAAAAGACGTTGGTAGAAACCATCGTCTTTTTGCCTTTACACACTTAAATAGTTACTGCGAACTATACAGCTTATCAATGAGATATCAATAACCGGCTGTTAGGGTTATTGCATTTGATTTTGGCTTTGCTCCTGTTGCTGCATAGTGGTGAAACTTTGCTGAATACGCTGATACTGTTCGGCCGGGGCGGGCTCAACCTTGTACCAGCCTTTCTGATTCATTGCGTCAAATACATTTTTCTGGTTTTGCAGGCTTTGGCTTAACAATTGCGTGAGCTGCGTTCTTACATTGTCATTGGAGCTTTCAAGGATAGCTGTACATAATGATGAAGACTCCATTTTTAATTGGTAGATTAAAGTCCCGATCAATTCCATGTCTTGTGTTTGCTGTTGCTGCTGTTGTACCATAAATATTCTCTCCTTATTGTAAGTTTCCGTTGCTTGTGACGATTGATGATATTGACTGCATCCATTGCTTGTGATCTTGAGAAAGTCCCTGCAAAAGAGATTTTACCTGTGGATCGTTCGAGGTCTGTATGCCGCGGCTACAGTTTTTATCAACAGATTCAAAAAGTTTGGTTAGGTCTTCCAGGTAAAGCAATTCTCGTGTTGTTAAGTTCATATCCATACCTCCCGGGTGTAGTAGATTCTAATTAGTATTATGTACTTGTCCTAACTTGATACACCTGGATACTTATGGTGGGAAAAAACAGTCCAAAAATCGCCGCAAACTAGTATTGTAATTTAAGCTGAAGGAAAGATATCATTGACAAAAGGCCGCACTATTTGTAATATAGTACGTAAATTGAATTAAAGCTGATCAGAAAAACTGAAGGCTAAAGATGGTTCCGCAAGGACTCTCTTTAGCCTTTTTATTTGAAATAAATGAGGGGGAAGATGAACATGAAAAACACAATTGCACTGAATGCAACTGAATTAGCTAAACTGGAAAAGGATGGTCTTAATGTAGTTAAGGATATTGGAAAATTTTCCAAGGAAGGATTCGCAGCCCTAACCGCCGCTGACTTTGACCGTCTAAAATATGTTGGTCTGTATATCCAACGTCCAAAGACAGATGAAAAGTTTATGCTGCGGGTTAAAATTCCGGCAGGGCAATTAAACACAAACCAGGCTAGGGTTTTAGCTCATATCGCTGAGGCCTATGGCCATGGTGTTTTTGACGTTACCAACAGGCATTCTATTCAATTTCACTGGATTGGTATTGAGGATGTTCCGGCAATTTTTAAAGCCCTTGACCTCGTACAATTAACGACCCTGCAGGCGGCTGGCGACTGCCCGCGCAGCATAGTGGCTAACCCGCTTGATGGCTATGACCCTGATGAGTTTCTTGATACTAGGGGCATTTTCAAGCAGCTGAATGACTTCTTCCATAACAACCGCGATTTTTCAAATTTGCCGCGGAAATATAAAATTGCAGTTTCGGGGGGATTATATAATTCAGTTAATGCTGAGCTGAATGACGTTGCTTTTGTTCCGGCTGTAAAGACGGTTGACGGGAACGAAGCTAAAGGATTTAATGTTCTCGTCGGCGGTGGATTATCACGCGAGCCGCACCTGGCGAAAAAGCTTGACATTTTCGTCTTGCCTGATGAGGTGCTTAAAGTTGCTGCAGGAGTTGGGTCGCTATTCCGCGATTACGGTTATCGTGAAAAGCGTAATCATGCTCGATTGAAATTCCTGATAGAAGACTGGGGCCTTGGAAAGTTCCAGGCCAAGTTGTTGAAATTGACCGGTCCGCTGCAGTCAGCCGGGACTCCGGTATCCAAGGGTTGGAACGCGGGCAGGTTCTTTGGCTTTAATAATCAAAAACAAGCTGGACTCAGTTATTTAGGAATTGCTGTAGTGAGCGGGCGGCTTGCGGCGTCTGAACTTCGGGAAATCGCCAGGCTGGCTGATGACTATGGTGACGGAAGTTTACGGACAACAAACTCCCAGGATTTAATTATTCTTAATATCCCTAACAGTGCAGCGGAGCAGCTAGAAAAAGAGCCGTTTTTCATTAAGCAAAAAAGTCTTTGGAACAGTTTGAATGCCTATACAGGCGTTTGCACAGGCAATGAATTCTGCCCATTTGGCCTTGTCGAAACAAAGACTTGCGTTAAAAAGATCGCCGATAAGCTGGAAGAGGCTGTAGGAACTGATATACCATTACGGGTTCATATTAGCGGCTGCGGCCATTCCTGCGGCCAGCCGCAAATTGCTGATATTGGGTTGCAGGGAGCAGTCTATTCCCGTGACGGCAAACCGTATTCTGGCTTTGAGGTATGGGTCGGTGGAAAGCTGGGCGATGGCGCACGGTTTGGGAAAAAACTGTTAGGTACGGTGGGAACCGACGAGATTAGCGAGGTGCTTGCTGATTTAGTTAAGAGCTATAGGCAGGAAGCGCTTAGCAGAGAAACTTTTGCCGAATATATTCATCGGGCCACCCTTAAAAAAATAACAGCATAACTTAAAAATGCTGAAAGCTAAAGGGCTAAGGAGACTCTGTCAAAGGAAGATCCTTAGCCTTTTATGGTTAATTTTCTTGTTTCTGATATACCTTCACGCTAAAGCAATCTTACTGTCGGGATTTTTGGGCAAATATCCGAACATTATCAGGACATATCCCTTTAATATTCGAAAAAATTATTGACAGTATAGGAAAGTAAATGCTATGATAATCAAGGGAAAAAATGTGGATTTCCATGCTAATTTGAGTTAACTTTGCTATATCGGGCAGAATAATATCTGGTGGTATAGAGGTTTTGGCTTGGTTCGTAAGTCCAACTGTGGGCTTTTGGATACTTCACAAAATCGTAAAGGAGAGATTGTTAAGTGATCGAACGTTATACTAATCCGGAAATGGGACACATTTGGACTGATGAAAATGAATTTAAAACAATGCTGGATATTGAAATATACGCGTGTGAAGCCATGGCCGAGCTGGGGACTATTCCTGCTGAAGCGGCAAAGATTATCCGCGAGCGGGCCAAGTTTGATATAAAACGTGTTCGTGAGATTGAACAAGTTACCCATCATGATATTTTGGCCTTTCTCCAAGCTGTTGCCGAAAATGTCGGTGACGATTCGAAATATATTCATATGGGCCTAACCTCAAGCGATGTAAAAGATACAGCCCTTGGTGTTATTATGAAACAAGCGGCTGGAATTATTATTAACGATTTGGAAAAGCTGCATGCCGTGCTTAAACGTCGCGCTGCTGAACATAAATATACGGCTATGATTGGTCGGACACATGGTATTCATGCCGAGCCAATGACAATGGGACTGAAGTTCGCCCTTTGGTTTGATGAGACTGGGCGTAATATCGAACGAGTTAAGCGCGCCCAAGAAACTGTAGCCGTCGGTAAATTATCGGGCGCAGTTGGTACATATGCTAATATTGACCCAAGAATCGAACAATATGTATGTGATAAGCTTGGCATTAAGGCTGCCAACCTTGCCACCCAGGTTATTCAGCGTGATCGCCACGCCGAATTCTTAAGTACCTTAGCCGTTGTATCAAGCTCCTTGGAAAAATTTGCTACAGAGATTCGCAACCTGCAGCGTACCGATATCCGTGAGGCCGAGGAATTTTTCCATGAAGGTCAAAAGGGTTCATCGGCTATGCCCCACAAGCGTAATCCGATAACTTGCGAACGGATTGCCGGTTTAGCCAGAGTCGTCCGCGGTAATGCGATGGCAGCACTAGAAAATGTCGCCTTGTGGCACGAACGCGATATTACTCATTCATCAGTAGAGCGGGTGATTCTGCCTGACAGTACGATTTTGGTGGACTATCAGCTGCGGAAAATTACTGACATCATTGATAAACTGCTTGTTTATCCTGATGCGATGCAAGCGAATATGGAAAAGACCGGCGGCTTAATTTTTAGTCAACGGCTTCTTCTGGCGCTTGTTGACAAAGGAGTGCTGCGTGAAACTGCTTATCGTTGGGTGCAGCGTAATGCTATGGCCCGCTGGTTGGAAGGGGCCGACTTTAAGACTAATGTGACGAATGATACTGAGATTAAAGCGTATCTTTCAGCTGAAGAAATTGACGCTTGCTTTGAGTATTCCTATTATCTGCGCCATATTGATACTATCATGGCCAGATTTGGACTGTAATATATAGTGAGACCTGCTTTGGATGAAGTTTGGAAGCCGGTCGAATAAGGAAGGGTGAATAGATATGCCAGCAGTAGTTGTTATTGGGACCCAGTGGGGCGATGAAGGTAAGGGTAAGATTGTTGATTATTTAGCGGAGAAGGCTGACGTTATAGTACGTTACCAAGGTGGTAATAATGCCGGACATACTGTTGTAACCGAAGGCGTTGAATTTAAACTGCATCTTTTGCCGTCAGGCATTTTGTATAAGGGTAAAGTGTGCGTCATTGGTAACGGTGTTGTCGTTGATCCCGCTGTGCTGATCAAAGAACTTAAAGGTATGAAGGAAAAAGGCATTGATACCAGTGCGCTAAAAATATCGAACCGCGCCCATATTATTATGCCGTATCACCGTCTGCTTGACGAATTGGAAGAAGATTATCGCGGGAGCCGCAAAATTGGTACAACCAAGCGCGGTATTGGTCCGTGCTATATGGATAAAAACGCTCGGATGGGGATTCGGGTGGTTGATCTGATGGATGAAGCTGAATTTGCCGAAAAGCTTGAGGGCAATCTTGAAGCTAAAAATCATCTATTGAAAGCTGTCTACGGGGCTGAAGGCTTCGACTTTGAAGCAATGAAAAATGAATACTTAGGCTATGCTGATGAGCTGCGTCAATATGTTACCGACACATCGGCTTTTCTTCATCAAGAAATTTCAAATGATAAAAAGGTGTTATTTGAGGGTGCGCAAGCGACCCAGCTTGACCTTGATCATGGTACTTTCCCCTATGTAACATCCTCTCATCCTATTGCCGGTGGTGCTTGTATTGGCGCTGGCGTTGGGCCGACTAAAATCAACACTGTCATTGGTACGGTAAAGGCTTATAGCACGCGCGTAGGTGAAGGTCCGTTCCCAACCGAATTGCTTGACGAAACAGGCGATCATATTCGGGAGGCCGGTCATGAATATGGTACAACAACTGGTCGTCCGCGGCGTTGTGGCTGGCTTGACGCTTGTATTGTTCGTTATGCTGGCTATGTAAGCGGTATTGACTATATGGCGATTACCCGTCTTGATATTCTCGACAAACTCAAAACCCTTAAGATCTGTGTGGGTTATAAATATAAAGGCGAACTTCTTAATGATTTCCCGGCAAGCCTTAAAGTCATGGAGCAGGTAGAACCAATCTATGAAGAAATGCCAGGCTGGGAAACTGATATCACAAGTGTGAGAAAGTATGAAGATTTGCCGGTGAATGCTCGAAAGTATCTTGAACGGCTCAGTGAAGTGGCTGACATCAAAATTGGTATCGTATCGGTCGGCCCGAGCCGTGATCAAACAATGATTTTACACGAGATGTTTTAACTTTGCTGTTTAAAAGGACTTGGCTTACGCCAAGTCCTTTTAAACAGTTGACAATAATGAAGATATCCAGTATAATTTAATTTGTCTTTAAAGGACATGACCCACTAGCTCAGTTGGTAGAGCACCTGACTTTTAATCAGGGAGTCCCGCGTTCGAGTCGCGGGTGGGTCACCATTTTACGGCCCGTTGGTCAAGCGGTTAAGACACCGCCCTTTCACGGCGGTATCAAGGGTTCGATTCCCTTACGGGTCACCAACATGGGCGATTAGCTCAGCTGGGAGAGCGCCTGCCTTACAAGCAGGATGTCGGCGGTTCGATCCCGTCATCGCCCACCAATCTCATAAAGCTGGCCCGGTGGTGTAGTGGTTAACATGCCGCCCTGTCACGGCGGAGATCGAGGGTTCAAGTCCCTTCCGGGTCGCCATTTTTAAACTAACTCAAAAGACTTGACATAAGCCAAGTCTTTTCTATTATAATACTGCTAGCCTGCCTCGGTAGCTCAGTCGGTAGAGCAGAGGACTGAAAATCCTCGTGTCGGCAGTTCGATTCTGCCCTGAGGCACCATGTAAAAGTGTGATCTCCTATAGTTTTTAGGCTATAGGAGATTTTTTGTTGCCCAATAACTGTTACAAGTCGGCAATAAAAAATCTCTTACCTTATCGGTAAGAGACTGCTCTTTTTAATGGCGGAGTGGCAGGGATTTGAACCCTGGCAGGCCTCACGACCTCTAACGATTTAGCAAACCGTCCTCTTCAGCCACTTGAGTACCACTCCATAATTAGTGTCAATGAAATTATGGCGGAGGGGGTGGGATTCGAACCCACGGTCCCTTGCGGGATCACTGGTTTTCAAGACCAGCTCCTTAAACCGCTCGGACACCCCTCCGTGCCCGACACAATAAACATTATATCAGCTGATAATAATCGTGTCAACCAACCTAAACTGGTAATTTAAGTTAGCCAAGTATTATAGCTTTCGTTTATAATGATAGTGAGAAGGCGGATTATTGTCAATAGTAAGTTTAAACCATGGTATAATATAAGCAATTGTTGACTATTACAACTGATGCGAGTATATTTTAGAGTATATTCATAAAGTAGACAGAAGGTGAGAAAAATGGATGTAGACTTACCTAGTCCAACGCAAATACGTTATCTAACTAAGAATACGGGAATATCCATTTTTTCTGCTCTAAAAGGGTGAATTTGGCTATTCCTCAAGAGAAGAGGGGAATAACCAATGCTTCAAATATATAAAAGCAACTGTAATACACTCAATGTACTCACAGCGGCTACGACGGAAAAGGGTGCATGGGTTAATTTGATTAATCCCACGGTTGAGGAGCTTGCCATAACCGCGGAGATTACTGGTGTCAATTCCGATATGCTTAAGGCCGCTCTTGACGAAGAAGAACGCTCACGGACAGAAACCGATGACGGGTGTCTGCTCGTCATTACCAATATCCCAGTAGTGCGGGGCAAAGACGGCTATGACACGTTACCCCTTGGTATTATCGTTACCGCTGACTATTTTATCACAGTATGCCTTGAGGCAAATGATGTCTTAGCTGAATTTTGTCCTGCGAATGCACGGTTATTTAGTACTTTCAAGAAAACCCGGTTTTTATTTCAGATCCTTTATAAATCAGCTGCTTATTATTTGCGCTATCTAAAACAAATCAATCGCCGGACAGATGAAATAGAGACTCACCTCCGTAAATCAATGAAAAACCAGGAATTATTTGACCTGCTTGACTTGCAGAAAGGTTTAACCTACTTTTCAGTATCTTTACGATCCAACGGTATCGTTCTGGAACGATTACTGCGAATGAGGACAAACAGTCAACTGCAAAATTTGATCAAGATGTATGAAGAAGACGAGGACTTGTTGGAGGATGTTATTATTGAAAACAAGCAGGCGATTGAGATGGTTGAAATGTATACTCATATCCTTAACGGTATGATGGATACTTTTGCCTCGATTATCTCGAATAATCTCAACATTGTCATGAAGTTTTTGGCGTCTATGACCATTATCTTGGCCATACCGACAATGATTGCCAGCTTTTTTGGTATGAATGTCCCAATTCCGTTTGCCGAGTATCCGTCAGGATTCCTCTATATCGTGATAATTGCTTTTTTACTGGCCGTGATCACTGTAGTTGGCTTATGGAAGAAAAAAATGCTGTAATAACAAGACTGCCCACACGGAATGGGCAGTCTTGTTTAGCCATAACGGCGTTTATTTATAACCGAGATAATATCGTTATCGTAGCTAAACACAGGGATCCGGCGGAGTTCAAAGGGCGCTGAACCTGGATAGCAACTGCCATAAATTGTCGTAAAACCATAGTGGTAACCGCATTGTCCGGCCATTTTTATGGTGGCGGCGGTATAACGGCCGCGGGGGTAGGATACTGTGTCGATGGGAATGCGTAGAATGTTTTCCAAGGTTGTCCGGGAACTATTTAACTCTACTTCCATATCGGCCAGAGTTAAATCAGCGAGGGCCCGATGACTCATTGTATGTGAACCAAATGACATGCCGTTTTGCTGCATTTCTTTGATCTGGACAGGGGTGAGCCGGTCAGTTGTCGCCAATAGGCCGGTAATGATGAAAAAGAGCGCTGTCATGCCATGATTGAGCAGGCTGACGTAGGCATTTTCATAATTGTCGGCATAGCCATCATCGAAGGTGATTAAGAGCGGTTTATCCGGAATGCTGACATTATTTCCTGCCATTAAGCTTTGAAATTGGGCCAGTGATATCGTCTGATAACCATGATCGTGTAGCCGAAGTAAGTCACGGTTAAAGCGTTCAGGCGTTACGGTGAGATCACCTTTGCTGTAACCAACCCGATGGTATAAAAGCACAGGAATTTGCTGACTGGCGGCGATGGCAAGGTAGGTTTCCTTAAAAAAGTAAAGACTAGTTACTGTGCCAGCGCATAATTTGAGAAAGCTTCGACGGCTAATCAAGAGCATTGACTTCCTTTCTCTGCCGGGACCAAGCCGGTGTTTTACTATATGCATATTCATGTGGGACAATAATTATCCTTACCTTTAGAAAAACCTCACTATAATCATCATTTGACGCTACTCTTCATTGCAACATATAATAAAGTAAGACTTGATTAAGATGGATTATAAGAAGCCTTTGAGCGGTACGAGGGGGACTTGACCATACATAGGTTGATTGAAGCGTGTGATCATAAAAACGTAACATTAGATGACGTGCTGGCGGCCAAGGAGGATCGGCACAAGCGTCAGAAGGAAATGCTGAAAAAGTATAATAGTCCTATCATCAGCATTACAATTAATATGCCCGGTCCGGTCAAAGACTTGCCGGTTACCCGTCAATTATTGGACTACGCCGTGAATGAACTTAAAAAAGTATTGACTATATATCAAATCGGGCAACTGTATTTACCGACAGGCCCGGAAGCCTTGCTTGCTGTTGCAGGTCAAGCACAGGACATTAAGGAGGCAGCTGTTGCGGTCGAGGAGGCTGAGCCGTTTGGCCGGTTGCTGGATGTCGATGTTTTTGCCGCTGACGGTAGTCTGATTTCCCGGCGGCAGCAGGGGCAAAGTCGTGGCTGCCTTGTGTGCGGGCAGGAAGCTGTAACGTGTATGAGAGAAAACAAGCATACGGCCGCCGAGGTGGGATCAGCCGTATGTTTATTGCTGACGACATTTAAAGCCTATTTAACCCGTAATATTTGCCAGACTGCGCAGAAAATTGGTTGCTTGGCCATTGAGTCCATGCTGTATGAAGCAGCCTGCACGCCAGCCCCGGGATTAGTTGATCGTATTAATAGCGGTGCACATACAGATATGGACTTCTTTAGTTTTATGTCAAGTACAGCCGCGTTGAGCACGGCCATGGCGCGCACTGCCCAAGCCGGTATCAGCCATGACGATCTATTGCCAGAGCTGTTGCCTGTGTTGCGTCACATCGGCATTGAGGCCGAACGGGAGATGCTGCAGGCAACAAAAGGCGTAAATACCCAAAAGGGACTCTTGTTTTCCTTGGGGATAGCAGCAGCTGCGGCTGGCCTGCTCTGCAAGCAGGACAAGCCGTTAAAGGCAGCAGACGTTCTTGCTGTAATTGCTGAAATAACAACTGGAATCGTTGAACGTGAGTTGGGAAGGGCAGTCGGACGAAAAGATGGTGCGCTGACAGCCGGTGAACGATTATATCGTGATTACAAGATAACTGGTATCCGCGGTGAAATGGAAGCAGGACTGCCTGCGGTAGGCGCAATAGCCCTACCGACGCTGCGGACAGCGCTTGAGGCCGGGTTAACTATTAATGCTGCTTTAGTCGATACGCTGCTGGTATTAATGCTGAATGCCGATGACACTACTGTTATGCATCGGCACGACCCTGATAAAATGCGGTGCTGGGTGCGGGCCAAAGTTGAGGCTGTAATTTCGGCAGGCGGTATGGCTACCGAACAAGGTAGGAAGATGACAGAACTTTTAGATCAAGAATTTATCGCCCATAACGTAAGTCCCGGTGGAGCAGCCGACTTACTGGCTGTGACCTGGTTCCTTTATCGACTGGAAACAGAGTTTTAAGGGCTAAAGGAGTACACATGCTATTTACCATTTACCCAATTAATCTTGTTAAGGCGCTGTCATTGGCGCTGGAACTTTCATCCGGCGGCTTGTCGCGCCATCACTGGCGGACAGCGATGATTGCCTACCGGATTGGTGAGCAGATTGACTTGGATGCAGCGAATCGCCAGGTACTATTATATGCAACTTTGCTGCATGATTTAGGGGCAGCGTCGAACTGGAAGGAAAAACGCAAACTCACCAGTCTGCTTGTTAATGAGGATATTTATACCCATGCGGAAGCGGGCTACAATCTTCTTAAAGATTCAGCTCAGTTTGGCGCGCTTGCAGTACCCATCCGGCACCACCATGACTACTGGAATGGATCAAGTCCGTCAGGAATTGCCGGTACAGAGATACCGTTGATCAGCCGAATCATTAATTTGGCTGATCGCTTGGAAATTATGATGCTTGACAATATTAATATATTTGAAGAAAAGCAAAGAATAATGGCGGCCATCCAGAGCTTAAATGGGAGTTATTTTGATCCGGAGCTTGTCAGTGCTTTAGAGGAAATTTCACAGCAAGAAAGTTTTTGGCTTGATTTAGTTAATCCTCATTATTATCAAAACTTCTTTCGACATATCGATGATGTAGGGCGAATGAGCCTTAATATTGATGATGTTATCAATATTGCTGAAATTTTTGCCACAGTGATCGACAGTACCAGTCGGTTTACAGCGCGGCATTCACGTGGTGTATCAATAGTCGCGCAATTTATGGCGAAAAACAAAGGCTATAGCGAGGCTGAAATTAAAATGATGCGTATTGCTGGTTTATTGCATGATTTGGGTAAGTTGGCGATTCCTAATGAAATACTAGAAAAACCGGGCAAACTCACGTCGGCCGAGTTGGCTATTATTAAGCAGCATCCGTATTATACATACCGAATTTTAGAGCAAATTGATGGCTTTAGCACTATTGCCGAATGGGCAGCTTTTCATCATGAGACGCCTGATGGAGCAGGGTATCCCTTCCGTATTGCCAATCGTTCGTTAAGATTGGGATCACGCATTATTGCTGTTGCCGATGTTTTTATCGCACTGACCGAAGACCGGCCATATCGACCCGGTATGCGGCAACATGAGGTTGAAAACATCATGACAACAATGGCGGCAAATAACAAACTCGATGCCGATATTGTAGCTGATTTGATGATTCATAAGGCTGAGGCCTTTGAATTGGTGGAACATGCTAAAATGCATCGAGTTGGTTAGATCCGACTTACAACTTGTTTGACTTTTTAAGTGCGCAGCGCTATACTAATTATGTTAAAATGCCGGTATAGCTCAGCTGGTAGAGCATCTCATTCGTAATGAGAGGGTCACAGGTTCGAATCCTGCTATCGGCTCCAATGAAATCAAGGCTCCCGAGGATATCGGGAGCCTTGATTTATGTTATCATGTGTCCAAAACTGTGTCCGTTTTAAGGCAAAAATAAAAAATATTCGATTTTAGATGCCAATGAACGCCCATAAACAAGATAATACAAAATCATTTTTTAAACCTTTTTTCAAGTTCCTTTAGTGATGCCCTTTTCTCAAGTGGTATGAAGTGAAAATAAGTTCCATAGGTTACCTGGATACTACTATGGCCAAGGCGTTTGGATACATATGTGATATCTTCGCCGCTGGCCAGCAAGTGGCTAGCATGGGTGTGTCTTAGACAATGAAAACCAAGTCTGGTAATTCCGATCGAACTGCAGAAAGATGGGAACCAAGAGCTAATAGTGTCAGGATGGCTTTGGAATCCATCTTCTCTGCAAAATATCAGCTTGCTTTTCTTGTCATACTTGTCCTTTAATCGCAACTTAAAAGGGGCTTGACGCCTCGCTTCTGCACGCATGGCGTTTAATACTTCCTCAGTTACTTCAATTATTCGTCGCTTTTTGTTTTTTGTGGACTTAAACTCATAACCATTTAGTTTAGTATATATTAGAGCGCGCTTGACCGTAATTGTATGACTCTTGAAATCAATGTCTTGCCAGCGGAGTGCAAGCAGCTCCTCGCGCCGCATTCCAGTTCTTAAGGCCACAGTTAGGATATTTACATATGGGACAGATTTGGGATCTGTTGCGGCTGCGGCTTCCAATTGTACTATTTCACTCTGTGAAAACACTTTGGCTATTTCTACGTCCGGATTATATTCAGTTTCTCGTTCGGGTTCAGGCAATATAATTTTAGTTGCAACATTTCGTTCTAGTATCTCGTCTTCAAAAATTGCATGGTTCAGGACTCGATGGATAAACCTGTGATGATACTCAAGTGTTTCACGACCGATTTCTTTTCTTTTGCGTGGTTCTTGCCCGGGCAATGGCGGCTTGATGTTGTCAAGGTGTCCTACCTGTAATATTTGCTTGTAGAATCGCTGTAAGTCTGATCGTGATAGCTCCTTGAGCCTAATATTACCAATCCAAGGAATAATCCTAAGATCCGCGCAATTGCGATAGTTTTCATGAGTTTTAGATGCAAGCTTCTTGGCAACTGGCGTAGTAAACCAGTGCTCTATATATTCTTTTAACGTGGCTTTGCTGGTTGGCTTATATGTACCTTTAGCCAATTCAGCTAGGATTGTAAGACGCTCGGCCTCTGCAACAGTTATATCATCAGTTACAATGGTGCGTGTTTCCTTTTTTCGCTTTTTGGTTATGGGATCAATTCCGTGGTCAATTATGAGTGTAAAGGCTTTTCGGGAACGGCGTTCTATGCGGACTGTAGCCATTACTTACTCCTTTCTGGCTATAGATAAAGCCGACTTATTATTTACTGGTTTTTTAAAAGTTTATATGTGCAGAGTTATACATTTCATATACTGGCAATCCATACAACTTTGGCATTGTAGTATTAAACTGTATATAGTCCTGCAGCATAGCCTGTATATCATAGAAGATTCAGGCAGTTGGCCGACTAGCTTATTGATCCTGGCGACGTTTCGTCAATGCAATCCTTCCTTGCCTTGCTTAGTAGCATGTTTCTGACTTTAAAGATATTTTTTTCTCTATTTCCATGGGGATGCGCTTTAAAATCTGCAAGGGCTAATTGATATGCGTGTTTTAAGCATTGTAATAAAGACTTTATAGACTCGCTATCTGATTCTGGTGATCCTAAGATAGATATAAAATCGGGTTGTCTAAACTTAATATAATTCCAAAGTTCCTTTGTCTCTGGATCGTTTTGTGCTAATTGGTTAATTTGTTGGCTGAGAGGGGTGCTCACATTCTTGACTAAATAAGAATGGTCCATAGTAATCAATCCTTTCGTGGTACGTATGTTCGCTTTAGGGGTGGAATAAAAGCCCCGAGATGGGGCAAGAAAGAATTATTTAATTTCTGCTGGTTTTGATCCATCAGAAATTTTTTTGTATTTCCGCTCAATTTTCTTGATGTCCTCGCAGCGAGGTAAATCTTCTGGCATTGTACCGCCTAATTCCATAATAGTATCACGTACTTTTTTGCCGACCTCATAATGTGCCTGATTAGCGTGACGTTTACCATAAATTTGCTCGCGGCGCAGCTTCTCTTCTGTTTGAGTGGCACGGAATAGATTTGCTGCTAACTCAGTGCTGCCCATATGGTCTAAAATTTGCTGCTTTGGTCTTAGTCCTTTGTAGTGACCAATTTCCTTTGCTCCCATGCCACCATAAAGGCCTTGATAGCCATTGTTTTGGAATATCGCAAAATCTCGATTATCAATTACTCCTGATTGGTGAGCTGCATCAACAAGCTTCTTGTTATGTTCTTTCATTTCATTTCTAATCGAAAGTCTCTGTAAATCTTCTTTTTCTTGATCCGATAATTCCTGGCGTCTAGTTTGGGTTGCAAAATAAGTTTGTCCGAGCGCCACAACTTCTTTCGAAGGATCGGCATTTTGAACTATAAGATAACAGGCATAGCGCGATAATTGATAATCTTGAACAGTTCTCTTTGATTTGCTTCCGATTTCGACCATATTCCCGACATCGGGAAAATGGTCAGATACGCTATAATTGCTGTTTTTACAAGCTTCCATCGCTTTTTCGATTACGTTTTTAAAATTATCCCATTTTGAATACTCAAGAATGACCATCAGTTCTCGGGCTGACCAGTACTCACGACCCTTTTCATCAACATGTCGAATGTCTTCAAAGGTTGTAATTGTCACTTCAGTAATTGGTTCAATATCAGACTCAATTTTCATGTTTTTTTCATCAAAGAAAAAGAACATATATTCACTCTCCCATATTTAAAGATGGAACTGTACCACACACTAGCCTGTATATTAGTGCTTTGGCATTCTATTATAACCCAGCTACAAAATCATTATAGTAGTCCCAGAAATCGTATTCATGAACAATTAGAATACGATTTCCACTTTTACGCAAATTAACAGCAGCCTCAACTTTACGACCGTAACATGCAAATGCCCAGCATGGATTGCATTCGTTTCCGACTACTAAGTAATCAGTCTTGCTTGATACCGAGTTTTTATAAATGCCACCAAGAGAACTAACAATATTAGCAAAGCCTTCACGACTTGTTTTTGATGATATTCCTGTAAAACAGTATTGTTTATCTGGTAACACAATCTCAGGACATACCGAGCAAATACCTTGCTTGGATATTGTTTTTTTCGACAGTGATGATTTAGTTTTTATTTCAGAATTATATCCAGTGAATTCGATAAAGAAAGCTATTAATAATTCTCTTTCATCACTTGTGACTGTTCCATCAGATAAAACTGCTGTTACTAAACTACATAGTTCATCATAAGGATAAGTTGCTGTTAGATGATCATTATCATTAATCCATACCCTTAGCCCTTGAATTTCTTTATCGGTTATTCTGTCGTCGGCCAAAATTCCACGCATAATACCATGTAGCTTTTGAATATCGGACGTGATTAAATCATAAAATATTTTGCCGGTAAATTGGTCACATAACCAGAGAATATCGTCAATATCATCTCTGGTTATAGTACTACCTTTCAGGATAATTTCAATAGTTGGAATTAATTCAGAGAAGGGATGTCGATTTATTTGCTGTTTATTGCTTTCATACCATTCTTTTAATTTATCAACTTCAGTCGCATTTAATTGCCGATCAATTATTATCCCGGCCAGAATCCCTCGTAAAAAATTGATCGTTTTATCAATTTTAGCTTTCGAATTATAAAATGAGTAGTTACCTGAATCATAAAGTATAGCCTGTTTAGTAGTTGACATATCTAGCTCTTTAATTTTGGTGGTCGGAAAATGACTTGTTGAGCAGCAGTTTGTACATATTTCACCAGTTGATTCAAAACCACAGTCTGGACACCGCATCATAATAAAACCTCCCTTAAATAAATATATAAACCACAGTTATCTATGGGAATGTAATTAACTCACCTAGAATTTTATGGACTGCCTTGGGATCAGGGTGCCTATCCTTTAGAATATTAGCAACTATGTCAGGATTAATGTCATATGAGTGCGAAAGTAGGTAAGCGGCGAACTCGTTAGCTTCAGTCTCGCGCTTTGAAGGAATGAAATATGTACCGGCGGGATCATAGTAATAGCCATAGCCTGAATGAAGCCGGGCATGTCCAAGCTCATGGCAGATAACAACCTTTGCCCCAGTTTCTGATAACTTGTTATTAAGCAAAATTATCTTTCGTCGAAGTACACGTACTAAAAAGCCCCGCACGCTGATCGGAAGGTCAACGGGTATAATCCTTATACCAAGATCATGCGCTAGGGCATAGGGTTTGCAAGTACCATATTTTCTAACGAGGTTTGCAACACGTAATTTTATATTAATCATCACAATACCATCCAAAAACATTTATTCGACATATAACGACAGAAAATAAAGCGGAAAAAATCCTTTATATATTTACTAGGATTTTTTCCGCTTGTTTTGCTGCTTTGCATCCCAAAAAGCCAACTCTAATGCTTTTCGGACTTTTTCTTTATCTTCTTCAGTTAAAGGTACACCGTCAAACATAACTTCGCTTTCATCAAGAAACTTTAGTAGGTCCTTTGGCTTGTTATGTCGAGGTGGAGTAGTAGGACGACGATCATAATCATCATACCCTAGCAGATAGTCAGTGGTGGTTTTAAGATGTTCGGCAAATAATTTGGCAATTTCAAAATCTGGTTCGCGGCGCGACTGTTCATAGTTTGCATATCTAGCCCTAGACATACCGACAAGATTTGCAAATGATTCTTGAGTAAACTTTAATTTAATACGCCGATCAGTTAGTCGTTGAGCAAACAACGATTTTTCTTTCATTATCATCACCTACCTATTAGTATATGAGACAATTAGTTTCAAAACAATACTAGAGACAAAAAGTTTCACATATGCATTGACAGAGACCATCTGTCTCGTCTATAATGGAGACATTACGAAACAAAACGTCTCTAGAAAGTGAGGTGATTATCTTGGAACACTTAGACCTGCGGTCTTTACGCGGCAAGAGGCCATTAAAGGAAGTCTCAAAAATTATTGGTATTACTCCGCAAATGTTAGGAAAAATTGAATTGAAACGCAGAAAACCTTCTCTTGGTGTAGCTCAAAAGATTGCTAACTATTACGGTGTATTCGTTGAGCAAATTTTTTTTAATGATACTAGAGACAAAACGTCTACAAAACTAGCAAAACAAACGCCGACCCAAGACGAGCAAGCGGCGACAACCGAGCCAGGGCCAAAGCCTGCGGCGTAGAGAGGAGGGGGGGTGGAACAGCAGTTAACAGATATATTTTTAGAGTTGATAAGGATTAAATTGGCTCTGGTTTATATAGTTTGTATTTTGACTGTGTGGTTTTTAGCATGGGTATGCAAATAAAGTTAGACGCGTGCGAGCACCTATGTACATTAATAGACACAACTAAGCGTATCAGTCACAGAAAAAATATTATGTTTACTTGGTGTCCTGGAGGTGAGAAAAATTGAAATGTTTGAAATGTCAAAATGAACTCGCGCAAAATATCAAGTTTTGCCCTGAATGCGGTACTGAAGTTCCAAAGCCATTGCCAAAGCCAAATGAGATAAAACAATTTCCGCCAATTTTGAATGCAAATCTGGCAGCTGAATTTCTAACGATTTCACGGGCGCAACTTTATATGCTAATTAGGGAGGATGCTTTACCTTGGTTTCCTATGGGTGCGCGCAAAGCATTTATTACTGATGAGCTAATCGCGTGGGCAAAGAAACGATCGAGAGGGGGCGTTAATAATATTATTCAAGCGGACTCCAGTTGTCAGCGCGTTGCCAATTAGAGATCAGCCTGACTATATTCTGTAGTAAGAATGGATAAGCGGGAGGGATAGTATGAAAGTCACATACTGCGCCCAATGCGGCCAGAGGTTTAAAGGCCGCCGTGAATGGCGATGGGTTACAACGATAAGCTCGCGCGGTAGGGCAGTGACATTGCCAATGTGCCGAGATGATCGCCGGTGTTGGGTGTGTAAGCAGGTTCAGTCTGCTATGGCAGTAAGGTGCAGGAAGCACGCACAGAGATTCGCGGTGTAAGGGGGTAAAAGAATGAATGAGATTCGCAACGTACGTTATCCGCTGCAAACCATGCTTAGAAAGCAACGGCAAGAGCGATCAGAATGGTGGCAAGAGTTTTTTACAATGGCTGGGTTTTGCTCAATGATGGTGATCATGATTATTTTTGCAGGCCTTTTGAGCTAAAAAAGAAAGCCCATCCAAAAGGACGGGCGGAAGGGGTGAGCGAGGGTTATCCTCTTAGTTAAATTGTAACTTGGAAGGGGGTGAAAAACCATGCAGAAGAAGTGCCGGAGTATCTATCAAGTCGCTAGACTTTATGCAGGTTATACCCAGGAATCGTCAGCGGAGCTAATCAGCGTCAGCGTTGAGTCAATGAGAGCCTATGAACGCGGGGCAACAGTTCCACCGTCAGCTATAGTTGTCAGAATGATTGAGGTATATAGCACGCCGTGGCTAGCTTACCAACACTTAAAAATGTCTGACCCAGTAGGGCAAAGATACTTGCCTGACATTGATTTTAGGGACTTACCAACAAGTGTATTACAGTTACAGAAAGAAATAGCTGACACGAATTCCGTTAGCCGAGAGATGATTGAAATTACTTGTGACGGTCAGGTGGACAAGCATGAAGAAAACGGCTGGGTTAAGGTCCATAAAGAGCTTCGTGATCTAATCGGGGCGGCTTTAGCTGTAATATTTGCACCGCTACAAAAAGAAAAACCGCCTGTGTTGGCGCACAGACGATAATGATTCGAAAAATTAACTTACCGCAATTATAGCACGGCTAACCGTTGCGGTCAAATGTGGAGGGGAATATGAATAACGTCGAGTCTGTAACCAATTGCCCATGTTGCAATACTTCGGGAAAACAAGTCAAAGATTATGGTCGGATTGTTCACTATAAATGCCCAGACTGTGGAAAAGAGTGGGCGACGATGATTTTAAAGAAGAAGTGACAGTTCGACAAAATCCTAAGCTTTCCTATACAGAAAGTGAGGTGAGAGAGATGAGTAAAGAGTTAACCAAAGAAGTAAAAAAGCTTGCCATTCTGATAGCGCAAGAAATGCAAAAAAATCCAGCAAGTGTTACGTCCGATATGCTGACAGCGCTTCGCAACAGCGCTAAAATTCTTGAAAGCGAAAATTCTTCGGCGCTGGAAGAATAATTAATTACCTAGCGCGTTCCCATTCGCTTATGTCAGATGGAGAATCTAAAATGTCACCGTCAAGAAGATCCCAGTCGTTGCATCCGGTTTCGTGGACATATACATCGTCGGCAGCGGCTACTGCCGAATGGTAATGCCCGTAACAAGTACCGTTGATTACCAAAGCAAATTTACCGACGTTTCGATCAAAGATAATTTTCATTAACCCTATAGGACTTTTGTAGATGTACATATCTTTAACTCCCTGTAACTCCCCAGCGCCATGAGGTTGTGTTTCGACACAAGAAAACATTCTCCTCTGAAAGATTATATAGCGATGTTAGAACGTGGAAGAAGTCAAAATATATTGGCATGAATTTAATTGATATTAAAAAGGCAATAAAGAGAATAAAAAATCATGGACTTACACTTTAAATTAGAGAGAAAGGATGTTTTGATTATGAAATCGACTGGAATTGTGCGTAGAGTGGACGAACTAGGTAGGGTGGTTATTCCCATAGAGCTGCGGAGAGTCTTAGCTATTAACGAAAAGGACGGCCTTGAAATATACGTTGATAATGACCGGATAATCCTTCGTAAATATGAACCGGCTTGTGCGTGCGTATTATGTGGTAATGCCGATAATGTGAGTAGATTTAAGGGTAAAGTTGTTTGTCAGGAATGTTTAAAAGAAATTGTTTTGAAAGGCGGCAAAGGCGAGGTGGCTTGATATGCGATGTATTCCAGGCAAAACCACACGATCATTTTGCCTGAAGTGCCGTGTTGAAGGGCAGGTAATTGGATATAAAAGCCCTATGGTTGCTTTGAAGTGCCCGGTGTGCGGTATTGAGTGGCGGACTATATCGGCGATCTGTGGAAAATGCAGGTTACCAAGCGGCAGCCCTCATGCGAGTGATTGCCCAAGGTGTAAGAGAAAGGAGAAAAGCGTGTCATGAGCGAGAAACATGGTCGCTGCAATCGGAAGCCAAGGGAAGAGATATTAGAAAATGTATGCTAAGGCAGATTCGGGGGCGGCTCTGGGCTCTAATTCTTTAAAAGGAGAGAAAAATTTATGTCAATGGAAATATCGGTTTCATTATCAACTATTTGCGGCGGAGCTATGGAAGAACAGTTTCAGCAACTATATCCTGCATTGTTAGCTCAACTCCGCGAGGGAAATAAAGCGTCACTTTCCATCAATATCAGTTTTAAGAAAGTCCAAGATACATCAACTATGATCAATACATCGTATAAAATTACTCCTAAATTCCCGGCAAGTGGTAAGGCAAGTATATGTCAAATTACTGGTGACTATAAACTTAAAACGGAAGCACCAGTCGAAAAACCCCAAGTAATAACCCTATTTAAAGCAGTAGAGGGAGGAAATAAAAATGAGTAATCAAGAGAAGACAATCAATGTGACCCCTACAGGAGATATATTAGTGATACGGGAGGGAGTGGCTCCTGACGTATTCCAATACAACGGGTTTAAATATACAGCAGATTCGACCCCGGCATTAATTTCCTTGGTTCAAAGTAAATCAGTAAAAGAACACTGCGTTATTGCGTATACCGAAAATGGATTTCAGGCTATTTTAAACGACCAAGTTTTTGATCGAAAGCAAGATAGGATAACCTACGGATTTAAAAAGTCACAACAGTATAAAGAATGGCAGCAAATTCTTGAAAGTGGCTTTGTGTTTAACCAAAAGCAGTTTATTGATTTTCTTCGGCGGCGTGAACCCGATGAAATAATTCATGTGGAAAGCTTGATAGCAGCTATTCAGAACTTTAAATACGTCACAAATGTTTCGGGCGATTTTACATTTGATGATCGTAACAACTACACCTTTGCCTTTAAAGTCGGCGATGCAGAAGGAACAGTTAGACTTCCGCAGTTTATTTACGCTGATATTGAAATCTATAACGAGTCCGATTTTGTTCAAAAAATGGAACTCGAATTAGAGGTTCAAAAGCCTAAATCAGAGGGTGAACGACTATTGTTTGCGCTCACTTGCCCAAAACTTCCACGCTATCAAAAAGAAGCAGTGAAGTACGAAATTGATAAAGTCAAAACAGAACTTGATGGATATTTGATCGTGGCCGGAAGCATCTAAGAATGGATAGGCGCTGGCAAAGTGCTGGCGCCTTCTCTATAAGGATGTGGTTAATATGTGTAGCGACTTTAAAACCGGTAAATTTAGCGGCGATTGTTGTCTAATCTGTGTAGGACTAATGTATTGCTATGGTGACAGTAATATAGAAGCAGGAAGGGCGACTGGGTAATGATTATTAGAGTGCAAAAGCGTGACAATCCGTATGCTGTCATTGATAAAATGCCATTAAATGATACGCGTATGTCTTTTAAAGCCAAAGGAATCCTTTCATACCTGCTATCAAAGCCAAATAATTGGAAGCCAAGTATTGACGAACTTTCTAAAGCTTCTAAAGACAGTACTGACGCTGTGAGAACTGGTTTACAGGAACTTGAAAGGTTCGGTTATATGGTTCGTAAACGGCTACATGGCAAAGGTGGTAAAATCATCGGGTGGGAGCATTTAGTTTATGAGACACCACAACTGGATTTACCAGAAGAGGAAAAGCCACATGTGGGAAAACCACAAATGGATGAACCACATGTGGAAAATCCGACCCTAATAAGTAATGAATTAATAAGTAATGATCTAGTAAGTAATGATTTAAATAAAAATAATGTCGCACCTGATGGTGCTGATCCCTCTGCCCCGGCTGGGAACGAAATGACGGGAGCGCAGCCTGATGAAGATTTAGAATCTGGTAGGGCTGGCAAAGGCAAAGAGTATTCAGCAGACTTTCTCGCTTTCTGGAAGGCCTATCCTCGCAAAAAGGAAAAGGGCAAGGCATGGCGGGTGTGGCGAACACGACTACGGGAAAAGGCTTCTGCCGGTGAGATGATTAGAGCAGCCAAAAACTATGCCCGGGACAGCAAGGGGACTGATGATAAATTCATCAAGCTTGCTGCTACTTTTATCGGGCCGGACAAGCCTTTCATGGATTACCTAGGAGATGATGACGGAGGGGGCGGAAATGATGGACAACAGCATCTTGAAGAAGCTCCAGGGGATTCAGCTGGAATATACCGCAATTTCTTTACCTGACATATTACAAGAACTACCGGAGTTAAACGACGTTCCTCAAGAAACCTTGCAAGAATACATACACGAAGTAACTAACGTTTATGAAAATCGCCTGATGTGTAAGCAATGCACTAAACAAGGCGCTGAAATTACTCAATGCGGCCGATGCCAAGTTGTTTACGAAGATGGTAGATTACGATTTCCAATGAGCAACTGCCATAAACTGCGAAAGTATCAACACCTGCAGCGTGCTGAAAGGCTACTTGAAATATCGCGAATTGGAGAGCGGTTTAAAAATAGGCGTTTTGATACATTCCGAGTCAACGTCGATAATCGGCGAGCTTATGAAAAATGCTTACATTACGCAAATAAATTTAAAGGTGGTACCGGCAAAGGGCTACTGTTGGCTGGCGACTGTGGAACAGGCAAAACTCACTTGGCAGTAGCCATTCTCCACGCACTGATTGAGAAAGAGATACCTGGTATATTCGTGACAGTACCAGAACTATTGCAAAAATTACGTGATAGCTATAATAAAACCGCAGCCGTAACCTCGGCTGATATTATAAACCTTGTAAAAACAGCTGAAATACTGGTTCTTGATGACTTGGGGGCGGAAAGACCAAATGAATGGACGGAAGAACAATTCTACGTCGTTATTAACGCCAGATATGAAAACGAATTACCAACCATCATCACAACGAACCACAAAAACATCCAAGTGCTTAAAGAATGGATCGGTGCCAGAAGCTTCAGCCGAATCATTGAAATGTGTGACGGTATTGAATGCTGCGGTGATGATTATCGTGAAAGAAAGTTACATGTGTCATAGTGTGGGAGGAAGAGAATGAACAAAGTAATTTTAGTTGGACGATTAGCCCAGGACCCAGAAGTTCGCTACACCCAGACTGGAAAGCCTGTCTGTACCTTCACTTTGGCAGTGAATCGCTTTGTAGGTCAGGGACAAAAAGATATTGCCGACTTTATACCCATTGTGGCTTGGGAGAAGCTAGCCGAAATTTGCGGTAATAATCTAAACAAGGGAAGGCGTATCCTCACAGAAGGTCGTTTACAGATTCGATCCTATGAAACAAATGAGGGCCAAAAGCGTAGAGTCGCGGAGGTCATCGCTCAAAATATTGAGTTTTTAGACAGTAAAGCTAATATACCGGAATCAGACCCAGCATTAACTATGGGGCATGAAGTTTTCCCAGCAGAAGAAGTCCCTTTCTAAGACAGCCCCGGCGGCGTAGCATCAAGAAGGCTGTAAAAATAATGCGGCGGGGGCGGGTAAGGGCTTAAATATAAAGAATGAGGAGGAGCAATTATGAGTGAGTTGCATTCAATCATTATAGAGGAATCGACTGATATTATCAGCGGCTTTATAAATACCACCTCAAAACGAAAGACATATACCGAGCTAAAAATAGAGCAAGAGGAAGTACTCGCTACAAAATCAAGTCAGTGTACTACGATAAGAAGGACAGTTGAGGAAGTAGAAAAGATGCTTACTGACCAGTTCGGTAACAAGCTCAAGCCAGTGATACGTGGTAAGACACCCAGAACAACAATTAATTTTAGTAAGATGGTTGGAAAACCGAAACAAGAAAATGTTCGCCATGAACCAGCCAAGTTGGAACCAAAACATCTAACGGCCGAAAGGCTTAGAAAACTGGTTTCGGATGGAAAGATGGCAGATGAAGTTATAAAGCTATATAACTTCAATAATCGAAGTTATTTCATGCAGACATTAAGAGAGCTTGGTTGTAAGGGGATATTAAACGAGCTGATTTATCGAAAAAAATTGGGTAAGGAGGTCTTTTTATGCGAGTAGAAAGTCATAGCGATATTTCGCACGATTTAGATTACTGGATACAAAAAGCCAATACCATGGAAGCTAAGTATAAAAAGCAATATTCGGTGATTAGCACTTACCACGGTGATTATGCTATTTTCCCCGCTAGTGTTCCAGTGGGGGCGGCTTGTAGGGTAATTTATACGGCAGGGAACGGGTGTAGCCAATGAATTCATGGTTATCACGTCAAGAGAAGGTAAAGCTGGTGCGTACGCTTGTTCTTAACTCACAGTTGTTGTTTGATATACAAGATTACGAGAATGCAAAAAGTACGGACAAAAAGTTTCTTGCTGATCTAAGGAGGGGTAAAGCATTTTTACAAAGAGCTATTGATAAGAGGCTAGACTACCTTGATAAAACGGCAGCACTTAATTTAATGGAGTCCATGAGTAAAATTGAAGTCATGTTTCTGCCCAAGGTTGAAGCAAAAAAAGCTTATCAGGATTTAGCTAAACTACAGAGTGTTTTACCAATGTATATATCAGATTTCGAAGATTGGTATGAGTTTGTTATCGAAAACACCTGTAAGGTCTGTAAGCGTAGTGATTATGAGAATTGCCCGGCCAGGCGGGTACTTGAAAAATATGATGTGTGTCCCAATGATCCTGGAGCGGTTGCAAGGTGCCAGTATGGATATAATGATGAACCAGTCGGGAGTGTGGGTGAAGCATTTATTAAAGCCTTAAATAAAGGGGTATAGATATTATCCTGGGGGCGGATTAGGAAAGTTGATAGAAATGGTGGTTAGCTGGTGGTGGGTGTTGATTGCAGCGTGGGTTGGTGCAACTTTCGGAGTTATGATCATGGCAATATTTAAGGTGGGAGGACAAGAATGATAATCGAGGGAAAGTATGAAAGGGCCGGGCAGGAGCTTGGTAAGATGGTGGATGATAAGCAGGCAGCATATGGAGATGCAATAACGGCAGTTGAACAACTAATGATGGTTTTGTATCCTCAAGGAGTCCAGCCTGATCAGTATCGCGACATGTTAATTATGGTGCGAACGATGGATAAACAATGCCGAATAGCGCGGGGTAATAAGGAAGCATTTGGCGAGTCTCCATGGCGAGATATTTGTGGTTATGGTCTGTTGGGAGCAGAGCACGTTTAATAAATAAAGGGCGGCATAGACCGCCCTAATTGACTTTGTGGGAGGGGTAAGGATGAACTGCATTAGGGAGGCCGAAAACTATTTGAGATACTACCGTGAATTACATAGAAGTGTTGACCATGCGGACGGTATGATTAGCAGGTTGAAATGGCAAGGACTACCCCGCGAAGTATCGGCAATAAATATGGACGTAACCGGCATTCATGCTTCCAAACCGTTAAACACTCTAAATCAAGTGTACCAGCTGCAAAAGTGGCAGGAGATGCGGGAGCGGACCATTGTGGAAATTAAGAAAATCGAAGAGTCATTAAATTGTATTTGCCAGGATCCTGGTTGCGAAAGATATAGGGATGTTCTTTATTTGTGGTATGTTGAAAAGATTGATAAAGATGCTATTGCGGATGAACTTGGTTATAGTACTAGGCAGTCTGTTTATGATATGAGAAACAAGGCTATTCGAAAGTTTGCAGTAACTTTGTTTGGTGTAATGGCATTAGAAGCCATATAAGAGTAGACAAAGAGTAGACACTTTTTTGATATTTAATGTGATAATATGATATCAGGTAAAAAAAAGACGCCGTCCTTATAGGGCGGCTTTTGTCATGTTCTAAAGACTGTCAGGATAAAATATGCTATAGAAAGGCAATACGGAGGCTGGCATGAGAATACCATATGAAAAAATTGATCATGACATAATTCCTTTAATAAAGGCAATGAACAATTGTGGGTATATCAAAACTCTTGGTTGTTGTATTGGACACGAAATAAATAAACCAAGCGAAGTAATATTCAAAGTTATAGACGAAAAACAATGGCAATTAATAATGCCCTCAATTCTATTGCTAAACAGCCTACTAAGAAATGCCAACATAGATGTTTATCAATGGTATAGGTTGGACTGTGATAATCAACACATAACAGATTGGCTTTTTAAAATAGAAGTTCACCCCGGCATTATTTCAATTACTGAAGAATTAAGAATTAAAAAAGATATTATTGATAAACTAGTCGGCATATTAAAAGACGACAGAGTGGCAGCTCCGTCGTCTTTCGCGAAAGTCTAGTATTTAGAGTTTCCGATGCAATGAGCACAGTTGTCAAAACCGTGGCGCTTAGCCTCATAATGAGTGTCAGGGGTAAAGGTAACAACGTGATTTGTTTTAATTTCGTTTATTCTGCAACCAACTTTTTCATTGTCTAAGTTGTGAACCTCGTTAGTATTAGTATTACCAATAAACTGCTTGCCGTTAAACGGCCATTGATATCTACGCACAGGAATCACCTCCTTTCTACATGAAGTGACAGCCACACAAGATACTTCGTTGTGATAGTGGTGATTCCTGTCTAATTTATGAATTATTTACAATTTATTGAAATATAACAGGGTTTTTCTTCCTTTTTGCCGAATCATCTAGAAAAGCGGCAAAAGGAGATGATGTCAATGTATACATATAGTCAATTAGAGAAAAAGCATAAGGAGATTGCATCGAATCTAGAAACGTTTAAACAAAAATGTGCATCACTTATACTAGAAACAAGACAATGCATAGTCGATAAAATGGAGATTCCGCCAGAAGCAGCATGTGTTCAAATAAATAAAGATGTCAATGGAGACTTGGAACTTGATGATGAATATAGTTGCGATTTTGAAATAGTGATTTCTTTTGATAATCCAGAACATGAGGTTGTTTTGGAATTTAGAATCGTTACGGCTTCGACAATCGCATTTAAACAGCACTTGTATAATATTAAAACGCAAGTTGATTATTTAATTGATGCAGTTGGAACGCATATAAATAAAGAGTTAGAAATAAAAGATAGACAAATTTCATCTAGATTATATTAATTAATTTAATCAAGAGCCTCCAGGCTCTTTTTTCATGCCCAAAAGGAGAATTGCATATAAAAACATGCAACGGCACAATCACCAAACCGTGGCGCTTAGCATCATATAGCGGCTTCCAATTATTTTTAGAGAAACCTCTTGACTACATGTTCATAAAAATGTAATATGAACATGAGGAGGTGGTTAATTGAGGGTCCCATTCAGAACTACGATTGAGGAAGAGTTAGTATCTGAACTTAAAAAGAAGGCGGTTAACCTTAGTTGTAATGCAAATGATATTATTGAAGATGCATTAAGGGAAAATTTTTATAAGAATAAAAAGGAATATTCGTTTAACTTTGATGAAATGCCATATGACAAACAATTTTCCTTTTTGTCCGAAGAATTTTCAGATGTTATTCATAATGTTATTTACGCCGTAAAGATAATGCCAAATGATGAGGTTTCAGATGCTATTCATCTCTTAAGTAAGGCAATTGCTAAATTAACACTTGCCGACTTCAATCGAAAACAGAAAATGAAATAAAAGGAAGCCGCTCCTACTCCGTCCAAAGAGCAAGCGACTTCCCACTACACCAACCCTCCGAAGAGGAGTTAGTTGCTATGAAATTGAGCGTTATCTACAGTTAACGCTTGACTTAATAATAGCACAACAGTCCTCCAGTCGGCAAGGGTTGAGCCGAAAGGAGGATATTTTTATGCCTAATAATAAGCAGTATATTAATTTGCGTTGGTTAATCTGGAATTATTTTGATAACAATGAAGAGCGCCAAGATGCAATTGAAGGACTGAATATTTACAAAGAGCGGAATTGTCTATCTGATCAACTTTATAATATGATGCTTGCTAGTTTAGCTGAAGACAATAGTCAAGAAAAACAATGGGTGGAGGGTTGAAAAATGAGTGATATTCAAATTGTTGAGCAAAGGGAAGTTTTAGGAAAGGAATTTCGTATGTATGGTGATGTTGATTCGCCGCTGTTCAAAGCCGATGATGTCGCAACATGGATTGAACACTCCAATGTAAGCGTAATGCTCAATTCAGTTGACGAATCTGAAAAACAGTTAATTACTATTGGCACTATAAGTAATGTTTATACTGCCTGGTTTTTAACAGAAGATGGTTTGTATGAAGTATTGATGCAGAGCCGGAAGCCAATCGCCAAAGAGTTTAAGAAGCAGGTCAAGGAGATACTTCGTACAATCCGCAAACATGGTATTTATGCTACTGATAACGTAATCGCCCAAGTCTTAGAAAATCCCGACTTTGGCATAAAGTTATTATCTCAGCTTAAAGAAGAACGAGAGAAAAACAAGCAGTTATCCACGCAAGTCGAGCAAGACAAACCTAAGGTAGTATTTGCTGATTCAGTAGCAACCAGTAAAACCTCTATACTTATCGGCGATTTAGCAAAGCTAATTAAGCAAAACGGATATGATATCGGTCAAAATAGGCTGTTTGAGTGGTTAAGGGAAAATAGATATCTAATAAAAAGTGGCAGTAGCCGTAACATGCCAACACAAAAGGCAATGGAAATGGTATTATTTGAAGTTAAAGAATCCACTGTTAATAATCCAGATGGTAGTATTCGAGTGACAAAGACTACTAAAGTGACTGGAAAGGGTCAGATATACTTTGTTAATTTGTTTAAAAATCAAGAGCAGTTACCAGCATAATGATACCGAAAACACCGAGGATAAAGAATCCAAAACTAATAAAGCAAATTCGTTCTATCGGCTACTGTGAGTATTGCAGTAGCCGATTTGCTTTGCAGGTCCATCATATTAAGACCAGGGGAGCGGGCGGGAATGATACGGAGGATAATTTGATTTGTCTTTGCTATCTGTGTCATGGCTGGGCACATGATGGACTTATTAGGAAAGAGGAATTAAGGGAGATTGTCAACAAACGGGGGCGGGATTATAATGTCGACTAAACTAACGGTACCAGATAATCCAACACCTGCGCAATTACAATACTTACTTTCAGTATGCAGTAATGAGATGGCACGTTTAGGTGATATAGTCGCTGGATATAAACAGGATTCAGCTACAAAGGCTATTAGATTAAAACGAGCCCAGGCGAGAGCGACAGTAAAATATAAGGGCCAAGGAAATGTTGATTATATTAAGGCTTTAGTTGAAATTGATGAAGATGTGATAGCAGCTGTCGATTTGTTAGATTATGCAGAAGGTGTATATATATTAGCTAAGGCCGAGCTAGATGGTTATGATGCTCAATTTGTCGCTTTACGCAAGATCGCGGAAATAAGAAAACAAGAGATGAGAAGTTTAAATGGTTAGACTGGAATTATGCCGGGCGGGCTTAGCGGATGTCAGAAAAATGTCGATGATGTGTCTGTTTTCCGTGGTAAAATGATAGTGTGGAATAAATATAATTTATAGGTTAGAAAAAACCGCTTACAACTCGTAGGCGGTTTTTTATTTAGGAGGTCAATCATGCAAACAATCATTGATAATATAACGGTGATCTACGATGATGCAATTGCAATGGACGAGCTACGCGAATACGTTAAGCAAGAACAGGCTATCTGGGATGGCAACGGCAAGCCATTAGCCAGTATCGATGTAAAACTCTGCGGGGACGATGTCGAGATAACGTCACATGAGAGGTCGCCGATAACAAGGTTAAGGCGGATAACAGGGTATTTGAGTACAGTGGACAGGTTTAACGATGCTAAGCAGGCGGAGTTGAAAGCAAGACAGGTACATGTGAGATAACGGAGGTGACACCATGCCGCACTACTGTGATGACAATGACTGCAAACATAACACTGACCAGACATGTACTGCTGGCAAGGCTTATCACGTCAATCGGTATTGTGTCACTAAACGTCGTAAGCCACGAGCAGATAACTACCGCGAGCTTATGCAGCCTGATGTTGGCATCTGTGAGCGCAGCAACGGAAGCATGAAGCGCAAGGGTGGAGGGGTGTTGAAGTGACCGCCCAACCAATCATGGGTCCTTCCTAGGGGGTGGACCTAACACGGGTCTAGCGAGCCCCGATAATTGTCTCCGTGAAAATCATTTTTTGGGGTTGAAACTTTTATGGCGAGAAAAATTAAAGACAGTCCACAGGGGAAGGACACAAAACCGAAAGCGCCTGATAATTGGTGGGTTCGAGGCACTTCGGAAACATGCGCATTTTTTGGTGTCAGTGCTCAAACACTTTCAGATTGGGAAAAACGCGGTGCCCCTAAAGAGGGATATGGCAAATGGGACATCAAGAAGATGGTCGAATGGAAGCATGGCGCCAAAGCCGGTGACATGAGCCCCGAGGCGCGTAAGTTGATGGCCGAGGCTGATTACCGCGAAGCAAAGGCCGCTCAAGAAGGAATCAAACTGGCGGTTCAGCGCGGCGAATATATCGCCACAGCAGAAGTTACCCAGGATTTGAAACGGCTATTCACAGTCTTGAAGCGTTCACTAATTGCCATTGGGCATGATGTGGCGACAGAAATTAATACGATGGATCCTGATGCAGCACTGGCGGCTAAGAAGGTGGTAGATAATGAAATCTATGAAGCGCTCAAACAGATCGCCGAAAAAGGGGAGTATGTTTGCCGAAAATAAGCAATATATCGCAGACGCTTTTACTGTATTTAGTCCTCCTGAAAAAATAACGGTTGCAGAATGGGCCGATAAATATAGAGTGTTGGACGAGAAATCATCAGCTGCACCTGGCAAGTGGAACACCGAACGAACTCCATACCTTCGCCGGATCATGGACGAGTTCTGTAATCCCGAGATAGAAGAGATTACGTTTTGTGCTGGATCCCAGATTGGCAAAACTGAAGCAGAATACAATATGCTATGCTTTGCTATTGACCAGGATCCAGGGCCAGTGCTGGTCGTTTATCCGACAGACAAACTGGCAGAGTTTGCAAGCGAGAATCGACTTGAACCAATGTTCCGCTTGTCACCAGCAATTTGTGATAAATTCGATAAACGAGCTAGTGAGAAGCTGGAATTACAATTTACGAATAACTATGTCGCTTTGATCGGTGCAAACTCACCAAGCAACCTTGCTTCACGACCGGTCAGGTATATATTTTTTGACGAGATTGACAAATACCCGAAGTGGTCTGGTGATGAAGCTAGTCCAATATCGCTTGCAGAAGAGCGGCAGAAAACATTCTACAACAAGAAAACAGTTAAGGTGTCTACTCCAACCACTAAGCAGGGTAATATTTGGCAGGCCTATGAGAAATCAGACCTCAAGCTAAAATATCATGTGCCATGCCCACATTGTGGCACACAGCAGCGGCTTGATTTTAAGCAAATTAAATGGCCAAAAGAATTACGTGATCCGCAACTGGTTCGCTATGCAGCTTGGTATGAGTGCTCCCATTGTAGCCAGCAAATTGATGACCGGCACAAGATGGAGATGCTGCGAAGTGGCGACTGGTTGCCAGAAAATACACCGGCCGGCCGAGTTCGTTCCGTAGGATTCCATTTAAGCTCGCTGTACTCTCCATGGCTTACATTTGGCGATGTGGCCGCTAAGTTTTTAGCATCAAAAGAAACTCCCGAAGATCTCATGAATTTTATTAACTCATGGTTAGCAGAGCCTTGGGAGCAAAAAACAAACCGAATGAAGTCCGATGTTGTATTAGCAAAACAATGGACGCATGAACGCGCACGGGTGCCGGAACACGCACAAATCATTACGCTAGGTGCAGACGTACAGTTAAATCACTTCTGGTGGATAGTGCGCGCTTGGGGGGCGGGATTAACATCTTGGTTAGTCGACTATGGCCGATGTGAAACTTGGGCAGAGCTTGAACATATTCTGGATCGAAATTACATCACCACGCTAGGTGAGATAATGCAAATCAATCTAGCCTGTATCGATAGTGGTTATAACGCTGATGAGGTCTACACGTTTTGCGCTAAGCGGCAAGATGTTTGTCTGCCGACCAAGGGATCGTCCAATCCGCTGCGTGCTCGGTACAATATCACAATCCTGGAGAAAGGTGTTGGCGCTGGGCTTCGGTTATATATCCACGACTCCGGCCAGATGAAAGACTTTATTGCCGGCCGCCTGACACTGGAACCAGGCACTAAAGGAGCATGGCATGTATTTAAGGACTGTGATCGAGAGTACGCAGATCAAATTTGCGCCGAGCAAAAAGTCGAAGTCAAAAACGGGACGCGCATCAGTTATGAATGGCAGCCAATCAGCTCCCATGCGCAGAACCATCTACTTGACGCCGAGGTTAATGCCACATTAGCGGCAGAGATCCTGGGCGTTCGTTATTTAGTAGAGGAGGAAGAACAATCTCCCCCACCAATAGAAAAACCTGCCGCCAGCGGATTTGTACAGCGGCAGAGAAACTGGCTAAGGAGGTAAGAAGATGGCACTTGATTTAGCAACGATGCTCACGCAGATTGAAGCAGCGATTACCGCTATTCTTGGGGGGGCGCAGGAATATGCTATTGGCTCTCGCCGCGTGACGAAAGCAGACTTAAAAACTTTGCTAGAAGAACGCAGAATGTTGATTGCTGAACTCCATATTGAACAAACCGGCACTACTCGTGCCTATGCGAGGTGGCCGACACGATGAACTTTATTGACAAACTGATTGAGGTTATTTCCCCACAGCGGGCATTTGAGCGACAGAAATTCCGGTCAGCGTTAGATGCCCAGCGTAGTTATGATGCTGGACGCGTTGACCGGTTAGGAGGTGGATGGGTAGCTGTTAATTCCACCGCAGAACAAATTGACGCGGTGTTTCGTGATAGGCTGCGTGCTAGAGCTCGCGACCTTGAGCGTAATAATGACATTGTTGAGTCAATTGTAGCTGGTATTGTTCGGAATGTTGTTGGCAAGGGGTTCACCCTGCAGGCTCGTACTGCGGATGAAGAGTTAAACACCCTAATTGAAAACCGATGGAAACGATGGCGCAGGGCTAGAAATTGCGATATTACTGGTCGGTCATCGTTTGGTGAAATATTAGCTCTTCTTATGCGGCGAATGATTTACGACGGTGAGATATTGGCTGTAAAAGTATATGACAGTGCTGCAAAAGTACCCTTTAAATTGCAATTGCGCGAAGCAGATGATCTGGATACTTCAATCACCGCTGCGCCGAACGGTAATGTCATTCAGGGTGGCGTTGAACTGAATAGTTACAGCAAGCCGGTAGCGTATTGGTTTTATGAGCGTAAACCTGATGGATTCTCAACTCATAAATCTATTCGTATTGAGGCGCAGCGAGTGATTCACTTGTTTAGTAAGACGAGGCCAACACAGGTAAGGGGTATCAGCCAACTGGCCAGAAGCATGGACCGTATGCGTGATACTAACGAATATCTTGAAGCAGAACGGGTTAAAGCCCGTATTGCTGCTTGCCTGGCGGTATTTGTCGAAACTAATGCACCCCAAAACAGAGTTGGCCGAATGGCAACAGATAGCAGCACGGGACAGAGACAGGATGTTATTGAACCGGGGATGATTGAATATCTGAAGCCTGGCGAATCAATGAAGATTGCCACTCCAGGCGGCATCAATACAAACGCCAAGGATTTTGTTCAACTTAATCAGCGCTTGGCTGGTGCAGGGGCCGGAATTAGTTATGAGTTAGCCAGTAGGGACTATTCGCAGACAAACTATTCATCAGCGCGCCAAGGCCTACTGGAAGATCAAAAAACCTTCGCCATGCTGCAGGACTACCTGATTGAACATTTTTGCCAGGAAGTATATACCGAGTTCCTTATCAGTGCCGTGTTGTCAGGGCAGATTCCAATCAAAGACTTTTTCGGCGATAAGAAAGATGAGTATTGTGAACATGAGTGGATCACACCAGGATGGTCTTGGATTGATCCGCTAAAAGAAGCTAACGCATCCGGAAGAGAGCTGGAATTGGGGATCAATACCCGTGCTAGAATATCAGCTGCACAGGGCAGAGATTGGCGCGATGATTTAGACCAGTTAGCTGCAGAACAAGAGTATGCTAAACAGCTAGGACTGCAATTAAACAGTAAAGGAAGTGATGCACAAAATGGCAAAACAAACTCAACTCCGGACGGGGAAACAGACTAGGTTTTTGGAACTCGACTCTGTTCGTGCTGTTGAAGATTCGGATGGATTGTACGAAGCTAGTGTGTCGAGCGAAGCGCCCTATGCAAGATGGTGGGGTGTTGAGGTATTAGGTCATAATCCGGGTGAAATAAGGCTCGATCGTTTAATGACGGCAGGGTCTTTTTTATTTGCCCATGGCCGTGATCCGCAATATGGATTAGTGCCAATCGGCCCAATCCGATCCGCCACGATTGATGAACAAGCAAGAAAACTCCGTGTGACCTTTGAATTTGACCCTGACGAGAAAAGCCAGCTACTCAAGGCGAAGATGGAGAGTGGCAGCTTGAAAGGGGTATCAATTGGTTACACGGTCTACAAATGGCTTGAAGTTGCTGCTGGTGCCAGTGATCGTGGCGTACAAGGACCTTGCGAAATCGCGGTGGACTGGGAGCCGTTTGAATTTTCCCTTGAGCCGGTTGCCGCGGATCCAACAGTTGGACCGGGACGGTCCGAAGAGAATGAACCGGGCGAACCTGCCCGTTCAGAAGATACAGAACCCGGGCAGGATGCCCAAGCCCCAGAAAATGAAAATAAAAGGAGCGATGTTAACATGACCCCAGAAGAATTGGCACGTGCCAAAGAAGAAGCGCGCAAAGCGGAACGTCAGCGCGTGAGTGATATTAACGCTGTTGTTGATCAATTCCGCGCGCTAGGAGTGGATATTCAGTCCCAAAGCTACATCGATGAAGAAAAGACAGCCGATGATGTGCGCAAAGCTGGTATTGAGTTGCTAGCTAAGCAGAACCCTCCAATGGGTACAGCCCGCACAGAAGTAACTGTAGCAGAAGCAGACAAGTTCCGAGCTGCCGCTACTGATGCTATGGCCATCCGGGCAGGTATAGAAATTGCCAAACCTGCCGACGGCGCAAAAGAACTCCGAGGAGCTCGGTTGCTGGATATTGGCATGGAGTGTTATGAACGTCAATTCGGTAAGCGAATGAAGGGCTATGAAAAAGATGAGCAGGTCCGTGCTGCATTAAGCACTAGTGATTTTCCGCTTATACTAGGCAATACCGCCAATAAGGCAATGATGACAGCGTACGAGTTAGCCCCGACCACATACCAAGCATGGACAAAACGCGGCAGCCTGTCAGACTTTAAGCCGGCTAAGCGTTTGCAAATTAGCGAATTATCTCTGTTAGGTAAAGTTGTAGAAGGCGGCGAGTACAAATATCAGACCTTAAAAGAAGCTGGTGAAACCATTCAGCTCGGCAAATTCGGTGATATCGTATCTTTGACCCGCGAAATGATCATTAATGATGATCTGCAGGTATTTTCAAATATTCTTGCCAAGTTCGGTGCTGTGGCTCGCATGAATGTAGAAAGCGCAGTTTACGAATTGTTGACCGCAAACGCTAATCTATCTGATAGTGTTGCTCTGTTTGAAGTGAATACCCATAAGAACTACACCAGCACTGGGACTGCGCTTAGTGTGGCCTCGTTAGGTGTTGGCCGTGCTGCTATGCGGAAACAGAAAGGCCTTAAAGGTAAGCTCGCGCTGAATATCAATCCTGCATTCTTGATTGTACCTGTAGAACAATCCGTTACGGCAGAACAACTGATTGCCTCAACGGTTGATCCGAGCAAATCCAATGCTACGCCAAACCCGTTTGGGAATAAGCTGCAGGTTGTATCCTGCCCGATCTTAGACGATACCAGCACAAAGTCCTGGTATTTGGCTGCGGCTCCTGGTTATGTTGATACCATTGAGGTTGCTTTCCTTGATGGTAATGATGCTCCGTATATGGAAACTCGGACAGGCTTTGAAGTCGACGGCATCGATTACAAAGTCCGCTACGAATTCGGCGCAGCAGTGCTTGATTATCGCGGCCTGTACAAGAACGCAGGCGCATAGTGATGGGGGCGGCAAATCCGCCTTTTACATATTAAAATAATTTTGGAGGGATAAAAACATGGCTAAAGAAGCGACTTTTATTCAAGGCGGTGCAGTAATTGATTATACCGCCGCTGCTGATATTGTTGTCGGACAAGTAATTCCATTAGTTAGCTGCGTAGGCGTGGCTCAAACAGACATTACAAACGGTGCTGTCGGTGCGGTTGCCATTACTGGTGTGTATGAGTGCGCTGCTGTAACCACTGCCGCTTTTGCAGTTGGCGATGTGCTTTATTGGGATGACACCAACAGCGTGCTGACTAAAACTGATACCAGCAACACGAAGGCGGGCATCTGCGTTGCAACAAAATTGCAAGCTGGCGCGACCGCCCGTGTAAAAATCGGCTAATGAATTTCAAGGATATAATGGCCGCCGACATTTCGGCGGTCTTTCTTAATACCGATAAATTCGCCGGTATGCACAATATCAACGGCCAGCAAATCGCCTGCATAATTGACGAGGATATCTCAAAGCAACGCGGCACCCGTCAGAGTGAAAACTTTGACGGGATATATGCCCGCCAGCTAACAGTTTTTATCAGCGAATCTGAATTAGGCTATCGTCCTGAACAAGATCAGAAAATGACAGTAGACGGTGAATGGTACATGGTTATTGATTGCGCGGCAGCGGGCGGTATGTTAGAAATTGAACTGGAGGCGAACCGGGGATGATTGAGATCACTGAAAACAAAATGAAACTAGCCCAGCAACTGCTAGGCCATATCCCCGGAGCATTGCCGAAAGCATTATCAAACGCTATAAATCGGGCAGCAGAAGGGGCGCGTACGGATATCGTTCGTCAAGTACGAGAGGAGTATGTTATTACTGCTGGTCGTGTCAGAGAAACAATTGATATTCGAAGGGCAAATAAAATGGATTTAAGTGCGTCGATCGTCGCGCGTGGTCGTCCCAGAGCGTTATCGTATTTTAAACTGCGTCCTGGTAGGGTAACTAAAAAGCGCCCGAGTGAAGGGGTTCATGCGCAGGTAAAACGGTCCGGTGGCGGGGTAATACCCAAAACATTCATAGCAAAACTGGCGAGCGGGCATGTCGGTGTATTCAGGCGCGAAGGCAACAAACGATTCCCTATAACGCAGCACTATGGCCCGTCAGTTGCGCAAATGGTCGGCAACCCGTCAGTGTCCCGGTATGTTGAAGCGGGTGCAATACGCAGAGTAAATGATCGTCTTGATCATGAGATCAATCGTATTTTGCGAGGTGTAGGAAAATGAGTACACCGTTACTTTTAGTCGATGAACTTTGTATATTAGTGGGACAAGCGACAAAAGAGTTAATTCTGGAAGTAAAAAAAGGGGAGCCGAGAGCGCCAATCATTATTTCAGGGTTTCTGGATGATGACGAACCAAAACCAGGCAGGCCGCCAGAAGATGAAACAGAAAAAGCGGTGCCCTTCGTTATTGCCCGTTTTCTAACTGGCGAGGACAGCCAACAGACAGGAACCGCCACTATTCGCATCATCGCCACAACGTATTCCAAACATGGGCAGGGCTGGCGTGATCCGCTTGAAGTATTGGAGCGAATACGCCAAGAATTGTTGCGAAACCGTACTTTGGGTAAGAAATTTAGGCTTGAGCTCCCAATCAAAACAGAGATGCCTGAAGATCAGCCCTGGCCATACTGGGTTGCTTGGATGACAACTACATGGACAATTGCACAACCAATAGAGGAGGTTGACTATGGCGACTACTAAGAAAACTGTCGCACCGGCAAAACCGGAGCGGCTCATATATTGTGGCCCGAATATTCCGGGCGGTATATTACAACGGTATGCCGTTTATAAAGGCGGCTTACCGGCACATCTAAAGGATGTGTTCGAGAAGTGCCCAGCGATTAAATTACTTTTCGTTCCGGTAGTGGATCTTGCCAAAACAGAACAAGTCATATCCACGAAGGGTACACCTGAAAATACGTGGTATCAGGAAGTTTTGAAAGGCGGTGTTAAGTAATGGCCTATAAACATGGCGTGCATTCCTCGGAGGTTCCGACATCAATCGTGCCCCCAGTGAGGACGAGCGCAGGGCTGCCGGTAGTATTCGGTACTGCGCCGATGCATCTAGCGACTGATCCGGCCGCGGTGAATAAACCAGTGCTGTGCTACACATACGCAGAAGCAGTAGCGGCGTTTGGTTATTCTGACGACTGGACTAACTATACCTTATGCGAATTTATTAAATCGCATTTTGCATTGTTTAACGTTGCACCGGTGGTGTTGGTTAACGTGTTGGACCCGGAAATACACAAAACTGCTGTGACGAATGAAGCAGTAACGTTAACAACTGGCAAAGGCATTATCAGCGCAAATGTAGTGTTGAGCACGCTGGTATTAAAACTGGTCGAAGCGGGGCAGCCATTAGTCAAGAACACAGACTATACTGCGGCCTTCGATGATGACGGCAAAGTGGTTATTACCCGTTTGGCAAATGGAAGCATTCCTGCAGAGCAGGCGTCACTGCTAGCAACATATGACAAATTAGATCCAACAGCAGTTGATTCTGGCGATATCGTCGGCGGGATTGATGACACTACCGGCGCTTATGAGGGATTGGAGTTAATCAATAACATATTCCCGATGTTTCGTCTGTTACCGGGCATGATTCTGGCGCCGGGTTGGTCACATGACCCAGCTGTTGCTGCTGTCATGGTTGCTAAATCCTCAAACATTAACAGCCACTTTAAGTGTATAGCACTTACCGATGTACCAACCGACACAGTCAAAAAATATACTGATGTTGCCGCATGGAAAGAAACTAATAATTATGTTGCAAACCGTCAGGTAGTTTGCTGGCCGAAAGTCAAGCTAGGCGATGAAATATTCCATCTTAGCACCCAGCTGGCCGGTGCAATTTGCAAAACGGATGCCGATAACGAGGATATACCTTATGTGAGCCCGTCTAACAAGAACCTGCAGGCGAATGCTGCGGTACTCACAGACGGAACCGAAGTGTTACTCGGGCCCGATCAGGCGGCCTATTTAAACGGCCAAGGCGTTATTACGGCTTTGAACTTTATTGGTGGATGGAAAGCCTGGGGCAATCGTACAGGCGTTTATCCGTCAGTCACTGACCCGAAAGACGCATTTATTCCGATTCGCCGGATGTTTGATTGGATTGGCAACACACTCATTCAAACCTTTTGGCAGAAAGTTGACTACCCGCTCAACAAACGACTTATTGAAACGATTGTCGATAGCGCCAATATCTGGCTGAACGGCCTTGCAGCGCGTCAGTTTATCCTCGGTGGACGCGTAGAATTTCAGCAAGATGAAAATCCGACGACTGACTTGATGGATGGTATCGCTCGTTTCCATGTGTACATTACCCCGCCATCGCCGGCTCGGGAAATTGACTTTATCCTTGAGTATGACCCGAAATATCTCGAAACATTATTCAGTTAATAAGGGGGTGTATTGAATGAATCAGGTACCAGAAAAACTAATTAGCTTCCGCGTCTACGAAGATGGAACTGACCTTCTGGGAGTGGCTGACGTACAGCTCCCCAGTATTGAACCGATGACTGACACTGTCAAAGGTGCAGGAATTGCTGGTGAAGTTGATAGCCCTGTGCTGGGGCATTTTGGCAGCATGACGCTGACGTTAAACTGGCGGACTGTTACAAGGCCGCTGATTAGCCTAGCTCAACAGAAATCCCATTCGCTTGATTTGCGAGGTGCTATTCAGGTATATAACGCGGGTACGGGTGAATATGTAACTCAACCGCTTAAAGTAGTTGTAAAGGCAATTCCAAAGAAAACGGATCTCGGCAAGCTTGACATTGGTTCAGGGGGCGATGCATCAAGTGAGTTCGAAGTTGTATATATTAAGATCACACTAAGTGGCGAGGTCATGGTTGAAATTGATAAATATAATTACATCTGCAACATTCAAGGTGTAGACTATTTATCGTCCGTCCGGGCAGCTTTAGGCTTGGTCTAAAATGAAAGGGCCGCACTCCGTTGGGAAATGCGGCCTTGATTTTTTATTCTTTATTGCTCCACCAGGAGCCGAGGAGAATGCCTAGCAAGAGAGGCGGCATGCTTGATCGAGAGGATTTTTTTTGCTGTTGTGTGGGGGTGTTGGCAAACAGTATATATGAAGTGCACAGAAGGACAACCCCAGATCCGAGCATAGCAAATAGCCAATTTACCCAATAAGTCTTAAAGAACGCATCTGCTAATCCAAAACACAAATAACCACTCAAAACGCTGAATAACAACCCGATCAAAATAATTATGGCCGTCATTGCTATCACCTCTTACTAACATTATACAGGAGGAATGAAAACATGAAAATCACATTTGATAAACCTTTTGAATTTGAAGGAAAAACTTTTGAAGGTCTGGATCTCAATTTAGACGCACTGACCGGGCGGCACTTAATTGATGCTGCAACAGAAGCGCGCGCCTTAGGTGATAAGTCGCCAGTTATGGAGCTGTCGAAAACCTACCAGGCTGTCCTTGCTGCCAAAGCATCTAAAATGTCAGCAGACATGATTATCGCTTTGCCCGGTAAAGAATTTTCGCGTGTAACGTTGCAGGTGGCAAATTTTTTGTTCGAATAGGGATCAAGAATTTAACCCGTGAGTTGCGTAAAATTGCAGTTTACATGGCCCAGCAAACGCATACTGCTATCACTTATTGGCTTGACATGACGTTGCCGGATTTGTGGGATTGGTTAGACGTCGTAAATGAAACAAGCAAGAAGGCGGGGAAATAAATGGCCGGTAAAATGTATGAAATTGCATTCAATATTCTAGGAAAAGTCAATAGTTCTTTTGGCTCCGCGTTTACAGGTGCTGCTAATCATATGAGTCAGCTCAATACAAAGGTTAGCGGATTAAAAGCGCAGATGAAGGAACTGGAAAAGCAACAGAAAAGCGGCGCTATATCAGTCTATCAATATGCAGCATCATATGAAAAGCTGGCATCACAGCTGGATAAAGCTGAAGCTGCGCAAAAAAAGTATTCTCGGGTAGTGGCGCTGCAAAGCAAAGCAGAAAAGATCCAGTCTGGTGCCAAAAATGTGGCCATGGGCTCTGCTGCTATTGGCGGTGCTATATTTAGCGGTCCTGTTATGGCAAGCGTTAACTTTGAAACAGCAATGGCGGGAGTCGCTAAGCAGGTTGACGGTGCGCGTAATGAAGCCGGTGAGCTTACTGCAATCGGTAAGCAAGCCCAGCAGGATATCTTCCGCCTATCCAAAACGCTTATGAAAAGTCCGTCCGACATTGCTAATGCCTACGCGCTAGGAGCACGGGCGGGAGTTAAAGGTACTGAAAACCTCGCCAAAATCACCGAGATGGGCATCATGATGGGGACAGCCTTTGAAATGCCGGCAGAACAAATCACTACTGACATGGCGAAAATCGGTACGGCTTTAGGCTATAATCTAGGCACAGAAAAAGGCATCGCACAACTGGAAGCATTAGCCGATAAAATTAACTATGTGGATGATCAGACGTTGGCAACGGGCCCGGATTTAATTAATTTTATGAACAGAACCGCGGGCGCTATAAAAAACTTAGCACCTACAATGAGCGAGGGCATGACTGTGGGTTTGGGAGCGGGGTTGCTTGCCGCGGGTGAACGTGCAGAAGTTGCCGGTACGGCTATAAATGCTATGCTTACAAAGTTCGCCGCAGCGCCAACGCAGGCTAAGGGTTTTCAAAACGCACTTGCGACGATTGGCATGAGCGCAGAAGAGCTGCAGGCTAATGTTATAAAAGATGCTGACGGTGCTATCCTTGATTTGTTTAATCGCATTAACCAACTTGATCAGGCTTCGCGAAACAATGTCATGGCGGAATTAATTGGGGCAGAACATATTGATACAGTATCCAAATTAACAGGTAACTATGATAAGTTCTTAGGTGCAATCAAACTAGCTAACGATGAAGCGGCTAAAGGTAGTGTTCGCAAAGAATTCGAAGTTATGTCTAAAACGACTGCAAAACAGCTTGAAGGAGTACAGGCAGCGCTTATGCGGACATTTATTATTATAGGGAATAATCTATTGCCGGTCATTCAATCTGTAAGTGGAAGGCTGTCTGGTTTCTTAGAGGGAGTACAGGCCTTTACGGCTAAATATCCCAAGCTAACAAACGTGCTTGCGCTTGGCTCCGCAGCGGCTTTGGCCTTAGGCGTTGTTTTAGGCGGCTTAGTTTGGGTGTTAGGTGGCGTGGCTAGTTCTGCTTTGTCGCTGGTTAACTTTCTGACAAAAGTTCAGGTGGCAACTAAATTAACTGCTGCTGCCCAGTGGTTATGGAATGCAGCCTTGTGGGGGGCTCGAATGGGTAAGCTCATACTTGATATCGGGCTGTATGCAGGAAAGTTGCTACTTGTAAACGCTGCAACGCGCATAGCAGCGGGTAGTCAGTGGCTGTGGAATGCAGCAATGATGGCCAACCCTATTGGCCTAGTTATTGCTGGTATTGCCCTATTGGCTGGCGGTGTATATTTACTATATCAGCATTTTGATACTGTTCGTGATGCCATTGATAGCGCGTGGGCTGCGTTTCAGTCTACTTTCCCTAACGCAGCAGCCATATTGCAAAATATAGGTGACAAAGTTGGTTGGCTAGCAGGAAAAATCAAATCGATGTTTGGCGGTGGCGAAAGCATAGCAGTAAATGCTCCAAACGTTGCGACAAACGCTTCTGGTGGGATATATAGTAAAGGAGCATTCTTGACAACATTTGCAGAGAACAGTGCGGAAGCGGCTATACCTCTTGATGGCAGTCCGAGGGCATTATCGCTGTGGCAACAAGCAGGCGAGATGCTTGGTGTTCGGCAGGGCGGAGGAATAAGCATTGGTCAAGTAACCTTCGCACCAGTCCTGCAAGGAGGCAATACCCGAGAAAATGAGCAGATGTTAAGACGTGCTCAAAAAGACTTCATGGGCGAATTGGCCGCCGTAATTCATCAAGAAAAGAGGGTTAGCTTTGCGTGAGTATATAACAACCCAGGGAGACACTTGGGATATGATTTCATATAAGGTGTATGGTAGTGAAATGCATATGAACACGTTAATTGATGCTAACCCTGAACACCGCGAGACGGTGTTTTTTTCTGCAAATGTTCGGCTAAAGGTACCAGAGATTGCAACACCATCGCCAACAAAACTGCCGCCATGGAAACGGAGGGCTTAATATGAAAGCTCGCCGAGCAAAATTACAGCTTAAGTACAACAATGCTGATATCTCGGAAGATTTAGAGCGGTATTTGATTTCGTTTAGTTACACCGATAATGCAAGCGGCAAGGCTGATGATCTGCAAATTACTCTCGAAGATAGACAGGGGCTCTGGAAAAATGATTGGTTTCCAGAGAAGGGTGCCACCCTAGAGGCATCAATCATCACAAGTAACTGGGAACAAAACGGCAACGAAGAGACGCTGCCATGCGGTACATTTGAAATTGATGAAATCGAATGCAGTGGATCTCCGGAAACAGTAACAATAAAAGCTGTTTCCGTTCCTGAATCATCATCATTGCGCGGGGAAGTTAAAACCCGGGCATGGGAAAAGACTAAGCTATCCGTAATTGCGAATGACATTGCTAGCGGGGCGGGGCTTAAGCTTATTTATGATACGGAGGACGACCCCGGGCACGACCGCATTGAGCAGATAGAGCAGTCCGATTTATCATTTTTGCAAAAGCTGTGCGATGGTGCTGGCCTGTCGCTCAAGGTCACTGATCAACAAATAGTAATATTTGACGATAGCAAATACGAACAGCTTGAGCCGGTCATGACCATCAAGCGAGGAGTTACAAATATTCTAAGATATAGCGCAATATCGGCTACACGTGAGATCTACTCTTCATGCCTAGTCAAATACCATAATTCTGATAGTAACGACAATATAGAGTATCTGTATGTCCCTCCAAATAGACCGGCAACTGGCAAAAAGCTTGTTATTAATGAACAAGTAGCTAGTGTACAGGAAGCTGAAAAGCTGGCAAAAAAACGGTTGAGGCAGCAAAATAAGGAAGAAGTTAAGGTGTCAATGACCTTGCTCGGAAAACTGGCTTTAGTCGGAGGCGTAACAGTGCTGCTTGAGGGCTTCGGTGTGTTTGATGGTAAGTATTTTACTGAACAAGCCAGTCATAGTGGCGGCAGCGGATACACTACGCAGATTGATTTGCGCAGGGTATTGGAGGGTTACTAATGAGTAATGTACTAAAAAACATAGTAAGAGTTGGGCGGGTTTCATCGATTGACCCAGAGCGAGCAACGGTCAGGGTAGCATTCGAAGATAAAAGCGGGTTAGTATCGTATGACTTGCCGGTGCTGGTACAGCAAACTCTAAAAAATAAAGACTACTGCATGCCTGATCCGGGAGAGCATGTTGTTTGCTTATTCCTACCGAACGGAATCGCCCAAGGTTTTTGCCTCGGCGCTTTTTATTCTGCGACCGACACCCCGCCGGTTAGCAATGCAAAAAAACGGCATGTGAGCTTTGAAGATGGTACGACAATCGAATACGATAGAGAAACCAGTACGCTCACTATAAATACAGTGGGGGCGGTTAACATCACTGGGGCAACGGGTGACGTAATTGTGAATGGTATTAGCCTGGTTAACCACATTCATCCGGAAAGCATTGGCAGTGCAACAGGCAAACCGCAGTAAAGGAGGGCCGATATGATAGGTAGTTATGGAGATGTAGTATTTGAAACATCGGCTAATTTAATCCGAACATTTAATGGATTTAAACGACAGGCAACGGCACGAACAGCAACTCATGAAATCATTGGGAAAAAGCCGGTAACTGAATTTATCGGTCCAGGCTTAGAGCAAATATCTTTTTCAATGCGGCTTGATGCTTCTATGGGAATTACCCCCGTGGACGAATTGGCTAGGTTGCGGAATATGCGAGACCAAGGCATAACGGCGCAACTAATAGTAAACGACCAACCTATCACTGATAACGAGTGGCTCATTGAATCCCTTAGTGAGGATTGGACGCATATCGATAACAACGGTCGTTTGGTAATAGCTAACGTAGATATTGCACTAAAAGAGTATGTCTTACCGGAGGTGTAGCATATGGAATACGTGATTACTTTAAACCAGACAACGGGGGTTAACTTTAGTCCAACGGTAATTGAAGAGATTATACAGAACGTTAGAATTATTTTATCTACACCGAAGTTTTCAGTACCGCTTAATCGTGAGTTTGGTGTTACAGCAACAATGCTTGACGAGCCAATACCGGTTGCACAGGCCAAGTTAACATCAGAAATCATTACAGCCGTCCAGCGATGGGAGCCACGCGTTAAAGTAACGAAAGTAACCTATGAAGGCGATGGCATAGACGGTAAACTCATCCCGAAAGTGAGGGTGAAAATCATTGAATCTACCTGAAATTAATTTCGCGGAAAAGTCTACACAGGAAATTGAAACAGCGGTAATAACTACATATGAAGCAATAGCCGGGAGGACACTTGCACCAGGTGATCCAGTCCGGCTATTTTTACAATCTGTTGCTGCTATTATAGTTCAGCAGCGAGTGCTTATTGACTACAGCGCAAAAATGAATTTGCTTGCTTATTCCAATGGTAATTTTTTGGACCATATCGGCGTGTTAGTTGGTACAGATAGATTGCCGGCTTCGGCTGCACTAACAACATTGCGTTTTACTATCTCGGCCGCACAGCCTCAAGGCGTAGCGATTCCAGCAGGGACTAGGGTTACACCGGGTAATAACATATTTTTCGCAACTACTAAGGCTGTGTTAGTTGTGAGTGGTGGAACCACTATAGATGTCGATGCAGTCTGCACTGAGTTAGGTACCAAAGGTAACAGCTATCAGCCTGGTCAGATTAATAAATTAGTCGATCCATTTCAGTGGTTTCAGTCGGTTGTAAATATAACGGAGAGCGCAGGCGGAGCAGATCAGGAAGCGGATGACGCTTATCGAGAGCGGATCAGACAGGCGCCGGAATCGTTTTCAGTTGCTGGGCCGGATGGGGCATATCGCTTTTGGGCAATGTCGGCATCACAGACAATCATCGATGTATCTGTACGCAGTCCCGCTGCCGGTGAAGTAGAGTTGCGGCCGTTATTATTCGAAGGGGAAATACCAGGAACCGAGATGCTTAATAGCGTTTTTGATATTGTTAACGATAAGAAAGTCCGGCCGCTAACGGATCATGTGACAGTGCTTGCGCCTGAAACTGTCGAGTATGACATTAATATGACTTATTACATCAGCCATGAAGATGCCACGACCAGCCTTGCGATTCAGACAGCTGTCGCCCAGGCTGTTGCCGATTATGTACTCTGGCAAAAATCTAAGCTGGGCCGTGATATCAATCCCTCGGAACTGATCTGGCGGGTACGCGCTGCCGGCGCCGATCGGGCGGAAGTTACATTGCCGATATTTACGGCTCTGGAAAAATATCAGGTGGCTATAGCTGATAACCCCACTGTTACCTATGGAGGGTTGACCGATGGTTGATATTTCTGCGATTCGGTTAATTGACCTAGTTCCTCCTAGTATTCGGGATGATCCCGAAGTTCAGGCCGCTGTCGCGGCATTGGAAAGCGAACTACAGGCCGTTACAGCGGCAATCCCGATAGTGCTATTGATTTCGCGCATTGACGAGCTGGCCGAGGATGTAATTGACGCGCTTGCCTGGCAATGGCATGTAGATTTTTACGAGCCAGGAATCAGCCTGGCGCAAAAACGGAGTCTGGTTAAAACATCAATTGCCCAGCACCGTCGCAAGGGTACACCCTGGGCAGTTGAACAGGTAGTAAAAGCGATTTTAAATGATGCGGTAGTCCAAGAGTGGTTTGACTATGGCGGCGAACCGTATTATTTCCGAGTGATTAAAATTAACGGTCAAGTAACTGCCGAGATGTACCCGCGATTGAAAAAAGCCATTGACACGGTTAAAAACACGCGCTCATGGCTTGAGGGACTGTCGCTTCATCGGGAGATGTTCGGCACAGTCTATACTGGCGGCGCGGTCAGTAGCATGCGTACAGTCGAGATTATGCCAGCGGCATTCCGTGCACCGAAAATCACGGGCACAGTCTATACTGCCGGCGCGATTTATCAGTTTAAAGGAGTTGAAATAAATGCCTAATTGGAGTGGAACTGTACTAACGGCAAAGGGCAGAGCCTTGCAGGCAAAGGTTGAAGCCGGTACAGTTATGAACATTACAAAGCTGAAAATTGGGGATGGTACCCTAGGGGCCGGTCAAACAGTCGATACGCTAAACGACCTGGTAGCACCAAAACAAATTGTTGATATATCATCATTAACGCCGATGGAATCAGGTGTATGTAAGATATTCGGGATAGTTACAAACGATGATTTGGAAACAGGGTTTTATGTACGTGAGTTAGGAGTGTTTGCTCAAGATCCCGTTTTGGGTGAAATACTTTATGCTTACACAGCGGATGGTGCGCCCGATTTCCTACCAGCCGCTGGTGGATCGGTCGCTGTGTCAGAGGAGTTAGTGATTAATTTAGCGTTTTCCAACGCGGCCATTATAACCGCGAATATTTCTATGGATGGATTGATAACGGCTAATATATTACAGCAGCACAATACCGATGAAGATGCCCACGCCGAATTAATGATCGCCCACAACACCAGCACAGCAGCCCACGCCGACCTGCTGCATCTACGTCAAAACACCACCACATACACAGTCGGCGACATTGCATATTCGCCAACTTTACCCAGCTACGCATACCTAGAATGCATCCAAGCCGGTACAACGGCGGCAGTAGAACCAGCATGGCCTGCAGTCGGCGAAGAGGTCACAGACGGTACAGTGCGCTGGCGGGTAAGGGATATAAAGGACTGCGTTTCCATTGCGACATTTACCACGCTGGCGAACGAAGTGGCGAACAAGCTCAACGCAGCAGAAACAGGGTTTGTGTTTATCTACCCCAACGGAGGAACTGCCGCCAGTCCTGCAAATGTTGCTCCAAATACAAGATATATATGCGACAATCCGTTTCCCGATTATTATGTTACTTGCCAATTAGAGCTAAAGGTTAACGGCGAATGGACTGCTATATATGTCTCAACCAGGGCAAGTACTGGTGGTACAAATTACGCCTATGGAGGCACGGCGAGTCAATCAGACGCAGATCACAGTAAAATAATAGTACGAACATTAGGAACAGGCTTATTTTTTTCCGCAAGTTATTGCGGCGGCAGTGTTGAATATGATACAGGCAATAACAATGGATTGCAGTCAGCGCCATGCCGTGTGAAAGTGTGGAAAAATAGGGGGCTGATAACATGATATATGCGAAAGTAGGCGAATCATTTCAGCAGGTTGGGGGCAGTTGCCCGGACGGATTTATTGAGATGCAGTCAGAACGCCCCGGTGTTGATTATGTGGCTAAAGATGATGGGACTTGGGGAAAGGTTGAGCCGGAAGTAGTCACGCCGCCAGTAGACCAATCCACAGCGGACATGTGGGAGGCAATCCTTACCTTGTCTGCGAAACTAGATGCATTGGAGGGAAAATAGCATGCTAATATCTTGGAAAATAACAGCCTATGCCTATTTGGTCAAAGCTGGCCGGATGGTACTTGAAACCGATGTGCCTGAAGAATATCGGGAGGCAGTGGCAGAGAGATTGATTACAGAATAGGAGCCAAGTAGGCTCTATTTTTTATTGGGGGGTGGGATAATTTGTACACAACTACAGAAATTAAAATAATGTCAGTAGGAGCTGTTGCGGGGGCATGGTTTGGGACGGCAATAGGTGGTATCGATCAACAGGTTATTTCGTTGGCGATACTATCAGGCTTGGATTATTTAACAGGCATGTACGCCGCGTGGAAAAATAAAAATATAAGTTCACGAATTGGCTTTAAAGGGATGATGAAGAAGGTTGCTATCTTTGGGGCTATAATTCTGGCAAATCAGTTTGATACTGCGGCAGGCTTGCATTTATTGCGGCCTGCTGTTTTTCTTGGGTTTGCTATTGTTGAATTGTCAAGTTTGTTAGAGAACATTGACCGCATTGGCTGGGGAGAATATATACCTTCGTTTTTGCGTGATAAGCTCGTCCAAATCAGAGAGGAGAAAGGAGTTAAATTATGAGAGATTTTATCAATCAAGGCCACGCCCCCAACGGCGACCCCGACCCCGGAGCGGTGAGTCCGGCAGGGACGCGAGAATCAGACATTGCTTTTGACGTTGGCCTGATGGTCGCTGAATTTTTAGAAACCGCTGGGCATGAAGTTATAGTGAGTCAGAGCGACTCACTCGAGACAATTGTTAGTGGTGCGAATTTTAATCAATCTGATATATTTGTTAGCATCCATTGTAATGCGGCGGCTAACCCTGACGCGCGTGGAACAGAAACATTCCACTACTACGGATCGTCAGCGGGACGAAAATTAGCAACGTGTATCCAAAAACAAATCGTCAGTTCGTTACCGGTCGTGGATCGCGGCGTAAAAGAAGCAGGATTTTACGTTCTGAAAAATACAGATATGCCATCTGTACTGGTTGAATTGGCGTTTATTTCCAACGAAGATGACGAAAAATTGCTCATCAACAACAAACGAGACTTTGCCGCCGCAATTGCAAGGGGGGTAACTGATTATGCTTCCACAGATTAACGCTGACAGGGTTTCATCGTTTGTTAAGCGAAACGTATTACCATTAATAATTGGATTGATTGTGGGCTGTCTGGTGGCTTACGTTTTCTTTCCGCGAACTGTCGCAACGACGCAGACGGTTGACAAGCCGATTTACGTTGCTGGTGAGGTTAAAACAGAGAAAATTATTGAGTACATTGCCAAAGAGCAGGGCGAAAATACCGATGTGCAGATTAAATCAGACCCTGCAAAAATTATTGTTAACGTAAACGGCAAGGAAACGCAGCTTGACACGCTGACGGGCGAAACGCAAAAATTCGAAAAAGGTAAGTTAGTCATTAGCGAGAATACCACAGCGAAACTAGATGTATCCGATATGGTGAACGAACTCTCCAAGGCTCGAGAGAAACGAAACATGATTGGCGGTATAGCAACGAATCATGGACCTGCAGCGGTGATCGGGCGGGACAATGTTATTGGTGTGATTGGTAAAGATGTTTATGGTGCTGGATTGGTTTATAAATTTTAAGTGGTGCCCGGCGCTGCTGGGGAGCCTGCATATACTTGTTGATAAATAAAAGTGGTTATTTCCAAAACGGAAACAACCACAAGCATAGCCCGCTTTCAGCCGTAACGGTTGGAGGTGGGCTTTTTTATTTAGGCAGAAAAAAACCGCCTATTTACTGGCGGTACGTTTCGCTGATCGGCGGCGCTCTCTGCGGATATAATAGCTGTTTGGGTTCGACTCTACACAGCGAGCGTGGAATGTCGTCGTGCTGCCGGGAAATCGGTATTCCTCGCCATTCTTGACCGGCTCGAAGCAGTGGGTACATATACCGGCGTAACCTTCTAGTTTCATTGTGTTCGCTCCTTTCGCGGTGGGCTTGTGACCCCGCTTGCCGCATTACCGGCCCGGGTGGGCCGTCACTCTGCTATTTTTGTCAAATGCTCCCAATCAAGTAAACTGTGTAGATTCCATTTAACGGCTGATAAAGATAATTATCAACAATCAAATTATCGCAATCTCCATACAAACTTCTTTTGTCTTCAGCGGCTCTTAAATAGTAGCCGCCGGGGTGCTGTTCTTTAAATTCTTTAAATGTCATCCTTACCGCCTCCGTTTATTTATCTTATGATTTAATTATAAACGAATACATTTAAATAGTCAATAGTATTTTAAACATTTTTATTTAAATATAGTTGAATATATTTAAAACTAAATGTATAATAATATTGAGGTGGTAAGATGAATATAAAAGCTAAAATCATAGAGTCCGGCAAGACAATGACCGAAGTTGCCGAATTGCTTACTGTCAAATATGGCAAGCCGGTATCTGTGCAAAGTTTGAGTAATAAATTTAGGCGTGATTCCTTGCGGCTGTCGGAGGCCGAGGATATTGCTGATGTGCTTGGCTGTGAAATCGTTTGGAAAAAGAAAGACCCCCAGCAGTAGCCGGGGAGAGGGAGGGAAGAATATATGAAGATTCCGGTTACTAAAGTTGGAGCAGCTAGGTCACAGTTAATAGAGGCAATTAATCTCTTCTTTGAAGAAAGAGATCAAATTTCTATACATACATTAGTCGGTGCTTCTCTCCAGATACTAAACGATCACATTAATAGTACAGATGCTAAAGTAAATTATTTAACGCTTCATTACGATAACGTTTTTGTAAAAGAAGAACATCGAAAATTTTTGTACAATAAACTTAATGAATCAAAGAACTTCTTTAAGCATGCCGATAAAGATTTAAAAGAAGGAAAGCTCTTAATTGATTTTGAAACTGGGCTTAATGAATTTAATATTTGGGAGGCTATTCGTTGCTTAAGTATAGTTGAAGGTAAAAATTATGTTGTTTCGGCAGAGTTTAAGGTATTTAATGCGTGGTTTTTTCTTAAATATCCAGAATTAATTAAAGAAGAATACCGGGACTTATTTAAACCACTAAATATAGATAATGCATCATTTAGTTTTAGTGATTGGCGTGAAATACTACGTAGAAATAAATTGGAAGAGAATAATTGATTACTCTGTCAAGCCGCATCCTCCAGGGTGCGGCATTTTCTGTTTATTCCCGCTTGTCATTTACGAACACCCGCTCTATAATGAAACCGAGGTGATTAATATGGCAAACAAACTCGCCGAGGTTTTAGACTTCATTAAAAATTACCATCATCCATATCCGCCAACAGTCCGCGAGATCGCTGCCGGCGTTGGCCTTAGTAGTTCAGCAACCGTCCATCGTTACCTATACTTGCTCGAACAGCAAGGCTACATTGCTCATGAGCCTAACTGTCCGAGGACAATAAGAGTGATAAAATAATGTGAGCCGTCTACACTATAGGCGGCTCCTTATTTACGTAAAAACCTAAAATTAAATAAGGCAAGCAGGAAACATAATAATAATATTAAATATTAAATATTAGACTTTTTCATAATAGGAGGTTTAACATGGGGGCAGCAGAGTATATCAATGGCGCAAAGGCGAGACGTGAAGATATATCACGATTTGTTGTTCATTTAACTAAAGATTTTGAGGGTAAACTAGCTCCTGAAAATTTACTGTCAATTTTGTCTTCACATACTATTTATGCAAAAAATCACTATTGTTTATTTGAAAGTGACTTAAAACTTCAAGCTTTGAGTAATCGAAAAAAGTTTCATGTCACTTGTATGACTGAAACTCCTCTTAATCAAGTTAAGAACATGTTTAACATTGAGGGTAGATCTATTAATTTTCAACCTTACGGAGTAATATTTAACAAGTCAGATATAGAATCCTATTATCATGGCAGCCCGTGTATATACGCAAATGGGAAAAATAAAAGGATGATTTCTTCTTACTGGACAATATATAATAATTCGAAGGCTAATAACTTCAATGACGGATTTCCGGAAATTGGAGCACTAACTCATATGTTTAATAAAGATAAAGACTTCGATTTTTCTTGGGAAAGAGAGTGGAGAATATTAGGCGATTTCAATTTTGATCCTTGGCATGTTGTCGCAATAATTTCTGAAGATAAAAGTTTAAAAATACCAAGTGAATATAGCCATGCTCCTATAATTAATCCTGAATGGGGATATGAAGAAATGATAATAAGAATTGCAAGGCAAAGCTTAGGATAGGATTCCGCATACCTACTGGTATTGTTCGGAATAAATCGGGTCCTTGACGTTCGGAAGGCACCGTCAAAGGTGGAGGGTATGGTATTAGATACACTTGCCAGGTACATGGCGAGGAAGTATATTTATTTTGTGATGACTTAACAGGACAGTGGTTTATCGAACATTAAAAGCTGTGTCCAAAGGTGTGTCCATTGCTTTTATATTATAGAATATACCTACGTACACGATATGCATAGTTTATTGCATTTACTGGATGATAAGACAACATAATACAATTAAATGCAATTTAACAATCATTCGTAATGAGAGGGTCACAGGTTCGAATCCTGCTATCGGCTCCAATGAAATCAAGGGTCTGTAGATTTTCTACAGGCTCTGTTTGTTTTGTGCGCCCTGCATGGCAAAACAAACAAGGTCAGCTTAAAAAGCTGACCTTGTTTAGGTAAAGGAAGTAATTGTGCTATTTTGTAAAGCCAAGAAACCAGGCAGGCTGTAACTCCGAGTACAACCTGCCTTATATAGAGGAAGTACAATTAAATAATAACATAGACAGAATAGTTCGGCAAGGAATATTTTATATTGTATACAAAAAATATATAAAATTTTGTATATTAAATTTTTGCATAATATCTTTGAAAATCTGCGCTGAAAAGAATAGAATTAGAGGTATATTATACAAGGGGGAACTTTGATGCGCAGAAAAATAATATCAATTATCCTTGTGTTGTATTTTGTGGTTCTGTTGGCCGGTTGTGCAACTAGTCAACAGAAAGCCGTATCAAACACGGCCCCTCCTTCTGTTGAAATTACTGTTTCGGCTGCTGCGAGCATGAAAGATGTTATCAGTGAGGTACAAAAAAACTATGAGGTGAAGAATCCTCATGTTAAGTTAGTTCTAAATTGGGGTGGCTCTGGCTCGCTTCAAAGGCAAATTGAATATGGGGCACCTGTTGATGTTTTTATTTCCGCGGCGCCTAAGCATTTAGATTACTTGGCGGCGAAAAACATGATAAACCAGGCCACGCGGATAAAGGTGGCTGAAAATACGCTTGTTTTAGTTGTGCCGGTGCAGTCAAGTCTAAAGATTAACCGATTTGAGGATTTATTACGACAGGATGTTGAAAAGATAGGCCTGGGTGAGCCAGCAAGTGTACCAGCCGGCCAATACGGCAAGCAGGTGTTGGAAAAGCTGGGCATTTGGGACGATATCAAGGGCAAACTCGTATACGGCAAAGATGTTCGAAGCATCCTGACGTATGTTGAGACCGGTAATGTTGATGCAGGTATCGTCTATAGTACAGACGCGTTATTAAGTGATAAGGTGAAGGTCGTTGCAATGGTTCCGTACGGTGCGCATGATCCTATCGTTTATTCAGCAGCTGTTATAGCAGGGACAAAACAGGAAAAGGCGGCTAAGGATTTCTTAGCATTTTTGCAAAGTGACGAGAGCCGTACTGTTTTCGAACGATATGGGTTTGTTATGCGAAAGGGATTAAGGGAAAGATGATAATCTGTTTTTGGGTTAATAAAAGGCCTTTGCGATAAAATCGCAAAGGCCTTTTTAGCATTAATTTTATAAACCTCTGTAACCATATCTTTTGTATTAACATAAGATGAATTAGACAGAAATAAGGAGGTCATTTTAGTGAAGGATTATAAATATGGTTGCAGTTGTGGCAATGGCGGGTATGATGACGATGAGGAATACAATTGCGAACCTAAGTGTGGTTATGAAACTAAATTTGGGGAAGGCTGTTTATGCCGTAAATGTATGAAGAGTAGTTATGGCGAGTGTCTTTGCCGGCATTGTCGCATCAGACGTAAATGTAAGTGTATGCATTATCGGCGGGAATGCTAAATTAGGGTATTGTGCCGGTTGATTACCTTTTAGGTAAAATAAAAGCCTTTGCGACAGAAATCGCAAAGGCTTTTTATCATTTTGCCCGTTTGAGGGCCAATATTTCATTTTCGTGCGTGGCAGACCGCGTTTTAAGCATATGTAAAAGGTCGGTGTGCTGGTCTTGAACAACGGCCATTTTGGTTGTTGCAAGTTCGAGGCTGTCCAGCTTAGATTCTAGTCTGTCGAGGTGCTCGGTATTGCGGGCGGCATAGTCTTCATGTTGCTGCCAGCCATCAAATAAAACATCAATTTTAGTAGTTAAGTTATTTTCGAGTTTTATCTGACTCGATTTAACAATTGCAGTATCAGCTTCAAGTCTGGATTGACCCGTCTTAACGGCTGTAACATCAGCTTCAAGTCTGGATTGACCTATCTTAATAGCTGAAACATCGGTTTCGAGTCTGGATTGGCCTGCCTTAACAGTTGTAAAATCGGCTTCGAGTCGAGATTGACCTGCTTTTATACCGGAAATATCAGATTCCAGGCCGCGCAGCCGGTCATTCATACTTTCCAGATGGGTTAAGATTTGATAGATAAGTTCTTCGCCCATAGCAAGGCTCCTTTTCATTGTGAATATACACCATCATTTTATCTTAAAACCAGACAAACTTAAAGTCTTATTTTAAATAATTGGTCTAAATGCCCCGAAGCAAGCATATAATTGTTTTTTTGTGGAGTTATCTGAATTAAGTCTCACTCGTATCATAAAGCATCAAGCTTGTGCATATAATTTACCAATCAATACAAATTGCGAGGTGAGATTGTGTCCGTAGGCGGAATGACGAGATGGCAAATTTGCAAGACATGCGGCCGCAAGTTTCTCACCGTCGATCGAAAAGACAGTGAAGCGGATTGGAGTGTACATTGTCCGGAATGTCGGGCGGGAATGATGCGGCAAGTCATAAAGGATATGACGGATAAGTGGCTAAGGAGTAAGTAACCCATTTTAAGCAAAAGAAAGAGGAAACGGCCGATGAGCTGTTCCCTCTTTCTTTGTGTTATTTGCGATATTGTTCAGGAATTGCCGTTGTTTTAAAGTCATACCAGCCAAGTCGTTCAATGGTTTGACCAAGCCGTTCCTTTGTTTGGCCATTGTTCCGGAAGTAGACAAGGATATTGCGGATTATTAACGCGACGTCCTGTTCCGGTATATTGTCGGCAACAACTTGGGCAATCTGCGCTTTGCGGCCGGAATTGCCGCCTACCGCCAATACATAGCCTTTTGCCGTACCATAAAGGCCGATATCTTTAACAAATACCTCGGCACAGCAATTAGGACAACCGCTTACGCCGATGCGGATTTTCGCTGGGGCGTCTTGGCCGAAAAATTCTTCATCAAGGGCTAGCCCAAGCTCGGTGCTTTCTTGCTGGGCCATAGGACAGTTGGGCTTGCCAGGGCACATGCTGACTGGGCGTACCGATTTGGCGATGAATGATTCAGGTTTAGCACCTAACTCGGCGAGGGCTTTTTCGCCGTCGACAAGATTGAGACCCATAATAGTAATGCTGTTACCGACAATTTTTAGCGTACCGCCGTACTTTTCGGCGACTGCGGCCAAATTGCGCAACTGGTCGGGGTTTGTCAGGCCACCGGGGATATGGGGAGTAACCGGAAATTTAACTCGCTTTTTTAAAAATGGAACTTTTGAAAGAGGCAAACTCACAAAATCCCTCCTTATGCAAACTCTTGCTTTCATTATACACTAGGCTTTCAATTTGTCAGTGATTTGGGTCACAGAACAGTAGTTTTTAGGACTATATGAAAATTTATGTTAAAAAACAATAATTATTGGCAAGGTGTAACAGGAAAAGGGATACGAATCGCGAAATAAGTTTTAATGTATATAAAAGGAAATTTTAGTTAATTGGAGTGACATATATGAAAGGTACTGTTGTTGGAACGTGGGTGAGTACTGCACGTAAGGTTTGGGGTGACGATTTAACAACTCAGGCGATGGAATATGCCGGATGGTTAGGTGATAAAATTTTCTTGCCGACTGAGGATGTTGAGGACGCTAAGCCGAAGCGATTTGTCGGCTTTCTGGCGCAGCATACAGGGAAAACGGAAGATGAGATCTGGCTTATAATTGGCAAGGATAATGTCGTCACTTTTTTTAATATTTACCCGGCCTTTTTTAAGCAAGAGAGTCTTTATTCGTTCTTGCGCTCGATGTATGATGTTCATGTTGTTGTGGTCAAAAGGATTCCTGGCGCAAAGCCACCGGAGTTGTTAATCAAGCCAATATCCGAGTTTGAGGCTGTTTTGAGTTATCGTTCACAGCGCGGGATGTTTGGGTATCTTAAAGGTCTGCTTGCTGGAGCGGCCGAGCATTTCAAAGAAGAGATCACAACTGAGATTATTGAATCATCGGCTGATTCAATGAAAATTAAAGTAGGTTTTTCTAAGCCGATTACTCATACTGTCACTTATAGAATGAACCAGATGTTGTCACTGGGGGTTGTAAAAAGCCTGCCGACTAAGATTGGCATCGCAGCTGCTGTTCTAACGGCCCTTATTAATGGTGGTTTGACGATTGTAGGTATTCCTATTCCCATTTGGACAGCTGTTGTTGGTGGGGTTGCTGCGGGCGTTGGAGCTAGCGTTTTGTTACAGCCGTTTAAACAAATTCGCGATGAAATTAAAGGAATTCAGGATCATTTGTATTTTACCGAAACCAAACTTAAGTCCGGTGATGAGTTTGAAGAAGTGAGCGAGGCCCTGTCCGACTATAAAAAACGCGTAAAGCGAGAGTTTATCGGCTTTAAGGGTATCAGTGACGAAATGAATCAATACGCTGATAATTTTAATGGCTTGGCTGACCGTATGCGAGGGACTTCAAATGAAATTTCCGGTGTTGTTCTGGATGTGGCGACAGCCGCCACCAATCAAGCACAGGAAACTGAAAATGCTGTTGGCATTCTAAATGGAAATCTTGAAACGCTGACAACTGTAGTAACTGAGCAAACACGTAACAAGCAGCAGCTAGAGATGGCGGTAAATGAGATCAATAAAGGGTTTCAAGAGGTTCAGGCATCAAGTTCAAAATTGGCGAATAGCATGCAGAAATTTGCTGATGTGAAGCAATCAACGTCAAACTTAAAGGAACAGGCGACTAAAATTACGGAGATTACCGGCATGGTGGCAGCTATTGCTGGTCAAACGAATTTGTTGGCTTTAAATGCTGCGATTGAGGCGGCCCGGGCTGGCGAACATGGCCGTGGTTTTGCCGTTGTGGCCGAAGAGGTACGCAAGCTGGCCGAGCAGTCCGAACAGCATTCTACCTCTATTGCCAGTGACCTAGAGGTGCTAATGAGTATTATCAGCGGTGTTGTTGACATGATTCAGGATGAATACGATATTCTGGCGGCTGAAAGTCGGCAATTGGACGAGGTCGTTGCTGACAATACTAGAAACGTTGGTAATATTCATCATGTTGCTGATAATATTGTTGACATGATTGGTAAGCTGGAACATGAGATGTCCGGTCTCAGTGAGGTTTACGGGAAGATTGAGTCGCTGGCGGCTATTTCCGAGGAAAACTCAGCAGCTACTGAAGAGGTGAGTGCTTCTGTGGCGATTTATAATGATAAGCTTCAAGATATGATGGATAAGATTCGAGAATTTAAGAGTGTTATTGAGAATTTTAGTGAAGATATTAATCAATATCGAACTTGATAGGCAAGTTGTTATAACCCAGGTGAAGCCGCCTGGGTTATTTTTAGATAAAATTGGTTAATTGTTTTTAACGTGCGGAATATTAGATACCAGGAAAGAAAAAAGGTAAGTATTGCATCATGGTAATTGCCTTGATAGAATTAGAGGCAAAGTATATAACAATTGGCGCTATGTCAAGTATTATGATATATAAACGGAGGTACATATGATTCGTGAGCGGCGTAGTCGGGAGAAGTTAGAAAACTATTATCGTAAGTATACCGAGGAGGGTGTCCTTGACCCTAATACCCATCCGTGGGTAGCCGAGTCGTGGAAGAGGAGCCGGGCGCGTGGTATTGCCAACGAAACCATGCCGCCGGCGGTGCGGCTTAGCAAAGAGGAATTGGCCGATCGTCGAAAAACCCATCAGGATGCGATTGGCTATTTGGACGGGTTATACAATGAGGTTAGTGAATACTTTAATAGTTATAACCTTAGTTTGTTTATCTTGGATAATGAGTGCTATTCGCTAAAAAATTATGCTATGCCGTTTTTCCAAAGAACACCTGGTGAAGTGGAAGGGATGCGATTATCCGAGCGGGATATTGGGACATCCAGTATTAGTATTGCCTATGAACATAAAACGACTTTCTTAATGTTTGGACCCGAAATGTGGGTGCGAGATTGTCAAGACGGTGATGCGTGTTCAACGCCTGTCGTAGTCGACGGCGAACTAAAATACATATTGACGCTGGTGTCGGTTGATCAGGATGTGCTGCCCTATAATGCGATTGTCTCGTTATTGCTGAGTATGAAGTATGCCCTGGAGAAACATCTTAGTATGCAGTGGCACTTAAAGGCGCGGGACGCTATTTTGGATGCTGCGCCTTTCGCGGTATACCACATTGTACCAGGGGGTAGTGTTGTTTATACAAACAAGCTTGGCCGAAGCCGTCTAGCCAAGATCAGTGAGGATACCGAAGGCGATGATTTGCCAAATTTGAGTAGTGTTGTGCTTAATTATCGGCACACGCCGCTCTTTAAAGGCTTTAAGGGGATTCCGTCTTATAATAAGGAAGTCACCTGGATTACCGCCAATAAGACATATGAAGACATTACTACCGTTGTGCCGCTTGAGCGGGATCAGGATAATATTATTAATAGTGTTGTAGCTGTAACGATGCCGATTGAAGATTTAAGGACACTTGTTGCCCATGCGGTCGGCTATAAGGCTCGGTATAATCTGAATAGTATGGTTGGTCAGGCTCCGAGTTTCGTAAGCATGCAGGAAAAGGCCGGACGGGTGGCCCGTAATAATAATAATGTGTTGCTGCAGGGTGAACCTGGTACCGGCAAAGAACGGTTGGCTCACGGTATTCATCAGGGCAGTAGTCGGGCCGCAGGGCCGTTGATTTCCGTGATGTGCGGGGCCCATACACCCGAGTTGCTGGAGGTTGAATTATTTGGAACGGCTGAGGGCACTGATGAAAGCCGGCCAGGAAAGCTAGAACTTGCCAACGGTGGGACGTTGTTTTTTGACGAGATCGAGAAAATGCCGGCTAAGGTGGCCGCTAAACTGACCGGAGTGCTGACTAGCGGGATTAGCTCAAGAGTTGGCGAAAATATTAAGCGGAATATCGATGTTCGCGTAATTTCGGCCTGTGACAGCGACCTCAAACGTTTGACTGATAAAGGTGTTTTTCGCAACGATTTATATGAGCTTTTGTCTAAGAGTGTCATCCGAATCCCGCCGCTTCGAGCACGGCGCGAGGATATTCCGCTTTTGGCCAGCCACATTATCGGTGAAGTTGCCGAGCAGCATCAATTGAAAAACAAAAATGTTGCTGCTGAAGCAGCAGAGTTATTGATGCATTATGATTGGCCAGGTAATATTAAACAACTGCAGGGTGTTGTTGAACATGCTTTTTTTAACACAATCGGTGATACCATTAAATCGACCAACATTAGTCTTTTGGCCGATGCACCAGTAGGAAATGCCTGGAAAGAGGACAAGGAAGTCTTTGTAAAGGCGTGGCAGGCGGCCGGCGGCAATATCAGCCGGCTGGCGAACATGCTTGATGTCAGCAGAGTAACCTTATATCGATATTTGAAAAAATACGGATTATCAAAAGAATAAAGGAGCGGGATTCTAAGTGCGTTTGCGGAAAAAACCCTGGATTGCCGAGGCAATAAACCAATATTCTCACTTTGTTCACCAAAACGCTGATAGCAGTGCCAAAGGAAAGTGGCAGGAGGTTTTTGGCCGTAGGGCGCCGCTTCATGTTGAACTTGGTACAGGAAAAGGCGGATTCATCACTGAAACAGCAGCGTTGACTACAAATAGCAACTTCATTGGTATTGAAGCCCAGGTTGATGTTCTGTTCTATGCAGCTCAAAAGGCGGCGGCTAAGGAGTTGCATAATATAAGGCTGCTTGTCTTTGATATCAACAACATCTTGGACATTTTTGCTGAGCACGAAATTGATCAGCTTTATATCAACTTTTGCGATCCCTGGCCTAAGGCACGGCATGCTAAGCGCCGGTTGACTCATGTCAATTTCCTTAATAAATACCGGCAGATTTTAAAAAGTGGGAGCCGACTCATCTTTAAGACAGATAACAAGCCATTATTTGATTTCTCCCTGGAGCAATTTTGTGAAGCCGGTCTAATTGTCGAGAATATAACTTATGATTTACACAATAGTGAATTTGCTGTGGGAAATATCATGACAGAATATGAACAAAAGTTTAGCGGGCTTGGAATGAAAATTAACCGCTGTGAAGTGGTTTTTCCGTAAACTTATAGCATAAAAGCAAGACGCGGCATATATTGTAATAGAGAATGTAAGAGAACATCATTTTGCAAGATGGGAGAGTGTTACAATGCCGCGTCAGCCGATCATTCATACTGTTCCGCAACCATTGGAACCTCTGAATATTGAAGAGGTTAGATTTTGGCTAGATATTATGCAGGAACATGCTCTATTTATTAAGATGGGTCTACCTTGTGACCGAACCGACCTTATCAATGAGGCCCAAAACTTTATCCGGGAATTTGATACTCTTGGTAATCGAGCCGAACGGTTACAAAATGAAAAAAAATTCAAAGAATTGGTCAGTGATGCTTATGATGTCGTGTGTGAGTTTCACCGATTCAAGCGGCATCTTTTACGGCTTAAGTTGACTTGTAAGCTTGCCGGTTCTATCTTTCCAATTCAATATGATCATTTGGCCCGTGAAGCGGAGTATGTTATGCGCTTGTTCGATAAGATGCGTACTGGCCGGCCTGGGCTAAAGGCAGCCGCCAAGACACAGGAGACGTCTTTTTGGGTGCGTATCATGGGTGAACATGCCGCCCTGATGAGTCACCTTATTGATCCGTCAGAGCGGTCACTAGTTGCGACGGCTCGTGACTTTAGCGAAGATTTTGATGCGCTTTTATTGCAAAGTAATGATTTTGCCAGCATGCTCAGTCACAATGAGAATGATGTGCCATCATTTAGGCGATTTCTGCAGGATGTTCATACATCAACCCGTCAGCTGCGCGATTTTAAACGAGCCGTCCAGGAGATGATTGCCCAGTGCAAGCTAGTGGGACTAATTCCTGAAATGCTTGCCGACCATGTACGCCGTGAGGCTGAACATTTTCTTATGATTCTTGCCATGATGGAAAAGGGCATTATAACATGCGTAACAGCTACTGAGCCGGAATGTGAAGTCGTTGAGGCCATCGAAGATATGGAAGAAGAATTTTGTCCTGGGCCGGCTATTGAATGTGGCGAAACTGTTGAGGATTGTGAAGATCAAGATGAAGAAGCATGTTATGAGGAAGAGGACTGTGAGGAACCGCAAGCCAATTTCAACATATATAAATCACCGGCCGTTAACATGGACGACATAGAAGACATAGAGGGCATAGAAGATGACATCGATGATGATTGCAATTCCCCTGAGCCGCCTAAAACAGCCCCGGCCAAACAAAAACCGCCTAAATACAAATGGGGTGGCAAATGGCCGCGGCCGCTTGGAAAATGATAAAGCAAAAAAAAGTTCTCTGCCATGTAAAGAACATAGCAGAGAACTTTTTCATCTTGGTAAAACGGCGATTGAACTCAAGAATTCGTGGTTATCAGTGGTGAAGGAGAGCAGTCGGCCGTTCACAAGGTCGATCAGGGCCAAGTCGCCGAACATATTACTGGAGGCCACACCGAAATGGGCATCAGGCAAAACAGTTAGTGTTGATATAGATCGGCCGACACTGAAATGATCAACAACAGTGCCTGTAGTGAGGTCAATGATGGTCACTGAACCGCTGTCTTCGTTGACAACATATGCGGTCTGCCCATCAGGCGCAAGGGTAGCTTGACAGGGGTAGGCCCCGTTGCTGTTCGCGCAGGCTGGGCATTGGATGGTAAGAATGGTGGGCGGACAGTTTTCGTGGATGCGGACGATAAACAGTCCTTCACCATATGTTCCATTTGATGTAAAGGGAACCATGACCACTCCACTCTTGTCATAAACGATGTTGGTTGGAATGCCACTGACCGGATACTCATTTGTCAGTTCGCCATTCTGGCTAAATACAGCGATTACACCGCTATTGTCACTTTCCCACGCGCTGTAAACATTCTCGCTGCTTACAGCCAGGCCGATACAAGTACAAGCCTGATTTGCTGCCTGGCCGCATGTAGTTAGTTTTAGCGCTATCGTATCAAGGCTGTAGAGAATGCCGTCAGGCGCAGTGAAATATACAGTGTTATTATCAGGAGCAAGTGCGAACTGTAGGGGGTGTGGCAGTTTGATCGGTAGCTGGTAAAGTGAGCATGCTTTAAGATTGACGGCAAACACCGCGCCGCCGCTGCTTTGGTCTACAGCAGGGAGATAGGCCTTTCCCAGGTCGCTAGTTACGGCCAGTCCGACTGGCGTATACTCAGGAGGGTAAGGCATTTTGGAAAGGGCTTGACCTGTAAGAGCGTCAATTAAGAGCAGGGCATGACTGGATACATCAATCACCAATAGGTTGAAGGGTGTCATTTCCACACAAATCACCTCTTATCATAGCTGGCGGTGAGCTCGGCCAGCAGTTATCCGCTTTGTATCATATGCAGTATAGAGTGTGATGCTACTACCCAAAGTGTCTTTAGGCTTGGCGGGAACAAAATTTTCTACTATAATAAGGATGATGAACTAACGCTACCAGGCGCTATGGGGGCAAAGGAATGGACAAGCCGACAAAGCTATGGGCTAATCATACTGAAGCAGTTTTTTATATTACTTTAATACTATTTGTGATTGGCACAGTAAATGTCTTTAGTGCCAGTTTTGTACTAGCCGGACAGCTTTTACATGATAGTTATTTTTTTCTCAAAAGACACATGATGTTTTTTTTGATTGGGTTTGTCGCAATGTTGATAATTGGTCGAATGAATTATCATATTTTAAGGAAATTCGTTGTACCTATTGGTTTGGCAGCAATCGGTCTGCTGGTTGCTGTGCACTTTGGCGGGGCCGAAGCCAATGGTGCCAGACGCTGGCTTGATTTGGCAGGAATTAAATTTCAACCTTCTGAAATTGCTAAGCTGGCCGTTGTCATTATAACAGCCAATTACCTGGGGCCGCGTCTTGATCGTAATCGAAAAATTGATCTTTTCAGCGCACCCTTGTGGTTTAGTTTTATTACATTTGGTTTTGTTCTTAAGCAGCCTGATATGGGAACCGCGATGATTATTATTGGATTGTGTCTGCTGATCTACCTTATTGCAGGGCTGCCGAGGCATCAAATCGCTCTGCTGGTTTGTGGCGGAACGGCGGCGGTAGTAATGTTGTCGCTTGTTGCTTCGTACCGAGCCGACCGCATTTATGCTTGGCTTAACCCTTGGGCTTATCAGGATTCAATCGGTTATCAGACAGTGCAGTCATTGATGGCCATTGGATCAGGCGGTCTATGGGGTACTGGGTTAGGTATGGGTACAAGTAAATTCTATTACTTGCCAGAAGCGCATACCGATTTTGCATTTGCTGTTTTGTGTCAGGAGATGGGCTTTATTGGTGCTGGTATTGTCTTGGTCTTGCTTGCCCTGCTTGGTATTTACGGCGCTAAAATAGCAGCTGTTGCGTCGGATGGGTTTGGTAAGTTGCTGGCTATAGGCGCAATTGGGATTGTCGTTGGTCAAGGGGTTATTAATATTGCCATGGTATCCGGTTTACTACCGGTAGTTGGCGTACCGCTGCCCTTTATCAGTTTTGGCGGGACATCGCTTGTTGTCAATTTTTGTGCTATTGGCCTACTAATCAGTGTTAGCCGCCGCGCTACCGTTAAAAAGCGTAAAGAAGACAATCAGCCGCCTCCGGCCCCGAAAAAGTTACGGCTCGTAACACCGTCGAATAGTTAGAGTTTAAACTGCAAATTTCCCGGCAATACTGTTAATAGAGCAGTAGGGAGAGGCGGTACGGTGATATGCTGGGAATTATTCGTCTAGGTGCGTATTTGCTGAGTGGTCTGACGATCTGGCAGTTTGTGAATGACGGGAGTGCAATGAACAATGTTTTGCCAGCTGCCAGGCATTTGGTACTTGATCCGTCCCATGGAATGGTGTTTGGTGTATGTGCTGGTGTGAGCAATTATACAGGATTTGACGTTACCCTCATTCGGCTTTTGTGGACGGTGTCCAGTTTTTATCGAGGTTTTGGAATAATACTATACGTTTTAGCTTTTCTCATTATGCCGAGCAATGCATAAGAAAAATACAGCAATCCGATTCTGTAGATAACAGAAATCGGATTTTTTTATTTTCGCCAAGTAACAAGGAGCAGAAAATTGACATAAGATATAGTAGATTTCATGAGAGGAGGCTGGCTATGAAAAAGAAAAGTTATCCAATGTGGCAAGAAGATTGTGATGAGATGGGCGACATGGATGAAATGTCCATGAAAAAGGGAATGATGCCGCAAAGAATGATATTGGCCCATGCCTATGTTCCATGGCAGTACTACGATAAAGCATTTAGTCCGCAGGAAGCGCTGATGAAAGGCACTTTATTCCCTGAACTTTGGGGTGTATATCCGATACCAGAGTAATAGTAGCGGAGGTGAATAATAATGAACTGCGAAAAGCAGGTAGCAATGCTTAGAAGGGTTCAAGAAATGGAGTTTGTGGCGATTGAACTCAATTTATATCTCGACACCCATCCCTGTGATACAGAGGCCATCAATGATTATAATTGTGCCGTTGAACGTCTCAGAGTACTTGTACAAGAATACGAAGAAGAATTTGGACCACTGATGCACTTCGGGCATGGTGGCTTCAGCCAAAAGAATGAATGGCAATGGATCCAAGGACCCTGGCCGTGGGAAATATAGGTAGGGAGGGGAAGAAAAGGTTATGTGGATATATGAAAAAAAGATGGAGCACCCAGTTAGAGTTTGCCGCCCTGATGTCAAATTTGCCAAAATGGTTATCACTCAATACGGCGGCCCAGACGGAGAACTGTCAGCTTCACTAAGATATTTAAACCAGCGTTACTCGATGCCGACCGATAGAATAAAAGCGCTTTTGACTGATATTGGGACCGAAGAACTGGCCCATATGGAAATGATCGCAGGCCTTGTGTTTAAGCTTACCGATGGCGCGACCTGTGAAGATTTTAAAGAGGCCGGTTGGGAAGGCCAGTATACTCAGCATGATAACGGCTTATTCTGGACAGATGCGAATGGAGTTCCTTGGACCGCAAAATACATCGCCTGTTTGGGCGATCCTATTACCGATTTAACCGAGGATATGGCGGCTGAGCAAAAAGCCCGTTCAACGTATGAACATCTTATTGCCTGCACTGACGACGAGTTAGCGAAGGATACCCTAAGATGGTTGTGGCAGCGCGAAGTAGTCCACTTCCAGCGCTTCGGCGAAGCCCTGAACGATGTCCAGGAGTGGATGGCCACCTCAAAGCACATGTGGTGCGGGTGTGATAGGGAAAAGAAAGAAGAGTAATCAAAACAACCGCCAGTTTTTGAAGTGCCCCCTATCAAGTAGATAGCTGAAAAAGCAAAATGGTTTTAACTGGACTCCGTCAATGACGGGGTCCAGTTATTTATGTAGTACTTTCGTTGGCAATTTTAAATGTGGCATCTCGTTTTAATTAAGGGCCTAATTGTATAAAACAGGCTATTAGGAGAAGCAAGGAATTAAAAAATGATGGTTTTTAGAGAAATTTGTCGATTTATGACCAAAAGGTAATGTGACAGATATAAAAATAAATAATAAAATAGTAGCAACACTGAATACTGTATACAATAACCTTTCTGACAAAATTCAGAATATTTAATGTTTTACAAGGGGGAGAAAGAATATGTTACAAGAGTTTGGAAATGTAGGGTTATTGCTGATCGTTGCCTTAGTGTTTCCGCTTTTAGCGCTAGGGACAGCGTTTCTGCTTCGACCTCGTGATCCAGGGGTAGAGAAATCCTTGCCATATGAGTGTGGTGTGGATACGGTTGGTACAACTTGGGTGCAATTTAGAGCCAGTTATTTTCTGTATGCGTTAGTATTTGTCGCTTTTGATGTTGAAACTGTTTTCTTATATCTTTGGGCCATTAAGTTTCAGGAATTGGGAACGTTCGCCTTTGTTGAAATGTTTATTTTTCTCAGTATTTTATTAGTGGGACTGGGATATGCCTGGAAGAAAGGAGCTTTGGAATGGAAGTAACGACTTTTTCAGAACGCGAGCAGCAAGAAAATGAGTTGCTGCAGAAAAATATTCTTGTAACAAGTATTGATGCGGTATTGAATTGGGCGCGAAGTAATTCATTGTGGCCGTTGTCTTCCGGCCTCGCTTGTTGTGCGATAGAAATGATGTCATCTGCAGCTGGGCGGTTTGATTTGTCACGATTCGGTTATGAGGTTTTTCGCGCTTCGCCACGACAGGCTGATTTGTTGATTGTGGCAGGTACATTGACTTGGGCAATGGCTGGTCCGCTAAAACGGTTGTATGAGCAGATGCCTGAGCCAAAGTATGTTATTGCGATGGGCAGTTGTGCCAATACCGGCGGGCCTTTTGCAGATTCGTATTCTGTTGTTCCCGGTGTTGATCAGATTCTGCCAGTGGATGTATACATTCCAGGGTGTCCGCCCCGGCCGGAGGCACTGATTCATGGGATGTTGGAACTAAAACGGAAGATTCAGGATCCTAATGTTGCGAGGAAAACATTATGAGTAATAATAATGAGCTATTGGCTGAAATCCAAGCACAGTATTCACGTGAGACCCAAATCATTGGGGAGGACAAGCAGCAGTTTCTGCTGGTTGAGCCGGAATATCTGCTTAAGATACTCGGGATTCTCAAGAATTATGAGGCGTATCAATTTGATATGCTGCGGAATTTGACAGCGGTGGATTATTTGGAATACATGGAAATGGTTTATCATTTATATTCCTTGCCGCTTCGTCACTCGATTACAATAAAAGCCCGCTGTGCGGCAGAGAATTCGCAAATGCCTTCTGTGACGTCGATTTGGCCCTCAGCCAATTTTCAGGAGCGGGAGGTCTATGATTTATTAGGGATAACATTTACCGGGCATCCGGATTTGCGGCGTATTTTAATGCCGGCTGAGTTTACTGAACATCCTTTGCGTAAATCGTTTAAGGCGGGTGCTGGGCAGCTGCCAGGGGGCGGAGGTAATCATTCATGTTAAAGACAGAAACGTATACTTTAAATATGGGGCCGCAGCATCCTAGTACGCATGGTGTGTTACAGGTCGTGCTGGAACTAGATGGTGAGCAGGTAGTTGAAGCTATACCCCATATGGGATATTTACATCGCGGCATTGAAAAACTGGCTGAAAGTCGTACGTATGTCCAGTTTATTCCTTATACGGATCGCTTGGATTATGTTTCATCAATGGGAAATAATTTAGGGTATTGTCAGACAGTTGAAAAACTGATGGGGATTGAGATTCCCGAACGGGCTGAATATTTGCGGATTATTATGGTTGAGCTTAATAGGATTGCCAGTCATCTGATTTTTATGGGTTCATTGGCGATTGATCTCGGTGCTTCTACAGGTATGATGTTTGGGTTTCGTGATCGTGAACGTATTTTAGATTTGTTTGATATGGCCTGCGGCGCGAGGATGACTTATAGTTATATCCGGTTTGGCGGTGTGTCAGCTGATCTGCCACCTGAATTCATTCCTGCGCTGCAATGTTTCTTAGCGGATTTTCCTGCGATGTTGGAAGAAAATCACGGCTTGTTAACAGGCAATGAGATTTTATATAACCGGTTAAAAAACAATGCAATTATTAGCGGTGAGAAAGCCATGAAGTTTGGTCTGACAGGTCCTTCGCTACGGGCTTCGGGGATTGATTATGATCTGCGGAAGGTTGAGCCTTACGGTATTTATGACCGATTTGATTTTAGTGTTCCGCTAGGACAAACTGGTGACAGCTGGGATCGTTATCTTGTCAGGATGGAAGAAATGCGGCAAAGTGCGAGTATTATTGCCCAGGCGGTAGAGCAATTGCCAGAGGGGCCGGTTATGGCAAAGGTTCCGAAGGTATTGAAACCACCAGTTGGTGATGTTTACCATTCTATTGAAAATCCCCGCGGCGAGTTAGGCTATTATATTGTTAGTGATGGCTCACCGAAACCCTATCGCATCCATGTGCGCCGCCCCTCCTTTATTAATCTCCAGGCGTTGAATGAAACTTGTCAGGGCTTGCTGATTGCTGACGTTGTCGCTGTGTTGGCTACGTTAGATTCACTGATGGGGGAAGTGGATTGCTAATTTTTACAAAGGGGAGTCGTAAAGTATGCAAGAGGTAACAGGGTTGTATGTTATTGCAGAAATGCTGCGCGATATTTTAGGTCACTATTTGCCAGCGCAGTATGTAGATATCAGTATGAGCCTTATTAATATTGGTGTAATTTTTGGGATTATTTCGATGACGGCAGTTGTCTTGGTATATGGCGAGCGTAAAGTCAGTGCCTTTATGCAAAGTCGGTCAGGCCCGAATCGTGTCGGCCCCTATGGGCTACTGCAGACCATCGCTGATATGTTTAAGTTGATGTCGAAAGAGGATATTATGCCTGCCGGTGCTGACAAATGGATGTGGATTCTAGCGCCTATGATACTGTTTATCCCGGCGGCCGCTGCCTATGCTGTTTTTCCGTTTGATAATCAGGCTGTTTTTGCTGATTTGAATATTGGTATTTTCTATTTTATAGCGGTGTCTTCACAGGCTGTTTTACCTTTTTTGATGGCTGGTTGGGCCTCTAATAATAAGTATGCCTTGATCGGTGGTATGCGGACTGTAGCTCAAATGTTAAGTTATGAGGTTCCTATGGTGCTTTCTATCCTGGGAGTCGTTATGATGGTGGGTTCGATGCGGATGAGTGATATTGTCGCAGCACAGCAGAATGTTTGGTTTATTGTGTTACAGCCAATTGCCTTTGTTGTTTATGTTATTACAGCAACAGCTGAAATTAATCGGGCGCCGTTTGATTTAGTCGAGGGTGAGTCGGAAATAGTAGCAGGCCCTTTTACTGAATATACCGGCATGCGCTTTGCCCTATTCTTCTTAGCCGAGTATGCCAATTTATTCGCGGTTTCGGCAATTGCGACCACCCTCTTTTTGGGTGGATGGCACGGCCCATGGTTGCCGGGTTGGGTGTGGTTTTTCCTTAAGGTCGCTGGAATGGTTTTTCTTTTCATGTGGTTTCGTTGGACGTTTCCCCGGTTGCGGATTGATCAGCTTATGGCGCTTGGCTGGAAGGTATTGCTGCCCCTGGCGTTGGTCAATGTTGTGATTACCGGTGTCGGTATGTATATTTATCAGCTTTTGAGTTAGGAGGGATAAGTTATGAGGGGTAAAGGACTATTAAAAGGAATGAGTCTTACCTTAAAAGCGTTTTTTAGCAAGAAGGGAACTGTACAATATCCTGAAGCAAAATTACCTATGTCACCGCGTTTTCGCGGCGGCGAGCTTGAGTTGGATCATAAAAAGTGCATTGCATGCGGACTGTGTGCAATGGCTTGCCCAAATCATGTGATTGAGTTGACGACTGCTGTGAATGAAGATAAGAAGAAGTACTTAACATCGTATGTCTATCATTCTGGCTTATGTTTGTATTGTAATTTTTGCACCGAGGCATGTCCAACAAAGGCAATTTGTTGGGATAAAAATTATGAAAATGCCCGATACTTTCGCGAAGATTTAGACGTTGACTGTTTATCCATTTCACAGCAAAAATCAGTAACGGCCGCAGAGGAATCGTTCGGCACAGGTAAGCCTGAAATGGATGAGCAAGAGAAAACCCGACAAGGGAGGGCTGCTGGATGAATGAATGGGCTTATACTGCCGCATTTTTCATATTTGCAGCCGTGACTGTGGCATCCGCAGTGGGCGTTGTGACAAAAAACGACCTTGTGCATAGCTCACTGCTGTTGGCGTTATGCTTTGTTGGCGTAAGCGGCTTGTATGTGCTTTTGCAGGCTGATTTTCTGGCAGCAGTCCAACTTCTTGTTTATAATGGGGCCATTGCGATTGTTTTTGTTCTTGGGACGATGCTGACGCGACGGAGTATTCGGCATGGCACTAATCATTCGGAGGCGGATGCTCCATCTCGCTTGATTGGACTGATAAGTGGCTTGTTTGTTGCGGTTACTCTGGGCGTCATCGCTACTACACCTTGGAATTATTCCAGCGCGGGTGCTGTTCAAGATACTCCCGCAGTCCTTGGCCGGTTAATTCTAACCGATTATATGATTGCCATGGAAGTGGCAGCAGTCCTCTTACTGGCAGCGATGATTGGTGCGATTGTTCTTGCAAAAGGAGTGGATGAAGAATGATTGGATTGGCTCATTTTTTAACAGTTGCCGCTATGGTGTTTGCAATCGGATTGTATGGACTATTAACTAAGCGGACTGTCGTAGGTATTTTAATGAGTATTGAGTTGATGCTGAATGCTGTAAATATTAATTTAATTGCCTTTTCGCGATTCATTACACCAGATGTTTTAACAGGACAAGTCTTTGTTATATTTACGATTGCGGTAGCGGCCGCTGAAGTTGCGATAGGATTGGCAATGGTTTTTAGAGTATATCGTGATCGTAACACAGTACATGCGGCAAGACTTAATGAGATGCGCTGGTAAGATTGCATGAGAGAGTAGGTGGAAAAAATTGTTTAGCCAATATGCATTGCATCATGCCTGGCTGATCCCATTATTGCCAGTCATAGCTTTTATAATAGTAGGGCTTTTCTTGCGGCGTATTCCTGTATTATCGGCGGCTGTATCTGTTTGCATGAGCCTGCTCAGTTTTGTACTGGCATTGGGAGTAGGCTATGGAGTGATCGATCAGCTGATTACAGTCGATAACCCCTTAATTCAGCGAATGCCTTGGCTTGTTATACCAGGGCTGACGATTGATATGGGGGTATATATTGATCCGCTGTCGGCGGTGATGTTAATCGTTGTTACCCTGGTATCTTTGATGGTGCAAATTTATTCGATTGGATACATGCGAGGCGATGCGGGATTTGGACGCTTTTTTGCGTACTTATCATTGTTTTCCGCTACCATGTTAGGCTTAGTCATTGCGGTTAATTTCGTCCAACTGTATGTTTTTTGGGAATTAGTTGGCTTGTGTTCTTACCTGTTGATTGGCTATTATTTCCATAAGGTTTCCGCACGGGAAGCTGCTAAGAAAGCGTTTATTACTACCCGTATTGGTGATTTCGGTTTGCTTATCGGTATCGTGCTGTTACAAATCTTATTTGGCACATTGGATTTTCAACACTTAGGCGTGTCTGTGCCTGCGTATGTTGCGCAGCAGGGTACAGGACTGCTTACAGTTGTGGCTCTGCTCATATTTCTTGGTCCAATTGGTAAATCCGGGCAGTTTCCGCTCCACGTTTGGCTTCCTGATGCGATGGAGGGGCCGACACCGGTATCGGCATTGATTCATGCCGCTACCATGGTTGTCGCGGGGGTGTATTTGGTAGCGCGGGCCTTCTTCTTATTTAGTGTTTTGCCTAATGCGATGGAGGTAATAGCCTGGATTGGGGCGTTCACAGCTTGTTTTGCCGCAAGTATTGCGTTTACCCAGCGGGATATTAAGCGGATTTTAGCTTATTCGACAATCAGCCAATTAGGTTATATGATGCTGGCGCTTGGTGTTGGAAGTGTTACGGCTTCGATGTTTCATCTTACGACTCATGCCTTTTTTAAAGCATTGATGTTCTTGGCTGCCGGTGCAGTATTGCATGGTTTACCGGATAAAAATGATATTTTTGCCATGGGTGGTTTACGGCATAAAATGCCGGTTACCTTTGCCGCCATGACAATTGGTGTTCTTGCTATATCCGGCATTCCGCCGTTTGCCGGCTTCTTTTCCAAGGATGAGATTTTACTGGCGGCTTCACAGGTCAGTATGCCGTTGTATGTTATCGCTGTATTGACATCTTTTATGACGGCTTTTTACATGACAAGATTGCTGGTTGTCGTCTTTTGCGGACCGGAGAAACCTGATAATCATCCGCATGAAGCACCTGTATCTATGCGGATTCCTTTGGTCGTGCTGGGTATTCTTGCGATAATTGGCGGATATATACCTTATGCCTATCATTTCGGCGACTGGGTGCGATTTGGTCCGGCTTTACACATGGGACTGAATTGGACGATTGCCGGAACGTCGACTGTATTGTCAGTAGCGGCCATGGCGCTGGCTTGGTTTATCTACGGTTCTGGCAAGGCTACATCTGATAAGCTAGCGAGGCGTTTTAGCGCCTTATACAACCTAAGTTATCACAAATATTATATTGATGAGTTGTACTTGTGGTTGAATCATACGTTTGTTGATGGCTTCGGCAAGCTTTTATATTGGATTGAAATTTATGTTATCGAAGGTATTGTGAATGGGCTGGCTCATTTATCGCTGCAATTAGGCGACTGGCTGCGCCGCAAGCAAACAGGAAATATGCAGCGGTATGGCTACATCATGTTTGGAGCGGCATTGCTGATTGTGGCAGGGTTGCTTCTGCTCAATCCGTTATTCAAAGGCGTCTTATGTGGAGGTGGTTACTAAGATGGCTAACTTTCCGTTATTAACAGCGATTTTATTGACGCCTATTTGTGGGATTCTCGTCTTGTTTTTCCTTCCGCGTGAGGCGAATAAGATGATGAAAATGATTGCAGCGGTTACCATGGCCGTTGCTCTCGGCTTAACAGTATATGCCTATTGGGCTTATGATGTTGCCTTAGCAGGTATGCAATTTACTGAGGATATTCCTTGGGTCGCAGACTTAGGCGTACACTATGCGTTAGGTGTGGATGGTATTTCTTTACCGTTGCTTCTCTTAACGATGTTGGTTGGATTTTCGACTGTCTTTGTTTCTTGGAACGTGAATGAGCGTCCTAAAGAATTTTTTATTCAATTACTGGTCTTAGTGGTTGGGGCTGCCGGAACGTTTGTTACCCAGGATTTACTTATTTTTTTACTATTCTATGAATTATGGGTAATCCCGACGTATATTATGACTGTTGTGTGGGGTTCCGATAAACGCGTGACGAAAGAATATGCTGGGATGAAGTTAACGATTTACTTGTTAATCGGTTCAGCTTTTTTACTGGCGGGAGTTGTTGCGTTATATCTTAACGCATATCCGGCCGGGTTGCGGACCTTTAGCATGGAAGCGCTGGCTCAGGCTCATGCGCTGGGCAATTTATCAGAGCATGTTCAAATCGTTGTCTTTTTCCTTTTGTTGATCGGCTTTGGCTCTACGTTGTCGATGTGGCCGCTTTACAGTTGGGCGCCGGATGGGTATGCAGCGGCACCCACGGGGGTATCGATGCTGCATGCCGGTGTATTAAAGAAGGTGGGCGGCTACGGTTTGATCCGGGTAGGGTTATTGGTCTTACCGTTAGGGGCTAAATTTTGGGCACCTTTTATTGCGCTTGTAGCGGTAGTCAATATTCTGTATGCAGCGTTTATTACGTTAGTGCAAAAAGATTTAAAATATCTTGTCGGGTATTCGTCCATCTCCCATATGGGCTATGTATTGATCGGTTTTGCGGCCTTAAATGTCATCAGCATTGATGGCGCTGTTGCGAATATGTTTGCGCATGGCGTCATGTGTGCGTTGTTTTTTGCTCTGATTGGTCAGGTTTATGACAAAACGCAGACACGCCATATTCCTGATTTAGGCGGCTTAGCTCATCAAATGCCGCGCGTGGCGACAGGACTTATGATCGCGGGGATGAGCTCATTGGGATTGCCGGGGTTAGTTGGATTCATTCCCGAGTTTACGATCTTTGTGGGGGCTTTTAAAGAATATCCTTTCTATACTTTACTGGCGATTTCGGGGATTGTTTTCACAGCTCTTTATATATTACGGGTGCTGGCCAATGTCTTGTTCGGGCCGCGGCGTGAAGAATTTGACGCTTGCCGTGATGTATCTGGAGTCGAGTTGATACCGCTTGTCGTACTGGGGACTGTGTTAGTCGTATTTGGTGTTTTCCCGCAATTGTTGATGGGGATGGTTAACAGCGGTGTAGAGCCGCTCATGCCGCTTCTGAATCAGTTGCACGCGGCACCGACTTTGCTGGGAGGTGTTTTCCAATGAACATTGCACTCTTAACCAGTGAAATCGCAGTTCTCGTACTCGGTTTGCTGATTATCATCTTTGACGTATTGATACCACGTCAAGAAACGCATCGCAGTTTGGGCTATATAGCAGCTTGTGGTGTTCTTGCGATTCTAGTGCATAGTATGACGCAATATGGCGCAGCAGCCACAGTCTATCAGGGCCTTTTTGTAGTCGATAACCTTGCTTTGTTTTTTAAACAGCTATTTTTGGCGGCGACTTTTTTGACACTGTTGTTTTCTGTTGAGTATGTTGAAAAATGGATCCAGAATAGTGGCGAGTTCTACGCGTTATTGTTGTTTGCCTTACTGGGTATGATGGTGATGGCTTCAGCCAATGACTTAATAACAATGTTTATTGGAATGGAACTGATGGCAATTGTCTTTTATGCGCTGGTTGGATTTGAGCTGCGCAGCAAAAAGTCAAGTGAAGCTGGGATGAAGTATTTAATGCTTGGCGCGGCTTCGAGTGCCATCATGCTGTATGGCATGAGCTGGGTTTATGGCTTTACCGGCAGTCTAGTTCTGAGTCAGATTGCCGTTAAGGCGACTGCCAGTCCGGCTATGCTGCTGGGCATGGGTCTTATGTTAGCTGGGCTTTGCTTTAAATTGTCGATAGTGCCTTTTCATATGTGGGCTCCCGATGTTTATGAAGGTGCGCCTACTCCCATTACTGCCATGTTGGCAATGGGCTCTAAAGCGGCTGCTTTTGCAGTTCTAATTCGTGTGTTTTTGATCGCTTTTTCTGATCTGCAAGAGTATTGGGCAACGATTGTCAGTTTGTTAGCTGCGGCCAGTATGATTGTTGGGATTGTAGTCGCAATCTGGCAGACGAATATTAAGCGAATGCTAGCGTATTCTTCAATTGCCCAGGCTGGTTATATTTTGTCCGGATTATTGGCTGGGAATGTAGCTGGAGTCAAGGGGATGCTGTTTTACGCTGTGCTTTATATGTTCGCTACTGCCGGAGCATTTGCGGTATCGACGGCTGTTAAGAACCATAATGGTTCCGATGAGATTGAGGGCTTTTCCGGATTGGCACAAAAATCACCGCTATTGGCGGTGGTTATGACAATATCTTTACTATCCATGGCTGGGCTTCCTCCAATGGCCGGTTTTGTCGGAAAGCTATATCTATTTACGGCCATCGCTGACAAAGGATACTTGTGGCTGGTTATACTTGGATTTGTCATGTCGATGATTTCAGTGTACTACTATATGCTTGTTGTTAAAACGATGTATAGTAAAGCAAGGGATCAGCAAGAGTTTGTTGTTCGTGGATCATTACAGGTTGTTGCGGTGATTAGCTTGCTGGCTAGCTTGTTTATAGGCATATACCCAGGACCGTTGGCCAAGTTGGCGAATTTTGCTGCCCAGGCATTGTGGTAAAAGAGCGGTCAATTTAAAAAACCATTTAGACAAAAAGCTTCACGGTTTTGGCCGTGAAGCTTTTCGATGTTCAGTGTGTATTATTATCAAGGGCTATAGTTCTTTCGAGTCGAAGGGGAGTCGCTCTAGCTTGTAAAGTACAGGATGAAGCCCGTCCGCACAGCATACGATTTCGAACCCTTTTTGTTTAATCCAAGGATAATCATGACCAAGGGATAGAAAAACAACTTTATCCTGAACAGCCACCCAAGCCCATGAACAGAATCCATCGGGCTTTACAACATTCTTACAAATATATTCGTGGCCTTCCTTATATTTGGCACATTGGGTGTGAACACCGTCAGCAGCATATTCTTTGTGAATATCAGGGACTTCGAGTTTTTTTAATACGGTAATTTTTATATCATGATATTTGGCAGCCATAATAATCCCCCTTTAAAATAATTTGCAAATATCTCTATATTACTACGAAGCCGGAAATAAAGTGAGACTTGATTCAGATAAATTCATCTGAATCTTGGTAGCCGCTGCTTATGAAAAGGGCAGGTACACTGTTTAAAACAACAAGGTACCTGCCCTTAAATGTTAAGTTGCTAAATAACCGGTCCGAGCATATAAATATCCATCGAGTTAGTATAGCCGGAGATTTCTGCTTTTGTCATACCACCTGAGGCGATTGTTACTAACTCCTCTAGAATACGCCGTCCGGCGTCGGGAATGGTGTCGCCGCCGTCAATTACGGCACTTAGGTTCATATCGATGTGATCGCTCATCTTCTCAGCGGCCGTGCGGCTGCCGGTAATCTTAAGTACTGGTACGAATGGAAAGCCTTGCGGCGCACCTCGGCCTGTGGCAAAAGCGATAACATTGCAGCCCGCAGCGGCTAGACCGGTCAGTATTTCGGGTTCGCGTCCTGGTGAATCCATGACAACAAGTCCTCTTACCTGTGGACGTTCGCCATATTCATATACTGCCTGAATAGGCGCATTACCAGCCTTGGCAATGGCTCCTAGTGATTTTTCTTCGATAGTGGTAAGCCCGCCCTTGATGTTGCCGCCTGTCGGTTGTCCGCCGCGAATATCTTCACCAACCGCCATGGCCCGTGCCTCCATGCGTGTAACTAGGTTCAAGATGCCCTGGGCGACTTGTTCATTTGCAGCATGGCGAGCCAAAATATGTTCAGCTCCGATAAATTCAGTGACTTCACCAAGGATTGACGTCCCGCCAGCTTCAACCAATAAATCGGAAGCAACGCCAATCGCCGGATTTGGTACCAAGCCTGACGTCGTATCAGAACTGCCGCATTTCATTCCCAACATCAGTTCGCTGATGGGGAAGGGCTCCCTCTGCTGCAGTGAGGCGTCGCGGACCATGTCCTGAGCCATTAAAATTCCTTGTGCTGTGGTGCGGGCTGCTCCACCGACTTCTTGGACGGTGAGATGTTCGACACGTTTTCCGCTGGCTCGAATACCTTCAATCACTCCAGACAGATCGGTGCTCTCGCACCCCAGGCTGATAATGATGACTGAATGCAGATTAGGATTTCGTCCTAGTCCAACCAGTGCGTGGTTAACTCGGCCAATATCAAGCGGCGTTTGGCAACAGCCCTGGTGGTGCGTGAAGCGAACCGCACCCTGGACTTGGCTGGCAATTGCTTCTACTACTTCGTTGACACACACGACGGCAGACAAAATGCCAACATAGTTGCGTGTGCCGACTGTGCCGTCGGCGCGGCGATAACCCATAAACTCCATCATTGTTCCTCCTTGCCCAAGTCGCCGCGGCCACGCAGGCTTTCAATGTTCTGCACATGCGCATGGCGACCGGCTTCAATTTGCACTGTTGCCCGGCCAATGACCTCGCCATATTTCAGGATGTTTTCTCCGAGGCTGATGGTTCGTATGGAGAATTTGTGTCCATAAGGAATGTTCTCTGCCAAGGTAAGCTGATTTAACTCGCGGCCTAGTCGAATAGTAGCTTGCTGACCCGTTTTTAACTCTTGCACCGCTGTTGCTACATTGTCATTAGTATGGAGTACAATTGCATCAATAGCCATATTATTCCTCCCTTTCGTTGCCTGGCCTAAGTCGGCATTATATTCTCATACTTCAATACTTGCGCAAAAAATCCTTTGTCAATATGCTCAAACAAATAATAAGACTACCAACCCTTTTGGGAAGGTAGTCTTATTATACTATTAAGTCTATTTCACTTGTATTCATGGTATGTTTAAAAACACCTCGGTTCATTAATACTACGCTGGATCTTCTTTTTCAAACTCAGTTGGCTGATGTTGGATAACTATTTGACGTCGTTGCTGGCGTTCATACTCAAAGATGTCACTCATTTCATAAAACCCGGTTTTACCGTTGATAAACTTAGCGGCCTTATAAGCACCTTCGGCAAAAGCAACTCGCGAAAAAGATTCATGTGAGATTTCAATTTTGTCGAATTCGCCGCAAATAAGAACTTTATGTTTGCCAACGATACCTCCTGCTCTCACAACATGTTCGGGGATTTCTTTTTCTTCCAGTAAGCCTGTTCTGATCTTATTGACAATCTTTTTGGCCGTTCCCGAGGGGCGGTCTTTTTTGTGTTTATGGTGCTCTTCGAATACTTCAAAGTCATAGTCGCCCATTAGCTCGGCGGCGATTTCAGCCATCAGCATCATAACATTGACACCATAGGTAATATTGGGGGCCATTACAATACCGATATTGCCTTTTTCGGCAAAGATTCGGAGCCTTTCTATCTCGGCCGGCTCATAATCGGTAACCGCTGTTACGACATTTACCCCACATTTTGCTAAGGTATGGATATTTTCCTTTAGAAAGGTGTGACCAGAAAAATCGATCAGGACATCAGGCTGCTTATGGAAAAGTTTGCGTTCCAGGTGGTCGATTGTTTCGACAGTAATCCCTGTAAGGTTACTGCCCAATATCTCGCCAATATCCTTATTGGCATTTGGACTACTTTGTCGACACAACACCATTGCAAGGGTATCCTGCTTTATCAAGTATTCGGCGACATTTTTTCCTGTCCTGCCCAATCCAATCAGCGCTGTTTTCATCTACCAACCTCCTAAAAAATTACTGACAACTCTATTTTACTTTATAGGTTGTTAGAGTGTCAATGGGAGTGCAAGTCCTTTTTGGTTTAGCAAAATAATAAAGTGCGTTTAATTTAGAATATATGACTACAAGGTAGTGATTATGTTATATTTAGTTTGTGCTAAAATAGAAAAGGAAAGGGGGCGAGGCAAATGGGTGGTGAGTTTAGACTGTGGTCACGGGATTTTGTTTTGCTTTGTCTTGCCAACTTCTTTTATTTCGGCAGTTTTTATTTCTTGTTGCCGACCTTACCGCAATATGTTGGTGTTTTAGGTGGTTCACCAAGCCAGGTTGGTATGGTGATGGGGTGGTTTACCCTTGCGGCGGTGGCCGCTCGGCCCTACTTCGGTAAGATGGTCGATAGGTATGGTCATAAACGGTTTATGTTGTTGGGCAGTGCTTTTTTTGTTGTGTTTTTTATTCTTTATAATTATATTGAGACACTGCCTTTTCTTTATGCAGCCCGAGCGGCGCACGGCTTTGCTCATGCCTGCTTTATGGCGGCATCGGCTGCCTATATTGCTGATATTGCCCCGCCGCAGCGTCGGGGTGAAGTAATCGGGATTTATGGAACTTCAAATATTGTGGCCATGGCGTTGTTTCCAGCCTGGGGAACTACCTTGATTAGCGCCACTGGGAATTTTAATTATCTTTTTAGTCTTGCTGCATTGGCAGCGGGAATTGCTTTGGTCGCAGTCGTTTTTCTTAAAGAAATTAATCATGGGTCCGGAAAGAGCTTTAGACCGGCCACTACGTTTGAACTTGTCAGGCGACGGGGTGTTATCGTACCGTCGCTAGCTTTGCTTGGTGGGGCAACGGCGTACGGCGCTGTTTTTACGTTTCTGCCGTTATTTGTGCCCCAGCGCGGAATTAAGGATTTCGGCATCTTCTTTACGGTTTATGCGATTAGCACGATTATGAGCCGGGTATTGGTCGGTAAGTTGTCAGATCGTATCGGCCGCCGGAAGCTCGTTATGCCGTTTATCGCGCTCGTGGTCATTGCAACTTTTTTATTGCCTGGTATTGACAGCCTGTTTAAGTTGGCTCTGATCGGCGGGCTGTTTGGTCTTGGCTTTGGTGCCTTTATGCCAACCCTGAATGCGTTGGTTGTTGATTATACGCCTCCGCGGGATCGGGGCAGCGCCTTAGGTTTCTTTACCTCATTTATGGATCTAGGGATTACGGCCGGTGCTGTTCTTTTAGGGGCGCTGGGTGAGCGATTTGGCTTTGAGATGATGTTTTATCTGGGGAGTGCTATTGCTTTGAGCGGCTTGATTGCGTTTGCCGTCTTTCTTGGGCCGAGCCCTGACCAGGGCAGCTAAGTCCCTGGATACGGTTCGACTAGGATCCAGGTGGAGTTAAAACTCCATCTGAATCAAGTCTCACTTTATCGAGTCGTTGTGGACTATGTGAAAGCAGGGATACACTCTATTGGCGCGAATTATAGTTACAGAAACAGTTCAGAGTGAAAGGTTGCGTATTATATGACGGGAGCAACAGGCAAAGGTTTGCGCAAACGAATTGCCATATTTATTACAATCGTTATCGTGGCAGTATTTATGCTGGCGGGACGCTTAGCCTGGATTCAATTTGTACAGGGGGAGCAGTTATCGGAAAAGGCCCGGGGACAGGTCCAGGACCAACGGGGGCTTTTGTCGCCGCGTGGAACAATTTTCGACCGTAATGGCCGGGAAATGGCCGTAAGCTTTCTGGCAAAGTCTTTGTACGTGGATCCGGAAGAGGCGAAAACGAACCAACGGGATTCTAGTGAAATTGCTAATCTCTTGGCTCCTGTTCTTACTATGGAGGCAAGTGAGATACAAAAAAAGCTTGTTGAAGACGGCCGGTTTGTTTGGATTAAACGAACGCTTGACCCCGACGTTTCAGATAAAATTGCCGCGATTATTAAGGATCACAGCCTAAAAGGGTTTGCTTTTATTGAGGAAAGCAAGCGTTATTATCCGAATGAAACATTAGCAGCTCAGGTATTGGGTTTTGTCGGGACAGACGATGTCGGGCTAGATGGTCTTGAGATGGCCCTGGACGGAACGATCAAGGGGAGTTTAGCTAAGCATGTTGTTGATACTGACAGTCGGGGCATTCCCATATTTCAGTCTGTTTTTACTTTTGCTCCGCCGAAACAAGGGAAAAATGTCTATTTAACCTTAGATGCCACCATTCAGTTTATTGTTGAGGACTGTTTGGACAAGGCTATGACCAGTACCCGGTCTGCAGGGGCAACCGTTATTGTCATGAATCCTCGTACAGGGGATGTTCTGGCGATGGCCAATAGGCCGACCTTTAATCCTAATAGTTTTTATAAATACAGTTCAGATAACTGGAGAAATCGTGCTGTAGCCAGTCTATATGAACCTGGTTCAACCTTCAAAAGTATTGTTGCGGCTGCGGCTTTGCAGGAAGGGCTTGTTCAGCCTAATGATAGATTTGTGGACACCGGTTATGTTGAGGTATCAGGCCGCCGAATAAAGAACTGGAGCGGGGATAGTTACGGCAGTGTTACTTTTATTGATGTTATGAAGAATTCAATTAATACCGGCTTTGTCCACTTAAGCATGCGCTTAGGTGCGACTCGCCTGACCAATTATACCCGGGCCTTTGGCTTTGGGGAGGCAACTAATATTGAATTACCGGGCGAGGGGTTAGGGATTTTGTTTAAGCCCGAAAATATGCGTGAATCTGACTTGGCGACAATGTCAATCGGGCAAAGTATTGCCGTGACCCCGCTGCAACTGGCAACGGCCATGGCCGCGATTGCCAATGACGGCGTATTGCTTAGGCCGCACATTATTAAGGAAATCCAGAACGAAGACGGTTCAATTTATAGCGCGTCTTCAACCCAGGTTGTACGACAAGTAATTAGTCTTGATACCTCTAGAACCCTGACTGAAATGCTAGAAAAGGTAGTCAGTGAGGGAGGCGCCAAGCGGGCAGCAGTTAAAGGCTACCGGATTGCTGGTAAGACGGGAACTGCTGAAAAACCACGTGAAGATGGCAGAGGCTATTATGCCGGTCGCTATATTGCCTCGTTCGTTGGTTTCGCGCCTGTTGAAAACCCACAAATTGTGGTGCTGGTCGTTCTCGATGACCCCAACGGTGCCTATTATGGGGGGGAAATTGCGGCTCCGGTAGCTGGTGAAATTTTTGCCAAGGTATTACGCTATCTTAATGTTCATCCCCTAGAAGCGCAGCCAATTCTTCCTAAGCCCACTTATAAAACGGCAGCACCAGTTGTTGCGCCGCCGACGAAACCTGTCCCGGCCGGTAAGGTCATTGTACCTGACTTGCGCGGTAAAACCTTGCGCCAGGCCGGAGAGCTTCTTTCCAAGGCCGGTCTGGGGATGATTCCCGAAGGATCGGGGATAGCAGCCAGTCAAAGTATTCAACCGAATACCGTTGTGGATGTAGCGAGCGAAGTTCGGGTATATTTTCAGGCTCGCTAGCAGATACTGGGAATGAAATAAATAAAGGCGGCATTTAGCCGCCTGAAACATTAAGGTTTGTTGTTGGCATCCATTTGGGCAGTCATTGTGCTGCCAGTGGTTGCATTTGTTGTTGTAGTGCCACCCATACCTGATTCATACTGCTCTATCATGCGGCGAACCATCTGGCCGCCTACACGACCGCAATCCGCAGAAGTCATTGTTGACCAACCGCTTTGGCGGACGGTTTCAGCAATGCCTAATTCGGAGGCCACTTCAAATTTCATGCGATCAAGAGCGTTTTCAGATTGTGGATTAACAGGTTTTCTGCTTCTAGCCATTCATAAATCACCTCCTTTTGATTGTAATAATATTATCAGCCAAACGCTATCGAACTATGCGTATGAGTTATGTAAAATAGTTCCAGATGCAAAGCCAAGGAAAGCGGAAAGTTGTAAATGGAAATTAAAAGGGAAAATCCAATAAAAAGAGAATGACTCTATATAATATGAAACTTATGGAAGTGAATTTATGCATGAAATGGCGCTTGCGCAAGGCATTTTAGATGTTGCACTGAAAACGGCCGCTCAGCATGGCGCTGTTAAAATTGGGCGAATTAAACTGCAAGTCGGTAAAATGACGCATGTAGAACCTGATTCGCTTTTGTTTTGTTTTGAGGCCTTGGCAGTCGGTTCGATTGCTGAGGGAGCCAATGTAGAGATTGAGATAAAACCGCTGATCGGATTGTGTCGTGACTGCGGCAAGGAATTTTCTGTGTCGGGTTACTATTTTATCTGCCCGGAGTGTCAATCAGCTTCAGTTGAGATTATTTCGGGTCGCGAACTTACTGTGGAACATTTGGAGGTAGAGTAATGGAAGTTAAGGTAATGACGGATATTCTGGATGCCAATGACCAGCTTGCCCACACTGTAAATCAAAAATTATCTTCACAGGGGATTTTCGTTCTTAATCTGCTTGGTTCACCTGGCTGTGGCAAGACCACCCTGCTGGAAAAAACAATTGCGGCGCTTAAAGCTGATATCAGGCTGGCCGTTATTGAGGGGGATTTATTTACAAGCAAAGATGCTGAGCGCATTGAGCGTCAGGGTGTACCTGTTATTCAGATTAATACTGCCGGTGGGTGTCATCTTGATGCAGGTATGATTAATAGTGTGATCAGTGGTTTAGATTTATCATCTTTGGATATGATCATCATTGAGAATGTTGGTAACCTGGTTTGTCCGGCGGAATTTGAAATCGGCGAAGATGCCAAAGCAACAGTACTAAGCGTTACTGAAGGGGAAGACAAGCCTTTAAAGTATCCACTGGTTTTTCGTAAGTCACAAGCTGTTTTAATCAACAAAATTGATTTGCTGCCTTATACAGATTTTGATTTAGATGCTGCGATGCACGATATTAAAGGAATTAATCCCGAAGCAACTCTGGTCACTGCTTCATGCCGCACCGGGCAGGGGCTTGATGAATGGTATCATTGGCTTAAAACACAAGTTAAAAAAAAGCAAAACAGGAGTAGTGAAAATGGCAGATGTAAACAGCCTAAAAGTACAAATTGAGGAGTTGCGCGAAAAGCTGCATCAACTTGTTATTGATAAAAAAGGTAATTTCGTTGATCACGAAGTCGCTCAATTGAGTGCTCAACTGGACGAGTTGATTGTTGCTTATGAAAAGGTGAAGTAAGTTTGTTACCGAACAATATTGCAGGCTAATTACAAAGGGGATTCAAACATGATTGCTTTAACTGGTGGAACAATTTTTACAATGTGCGGTCAATCACTTAAGGGCGGCACTATTCTGATTGATGATGGAAAAATAATAGCCGTAGGGGCAGGGATAAAGCTTCCTGACGACTGTAAACATATTGATGTTGCCGGCAAGGTTGTAACGCCAGGCCTTATTGATGCGCATACTCATCTCGGTGTTTACGCTGAATCTTTGGACTGGTCGGGCGAAGATGTCAATGAAATCAGTGATCCGGTTACACCGGCCCTTGATGTGATTGACGCCCTCAATCCGGCTGATGTCGGTCTGGCCGAAGCGGTAGGCGGTGGGATAACGACGGTCATGGTGGCGCCAGGTAGTGCTAATCCAATCGGCGGGCAGTGCATGATCATTAAAACCCGGCCGCGTTCCTGTGTTGAACAGATGATTGTCAAAAGGTACGCCGGGCTTAAAGTCGCATTTGGTGAAAACCCGCGCCGGGCCTATGGTGACAAGAAAAAAATGCCGGTAACTCGTATGGCGACAGCCGCTCTTATCAGAGAAACGCTGCAAAAAGGCCGAGAATATCTTGCGAAGGTTGATAGTAAAGATCACAAGTTCGATTATGCGATGGAAGCAATCGTCCGGGTATTACGGCGGGAAATGCCGATTCGCGCCCACGCTCATCGCGCTGATGATATTTCTACCGCTCTTAGGATCGCGACTGAATTTGATCTTGATATCATTATTGAACATGCGACCGAGGGGCATCTTATCGCTGATGTACTGGCTGAGCATCAGGCGCGTGTTGTATTGGGGCCGCTCATGATTACTAAGGCTAAATTAGAACTCAAAGAATCCTCATGGCGGGCACCAGCCCTTTTGGCCGAACATGGGGTGCTTTTTGCGCTTATGAGCGACCATCCTGTTGTACCGAGCAAGTTTCTGCCGGTCTATGCCGGGATTGCGGCGCGGTTTGGTCTGCCGGAAGAGGATGCCTTGAAGGCAATTACTATAAATGCCGCCAAGATATTAGGACTGCAAGATCGCATTGGCAGTATCGAGCCAGGCAAAGATGCCGATTTAGTTGTTTGGAGTGAGCACCCGCTGCTGCTGGCTGCCAAGCCGGAATGGGTGCTCATCGACGGCCAGATTGGGCAAGTCGATGCCGAACAAAGGGTTGCTGCCTGGAATGATTTTGGTCATAAGCCAGGTTTGCTAGGGGGAATAGAGCATGTTTGAACGTCCCGTATGGGCGGAAATAAATCTTGCCGCGATTGCTCATAACGTAAGGAGAATTAGACAATATATAAAACCATCAACCAAGATTTGTGCTGTTATTAAAGCAGATGCTTATGGACATGGTACTTCTGCGGTTGTTAGGACAGTGATGAACGCTGGAGCCGACTATTTGGGGGTTGCCATTTTAAATGAGGCCATCGATCTTAGGCGGGAAGGTTTTACAATCCCCATTCTTGTACTTGGGTATACCCCGCCGCGTCAGGCTGCTCAAATTGTTGATAATAATGTCACCCAGACAGTATTTAATTATGATGTTGCCGAGGCGATATCCAACGCAGCCGTGGCTGTTGGTCAGAAAGCCAAGATCCATCTAAAGATTGATACCGGTATGAACCGTATTGGGATTCGCCCTGAAGACGCCGGTGACTTTGCAGAAGCTGTTGCCAAGCTGCCGGGAATCGAGCTGGAAGGGGTTTATTCACACTTTGCTACTGCCGATAGTCAGGATAAAGCCTATGTACTGGAGCAGTTTGGTAGATTTAAAGAGGCTTTGGCGATGATTGAGGCAAAAGGGATACAAATTCCTATCAAGCACATTGCCAACAGTGCTGCGACGCTTGATCTGCCTGAGACTCATCTTGATATGGTGAGGCCGGGGATTATTATGTACGGCCTTTGGCCGTCTAATGAAGTAGATAAAAAACTTGATCTTAAGCCAGCAATGAAGTTTAAAGCCAAGGTGAGCTTGGTGAAAGATGTTCCTGCAAATGCTTCGGTAAGCTATGGCCAAAATTTTTATACCCAAAAAGCAAGTCGGATTGCCACCTTGCCGGTCGGTTACGCTGATGGCTGGCTGCGGCAATTGTCAGGTAAAGCCAGTGTGCTGATTCGCGGTCAACGAGCGCCAGTGGTTGGCAGTGTTTGTATGGATCAATGCATGGTTGATGTAACCAATATTCCTGGAGTGAGTCAGGGGGATGTTGCGTTACTATTTGGCGGAGCTGAATTACCGGCTGAGGAGATTGCTGATAAGCTTGGCACAATCAACTATGAGGTTATCTGCCTTGTGGGTAAACGCGTACCGCGGCATTATGTTTCGGAATTATAGGTCAAATCGAATAGCAGAAGTAGGGGGCCGCCGCACTATTTCTAGTGTGACAGTCCCCTTCCTTTGTATAACCATATAATGCATATTTGTCTTATTAGCATAGGAGAAACTTTATGTATGTCGAAGTATAGTAGCAGATAGAGCCTTAAATCGCAGATTCGGGGCGTAAATAACTAGGTGGAGGGTATAGATTGAGTACACAAGACTGGGAAACTTTCAAACAGAAGTTTAATTCTAAATCCAATATTAATCTTAATGATTATAAACCTACCCAGATGCAGCGCCGAATTGGGAATTTCATGAATCGCCAAGGGGCTGGCGGCTACCTGGAGTTTTTCAATATGCTCAATACTAATCCTAAGCTGTATAAAGAATTCGTTGATTACCTAACGATTAATGTGACTGAATTTTTTCGCACACCTGAGAAATTTGCCGAACTGGAAACAAAAGTGCTGCCTGATCTTCTAGCTAAAAATGCAAGACTTAATATTTGGAGTGCCGGCTGCTCGATTGGAGCAGAGCCGTATTCTCTGGCCATGATTCTAAAAGATATGACACCTGGAACAAAGCATCGGATTTTGGCGACCGACCTTGACGTCGAGATGCTGGAAAAAGCGCGTAAGGCAGTTTATACGACAACCGAATATAAAAATATTTCTAATGCCAGACAGTCAAAATATTTTAAACTCGAAGGAACTAACTATTCTGTCAGCAATGATATTAAGGGACTGGTGGAGTTTAAAAAACATAATTTGCTCTTAGATGCCTTTGAAACAGGCTTTGACCTCATCCTGTGTCGCAATGTTGTCATTTACTTTACCGAAGAAGCAAAAGATGCGTTGTATCGCCGGTTTCTGGCAGCACTCAAACCGGGTGGCGTCTTGTTTGTCGGCGGCACTGAGGCTATTTTAAACTTTCGCGATATTGGATTTGAGCATTATCTACCATTCTTTTATCGAAAACCGAGGTAATAGGAGGTGCTTTCGTTACAGCACGCCCCAACCTGACAACCAGCGGAAGGTTTCAAGCAGGTGCGAGAAAAAAATCCGCGTGGCTGTTTTTTCGGGGACTTCTTGACCGGCAATAAGGTCAACCGATTTTACGGCCTTCTCACGAACAAAGAATACAATTTCACCAATTTTTTGCCCCTTATAAACAGGGGCTTTTATTTTTTCCGGTAAATCGACTTCGACTGTGACATACTGAAAATCATCGGTTGGGACGACAAGGGCAGCTGGACTGGCCACAATGGCATCAAGGGTCGGTTGGGTACCTTTCTCAACAGCAAGTGGGGCTAGTACAGCATCTTGCTCAGCGTATTCATACAGATCGAAGTTATCAAAGCCGTATTTCAACAGTTTCATTGAGTCGTACCAGCGGGAGTGGTCGTGGAGGACGACGGCGATCAGTTTCTGGCTGCCGAGGGTGGCGCTCGAGACCAAACAGGGTCCGGCCTCCCCAGTTGTGCCTGTTTTAACGCCATCGGCCTCTTCGAGCATCCATAACAGTTTATTGGTATTGCGTAAATTTCGGTCGCGGCTGTGGCCTTTGTGATCCAGCCATTCTATGGTCGTTTCTCTGGTGTTAACGATATCGGCAAATTCCTTATTGGTCAGGGCATAACGGGCCATCCAGGCCAAGTCAAAAGCTGTTGAAAAATGGCCGGGAGCATTAAGCCCGTTGGGGTTGCGAAAATGACTGTTATAGGCACCCAATTGCTGCGCCGTATGATTCATCAGCAGGACGAAATTATCGACCGATCCGGCCAAGTGTTCGGCAATGGCTACCGCCGCATCATTACCCGAGCGAAGCATAAGACCGGTAACTAATTCGCGTAAGGGGATTTTCTGATTTGCGTACAGCTGGAGAGAAGAACCGCCTGTTCCGGCGGCGCGGGCACTGACAGTGACCACCTCGTCTAACCGGCCGCTTTCGATGGCAATAATGGCAGTCAGAATTTTAGTCGTGCTGGCTGGAGCGCAGCGCAGACTGCCTTGCTTATCATAGATGATTTGCCCTGTTTTGGCGTCCAGCAGAATTGCAGTCTTGGCGCTTATTTGCGGCGGGCTGGCAGCAGCTGCGTGTTGGCAAACCAGTCCCAAACAGACAAAAAAAATGATAATGACAAGTTTTGTTTTACCAAGCATTCCAACTATCCTCCTCTGATAAGCAACGCTAAGGGCAGAAGTAAGCAATTAGTAAATTTATATTGCCTGATGTGTCGAATGATGCTTTATCTTTCCGAATATATATAGATATAGTTTGATACAAGTCTCATTTTTTCGCTTGTCAAATATGGAGGAGGGATGGTATGCGAATCCGTCGGCTTAGCCACTTCGGAATTGCGTTTAGTTTGATTTTTACCGTGCTCATCATGGCTGAGGCCTATCTTGGCAATGATGGTTTAATTAAAAGCGTGCCGACAACTCACAAGGTAATTTCCCTTACCTTTGATGACGGACCGCACCCAGATTCGACGCCTAAGCTGCTGGCGATATTGCGGGAAAAGGACGTTAAGGCGACAATGTTTGTACTGGGTCAGAGTGTTGATGAGAATCCAGCATTATTTGCCCAAATGGTGGCTGATGGTCATGAAATCGGTTCACATGCTTACAATCACATTTTCATCTCTAAGCTAAATGCCAAGGAGCGGGCTGAGCAATTTGAAAAAGCAGAACGGTCCATCATGATCGCGGCACCGAAGCCGGTACTGTTTCGCCCGCCGGGCGGGGGATACAATGATGGAGTTGTTCAGGACGCTTTGCGCCGGGGTTATCGGACGGTGCTGTGGTCGATTGACACGCGTGACTGGAGTCGGCCCGGTGTAAATCAAATTGTAAATCATGTCATGAAAAAAATTAAGCCGGGCAGCATTGTGTTGATGCACGATGGACAGTATGATCTTCAGACAGCTGCCGCAGTTGGGGTTATTATAGATCGTATACGGGCTGAAGGCTATACCTTGGTGACGGTCGGGGAACTGCTGCAATATTATGAAGAACGAGAGTGAGCATTAGTGCGGCGTAGTCATCGGGTAAATTTTTAATATCGAAAAATATGGATAATTCAGGCAGGAGTTTAATGAATCGTCCTATAATACTAGAAGAAGGATTTATATTGGATAGAAGGAGTGGTCATGTGTGATTAAACAGGCGCCGTTGGTTATGATTCCGGGTCCGACTCCTGTAGCCGAACCCATTAGACAGGCGATGGCCGTACAGACATACGGACATACTTTTGGAAAGTTTGTAAAAATATATAAGGATTGCCTAGCCGGATTAAAGCAAATCTTCCAGGCCGATCATATGATTGTCATCGGCGGAGCCGGTACGTTGTCGATGGAAATGGGCCTTGTCAACACTGTTCGTCCGGGTGAGGATCTGCTGGTTGTTACCCATGGCGTTTTTGGTGACCGATTTGTTCCAATGGCTAAGGCCTTGGGCATCAATGTCGATGTACTTAATTGTCCGGATGGTGAAAGAGTGCCACTGGCTCAAATTGAAGAAAAATTGGCTGCAAAAAAATATGCGGCTATGACGCTGACTCATGTTGATACTTCATCAGGCGTTATGTCTCAGCCTAAGGAAGTCGGTGAATTGGCGAAAAAGTATGGCGTGTTGTTTATTCTTGACGGTGTATGCGCCAGTGCCGGTATCGCTGAGCCAATGAAAGACTATGGTATTGATATGATTGTTACCACTTGTCAAAAAGCTTTTGGAACACCGCCGGGGCTTACTATGCTGGCGTTGAGTGATAAAGTAGTAGCGCGTCGCGAAGAATTGGGCACTGTGGCTGGCTACTATACTGACATTAAAAATTGGTTGCCGATCATGGATAACCCGTCAAATTATTTCTCGACCCCACCGGTAAATCATATTGTGGCTCTTAATGAATCAGTTAAAATGATTCTTGAAGAAGGCTTGGAAGCCCGCTATGCCCGCCATGATCTTATCGGGCGCAGTGTTCGCGCCGGTTTGGCTGCCATTGGTCTTGAGCCTGTTACTAAACCCGCAGCGCTAGCGCCGACTCTTTCAGTTGTTAAATATCCTGCAGGGATTGACGATGTTGCATTCAGAGCCAAGATGGAAGAATTCGGCTTAGTTGTTGCTGGTGGCGTAGGTTCTCTTAAAGGCAAGATTTTCCGCATTGGCCATATGGGGAATATCTGCTTTGCTGAAGTAGTAGTAACCTTGAATGCTGTAGAGCGAGCGTTGATCAGTCTTGGCTACGAAGTTCAGCCAGGTGCTGCCGTTGGTGCCGCCTCGGCCGAATGGTATAAATAAAGAGATATCAACAAATACGATAAATACAATAAAAAATCAGCTAGCTTTATTGACTAGCTGATTTTTCGTTCGACTAGAAAGTACAACTATGATTCGATTTTCCTTAAATTTTATATGGTTTTAGGCTTTTCCAATGTGATTCAATAAGCTGGTCATAGCGCATGATTGTAGCTGTCCGTTCGTTGCGCAAAGCCTGGATGGAGCTCAAAGTGTCTTGGCTAAAGGTATATATTTCGTTTTTGGGTACTGTCAGCGGTTTGGCATATTCCTTTAATTTGGTCGCAACTTTAGCATTGACCTTTCCTTCCTTGATAAATACAGCTGGCTCTAAAAGATCAGAGCCGGCATAACGGTGAATGAGACAATTAGGCTGAAGACGGTCAATTACATTTTTGGTTTCTCCATCTAAAACAATCCCGGTGCCGCAACTAGGGCAGGTTTCGAGGTCGATGGCCAGCCAAGTGTGGCAATTAGTGCAAACTACTCCGTCCATATATGTCACCTCCAGAGTTAGTTTTTACTATTTGAAGAAATTGATGTGTCATAGACTAACCATATACTGGTATAATAATAACAGCGGAGGTGATGCTATGAAGGCGCAGTATCAAGGCCCTAGTCTTCGGGGGTTTTCTTGGTTTTGGCTGCTTCATTTTAGCTTTCATTTAATAATGGCTTTTGTTGCCTTTGGGGCCGGGCTTTTTATTATTGGGACAGAAGGAGAGATTTTACCAGGAATAGCCTTATGGGGTGCTGCGTTATTTGCTTTTAGCAATGGCATTGCTGGCTTTCGCCAATTATTTGCTTCAAAAAAACGGAAAAACTATTTAAATGATAATTAATAGGCCTGTTAACGACAACATTTAATCCGAGTTGACTGACGATACTAATAACAAGAAACTGCAGTAGGAAGGAGTTTTTACATGCTGTTTGATACTCATATGCATACCACCTTCTCGACAGATTCAACAATGAAAATAGAAGACGCGATTCGTAAAGGACAGGAGCAGAGTATCGGCATTATCATCACTGAACATATGGATTTAGGTTATCCTGATTCCAATGCCTTTCAGTTTGATGTCGATGAATATCTGACAACGTATAGTAAATTTCGCCGTGATGATGTATTGCTGGGGATTGAAATCGGTATGCGGAATGATTGCCTCCAGGATAATCGCGACTTGGTTCGGCAGGTCGAGGTTGACTTTGTGATCGGGTCTATTCATGTAATTGACAATATTGATATTTATCATGAATCATTTTATTGCAGCCATACCAAGCAATATGTTTACAGTCGTTATTTTGAGGCCATGCTGGAGTGCATGAAATGCTATGATTTTATTGACAGTCTGGGCCATATTGACTATATAGCCCGGTATGCCCGGTTTAGTGATCCGGAGATTTATTATGATGAGTTCGCTGAAGCTATTGATGCCGTTCTCAAGATTGTTGTTGAGCAGGAGAAAGCACTTGAAATTAATACGCGGCGGATTACTGATCAGAAGTCGATAGATCTTCTTATGCCGATTTATAAACGCTTTGCTGAACTAGGCGGCAAGTTAGTTACCGTCGGATCTGATGCACACAAGCCGGCTGATATCGGCCGGGGCTTAGCAGACGGTATGGCTTTAGCAGCAGCCTGCGGGCTCAAGGCAGTGTATTTTAAAGAAAGACAAGCCTATTATGTGAAATAGAAAGTTAACCTCTCCCGTTTAAAACGGTGGAGGTTTTTTAATTTCCTCAGTAGATTCGTAACTCAGATTGATGGTTCTGAATAAAATGAAGTGAGGCTTTTACCATGATAGGAATAGGTAGGAGACTTGGGAAGCAGTAGAGAGGAGATGAACTTATGGCAGGATTAGTAAGAGGCCAGTTTATTTCATTAGGTGAGTTGCGCGATCGGGCCCTGACTGATCGTGATGAATTATGGCAAACAGCTCGGTCGGTCGATAGGGAAGCCAAGCTTTACTTGCATTGGACAGCTGGTCGTTATGGCCAGTTCTATGATGATTATCACATCAATATTGATGCCGATGGCAGCGTGTATATCACGGCAGATAATTTGGCTGAGATTAAAGCCCATACGTGGCGGCGCAATACTGGGGCTATCGGAATCGCGCTGGCGTGCTGTGCTGGGGCAACTTCAAACAGCCTTGGTGATGAGCCGCCTACTGATATACAGATTGAATGTCTGGCTCAAGTTGTGGCAGTGCTTTGCACTTGTATGGATATTCCGCTTAATGGGGCTCATGTTATGACCCATGCCGAGGCTGCTAATCTTGATGATTATGGGCCTGATACCACCTGGGAACGCTGGGATCTGTGGTTTCTGAAAGACGGTGATCAGCCTGGTAGCGGCGGAGATATAATCAGAGGGAAAGCGAGCTGGTATCGTGATGGGGAATTAAACGAGTCGCGAGTTAAGGGATTATGACCCCGTTGCCCAGTTAGGAGTAGCCTGAAATGCAATTATGCAAGGCCTGACCCCCGTTACTCTTGCGGCCGAAAACCACTCTGTTTAAAAAAGGCAAACCTGAGCATAATATCCAGTAATGGTTGATGGGAGGGTGAAGTGGTGGGAAACAATGTTCTATCGGATCTGGTTTATTTTTTGAAAAACATGCTGCTTTATCAGCCGCCACGTTTGCCCCGGCCTTTTGTTCTTAATGAGACGGTCGACGATAAAGGACAAGATTATTTACCTGACGCAAAGCAGGGGCTAGAAACCGCGGCCCAAGAACTTGACTCGCAGTTGAAATATGCTAGCGAGCTGCGTGCGCTTATGGAGAAAGCACAAGTCGCTATTAATAATCAGGATCTGTCAAGAGTACGGGAAGTGGCGAAAAAACTCAAGATTCTTGAAGAACAGGAGCGCGAGGTTGAGCCGATTCTCTTAAGCTATGATCATGATTTAAAACCGATTGAACGGTCTGTGAGCGCTAGAATCGATGAAAATGCGAGAATTATTAAAGAGCTGTATAACTTGCCGACCAACAAAGACATCGTAATGCGGGACTTTATAATTCCAGGGCCAATGCCGGTCAAAGCTATGCTTATCTTTGTAGACGGCCTTATTGATAAACAGGTAATCAATCAGAGTGTTCTCAAGCCTTTGATGAAGTGGGATGATCTGGCGAAGGAAATTAGCGGTCAAGAGCTATTGACTTATATTGTCGATGAGTGTCTGCCCAGTAATCAAGCTAAAAAGGCTACCATGTTCAAGGAAGTAGCCGAGGGGCTCAATAGCGGCGATAGCGTGCTGTTTATTGAAGGTGTGCCGGGGGCGGCTGTTATTGAGACAAAGGGGTTTGAACATCGTGGCCCCGAACGTCCACAGATTGAGCAGTCGGTCCGGGGGGCACAGGCTGCCTTTGCTGAAGCCTTGCGAGTCAATACTGGTCTTATTAGGTCAATGATGCAGACGAATGATCTTGTTACCGAAATTATTCCTGTCGGAGACCGGATTCCGGTAAAGTGCGCTTTTATGTACTTGAAGTCGGTAGCCAATCCTAAATTAGTTGCTGAAGTAAAGCGAAGAATCGACAATATATCAACAGATTATATTAATGATTTAGGAGTTTTAGAGCAATTTATCGAGGATCATCCCACGATTCCTTTTCCGCAGATGCTGTCTACTGAGCGTGTCGATCGAGTGACGTCTCATCTTGCTGAAGGCAGGGTTGCTATTCTTCTCGATGGTACACCGTTTGTTCATTTGGTACCGGTTAGCTTTTTCACTTTTTTTCATTCGGCTGAGGACTTTAGTATAAAACGGCCGATGGGGGATTTTATGCGGGTCGTACGGCTGATTGGGACAATTCTAGCCGTTATTTTACCTGCGGCATATCTGGCGATTATCTACTTTCATCAAGAGGCGCTGCCCACTGAGTTAGCTCTCGCGATCGCCGGTGCGCGGGAAAGGGTTCCCTTCCCGGCTGCCTTTGAAGTCGTTCTTATGGAATTAGCGTTTGAGTTAATTCGTGAGGCAGGACTTAGAATACCGGGCTTGCTGGGTTCGACTATTGGTATTGTCGGTGCGCTTATTTTAGGTCAAGCAGCTGTCCAAGCAAATCTTGTAAGTCCAATAACGGTTATTATTATTGCCATTACTGGCCTGGCATCATTTACAATACCCGACTACCGGCTGTCATCAGCGTTTCGAGTTTTGCGGTTTGGTTTTTTGCTTCTAGGGGCAACACTCGGATTAGTCGGGGTCGCGATAGCTTTGTTGCTGGTTTCTGTTCTTTTGAGCAGTATGAAATCATTCGGAATGCCCTACATGGTACCGATCGGTCCCAAAACAAAGCCTGGCTTTGATACTGTTCTACGTGGACCTGTTTTCCGGCAGGAAATGCGGCCGGATGCTCTTAATACTCGAAATCAACGGCGACAGCCGCACATTAGCCGTAAATGGATTACCGAACCGCCGGCCGGAAGGGAGGAGGAATAATGAGCTACCAGACAGGGCAAATGGGGGTAGCAGCAGGGATATCGCTTATATACATGATCACTATCCCGTTTGTATTTTTGTCGACTTCGGCACAGACGATTGAACAGGGGGCTGGTGCCGCTTGGCTAATTCCGCTTGTCAGTGGTGTGGCGGGCATTGTAATGCTAGTGGCTATGACCTATGTCCTGAGTAAGTTCCCGGGTGATTTATACACTGTTTGCCGCAAACTATTGGGGCAAGTTGGTGCTTGGATTGTGGCTCTTTACTATGTTGGTCTATTCTTTTGCGATTCGGTATTGATATTGCGGCAGTTTGCCGAGAATACATTACTTACTGCACTCCCTAATATTGAATTTTCGGTGGTTGTTCTACTCTACATCGCTGTGGCTGCTGTGGTGATCTATCCGGGACTTGAAGGCGTTGTTAGGAGCAATTACATAATAATGCCATTTTCAATTTCGGCGTTGATTTTAGTGGTATTACTACTCATACCTTCTTATAACTATTACAATCTCTTGCCGTGGCAAGGGACAGGCTTGGAGAAAGTCATTCCGGTCGGGCTGATCTTTGCAGGTGCGGGAGCCGGAAGCTTTGCGATTATCATTTTAGCACCGGCCTTTCAAAGCGCACAGACAATGAGACAGGTGGCTATTTGGGGTCTTGGCTTGAGCACGATTCTAAAGGTGGTAACTGTCCTGGGCTTTTCGCTGACTTTTGGTAATGAGGTAGCCCGAGAGAAGGTTTTACCGTTCTTTGAAATGGCCCGGCTAGTTTATCTGAGCCGTTATATTCAGCACATTGAAGCCCTGTTTATCATTCTCTGGGTTGTTGCCGGGGTGTTTGCTTTGGCGATTAACTTCTACATGGGGCTTTATCTCATTACTCGGCTTCTCAATCTGCCCACAATGCGGCCATTGATCCCAATTGTTGGTATCTTTCTTGCTCAAATCGCCATGATGCCCCCGGATATTACGACAGTCCTTATTTGGGATGGAATCCTCATTTCGACTTATTTTAATATTGGCCTTTACGGTATACCAACAGTAATTATAGCGGCTGCCTCCTTCAAACAGAAGAAAGGGAGGGGCACCAAGTGTTAAGACTGGCTATAGTAAGCCTGATGATATTAGCAGCGGTTTTCACCGCAGGCTGTTTTGGGGGGCAAGAGACTGATGATATTGCATATGTGTTAGTCATGGGGCTTGATAAGAGCAAGCAAGAAGGCAAGCTCGATGTGACTTATCAGATGGCTATACCCCGGGCATTAACCGGTGAAGGTGCATCAGGTGAACCGGCATTATCCATCACGTTAACAGCTGAAAGCACATCTGAAGCTCGCGATTTATTTAATTCGGTTGTAGCGCGAACGCTAAATCTATCGCATACCAAAGTTTTGATCATTGGCGAATCGCTAGCGCGACAAGGCTTGGGTGAGGTTCTTGGAGTTTTTATGCGATTTAGAGAATTTCGAGGCGGAATGAAAATAATTATTGTAAATGATGATACGGCCCAAAATTTTATTAGCAAGAATAAGCCCAAGATGGAGTTGGTGGTGTCACGTTACTACGAAACAATATTGCTGAGTGCTGATCAATCAAGCTATTTTCCGAGTGTTAATTTGCACGACTTTTATAGCAGGATGAAAAGCGGCAGCGCTGCGCCTATTGCTGTATTGGCCGGAATCAGTGGCAAAGATTCTGAACAGGCATCTTCTATTCCGAAGAAACCATCTGATTCGGTTGACGACTATCTAGCAGGCCAGATACCGCGGGGCGAGGAGGAGACTGATAAAGAAAAACCCAATCTCGCCGAGTTTCTTGGCACCGCCGTATTCCGGGAAGATAAGTTGGTGGGCAAGCTTACGAATCAGGAAACTCGAATGATGGCTATTCTAAGAAATAATTTGCAGAACCCCTTTTTTACTATTGATGACCCGCTTGTTGCAGGTAAGCATATAGTCCTGAATTTGCGGTTAGGCCGAAATACTAAGCTAGATGCTGATATTCACAATGATCAGGCAAAGTTAAAGGGAGAAATATTTTTGGAAGGGGAGATAAGCTCTATAGGCAGCGGCGTTAGTTATGAAAGGGAAGACTATCGCAAGTTGCTTGAGGAGCATATTTCACAAACGATTAAGCAGGATATCCTCACTATGCTGCATAAGACGCAAGGTATGCGGGCCGATGTTGTCGGGTTTGGCTATCCTGCGCGGAAGAACTTCCGGACCTACAATGAGTTTATGCAGATTGATTGGGCTGATTTATATAGCAAAGCAGACATTGATGTTACGGTTAAGACTAGGATCCGGCGAACCGGTCTCATGTGGAAGACTTCCCCGATTAATGGTAGTGACAATTAACAGGAGGGTGCTATGCAGTACCTATCAATACTCATAGCCATATTGGCTGCTGTTCATGCGTATAGTTTTGCGCAGTGGCTCAAGGATAATGACAACAAAGTAGGCGCCTACGGCGTATATGTTATGATTATTCTAGGCCTTGCATTGCCTATCTATCGATTATTCCAAAATGCATAATAAAAATTGACGGGCTATCAAGCCGAAGCATATAATAATAATGACTTGTATAATTTAAAAGTTTCTCTGTTAGGTGAGGCTCCTGTATGAATATAGGCCACTGCCCGGAAACGTCGAAAGACGCCAATGGGTTGAACAGGTATTATCGGATTAAGGTTTTACTTAATGTGGCTGAGAATTCTCTACGTCATATAGTGCTAAAGCTCAACGAGGAGGGAAGGTCAAACGTGCTTATAGTAAGGCCTTCGGTTTTCCGAGGCCTTATGTTTTTGTTTTTAGGGTTCTTTAGAAGGAGGTGGTTTGGTGGATTCCGGACCTTATCATAGTTTTAATTACACAGTAGGGCATTTTGCCTTACACGCTCATAAGATAAACCGCGGACCGGAGTCCGGGGGTGAAGGAGGGGAATAGCATGAATGCCGTAACAGTTCTTGGTGCGTATTATTTCAGTTCTTTGCAGGGCAAAGCGATTTATGATGCAGCTGGGCGTAAACTGGGCAGTGTCAAAGATATGGCAATGCGCTGGGACAGCGCATCACCGCAGGTCGTTGGCATCAAGTATGCTCGAAAGAAGCATGAACTGATTCCCATAGATCGGGTCGAAAATTTCAGTGATAAAGGGCTTGTTTTGGTAAACGGTTTTACTGAACAACAGGTCATTCCGCTTAAGGATGAAGATATTTATATTAGTAAATGGCTGCTTGATAAGCAGATTATTGATTTAAAAGGTTCGCGCCTTGTCCGGGTTAATGATATAACGTTGTCGTGGGTGGTGCAGAAAGAACGCCGCTGTATGGTGTTGGTCGCCGTTGATATTGGAGTGCGGGGTTTATTCAGAAGGCTTGGCTTGGAATTTTTATTTAAACGGTGGGAGAACCAGCTATTAGGGTTTGAACATATTAAACCGCTGGAGAAACGCACATCAGTCCTTCAGCTTGTCCGGGACAAAGAGCAGCTTGGTCAGCTGCACCCAGCTGATATTGCCAATATTCTTGAGGAAATGGATTATAAACGTCGGGCTGAATTTATCGATAATCTTGAAGAACAGCAGGCCATTGACGCGTTGTCCGAGATGGATCTTGATACCCAGGTTGAGATTATTGAACACATGGATGAAAACAGGGCATCAGACATATTGGAAGAGATGCCGCCTGACGAAGCGGCTGATATATTAGGTGAGCTGTCGGAGGAAAAATCGCAGGGCTTGTTAAATCTGATGGAACTAGAAGATGCTGAAGAAGTACGCGAGCTGATGCAGTATGAGGAAGATACTGCTGGGGCCTTGATGACGACTGAATACGTAAGCTTTTTTGAACGGTTGACAGTCGGCCAGACGATCAATCGCTTGCGCGAGTTGGCGCCTGCGGCCGAGACGATTTATTACATATTTGTTACTGATGAAGAAGAACATTTACAGGGCGTGTTATCGCTGCGTGAACTGATCGTGGCAGCGCCTGAAACCTATCTTCATGATATTATGCATACCAAAGTGGTCGCGGTTGAGCCTGATGATAATCATCAGAAGGTTGTTGATATTATCAATAAGTACAGTCTGCTTGCTGTGCCTGTTGTGGACAGCGAAGGAGTTATTCTAGGCATTATCACGGTTGACGATATTATTGACATTATTATCCCTGACCGTGGTAAAGGCGACGCCCGCTTTTGGGTTACGCTGCGAAAGCGCCTTGGAAGGGGGCGCTAGGTGTGAACTTTTTGAAAAGCTGGCGTAGTCGTCTGGGGCTATTCTTGGCTGTTATGGGGCCTGGCATTGTTACGGCATTTGCCGACAATGATGCCGGGGGTATTGCGACTTATTCGGCCGCCGGTGCAAAGTACGGTTATTCGATGTTGTTTATCATGTTGGTAGGCATTGTTTTTTTGACTATTGCCCAGGAAATGTCGGCGCGCACAGGGGCTGTTACCGGTCGTGGTCTAGCGGATTTGATCCGCGAAGTCTTTGGTGTAAAGTGGACGTTTTTTGCTATGGCCATCTTGATTATTGCCAACTTAGGAACTACTGCTTCCGAGTTTTCCGGTATTGCGACAAGCTTTGAAATATTTGGGATTAGCAAATATTTCTCTGTGCCGATTTCGGCCCTATTGATTTGGTGGTTGGTGTTAAATTCTAGTTATGAAAAAATTGAGAAGATTTTTTTGGCGTTGTGCCTTACCTTCTTTAGTTATATTATCTCGGGCTTTATGGTTGACCCACCTTGGGGTGAGGTTTTTGCCGCGACCATTAGGCCTACTTTTTCCGGCGACACTGCTTTTCTGCTGCTGGCTGTTGGTGTGATTGGCACAACTATCACTCCCTGGGGTCAGTTTTATATTCAGTCAGCCGTTGTTGACAAAGGGATTACTGCCAAGGATTATAGGCTGACACGATGGGATGTTTATATTGGATCCTTCTTTACTGGGCTTATTGCCTTTTTTATCATTGTGGCTACCGCTGCCACGCTGCATGTCAACGGTATATCTATTGAAACGGCCAAAGACGCAGCACTGGCATTGGAACCGTTGGCCGGAAGGTATGCCAGCCTTCTGTTTGGCTTCGGGTTGCTGGGTGCTTCCATGTTGGCGGCTTTTATCTTACCGCTGAGTACAGCCTATGCGGTATGCGAAGCGTTCGGGTTTGAGCATGGGATAAGTAAGTCGTATGAAGAAGCGCCAGTTTTTTTTGGATTATACACTGTGCTCATTGCGTTAGGAGCAGGCATGGTCTTGTGGCCAGGGTTATCCCTTTACAAAGTCATGCTGGCGTCGCAGGTCATCAATGGAATTCTGCTGCCGCCTATTCTGATCTTCATGGCACTCATTGCCAGCAATCAGAATCTTATGGGTGAATATGCTAATTCTAAGGCTTATAATGGTGTAGTGTGGTTCATTACTTTTCTGCTGATTGGCTTGACGCTGCTCTTGCTTGTGTCAACATTTTTGTAATCTGAAGCCCGCTAGCGCGGGCTTTTTTTATTGCCGAAAACAAATGCCAAAAGGTGCATTTTTATGAAAAACCTATTTTTTCCAGATTATTTAGGCCCACAGGTCTATAATCTAAAATTGACTAATGCTCACAAGAATACTACAATTGTTTTGTTAAAATGGAGTTGTGTCGGCTGGAGACCGAGCATACAACATTCATCAAGAAAAGAATATATGGAGGGATTATGGTGAAAGTCTTACAGGACTGGAAAATTCACCTAGGGGCGTTAATCATCGTAGTGATCTGCGAAATGATTGGAACGCGTAAAGTCCAAATGGGACCCGGTGTGCTACTGTTTTTGCCCATGTTATACGCAATGATTTTGGGGGGGATTATCAGTTGGCCTCGGCTTAAATTAATCAGTCTTAAAGAAATGAATGTAGCAACAACGGTTCTTACACTGACGACCTTTATGCTTGTTGCTAAACTGGGGGTCATCATTGGCCCGTCGCTGGCTAAAGTAGCCCAGTCAGGGTTAGCCTTGTCTATGCAGGAGTTGGGCCATTTCTTTGGTACTGTTATTTTGGGGCTGCCACTGGCACTTTTGTTAGGACTGGGTCGTGAATCCATTGGTGCGACGTTTTCCATTGACCGAGAGCCCAATATTGCAATAATCGCTGAAAAGTATGGTTTGGATTCACCCGAGGGTCGTGGTGTTATGTCAGTATACATATGTGGTACACTATTCGGTGCTGTTTGGGTAGGACTACTGGCCGGATATTTGGCGGCGCTTAACATTTTTCATCCCTATGCCTTGGCGATGGGAGCAGGGGTTGGTTCGGGGAGTATGATGGCCGCTGCTTCAGGTGCGATTAAGGCCGTTTTCCCTGAGTATGGTACCGATATTCTGATGTATGCCGGAGCCAGCAATCTGTTAACAACAATTATTGGCATTTATTTCTGTTTGTTTGTATCCCTGCCGATCACCGAAAAGCTATATAATATTTTATCGCCGATTATTGGGCGCGGTGCCAGAAAGACGGAAGGGGGCAACGTAAATGAAGTGGACTGAAACTGTTTTAGTATTTATCGTCACCGGTATCATAACAGTCATTGGCAATACGATTGGTTATCATCATCCACTTTCTGAGGCAGCAATTGGCTATTTGATGTTGCTTGCTGTTGTTCTGTTAGGTATGGCGATTAGCAAATATGTCCCCTTAAAGCTACCCATGGTTTTTTGGATTTCTTTGTTGGCGCTGTTATCGACTTCTGCCATTTCGCCTTGGGCGAAAACGATCTCTTATTATACCGGAAAGCTTGATTTTACAGCAATTTGTACACCGATTCTAGCCTATGCCGGTTTGGCAGCCGGCAAGGATTTAGCAATGTTTAAGCAGATGTCATGGCGAATTGTTGTCGTTGCTTTGGCGGTATATACCGGAACCTTTGTGCTTGCAACAGTTGTTGCCCAGGTTATGCTGCGTATTGAAGGATTGATTTAAAGTAGAATATAAAAACGGCCCGCGAGAACGGGTCGTTTTTATTAATAATATCACAGTGTATGATTTCCAAGATTATCAATTTAGGTGAATCAAGGGCCAGAGAATAATGTACTTTTGGTCATTGCCGCAAAAGTACCAAAACGGCTAGGCCTTCTTCCATAAGACTTGAAAAATCAGCACATTACTGAAAATCCGTAAACTCGCTGCGCTCAAACAACCGGATTTTTTAATCGGAATGCGCTGATTTTTCATCCTGCGGATCGTCTTTTTCCAGAATGGTCGAAGAAAATACGGAAAGGAAGACTAAAGAAGATCGCTTTAGCGGTCTTTCTATTCTACTGATTGTTGCTGATTCCATTCATGAAGACCAGATATTCAGCCTTGGTCATTTTGGGTTTGAAGGTGTTAAGTACATCGTCAGCCGCAGCGGCTTTATCGGCTAGGAGGTCGATCACTGTCATGGCCATGGTTTGGGCCGAGATGATATAGGCCATCTCGGGGTCAATGATCTTGAAGTCCCGAGTATGGGCAGCACCGGATACGCCGCCAAGCCAAGGATGAATCACAGGCATGATGTGGGCTAAATCACCCATATCAGTGCTGGCTGCATGATGGTTAAGCTGTTTTATGTTGTTTTGGCCGATCAGGCTTGCGGCATTAGCACTAAATAAATCGGTCATTTTTTGTTCATTAATCATGGGCATAAAGCCAGGCAGGTCATTGATTTCAATGTTGGCTCCGACAGCGTCAGCACCCGCTTTAAGGGCCCGATTCACTTTTACGTTGGCATCGACCATAGCGTCAAGCGTTCTGGCCCGGACATAGCTCTCCATGCGCACATCAGCCGGAACAACGTTTACCAAGTCGCCGCCTTTAGTAATAATCGGATGAAAGCGTACGTAATCTTCATCACGGAAGGTTTCGCGCTGGGCGTTCACGGCCATGATCGCCAGCATGGCGGCATTGAGCGCATTTATGCCTTCGTGAGGGGCGCCAGCTGCATGGGCTTCGCGGCCGATATAGCGAATCATCTTGCCGATAAAGCCGTTACTAGTGCCGCCGACATGAGCCGATCGGCTGCCGTCATTATCAGTGGAAAGATGAATCATCATGGCCATATCAATATCGTCAAAGGCGCCGCACCGGATGAGTTCAGCTTTGCCGCCTAAATAACCAATCTTGTCTTCTTCACGTAAGTGATTGCGATAGGTAATTTCCACATACTCTTCAGCCGGGACGGCAAATAAGGCGACATCGCCGTCTAAGTGTTCCATAATTCCGGCTTGTTTGAGTCCAAGACCGCAACCAATCATAGCCGCAATTTGGGCATGATGGCCGCAGGCGTGGGCGGCACCGGTAAGTGGATCAGCCAGAGGATGATCGACGCAGGTAACCGCATCCATCTCGCCGATCACGGCCACTGTGCGGTGCGAATTGCGTCCGGTAAGCCGGCCTTTTATACCGGTAACGGCTTGCCCAGTTATGTAGGGAATGTTGTAGCGGTCAAATACCGCCGACACTTTGGCTGCGGTTTTATTTTCTTTAAAGCCTAGCTCTGGCTCCCGAGCAATTGATTCAGCTAGAGCAATCAGTTCTGGTCCATGGGCAGCGATCGCTTGGCACACAGATGTTTTTAATTTCTGTCTATCCATTATACATCGGCTCCTTTGAATATAGAGTTAAAATCAGGCTGGCACCCCTATAGCTTAAATTATAACGCTGATGGCTAATAATAACAAATTGCTTAGACAAAGCTTAGTTAATAAAACTTTCACAATTATAAGATAGTTTGCAAGTTAAGGCAGGAATATGATATATTTATCAGAATTTGTCTTTAGGTATACCCGATGAGCGGTTTTGGGAGGACAATACATGATTGATAGTTATCAGGCCGGGCAATTGAGCGGAATTAACTTAATAGGCATGCAGAAACATATCGCCGAGGTCGAAGTGCGGTTTTATAAGGTTTTTTCTGTTATGCAAACTCCAGCATGTATCATTGATCTCCAGGATGAGAGGATTATTAATGTCAATTATCGATTTGTGCAGGTGTTCGGCTATAGCCTAAGTGAGTTAATTAACAAAAAACTAAATGAGATTGATTTATGGGTTGATAACAAGCAATATGCTGAGGCGAAGGCCCAGACGCTTGATAAAGGTTGTTTACGGGAGTTTGACAGTAAACTTAAGACTTGTCAGGGAACGGTGATTGACGCACGGTTGTTTGTTGATTTTATTATGATTAAAGAACGGCAATGTATATTGGTGCAAATTATTGATGTAAGCAGCAATCAGAACCTGACATGCGTTTTTGGGAAAACCCAGCGGAAGCTAGTTACCCTATTGGAGAGAATGAACGATGGTTATATCATGTTGGATCATAATCTGCACTTCCTGTATGTGAATTACCAAGCAGAGGGGATGATAGGCAAACCGCGTGAGCAGCTGATTGGCAAGAGTATTGCGACAGAGTATCCACTCACTACGCATTCTGCTGTCTATAAGGCGGCAGTTAAAGCAAAGAAGGAAAATATTCATACAAGCAGCGAGGATTATTTCCCCAATATTAGGAAATGGACAGAATCACATTTTTATCCCTCAGCTGACGGAATTACAATAGTTTTTCGCGATATTACCGCCCGTAAGAAGGAAGAAGCCATGCTCAAGCGCAGCCGTGAGGATTTTAAAACACTTGTGGAAAATTCGCTTGATGTTATTGTGCGCTATGACCGGCAGTTTCGTCGGGTGTATATAAATCCGGCGATTGAGAAATTGACGGGTTTAAAGAACGAGAGTTTATTCGGAAAAACTTGGTATGACTTAGATAACTTTAATAAGGAGTATGCCGATAATTGGCGTAAGCATTGTAATATAGTTTTTCTTTCGGGCAAGGATGTTGCATTTGAAGCTGACGTGCCATCAGTGTTTGGTCCTCGGCATTGTCATGTGCATGCTGTCCCGGAATTTGACCAGGATGGTGATGTCGAGTCGGTATTGGCCATAATCCGTGATGTTACGGAACGTGACAAGATGGAAAAAGAAATGGCCCGACTCGACCAGCTTAATCTGGTCGGAGAGATGGCGGCCAGCATTGGGCATGAAGTCCGCAATCCGATGACGACAGTACGTGGCTTTCTCCAGATGCTTAGCCAAAAGGAGGATTTAGGGCATTATGTCGATTTTTTCGCTTTAATGATTGAGGAACTCGACAGAGCTAATTCTATCATCACCGAATACCTTTCATTGGCCAAAGATAAAGCTATCGACCCGAAATTGACCAATATCAATAGTGTCATAAAGATGGTTTTCCCGCTGATCCAGGCTGATGCCTTGCAAATGGGGAAAAATGTTATTTATAATTTCAATGTGGTTCCTGAGCGGATGCTGGATGGAAAGGAAATCCGGCAATGTATTTTAAACTTGGTACGGAATGGGCTTGAGGCAATGGGACCGGGTGGCACGGTCACAATCACTACTTATGTTGAAAATGACGATGTTGTGCTGGCTGTAAAAGACCAGGGAACCGGTATAGCGCCGGAAATTCTTGATAAACTCGGTACACCTTTTTTGACAACAAAGGAGACTGGCACAGGTCTGGGGCTGCCGGTATGCTATAGTATTGCCAAACGGCACAACGCCAAGATTAGCGTTGAGACAGGCTCTTGCGGCACGACGTTTTTTGTCAAGTTTAGGTGATTGTGAGAGGAATTTGGGCTGTTTTAGCGAATATGGGTGAGAAGGACAATCACAGGAGGGTACGAAACGTGGATATATTAGAAAACGAAATTGAACAGCCGCTGCTCAAGACCAAAGAGAATTGGGAAGGGTTCGTGAAGACACAAGTTCTGGACTTTCTCATGGCTCACAATCTTCAAGCAATAACGGTCGATGATGGAGCCGGGAAGAAAGGCGTTATTAAACGGACTGCAAACGGCGATTATAAAGTGCAGATTACTTCCAACGAAACTTTGTAATTGAAGATGTACAGGTTCGCCTTTATGCGGACCTGTTTTAATTAGAAAATGCAATCATACTATTATCAGATGACTAACCCGCTCTAAGACTCCCGCTTCTATAAGCGGGAGTATACCCTAAAGGGCACAGGCGGCGGCTAAGTCCCTGGATACGGTTCGAATAGGATTCAGGTGGAATTAAAACTCCATCCGAATCAAGTCTCACTTTATGGAATTTGTTAACTAGAAGGGTGATAGTCGTGTTTAAAAAGCTATTTGCGTTAGCCGCCGTTGTTTGGTTGCTAGCGAGTGCACCGGCGGCTGAGGCTAAGACGATGCTTTATGTTCCGGCTGATGATAGGCCGGTGAGTCTAGAGTATGCAGTCGATACTGTTAAAGCAGCTGATTTTGATATTTTAACGCCTCCAGCAGAATACTTGGCAGGCCGAAACCGCAAGGGTGATCCTGACAAGCTATGGGAATGGCTCAGTGAGCATGTAGCGCAGGCTGATGCAATTATTGTTTCGGCTGATTCGCTTATTTATGGCGGGCTTGTCGATTCTCGGATGCATAACTTTGCTTCATACGCCCTTGAGTGGCGCGTAAAGCGTTTTGAAAATTTAAAAAAAGCCAACCCCAGTGCTCGGCTATATGTGTTTAATACCATTATGCGTACACCAAAAGCGAGCGTAGGCGATGTAGAACCGTGGTATTATGAAAAGTATGGCAGTGAAATTTTTCTGATTACAGCTCTTCAGGACAAAGCCGAGCTTAAAGGCTTATCAGCTGACGAACAGAAGCGCTTGGAGACGGCTATTAAGGCTGTGCCTGCCGACCTGTTTGAGGACTGGATGAACCGTCGCGCTAAGAATTTCAAGGTAAATGAAGAACTGATTAGACTTGCCAAGAACGGCCAATTCAGCTACTTACTTATCGGCCGGGATGATACGGCGCCGTATTCACAGTCTCATAAGGAAGGTCTGGCCATCAGTAAATTGGCCACGGGGCTTCCTGTCAGTAAGTTTACTACCTTCCCTGGCGCTGACCAATTGGGTATGGTCTTGTTAGCCCGCGCCTACAACGATTTGACGCTGCAAATTCCGATTGTTCAGGTTGAGTATGCTTTTGGAGCAGGTGGGGCCACTGTGCCAAGCTATGAAGATCAACCAACATCTCATACAATTAATGACCATATTATTGCCGCTGGCGGCATAGTAATGGTCAAGCCACAAAAGCCGGATTTGATCCTGGCAGTCAACACGCCGGTTAATGGGGTGACGCTGGAAGCCGAGGCAATTGAAAATACAACTTTCGCTAGCTTTAGCACGCGTCAGTTTGTTGATAAGGTGGCCAGGCAAATCACCGCAGGTCAAAAGGTGGCCGTCGCCGATATTGCTTTTGCCAATGGGGCCGATAATGCGCTAATGCATGAGATGACCGAGCGCCGGTTGTTGGGTGAATTAAGCTCTTATTCAGGCTGGAACACGGCCAGTAATACACTAGGGTTTGCCATTGGTCAGGGTATGATGGCCGGAGCGATGGATGATAACGAGCGGCAGCGTTTGTTGGTTGTTCGGTATCTTGATGATTGGGCTTATCAGGCCAATATTCGCGGTCAGCTTTATCACGAGGTAATTTATCCTAATAACGGCAGCCTTATCTACCTTGATGAGTTGAAACCGCTTTTAACTGAAAAAGCTGATAAAAAAATTGCCTTGTTTGCGAAACGTCATCTGGCTGGCCTGCCTGCCGACAAGTTGAAGGTTGAATTTCCTTGGAACAGGATGTTTGAGCTGACAATACAAGTGCAGCCATAACAAAAGCCCTGCCATTGAACTTTTCGGTTCTTGGCAGGGCCTTTTTTGAAATTAAACAAGTTTACTCGGCGCTCATTGCTGAAAGCAGCAGATGAGCGCCGCTTTCATTGGTGGCGACCGGGATGTTGTGGACATCACAGACGCGCAGCAGGGCAGTGATGTCTGGTTCATGTGGTTGAGCTGTCAGCGGGTCACGCAGGAAGATGACGGCATCTACCTCTAGGGCGGCAATGCGCGCGCCAATTTGGAGATCGCCGCCGAGCGGACCTGATAAAAAAGCAGTAACGGTGAGGGGGGTAGTCTCATTGATAATGCGGCCGGTGGTGGCGGTGGCAATCAGCTTGTACTGCAGAAGGCAGTCAAGATGGTTTTGCACAAAGGTCAGCATTTCCTGCTTTTTGTGGTCATGAGCAATTAAGGCAATTGTTTTCATTTTGCACCTCTTATATAGCAGCTACTTTCTTGATAGTACAATGAAATTAGTAAAAAGACAAGCCCGGAGACGGTAAAGTCCCGGGCTTAACAGGAGATGATTACGTCGGCAGCGAGTTCTTGCAAGGGAAGTTCTTCTTCGGGTTATCGTTCTTGCGTGCAGACGATTCTTGATTGTTGGCAGGTTGCTTGCTGTGTGGATTTTTTGGCATAATAATCACCTCCAAGTTTTAGATTGCCCGTCGTTTTTAAAGATATACTTGGCTGCTGTGAATATCCACCACTTTCCACTTGGCACTTCCTCACCTTGAGTAGGATTTAAGCTTGGCTGTGCCGAAATGAACTATATTTAGTGTGTGGGAATGGCTTAGCGTGAGGAGATGATGGAATGCGGTTTTTGCATACTTCCGACTGGCATCTAGGACGAATTTTTCATGGCGTACACTTAACCTCTGATCAAGCATATATATTGGAGCTGTTTTGCGGCATGGTGCGTGAATTTAAGCCTGATGCGGTGGTGATTGCCGGGGATATTTATGATCGGGCGGTGCCCCCTACTGAGGCCGTAAATTTGCTTGATGAAACTTTATCCCGACTGCTGCTGGATTTAAAAGTGCCTGTTATCGCCATTGCCGGTAATCATGACAGCCCTGAACGTCTGGGGTTTGGCAATCGTCTATTGGCTAAGCAGGGTCTGCACGTTGTTGGCCAACTGCCAGGGCAAATTGAGCCGGTTGTAATAAATGATAAGCATGGACCGGTATATTTCCTGCCGTTGACTTATGCTGAGCCGGCGCTTGTACGGGAACGGCTTGCGAATGCGGGTGCTGTTGATCACCAAACAGCGACTGAAATCATGATTGCGCAGGCCATGGCGAAAGTTCCGGCCAATGCTCGGAAGGTTGCTGTTGCTCATGCATTTATTGCCGGTGGTGAGGAGAGTGAGTCCGAGCGGCCGTTATCGGTTGGCGGCAGCGGAATGGTCAGCTCGAGCCTTTTTACACCATTTAATTATACTGCGCTGGGGCATCTCCATAATAGTCAGAAGGCTGGGAGTGATACCATCCGTTATTCGGGTTCACTCTTAAAATATTCTTTTGCCGAAGTCGGTCATAACAAGGGTGTTAACCTTGTTGAGATTGATGGACAGGGCCATACCACAGTTGAAGTTCTGACATTGGCACCACGTCGTGATGTGCGGTGTGTGGAAGGTTTCTTTAAACAGCTGCTGACTCAGTCAGCCAAGGACGGCCCAACCAACGATTACATTATGGTGACTTTGCAGGACGACTGTCCCATCCTTGATGCCCGCGGCCAGCTTCAGGCTGTTTACCCCAATCTTTTGCATATTGAGTATCCCCGCCTTAACACCGGCGGTCAACTGCGCGGCCCACAGGCTGACCATCGCCGGCTTGGTGAAGTTGAGCTGTTTTCATCCTTTTTTGAACAAATGACTGGTGAAAAGTTGACTGTTGACCAGACAACTGAATTTGGCAAAGTGGTTGATGAGCTTTATCGGCAGAACCGGGAGGTGCAGGTATGAAACCGCTATATCTCTCGATGACTGCCTTTGGCCCGTATGCGGGCGAGCAGGAACTTGATTTTGGTGAGCTAAAAAATCGATCGTTTTTTTTGATCCATGGGCCAACCGGAGCAGGCAAAACGACCATTCTTGATGCTATGTGTTTTGCACTATATGGTGATACCAGCGGGGCCCGTGACGGTAAGGCTATGCGTAGCGACTACGCAGATCCTGCTGTTTTGACCGAGGTGGTTTTTGATTTTTCGATTGGAGCCGATAGGTACCGAATTAAGCGGGTGCCCGAACAAGAACGGCCCAAAAAACGCGGTGATGGAACAACAGTAAAGCATGCCGAGGCCGAATTATACCGGCTTGTCGAGTTAGAATCTGCACTGCTGGAAACAGGCTGGAGCAAGGTTACTGAAAAGATTGAGAACCTGCTAGGCTTTAAGAGTGCCCAATTTCGGCAGGTTGTGCTGTTGCCGCAAGGTGATTTCCGTAAACTCTTGACGGCGAATTCGACTGAGCGACAAGAGATCATGCAGATGTTATTTAAGACTGAGCAGTATCGCTTTATTGAGGAGCGCTTAAAAACTAAGGCCCAGGAACTTAAAAAGGCGTTTGATGAGCTTGGTAAGGAACAGACATGGGTGCTGCAGGAGGCGGCCGTTACAGCTCGGGAAGAACTGGCGGCCCGGCAGCAGGCTGTGATCCAGGCGACAGAATGTCTAAAGCAAGAATTGCAGAAAGCCGTACAGGATTTGGAGCAAGCACAGCAGACTATGGCAGCGGCAAAGGTGCTTGAAGCTAAGTTTCTCGAACAGGCGGGAGCCGAGCAAGTTTTGGTTGGTCTTAAGGCGAAAGTGCCGACTGTCGAAGTGTACCGATTGGATTTGGGCCTAGCCGTCAAGGCCGCTAGGCTCATTGACGTCGAAAAGGCCCTGCTGATATTGCGCGGCGATCGCCTACAGTTAGAGAAGGAATTGCATAGTTCGCAAACCGCTGTGCAGGTAGCGATACAAGCACAGGCGGCAGCCGAAGAACAGCTGGCTAAAGAACTGGCGCGCGACGCCGAGCGAGAGCAGGCCGACCGTGAGGTTATGCGTTTGAATGAGTTAAGCAGCAAAGCCAATGATCTGGTAGCAGCCTTGCAGTCTGTAGAGGTCTGTCGCAAGCAGGCGGCTGAGGCTGAAAGAGCAAAAGATTCGGCCGTGAAAAAGTTGAATTCTGCGAAAAAACACATTGAAGAGTACAATAAACACTATAAGCAACAAATGGATATTGCTGCGCGGCTTGGCAGATACCAGGCACAGCTGGCCGAATTACAGCGGGTCATTGCCGCGCGAAAAAGTCTTGAGAAAGTAAATATAGCGTGTTCCACGGCGGCCAAGCAAGTCACTGAGCAGGAAAAAGTCCTGAACAGTCTTGAGGCTGCCTGCCGGCAAGTTAAGGACAGACTGCAGGAGTTGCAGGAACAATGGGCTAAGGGTCAGGCCGGCTTTATGGCGGCTTCGCTGGAAGTGGGAAAGCCCTGTCCGGTATGCGGATCTGCTCATCACCCCCGGCCGGCCGAAGCAAGCGGACAAATGACTGATGAACAGCAGCTAAAGGCTCAGCAGCAACGGGTGCAGAAGGCTGAACAGGAGCGTGAGGTTCAATTTCAGAAATTGGGTCATTTGAAAACCGAGTATAACACGCTTGTGAATAGACAACAGGATCTCGAACGTGAATTAGGTCTGGCGGCCGCTGCCCAGCTTAGTGATTTATTGGCCGATGAAAAAAGCAGTCAAACCAGCTATGAGGCCGCGCTGGCAGCTGAACAACAAGTCAAGAAAATTGATCGTTTATTAAGTGACCTTGAAGATCAACGCAAAGAATGTGAAGAACAGGTCGAGCAAGCTGAAAAGAGTTGGCGACTGGCTGAAGCAGCCTACCAAAAGGCCGAAGCAGTAGCCAATGAACGGCAGCTGGCAGTGCCGGCCGAATATCGTGATCCGGCCCAGTTGGGCAAGGCCCAGCAACAGGCCGTAAAACAGCAGACATTTCTAAGAGCGGCTCTCGAAACAGCGCAAACCACAGTTCAAGCAACTGGTCAGCAAAAGATAAAATGCCAGACCGTTCTTGACGGAGTGCAGACTCATTTTGCGGCCACTGTAAAACGGCTCGAAGCTGACGAAGCAGATTTTGCAGCGCGCCTCCAGCAAGCAGGTTTTGCCGATGAAGCTGAGTATCAACAGGCAAAAAAGCCTGCCGATTATCGCGAAAAGCTTGAAGAACGTATTGGACTATTTGATCGCGAGCTAGCAACCGCTAAAGATCGCGCCACGCGGGCCCAGCAGGAGGTTGCCGGACTAGAACAGCCGGATATGGCCATAGTGCAGAGTCGTTTGGCGGCTTGTCAGGCTGCGCATTCCGAGTTGCTTGCAGGCTATACGGCGAGTATGGCCCAAGTGGAACGGCAGGCCAAATGGCTAGATAAATTGACGAGCATCAATACGGCAATCAGTAAGATTGAAGCCGACTATGGACTTGTCGGGCGGCTGGCCGAGGTGGTTAACGGTACTAATCCGTATAGGCTGACTTTCCAGCGGTTTGTCTTAGGGGCATTGCTTGATGATGTGGCAACAGCGGCTAATGAACGGCTGAAAACAATGAGCCGGGGCCGCTACTTGTTGCAACGGACAATGGATAGAGCCCGTAAAAATGCTGCAGGTGGACTCGAACTTGAAGTTTTTGATAACTATACCGGCGTGGCGCGCGGTGTTACCACGCTGTCAGGCGGTGAGACCTTTTTGGCTTCATTGTCATTGGCACTGGGCTTAGCTGATGTTGTCCAGTCTTACGCTGGGGGGATGCATCTTGATACCATTTTGGTTGACGAAGGGTTTGGTACCCTTGACCCAGAATGTCTCGATTTTGCCATTAAAGCTTTGCTTGACCTGCAGCGCGGCGGCCGGCTTGTCGGCATTATCTCTCATGTGCCTGAACTGAAAGAACGAATTGATGCTCGCCTTGAAGTTGTGCCAACCGAACGGGGCAGCCGAGCAAGCTTTAAGGTAGGCTAAAGAGTGAATATAGAGGAGATTGACATGAGCCTTAGATTGATACTAGGACGGGCCGGCAGCGGCAAAACTCATCTTTGCCTGGAAGAAATCCGTGAACGACTGCGTGAGGCCCCCGAGGGGCATCCACTGGTGCTGCTGCTGCCAGAACATGCTACTTTTCAGGTCGAACGAGAATTAGCGGCAACACCTGGACTGGGAGGGTTCGCGCGGGCCTATGTCGTCGGATTCCGCCGATTGGCCCATCGGGTTCTGTTAGACACTGGTGGTGGTGCGCGTCCGCATATTTCGGAGCTCGGTAAACGATTAGTTTTAAGCAGGCTTATGCAGGAGCACCAAAATGATCTCAAAATGTTTCACAGGGTGTCCAGTCAACGGGCTTTTGCCGAAACGCTGGCAGGGATGATTCAAGAATTTAAAACCTATGCTGTTTCGCCCGAGAGTTTGGCCCAGACGGTAAATTCGCTTCAGGCTTCGCCACTTTCCGATAAACTGCATGACTTGTCGCTCTTATATCAGGACTTCACGCAGTTTCTAGCGGGTCGCTATACCGATCCGGAAGATAGCTTGGCACTGTTAGCCGAAAAAGTTCCGCAATCATTGCTGCTGCAGGGCGCCGAGGTATGGGTGGATGGCTTTACTTGGTTTAATCCGCGGGAAATGGCTGTTTTGTCTCAAATGATGCAAACAGCGCAAACCGTGAATATTACCTTATGCCTTAACGATGCGAAGAACCCCTGCCATGAACAGGAAACAGCCCTGTTTCACCGGCAGTGGCTGACAAGGCGTAAATTGATCGATTTGGCGCAGAGCCGCAAGATCGAAGTCAGCGAAACCGAACTTAACAGCAGCAGACGGTTTTCGCGTTCATTGCTTGGTCATGTTGAAGAACAATTTTATTCTTTTCCCCCTGTGCCTTTTGTAGGTGAAAAAGCAGGCCTTGTACTTGTAGAAGCGGCTAACAGGCGGATTGAGGTTGAAGGAATTGCCCGGGATATTATTAGGCTGTGCCGGGAAGAGGGCTGTCGTTGGCGTGATATTGTAATATTGCTGCGCGATGTTGAAAACTACGGCGAGCTTGTTGGAACAGTCTTGGCTGATTATGATATTCCCTTTTTCAGTGATCAGCATATTCAGCCTGTGCATCATCCCTTGGCTGAACTGATTCGGTCCGCACTGGAGACGATAACAGGCAACTGGCATTATGATGCTGTTTTTCGGTGTTTCAAGACTGATTTATTTAGGGTGTCAAGACCAGAAATTGATGAATTGGAGAACTATGTTCTGGAGTTTGGTATTCGCGGCTCACGGTGGAAAAATACCCAGCCCTGGAACTTTATTCGTAAATTTTCGCTTGATGAAGACGCTGAGCTTGGCGAAGTTGCGCTTAGTTATTTAGACCATATTAATGTGATTCGAAATCAGGCCGCTACGCCGCTGCTCCAGTTTGACCAGCAGGTTAAGCAGGCTAAAACAGCTGTTCAAATGACAGAAGCCCTGTACAGCCTGTTACTTAGTCTCAATGTACCGGATAAGCTTGAACAGTGGGCGCAGGCCGCTGAAGTTGATGGTGATTTGGAACAAGCCCGTGAACACCGCCAGATGTGGAACAATGTGATTGATTTGTTTGACCAGCTTGTTGAGGCTTGCGGTGATGAGGAATGTCTCTTAGCCGATTATGCTGCTGTGATGAACGACGGACTTGAAGGGTTAAAACTCAGCCTGATTCCACCCGGGCTTGATCATATTACTGTTTCGCCGCTTGATAGGACAAGTGTCGCCAATGTTGGGGCTGTTTATCTGCCTGGCGTTAATGATGGCGTGCTGCCGATGCGCGGCCGCGGTGAGGGGCTTTTAACTGACGCGGAACGAATTAAGGTTGCGGCAGTCGGGCTTGAGCTTGCGCCTGGGGCGCTGGCCGATACTTTCGCCGAGCGGTTTATGGTTTATACTGCGTTGACGCGGGCGGCTGATTACTTGTGGGTTAGTTATGCTTTGGCCGATGAGGAAGGCAAGGGACTTAGTCCGTCACTGGTGATTAGCCGTCTGAAAGAATTGGCCGGGCAACAGGTTAAAGCGCTGCCGCTGGAACCGGCATTAGGCAGTGAGAAAATGTATATTGCTCATCCGCGAAGCAGTCTATCGGCCCTTGCAGCCGGGCTGCGCTTGCATAAAAGCGGGCAGGCCATAGCTGGTTTGTGGTGGGATGTATATAACTGGGCACTGCAGAACAGTGCGGTTAAAGCACAACTGGGCCGGGCACTGGCCGGCTTGTTTCATCATAATCAGGAGGCCAGCCTGCCGGTTGCTTTGGCCGGACGGCTGTACGGGCCAACCCGCAAACTGCGCGGTAGTGTTACGCGCTTTGAGAGCTTTCGGGCCTGTCCGTTCCGGCATTTCTCTCAATATGGTCTAAGCCTCAAAGAAAGAGCTGTCTTTAAGCTCAAAGCGCCTGACTTAGGGCAGTTCTTACATGCCGCGATCAAGGGCTTTGGCGATAAAATGCAGGCGGCGGGGCGGGAATGGGGTAGTGTTGATGAAAGTGAATACCAAAGTTTGTGTGAGGATATTGTGGGTGAACTTGCCCCTAAACTTCAGAATGAAATTCTCCTGAGTAATGAGCAACACAAGAATTTATTAAAAAGACTGACTCATACTGTGGAACGCTCGGTGCGACGCCTGGTCGAGTTTGATCGGGCCAGCAAATTCAAACCTCGGGCGCTGGAAAAATCCTTTGGCCGGGGCCAAGGGGCGCTGCCGCCGTTGAGCTATCAACTGCCGGACGGAACTAGCGTCGAAATTGTCGGTCAAATTGACCGTTTGGATACAGCCGAGCATGATGGTCGGCAGTATATCCTGATTATTGATTATAAATCAGGCGGGGCGTGGCTCAAGTTAGTCGATGTTTATCATGGACTTAAACTTCAGTTGCTGACCTATTTGCTTGTCGCGCAGCGGGCGGCGGAAGAAATACTAGGTGTTTCTGATTGTCAGCCAGCTGGGATCCTTTACTATTTTCTTAAAAACCCAACCGTGACAGCATCTAATGTACTAAGCGCCGAGGAAGCCACCAAAGAGGTCAACAACCAATTGAAAATGCCGGGCTGGACGTTGGCTGACCCGGAAGTGGCTCGCGCCATTGATAATACTTTGGAACCGAAAGCCGAGTTTTTAAAATTGGCAATTAAAAAGGACGGCGACTTTTACAGCAATTGTCAGGCCTATGTCAAGACAGCCGACGAATTCACGCTGCTGCTTGACCATGTAGAAAAGGTGCTTGTTAAAACAGCGCAAAATATCATGACTGGTGATATTTCCATAAGTCCGTATGTGATCGACCGTCAGTCACCCTGTAGCTTCTGCCGTTATCTGCCTGTTTGCCAATTTGATCGGCTGTTGCCGGAAAATGACTATCGGAAGCTGCCGCATTATGACGATGCAACAATGATGAAGGTTCTGACGGAGCAAAAAAGGGGTGGTGAGGCATGAGTTGGTCAGATAAGCAAATGGAGGCGATTACAGCAAGGCGGCAGAATGTGCTTGTTGCCGCCGCTGCAGGCTCGGGCAAGACATCAGTGCTTGTCGAGCGCATTATCCAGCGCATCACTGATGACAATGATCCCCTTGATGTAGATAAGCTGCTCGTCGTCACCTTTACCAATGCAGCAGCGGCTGAAATGCGAGCCCGCATTGGGGCGGCAATTGCCGAAGCACTTAAACAGCAACAAGGCTCCCGGCATTTGGAACGGCAGTTGGTACTACTCAATTCATCGTCAATTTCAACGATCCACTCCTTCTGTCAAACGACCGTTCGGCAGAACTTCCATATATTAGATCTTGACCCGAAATTCCGGGTGGCTGGTGAAGCCGAATGTGCTTTGCTCAAAAATGATGTTTTGCAGGATATGTTTGAAGAATTTTATACCAACGGTGATGCGGGCTTTTTGCAGTTTGTTGAGCATTATGGGGATGATCATAGTGATGAACCGCTCTACAACCTTATTTTGGGGCTGTATAACTTTTCCCGTAGCCATCCTTGGCCGGATTATTGGCTGCGCAGCCTAAAAGACGCCTTTGCCTTAGAGCCGGATGCGACCATTGAGGCTACGCCCTGGTCAGAACTGATTCGCGACAAGGTAATTATTGAGCTTGAGCAAGTTAGGCAGGAAGTCGAAGCTCTTATGATCGAAGCCATGAGGCCTGGTAATCCAGACGCTTATGCCGGGGTGTTTGAGTCTGACTTGGTCATTATCGATGAGGTCATCGCGGCGGCCCAGGAGACGTGGAACAAAGCAGAAACAGCGCTAACTAATGTCGTTTACACCAAGCTGCCAGCTATCAAAGGCATAGATGATGATGTTAAAAAGTACTTCCAGACCGGGCGGGATCATTTTAAAAAGAAAATTAAAAAGTTTCGGGATGAATATTTTAACAGACCTGCTGAAGATCTTTTGGCTGATTTGCAAAAAGCCGCGCCGCTGGTTGAGGCCCTGGCCGAATTGACGATTGCTTTTGGCGAGCATTATGCCGCTATGAAGAAGGACAAAGCACTGGTTGATTTTAATGATTTGGAGCATTTCTGTTTAAGGGTGCTGTGTCATAGTGAAGCCAAGCCGGGGGAGATCCGGCCGTCTGCTGCTGCCCAAGCGCTCCAGGACAAATATGCTGAAATTATGATTGATGAATATCAGGATACTAACGGTGTGCAGGAAACAATTTTACGGCTGATTGCCAGGCCGAATGAGCCAAACCTGTTTATGGTGGGCGATGTAAAGCAGAGTATTTATCGTTTCCGGCTGGCAGAGCCTGAATTATTTATTCAAAAGTATCTTGAATATCCGCTGGGTGATGGCGAGAACTGCCGCCGGATTGATTTGGCACAAAACTTCCGTAGCCGGGCTGGTATTCTCCATGCTGTCAACTTTTTGTTTACCCAGCTCATGGCACCACGTGTTGCTGAATTAAGTTATGGTGAAGCTGAAAAGCTCAACCCAGGTCCAGATTATCCAGCTTGTGATGGAAGTACGACGGCGGGGCCAGTCGAACTTTGCCTGATTGATGCAGATAGTGAGCAGGAAAAAATCGGGGCCGAAGAAGCACAAGAACCGCAAGATGAGGTGAGTAGTTCCAATAACGGTGAATTCGCTGTTGAGGAAGAACTGACCGGTTTTGAACTTGAAGCCCGGCTGATCGGGAAAAAAATTACCAGTTTGATGAGTGATGGCTCCCAAGTTTTTGACAAACATAGCAAAGGTTATCGTCGGCTTGAATGGCGGGACATTGTTATTTTGTTGCGTTCTACCAAGGGCAAAGCCGGTGTGCTGCTAGAGACATTACGACAGGTCGGTATTCCAGTCTACGCCGAGGTCGATTCTGGTTATTTTCGGGAAATAGAGGTCCAGGTCATGCTGTCGCTCTTAAGCGTCATCGACAATCCTCGGCAGGACATTCACTTGGCCGGGATATTGCGGTCACCTATTGTAGGCCTGTCGGCGGCCCAATTGGCTGAAATGAGGCTGGCCAATAAGGATGGCGATTTGTGGAGTGCGCTCACGGCACTTGAAGTCGCGGTAGAAAACCCCTTAACGGCTGCAGTTGGACATTTTATAAGTCAGCTGAATCAGTGGCGAGCCCTTTCGCGTCGGAAAGGCGTGCCACAGCTGATTTGGCAAATCTATCGTGATACCGGCTATTATGATTATGTTGGCGGTATGCCGGGAGGAACGCTGCGGCAGGCAAATCTGCGGGCATTGTATGATCGGGCTCGCCAGTATGAGGCCACGAACTTCCGGGGGTTGTTCCGGTTCCTCCGGTTTATTGACCAACTGAAAGACAAGGGCTCTGATCTGGCGGTAGCGCGGGCTTTAGGTGAGAGTGAAAACGTTGTGCGGGTCATGAGCATCCATAAAAGTAAAGGCCTTGAATTTCCGGTCGTGTTTGTGGCCGATTTAGGAAAGAATTTCAATCTCCAGGATAGTAATGGTCTGGTATTGTGCCATAAAATCCTTGGGGTCGGTCCGTATGTAACCAATCCTGACCTTCGTTATCGTTATCCGACAATTGCGCGGCGCGCGATTGCCTTTAAAATGGAAATGGAGACTAAAGCCGAAGAATTGCGGATCTTGTATGTGGCGTTGACTCGGGCCAGGGAAAAGCTGATTTTGGTTGGTTCAGTCAAAAAATTGGCGAAGCGGGTACCAAAGTGGTGCCGGACAGTTGGTCTTGTAAAGCCGTTGTTGCCGGAATCCCTGATTGCCGGGGCGAAAAGCTATCTTGACTGGATTTGTCCAGCCGTGGCCCGTCATGAGCAGGGGCGTGTGTTACGGGAATTTGCTGAATCACAGGATCGGCCTGGCAGCCTCTTGGCGAACGATGCATCAGAATGGGAAATAACCATTTGGCAGCGTCAGGATTTAACGATTACTGATGAGAATATAAACGTTGAGACACCGTTGATGACGGCTGTGCAGAAGCTGGAGCCTGTGCCAGAAGGCAGTGGTACTGAATGGGTTGAGAAGCTATTGGGCTGGCAATACACTTATAGCTCGGCGGTTGGTAAACCGGCCAAGTTATCGGTAACCGAGATTAAACGGCGGTTTGAGCTTGAAAATTTTGAGGATGCTCACAAGCTCTTTGAGCGTCCGCCCATCGTGTCCAGACCGCGGTTCGTCCAGTCCAGCGGTAAGCTTTCTGCTGCCGAGCATGGCACTCTTGTGCATTACTTTATGCAGCATATTGATTTAACTGGTGACGTATCAGAAGAAGGTCTTGCCAGACAGCGGGAAGAAATGGTAAGACGGGAGCTGCTGCTGCCTGATCAGGCCGAAGGAATAGACCTCAAAGCTGCCGCTGCTTTCTTTGCGGCTGGACTTGGCCGCCGCTTGCTTGCCTCGCCTTGCGTCAGGCGCGAACTACCGTTTAGTCTGACGCTGCCAGCCGAACGTTTTTACCGCGACTTGGCCGTCAAGGATGAAGGTGTTTTTGTTCAGGGGGTTATTGATGTTCTATTTGATGACCCGGCCGGGTTGATATTGGTCGATTATAAAACTGATCGTGCGGCTGAGGCTGCCGCGCTGGCTGAAAAATATGCTGTTCAGCTTAACCTGTACGCCGAAGCGGTTGGAATGATCCTGCGCCGTCCGGTGGCAGAAAAATATTTATATCTGTTTAGCAGCGGGCAAGTCGCCCGAATTATATGATATCAGGAGGCTAAAAACATGGAGGAAACAACAGTTTTATATGAGAAAAACGATCGCGTTGCGATCCTTACTCTCAACCGTCCTATGGCATTAAACTCGCTCAATCAGCAGATGGTTGACGAGCTAATGGCGGCCTTGGCTTCAATTAAGGCCGATAAAGGTGTCAGAGTGGTTATTCTGACTGGCAGCGGGCGGGCATTTTCGGCCGGTGGAGATTTAAATTACCTTGAAAGTATTGCGGGGACGCCTGCTGCTCACGAGTTTATCAGTCAGGTGGGCAAGCTTGTGGCAATCATCATGGATTTGCCCCAACCGGTCGTTGCCATGGTCAATGGCGCGGCAGCCGGAGCCGGCTTTAATCTGGCGCTGGCCTGCGATCTTGTTATTGCATCAAAAGGCGCCAAGTTTGCCCAAAGTTTTGTTAAAGTGGGGCTGGTACCTGACTGTGGTGGTATGTATTTGTTACCGCGCTTGGCTGGGTTGAGCAAAGCCAAGGAACTCATGTTTACGGCTGATATTATCGGCGCCGAAGAGGCCGCTAGGCTTGGGCTGGTCAATAAGGTTGTTGAGTCGGATGAACTTGGCAGGACTGTCGCTGAATTGGCTGAAAAGTTGACAACCGCGGCACCGTTGGCAATTGCCCATATGAAGCGGGTTCTTAACAAAAGTGATGAGTTAACGCTTCAAGAGTCCTTGAGCATGGAAGCCGAACTCCAGGCGGAAAGCCTGGCAACTGCTGACTATCTGGAAGGGGTAAAGGCCTTTCGGGAAAAACGGCAGCCAGTATTTCAGGGGAAATGAAAAATCATTACCTATGAGGGGAAAGGCCCGGACGACAGTCCGGGTCTTTCCCTTTTTGATAGTACAAAGCAATAATTGCAGCAAATAGGATAATAAGCCGATGAACGACTCATAATAGACATAAGTAACATGTATGGGGGAATGAAATTGAAAGCATCATTGTTCATAACCTGCATAGCAGACCTCATGTATGCCGACGTAGGTAAAAGCGTAGTGAATGTGCTAAAACGGAGCGGGGTAAAACTAGACTTTCCAGAAGGTCAAACTTGCTGCGGACAGCCTGCGTTTTCAAGCGGCTATTACAAAGAGACTGTAAAAGTAGCAAAAAAAGTAATCGAAGTCTTTGAAAGGAGCGAACGTGTTGTTATACCGTCGGGTTCCTGTGCCGCAATGATTCATCACGGTTATCCAACGCTGTTTGCCAATGATCCCGTCTGGAAGAAAAAAGCTGATGAGTTTGTGGCCAAAAGCTATGAATTCTCCCAGTTTCTTGTGGACGTGATGAAGCTTACCGATGTCGGCGCCACCTTCAAGAAGAAGGTGACTTATCACTCGAGCTGCCATATGACCAGGCTTTTGGGGGTAGAAGAACAACCTAAAATCCTGCTTAAGAATGTAAAAGGACTTGACTTTATCCCTTTACCGTTCGCCTTTGACTGCTGCGGGTTTGGTGGAACATTTTCAATGAAACTAGCTGACATCTCTGGCGCAATTCTTGAAGAAAAGGTCGATAATATCATATCGACCGGTGCTGACGTGCTGGCAGGATCAGACTTAACCTGTCTAATGAATATTGGTGGACGATTAAGTCGGCGGGGCAGTCCAGTGAAAGTCATGCATCTGGCTCAAGTCCTAGATCAAGGAGTGTGATGGTAAATGCATATTGAGCCAAGTTTTCGCAAGCGTTATAAAAAAGCGCTGAGTGATCAGACCATGCTTAAAGCGGTGAAACTGGGTACGGGCCGGTTGCGTGCACAACGTGCCAATGCAATTACGGCAGTGGGCGAAGACCGTTGGGCCGCCTTTCGTGACCGAGCCGAAGCGATTCGTCTTCATGTAGTACAGCATTTGGATCAATATCTAGAGAAGTTAGTTGACAATGTGATTAAGAATGGCGGTCATGTTTGCCTGGCCCGAACAGGTGAAGAGGCCGTTAGCTATATTACTGAGCTGGCCAAAAAGAAAAACGCCAAGACTATCGTTAAATCAAAGTCGATGGTTACCGAAGAAATTCATTTGAATCCGGCGCTGGAACAACAGGGCTGCAAGGTTATCGAATCAGACTTGGGTGAGTGGATTATCCAATTAGCTGGTGAAACTCCGTCCCATATCATCGTGCCGGCCATGCATAAAAACAGGTTCCAAGTCGCTGATTTATTTAATGAAGTAAGCCCTCAAAAAATTCCGGCTGTCGTTAAAGATTTGTGTCAGTTTGCTAGGGAACACTTGCGGGATAAATTTTTAAATATCGACATTGGTATTACAGGCTGCAATTTTGCGATTGCTGATTCGGGTGCTGTAACAATCTGCACAAATGAAGGGAATGCCCGCCTTATCACGACGCTGTCGCCCACTGTTGTTACCGTAATGGGTATGGAGCGAATTTTGCCAAGTGTCGAAGAACTGGCGGTGATGCTGTCGCTGTTGGCGCGTAGTGCCACAGGCCAGAAAATGACTGTTTATAACACTTTGTTTACAGGGGTAAGAGCACCTGATGCGCTTGATGGGCCGCAGGAATTCCACCTGGTAATTGTCGATAATGGCCGGTCAAAACAGCTTGGCACCAAATATGAAAAAGTTCTTAACTGTATTCGCTGTGGTTCCTGTCTCAATGCCTGCCCTGTTTTCCGTAATATCGGCGGCCATGCTTACGGCTGGGTCTATCCCGGACCGATTGGAGCAGTCCTGTCGCCGCTTTATCAGGGAATGGATAAATACGGTGAGTTAGCTTATGCGACAACCTTGTGCGGGGCCTGTACCTTTGCATGCCCGGTAAAGATTCCGCTGCATGATATGCTCTACGCATTACGTAATGATAAAGTTGAATTAGAGCACAAAGGTGAGCTGGTTGAGGATATTGCGTACAAGGGCTGGAGCTCTGTCTTTGCCACGGCCAGCCGGTATCGATTCTCGGTCCGCATGGCGCGGCGATTCCAGTTTCCGCTTGTCAAAGCAGATAAAATCGCTTATGGTCCGCCGCCCATATCAGAGTGGCTGAAGTATCGTGATATGCCAGCCTTGCCAGATAAGTTCTTCCACGAAGTATGGCCTGATATCAAGAAGGATTGAAAGGGGTTTTAGTATGGCTAAAGGAGTAATCACGGGTGATAGAAACGCTTTTTTCACTAACATCCGCAACAAGATAAAAACCCCGCCAGGCGGCCGGGCACAGCGGGTTGAGAATCCAATGGAAGGCTTATTTACCCGGCGGGAAACAACGCTTGAAGAACGTCAAGTATTGCGTGACCGGTTTATCGGTGAATGGAATAATCTCGGCGGAGAGGCCTTCAACGTGAAAAACCGTGTTGAATTGGCACAGAAAATGAAGCAGGTTATGCTTGAACGGGGTCTTAAAAAAGCGATGTGCTGGGATCATCCGGAACTTAACAAGCTGAATTTGGAAGAGGTATTCACAGACGCCGGTGGCACACTGTTAAAATGGCCGCTAGGCGAAAACAGTAGTGATGTAAAATATAAAGCAGGTACAATGGAAGCGGGGATTGTCTGGGGTGATATGGCTATGGCCGAATCAGGCACTGTGGTCATTACCGGAAACGCCAAGCAGCCGACAACAGTGGCCATTCTGCCGCTTACCTTTATGGTTGTTTTTACAACAGCCCAGCTTGTTGATGGTATGTATTCGGTTATGAAGGAATTTAAAAAACGGTATGGCACAAGCCTGCCGACGACAGCCACCTTTATCAGCGGACCCAGCCGAACAACCGATATTGAAATGGATTTGACAATCGGCGTTCATGGCCCCAGGTATGTCTATGCGTTTATTTTGAATGAAGAATAAAGTGAGACTTGATTCAGAAGGAGTTTTAACTCCACCTGAATCCTAGTCGAACCGTATCCAGGGGCTTGGCCGCTCTTACTCCCGCTTGTAGAAGCGGAAGTTTTAGAGCGGGTTAGTAATCGGATAAAGGCAAAAACCAAAAGTCGCTCACTTTTGCTAGGCGAGCGACTTTTTGCTATCTTAATATTTTTTATAAGCCGATGCCTTTGCCCCGCAAATAGGGCATTTGTCAGGCGCGTTTTTTTCGGCAACATGTCCGCAAACCGAGCATAGATAGAGGTCATATTGTTGTGCGCTGCCAAGGTCATCAAGTGCCTTTTGGTACAGTGCGCCATGAACTTTTTCGGCTTCATTGGCAAGTTTAAAGCCTCGAGTAGCCGCGGTATGACCTTCATCTTCGGCCTTTTCGATAAAGGGCGGGTACATTTCGGTAAACTCGTAGGTTTCGCCGTTAATGGCGGCTTGGAGGTTTTCCGCAGTTGATCGGACCCCGCCGTTATTTCTAAAGTGGGTATGAGCATGGATCGTTTCGGCATCAGCAACTACTCGAAAAAGTTTGGCAATTTGCTTGTAGCCTTCGGCATCAGCCTGCTGGGCATAGGCAAGATATTTTCGATTGGCCTGTGACTCGCCTTCAAAGGCAGCCGCTAAATTTTCCTCTGTCTTGGACATTAATAACACCTCTCTTTATTAGCATACATAGGTATTATTAGCCATTAAACGGAAAATATGACAAGACTTGATTTAAAATCCGCTAATTGCTGATGTTGATTTTCAATAGGGAAAGTACTATACTAAAAATATCATATGGGGGCGTAGCTCAGTCGGGAGAGCGCTTGGCTCGCATTCAAGAGGTCATGGGTTCGAATCCCACCGTCTCCACCAAGGTAATAAGGGGCTGTCTCAAGATATGATTGAGGCAGCCTTTCGTGTTTGCTCTAGAGTACGACAATGAATCTTAAATGATTAATTGTCGTATTTTTTATTTGATGACCAAGCCGCTCTTCTTCATCAAGTCTTGCTTTATGGTGAGTTTGTGAGAGCGTCTTTTAGCTTGTATCTAAGTACAAATGTGCTTAACAAAAAAACAAATAAAAAATATCATTGACATTTAGGGTGTAAAGGCGTATATTAAATTTCAAGTATAAAATATGGAAAATCCTCATTACATAGACGATCCGACCAAAGTCCTCTGATTAGGAAGGGGTTATGAGTATGAGGAAAAATGAGGGGGCGGAAGAAAGTATGCGGAAAAAACTAGCAGCAGTAATCATGAGCACGTTGCTCATGGCTGGAGTGCTAACTGGATGTAGTAGTGGTACTAAACAAGAAGCAACAAATGAGATTAAAATCGGTGGGAACTTTGAGCTAACTGGTGGTGTGGCCAACTATGGCAAGCAAGCCGTTAATGGCATCCAGCTAGCTATCAAACAAGCCAATGCTTCTGGTGGGGTTTTAGGCAAGCAAATAAAGTTAGTATTGGCAGATAATAAATCAGAAGCAGCCGAGGCGACAAATGCTATAACCAAGCTAATTACCCAGGATAAAGTTGTAGCTGTTTTTGGGCCTGCGACCAGCTCCAATACTTTAGCTACAGTTCGGGTGGCGCAAGACAATAAGATTCCGCTTATTACGCCAACCGGGACTAGTGAAAAGATTACGGTGGAAAATGGTAAAACCCACTCATATATTTTCCGCTCTTGCTTTATCGATCCGTTGCAAGGTATGATCATGGCGAACTTTGCCAGCAACACCTTGAAAGTAAAAACGGCTGTTATTTATATTGATAATAGCTCTGACTATTCTAAAGGGCTTGCCAAATCCTTTGACGAAGTGTTTACGAAAAACGGCGGTAAGGTTTTAGGTCAAGAAGCGTTTTTGCAAAAAGACCAAGATTTCAAATCCGCTCTTACCAAGATTAAAGCTCTGAATCCTGATGTTATATTTTTACCCGCCTATTATGAAGAAGTTGGTAAAATCGTTAAACAGGCCCGTGAATTGGGCATGACTATGCCAATCCTTGGCGCCGATGGGTGGGATGATGCTAAGGTGGTAGAGATTGCCGGAGCGGCTCCGCTTAATAACACCTTCTTCTGCAGTCACTATTCATCTCAGGACACTGACTCTCATGTCGTGAGTTTCATTGAAGCCTACAAGAAGGAATACAATCAAGAGCCTGGCGTGTTTTCTGCTCTTGGCTATGATGCCGGTCTATTCTTAATTGATGCGATCAAACGGGCTAATAGCACCGATCCTGCTAAAATCCGTGAGGCGTTAGAGCAAACTAAGAACCTGCAGCTGAGTACAGGCCTGATGACAATTGACGCCAATCATAATCCGATTAAGAGCGTTGTTGTTCTTGAAATGAAAGATGGCAAACCAACGTTTAAGGAAAAAATCACTCCTAAACTATAATTAGTTCGACTGCGGTCGGTTCCTAGAGACAATGACCTTAGTTAATATTTGTAGTCCCTTTTGATTAACCATCAGGGGACTACATTTTTTATTGATAGTATAATAGTGGTATGGGGGTGTAAGTATGATTAAGGAAGGAACCTACCGGCACTATAAGGGAAACGAATATCGGGTTCTGTTTGTTGCAAAACATAGTGAGACAGAGGAGGCCATGGTTGTCTATCAATGCTTGTATGGAGATTTCGGGTATTGGGTGAGACCGTTAAATATGTTTGAGGAAGAAGTAGAGATTGCCGGGAAAAGGGTAAGACGTTTTGAATATATTGGTTAAGGCCCTGCTACGGTTCGGCTAAGATTCAGAGGAGTTAAAACTCCATCTGAATCAAGTCTCATTTTATGGTATAATAGCTATAATTAGACAGTATTTAGGAGGTTCCAATGGCTGAAGTACATATCTATACTGATGGTGCCTGCAGCGGTAATCCCGGACCGGGCGGCTGGGGAGCTGTTCTTATTTATAAGGGTGTTGAAAAAGAAATCTCGGGTTTTGAAAAAGATACGACAAATAACCGCATGGAGTTGACGGCTGTCATCAAAGCATTGGAAGGGTTAAAGTTTCCTTGCGAGGTGACGATTTATACCGACAGTGCTTATGTCTGCAAGGCGTTTACGGAAGGTTGGATTAATAATTGGATGGCTAAGGGCTGGGTGACGAGTAAAAGAACGCCGGTCGAAAATAAAGAATTATGGCAGTCTCTTATTAAACTGGTGGACATGCACCAAGTGAAGTGGGTCAAGGTCAAAGGCCATAGTGATAATGAAAAAAACAACCGTTGTGATTTATTGGCTAGACAAGCGATTGCGGCAGGTCGACAATAGTCAGATGTATGCTTGGATAGGATTGAGTTGGAGTTAGCTGAATCAAGTCTCGCTTTATATCCAGAAAATTGAAGGAAATTATCAGCCAAGGGAGAAATACTATAAGAGGTGAACCGTATGAAAGTCTCCGGAGGCGAAACGTTGATTGTTACGCTTGGAAATGAGGAAAGGCGCTGGAAGGTGTCAGCGGTTGACAGCCGGGTGGTGAAGCTGTTTGAAGAAGATGGTAAGTACCGCCAGATGCCGTATGTTAACCTTGAGGCAATGATGTCGCAAGGCTGTGTCAAGGTTGAGAAAAAGCCTTTCCCGGAATGAATCCGGATGATGTTAAACCGATAAAAGTGAGGGTGATTGGTCATGATGTGGTATTTGCTAGGGATCATTCTTAGTTTGGTTGTTTTCTTCTATGGTAACTCGGTCGGGATGGGGACAATTCTAAAATGGACGATTATTGCTTTGATATGGGCTGCTTCCGCTCATATGGATATGAAGACTAAAGAACAAGAAAAGGCTAACCGGGAAAAGAACGAGTAGTCATGACAACAAAAGTAAAAGTAAGGCCTGACCCCGGGTCAGGCCTTACTTTTACTTTTGGGTGTTTGAAATTTTTAGCAGAAAGTGGTATTCTTTAGTAGTAGTTTTGGAAAATGCGAGTGGAGTGAAATACATGGCAGATCATTTATATACTGTAAATAAAGCCTGCAGTGTGTGCGGTATGGATTTCCCGGTCACTAGGGTGCGGATGAGGCTTGTTAAGGAGCGTCAGGACACTGATTTTTGCACTTATTATAAAGACATTAATCCTTACTATTATACGATATGGGTGTGCCCGCACTGCGGTTATGCTGCGCAGGACAGTCATTTCCCCAATATATCACCGGCTAATATTGATAAGGTAGCTAAGTTTCTGGCAGGGCGGGAGGTCAATATCAATCTTGGCGGTGAGCGGACACGCGAACAAGCTATTGCGGCCTACAAGCTTGCGATATTCTTTGCCGATATGGAAGGGTTAGCAGCAAGTGAGATTGCTGGTTTATATCTAAGGTTGGCCTGGTTGTTTCGTGAGGGCGAGTTTGATAATGAAGAACAAGCGGCGCTGTCTAAAGCAGCGGGATATTTTGAGCAGGCCTTATTTAAAGAACGCTTGCCTATTGCCGGGATGTCGGAAGTAAGTATTACTTATTTGGTTGGCGAATTATTACGGCGGACGGGGCGGGCCGAGGAGGGCTTGCGCTATTTTAGCAAGGTTGTTGCCAGTCCACAGGCCAAAATGGAGAAACGCATCCTCGATATGGCAAGAGATGCCTGGCAGGAAGCCCGTGCAACTAGGAATAGTAGCATTTCTGGTCAATAGCAAAGAGTTCCCGGCAAGACACCGGAACTTTTTGCTATTTTTTTGTTGTAAAAATTATAAAGTCTATATTTACAAATGAATTAATGTAAACTATGATTACATGGTAATAAAAAAATAAACGATGATATGGGGGATGATAAGTGGAGAACAAGGTCGAAGAAAGAGAATTAACGCGTGGGCTTAAAGGGCGTCATCTGCAGCTTATCGCACTAGGCGGTATTATTGGCAGCGGTTATTTTCTGGGTACAGGTTATGTTATCAGCAAAGCGGGGCCGGCCTCGGTGCTTGCTTATCTGCTAGGCGGATTGATTGTGTTTTCAGTTATGCTGTGTCTGGGAGAGTTGGCTGTTGCTGTTCCCATATCCGGATCGTTTGTTACCTACGCGCGTAAATATATATCACCGGCTTGGGCTTGCGGGGTAGGTTGGTGTTATTGGCTGACTTGGGTCACCTACGTACCGTCCGAGATGATCGCAGCCGGTATTATTATGAATGACTTTTTCCCGACAGTTAGTACAATGTGGTGGGCGGTCTTGTTCGGGGTTATTATAACCGTAATAAATGTGGCGTCAGTTAAAACATTTGGTGAGATGGAGTTCTGGCTGGCGCTTATTAAAATATTGGCATTAGTGATGTTTGTTGGCTTAGCAATCTTGATTGTTTTTGGCGTTGTTGGTGATGCTGGGTATGTGGGAACCAAAGTACTGCTGGGTCATGGCGGCTTTACGCCAAATGGTTCCTGGGCCGTATTCTTGACCATGGTTATTATCCTAGTAAATTTTCAGGGGTCAGAAATCATTGGCTTGGCTGCTGGCGAAAGCAAGAAGCCCGAAAAGGCTATTCCTAAGGCGATAAAAAATGTTGTGTGGCGTATTGTTGCTTTATATATTATCCCCATGCTGCTGCTTGTTACAATTTATCCCTGGGACAAGGCCAGCTTGGAAAAAAGTGCTTTTTCAGCTGCTTTAAGTGCTTATGGTCTGGATTGGGCTGGCGGAGTATTTTCTTTCGTGATTTTGACGGCTGCGATTTCATGTTCCAATTCGGGCTTGTATGGTTGTAGCCGGGCTATTTATGCGCTGTCACGTGAAAATATGGCACCGTCGTGGCTGAGCAAGTTGAATGATAGGGGTGTTCCGCAAAACGCCACAATGCTATCGATATTTACTTGCTGGATCGGGGTTATTGCTTATACAATTGATACCAGCGAGACAATCTATACATATTTATTGGCTCTTTCTGGCTTCTCGGGTGCGATTGCCTGGATCTCGATTTGCTGGTGTCAGCTTAACTTTCGACGGCGGCGTGAAGCGGCCGGCCTTACTGCGAGCAGCTTGAAGTTCCGTGTTCCCTTATTTCCATACTTAACCTATTTTGGAATTTGGGCGCAGGTGGCCTGTTTAGTTGTTGTCGCTTTTACTGAGGATCTTAGAAATGCGCTTTATTTGGGGATACCCCTTCTGATTTTGCCAATTGTGTGGTATAAAGTGCGGGAGTTCCGGCAAAAGATTGCTGCTGTGAATGAGGATTAGTGAAAAAACAAGAGCGAGGCTTACGCCTCGCTCTTGTTTTTTAGTCGTTTGTATAGCAAGCGACAATTTCACCGTAGTATAGGGTGTGGTAATCGCCTTGGCCATACCATCTTTGATTGTAATCGGGGTCTAATGTTGTGGCATCCATGGCCTGCCTATATACTATTTTGCACTCATAGGTGAGGCCGCAGTCGGCAATGACCGGTGTAGAGGTTTTCTGGCCGGGTGCAGTGGTAATCTCCATGACGGTAATTTTATCCACTTCACGGCCGGACTTGCTTCCGCAGAAATTTAACTTTTTCTTCATATCATGAAAGGGTAGACTCACAGTAAATTCACCGCTTTTTTCGATGAGTTCATAGGTATAACGGGAGTGGCGCACCATGACCATGAATACCGGCTTGCCCCAGATGTTGCCGATACTGCCCCAGCCGATGGTCATTGTGTTTACTTTTCCGTCATGCGCGGTTGTCAAAAAGGCGCCTTGGCTCAAGAGATCGAGGGCCTTGTTTGCGTATTCGTTATAGGCTACTTCTTTCATAATAATCCCCCTTGGTTTTGTTATATAAGATTATATTCTTCATGAAGGAAGTTTTTCCTGGTTTGGAATATTATATGTGGAGTTCAACTTCTTTAGCTGTTTTTCTTTTGGAATTCAATCATGAAGTTGCGCAGAGCTTCGCAGCCTTCCTTCGGCATAGCGTTGTAGATAGAAGCCCGCAGGCCGCCGACTGAGCGATGGCCTTTAAGGCCGTTGAGTCCGGCTGCGGTGGCTTCGGAAACGAAGGATTTTTCAAGCTCTTCACTAGGAAGACGGAAGGTGACGTTCATTAAAGAACGGCTGTCTTTGTCAGCATGACCGTTGTAGAAGCCGTTGCTTTGATCAATGACATCATAAATCAGCGCAGCTTTTTCCTTATTCATTTTTTCGATTGCGGCAAGTCCGCCTAAGCCCTTCAGCCAGCGCAATACGAGATTGACGATATAAACGGCAAAGCTCGGCGGTGTGTTATAGAGAGAGTCCTTGTCAGAATGAGTGGCATAGCGCAGCATTGTTGGGATGGTCTTAGGGTTATTCTCGAGCAAGTCTTTTCTAATGACAACAACGGTTACGCCAGCCGGTCCAAGGTTCTTTTGGGCACCAGCATAGATCATTGCAAAGTCTTTGGCGTTAAAAGGTCGGGATAGCATATCAGATGACATATCGGCAATTAAGGGAATGTTGTCAAACGCCGGGAGGTTTTGCCATTGGGTTCCGAAAATCGTATTGTTAGAAGTGATATGAACATAAGCAGGGTTATCGCTTAATTTAATTTCATCAAAGCCGGGGATGCGTTTATAATTTCCATCAGCCGTTGTGGCAGCGACATGAGTCTTGCCGTACAGTTTGGCTTCTTTTTGGGCTTTTTCCGACCAGGCCCCTGTTAGTATGTAGTCAGCAGTACGGTCTGGCGTTAAGAAGTTCATAGGTATCATGGCAAATTGGGTGCTGGCTCCGCCTTGTATAAAGAGCACCCGATAATCATCGCCTAGTCCCAATAGTTCTTTCATATTAGCTTCGGCTTCGGTGTTTATTGCTTCGTACGGCTTGGAACGATGGCTCATTTCAAGTACTGACATGCCGGTATTCTGGTAATTTAAGAGTTCTTGCTGGGCTTCCTGTAAAACGGCCAGCGGCAGGACGGCCGGGCCGGCGCTAAAATTAAAGATGCGGTTATTCATTATTTTTCCCTCCAATTATTTTAAGGTTACTTGCAAGGTGCAAGGTGAACTACCATGGCATCACGCAGTTTTGGTTCAAACCATGTGGATTTAGGCGGCATAACCTGACCGGCGTCCGCGATATCCATAAGTTCTTCGATAGAAGTGGCAAACATCGAGAAGGCTACGGCATAGCGACCGCTGTCGACAAGCCGTTCGAGTTCCTGCATTCCCCGGATGCCGCCAACGAAATGGATACGTTTATCGATGCGGGGATCTTGGATTCCAAGTACAGGGGTTAAAAGATTATTCTGCAGGATGCTGACATCGAGTTTGCCAACAGGATCACTTGTGTCAAAGCTGCCGGCCTTTGCTGTCAGCTTATACCACCCTGCATTCAAATACATCCCGAACGTATGAGGCTGTTGTGGTTTGAAGGGGCCGGCGGGATGCTTCTCAACCGTGAAGTTTTTCAACAATTGGGCAATAAAGTCGGCCGGTTTTAACCCATTAAGGTCATGAACCACTCGGTTATAATCCATGATGTACATCATGTCGTGAGGGAAGGCGACTGCAAGAAAGGTATTATACTCCTCAGTGCCATTATGATTTTTATTGGCGGTTCGGCAGGCTTGGCACACGCGGGCTGCCGCTGCTGAGCGGTGGTGGCCATCAGCAATATAAAGGATAGGAATGTTCTTGAAGGCGGCTTCAATTGCGGCAACTTGACTAGGCTCATTGACGACATACAGCGTGTGGCTGATGCCATCATCGGCCGTGAAGTCATAAGCAGGTGGCTTGGTCATTGCTTGATCGAGCAGTTCCTTTACCGTCGGGTTGGCCTTATAGGTAAGGAAGACAGCACCTGTCTGCGCTTCTGTGGCTGTTATATGATCGACCCGATCCTGCTCTTTGTCAGGGCGGGTAAATTCATGCTTCCTTATTATATTCTCCTGATATTCGTCAACAGAGACCGCAGCTGCCAGACCGACTTGGATATGGTCGCCCATTTTTTGTTTATAGACGTAGTAGCAAGGCTGGTCATCTTGAATGAGAATTTTATCCTGGATAAACTGCTGGAGGTTTTCCCGAGCCTTTTCATAGACGGCAGGGGAATGGGTATCAATATCGGGCGGCAGATCTACTTCGGCTTTGGTCACACGTAAAAAGCTATAGGGATTATTGGCAGTAAGCCGACGGGCTTCCTCCGAGTCCATGACATCATAGGGTAGTGCGGCGACACGATCCGCAAGTTCGGGAGTGGGGCGTAGACCGCGAAATGGTTTAACTATAGCCATAATTGCCTCCTTATGCGTTAAGGTTGACGAGTTGGGCACCCAACATACCATCAATTGCCTTGATTTTTAGCAGAACTGGGGTTGGAACATCGGTTTCGACATTAACAACCATGATATTTGTACCAGCTATGTCACCGCGGCCAACCTGCATGCCAGCGATATTAATCTGTTCTTCGCCGAGAATTGTACCAATTTTACCGACAATGCCGGGGCGGTTGCTGTGTGGTCCAATTAGCAGCCAGCCGTTAGGCTCAACATCGACGCGGAATCCGTTGATTTTAACAATCCGTTGTTCTTCTCGGCCAAACAAGGTGCCCGAAACGGACTTAAGGCCTTTGTCAGTATGAACATTCACGGTGATTAAATCAGCAAAGTTATCAATTTCCTGGCTTTTAACTTCTTTAATTTTAATGCCGCGGGCTTTAGCAAGACCAGGGGCATTCACATAGTTGATTTTTTCTTGGAGGATTGGATTGAGCATGCCTTTGATAACGCCGGTTGTCAGCATTTTAGTATCAACTTCACTGATTTCACCATTGTACTCTACCTCAACGGCATTGATACGGCCGTCAGCCAAATGAACGGCTAAGCAGCCCATCTTTTCGGCGAGGTTAAGGTATGGCTGAATGGTCTCAAGGACATGAGCGGGAATCGGGGCCATGTTAACGGCTGTCGTAACAGGCTCACCGTTGAGTGCTTTGATGATTCCTTCTGCAACATCGACGGCTACACCGACTTGCGCTTCGGCAGTGGATGCGCCCAAATGCGGGGTAAGAACAATATTGTCGACATCTAACAGCGGATTATCAGGACCGGCTGGCTCTTTTGCGAATACGTCAATGGCAGCGCCGGCTACTGTACCGTCTTTCAGGGCTTCAGCCAAATCGACTTCATTGATGACACCGCCCCGGGCACAGTTTACAATACGAACGCCCTTTTTCATTTTGGCGAAACTTTCTTTATTCAGCATGTTTATAGTCTGCGGCGTTTTTGGAAGGTGAAGGGTGATAAAGTCGGCTTTTGTTAGGATTTCATCAATTTCAGCTACTTTAATGCCGAGCTCCTCAGCGCGTTCGGCATTCATAAACGGGTCATATGCCATTACTTTCATTTCCATGGCCAGCGCCCGTTTGGCAACGCCGGTACCGATGCGGCCCAGGCCTAATATGCCAAGTGTTTTGCCGCGCATTTCAACGCCCATAAACTTACTGCGCTTCCACTCTTTATTTTTCATTGAAGCATGAGCTTGGGGAATGTTGCGAGCTAAGGCCAGCATCATGGCCATTGTATGTTCAGTTGCGGCAATGGTATTACCTTCGGGGGCGTTGAGGACAATGACCCCTTTCTTTGTTGCAAATTCGACATCAATGTTGTCAACGCCGACACCGGCGCGGCCGATGACTTTGAGATTGGCTGCCGCTTCAAGCACTTCTTTGGTCACCTTTGTTTCGCTGCGGACGACAAGGGCGTCATATTCCGGGATAATCTTGATCAGTTCAGCGGGGTCAAGGTTTACCTTTACATCAACATTAAATTCCTTCTGTAACAGTTCAACACCGCTTTGGGCTACTGCGTCGCTTACAAGTACTTTCATATTCATAACCTCCATTAATTTTAGATTCTACAAACTTTAAAGAAACAAAAAAATCCCGCCCCAATTGGGGCGAGATTACTCCCGCGTTGCCACCCAAGTTGTTGCTGAAAATAGCAACCAACTCTTACCGCTGTATCGGGCGGAACCCGTCGTGATTCTTCATCAGCCGCTCCGGGGCGGAACTTATGGTCAAGTTGGCTGACTTTCACCGACTGTCAGCTCTCTGCACAACTTGAAGCAAAGTTTCCCGTTCATTGCGTTACTTATTGTTAATATGAAATCATTATAATTAATCCGCTCTTGAAAGTCAAGTGTATTTTTCAAGAAAACATTAAGGTACAGAAAACGGTGTTTTTGGCTATTGTGATTACATTACGCCGGACTAACGTTGAATTCGTCCAATGATAGCAGGATTTAGGCTCACGCACGAGAATAAACACAGAAAGTTAGAAAACAGGAATAGCAGGGGGAATTCAAATGGAAAAAAGACAATTAGGTCGGACAGGCATGGAGGTCAGTGTGATAAGTTTTGGTGCGTTGCCGATACAACGTTGTACCATGGAAGAGGCAGGTCCTGTCCTGCACAAAGTACTTGATGCAGGCATTAATTTTATTGACACGGCCCGCGCCTACACCGATAGTGAAGCTAAAATCGGCAAATACATTGCTAGCCGACGGTCCGAGTACTACCTTGCCACCAAGAGCATGGCCCGCGATAAAGCAGGCATGGCGAAAGATGTTGATATTAGCTTGCAGACAATGCAGGTCGAGTATATTGATTTATATCAGGTTCATAATATAAAGACACGTCAGGATCTTGATGCAGTGATGGCTCCGGGCGGAGCGCTCGAAGCCCTGAAAGAGGCCAAGGCGGCTGGAAAGATTCGCTTTATTGGCGTTACCGGACATAGTGTTGACTTATTAATGGAGGCTGTTAAATCAGATCAGTTTGATACAGTGCAAGTGCCGTTCAACTTCATTGAAACCAAGGCAAATGAGAAATTATTTCCTTTAGCTAAAGCGATGAATGTTGGCCGTATCGTAATGAAACCGCTCGGGGGCGGTCAAGTCAGAAGTTTTGATTTGGCGCTGCGGTTTATTCTTGAACAGGATATTAGTGTGGCTATTCCCGGTATGGACGATATTGTCCAAATCGATGAAAATCTTGCAGCCGCCAAAAATTTCCGGCCGTTGACTCAAGAAGAACAGGCAATACTAAAAAAAGAAGCTGCGGATATCGGACCTAATTTCTGCCGCCGGTGTGGTTACTGTATGCCTTGTGCTGCTGGAATCGATATTCCTCAAACGTTTATTTTTCACTTGCAATATTCCTCATATGGCCTAAAAGAGGCGATTCCGCTCCGCTATGCTGGCATGAAAGCCAAAGCTTCGGATTGCATTGAGTGTGGAATCTGTGAAGAACGCTGTCCCTATGATTTGCCGATCAGAGATCGCATGAAACAAGTGGCCAAGGATTTAGGCTGATCCATCGTTGATGGCGCTGGGGTCACAAGGCGCCTCGGGGGGAGTCATTATGTCCAGCTTCACCGGCAAACCGCCGATGTAGGGAGCAAGTACATTGAAGACAGCTGTTAAGACAAGACCAAACACGGCTGCGGTGATGCCGCAGACAAGCCCGAGAAATAGGCCACCCAGTAATCCGACAGTATCATGAGCTATTGCGCCAAGGACTACTCCGCCTAATCCGCCGAAGCATATTCCGGCGGCAAACAAAATGCCGGCAACCGGGACATATGGCAGGCGCGTGATAGTATAGTTAAACACAAGACTCACCCCTCTCCTTGATGTTCTTGATAAAGTGAGACTTGATTCAGATGGAGTTTTAACTCCACCTGAATCCTAGTCGAACCGTATCCAGGGACTTAGCCGCCCTTGCTCCCGCTTATAGCAGCGGGAGTCTTAGATCGGGTTAGTCATCGGATATCGTTTGCCAATAGCCGATGGAAATTTTTTAATAAAAGGAGGATCATTATGGCAGATAATATATTTGATATTGCAGTCATTGGCGGAGGACCGGCCGGACTATCAGCCGCTCTAACCGGACGCATTCGTAACAAGACGGTGGCGATATTTAATCATCTGGAATTCAGCCCTAAGCTGCAAAAGGCACATATTGTCGATAATTATCCCGGGATGCCTGAAATTACTGGGAAAGGATTAATGCAGCAGATGTCAGCGCATTGCCTAGCGCATGAGCCGACATTGATCAAAGAAAAGGTTCTTAACATATTTCCGACTGAGGGGACATTTACCCTGTTGACACCCGCCCAAACGTATGAAGCACGGGTGATTGTTATTGCCACAGGCGTTGTTGCTACTGCTCTATTCGAAGGTGAACGGGATTATCTTGGCCGCGGTGTTAGTTATTGTGCTACCTGTGATGGGATGTTTTATCGTGATAAAGATGTTGCCATCATTTCTTACACCCAGGAAGAAGGTGAACATGAAGCAAATTTTCTGGGAGAACTCTGTCGCAATGTCTACTATTTGCCCCAGTATAAAGGCGAAGCACCCAAGCTTCGTTCTGAAAAAATCAAGGTGCTTAGTGGAGTGCGGCCTAAAGCTATCAAAGGTGAAGGACAGGTTGCCGGGCTCGTGACGGATAAAGAAGAACTGAAGGTGGACGGCGTATTTATTCTCCGACAGTCAGATCCTGTCGAAAATATCCTTCCCGGTCTGGAACTCGAAGGTGAGACCATTAAGGTCAAGCGTGATATGTCAACAAACATACCTGGCGTGTTTGCAGCCGGTGACTGTACCGGTAAACCTTGGCAGATCGCCAAGGCAGCAGGTGAGGGATTGGTCGCTGTACTGAGTGCCATTACTTACCTCGAAAAAAGTGCCAAATAAGGCTAACGGTAAAAATTAAGGCGATATAGCCAAAAATGGGGTAGACTGTAGCAATTAGGTTTGAGAAACCGACTTGACTGCAAATGACAGCACTAAGTGTAATCACAACAAGGCTAGCCGGAAAGCTCAGGCCTGCGGCGGACTGCAGCTTGGTGCTGCAACCATATAAACTGGCCATGGCGGTACTGTACATAGCCTTTACCAGCATGGCTGCGTAGCCGGCATGGGTAAATTCATGCTGGAGGTTTGATACATACAGCATCGGGACTTCGTGCTGAAAGACTTCTGGGCTGTGATATGTGATAATCATGGCAACAAATAGACCCAAGAGAGTTAAAAGCAGGCCGCCAATGAGGCCGCCTAAGATCCGGACTTTGCGGCTGGCAATCTGGCTGCCCAAAGGGGCCAGTATAGTCGTACCAAGGATAAGATTATAGGACGCATAGAGCAGGGCGGACATAACCCAGTGTGTGGCTGGAGTACTGCTAGGCTGAGCCGGGATGGAAAGCAAGGTAGGATTGAATCCGTGATACAGAATGGAATTGATGCCAATGACGATGGTTGAAATGACTAATAGCGGTGTTACTAGCGAGTTAATGATTGAGATACCTCTCACCCCAGTTAGCACAGTTAACATGACGAGAAGAGCCATCGCTATCAGGCCTGTATTGTAACTGAGGCTTAAAAAATCGCGGCTCACTGTGCCGGCCCCAGCCAGCATGATGGTCAAGCCACCAAATAAAAACACTCCTGTTGTGACATCAAGAACGCCGCCGATTCGTTTGCCGCAGATATAATACAGTACTTGTTGATAGCCTGTTGCATTAAGGCGGTGGCCGAGGTTGATTATATAACTTCCCAGCCAGGCAAATAATAACCCGGCTAGGAGAATTCCTACCAGTCCGATATTTCCGTAAGAAATAAAGAATTGGACAATTTCTTGGCCGGAGGCAAACCCTGCGCCAATGACTGTGCCCACATAAGTGGCCGCAACCCGAAAGACGTCAATGAACTTCTTGGTCATAAAGCCGAATCACTCCATTGCAGCGGTGATAATACAATTGTATGAGCGACACCGAAGATTCTGAAGTGGATTTTAATGGCAAAACGGCAAAGAACCATCAGTCATAGCCTGGCTGGTGGTTCTTTGCCGTTTTACGTAAAAGTGCTTCGACAAGACCGTATGGGTATTAATTGGTATGCCATCACAGTTTTCAATAATTCGGATATTATGGGTAAATTCTGTCATTAGGTAAAGGAATTTGCTAAGATAGAGAAGAATATAGAGGTGTCGAAATTTTATTAAAAATTGACAATAGAGGAGTCGCAGCTATTGAACGCACAATTGTTTGCACAAATTGCTAATGCTGTACAAAGTAGTTCAGTACACGGTTGGCTGGTGATTGACAGGGATTATAAGATTGTTTTTGTCAACGATGCCTTTTGCCGGTTATGGCATATTGACCGCGAGAACTTGCTCGATAAATCATTGCTCGATATATTTTACAATGGGAATAAGAAAGACAAAAACGATAGTTACCATGGTCCCTTAATTGAAACAATCGATACCGGACGGGAGTTTCCTCTGATGGAGGCTTGCCTTAGCAATCATTATGACAATTCGTATATCTGGTATCTTGCCAGCACCTTTTTATTGCGTGAACCCGAAACCGAGCCGCGCTATGCGGTCGGGGTCTATGTTCCTATTGATAAATTTAAAATGATTGAAGCCAGGCTTGATGGGATCAATATAAGCATTATCAAAGCTTTCTGTAAAGCAATTGGCATCAGGGATACTTATACGAAACAGCATAGTGAACATGTGGCTGCCCTGATGGTCGAATTAGCCGAATTTATGGAAATGCCCCGTGAAGGCGTTACCATTGCCTACCTTGCCGGAATTGTTCACGACGTAGGCAAGCTCGGCGTACCTGAACGGATTTTAAACAAGCCTGGCCTGCTAAATGACAATGAATACGAATCAATCAAACGTCATGCCATTACAGGTGCCGATATTTTAGCCGATATAAATGGTTTTGATACGATTGCCAGTATTGTCCGTCACCATCATGAGCGCTTTGACGGACGCGGCTATCCTGTCGGACTTGCTGGTGACGCAATTCCTATCTATAGCCGGATGCTAGCGGTGTGCGATGCCTATGATGCTATGACAACAGCGCGGTGTTACCGTGAGCCGTATCCTGTTAGACAGGCTTTAGATGAAATCCAGCGGTGTTCAGGCACCCAATTTGACCCTGAGATTAGTGAGGCCTTTATTCGTTTTATGGAGCAGAGCCGAATCAAGACCGACTTACAGGACCTAGCTACTTAATCACTTTACAAGTAAGCGGTGTATATTGTAAAATAATCAGTATAAACTAATGATTGGGAAATATGCGGCGGTGCCCGTTTGAACGGGAAGGTACTCTCGTCCCTTACAGGCGGGAGTTTTTTCATGCCGACCGCTACCGGCCGTTCATTCGGGGAGATAAGCTTTTAGCTAAAAATAGGGGGTTCATGTATGTTAGATATCAAATTCGTGCGGGAAAATCCGGAAAAGGTCCAGCAGGCGCTTCAGAATCGTGGTGCAGCTATGAATTTGGACGAATTCTTGAGATTAGAAAAGGAACGTCGTAATCTTCTCGGTGAAGTAGAATTACTCAAAAGCCAACGTAACACGGTATCACAGGAAATCAGTAAGCTTAAAAAAGCCAAAGAAAACGCCGATGACCTTGTCGCAGAGATGCGTGTGGTCGGTGACAAAATAGGCGAGCTTGATGCCCAAGTCAAGGCGACAGAAGCACAGTTAAACTCAATTATCATGAATATTCCTAACATACCACATGAGTCGGTTATTGTTGGTCGTGATGAGGCTGACAACAAGGAAATCCGGCAATGGGGTGAGCCACGCAAGTTTGACTTTGCGCCGCTTCCGCACTGGGAAATTGGTGAGAAACTTAGTATTTTAGATTTTGAACGAGGTGGCAAAGTCACCGGTGCGCGCTTCACTTTCTATCGCGGACTGGGGTCGCGGCTTGAACGTTCACTTATTAATTTTATGCTTGATCTGCATACAACCGACCATGGTTATACCGAATTTTTCCCGCCCTTTATTGCAAACAAAGACAGTATGACCGGCACTGGCCAACTACCCAAGTTTGCCGATGATATGTTTAAATTAGAAGGGCTTGACTACTATCTTATTCCGACTGCCGAAGTTCCAATCACAAACCTTCATCGCGGTGAAATTTTTGATGTGAAAGACCTGCCCTTGTACTATACTGCCTATAGTGCTTGTTTTAGAGCTGAGGCTGGCGCGGCTGGCCGTGACACCCGTGGACTTATTCGCCAGCATCAGTTCAACAAAGTCGAAATGGTCAAGTTCACTAAACCTGAAGAATCCTATGAGGAACTGGAAAAACTGACAAATAATGCGGAACGCGTGCTTCAGCTCCTTGGCCTGCCTTACCGGGTGATACTTCTGTCAACCGGCGATATGGGCTTCTCATCAGCGAAGACGTATGACCTTGAAGTATGGTTGCCGAGCTTTGATAAATACCGTGAAATTTCGTCCTGTTCTAATTTTGAGGACTTTCAGGCTCGTCGCGCCGATATCAAATTCCGTCGCGAGCCTAAGGCTAAACCAGAGTTTGTTCACACATTGAATGGTTCGGGTGTGGCAATCGGGCGGACGGTTGCCGCTATTTTAGAAAACTATCAACAGCCTGACGGATCAGTAGTTATCCCCGAAGTATTACGGCCTTACATGAAGACTGATTGCATTAAGGGATATTAATACGCGATCTGATACAAGTTCTAATTGGGGAATATTATATGAAATAAGAAGTTCATCCGATGACCAAGCCGCTCTAAAGTTTCCCTTCTGGAAAACCAAGAGCGGCTAAGTCCCTGGGATACGGTTCGACTAGGATTCAGGTGGAGTTAAACTCCATCTGAGTCAAGTCTCACTTTATGACCACATAAATTAAGGGGTTGTGCTGGAACTAAGTTCCGACACATACCCCTTAATTTTCCCTTGACATTGATATTCATTCTCGATATAATCAGAGTACAAATAAGCCTAATCGCGCTTTTTTTTACAGCGATAGTGATAATGATTATCAATGACGAAGGGGGAATTCATATGACATTAGATCAAGCTAAACGTGGTCAACGCTTATATATTGCTAGTATTACCGGTGATACTGTTCGAGCTCAGGCAATTCGATTTGGTATTTTTGAAGGCTCTGAAATACATTGTGCTGAAAAGTTGCCTGCTGGCCCCATTGTAATATCTAAAGGCAAACAGGAGATTGCTATTGGTCGAAGACTTGCCGAGAATATTGAGGTCCAACCCGCGTGAAACGGAGGATAGCACATGCATTGCCATAATAATTTAACTACTATAAATATACCAGAAGGCGCAAAGAAAATCGTTCTTGTGGGTAATCCAAATGTTGGCAAATCGGTATTTTTTAATACACTGACCGGAGTTTACGTTGATGTATCTAATTTTCCGGGAACCACAGTTGACATATCACATGGCCGCTTTGGCAGCGATGTTGTTATCGATACTCCTGGGGTCTATGGAATATCTTCCTTTAATGATGAAGAAATTGTCGCTAGGGATGTTATTCTGTCAGCCGATCTTATTCTTAATGTTGTTGATGCTGTTCATCTTGAGCGGGATTTGTTTTTGACATTACAGGTAATTGATACCGGCATTCCAGTTATTGTTGCTATAAACATGATGGATGAAGCAGCCGAGCAGGGCATAAAAATTGATATTGATTTGCTAGAACATCTTTTAGGGGTGCCAGTCATTCCTACTGTTGCCATAAAGAATAAGGGACTTGATCAGGTCAAAGCGCGTTTGTATGAGGCGCAGGTTGGCAACATCCCGGCTGATCTAAAAAAACAGCTTGCAGAAACCCTGAATCGCATTGGTTGTTGGGCTGAAGCTTTGCTGGTTCTGGAAGGAGATCCTCATGTAGCGGATCGTCATGGTGTTGAGCCAGGCACACAGCGTGATGAAATTTATCATGCACGCCGGCATCGGGTCAATGACGTTCTTCAGCATGTTGTTAGTGAAACCCAAGAGGGTATTAGGTTCTCCACTAAACTGGGGCGGTTGATGCTTAACCCGCTCACAGGAATACCGTTCTTTTTTGTAGCACTTTATATAATGTATTATGTAATCGGCGTTGTTGTTGCTCAGGATATCGTGGGCTTTACCGAGGAGACGATCATGCAAGGGTTTTATGAACCTGCGATACGATCGTTCATTGGTCGATTCATTAGTGAGGAATCTATCCTTGGGATGATTCTTATCGGCGAATTCGGTCTCTTGACAATGACAGCTACTTATATAGTGGGGCTGCTGCTGCCGCTCGTTGTCGGATTCTACCTGATCTTATCGATCATGGAGGATTCAGGATATCTACCCCGCCTGGCTGCTCTAGTTGATAGGTTGATGAATGTAATTGGTCTAAACGGGCGGGCTATTATTCCCCTGATTTTGGGCTTCGGCTGTGTAACTATGGCGACAATTACCACCCGGATTTTAGGGACCCAGCGCGAACGGACAATTGCCACCGCAATTTTAGGGCTCGCCATTCCCTGTTCAGCCCAGCTTGGGGTTATCGCCGGGATGCTGGCCGGGTTGGGAACAAAGTATATTACGATTTATGTAGTCGTTTTAATCCTTGTTTTAGGCATTGTTGGTAAGGTGCTTCATAAAGTTCTACCTGGTGAATCATCTGATCTGCTAATTGACTTACCGCCCATCCGACTGCCTGGCGTAAAAAATGTTCTCAAGAAAACTGTCACCAAGTCCCACGCCTTTCTTGAGGAAGCCGTTCCGTTGTTTGCCCTTGGGGCTCTTATTATCAGCGGGCTCCAGATCACTGGTCTTTTAGATGTTATTCAGACTCTCTTTGCCCCAATTACCGAGGGCCTGCTGCTACTGCCGAGAGAAACGGCCACCGCTTTTATCATGGGGATGATCCGCCGTGACTTTGGGGCTGCCGGCTTATCCGATATGGCTCTTACGCCGGAGCAAACGTTAATTTCGCTGATTGCCATTACGCTGTTTGTGCCATGTATTGCCGCAATCATTGTGATGTTTAAAGAGCGGGGTGCTCGTGAAGGCTCGCTCATTTGGATTGGTTCCTGGATCGCCGCATTCCTTGTCGGCGGAATCGTTGCCCATATTATCCTATAGCATGAGGTGATTTTCAATGGAACAGCAAATATGTCCTCAATGCGGTTATGAAATACATGAGCCGGGCACGATCCGCTGTCCGCGCTGCTATAAATTACTGCTTACCTCTTGTAATGGAAACTGTAGTAAATGTAAACAAAACGGAAAATGCTCAACGTAAAGACAGCCGAGTGCTGTCTTTTTCTTTTCAGAAATAATCTGCAAACCAAGTTTTATTGTTCGGAATAATTCTTTCTAGGTAGGCGATGGCTTCATCAGAGCCTTCAATTCTTCCAATATTGTTAAGAAATGTTGGCCGTTTATAACTTAGCATCATAGTAGTAAAGGTTTGAATATCTAAATGGACTTCAAGCTTTTGAAGTGAATCATCTATAATAATGTTTGTATTTTCCCCTAATACTACGGAAATCACGCCGCAGTTCCAGTCGGCAAGCGGATCAGAGATGTGAAATGATATTCCTTTGGTTTTTTCATTCGGTTTAGTATCTGCAAAAGGGAACTGATTCATAAAATTTCGTACATCTACGACACGAGCCATAATATAAGGCGAAATCTTTTCTTCTAATTCGCCCTCTGAGAATAGAAAGGCCATAGGTTCATTTGAGAAAATAGTTCCTTTAACCGAATAAACCATAGAAAAATGAGCTCGGATAAAAACCCAAATTCCCTTTCTTGCATCTTCATTAATGTATACCATTTCTCTTACAAAAAACGTTTCATTCTCTACTTTATAGTATACATAGCCTGCTGGTAAATCATTTGAGTCATAGTAGATAGCAACAGACAAATCTTGTTTCTCCCAACGGAAATGTTCCTCCCAAGCAACATCATTTCTTAACATAGCAACATTATTTCTGCGCGAAAAGGCTGAGTAAATTTTCTGTATATCTGGATGATGAATATCGACTCGGACAGTATGACCTAATGCATTGTAGGACTTCGGTAATTGGGTATCTTTAATTGTATAATTAATTATATCTGATACTATTTCCCAGCCTTTTTTCTTATAGTAGGGGACTGAATAAGGATAAAGATATGATATAGTTTGCCCTTTATCGCGCATGTTTTTTAGAGCTTCTTTCATTAATGAATGCATTAGACCATAGCCTGCATATTCGGGATAAGTTCCTACTCCCGTAACCCCCCCCATTTTATAAGGGCGGCCATGAATATTCACACTAAATGGGTAAACCATCAATTGAGAAATTAACTTTTCATCATCAAACCAGCCAATTACATCGCATGACTTTAGGAGAGGCCTTTTCCACCTAATAATATTGTTATCTCCAAATTTAGTGATAACATTATTGGTTACTTGAAAAACATAATTCATAAGGTCATTAAATTGTTCAAAATGTCTGCTATCAACTTTTCTGATTTCAAACTTATCTTTGATACTTTCATTATCCATAAAATGGCCTCATTTCATTTGCTTTACGACCTGCTAAGCGATAGACGGGTAAATACCATATGGCATAACGGTCTTTAAAAAGAATCATATATATTATTCTCTATTTATTGGTGGATATGCATAACGAGAAAGAAGATTCCCATTTGATACCTAAATGTAATAGCCAGGAAGGCTGCCTTGTTTACACAGAATAACGGCGTATTCGGTCGCTGTATCCAAGTCTTGGATATTAATCTTGTAATACTTAGTAATACCGTATTTTTAATTCCATATGTGGAGGGAAATAACATTATATGAAGAATGTTTTCCCATATAATGCTAGCTGCAAATTAGCACTATTACCTCGCGATAGTGTAAGACAAGCCGGGAATAAACGAGGAGTTAAGAGGTGTATTCTGAAAGGGAGCAAAAAACAAAAGGAGTGTGTTGTTCATGAATAATGAAATCTTTGCCGACGGCATCAGTGCCGTCCATGTTACGGGTAATCTTATTCGCATCGACCTCATGACAGTGCAGCCTCACCTCAAAAGTGACAGTGGCCAGGCAGTAGTTGATGTTAATACCCGCATCATAATGCCACTAGAGGGGTTTGTTCAGTCGCTGGCGGTGCAGGACAATATTATCAAAAAGCTGATTGAGGCTGGTGTGCTAAAAAAGAACGCCGCTCCGGTAGTGGAAAGCCTAGACAAAGAGGACTAAATCTTAATAGAGCGTTTTACTAAAAGCATCAATAGGTTCCCAAAAATCATTATGAAAGAAGGTTAAGCAAAATGAAGTATATAATAAAAAACCGGCTTTTCCCCGCCCTGCTTGCCCTGTGTTTGTTATTGGGAGGCTGGAGCACAGCACAGGCCGCCACCGGACCAGTTGGTTATGTTGATTTTATTTATCTAGTGAACCAGCATCCGGATACAGCACAGGCCAACGCCGCTCTCAAAGCAGAGCAGGAAGCGGTGAAACAGGAATTTGAAACGAAAGCTCCTGACCTTAGTGACCAGGATAAACAAGCGCTTGATAGACAGCTTGTGCAGCGGCTTGAACAAAAACGGCTAGAACTTGTAAAACCGATTTCGGCTAAGGTTGTGGCTGCCGCCAACGAAGTAGCCAGGGAAAAGGGACTATCGATTGTTATCAGTAAGAACGAAGTTATTTGTGGTGGTGTGGATATAACAGCAGACGTATTGAAAAAGATTAGTAAGAACTGAAAAGGGCGTCACAGCAAATTGCTGTGACGCTTTTTAGCATTGAAGATTAAAGTCGCCTATTAAATTGAACTTGCTTGTTTTCTAATAAGGCAATCCTTTTACGCAAAGCGTCAAGTTCCTCGTTAATCCTAGTTTCTTTTTCTTGCTGTTGTCGTTCCGCCTTTTTTTCACATCTTTGGTTCATTAACTCGGCAAGCAGTCCGAGAGAGTCCCCAATTACAGTTAATACTAATGCCAAAACAACTATATTATCAATGTTTTCACATTTCATACTAACCCCCCGGTTCTGATTTTAGTTGTATAATATATTCTCTATTTAGGAGATAGTTACCACGCCTCCTAATTTTGGTCATCGGATAGAATACATGAATAACTAACGAGCTACTTTCATAATTATGTACAAACATTTTAGTTTTGGGGGTATAGTAATGGCTATAGACACCTTAATGCGATACTTAGAAGAGAGTAATAAGAAAATGAATATCCAATTTAGGCAAGGCTTTATTAATAAGGCAACCATTAGTTCTCATGAAATAATAGACAATAATCTATTATCAATTCACATACACGAAGGGCATCTGATAAAGATCGATATATCAAATTTTAAAAGGATTTGCTTTGATTCAGTAGTTTATGATGCAACAAATAATGAAGAGATGAAACTTTGTCTTGAATATCTACGTAGTTTTAAACGTTTTAACGCCTATCTACAAGATGAAAATGGAAATTATATTTTATATTTACTCTTTATTTCTGATAAATAATTATGCCTTTTTCAAAGATAGCAGCACCTGGCACCCAGGACGATAAAATAAATGCTTCACGGCAGTTATGCTGTGAAGCATTTTAATTGCTTATCATAAAGAGCCCGTAATGATTTACGCTACAACCAACGCCAGTCATTACATACCTATACGCAATCTTTCGACTACCCACAAGCATTACACAACCAACGCTGATCTTTGCTCGACTGCCACAGATAGCTACCGAACCGGTCGCAATCTCTCGACAACGGCCGCCCCCTATTACTTCGCAACCCATGACAGTCTTAGCTCGACCGATGCACATCCCTTGGGACCATACGACAACAGTTGGGCTGCCGTACAGCCTTTCAGAACATGCACCAATCTTCCCGCCGACTACCGCCGAACCTGTTGGAGCAGACCCGACAGCAATCTTTGGCCGACTAATGCCGAACCCCATCACTGAGATCCGACACCAATCTTGGCTCAACCATTACGAACCCTTTACGCTACTTATTATCTCTCCAAAATTAATACTAATACCTGGTACTTATATCCATTTAATTGTAGTTTCTTTCATTGGTGTCATGCACAACGGGATCAGCATATTATGTAATAAGAAAATTATGGGGGTGAGGTTGATTTGGATATCTTTTGTCCACAAGTAAAGCCTTATGAGTGTGTGAACTTGAAACGGGTGCAATTTTGGCTAAGAATTATGAAAGAGCATGCGTTATTTATGAAGCTAGGGTTTGCCTGCTCGGATGAGGAACTGATTTGCCAGGCGGAAAATTTTTATAATGAGTTCGCGGCTCTCGAAAAAAAGTCTCATGCTATTCGTTGTGATGAAGAACTTATGGAATTTGTCGAGTGCATTATGCTTGCAGTTAAAAACATCTTCGCATTTAAGCGACACGTATTGCATTTAATCATACATTGCGAGATTGGAGGGTATAATTACCCACTATTGATTGATCATATTTCCCGTGAAGCAATGTATTTTTATAAGTTGCTTGGTAAGATGCGAGAGGGCGATATGAAGTATCCCGTAGATTCTATTGTAAGTGATAATGTTTTTTGGCTCCGGCACATGTCGGAGCATGCCAGATTTATTGTTGGACTGCTTGATCCATCTGAGCGTGGTTTTGTAGAACAGGCGAATAATTTTGCCGTTCAATTTGAGCAATTACAGCTTCAGGCTCGTGATTTGGATAGTATGCTATGGCATTCTTGTCCAAATAATGACTTAGTGAGATTTGAAAAAGATGTAACGACAGCGACAAATCAAATACGAGATTTTAAAAAGGCTGCACGAGATTTAATTGCGGCATGCAAAGTAATATCTCTTATTCCACCCCTTTTAGCAGATCATGTTCTTCGGGAGGCCGAATACTTTTTAGATGTTCTCGAAGTCATCCAACAAGATTTACAGTGTATGGAGCCCCAGCCAATTCAAACGTGTGATTATTAAAATTCAGGCTATAGTGATCAAGGCTTCAGCAATTTGTGGTGGAGCCTTGATTAATTTAGTTTAATAAAGTGAGACTGGATTCAGATGGAGTTTTAACTCCACCTGAATCCTAGTCGAACCGTATCCAGGGACTTAGTCGCTCTTCACTCCTTCTTGTAAAAGAAGGGAGTTTTAGAGCGGCTTGGTCATCGGATAAAGAAATTCTAAAAATTAGTGGCTATATTAATAGTATAAAAATCAGGTAGTTGCATAATAATAGACTATTGCTATTAAGGGAGGCCGCATACAAAATGCAATATTTTTTATATTTAATTATTGTGATCAGTGCAATTGCGCTCTATTTTCTCATTAGGGAAATTCCGAGTCGCCAATAAAAAGAGAAGGCGCCTGCCGTGATGGCAGGCGCCTTCTCTTTTGTTGACGATTTAACCGCAAGTATCGCTTTAAACAATGAAATAGATCGCTTGTGTAATCTGTTCCTATCGCGGAGAGCAGAATCTAGGCCTACAATTTCGAGGGAAGCAATTTTGGTGAGGAAAGCAATTCTGGTGAGGAAAGCAATTCTGGTGAGGAAAACAGTTCTGACGAGGGAAGCAATTTTGCCGAGGAAAACAGTTTTGCCGTGGGAAGCAATTTATGCGAGGAAAACAGTTTTGCCGTGGAAAGCAATTTATGCGAGGAAAACAGTTTTGCCGTGGGAAGCAGTTCATTCGAGGAAAACAATTTTGTCTTGGAAAGCATGAGGTAGTAATTATCCTGTTCTCATATTCATCGTCATCCTCGCGCATGTCATCTTGCCATTCAATGAATTCTGGAAAGTCATCCTCCCAATCAAAGTACTTATTGTTTGACATAGCGTCACCTCCAATAGCGAAATATGGTAACTTAGTACATAATATGCATGCGTGTGAACTAAGGTGACGGCCGGTTAACGAAAAAAACAAAGCTAACTTGTTAGCTTTGTTTTAAGAAACTATGTTAGTTGTGGATGAGTAGATGATTTAATCGGCGTTTTCTTTTGTACCAAAGTAGTAATCAAGACTATATTTGCCAGGCCCAATAAAAGCGGCGGCGAAAAAACTTAGGCCATCTTCGAATGACTGCGATGCTTTGGCAAAGCCCTTGTCAGCAGCCATTTGACTCATGTATGCTATCATCATGTTAAAGAATAGTAATAAGCTTGCAAGACGATAGAATAGTCCCAATGCAAATAGCAGTCCGCCACCAAACTCAGCAAAACCGGACATGAAGCCCCAAAATGCAGGAGCAGATTCAATCCCAAAAGTAGCCATCGCTTGCCCAAGCCCAGACCACTTCTCAGGACCGCCAATGATTTTAGGCCATCCATGCCACATAAAGGCACCACCAAGTCCAATTCTAAAAATTAATAAAGCCGAATCGCGGTATTTTGAAAGGGTGCGCGCTAATCGCTGCAGAAAATAGTTCATTAGCCACCGCTCCTTTAATTAATGCTACTAACTTTATATTTTCCTTGCTCGAAGGAAATATGTCATCATAATATTCCCAATCAAATAGCATGATGAGCGCCCGTGTACATTACGGCAGAGGGACGGGTCTTAACTCCCACTTGTATAAGAAAAAGAGCGACTAAGTCGTCGGATAAAGGGTTTTGCCGATGTTTTTAGAAGTTTAAAAAGGCTTACTTTATTACCTCATAAAGGGGATTATTATGAACAGAACCGTTCCGTTTAAATTTATTCATTGCGCTGACTTGCATTTGGCAACTCCGTTTGAGGGGGTGTTTGACAAGGTGCCGCCGCAAATCGGTACTGCTTTGCGGGAAGCAACTTTTCAGGCTTTTGAAAAGGTCATCCAGGCGGCCGTTGAGCACCAGGTTGATTTTGTGGTTGTTGCCGGAGATGTTTATGATGGAGTAAGGCACAGTACAAGAGCACAGATACGCTTTGCTGAAGCGCTTGAGATATTAGATTCACGAGAGATTAAGAGCGTTATTGCTCATGGCAATCATGACCCGCTTGAAGCCTGGTATGCGCAATATCGCCTTCCGGCAAGCGTACATCGTTTCGGCGATCAAGCCGTAGAATGTGTTCCGATCATGAAAGATGGTCAAACGATTGCTAATATTTATGGTATAAGTCATGGCAAGTACAATGTTGAGGAAAATCTCGCTAAACACTTTACCACAGTGGAACCTGCTGTTTTTTCAGTAGGGGTTTTGCACTGTAATGTCGGTAATCTGAATGATGACAGGTATGCGCCCTGTACCCTGGAGGACTTACGGACGGCCGGGATTGATTATTGGGCACTAGGGCATGTGCATACCCGGAAGATTCTTCAGGACAAGCGTCCTTGCGTTATTTATCCAGGGAATACCCAAGGGGTAAGTATTCGTGAGATAGGCCCGCGCGGCTGCTGCTTGGTGGCTGTTGACGAACACAGAAATGTCGTTTCCACCTTTATTGATACAGATATTATCCGCTGGGAAAAGCGTGAAGTATCGATCAACGAAATGACAGAGCTTCATGATGTAATGATGGCCCTTCGCAAGTATAAAGAAGAAGTCCGCGGTCAAGCTGAAGGGCGAGGGACGATTCTAAGAGTCGGCCTGATAGGACGAGGGCCGCTTGATAGCGTTCTGCGGGGAACAAGTAAAGTTATGCCATTAAGCCTCGAAGAGGATTTAATGGCCCAGCTTAGACTAAATGAAGAAAAGCGTTCTGATTTTGTCTGGCTTGAATCGCTGCAAGTTCAGACCCGACCCGCGATTGATATCGAAGTCCGACGGACAACACCTGATTTTGTGGGTGATTTCCTCCGGCGGTCGGCTGAGATGCGCGAAAGCCTGGCAGGGCTAGGTCCCTCCGAACAGCGTGAGGCGCTGCAGAAGGTGATTAGCGGCTTTTTGGCTAAACGGCAGGAATTCAATAAAATCAGCTTTATGCTTGAACAAATGACAGCTGATGACCTGATGGGTTTGCTGGAGGAGGCTGAAACACTAGGGCTGAATCTGTTGGTTGAGGGTGAAGAGACGTGAAGATAAAAAATATTCATTTAGATGGTTATGGCATCTATCACAATCAGGCTTTGCAAAATTTATCGAAGGGTCTTAACATCTTTACCGGAAAAAATGAGAGTGGTAAAAGTACACTCATGCAGTTTATCCGCATGATGTTTTTCGGCAACAAACGGGGCCAGAGAAATACGTATCCGCCGTTAAGGGGTGGCAATTATGGCGGCAGTATGGACATTGCTTTAGAGGATGGCAAGCAATATGTGCTTAAGCGAACGGTGCGGAATCTTACAGTGATGGATGAAATGGGCGCTCCGCTTGGTATTAGTCCACAACTAGCGTGGCTGGGTGGGCTTGAACGGGAGACTTATGAAAGTATATTCTCGATTGGTTTAGCAGATTTGCAGGGGCTTAAGCTGCTTGATAGTGAGGATGTTAAGGGACGATTTTTTACCGCTGGGGTCGGGATCAACGCCAGTGCGCTTAATGAGACGTTAGCGGCTCTTGATGCTAAGATGACGGCTTTGCTCAAGAAGAAGGGTGATGGGGTGATTAATCGTCTGCTTGCTGAAAAGAGCGACACCGATGATCAAATCGCTGCCTTGGAAAATGAGGATAAAGAATACGCCCGGGCACAAGCGGAAGGTCAGCGATTACTGCACCTGATCGAGGAGGCGAGTGGTGAACTTGCTGCAACAGATGCACGGCTGCTGCGCTTGAATGAACTGACCAAGGCACGTGAGCCATGGGCCCAATTGCAAATAGTAGAAGAAAAGGTATCAATACTGGCTTATGCTAAAGACTTTCCGGCCGATGGTGCTGCCCGGTATGCTGGATTGTTAAACAGTGCGGCCGATCTCAATGCTGATATTGCAGTTAAGAAACAGCTTCTGGACGACATGGTTGAAAAACACCAGCATATTATTCTTGATGAAGGCATTTTAGAGGAGGCCGATCAGATTGAGCATCTCTATAAGGATAGAGGTAAGTTCGCGGCGGCGCTTGAGGGCTTATCGCAGGATAAAGCTGAGTGCGATCGAGCTTGGCAAGGTTTTTTAAAAAGTCTGCAAGAGATCGGTGCGGGTTGGGATGAATCGAAATTAGAAGCTGTTGATACCTCGGTTTCTATTCGTCAGCAAGTGCGGGAATACGCAGAGGCTTTTGCTTATAGCCGGACAGAGCAGTGTCAGATGATTGAAAGGGAAAGAGGGGAGGCCGAGAGGGTAAATGCCCTCCGTGCCAAGCTGGCCCAGTTTGAGTTAAAGTTAAGTGAACTGGATGAATCCCCGGTTAGGACCGAAGAAGAGCTTGTAGCTCAAGAAGCTGCAACAAAGACGGTACAAACAAAGCTGATGCAACTTGACGGATGGAATGCCAGACTGGATCTCAAGCGCCAAGAGGCAGAACGACTCACGGGGGAGTTGATCAACATACGGCAGAAGGCTGCTGTCAAGTCTAGCCTGATGCCAGTGTTTATTCCAGTGCTGATTGGATTGGTGACAGCCGGTTGTGCGGGGTATTTTGGGATGGCTGGAAGTGCAGGAGCCGTAGCTGGAACGTTGGTAGTGGGATTACCGCTTGTGTGGTACTCGCATGTTTTACGCAACAATATGAAGCAAATGATATCCAGCCGTGAACAAGAACGCGCGGCCGAGGAAATCCGGCTGGATCAGTATATAACAAAAACCGAGTTTGACATTAACGAGCTTCAAGCTAGGATGGCACAAGTTAGGCAGCAGATTGACGAACTAGGCACTACTTATGGCTGGGGTGAACTTAATAATTTAGACGATTTGAATGACATTGTTCAAAAAGTAGCTTATGTCCGCCAGACCTATCAGAAATGGGATGGGATTACCGGGAAAATTGATGAGGCCGAACAAGAGCTGCGGGACAGCGTAAAAGCGATAGCGGATGGAAATGCTCATAAAGAGCAAGCAGCCCAACAGTTGAGGCAACTAGAAAGAAACTGGCAAGCCTGGCTTAATGAGAAAGGCTTTCCGTTTAATGCCAAACCGGAGGGGTTTGATACCGTGCTGACAGCCATCGAAGCCGCACGGGTTGCGCATAGTTATTGGCAGTCTTTACAAGGACGGGTCGACAATACCAAAAATTATCTTGCCGTTAAACGAACCGAAATTTCCGGTATCATAACACGGATCGGTGGTATGGCTGCAGCTAATGGAGATCTGGAGGATCTCGATCAGTTGTATGCGGCCCTTGTGATGTCGAAAGCTAATCAGGGAAAAGCCAACAATTTATTACAGACAATCGGCGTTACCGAGCAGGAATTGGCGGTCTTGAACAACCGAATGAAAGCTGTGAGAAAGCAATACGCCGAGCTGCTTAGCGAGGTGGATCTAACATGTGGCGAAACGGTTAAGGAAGTTCCGCAGTTTCGGAAGATGGCGCAGGATTATCAAGAATGGAAAAACTATCAAAGTCATATTGAAAACAACAAGGCCTTTCTCCGGGCTGTCGCTGGCAGTGAGGAGAAGGAACGGTCGTTGTTTGTCGACTTGGCGGCTATGACTGCAGCTGAAATCGAGACCGAATTTGAGCGTTTAAAGCTTGCGCGGGAACGGCTGCAGAATTCAATTAACGTTAGCCGAGATGCAAGGGGCCGCTTAAATGAGAAGCTCGAACAAATGCGGCAAAGCCTAAGTCTTGAGCAGGCCAGGGTTAAACAAGAGCAGTCTCATGGACAGCTAAAGCATTCAGTTCGGGAATGGTTATCCGGTGCTCTTTGTAGAAGCTTATTGGAGGAAACGCGTGCAGTCTATGAGCGGGAACGCCAGCCGGGCGTTATTAAAGAGGCCGATGCCTTGTTAAAGTTGATGACTGGTAGTCGATATCGTTTAATTACGCCGGGCGGACTTGTTCAATTGGAAGACAGGGTACACAAGGTCAAAGGTGAACAGGCTTGGAGTTGTGGGTTAGCAGATCAGGTGTATCTGGCTATTCGTCTTTCTCTTGCCAAGGAATTTAATAAAGCAGCTGAGCCGCTGCCGGTAATTTTAGATGATGTATTGGTTAAATTCGACTGTGAACGACAGAAGGGCATTATAAAAGGCCTTCTCCAAGCAGCGGCAGCACAGCAGATTTTTCTTTTCACCTGCCAGGACCAGTTCATGCATATCATAAAAGAGGTTGTTTCAAGTTCTGATTTCAGTGAAATACCTTATCAAGTTTATACGCTGACAGACGGAATCATACAAGAGGCGATTGTTTAATCCGATGACTAAGCTGCTTTAAGACTCCCTTCTTCTACAAAAGGGAGTGCAAAGCGGCTTGGTCCCTGGATACGGTTCGACTAGGATTCAGGTGGAGTTAAGACTCCATATGAATCAAGTCTCACTTTATTTAGTCTTTCGTGAAATAAGTAACCCCGGCCAAATGGCCGGGGGTCGTTGATTATGATTGTGTGGCGAGGAAGTTCATGACCTCGTTTATATCAGGAAGCTGGGCCAAGGGATACACTTTAACCCATATGACCTTGCCGTTTTCATCAATGATGATATTCACTCGCTCGGAGAATCCTTGTTTTTCTCGGAAGATCCCATAGTCGCTTGCAATTTTTCCGTGAGGCCAAAAGTCTGATGGTAACTGGACATTTTTTATCTGAAGGACTTGTGCCCAGGCCTTCTTGCTGGGAACCGGGTCAACACTGAAGCCAAGTGGAACGGTGTTGAGTTTTTGAAATTGCTCAAAGTTGTTTTCAAGGGCGCGCATTTGGTCAGTACAGATTGCCGTCCAGGCCAATGGATGCCATGATAGCAATACCTTTTTGCCTCTGAAATCGGACAGACAAATCGTTTGGTCCCGATTATCCTTACAGGTAAAGTCCGGGGCCATGTCACCTACAGTAATAAGTTTCATTGTTTTTTTCCCCTTTCCATGTATGTATAGAATATGATGCCCAGAGCAAAACGGCTTTATCCGATGACTAAGCCATTCTAAGAGTCCCCCTCTTTTACTTGGCCAAATTCCATGCTCATATTAAGAATATTAGAAATTGTTACCAGTGTCAACTATGAAGAAGGTTTTAGCCAAGTTAGCCTAACAGAAGGACTACCGAGTAAAAATAGCGAACATATATACAAGTTATGCTATGTTTTTGTAATTAGAAGGCGGGATTTTATGCTAAGTACACTTAGAAAGAATGAACTTGAATTTAATAATCTATCTATTGCAAATCGAATCTTTGAAGGAGACTGTATCAGTGTCCTAAAACATTTTCCGGCAAATTCTGTCGATATGGTGCTCTGTGATTTGCCTTATGGAATCACCCAAAACAACTGGGATAGTATCATTCCCTTAGAGGAGCTTTGGCAGGAATACAAAAGAGTTGTTAAGCCCAACGGCGTGATCGCCTTAACTTCATCAGGAATCTTTACAGCCAAGGTCATGTTGAGCCAAGCTCAAATGTTTAAATATAAAGTCATCTGGGAAAAGTCCAAACCGACCAATTTTTTAAATGCTAAGAAGCAGCCGTTGCGCAAACATGAAGATATCTGCATTTTTTATCGTAAGCAGCCGGTCTATAATCCCCAGATGACGATCGGCGAACCCTATAATAAAGGGGTTAGAAAGAACCAGCTTTCCGGTAGTTATGGGGATTTTAATCCGGTACATGTATTTAGTGAGGGTGAACGCTACCCTACTGACATCGTGTATTTTAAAACGGCCGAGAGCGAAGGGAAGGTCTGGCATCCGACCCAAAAACCGATCGCACTGGGACGCTATCTCATTCGCACCTACACCAATCCGGGCGACTTAGTGTTAGATAATGCGTTTGGGAGCGGGACATTTTTAGTCTCCGCATTGCTAGAAGGACGGAACTTTGTCGGGATTGAAAAAAACGAAGATGTGCATCTCTTTAAACGGGAAGCAATTGATTATATCCAAGTAGCCAAGGGGCGGTTAGAAGAAGCGTGGACTCACGTTCGTGATCAAGAAATTGCTAATGCTATTCATAAATCGGAGCTTATTGAAGAATTCGAGGAGGGTATAGCTTGTCAATCCGATACAACGAAAGAAGCTGGGCAATTGATGTAATATCAGAAATAAACTTGTTGTGTTCGCGAATGGGTCGAGCTGTTCGACGGGCCGGTGGCGAGTCTACACTAAAAAATGAAGGCGGCGTTTTATTTCCTGATGTGCTTCTTTTTGGCGATGATTCAAGAATAGTGCAGGGTTGGGAATTAAAAATGCCGGATACGCCCATTACGGATAATGAGTTGCTTAATAACGCCGAGCGCAAAGCGCGGTTATTGGGTCTAAACAGTTTTTTAGTCTGGAATGTAACAAATGCTGCTTTGTATGTGCTAGAACAGGCAAGTGGCAGGTTTTTACCTGTGCGGCACTGGGAGATCACAATAAGAAACAGAGAAGAAGTGATTAACCGATGGCGCGAATGGCGGCAATTACTTGAAAGAATAATTGCCGATATCAATGACTTCTTGGAAATAGGAACTATTTTTAGTGCGAATTTCCATGAAGTCTTTGACCGAAATACAATAGTCGATGTCATTTTGGGGCATAAACAAGGGGTAGGTGAGTTGCTGCGCCGGACGGCAGGGGCTAATGCGACTACGCGGGCGGAAATCAATAACTGGTGGAGGTTGTGCCACTCCGAATATTTTATCGATGAACCAGACCAGTGGAATGCTCTTGCTAAGGTTAATCTACTCCAGTGGTTGAATCGGTTATTATTTGCGCAATGGATGAAAAGATTTTTTACTGCCGCAAGAGAAATTGATAGGATAACCCCCGGCACAAATGTTGAGGAAGCCTCTCTAATAATAAGCAATATTACAAGGCAGTGCGATTTTTTAAATATCTTTCAGCCAATGATTTGTAGTCAGGTTTTAACAGACGCAGCATGGCAAGAGTTAACTGAACTTAATGCATTTCTGACTGATATTAGGCTGGAAAACGTTAGCCAAGATATACTCCAAAATATTCTTGAAAAAGTAGTGTATTCGGCTCGGCGTGAATTAGTAGGACAGTACGCAACTCCGAGTATTTTGGCTGATTTATTGGTAAATATGACAGTTGATGATTGGGGCGATGATGTCATTGATCCCTGTTGTGGGACGGGAACTATTGCCAAAGCTATTTTTGATAATAAGCGCCGATACTTAGAAAGTTCGGCGATGGCACTTGCTTCTACCTGGGCCAGCGATAAGTTTACCTTTCCTCTGCATATTGCCAACATTGCATTGGCTGATCCGGAGGCTGTCGGAGAGCCAACCCGCTTGTTTCAAGCAGATGCCTTAGAACTTAGTCCAGAGCAAACGATCACAATTATCAATCCTGGCGATGGAAGCCCGATGGATATCATTTTGCCGGAATTTCCGTGCATTATCTCTAATCTTCCGTTCGTTCCATTTGAAATAGCCAGAGATGCTAACCCGAATCTTTTTGGAGTTAATGACTTTTTGAGTCATGCTGAAGGGAAAGAGGTAGCACTGGCAGGAAAAAGCGATTTATATGCCTACGTAGCCCTGGCAGTGTGGCGGCTTCTGGCACCGGGGGGACGCCTTGGGATTATAACCTCTAACTCTTGGTTAGGTACTGATTGGGGAGAAAAATATCGGTCGATTTTAAAACGATTTTATAAAATTAAAACAGTCTTGGTCTCTGGGTGCGGTAGGTGGTTTAATAATGCCGATGTTGTTACAACGATTACTGTGCTGGAAAGACGGCTGACACCCTGCTTACCAGCTGCAGACGAAACAACGGCGTTTGCTGTTCTAAAGCAGCCGCTTGACGCACTAAAAAATGAGGAGATCAAGGGTGAAATAGCCGATACATTAGTGCTGCGCAAGCAGCTAGTCAACGATAATTTGTCAATTATCGTTAGGCAGCATGGCGATATTGAAAGGCTTGAGGAGCTTGGGCTAGAGTGGCCTGCGTTATTTGCAGACTTAGAGTGGCTGAACGATGTAGCACCACACCTAGTGCCGACTCGTGACTATTTTGTCATCAATCGCGGTGAACGACGCGGCTGGGATCCCATGTTTTATCCAGAGTCAGGTCATGGTATTGAACCTCAATATTTGCGGCCGGTTCTTAAAACACCGCGCAGTATTACAGGGCTGATTGCCAGCCCGGATGCCACGGCATTCTGCTGCTCGCGGCATATAGGTGAGTTAGCGGCCAATGGTCATTTGGGCGCCCTGACCTGGATAAGACGCTTTGAACAAGGCGTGAATAAAACAGGCAAGCCGCTGGCCGAAGTGTTGGCGCGGTCAGGTTATCATTGGTACGAGATGAGAGATGATACTACCGCAGATTTAGTTGCTTTTATGAATTATGATGAGCGTATTTTCATTGCAAAATTACGCGAGCGCAGTTTTGTCAATCAGCGATTGATCAGGCTAACGCGTCGTAGTCAGGATGTAGATACTGAACTATGTCATGCACTGCTGAATTCGATTCTGGGTATTTTTTACATTGAGGCCATGGGGTTTGGTCGTGGGCTGGCAGCATTGGATCTTAGTTCAAATAAATTGTCCAGCGGGTTTAGGATGTTAGATCCGGTTGTTATTACCGCTGCGCAACGGCAGCAGATTCTGAATGACTTTGCTCCACTTTTAACGCGTCGGGTACTTCCGGCGCTGGCGGAAATCGACCAAGCGGATAGAATTCGTTTTGATAGCACTGTGCTGGCAGCCTATGGCTTAGAACGATACTACGATAGTATCAAGCGGGCGTTTTGCAATCTTTATAGAATTCGGCGTACAGTAAAACAATAGGATGCCCAGTAAACAAGTGATTGCCGCTTTAACGCTGTCTAGGAGAAGCCGGCCAAGCCGCGGTGGAGATTGTTGTTGCCTAGAATGCTTATCCAGGCTATAATTTTAGTGTTAGATGGCTTCGATTAAAGGGAACTTCGGGAATCCTGCAGCTGGCAGGATTCTAATTTTTTACGATAAGAAAGTATGACTTCTTACAGCAAGTTTACGAGGTGCTTAATGAGAGTTTTTATTGCTGAAAAACCCAGTATGGGGGCAGAGCTTGCGAAGTGCCTACCAGGCCCGATAAGTCGCAAAGACGGTTATATTATTACAGGCGATGGTGTGGTTACGTGGGGTTTTGGCCATATTCTCCGTCAGGCTGAACCGGGTGAGTATGATAAGAAATATGAAAAATGGCGATTGGAAGACTTGCCGATTATTCCGGAGAATTGGAAGTTATTTGTTGCGGACTCTTGTCAAAAACAGTTCGGTATTATTAAAGGGCTATTAGAGCAGGCGACGGAAGTTGTCCATGCCGGTGACCCTGATCGTGAAGGACAGTTGTTAATTGATGAGGTCTTGGATTATTTAGGCAATCGAAAGCCGGTGCAGCGCATTCTGTTAAATGCGCTTGATGAAAAAAGCATAAAAAAGGCCATCGTCAGCTTGCGAGATAACCAGGAATTTCATAACCTCAAACAGTCAGCGTTAGCGAGATCGCGGGCTGACTGGCTAATTGGCATGAACTTGTCACGGGCCTATACGTTAGCTGCCCGGCGGGCCGGGCATCAGGTTACTTTGCCGGTCGGCAGGGTAAAGACGCCGACGCTAGCCCTTGTCGTTCGGCGTGAACGGGAGATTGAAGGTTTCGATCAGGCAACCTACTTCACTGTAAAAGCCGAGTTTCAGCACGAAAACGGCTCGTTTATCGCTTATTGGAAGCCTAAGGAAGAACAGGCCGGGTTGGATCATGAGGGACGACTGGCTGATCAGGCAATCGCCGATTTGCTGATTGGCGGCTTTAGTTCTGCTGCACAGCCAGGAATCATTGCGCTTTGCGAGACAACCGAAAAGAAAGAGTCGCAGCGGCTGCCTGTTTCCTTGTCAACGTTGCAAGTAATGGCCGGGAAAAAATTTGGTTATGATCCTCAGACTGTGCTGGATACAGCGCAAAAGCTGTATGAAAAGAAACTGACGACGTATCCTCGTTCTGATTGTGAATTTTTACCTGAATCCCAGCAGGTTGATGCTGAAGTGATTCTTGGCAACCTACGGGATCTTAATCATAAAGAGTTAGCGGCGTGGGCGGCGGACGCTGATTTTACAATCAAAAGCCGCGCCTGGAATGATAAAAAAATTACGGCTCATCATGCCATTATTCCCACAACTGTAAAATGTAATTTTTCGACGTTGAGTGAAACCGAACGCAATCTTTATTTTCTGATTGCGCAAACCTATATCGCGCAGTTTTATCCGGTGCATGTTTATGATCAAACGCGCATTGAGGTCGACTACACTGGTGAACGCTTTACGGCTAGCGGCCGAATTGTCTTGGAGCCTGGCTGGAAGACATTGTATGGTGCCGAAGCCGATGAAGGCAAAGATGAGGATGGCGGCGTACTGCCGGCCATGCAAAAAGGCGATGCCGCTGCTCTTGTTAAGGCTTGGGCCGATAAAAAGGCGACCAAACCACCCGTCCGATTTACGGCAACAACATTATTGGCGGCCATGAAGGAAATTCATAAATATGTCAAAGACGCCGAGCTTAAAAAACAGCTCAAAGATGTTTCTGGGATTGGCACCGAAGCAACTCGGGCTACAATTATTAAAGAGCTTGTTGATCGTGGCTTTTTGCGGGAAGAAAAAAAGAAGAAATACCTTTGCCCGACGAGCTCTGCCTATCTACTTATTGATACTCTTCCTGATGAGCTGACTTATCCTGATTCGACGGCTATCTGGGAAGATATTTTGCATAAAATGGCGGGCGGTAATGAAAGTCTTCATTCGTTTTTGCAGCAGCAAGCCCAGTTTGCATCACAACTATGTGCTGCGGCAGTGACCTTGAGTATCCCTTTAAATGGTGAACATACCTGTCCGCAATGCGGTAAGGGTGTATTGCAGGCGAGGAATGGTAAGAACGGGAAGTTTTGGGGCTGTTCGAGCTATCCGGTTTGTAAGGCGGCATATAATGATGCTGATGGACAACCCCAGAAACCGGAATATCCCTGTCCGCGGTGCCAGAAAGGTGAGCTTAAGCTTCGTAATGGCAAGAACGGGCCATTTTGGGGCTGCAGCAAGTATCCTGAGTGTAAGACGACTTGCTCTGATGATCAGGGTAAGCCCAAGCTTCCTGTACAACGCGTTGCGCTAAATACATAACTGCAAGAAATCGCCTGTTGTGTGGAAAGCTATTGCTAAAGAGGAAAAGAGAATATTTCATATATAGGAGAGAAAATTATGAGCGAATCGTTCACAAAGCTTGGTCTAAACGCCTCGTTGGTCAGTGGCCTTGAAGCGCTTGGTTTGACTGACCCCACCCCAGTCCAGCAGCAAGTCATTCCCGTGGCTTTAACAGGGAAGGATGTTGTTGGCCAGTCAGCCACAGGAACCGGTAAAACACTGGCCTATCTACTGCCGCTGTTTGAAAAAATCGCTACTGCTAAACATGAGGTACAGGCCATGGTTTTGGCACCAACCCACGAGTTGGCGAGTCAAATTCATCAACAAATTGTGAGCTTGGCTGATCAATCAGGCTTGCCAGTGACTTCGACGTTGCTGATTGGTAATGTCAACATCGCGCGCCAGATTGACAAGCTGAAAGAGAAACCGCAGATTATCGTCGGTTCGAGCGGAAGAATCTTGGAATTGATCCAGAAGAAAAAGCTAGCCGCGCCGACTGTGCGGACGATTGTTCTCGACGAAGCCGACCGCCTGCTTGATGAGAATAACCTTGAAAGTGTTAAGGCGGTCATTAAGACGACGCTGCGTGACCGCCAGCTTATGATGTTTTCAGCAACAATGCCAGCCGCCATTATAGCCAAGGCGAAAGAGCTGATGCAGGATCCCGTTATCCTTAAATTAAAAGAGCAGACCAGTGTACCGCAGGATATTAATCATATCTATTTTATCAGCGACCAGCGGGATAAAATCGAAATGCTGCGCAAGCTAGTCAGACACCTTGAAATTGAACGCGCGCTGGTTTTTATTAATAAAGGTGACCAGATCGAAACAACGGTAGAAAAGCTTAACTATCATGGGCTAAAGGCAGCGGCGATTTATGGCGACGCCAATAAGCTTGGCCGCAAAGCAGCCCTCGACGGGTTTCGCACAGGGAAAGTTCAGTTGCTGATCGCATCTGACCTGGCAGCCCGCGGACTGGATATACAGGGTGTGACCCATGTGTTTAATCTTGATATGCCTGAAACGCCGCATGTGTATCAACACCGGGTGGGTCGTACTGGGAGGGCCGGTCAAAGCGGGACGGCAGTAACCCTTGTGACCGCCAAGGAAGCCGAGCGTTTGGAAGCTTTCGAGCAGGCTTTAAGCATCACGATTACCAAGAAAGCTTTATCGCATGGTCAAGTGTTTGAGAGAAGAGGTAAGAAAAGACAGTAGGTTACATGCTAGAGTAGTAGGTGCTTTCAATTGAATGCCGGATGCCCTTTTGTTTTTTGCTATCATGCTTATAATTGGTTACGACAGGCCGGGCCATTGAATACAATGGATTAAAAGCAGATATAGCTGAAAAAGTGAGGGAGCAAGATGGGGTTTATCAGGATTTTGAAGGATGATCTTGTATGCTACAGGATAGTTCAAAATGGTTGCCCTTCTAGTGAATATGGATCCCAATTGGCTGAGGCAATTGCCGGGCTTTATCGGCCCTTAGCGGCACGGTTATCTTTTTCGCGGCGCGGCATTCGTTTTGAAAGAAAAGACTATATTTCCTGGGAAATCGAGTTAAAAAATGGACAGGTTCATTGTTACCTTATCTGTCCTGAGCGGTTAGCCCGGTTTTTAGCCTTGAAGATTCATCACGTCTGGGGAAATGCCACTATTGAACAGGTTCGTATGCCTGCTGTCTTTGACTATGATAAGGCGGCAGGCTGTGAATTAAGATATAAGCGACAGGATATTTTTTCGCTCAATACAGATGATGAAACCGGTACTGTTGAAATGGCTCGAAAGATCGCTCAAGGGCTCACTGGTCAGGATAGGGCGGTTGTGCAAGTAATTTTTGAACCAATTAATCAGATTCATTGGAAAGGCCGCGCTTGTTCAACATATTCGAAGTTCTTGCGGGGACGCATGACTATGCCATCACACATTGAAAAGGGGCTGTTGGGGCGCTGCTTTTCCGGGTCTTTATTTGCGGAGATGATTCGTCTAGTGTTCAAGGCATCAGGCTGTCAGTCAATTTCAGAGCATAATGAACCGACAGCCGAATCGCGCTTGTTGCTGTTACGCAAGGCTGCCGATCCGAGGAAGCCCGAGGGCCTTGTTGTTCGAACTTTTATCAGAATTGCCGTCCAGTCACCTGATCAGGCCAAGGTAGGAAGAACAATTAATGCCATCGTTGTGGCCTATAAGCAGCTCAATCGTGATAATGAACTTAGCCGCAGTGATGAAAGTTCTTATAAACGAAAATTTATCAAGGATATTAATCTGCGCCGTCCGCCGTATTTTCGGATGAACGGCAATATGATGAGCTTGAAAGAATGTACCAAGTTAATGGACTTGAATTAGGTGTGGTGTCTGTTTAGGGTTCAAACTCGTGCGAGAAATCTGCGCGGGTTTATTTAATTGAATAATTGAAGAGGATAAATTATTAAAAAAGGTGAAAAATAATTCAATAAGTTTATTCTGTTGTCAGAATACTTTTGTTTTAAACTAATGGACAAATTTAACAAAACAAAGCTTTCCGGCAAATAAAATGTAGCATAATTGGATTATCAGTAGTAAATATGATGCATTTATCGTGAGAACCCTTTAATTAAGTAGCCTTTTACGTTAAGTAGCGTTTTGTTAATACTGTATACAAAGTTTTTTAGGTATGATAAAATTAGGGTAATGAATAATTAAATAATATATAAGGGGTGTTGAATATGAGAATAGAACACGATTTCTTAGGGGAATTACAAATACAGGATGATGCTTATTATGGCGTTCAAACTATGCGGGGCATGGAAAATTTTAGAATTACCGGTCAGAAACTTGACTCTGATTTCATTGTTGCGCTGGCAAAGGTGAAAAAAGCCGCTGCTAAGGCTAATATGGCAACAGGTCGCCTAGAGAAGGTTATCGGCGACGCTCTCGTTGCTGCTGCCGATGAGATCATCAGTGGAAAGCTTCACGATCAGTTCCCGGTTGATCCTATTCAAGGTGGTGCCGGAACTACGATCAACATGAATATCAATGAGGTTCTCTGTAATCGCGCGTTGGAGCTTCTTGGTGATAAAAAAGGAAATTATGACCGTGTTTCACCAAATAACCATGCGAACATGGCACAATCTACTAATGATGCATTTCCAACGGCGATAAAGGTTTGTACGATTCACAAAGGCCGCATACTTATGGCTGCTCTCCGGAATTTAGCAGATGCTCTCGATGAGAAGGGTGTTGAGTTTAAGCATATCCTTAAGATGGGCCGCACCCATCTGCAAGATGCTATTCCTGTGACACTTGGCCAGGAAATGGCTTCCTATGCATCAGCAGTACGTCGTGGAGCTGGTCGGGTAGAAAATGCGCTGCGCAACCTGTATGCAGTCAATATGGGGGCTACTGCAATTGGCACAGGCCTTAATGCTGAACCTGAATATATCGTTGAAGTGGCTAAACAACTAGCCCAAATTACCGATGAACCGTTTGTGACAGCTGATAATTTGATCGATGCGACCAATAATACGGATGGTTTTGCCGATGTTTCATCAGCTCTTAAAGTGACCGCACTTGTTTTAATAAAAATGGCAAATGATTTCCGTCTTATGGCATCAGGACCGCGCTGCGGCTTGCATGAACTTGATCTTCAACCCCGCCAGCCAGGATCATCCATTATGCCAGGCAAGGTAAACCCGGTTATTCCAGAGGTTCTTAACCAAACTTGCTATCAGGTTATTGGTAATGATTTGGCTGTTACCTTGGGCGTTGAAAATGGTCAATTTGAACTTAATGTAATGGAACCTGTTATGGCGTTTAATATCTTTAATTCGCTTTCTTATATGACAAATGCAGTTAATACCTTCACCAATCTTTGTGTTAAGACTGTGAAGGCAAATGAAGAGCAATGTGCTGAATGGCTTGATAAGAGTGTTGGTATTATTACCGCCTTGTTGCCGCATATCGGCTATGAGAACTCTTCGATGTTGGCTAAAGAAGCCTATAAAACGGGCCGCCCTGTCCGCCAAATTATTTTGGAAAAGGGTCTGTTAACCCAGCAAGCAATGGATATTATCCTCTCGCCAGAGGAAATGACCAGACCGGGGATTGCCGGCAAGCAGCTCCTTAAAGATTAACAGAAGAATATTTGCTCTGCACATGGCAATAATAATGTTAGATTATACCTGTGAGGAGAGAATTAGCAGTGAATGTTAAGAGTGGATTAGAGATTGTGCGGTTACACCACGAATATAATGCTAGAATCAATGAACTCGAGGAGGCTGCAACAAAGTTAGGCGGTTATGGTTATACTCAAGCTCTTCTCGAGGAACAAATGACCAAGTTGCGCGCTGATCTCACTCTACTTGAAGATACACGCTTTCAGGCACTCGCCCCTGTCATTGTGGTGACATCATCACTGGGTGCTGCGGCAAGAGAAGTCCCGGATTAATTAATCCGGGACTTCTCTATTTGCTTCAGACAATGCCCATTTAATAATGGTCGGCAATGTGATAGAATAATTATAATGATAATAAGTGATGGGTGAAGGTATGGATGAAAAAAATGTTGGGTTTGGTTATTTAAAAAACATTCCGGTTTTCGCCGCATTGCCGGATGAGTTGTTAAAGAGTATTCATGCGAAAACAATTGATCGGTTATACCGTAAGGGGACTGTGATTTTTTTCGAGGGCGATCCTGGCGCAGGCTTTCATTATGTAAAAACAGGTAAAGTCAAAATCGTCAAAATGACTGATGATGGTCGGGAACATATCATTAAAATTTTAGGTGCAGGCGACCTTTTTGCTGAAGTACTGCTGTTTAACAACCGTCCTTATCCGGCTACTGCCGTAGCGGTTGAAGATTCGGCTATTGGGGTTATTAAAAACATTGATCTGGAGAAGCTGGTTCTTTCGAGTAATTTGTTGGCACTTGAACTTATTAAGGCCCTAAGCCAACGTCTCTTATATACTCAGCAGAAAATAAAAAACCTGGCGCTGAACGATGTTACAGCTCGTACAGCTGAAGTGCTGTTGCGATTAGGGCGTGAGCAGGGCCAGAAAAATGGCGGACGAATTGATATCATGCTTGATTTATCACGCCAGGATTTGGCCAGTCTTGTTGGGACGACTCGTGAAACGGTAACAAGAACACTGGCTGCTCTAAAGAGGGATGGACTAATTGACTTTACTGGACAGAAGATTATGCTGATTAAACCTGATCAGCTTTTAAGGCTCATACCATAATAATAGTAAATCCCGGCGCCTAGGCGCCGGGATTTACTATTATTTTCCGAAGATGGCTTTTAAGTCTTCGTCTGGTGTTGTAATCAACTTTAGGCCGAATTTTTCGCTCAAAACGCCGAGAACGTTCGGAGTGAGGAAGGCCGGTGGGGTTGGGCCCAGACGCATGTCTTGAATGCCAAGGTGCAAGAGGGTAAGCAGAATAGCAACTGCTTTTTGCTCGTACCAGGACAGTACGATGGATAACGGCAGGTCATTTACCCCGCATTTAAACACTTGAGCTAAAGCAATGGCGACTTGGATTGCCGAGAAGGAGTTGTTGCATTGGCCAAGGTCTAAGAGACGAGGGATGCCATCAATATCCCCAAAGTCAAGATGGTTAAACCGGTATTTGCCGCAAGCAACTGTGAGAATTACACAGTCCTTCGGTACTTTTTGTGCGAGTTCGGTATAGTAGTTACGGCCAGGTTTCGCGCCGTCGCAGCCGCCAATGACGAAGAAGCGTCTGATTTTACCAGCTTTTACGGCATCAACAATTTTGTCGGCAAGACTTAAGATCACATTGTGATGGAAGCCTGTTGTCAGTGTGTAATCGCCTGCTTTCTCAGGCAAGGCAGGCAGTGCTTTTGCTTGTGCGATAACAGCCGAGAAGTCGCGCCCTTCGATATGTTGGCCGCCTTCTACACCAGTAACACTGAGAGTGTAGATGCGGTCTTTATAGGGTGAATTATCGGTCGGGGGCATTACACAGTTGGTGGTAACAACGATGGCGCCAGGGAACTCGGCAAACTCTTTACGTTGGTTCTGCCAAGCAGTACCCCAGTTTCCAACAAGGTGAGGATATTTATTAAGTTCAGGATAAGCATGGGCAGGAAGCATTTCACCGTGAGTGTAAATGTTAATGCCTGTGCCTTCTGTTTGCTTTAATAGCTCTTCAAGATCCAGGAAGTCGTGGCCTGTGATTAAAATGCCATGACCTATTTTGGAACCGGTTGCTACTTGAGCCGGCGCCGGTGAACCATACCGCGTAATAATCGCGTTATCGAGAAGCTCCATAACCCGCAGATTGATTTCGCCGCATTTTAAAACCATTTCAAGATGACGGTCAAGGCTAAAGTTTACATTTGTCAAGGTGAAGAACAAGGCATCATGCATGAAGGCGTCAACTTGTTCATCGCGGGCGCCTAATTTACGAGCGTGATGAGCATAAGCGGCAATTCCTTTTAGGCCAAATATTAGTGTGTCTTGCAAAGCAGCGATATCCGGGTTTTTACCGCAGACACCGACTTTTGTGCAACCGGTTCCGGAAGCAGTTTGTTCGCATTGGTAACAAAACATTTTTCTTGTCCCCCTTTAAATTTGATCATGTATTACTTAGAGGAATCTATCTAAAAGCCGTCTGTGACAGATGTCACAAGGCAGGGCTTCCATGATCAAGGTTAGAGAGGATGATATCAATAGCATCCTTTGGCTTGATGGTTTCAGTATATTCTGCCGGCTGCCCGTTCAATAATATTTCAACTCTTGTTCCAGGCGGCAAATTCCGCGTGTCAAATTCGGCTGTCAGCAAAACATCAGTTACCATCGGATTCGGCTGTTCAAAGCAGGAGTACTCAATGGTGCTGCCGGCAGACGGTATATCCGATAAGTTGGCGAGTTTGCCATTGACAAGGAAGGTATAACGCCGGGTAGGAACACAGCAGTTTGCTCCATTCAGCAATACCTGGATTACTTCCTGGGGATCGTCCTTTATGCCGAGAAGTGTTCCCAGCGCAGGGAGTGGTCCTGGAGCGATGGTGATTAGGTCGCCCGGGGACACCGTTTTATCGACCTTGGCGGGTTTGCCATTTACCGTCAACTGGGGCCATACGGCGTAACTGCGTTCCCCTTCATTAACTTGATAGCGATAGTGATGGGGTTTGAGTTTATTGCCGGCTATAGTTAAAATCTCGTCTAACGTTGTTGGGAGTAGGCAAGAAATTTCGGCACGATCGGAAAGCTTTGTGTCTGCTTGAGCAACGCAGCCGTTGACTGTGATGATAGGGGAGACTTCAATGCGTTTCTCGTTGACTGTAACAGTGAAGGGGGTTGGAATCTCAACTGCTTCGTGCACGACTGGGGTTGGGGCTGTACCGTCAATTCCCTTAGTGACACGAATTACATCATTATCATGGATAGGATCGGTAAAAGAGGCCGGATTCTCATTTACAGTAATTAACCCTGGCTGGCCATGGGTGCCAGGTAAAAACTTCGTTTTGTTATTTACTGTGACGGTTAGACCCATTCCGGGACGGCCTTGCAGACTGCGAATGTTAATTCCGGCTGCCAGAAGGGAATCGGCGACCGTCAAGTTGCCTAGGTTAAATAAATGAAAAGGCTGGCCGTTTAATGTTACATTAACAAAATTGAGGGTTTTGCTGCCAGCTAATTTTAAAATACCAAGTGGTGTGATCCCATCCGGTGCCATTAAAAGCGGTGGGATAGTGAGAATCCCTTCAATACCATCCGGTTTGCGGATGGCAACGCGTTTCGCCGAAATCGCGAGGGCTTCAGCTAAGGCTTCTGGCAACATAGGGGTAAGTGCCCCTCCGCCGACCAGTAAAACGGCTTGGGGAGCAGTGGTGTTGAGGGTTAGAATTTCAGTCGCAATGGCTTGGGCGAGTTCAGTAACGTTAGTGGAAACAGTCGTGGCAATTTCACTTGCGGCGAATTTTTGGGAACAGCCCAAAATATCGGTAAAGGTGATTTTTCGTTTTGAAGCATTGTTAATCTTTCGTTTAACCTTTTCGGCTACATTAAAGTCCAGGAGATAGTTTCTCGAAAGTGCTTCGGTGATTTCGTCGCCGGCCGAAGGTACCATGCCATAGCCAACAACAGAGCCATCGCGTGTGATGGCGACATCGGAGGTTCCAGCGCCGACATCAATCAGCGCTAAATTCAGGTGACGCATGGTGGGGGGGATAAGGATATTAATGGCCGCGATGGGTTCTAAGGTCAGAGTATCCATTTCGAGACCGGCTTTTTGCAGGGCGGCCTGCAATGAGTCAATGACCTGGCGGGGCAAAAAGGTAGCGATTACCTTAACGCCAGCCAAACGGCCGCGTTGACCCACCAATGTTTTAAACTCGGTACCATCAAGTGTGAAATTAACAACACTATAGCCCACACAGTAATAACCAGCCGGGTCGTCAATAGAATTCGAGGTGGCCAATTGGTGTTGGGCTGTTTGAATGGCGGTGAGTTCCAAGGTCCGTTCGTCATTGGTGGCGAGGAGACCTTTGCCGAAGACCTCGGTTTCAGCAAAGGCGGTTATTGTGCATAAGGCGCGGCCAGCAGCTGCTACCGCAACTTTAGTAAGTGGTCCACATTTCTGTTCAAGTCGCTCGCGAATGGCGATTAGGACATTGGCCACTTCCGGTACATCGTGGATTTGGCCGTCAAGCATTGCTCTGGTATTGTGCTCCTGGCGCTCCACTGCAATCAGCGAAATATTATTTTCATGTTGTTCGCCGACGAGGCCGACAACGCTCCGGGTGCCGATATCCAGGGCAAACAGCAGTTTCTTTTCCATAATTACTCCTCTAGTCATAAGCTGTATTGTGGCATGGATTGGCAATTTACTATCTATTTCGCTATTTGCTTCTCATATCCTTTCTTTAGGTCGGTTATTTTCTTGTTCTGGAGAGCATAGGTTGACTGTAAAAGGGACTATTCAGGGAAAAGAGTATATTAAGTGGCAAGAATTTGATAAAATATAATTAGCTATAGATTAACGGTGAAGGAGAACGAACGTGGTTCATGTTGTTATTGACAGCACAGCACAAGTGCCGGCTGAACTGTTGCAGAGGTATAAGAATCTTCATGTGGTGCCGCTTAGGGTGATTATTGGCAGTGAGGAGTGGGCGGAAAACCGGCTTCATACTACTGAGCTATTTTCGCTTGCCCGGAGCAAGGGTCACCACCCTAAGACTTCGCAGCCTGCTCCGGGAGATTTTATCAGCGTTTTAAAACCGTTAATTGCAGATGGCCATCAGATTATCGTTATTACGTTGTCGGGCGGATTAAGCGGTACGGTCGGGGGTGCTCGGGCCGCTGCCCAGATGGTGGAATCAAACAATATTATTGTTGTTGATTCAGGCACAACGGCAATGGGCATGGTGCAAATGGCGCGTGCGGCGCTTACTATGGCCGAAGCAGGGGAGACTCTTGAAAGTATCGCCCAGCTTGTAGAAAATATGGCCAGACTAACGTACACGATGTTTGTCCCTAACACGCTAGAGTATCTTCATAAAGGCGGCCGTATTGGCGGTGCAGCCGCATTGTTTGGTACCATTCTCCAGATAAAGCCGCTGTTATATTTAGTGAACGGCAAAGTGGCCGTGCTGGACAAAGTACGAACAAGACCTCGGGCTGTTAGTCGAATGGTTGAAGAATTAAAAAAGCAGGAACGGTTAGCCTATATTGGAGTAGGTTATATTGATTGCAAGGACGAAGCTGAAGCCGTCGGGAGGCAGCTTAAAGAACTGTATCCTGATACCCCTATTATTATGAGTGAGCTTGGGCCGGTGCTTGGCGTTCACCTGGGACCGGGGCTTATTGGTCTCATTTATCAGGAGGCCATCTCATAATGCCCATAAGGAGGGATAAACATGGGAGCAACAGGCGAACTGATATCAGGCAATGATTTTAAACGCATGGTGATTGGTGCATACAATACCTTCTTGCACGAACATGAATATATAAATAGTTTAAATGTTTTTCCGGTACCCGATGGTGACACCGGCACCAATATGCTGTTAACGCTGGGGGCGGTGGCCAAGGCGCTGAAAGAAGCGCCCGATACCGCGATCGGACCGGTAACTAAACGAGCAGCTGACAGTGCCATTATGGGGGCTAGGGGTAATTCAGGGGTTATTCTAGCGCAGATCTTTCGTGGGATTGCCCGGGGCTTAGCTGGCAAAGAGCAGGCGACTTCATCAGCGATTGGCAAGGCGTTCCAGTATGGTATACTCTATGCCTATCGCGCTGTATCAAGACCGGTCGAGGGAACAATTCTGACAGTGGCCAAAGGCATTGCCAAAGGCACAAGGCGGGCAGTACGGGAAGACCTTTCTTTTGCTGATATCCTGCTAGAAGCAGTCAGAGCCGGGGAAGAAGAGCTGGCCAAGACACCAGAGCTATTGCCTGTCTTAAAATCAGCTGGTGTGGTTGACGCCGGCGGTAAGGGCCTCATTGTGTTTTTGGCTGGGTGTCTAGAGGGGCTCGACGGAACATATGCCGGACCGGAGGCCAATTTCGATGCGTCATTAACTCTGTCGAATGCCGCAACTGAATTCAATACTGTACATCCCTATTGCACCGAGTTTATTATTAAACCATGTAGCGTGGCTGTTGCCGAGGTTCGTCAGCACCTTGATAAGATGGGTGATTCCCTTGTTGTTGGCGAGGGTGACAATATGCTCAAGATTCATATTCATAGTGCTCACCCGGGGGCAGTATTGGAATTAGCCGTTACCTGGGGTACGCTGCATGATATTAAGATTGATAATATGGCGGATCAGCATCGCCATGTCATAGCTTCTAGCCCGGCCAAGCAGGCGTTGACAGTCATTAGTGTTGCGCCAGGTGAAGGGCTTGGAAAAATGATGCGTGAACTAGGCGCAGGGATTGTTATCGCCGGCGGGCAGACGATGAACCCGCCTGTTGAAGATTTTATGGATGCTATTCATAGTGGGAAAGCCGAACAATATATTCTGCTGCCCAATAATAAAAATATTATATTGACTTGCGAACAGGTGAAAAAACTGGTCGGTGATAAGGTGGAGGTTTTGCCGACAACCAATGTGCCCCAAGGGCTGGCTGCCTTAATGGTCTTTGCGCCTGATCAAAGCATGCAAGGCAATATTGTTCGGATGAATGATCGGCTAGCTAGTGTCCATGCTGCCGCCGTAACGATTGCAGTGCGTGATAGCCTTGTCGACAATCGTAAAGTTGCAGCCGGACGCTATATTGGGACAATTGGCAACAAGGTAATTGCTGACTCTACTAATTTAACAACAATACTTGTCGATACTGTTGCGGCCATTATGATACCAGATAGCGAGATTATTAGTCTTTATTACGGAGCAAAGTTGCAGGAACAAGACGCTGAGGCGTTAAAAGGCAAGCTGGCCGAGGTATATCCCAATCATACCATTGAGGCTTATTACGGCGGGCAGCCTTATTATCAATTTATTATCAGTGTCGAATAGTGGGATTGAGGGGAAGATCGATATGTTGTTAATTGTGGTTAGTTTACTGGCCGGAGTGGTGCTGGGGGCGGCTAACGTTGTTCCAGGGTCATGGCTGCGCCATTTGGACAAGTCAGTTACGATTACATTATTTATTATGCTCTTAGCGCTTGGTGCGCAAATTGGCAGTAACGGTGAACTGGTAGCCAACTTGCCGGCTTTGGGCGGTCAGGCGCTCATTATTTCGGCGTTCAGTATTATTGGTAGTGTACTGGTATTATGGCTGTTGGCCATGAATTGGAAGGCAATTAGAGAAAGGGAAGAAGTTTAATTGGTTTATTTAATCATTGGAGCCGTCCTGGTAGGGATACTAACTGGCTTGTATATAGTACCAGCTGCCGCTGCGCAGTTGCTTGACACGATTGTTACTTGGGCACTGGCGTTAATGGTGTTTGGAGTGGGGATTGAAATTGGCCGTAATCGCAAAGCCTTCCATGGACTGAAGGCCTTGGGCTGGCGAGTGTTGCTGGTTCCATTTGCAATTGCCGCGGGAAGCTTGATTGGAGCTGCGGGGGCGACAGTGGTACTAGATATGCCGCTTAAGGAAGTGATGGCGGTTGGGGCCGGGTTAGGCTGGTACAGTCTGTCCGGTGTGCTTATTGCCCAGTTATATAGTGTTGAATTGGGAGCAATCGCCTTTTTAGCGAATGTTTTTCGGGAGATGCTGGCGTTTATTCTTATTCCCGTCCTGGTCGGCTATGTCGGTAAGCTGGCGGCGATTGCCCCTGGTGGTGCAACGACGATGGATTCGACGCTGCCATTAATCACGAAGGTTACCGATTCCCAGACGGCGCTTATTGCGGTTATGAGCGGTTTTGTGCTGACGGCGTTCATTCCATTCTTAATTCCGTTCTTATTGGCGCTATAATTAGGAAGGCAGATAAAGTAAGACGTTGACCCGAACAAATTGATTGACTTTTTAGTTATATAATTGTACAATGCATTTGTATACATCTAATGGGAGTAGTTAGCGAGACAATGTCAACAACCGCGGCGTTTATCGCCTGGCATTGTCATTGACATACTTGTCAATTAACGAGACTTAGATGACTTTTTAAGTCATAAGTCTCGTTTTTTCTGTTACGATGATCAATTTGAGAAGTCATAAGTGACAAGCAATCATTAATAAGTAATAAGTGATGTTACTTTCCACTCGCTGTTATCGAGGGGGTATAATGATTGCTTGAACTCATAATTGAAATTGCTGGTAGTTACACCAAATTCTTTGAATTAACTACGTTTTGGGCAACAATATCCAGTCCTGCAAATTGGGTTCTAGTTGGCACGCTGGTCATGCTGGAAGGTCTTTTGTCAGCTGACAATGCGTTGGTTCTGGCTGTCATGGTCAAGCATCTACCGCCCAGTCAGCAGCGCAAGGCGTTATTTTATGGTATCATCGGTGCCTATTTCTTTCGTTTCTTGGCAATTGGGATTGGGACATTCTTGATAAAAATTTGGTGGATTAAGATTATCGGCGCACTGTATTTGCTGTGGATTGTCGTACAGCACTTTACTCCACATGGCCATGCTCAAGGAGCACCGAACCGACAGAAGAAAATGGGTTTTTGGCGGACGGTTCTAGCGGTAGAAATCATGGACATTGCTTTTAGTATTGATAGCGTGCTGGCAGCCTTCGGTGTTAGCGAGCAGGTGTGGGTGCTTTATCTTGGTGGCATTTTTGGGGTTATGATGATGCGTGGGGTGGCCCAGGTTTTTCTTGGTCTGATTGAGCGCTATCCGGAGCTTGAGACAACAGCTTATCTTCTGATTGTAATTATCGGTCTCAAGATGATGGGGGCGGCCTTTAATTACCATATCAGTCAGATGGTGTTTTTTGGAATACTGCTAATCGTCTTTGTCGGAACATTTGTTGTTCATCATCTGCAAGAACGCAGATACTAAATACAACACTGAAAGGGGCAGAACGAATGTCGGAAAGAATGAGTCTGCAAGAAGTATTGCGTGAGTATGGGGTGCCTCTCATTACGCTTGATGTTGCAGCATCCAGGGAGGAATGTCTAAACTTGCGTGAGCGGTTGATGGAAATTAGAAATGTCAGCCAAGGTAAAGAACAGGGGTATTTAGAAGTTCAGTGTTCCTTTTTTATTGATGTGCATGATATCGACAGATATTTAGCGGGAGAATTGCCTAATTTAGCAGCAATCTATGCATTTCCCGAAGATGTTAAAGCGTATAAGGAGGAGTAAATAATGAAAAAAGTTCTTGCATTAGTGTTGATATTTGTATTCGCTTTCAGTTCGGTCTCATTTGCAGCCAAAGGTGGTTCGCGTATGAGATCAACCTCGCCTTCGATCAATTCTTCCATGCCGAGGAGCGCTCCGAGTCAAGCAGCTCCGTCTACCCAGGGTTCAAATTATAAACCTTCCGCTCCTGGCAGCAGTTATGGTGATAAGGCTCCAGCGAGTCAGACGAAACCGGGCATGCAGCAAAATGCACAGCAGCAGACATCTGGCGGTTTCATGCGTAGTGCCGGTCTATTTGGCGGCGGTCTGCTGATGGGGAGTATGTTAGGCAGCATGTTTGGCTTTGGCAATATGGGCGGTATGCTGGGCTCAATCATGGGAATTCTGTTTGATGTGATTATTTTGGCTGCAGTCTTTATGGGAGCTCGTTACCTGTGGACTCGATTCCGCAATAATAAAAAAGATAAAGAAATGTAACAAAAAGATCCGGCCGCTACGGTCGGATCTTTTTTATGTAAATTTGGCTACTGTTTGGGGACTTGTTTTAAGCTTAAGGCAATACGGCCGCGGTTTTCATCTACACTTAAGATGAGGACATCAATAATATCGCCGACTGATACGATGTCGAGCGGATGACGAAACGGCTTGTGGCTTAATTCAGAACGGTGGATCATGCCGTTTGTTTTGATACCAATATCAACAAAGACACCAAAATCGATAACATTGTGAACAGTTCCTTTAACAACGGCCCCCGGGGTGAGCTCTGATAATTTCACGACGTTTTTGCGGGTTAAGGGAACTGGCAAGTCTTCACGCGGGTCACGGCCTGGTTTGGATAAGGCATCTAAGATGTCACGCACTGTTGGCTCGCCGGCGCCAAGCTCGGCAGCCAGTTTGCTGGTATCGACGGATGAGACTTTCGCCTGTAAGGCTTTTTGCTGGGTTTTAAGATTGTCAGGTGAAAGGCCAAGCTTTGCCAAGAGGGTTTTCGCTAAGTCATAGGATTCAGGATGAACAGGCGTATTATCAAAAGGATTCTCGCTGGCCTTGAGACGTAAAAAACCAGCACATTGTACAAAAGTGGCCTGCCCCAAGCGGGGAACTTTCAAGAGCTGCCGGCGGCTGCTGAATGAACCGTTGGTATCGCGATAGGCGACGATGTTTTTGGCGACACTGGCATTAATTCCTGACACATGTTTTAACAGTTCGATTGAGGCAGTGTTGAGTTCAACGCCAACATGGTTAACGGCAGATTCAACAACAGTATCAAGGGCATTGCTAAGGTCTTTTTGGTTGACATCATGCTGGTATTGGCCGACGCCAATTGACTTTGGGTCAATCTTTACTAATTCAGCGAGCGGATCTTGAACCCGGCGGGCGATTGATACCGCGCCACGCAACGAAACATCTAGGTCTGGCAGTTCATCTTTTGCCAGCTTAGAGGCTGAGTAGACTGAAGCGCCGGCTTCGTTGGTGATAAGATAATGGACGGGAAGGCTATTGTCGTTAATCAGTTGGGCGACAAACTCTTCTGTTTCGTACGAAGCGGTACCGTTACCGATGGCGATGAGTGTTACTCCATAGTCTCTAATAGCTTTTAAGGCCACTTTAGCGGCCTGTTGCTTTTCGGCTTCACTCTTAGTAAAGTAGATTGTCGTTGTTGTTAATACCGTGCCTGTATGATTTACGACAGCCACTTTACAGCCTGTCCGGTAACCGGGGTCGAGGCCCATTACGGTGTGATCGGCAAGCGGTGGTTGGAGAAGGAGCTGCTTGAGATTTAACCCAAAGACCCGAGTCGCTTGTTTTTCGGCATTTTCAGTTAGCAGGGTGCGGATCTCCCGCTCCAAGGCCGGGAAGAGTAGGCGCTTGTAGCCATCAGTGACCGCTTGGATGATAGACTCACTGAATTGCGATGGTTGGCTAATGATGCGGTTTTTGATCATGTTTATATTGAAGTCATGAGGAGCTAAGAGATGTACTTTTAGGATGGCCTTTTTTTCGCCGCGGTTGATTGCGAGGATGCGGTGGGAGGGCATACGCTTTACGGGTTCTTTGTACTCTTTGTAGATAATGAAGTCCTTGCCTTCTTCTTCTGATACGCCCAGTTCAGTACTGATCTCGGCGTTTTGCCAAATCTGTTTGCGCATAAGGGCTCGGATATCAGCTCGTTCATTTATCGTTTCGGCAATAATATCGTTTGCGCCGGCTAACGCGGTGGCTGCACTGTCGATTTCGGTTTCGGGGTTTATGTAAGAAGCCGCAATTTCCTCGAGGGACAACGGATTATTTTGCTGAGCCAAAATTAGTTCGGCCAGTGGTTCCAGACCTTTTTCACGCGCGATTTGAGCGCGAGTGCGTTTTTTCAGTTTGTAGGGGAGATACAGATCTTCAAGTTCCTGCAGCTTTTGTGCGGCACCAATGGCAGCTGCTAAATCAGGTGTTAACTTGCCTTGTTCTTCAATGTTTGTAAGTATTTCTTCCTGACGTTTTACAAAGTTCTTGAGGTACTGGAGGCGCTCTTCTACCGTCCGGACTTGTGTTTCATCAAGCTCACCGGTAGCTTCTTTGCGGTAGCGGGAGATAAACGGTACAGTATTGCCATCGTCTAACAGGCCGATAACGGCCGACACTTGATGGATTTTTACGCTAAGCTCACGGGCGATGAGGGCGGGTATATCGGTTATTAACATTCTTGTCACCATCTTTGCTAATTTGTAGTATTTATTATATCATAAAGTGAGATTTGCTTCAGATGGAGTTTTAACTCCACCTAAAGCCTAGCCGAACCGTATCCAGGGACTTAGCCGCTCTTAGTTTTCTAGAAGAGAAGCTTTAGAGCGGCTTGGTCATCGGATAAAGTGAGACTTGCCCGTCATCTGAAAAGAGGGGGATATCGCAGGAGGACAGATGATGGTTGCTATACACAAATACATGCGTGGTAAAATAATAAAATTAGCGTGGCCGGCTATCCTGGAAATGTTTTGGATCATGGTTGTGAACGTGCTTGTTACTGCCATGGTCGGCAAATTTGGAGCGGTAGCTTTAGCGTCTGTTGGTTTATCCGCCATGGTGCAGTTTTCATCGGCCATGGTTTTTGCTGCTGCCGGAACAGGGGCTGCGGCTATTGTAGCTCGGGAATCCGGGGCAGGCAATTGGCAGCAGGTGCGGCTAGTTGCCGGGCAGGCGGTGCTGCTCGGGGTGGTCTTCGGCGTTTTACTGGCAGTCGTTGGCTATCATGTGGCCCCGGCGCTTTTTATACTTACGGGTGCTGAACCTGCGGTGGCCGCTTTAGGGAGCGCACTGCTTAAAATTGGCTTTCTATTTACGCCGTTCTTTCTCGTTTTTTCCATTGGGAATGCCATTCTGCGCGGTCTAGGTCAAACTCGTACGGCTTTTTATATTAGCTCGGTCAGTAACACGATTTCGCTGTCGCTTAGTTTTATGCTGATTAATGGGTATGGACTGCCGGGCATTGGTCCCTACGGCGCGGCCTGGGGAACAGGTATAGGGCAATTCATTGGTGGAATTACCGTGCTGGTTGTTATGGCGCTGACAGCCAAAGTTAAACTTGGCTGGCGGGAAGTTTTATCCATTCATCCCGGAATGATGAGGCGGATAATCAATATTAGTGTGCCGGCTGGTCTTGAACAGCTGGCGCTGCAAGGCGGGCGTGTTACTTATACGTTTATGCTGGCGCAGGCCGGTGCTGTTCAGTTTGCTGCCCATCAGATTGCGACGCAAGTGGAATCAATCTCTTTTATGCCTGGATTTGGTTTTTCGGTAGCCGCTATGACACTGGTTGGACAGTATATGGGTAAAGGTATGCCGCATCGGTCGGCCCAGTATGCTTGGCTGACCAATAAAATTGCTGTCGTGAGTATGTCTCTTATGGGTCTGATGTTCTTTTTGTTTTCCAAAGAGCTTACGGCCTTGTTTATTAATGATGCTGAGGTCATCTATTGGGGATCAATGCTGGTTATGATTGCCGCACTTGAACAGCCCACCATTGCTATTACCTATGTCTTGGGCGGCGCGTTGCGGGGAGCGGGCGATACCAAATGGCCTTTTTATATTACAACAATTGGTGTTTGGCTGATTCGGATGCCTCTGATTTATTTGTTTGTGGTGGTCTGGCATTATGACTTGACTGTTGCCTGGTATATAACAGTCGGAGATTTTTTAGTGCGCAGTATTTTCCTCTGGTGGCGCTTTGCTTCAAACAAGTGGCAGGAAACCGGCAAAAAAGAAAGAGAGCTGCAGTCAACTTGAGCAGCTCTCCTGGTTGCGTTCTTCTATTATATCGGTAATGGCAATTGATGGCTGGTTGGCCATATCAATGTCATCGTGACCTGCTTTATGGAATACCCGAATAAGAGGGCGAAGTGGGTAGTGGGCTCTGTTTTGGATTACATAGCCTGTCTGGCCGGTGCTTAGAGCGACCATACTGCCCAATGTATAGATTGGCGTCGTATGAATAAAGGCACGCAAGGTGTTTTGATCAAATAAAATATCGCTGCTGGCCAACAGATTCTCAATGATTTCCGGCAATGGTCTGCCTTCTGCGGCCGTTTGAGTCACTGCGTTGTCAAAGTAATTAGCTACGGCAACAATCTTCGACAGCGGGTGGGTGGTTTTGCCTGTTAGGCCTAAGGGAAAGCCGCTGCCATTGTAGCGTTCATGGTGTTCGGCTACAATACGTGCGGCGGTTGAACTTATCTGGTGGCAGCGGAGCAGATCGCGGCCGTACACAGGGTGCATATTGGGGCTGTTGAGCGGCTTGCCATCAATTAGCGGAATGATCGATTTGCCGATGTCGTGCAACAGTGAGCCAATTGCCAATTCACGTAGTGCAGGTCGGGGCAGTTTTAGGTAATGGCCAGTGACAAGCGAAAGCAGGCACACGTTTACGGCATGAGAAACATTGTCAGTGGTTGGTTGACGGATTTCGGCGTTCAGGATGGTTGGCATGGATTCTCCAATTTGGCTAATCACGTTCTCTGTTGTGGTGCTAAGCTGGCGGAAGTACATTGTTTGAAGTTTAGTTGTGAAAATTCCTTCTGTCTTCATGGTAAATAGCGCTTTAAAGCAAAGCGTCAGCTCCAGCCGCAGGTCTTCCGTGATGATCGGTATCGGTTCGGCATTTTCCAAAACCGGATGTTCGATTGAAAGACGATCTATTCCCAAATGCTTAAGACGGGCAATATATGTTTCGGTCAGCGTAATGCCTTTTTCAAGCAGGAGGTTGTTGTTGTTATCGACAATATCATTTGCAATAACCATTCCGGCTCGTGCATGATTGATACGCACATTAACACCCCACGATCAATTACTTAAATTTAGTATATATGACTTTATTTACTAAAAGAAAGAGACGTTTGTCCTATTTAAGGGAGAATATGTATTTTGATGTCGCACTATGTCAGGGCAATACAAAATACGATTATGCGTGAAAATACATTCCATAATATGGTCAGAATACCCCTCTTTTACTAGGTGCATGCTATTTTTGAGCACGCACAAAGGAGGGGTTTTATGCTTTCGGATAAAGAATTGATTCAGTTGGAAGATTTTCTGACAATGGAGCAAGGATTCATTAAATCAATGTATTATATCGCCAATAATATTCAGGATATGCAAACTAAACAACTTTTTCAGCAAGTCGCCAGCAAGACCCAGCAGAATTTTGATGCAGTCAGTAAGCACTTGAGTGCCGGAAAGACTTTACAATAAGGGGTGAGTTTTGTGGCTCAGAAGATCATAAACCAGCAGCAGCAAGACAAGGAGAGCAAGGAGGGGTTCAACGGTAAGGGTTTGCAGTTCACTGACCGTGATGCGCTACAGATTGCTCTCAATGAATGCAAACATATAGCACAATCCCTTAATACCTATATTTTGGAAGCAACAAATGACCAATTGCGCCGTGACTATATGACGGTATTGGGGGATATTTACAGTCAGCAGAAAGAGATTTCTGATATGATGCAGCAAAAAGGTTATTATAATGTCAAAACCGCTGATCCACGGGCGATTGCTCAGGCACAGAACAAATTCAGCGGTCAAGGGCAGGAAACATTACAGTGAATCAAAAGACTTCGTAGCAATACGGGGTCTTGTTTTTTGCCTATCTATATGAAGCAAGGCCTATTTTCTCTTGACAATAGTTATCTGGAGGGTTAGAATAAAACTAAATACCAGTTAATAATAATTTTCCGCTACATAAAAATTTAAAAAGCAGGTGTTATATGTTTATGGAGGAGCAAGTTACTGATTTGCTCAGGGATAATGGTTTTAAGGTTACGCCGCAGCGGTTGGCCATTTATCATGTCCTTGCGTGTACCAAAGCTCACCCCAGTGCTGAAATGATTTTCAGCGAATTGCAGTCTGACTACCCAACAATGAGTCTGGCTACTGTGTATAAGACCATTGAGATTTTAAAAGGAATAGGTTTGGTGCAGTCGCTCAATGTGGGTGAAGATAGTTTCCGCTATGATGCCAATACAGTTAATCATCCTCATGTACGATGCATGAGCTGTGGGTGTGTCGACGATCTTGATCATATTGATTCAAGCAGCTTTATTGACCAAGTTTCCGGGAGCACCGGTTATCGTTTGACAGGTCAGCAGTTTTATTTCTTCGGCGTGTGCCCTGACTGTCAGAAAAATACTGTTTCTTAGATACCATTACATAGATGATTTGCTTATTTGAAGTCCGCTTATGCGGGCTTTTTTGTTTTATAGAAATGCGCACGAGGGGGGAAGGAGGGAACGGCGCTATACTGGCGAATAGCAGTTTAAGGAGGGGAAGACATGAATATAGCTTCGTATATCGACCATACCATTTTAAAGCCACAGGCTGTTGTGGATGATATTGATCGGCTGTGTAAAGAGGCAGCCCAGTATCACTTTGCGGCAGTATGTGTAAATTCTGGCTATGTTGATTTGGCCGCCCATTTTTTGCGCGGAACAGGTGTGAAAGTAGCGACAGTCATTGGTTTTCCGCTTGGGGCCACACTTGGAACGGTAAAACTTTTTGAAGCCAAAGAGGCCATTAAACGTAAGGCCGATGAGCTTGATATGGTCATGAATATTGGTGCGGCTAAAACCGGGTGCTGGAGTGTCGTTACTGATGAGATTAGGCAGGTTGTGACGGTGGCCGAGGGAAAACTGGTTAAGGTCATCATTGAAGCCGCGCTGCTCACCGATGATGAAAAACGACGGGCTTGTCAGGCTGTCATTGAGGGCGGTGCGCACTTTGTTAAGACATCAACCGGCTTTGGGCCTGGTGGGGCAACAGTGGATGATGTGAAATTGCTAAGTGAAGTAGCCGGAGGAGTAATCGGTGTTAAGGCATCAGGCGGTATTCGGACACGGGCCGATGCCGAGGCCATGATTGCAGCTGGTGCGACTCGCCTAGGGACAAGCGCGGGCGTGGAGATTGTCAGATTGTTTACATAAAGTTCCATGGGCAAGGTCTTACTCGTATGCTATAATAGGTACCTGGCAAATATTTTGCTATTGAAAGGTTCAGATGCATGTTGCAGATGGGCCTTTTTATTTACGATTTTAAAGGAGGTGTGCCGGATGCGTAGTGTAACACATACCGAAATGACAATGATTGCGGGATTCTTAGCGTTAATTTTTGCTGCCGTGGTACTCTTGCAGATACCGGCACGCTCTCAAGAGTGGCTGTATCCGTTGGTAAGAAAGGCTACTGTAGCGAAGATTGACTATGAGACGCGACAGTTGGCAGTGCGGGAAACAGATCATTTTATTATTAAATTTGAACCAACTGATGCCGATATGGTTGATATGGTCGCGACGGCAGCCGAGGAATCATACAAGCCAGTCACAGCTGCTCTTGGCCATGTGCCAGACCGGAAAACCATGATAATCATGTATCCTAATAGAACCGAACTGCGTAAAGCATTTGGTTGGTCAGGTGATCAAAATGCCATGGGGGTATACTGGGGCGGAGTTATTCAATTATTATCGCCGCATGCCTGGATGAAAGAAGGCGATTCTGTTGAGGAATTTATCCACTCCGGGCCTATGGTTCATGAATTTACTCATCTTGTGTTTGACTATATGACAAATGGCAATTATTCGCGCTGGTTTACCGAGGGTTTGGCGCAGTATGTCGAGTACAAGGCAAACAAGTATGAATGGATTACGGCAAATAACCGTTTCGATCTCGAGCTGTTTACAATGCAAGAGCTTGACGATGATTTCGATAATTTACCTAACCAAGCGTTGGCCTACCGTCAATCATTAGCAGCTGTTCGCTATATCGCCGAGGTTCATGGCGAGGATAAGTTAGGTCAGGTGATTCAGGAACTAAAAGCCGGCCGAAGCATGGATCGGGCGATTAGTAATTCCTTAGGTATGGACTATACCGCTTACGATAAGGCGTGGCGGGAATGGGCCGTAGACAATATGAAGAATTTTGAAAACTAAAACAAGGAGAGAATTGTCACGCTTTGTGCGTAGCAATTCTCTTCTTGGTATTACTCCGATGACTTAATCTTCCCGTTTCGCGGTATTGGTTTTTATTTGTTGTAACAGATCAATCATTTTGGTATTTTGACTCAGCGTTTCTTCCTGATTGCGGACTAGGTCGTTCACTTGGATTCTTGTTTGACGCAGTTCTTCTAAAAATGCCTTGGCCACTTTGTCAAATGAAGGCATAAGCGACCTCCTCTTTTTTCGTCTGATTAACACTTACCGTACCTCCTTTACGATTGCCCTATTATTGAAATTTGGCTTGTTATATATTATGTATAACATTGGATATCGGTGATCATAACAGTACAGAGAACCGGTTGTGACCGTTATACCGGCGTGCTACAATAAGGGAAGACTTAGCGGATTTAGTTCTACATAGTGAAAGGGGAACAATATGGGGATTTTTCACGCTTGCGATATTCGCGGCATTGCTGAAACAGATTTATCAAATGATATAGCGCATAAAATAGGTTTGGCAGTTGGAACGAAACTAACTGGGCAGAAGGTTGTAGTAGGCGGAGATGTGCGCCTTTCAACGCCACGGTTAAAAAAGATCATGGTTGAAGCTTTGGCGGCTTCCGGCTGCCAGGTTATAGATATTGGTACAGTGGCGACACCATTGTTTTACTATGCGCAAAAGCTGACAGGAGCAACAGGCGGCGTGATGGTCACGGCATCACATAATCCTGCAGCCTATAATGGCTTTAAGCTGGTGTTAGGGTCGCAGCCTGTGACTGATGGGGATATCGCTGAAATCAAGCGATTAGTCGAGGCTGATGCCCAGGTTTCGGCCGACGGTAGCGTTACTACCGTGGATATTGTAAGCAGCTACATAACAAATACGGCAGCCAAAGCTCGGTATGGGAGACTCAAAGTCGTCCTTGATGCCGGTCATGGCGCTACTTCAGAATTTGCCCCAGTGCTTTTTCGCGCCTTAGGGTATGAAGTTATTGAACTTTACTGTACGCCTGATGGAACATTTCCACATCGTCCGCCCAACCCTGCCCTTGCCGAGAATTTGACCGATTTGGGCATAAAGGTGCGCGAAACAGGAGCCGCCATCGGGGTAGCCTTTGATGGTGATGGTGACCGGGTTGGTTTTGTTGATGAAAATGGCCGTCCAATTGACAATGACGACATTATTGTGCTGATTGCGCGCTATTATCTTGAGAAACAAGCCGGGGCCATCATTTATGATGCGAAATGCTCGATGGTTGTACCGGAAGAGATTACAAAAGCCGGAGGCCGGCCGGTAATGGCCAGAGCCGGTCATACTTTCAGTAAAGCAGCGTTCATGCGTGAAAATGCGCTATTCGCCGGGGAAATTAGCGGACACTTCTTCTTTACGGAGCTGGGCTATGATGACGGGATGTTTGCCGGACTAAAAGTCTGTGAGTTTGTAGCCGAGCATGGGTCACTAGCCAAGTTGGTGGATGTCATCCCCAACTATTATCTAACGCCTGATATCAGGGTTCCCTATCCAGGCGATGACAAGGATATTGTGCTGGCTGGTTTGGCAGAGAGACTATCAGATTATCAGCCTAACCTCATTGATGGGGTCCGGATTGAATTTGACGATGGCTGGGCAATGATTCGATCATCGGTAACCGAGCCGCTGTTTACATTGCGGTTTGAGGCCAAGACCAAGGCGCGCCTTAACAAAATAGCCGAAATTCTTATTTCAGCTTTGCCTGACGGTGTAAAACAGTCGGTGCTTGCTAAAATGCCATCAATGTGATCAATGGGCAATTCCTCCAATTGTGCTTAGGGAGGATTCTTGCAGTTTAAAGCCGAATTTTAATCATAGATATGCTTGTTTTCAAAGGAGAAAGTTATGCAAGTTCATGTTCTAGCCAGCGGCAGTACCGGCAATGCCGTATTCTTAAATTTTGGAGAAACGAAGATACTCGTCGATGCGGGCATCAGCACAAGGCGAATTAAGCAGGGGTTGGCCGCTATTGGTACCGATATTGCCAACCTTGATGCCGTGCTTGTCACTCATGAGCATCGCGATCATGTCAGCGGCTTGGCCACATTAACAAAAAAATATCGTGTGCCGGTTTATGCGAGCCACGCTACCTTAGAAGCGATGTATTGCCGAAGCGTAATGCCAGAAGAATGCTGCTGTACGCTTGATGTTAGTCTTGATATCGGAGCCGTTAAAATTGAACCGTTCAGCATTTCCCACGACGCTGCGGATCCGGTTGGTTTCAATCTATTTAAAGATAATATCAAATGCAGTGTGGCGACAGACCTTGGCTTTGCCACTGATAGCGTGAAGAAAGCCTTGAGCTTATCTGATGTTATGGTGCTTGAAGCGAATCATGATGTTGACATGCTCCAAAACGGCTCATATCCCTGGTATCTTAAAAAGCGTATTTTAAGCAACCGGGGCCATCTTTCTAATAATGATGCCGGGTGGCTATTAGCCCGGTTGGCCAGACGCAATCGAACTAAGGTAATGCTGGCTCATTTAAGTCAGGAAAATAACCGGCCTGATCTTGCTGAAACTACAGTAAGCGCTATTTTGGAAGAACAGCAATGTCGCCAGGATATTGAGCTAATGATGACTTATCCTGATCGTATCGCCAGTGTCAATCTTAACGAGGAAGGTGAAAATTGTGATTAAACGATGGACACCATTTATCATTGTAGCGCTCATCGGTGCACTCATTGGTGGTAGTATTGTCATGGCTTATAGCGATAAACAATATGCTAAGCCAGCGCCGCAATCTACGAGCCCGCTTCCCAATTTACAGCAACCTGCGGCCAATACACAAGTATCTGATGCCCGCAATACTGCTATTGTGCGGGCAGCTCAAGCCGTCAGTCCAGCCGTTGTCGGCATAACCAATAAAGCTTATGTCCGCGATTACTTTAATCGTAAGGTTTTAGTTGAACGGGGGGCAGGCTCGGGGGTAATATTTGATTCTAATGGCTATATTGCCACAAACTATCATGTTGTACAGGGTGCGCAAGAAATTACCGTATCACTGGCTGACGGACGGACCTTTACCGGTAAGGTTTTAGGAACTGACCCGGCTACTGACCTTGCGGTGGTTAAAGTCGACACAACAGGCTTGCCTACCGCTGTCTTAGGTGATTCAGACGGCTTGCTTATTGGCGAACCTGCCATTGCCATTGGTAACCCACTGGGCATGGAATTTCGGGGGAGCGTCACTGTTGGCGTTATTAGCGCTCTGAATCGGTCAATTGAAATCGGTGAACGTAAATTTAAACTCATTCAAACCGATGCAGCCATCAATCCCGGCAATTCAGGTGGGGCACTGGTGAATGCTGACGGAGTTGTCGTTGGTATCAATAGCGCCAAAATTGCCGTGGCAGGCGTTGAAGGCATTGGATTTGCAATCCCCATCAATACCGCCCGCCCAATTCTTCAGTCCGTTATTGAAAAAGGTCGAGTGGTTCGCGCCTATCTTGGCGTCGGTGTGCTTGACCGAAATACTGCGGCTCGCTATGGCTATGAGCTTAACATTGAGCGTGGGGTATATCTTGCTCAAGTTGCCCCAAATGGCCCGGCGGCTAAAGCCGGTCTGCGTGAGGGTGACATTATTCTTAAAGTGGCTGGCACAGAAACCAACAGCGTTGCTGACTTAAGGTCAACCATTGACGCCCAGCCGGTCGGAAGTAAAAAAGACGTTATTATTATCCGCAATAATCAAACAATGACTATTGTGGTAACCTTTGAAGAAATGCCGGCCGAGAGCTGATGAGAATAACAATAGCCACAGTCGGTAAGATAAAAGAGAAATACCTAACAGCAGGCATTGCCGAATTCACCAAACGTCTCGGCCCCTTCTGTCGCCTTAACATTGTCGAGGTTGACGAGGAACGCATGCCGGAAAACCCCTCTGATGCCGAAAAAACTAAGGCGCTCGACAAAGAAGCCGAGCGCCTGCTTAAACAAGTCCGCCCTGATAGCTACCTCTTCGTCCTCGACGTTGCTGGTAAACTGGCATCCTCCGAAGACCTTGCCGACAAACTCAATCAGCTCGGCCTCTCCGGAAAAAGCGACATAACCTTCATCATCGGCGGCGCCTTTGGCCTCTCCCAAAACCTTCTAAAAGCTGCTAATGAAAGGCTGTCCTTTTCCAAGATGACATTCACTCATCAGATGATCAGACTGCTCTTAGTCGAACAAATTTATCGAGCGTTTAAGATTAATCGGGGGGAACCGTATCATTGGTAATTGCGAAAAAGTAGAAATCCTGTCAAATTTTTGATAATTTGGCAGGATTTCTACTTTTTTTAGGGGAATTTCCAATGTAAGATGGTTGATCGGCAAAACCGTCCACGAGGTTAATAGTACAAAAGATTTGGGGGAAAAATAATGAGAAAGGATATTTATAGAATTGTAAGGCAGCTTGATTATACGCTTAGTGATAATGAAATTGAAATAATTGCAGAATCCTCCTTGGAAGAAATCAAACAAAGTAGATATGACTTTGCAACATACACAAAAAAAACCTTTACTCAAGTTAATAAAAAAAGACAAATATATAATTTTAAAAAAATGACAGTAGAAAATATTTTATGTCATTATTTAAAAAAGCAAATGGATCAGGTTTTTAAAATTAGATATGCGAGTCGTGGTAAGATTATAAATTCACTATTTAATACGCTTCCTGTAATTAAAGATTTAAATGATTTTGTAATTATACGTGCAGACTTCAAAAGCTTTTTTGATAGTGTTTTGACAAATCATGTTTATGAAAAATATATAAAAAGATCATTGTTATCTAGGAACGATAAAGAAATACTGAAGAACTATATTGAACAATTTAAATACTGTCATGCAGGTTTATGCCTTTCAAACGGAATGGCGGAGATTGTATGTCAAGATTTTGATAAACATATTATAGCTAGACTTGAAAAGTATGGGATAGTTTTTTATGAAAGATATGTAGATGATATTTTGGTTATTTTGAACAGCTATATTTCTCAGATAAGTTTTTTGCAATTAGTAGATGATGTTATCCAAGAAGTCTTTGCTAACTGTCCTGTAAAATTAAATCAATCCAACGATAAGTTTACATATATATCGAGAAGAAGCTTGCAAGCATTTCAAGAGTTTGATTTTTTGGGATATAAATATAACATAAGATATAGTAATGATAAAATAAAATTTACATTTGGTATCACACAGAAAAAACGTAATAAATATAAAAACATTATTGAGCAGGCTTTTATAGCTTTTAAAAGAGACAGAAATGAAGAATTATTTAGGCAAAGATTAAAAATATATTCCGCACGAGTTGTAATAGCACGTGGTTTAGGTGAGAATAAACTTGAGTGGCTTACAAAAGGTGTTGTGGCTAATTATAATGAATTGCGATATCATATTGACGAATTAGACAGTCAAACAGAAGATTTTTTTAAAAAAACATATATTCAATTACTGAATAAACATAGGATTAACTGTCCTCATTTTTTAAAGAATTCAGATTGCGAAGAAAGTATTTACAATATGTATTCAACATTAAGAAGAAATAGAAGTATCGTATTTGAAAAAAATATAGGTGTAAAAAGAAAGGATTTGCTTAATTGGATAAAAAAAATACAGCTTGGATATTTAGATGCTAATAAAAGCTATTATCGTATTGTCGTAGAATATTTAGAGCTATTGAAAATAGAATAGCCCCCTTCTATGTAATAAGGGGGCTATTCCTGTACAACGTAAAATTTGCAAAAATTCTACTTTGTATTGCTGACGTGTGTAATTCTTTCGAATTACTTGAACTGAATCAAAGTTCAAGTAAATTATGGAGTAAAAATAGGAGAATGTCAATGGATTTAAATAATATTAAAAGAAATCAGTTAGACTATTTTTTAACCGATATTTTGCCTGTCGAACTATCAGAGTTATTCACATATAATTATTTCTATGATTTTTTGCTAAAGAAAAAAGACAATGTAGAAGAAATGGTTAATAAAGTTATAAAGTCTAAGAATAAAAGCTCTTCTAGTGCAGTTTTATTTTGGGGATCCAACTGGGTTACAATACCATTAAAATACACTATTATGAAAAATCTTAACAGTGAAAGAGAGATTAGTTTATTACAACCAATGGCAGCAATTGAATTATTTTTATTTATTTCCGCATATCAGAAAGAATTACTGAATATTTTGGAAAAAAATTCAGTATATTCATTGCGATATCATCATAGGAATAATGATTTATACTATAGGAATAAAAATAAATCAGTTACCCAATATTTCGAAGAAGAAAGTAAAAGTGCAAAAAAAGATATTATTGAACAAACGGGTATGTTTTTTGATATTAAACCTTTTAAATCAATTGCAAGTTTTACTTCATCAGAAGAATGGTTTGTTTTAAATAGTAAATTCAAATATTTTATTCGAACTGATTATAAGTCCTGTTTTGACAATATTTACACTCATACATATAAATGGTTAATAGGTAAAGATGTAAATGATACGAAAAATTTTAAAAATGTTAATGTTTATACTATTATAGATAGGGTTTTGCAAAACATAAATTCAAGGACATCTAATGGGATTGTAATAGGGCCGGAATTTTCCAGAATGATTGCGGAAATACTATTACAAGGGATTGATAGTGGAGTTTATAGTTATTTATTAAATAAAGGATTAGTCAATGGTGAAGATTATAAGATATATAGATATGTTGATGACATATTTATTTTTTCTGAATCAGAAGGATTAGCTGATGAAATTGTAAATACTTATTCGAGTATAGCAAGAAAATATTTATTACATTTAAATGATAATAAATTATCAAAAAACAAGATTCCTTTTATACTAGATGTATGGTTGAATGATACAAATTTATTCGTCAATAGAGTTAGTACTACATTATTTACTTCTAAAGAGGAACAAAGAGGAATACTTGAAAAGCATTTAAAAGAAAATAATATTTCTCAAAAAAGTGATACGAATTTTAAACCATATATTTTTAAGGAGAAGATGTTTTATTTAACTAAAAAGTCGTTGATGAACCAATTTAATAGGCTAATCTGTGATTTTGAGGAAAAAAACAAAACCATAGTAGCCTATTTTATGGGAATGTTATTGAATAAAGTTAAACGTAATAAGACTAAAATGAATATTTTCAGAGAAAATGTTTCAGCAGGCACAGTTTTTGATTTTTTGCATTTTGTTTTCTATATTTATTCGTTTTATCCTGACTTTAATAACACACAAAGACTTTTATCAATACTTAGTTATATTAGAGATGAATTCGATATTTTTCAAGAGAAGGACAAATTGCAAAGTCTGATAAATAAATATGCCTTCATCTTTGAAAAAGCGAATTTGAACGATATTGTAAATTTAATCTTATTTTTTAGTCAAGCACGAGTTGAAATTCCTTTTAAGCAAGAATGTAGAATAGTAGAGAAATTAAGAAAGAAAGATGATCCTATTTTATGGGCTTCATATATGATTTATGCAAAATATAGTAATAAATATTATACTGAAATTCAAAGTGAAGTCTGCAAACTAATACAAGAGCATATGGAGGCCATATTGTCAAAAGATAGTATTTATACATATCGAGAATTTTGGTGGTTATTAATATTTAATAAATCACCATATATTACTAATAGAGAACAAGCTATTTTCGATAATATTATTAGTGGCTTACAGGTTAAAACAGGTAACGATAAAACGGCTGGGGATATATGTGGAAATTTATTTGTTGAATTTTTGACTAATAGTTCTAATCAGTTCTTTGAATGGAATATTGTCAATAAAGACTTTCTAAGAAATATAACATTCAAAACTTATGAAAGAAGTATATTTAAAAATTATAAAGAAGGATTAAATTTTATGAATTGGAGCAGCATATAAAAGGGACATGGGACAGGTTGGCTTGAGATAACCTATACTATACGGTGGTCATATGCCAAGGTTTGCACGTGAGAGAAGCATAGCGGAATATGACACTTGGGGACGTTCCTTTTTTGTCACGATTCTGTTATATTATGAATAGAGGTGAGAGACTAGGTGTCAATGGGACGGGGTTATTGACAACATTTCTGCCTTTAAAATAGTACCCTTATAATTCCTGCAACGTCAAATTTTGTATAAATCGATAAGCTGATTTCTGCTTAAGCATTCCTAAGTAGGTATTTCGGTACTTTTAGATTAACCTGCTGCAAATTTATTATGGTTGTCAAAAACCCCGTCCCTGTGATACCTTATCTTAAAAGCGGCATAAAGCCGGTCAGCTTGTTTACCTTTTTCTTGTTTCCATAAATAGCAATTCCAAAGTAATTATGCTCTAGATCCGTTGTCGTTGCTGCCTTTGCAATATATTCGGTGTATACGTTACAGCTTTGCGCTACATTAGAAAAATCAACAGCAACTAAGTCGGTGAATTCCGGGCCATACAGGCGCTCTCGCAAATCTTTTAAGCTCGCCTTATTTCCACGAAGCATGGTGACTGGAATTGTAATAATACCCAAGTGTGACTGACCGGAAGCGTCTATTACATCCGCTCCTATCTGTTTAGGGATATACTTTCCCAACGTGATACCTAAAATAGCAGAAGTGTTTGCCACAATGCCTATTGGCAGTTCAGAATCTATAATCATTACACATTTCATAGTAGAATCGTTCATTCTTTAAGCTCCTTTTGTTTTTCAGAGGTTTTAAGCTCCGAAATAAATAGTACCGCAAATGTAAGTACAATTCCGAACACCGTAATACCGGTAATTGTTTCATGAAGCACAATAACAGAGGTAACAACGGTTATGACTGGAACTATGTAAATATAAACGCTGGTTGTTATTGCGCCCAATATTTTAACCGCAGAATTCCACGTTACAAAGCACAGGGCAGATACGCCCAACCCTAAGAACAGAATAGGCGGCCCATACCATAGCGGCTAAAACAGCCAGGATATCTCCCGTTGGGTTCAACTTCAAATGACTGCTCCCGTTAAAGCTAATGAGAAAAATTCCGATAATAGCAACCGCGAAACCTATAAAAAATTGCCATCTCAATTTTTCTCCATCTAAAAACAAGTGTGCAAAGATAGCAGTAAAAAAAGGTGCTATGGAAATAATGCCCCCTACATTGGAGGCGAAGGTATAAGTCAGGGCAATATTTTCTCTTTTTTTCTGTCCATGAAAGCCCTCTCTATGCAAAAACTCAACTGCGAGTATCCTTGAAAATGTTCATATACTGTTTTGGAGTTAGCCCTATGAACTTCTTGAAGAAGTTGGAAAAGTGACTTTGGTCGGTGAAACCTGTCTGCAAAGCCACATCGATTGGCAAAATGCCTTGTTCCAGCATTTTCTTTGCTTTGTCAATTCGTATCGTTTCCAAGTAGCTATAAGGAGAGGTTCCCTTTTGCTTGGTGAAAGAGCGGAGAAGATAGTATTTGCTTAGTCCCGTCAGCTTGCAAAGGTCATCCAGGGTAATGTTCTCCATATAGTGATTTTCTAGGAATTCACAGATTGCCCTTGCTTCCATACTTTGCTCTATATTTCCTGATGGTACTGCCTGTTCGGTATATTCTTCAATTAACTGCTCCAAGAGGAAAAAGAAGATTTCTTCTTTTCTAAAATCTCTTTCCTCCTCCATGATCATTTGATGTAATTCTCGAAGCACAACAACCAATTCGCTATGAAAAACTACTTGCGTCGTAAAATAAGGCAAATGCTTTTTTCCTGCTATTTCACAGAGTGCCTTGCTCATAATTTCCGGTTGGATATTGATACAGCGATAATCCAGCGTTTTACCGTCGATTTGTTCGCAAGCATGATTATCACGCGGATTAAACAGTAATAAATCTCCCGGTTCTATAGTATATTCCTTGTTCTTGCAAGATAAAAAACGTTGACCTTTTTCAATAAAACCAATCACGTAATAGTCATGAAAATGATTGGGGAATTTCTGCATAATTCCTTGAAAATGATAGGCTTCCACTTTCAATTGGGCGTCATACTTTACTGCTCTTATCTCCTGTTTCATAAACTTTCCCCCTTTCCTGATTATCTAATATTTAGTGTAACATAAGAGGTAATAGCATTCTTGTATGATATTGCCCTTTACTCTGAAAGTCTATTTACATAGGTGTCATGGGGACGGGGTTATTGACATTACAATAGAGAAAGGTTGTCGGTAACCCCTTCCCCATGACACACAAATCCGCCAGCATGGATTCATGACTTCGGTAGTATTGCTGAATTTTTGCTCTCGAATTAGCTCGTTAATTACTTTCTTTGGAATCGCTGACATAAAAAATCTTCCTTGCTGACTTGAATAGTTTTATTCCTATTCTTGCCATTCAGGAAGACATATTTACACAAACTTTTCGGGACAGCTGGGGACGTTCCTTTTTTTGTCATAATTGTGGATAGAGGTGAGGGACTGTGGGTAGGAAAGTGAGGCAACTAAGCAGTACAGGGTTCTATCATATAGTTTTCCGTGGTATTAACCATCAACATATTTTCGAGGGAGTATGTGATTAGGTGTTAAGGGGACGGGGTTATTGACACCTTTGGACGTTGGACGTTCAGTAGGTGTTGTGTTATTGTGTTACATCAAGAAATGCAACAATGTAAGGCCTGACCCCACTTTTTTGACCCCGCTTTTTCCTTACCGGCCCGGAATTATTCCATTACGCCAATCTTTTCGGGGACTATGAAATCGGCTTCGGTGCATGCGCGGATCTTCTCGACGGTGTAGCCCGGAGTCAGTTCTCTGAGTATTATCCCGTCGGCTCCGACCTCGAAGTAACATCTCTCTGTGACAATGTCAGTTGCGCACTTGGCGCCGGTCAGAGGAAGGGTGCACTTCTTGAGTATCTTTGACTCGCCGCTCTTCTCACAGTGGTCGGTGGCTACAACGATCTTCTTTACGCCGGCGCAAAGGTCCATTGCGCCGCCCATGCCTGGAACGAGCTTTCCGGGGATTGTCCAGTTTGCTATATTGCCCTCCTGGTCAACCTGGAGAGTGCCAAGTACGGCCGCGTCGATGTGACCGCCGCGGATCAAGGCGAAAGAAGTAGTGTGGTCGCATACGCTGCCGCCCTTGATTATGGATGCCGGCTGTCCTCCAGCGTCAATGAGATCAGGGTCTGCGTCTTCCCACTTGGGGGAGGAACCGCAGCCAACGATGCCAATCTCAGCCTCGAGCCAGAGGTCGACGCCTTCGGGCAAATAGTTGACACACATCAGAGGAACGCCGATTCCAAGATTTACAAAATCGCCGTTTTTAAAGAACTTTGCACAACGAGCTGCAATAAGTGCGCGTCCTGTCAGTCCTGCCATTACTTTTTGCCTCCTTCTGCTTTTGCCTTAGCACGCTGCCACATCAGGCAGAAAGGTTTCTTCTCACCGGTTCTGACATATACCATATCAATGATAGGAGCCGCAACGTCAATCTCTTCGGGTCCGAGCTCTCCGACCTCCACCAGTTCCTCGACTTCGACGATGACAATATCTGCCGCAAAGGCCATATAACTATTTGTTGCTCTGCCGGTTAGTCTGAAAGCGATGTTGCCGGCGGTATCGGCCTTCCATGCTTTGATGAGCGCGACATCCGAGTACAGGGGCAGTTCAAGAAGATAATCCTTACCGTTGATGGTGAGCTTCTGCTTGCCGATCTCAACATCGGTGCCGATGCCTGTCGGGGTGAGGCAGCCCCCGAGGCCGGCGCCGCCGCAACGAATACGCTCCGCAAAAGTACCCTGCGGGATGAACTCGACCTCAAGTTCACCTGCAAACATCTGGTCGCGGGCGACGGGATTGAGACCGATATGTGTCGTGACAATACTCTTGACACGATGCTCTTTGATGAGCCTGCCAACGCCCTGGTCGGGCATACCGGCGGAAACGGCTATGGCAGAAATGTTCTGAATACCCTTCTCGAGCATTCCGGTGATGATCTCTTCTGCGGAGAGCTCGCCGTGCCAATCACCAAACATTATTGTCTGACCATCTTTAATCTTTGTTAGGGCTTCTTCTCTAGTCACAACTTTTGATCGCAATTTAGTTACCACCTTTCCGTATTATGCTATCTTGAGCCATCAGGAATCAGGTTGTTTCAGTTGCCTTGCTTTTGATCAGAGGCAGAAGAAGAGGCAGGGACAGCCTTGTCAAAGGCGGCGTTGAGCTGCACTGCGCTTGCGACATAGATGTCGAAGGTGCCGTTGGGATTCTTGAAGTATGCGGGGCAGAATGAGCGCAAAGATGCACACACTCAAACCGAGGTCTTCAACTCTGACGTCATAGGTCGCACCTATTACCGGGCAGAGGAACTTCATAAAGCTGCTGACCGCGCCGGTGAGCGTGAAGAAGCCTTGAAAGAAGCAGAACACGTTGTCGCCGAGAACTCGCCATGATCAAGCTCCTTGCTCGCGCCAATAATCTGCATAGTAGAACCACCAATCAGCCAGGCAGTCAACAGCTCGTTCCGTCTTTGACTATTTGCCCTCGAAGGCAGCCTTGCGCTTCTCCATGAAGGCCTTGACGCCTTCCTGGAAATCAGTGGAGGCGGCACATTCGCGCTGAGTGGGGATCTCGCACTCGTCGAGATACTTCTTGTAGTCTGGGAAGCTGGCTTCGTATATCTGTTTCTTGATATTCTTGTAGGAGAGCAGCGGGCCGGCGGCAAACTTCTTGGCAAGCTTCATGGTAGTGGCGTCCAGCTCCTCCTTGGGAACGACCTGGTAAATTATGCCCGCAGCCTTGGCTTCCTCGGCACCCAAAGGACGCCCGGTGGCGCAGAGCTCCATGGCGCGCTTCTCGCCCAGCTCCTTGACCAGTAAATAGGTTCCGCCGGTATCGGGGACCAAGCCGAGATTTACGAAAGCCATGATGAACTTGGCGTTGTCCGCGCAGACAATGAAGTCGGCGGAGAGCGCAAGACTGACGCCGGCACCGGCTGCGGCGCCGCAGACGGAGGCGATAACTAGCTTGCTCATCTTCTTAATCCCGTCGGTGACAACGCCGACCTTTTCGATCAGGCCGTCCATATTGACCTCGCCGCCAGCCTTGATAAGTTGATAGAAATATCCAATGTCTCCGCCAGCCGAGAATGCCTTCTCGGAGCCCTTGAATACGACTACCTTAACGTTGGGGTCTTTCTCCAGGGTTTCCACGATATACATGAGTTCATCAGCCATCTGTTCGTCAATGGCATTTAGATTCTTCATGTAGTTCATAATTACGATGCCGATGCCGTCTTCCACTGTGTACTGCAATTTTTCCAATTTCATGTCTTAACCTCCTAAAAGTATACCGCCGGTAAGCGCTCCACGGTATATTATCAAAGTAAATTTAACTATATTGCATAGTACGTGACAATTAAGAATTTTATGACATTTTAAAACAATTAACCTTTACGTGGAGTTTGGATAACCCAGAAGATTTAAAAGAGGGTTTGTGAAAAGATGCTCATTTCAAAGAGCAGCCAAACCAAAACATCGTTATTTTTAGTGCAATTATTGCACTAAAAATACAGACACCTCCAGCAAATAAAGACAGCCCTTGCGCGTTGTCACTCTTTAGACTGCGCGAAGGGTTGTCTTCACTTAAAGATATTGCTCTATTTTGTCCTCAAACCGAATTTATTCAGCTTGTATTAGAGTGTTCGCCTAGAGATGCCCAGTTCCTTCGCAACCTTTTCACGATGACAAGGACAGTAGGGGACGTTCCTTTTTTGTCATTATTTTGATATGCTATCGTCAGCGGTGATGATAAATGGGAAGGCAATCGCGACAATTAAGCAGCAGCGGCTTTTATCATATAGTGTTCCGAGGCGTTAATCATCAACACGTTTTTGCAGATAAGAGTGATATACCCACTTACTGAGGGTATTGCATGACTTGAAAATCGATCTGGCCGACGGACGGACCTTTAACGGTAAGGTTTTAGGAGTTGACCCGGCTACTGACCTTGCGGTGGTTAAAGTCGACACAACCGGATTGCCTACCGCTGTCTTAGGTGATTCAGACGGTTTGCTGATCGGCGAACCTGCTATTGCTATTGGTAATCCGCTGGGTATGGAATTTCGGGGGAGCGTCACTGTTGGCGTTATTAGCGCTCTGAATCGGTCAATTGAAATCGGTGAACGTAAATTTAAACTCATTCAAACCGACGCAGCCATCAATCCCGGCAATTCAGGTGGGGCATTGGTGAATGCTGACGGAGTTGTCGTTGGTATCAATAGCGCCAAGATTGCCGTGGCAGGCGTTGAAGGCATCGGATTTGCAATTCCCATCAATACCGCCCGGCCGATTCTTCAGTCTGTTATTGAAAAAGGTCGAGTTGTTCGCGCCTATCTTGGCGTCGGTGTGCTTGACCGAAATACTGCGGCTCGCTAATCCAACATCATATTTTAATTCTTTGAATAAAGTTTCTATGCGTTCCTCCCTCGAATCTTTATATTTCAAGGGCAGAGCCGCAAACTTTCTGCTATTTGTCGAGTGTTTTTTTATATGATTAGCAAATATAAAAATAGAACGTTCACATCTACTTTTATGGATGTAAACGTTCTATTTTGCTTAACTTAATGACATTGACCACAAGGGGAGCATATCAAAATAAGGGCTGAGGTTGTTTTTGTATGTAGTCATACATCTTGAGGTCGGCTGGTTTACTGTAATTATCGATTTTGAGTAGTTTTTTGGTGTAGCTAGCGTTACTTTATGCTGATATAGGCGTTTAATAGTATATAGAAGTTAATTGGAATACTAAGAAGTAAAATAAGACACATAAACACTAGGAGGAAAAAAATGAAAAAACTTTTATCAACAATTTTAGCAATTACAATGATGTTAAGTATGTCCATAGTTTACGCACAGGAGGAAGGTATTATCTCTGCAAAACCAGTAATCGAAAGGTCTGTACACAATGTAATTTCTACAAAAGGCAAAATTAAAGAAATCAACAAAGGTCAAGTAAGAGTTTTTGGAGAAGGAGCATATAGTGAAATAGTTTTAAATATACAAGATAGCACCTATATTCTAAATGCACAAGATGGTACACCGATCCCATTTAAAGAGTTGAAAAAAAGTGATGCGATAACAGCATACTATGGTCCAAGCGTTACAAGAAGTATCCCACCACAGGGCAATGCGATTGCTTTAATTGTAGGGACGCCCAAAACGGGTAGTGCGGGGATGTATATGAAAGTTGCTAAGGTAGAAGAGGATAGAGACGGAAGTATAAAGGTACTTTGTACGAACTTTGATAGACTGGTAACAATTAGTCCTGACGTATTTGCACAAACTACAGATATCAAAGAGGGTTCGGAATTAATTGTTTGGTATGATATGATGACTATGAGTATACCTGCACAGGCCACGGCAACTAAGGTGGTGCTGCTTCACGATCAAGCAGATATCACGGTTCATCCGAGCGCAGGCACCATAGTTGTAAATGGGAAGGAACTGGTATTAAGCGTAGATGACAGGATAGAAAGCAATGGAAATACGCTCATGTTGCCGTTGAGGGTTATTGCAGAAAGCCAGGGCTATAACGTTGTTTGGGATGATGAAACTAAAACAGTTGAGCTGCAAAATGGCGCGCGTACTATGGCAACTATGACAATAGGCAGAAACACGTATGGCAAATTTAAAATGGCTGTTCAATTAGACTATGCACCAGAAATCGTTAATGGAAAAACGCTTGTTCCTGTAGAATTCTTTACGGATTTACTGCAGTTAAAGGTAAAAGTCAATAATAGCCATATATAAAAATTGGCATCGCTTTAAGTTTTGGTTACTTTACTAAGCGCGGATTGCCATAAACATGAGGGCAATGAGGTCAACTCATTGTCCTGTTTTGTCGTTTAACCCGATACGGAGAGCCGTATCATTGGTAACGGCGAAAAGAGGCCGCCCATAATTAACCACCTGCGTTGTTGGTGCTCCGGGAGCGCGCTTCCTCGCAGCCGCCTAGCATCTGGGCAATTCTGAACGGCCTCGGGAATACGCTTTGACACTTGTGGTCAGAGCGTTTTTCTTTTGGTTTTAGGGTGGATTTTTTAGAAACTATTATCGGGATTTGCCGTATTTTATTTAAAGCAAGTAAAAGCAATGGGGCGGTTCTGGTGCTTCATTTCGTTTGGATTTTAGGAAAAAAGGTTCTATGAGGAAGCAAAAGAACCGTCCCGTTGCTTCCTTTTGAATCATTATGCAATAAGGATTTATGACTTTTTCTATCATGGAAAGTATTGAACTGTTTATGATAGATGTTTAATATGATTAAAAGACGAAGGGAGTGGCAAATCAGTGAAGAATACTAATTATAGACAATATAGAAATTGAGATAGAGGGGATATCTATGAACTATGCTCACGTGGATGTATTTTCTGCGCAACCGTTAAGTGGTAATGGGTTAACAGTTGTGTTTATTAATAAGGAATTCGATTGCCAAACCTTATTATATATTACCCAGGAGTTTAAGCAATTTGAAACTATCTTTATTTTCCCACAGTCGAAGGGCGGATATCCTGTAAGAATTTTTACAGTAGAGGAAGAACTGAATTTTGCGGGGCATCCGATACTAGGTGCAAGTGCTGTTATTCATAGATATTTATATCCCGAACAAGAAGCTGTAGAAATTTACCTTACCGTGTCCGGGAGAAAAATTTATACAAAATCAGAGCGAATGCAAAATACCTATAATGTTATTATGGACCAAGGAGAACCGCAATTTTTGTTGACAGTCGCACGAGAGAATTATCAGGATATTGCCGCTGCTTTGAATATAAACATAGGTGACCTTCATGAAGAATATCCAGTCGAAGTAGTATCTACCGGCCTTCCATATATGCTGGTTCCATTAAAGACAAATTTAGGTAAAACTAAAATAATTATTCCAAATTTTGAAGGATTACTTAATAAATTTGGAGCAAAATTTGTATATCTTTTCGACCCCCAATTATTAGAATGTAGAACTTGGGACAATGCGGGTAATGTAGAGGATGTTGCTACAGGAAGTGCGGCAGGACCGTTATGTGCATACCTAATCAAAAATGGCTTTAAGAAATTGGACGAGGTAATTAATATTTATCAGGGGAAATATATTGGTAGGCCTAGTCTTATTCAAGGTTGGGCCACTGAAATGGAATCAGGCAAAAGAATATTTATACGCGGAGAAGTGTCGTTTTTTGGAGAGGGAGAGCTTTTTGTTTAGTCCGTAAATGAGATATACCTAATACGAGAGATGCTAGGTGTCAGGCTTGAGCTTTTAAATAAGTGTGGACAGTTTGCGTGCGAAACAATGTAGTGAAAATTCGCCGCTATACCTGATACGGAGAACCGTATCATTGGTAATTGCGAAAAATGTTCATAAATTAATTATGTATTAAGGAGTGGTTGTGAAATGGCGGGAAATAGAGTGATTTGTACTACAAAAAATGTTGATTACACAGCGATAAGAATGGCTATGTGTGAAGGGGTTAGAACAGTAGAAGAGTTGGCAGAAAAAACAGGGGTTTGTACTACTTGTGAAGGGTGTAAAAATGAGCTTGAGCAAATCCTTTCTTCTGTGTGTGGCTGTAAGAAAGTTTTACTTAAAACGGTAGTTGATGCTGTTAAAAATGGCGCCGATACTGTAGATAAGGTTGGCCAAGTTACAGGAGCAGGTACAAACGAAGACTGCGGGAGATGTAAGCGGCTTATTGCAAATATAATTGAATTGGGCAGATAATATATATTTCGCTTTTGATGGGTTCTTTTCAATAGTGCTACAGAAAATTACAGTAAAAGCGGGTAGACAAACAGACCAGATTGCTTTGAACTTTGGAGAAATACAAAAACAAATGAGTCAAGAAGACCCATCGGCCAGCAAAGTGATATGCTCTCCTTTGAGTAGACACCTGAAATAACAAAATTCAGGACTACGCAAAGGGGCGTTTTTCTATGGGAAGAAGAGGAATCAGTTATGACAAGGAATTGGAAGCAGTAGAAAAATATAAGCGAGGAGAAGGAAGCCAGAGTATCAAGGGGACGGGGCTGTTGACACCTCCGTGACCTGCCGACCCCGCGTTTCGGATAAGGTGGGGAGGAATTAACCGTCCTAGTGATGTGATATGTGCTATTGAGACAGTGAGGGACGGTCCTATTTGACAACTACCTACCCCATTAGAGAGTATAGGAGTACAATGATAATGGGGACGGCCCTTTTTGTCACACTAATTTCTCGCTCCCAAAGTGGTCAAACAGGACCGTCCCTAATATCCATCAAACAGGACTATAATGGAATATGTCGAAGTGATAAAAGACTTAATCAGAGGTCTATGAGTATTCAAATAAAACAAAAAAGGACGGTTGTAAAAAATGAAATTCTGCGCAGCTTGTTCAATGCCCTTAGATAGTGCTAATGTGATTGGGTTAGAAAAAGGCAATGAATCATTTTGCATTCACTGTGTTAACGAAGATAAAAAAGTTAAATCTTGTGAAGAAATTTTTGAAGGAGGAGTACAATTTTTTATGGGTTTAGACTCCTCTATGACTAGAAATTTTGCAGAAAGAATCGTTAGAAAAAATATGAAAAATTTATCTTATTGGCAAAATAAAGAGTACCCTTGTCTTTCTGGAGAAATAACAACAGATGAAGAGTTTAACCAAATATTAGCTAAGCTACAAGGCTAAATTGCCCCAAACGCTCTAGTAGGACAGTGAGGGAAGGTTTTATTTGACAATTACCTATCCAATTAAGAGAGTATAGGAGAGTAATAGGGTCAGGCCTGACTTGTTCGTTAAATTGGCTTATTTGCCGTAAAAAAATTTCGTCGTTTAACTCGATACGGAGAGCCGTATCATTGGTAACGGCGAAAAGAGGCCGCCCATAATTAACCACCTGCGTTGTTGGTGCTCCGGGAGCGCGCTTCCTCGCAGCCGCCTAGCATCTGGGCAATTCTGAACGGCCTCGGGAATACGCTTTGACACTTGTGGTCAGAGCGTTTTTCTTTTGGTTTTAGGGTGGATTTTTTAGAAACTATTATCGGGATTTGCCGTATTTTATTTAAAGCAAGTAAAAGCAATGGGGCGGTTCTGGTGCTTCATTTCGTTTGGATTTTAGGAAAAAAGGTTCTATGAGGAAGCAAAAGAACCGTCCCGTTGCTTCCTTTTGAATCATTATGCAATAAGGATTTATGACTTTTTCTATCATGGAAAGTATTGAACTGTTTATGATAGATGTTTAATATGATTAAAAGACGAAGGGAGTGGCAAATCAGTGAAGAATACTAATTATAGACAATATAGAAATTGAGATAGAGGGGATATCTATGAACTATGCTCACGTGGATGTATTTTCTGCGCAACCGTTAAGTGGTAATGGGTTAACAGTTGTGTTTATTAATAAGGAATTCGATTGCCAAACCTTATTATATATTACCCAGGAGTTTAAGCAATTTGAAACTATCTTTATTTTCCCACAGTCGAAGGGCGGATATCCTGTAAGAATTTTTACAGTAGAGGAAGAACTGAATTTTGCGGGGCATCCGATACTAGGTGCAAGTGCTGTTATTCATAGATATTTATATCCCGAACAAGAAGCTGTAGAAATTTACCTTACCGTGTCCGGGAGAAAAATTTATACAAAATCAGAGCGAATGCAAAATACCTATAATGTTATTATGGACCAAGGAGAACCGCAATTTTTGTTGACAGTCGCACGAGAGAATTATCAGGATATTGCCGCTGCTTTGAATATAAACATAGGTGACCTTCATGAAGAATATCCAGTCGAAGTAGTATCTACCGGCCTTCCATATATGCTGGTTCCATTAAAGACAAATTTAGGTAAAACTAAAATAATTATTCCAAATTTTGAAGGATTACTTAATAAATTTGGAGCAAAATTTGTATATCTTTTCGACCCCCAATTATTAGAATGTAGAACTTGGGACAATGCGGGTAATGTAGAGGATGTTGCTACAGGAAGTGCGGCAGGACCGTTATGTGCATACCTAATCAAAAATGGCTTTAAGAAATTGGACGAGGTAATTAATATTTATCAGGGGAAATATATTGGTAGGCCTAGTCTTATTCAAGGTTGGGCCACTGAAATGGAATCAGGCAAAAGAATATTTATACGCGGAGAAGTGTCGTTTTTTGGAGAGGGAGAGCTTTTTGTTTAGTCCGTAAATGAGATATACCTAATACGAGAGATGCTAGGTGTCAGGCTTGAGCTTTTAAATAAGTGTGGACAGTTTGCGTGCGAAACAATGTAGTGAAAGTTCGCCGCTATACCTGATACGGAGAACCGTATCACTGGTAATGGCGAAAAACAGCCTCAACCATTCCACAATGAAGTGCCCCCTGTCAAGTAGACAGTAGAAAAAAATAAAAGTTTTATGATGTCAATCATTAAGTTATGATTGACATCATTTTTTATGCAGCTGTATTTGAAATATATCGTCTGTACTCTAACGGAGACATACAGTTGAGTCTCTTTTGATATGGATGATTTTCAGATATTTCATAGATTGATTCACTTATTTAAAGAAAAGGAAGCGCGACAGTTTGAGATCACTGGACTTTCTGGGAAAGAGCCGTATGTTCTTGAGCATATACGTGAAGATAATCGAGAATTATTGTATTAAACAATCTACCTTGACAGGCATTGTAATTAGACTGGAGAAGGGGCTGGTGAAGCGGGGAAGAAGCGAAGGAGACCGCAAGGCAGTCTATTTGAATTGTGCTTTTAGCGGACAAGATATTGCGAGAAAGCATATCGAAGAAAGATCAGGCTTTTTTTAGCTCGATGATATCGGCTTTGCAACCAGTAGAAAAAGATCAATTTATACATCTCGTTCAAAAAATTACAGGAAACCACAAGATTTATTAGTTATAATAGTTCATGTGAGGGATTTAGATAGACTCTCATTGAGATAGTCGCAATCTATCAAGATTATACGTTGTACGCATTATATGAAAGACGTATAGGAAATAAGAAAATGAGGTGTGATAGTATGGATGTAGTATTTTATCAATATCTTGTTTTAATTCCTGTTACAATGGTAACTTCTTTGATTACCCTATTTACTGGGTTTGGGGTTGGTACAATTATGATGCCAATCATGGCCCTGTTTTTTGATGTTAAAGTAGCCATATTCCTAGCAGCGATTGTTCACTTTTTTAACAATATGTCTCGCTTAGCATTATACAGATCAGAAATAAATTGGGGAATCATAAGGCGATTCGGAGTTGTAAGCATAATCGGAGCCTTTATTGGATCGTTTGCTCAAATCTATCTGGACAGCAGTTGGTTGAAGGTCGGGTTGGGTGTCTTCTTGATTGTCTATAGTTTACTAACACTAATTCCTAATAAGATTAAAATTACATTATCTGCAAATGTAGATTTCATAGGCGGTTTTCTATCTGGATTAATTGGTGGATTAATAGGAAATCAGGGGGCAATTCGCTCTCTATATTTATTGAACTATGAAATGGAAAAGAAAGAGCTAATCGTGTCGTCTGCTTTAATTGCCGTAATCATAGATTCGACACGTATACCTATTTATGCATATTCTAACTATAAGTACATGCAGGAAAATATTATGCTTCTGGCCGCTGTGGTTGTATCGGCGATTTTAGGTACGATTTTAGGGAGTAAAATACTTCCTAAAGTTTCATATGAGTTGTTTAAAAAGATCATATTAGTAGGAGTTTTTATTTTGGGAATCTTAATGATATTAAGAGTGATTTAATGTGATAGTTCGAACAGGAGGCTAGGACAGAAGGATGAATGCATATTTTTTAGCTGGAATTACAACCACTAGCCACACTGATTATACCCAGTTTGATTATTAGTCTATTACTTCGCGTTAAAATTTGGGGATGTAGGTCGTGTGTCACCAGTTGTGGCAGCATTTTCACTGATAGCTATGATTTTAGGACTACCGTTTGTTGGAGAAAAGGTGCCAGAACTCTCTGGCAGGACTGTGGAAGAAATCTTGACAAATCTGCCCGCTATTTCTGATATAACACTACGAACTGCCATCCAAAATAATGGGGGTGGATACTATAATCATAATCTCTATTTTCAGTTATGTCACCTGAAGGCGGCGGAGAGCCGACAGGGATTCTGGCAAAGCAAATTGAGAAAGATTTCGGAAGTTTTGCTGGCTTTAAGGAAAAAATAAAGTCCGCAACTCTTGCACGATTTGGATCAGGGTGGGCATGGCTTTCTACCGATTGCGCAGGAAATCTTGCAATAAGCTCCACTCCCAATTAAGATAATCCGTTTATGGAACAAGAAGCCAAATGGAGACCTATTTTCACGATTGATGTGTGGGAGCATGCTTATTATCTAAAATATAAAAAACTCCGCCCTGATTATATCGAAGGTTTCTTTCAAGTAATTGACTGGAAGGAGGTAGCCCGACGGTATGAGACGTCGATTACATAATCTCTTAAAGACAAATCAATAAAATGATTCATATCCGGTATAAATAAAAAATTTATCAAATGAAGAGGGCAATGAGGGCAGAAAGATAATCAAAAATCTGCACCCCTTGACCTGTTACGGGGAACCGTATGGTGATGGTGAAAAAATCCTGTCAAATTTTTTTGATGAATTTGGCAGGAATATTGTATTTATATGGAAAGCAATCTAATAGGAGGTGAAAAATGGATTTTAATATTCAAGCTACAAACTGGGATAATGAAAAAAGAATCAAAAGAGCAAAGATTATTGCGGACCAGATAGCTCGTGTTGTTAAACTTGAGCAGTATTATAGCGCCTTAGAGTTTGGTTCTGGAACTGGTCTCGTTAGCTTTAATCTCTATGACAACCTTAAAGACATAACTTGCATTGATACATCACAAGGGATGATAGATACGTTAAATTTAAAAATTCAACAGCACCAAGTGAAAAATATGAGAGCTCATCAGCTCGATATTAATGATGATTGCCTATTAATACCTACATATGATTTAATTTATACGTCGATGGCATTACACCATATCGTAGACATTGAAAGAACTTTAACAAACTTATATCGCTTGTTAAAAAAATATGGATATATATGTATTATTGAGTTGGATGAGGATGATGGGAGTTTCCATGAATCAGAGAAAGATTTTATTGGTCATAATGGATTTAATCAAAATGAACTAAAAAAGGTTCTTGAAAAAATTGGATTTCAAAGAATAGAATCATACAGTTTTTATAGTGATAAAAAAATGATTGGAGAAGTAAGTGTGGACTATTCTTTATTTATTATGAGTGGAAAAAAATGAACGGATGAAGAAGAATATTATATTAGGACAATTAGGGACGTCAGGCTGTGCGGAAACTCCAAGTTGGTCGGGAAAATACCGAAAAAGTGGAGGGCATCAGCGATATTCCACTATTATTTTGTTCCTAAATTCAATGTTAGTGCCTGGTTTTAATATCTGGGTGGTGAATGGAATTTATGGGAATTTGTTTTCGCACAGCCTGACGTTCTTTTCTTGTCAGCTTTTTGCGGTAACACCATAAGATATACCGGTTGCCTGCTCAATCTGGCGAATCGAAAGGCTAGCATTTTCTTTAAAATCGTGGATTAAAGAATTTCGATTTGTTTTAAGCCAGCCTGCAATTTCATAAGGCTCCTGCTCGTCTGTATTCTGTAATATAATGCGACGAATTTCTTCTTTTAATCGCTCACGGCTTTCAAGAAAATAGGAAAAGTCGCTACTATGAGTCTCTGAGCCTTGAGTTTGCTGGTGTAACTTTTAGTGAGAGTTTTGTTAGGAAGGGGATTTTACAATGCTAGTTGTAAGCAATCCTATTTTTTATAGGGGAGGTAGCCAAGATGTCTGTTACATTGGAAAGTAAATTAGTAATCGCGATATCTTCGCGGGCACTTTTTGATTTAGATGACAGTAATAGAATTTTTGATAAAAAAGGCGAGGATGAATATACGGCGTATCAGATAGAGCACGAAAATGAAGTGCTGGGACATGGAGTAGCCTTTCCGTTAATAAAGCGCCTGCCCATGCGCGCGCAATAAAGACGCTTCGTGAATGGGGAATTGGCGTTGATGAGGCTTTCTTTTTAGGTGGCTTGGACAAGGCGCCAATATTAGAGAGCTTTAATCCGCACATTTTCTTTGACGACCAACATACATACTGCATAACTGCATCAAAAGTAGTCCCAACCGGGCATGTACCTATTGGCGTAAAAAATTCACAGAGGTGAAAAACAAAAGATGAGGTGTAGGGTGTGACACACGGAAATATCCTGCAATTTTTTTAAGAATTGCAGGATATTTTGTATTTCGTTGGAATCTATATGGATACATATAATTACCAAATTCTTTGATTTCAAAAGGAGGGACTTAAATGAAAAAGCTATTTATATTCAGTTTTGCAGTCGTGATGATGCTAATGACAAGTGTATCTTTTGCTGCACCAAACAGCCTTACCGAAATCAGCAATGGTGTGAAATGGCAGGAAGGTATAGTTGCGGCAACAGGTACAGGCATTCGACCACAAAACATTGCAAGTGATGCTTTGGGAGCTGTACTCGCGCGCAGAGCAGCCATAGTAGATGCTTACCGGGGACTTGCCGAGCAAATTTATGGAGTGCAGGTTGACAGTAATACAACTGTTGAGCAGTTAATGGTAGTAGAAGACAATACAAAAATAGCAGTATCAGGGCTAATCAAAAATGCTAAGATTTTAAAAGAAGAACAAATGCCTAATGGTACATACCTAGTAACATTGAGCGTCAATATATTTGGTGCCCAAGATAGTTTGGCCGCTAGTATTTGGGCTCATAAGCCAGCCGTTATAGATGCTCCGGCGCCAGTCGAGTCCGTTGAAACTGTTCAGATGCAAAACAGAATGGTACCGTTAAATTCAGTTACCGGAGTGATTGTAGATTGTCGCGGTCTAGATCTTGATCGGGTAATGTCTCCGATAATTATAGATGATTTGGGTCGTATTATTTATGGAGCTCAATTTATTGACTCGAGTTTCATTATTAACTATGGCGCGGTTGGCTATGCCGGTCCTGATAATCCCGGCGATGTTTCGCGGGCTGGGGATCAGCCAATTTATGTAAAAGCGTTAAGACTTAATGATTTTAATCGGAATCCTGTGATTGCCAGAGAAGATGCGGACATAATTTTATCAGCAAATGCGGAATCTGGCTTTTTTCGGAACTGTCCTGTAGTTTTCCTTCAATAAGCTTCGACAGCAGCCAAACAGTATTGATTGCATGTGTAAAGTTTCAGGATAAGGGTGGTTTAATTTGCAAGCATTAAAAATCATGGTTATCACATTAATTGTAATTTCACAATGCCTGTTGGTATCAGCACAGACAGTCCTTGTAGACGGGCAAGGGCCAACGCGTGAGGCGGCGCTGCATGACGCCATGCGCCAGGCCGTTGAGCAAGCGGTGGGAACTTTAATTGACTCTCAAACGCTGGTGCAAAACAATATGGTGTTAAAAGATGAGATATATGCAAAATCACAGGGATATATCCGTGACTATACTATTATAAGTGAGAAAGAAGCGAACGGTGTATTTACATTGCAGGCCCATGTAACAGTTGACTCACAGCCCAACTCAACCTTAATGACAAAACTTCAACGTTTAAAACTAATTGATATGGGGTTGCGTGATCCGCGAATTGGTGTCGTAATTAAAGAATACTACATACGGCCTATCTCTGATTCAGCTGCCGAAACAGCAGTTATCGATCAATTAGCCGAAGCCGGATTTCGTAGGATTGTAGATCCCGATAGCTTAGCTCAAATCCGTCAGTCGGACACTGTAAAGGCAATAATTCAAGGAGATAGTCAAACAGCTCTTCTGATGATGCTAAAAGACAGGATGGATTACTTAATCGTAGGAGAAGGTTTTGCCGAGTATGCCGGTCGGGATATGGGAGGCAGTATTATATCCTGTCGCGCCCGAGTAGAAGCCAGAATGATCAAGGTGGATACAGGCGAGATTATAGCTGCGCAAGGTTTTCAGCTTGGCGGTATTGATATAACAGAATTAACGGCCGCTAAAAAGTCTCTAAACAATGCCGGTAAAGCTGCAGGCAAATATTTTGCCGAAAAACTTCTAACCTATGCAGCCAACCCAGAAAAGGGTGTTCAAATTAAAGTTATGGGAGTCAATGACTATTCCATTGTCAATTTATTAAATCGCTCAATTAAGCAGCAAACAGGCATTGCCAATGTATTTTTACGTGATTTTCAACAAGGAGTTGCTATGCTTGATGTTAACTACACGGGATCTCCGACTGTGTTAGCTGAACAGCTAGAAGCTATGCCTCAATTACCTATTAAAGTCATCGAAGTATCCAACAATTGTATTACCATTTCCCTTAAGTGAACAAAAAATAAGGACAGTTGCAAATTTGCAACTGTCCTTATTTTTTTAAAAATCGTGTTTGCCTGACCAGCCTAACCCCAAGAAGCCACGTGGCTTTTTCTTTAATTTCTTTACTACAATATCTCCAGGTTGAATATTTTCCATTGCTTTTTCGTCATCTGAATCTTTGATTTTAGCAGCACAAATGGAATCAAAAACTTCTGTTACTTTAAGTTCGCCAACATTTTTTTTCATTACAATAAGTTCACCAGTTACAGGATGGTGAATAGTGCTGTTGACGCTATTTACTTCAAAAATATCACCAGTAGTAACATTGTGATTAGTGCCTAAATCAATAATATATTGGCCAGCGTCGTTTTTAATTATATAACCCTGCAAGGGAATAAATTTATATATTTTTCGTACAGAATCATACGCTGCTTCGGCAAGAGTGATGTTAATATCGTCGTTATAATTAGTAACGCTTGATTGATCTGACCAAACGATGTGTCCGTTTTTGACATCAATTAATTTTAGAGTAAGCATAACAGTTGTCTTTTGGGTTCCGTCTATCCATTCATTTCGCTTATGTTTTTTATTATAATAATAGTGCCCACGTTCTTTCACCGAATCGCAATCAACAGAACCCATTAGCAGGTAGTTCAGACCAAGGATCCCGCCTAATTCTGTAACTGTTGCTTCATCAATGTATCCTTTGGCACCAAAGCTTTGTTCAGCAAAAACGCTAGATAACTCGTTTCGTTCAACGACAACACAAGATTTTAGCTTCGCTAAATCAGCAGTAATTGTTTCAGCGGCAATAGATCCAAATTGTGTGTATGAGCTGTCGTTATTTAAGGTCAGCACACCGATTCTTTTCGTGGAATTTGCTAAAACGGTACTAGAAATTGTCAATAACAATAAAGCTGTTAATATGACCACAATCCAACTTTTTCGCATAAATACCCTCCCTGTGTGTGTTCCAATGTAATAATGTATTATATATAATTCAACCTTTTACGATCTTGTCCTCCTAAATTACCCCTAAATAGGAAAAGCTGTCAAGGGGACAACTTCCCGTGACAACTACAAAAATAGTCAAGGTTCCGGCAGAAGGTTATACCAATTTGCAGGAACTTGGTATTTCTACGGTAAATTCATTATTTGTGAAGCTTAATAGGACGATTAGAATCGGAAGAACCGTCCCTGTGAATCCTTAAACAAACACTAACAGTAGTTCCTACCTTTGATAAGGCTGTAAGTCGTTATGAACTTATAAATGAACCGGACCAAACGAAATATAAAGTTGGGTAAACTAAATTCAAGAAATACTTAATGATTGTGACTCGGCAACTGTTTCCGGAAGTTTCAAAGAGACAGCAACTTTGAATACTTGTTGTTCACAATTGATAGAGCAATAACCGTGGTATTTGGAAGTTAGCGCTTTTACACTGGAAAGCCCCATTCCGTGACTATCACCGTTTTTTGAGGATACAAAACTGTCGCCTTGACGGATGGCGGAACCACAAAAAGAATTAGCAATTTTAATTACTAGATGATTCTTAGTTATGGTGGTTTTAATATCAATATAACGCAACTGATTTTTAGGTATTTTACTGCAGGCTTCAATAGCGTTTTCCAAGCAATTGCCAAGAATAACGCACAGGTCTTGATCATCAATACCTAAATCGTCAGGCAAATGCAAGTTTGTATTTATATTAACACCTTGCTCCTTCGCCACCTTTAGGTAATGGCAAATAAGAGCATCAGCAAATTGGTTAGAACAAACTTTAGGGATAGCAATATCGTCATAGTGATTGCAAAGCTGACCCAGATAATTTTCTGCTGCAGCCGAATTCTTTTTCACTAAAAACTCTAAGCACGTCACAAGATGATGACGCAAGTCATGGCGCATTGTTTTCATTGCGTTAATACTATCGTTTAGGCTGCGATAATGTTCGCGTTGCAAGGCCAGTTGTTTTTCTGCTTGCTGGTTACGCATTGTCTGATAGATTGCTGTGGCAATCAGGTAATAGGTAAAAAGAATCAATAAGGTACTTACTACTAGTGGAATGAAGTTGGATAGCAAATATGTTCTTTGCACCCCATAAAACGCCAGCAGTACAAATGACAAAAGGGGAAAACAGGTAAAAGCGAAATTTCGCTGATCGATAATCGCAATAATATTGCTGACATGGGGTGACACATATTTCTTTATTAAAGGCAGTGATGCAGCTTCAAGCAGTAGACCTGCCAAAATCAAACTGCCTACAAGATGGTTAAATACTAATTGCTCTAGAAATAAAAAAATAAGAAAAGTAAACTGGGAAAGTGAAAAAATCATAAAAAAGACAAAAAGCTTAGCATTAATTGTTTCTTTAAAAATCAGTGCGCAAGGGATTATATACAATGAGCCCACTAGGTAGCCAACTAAAAAGGGATCAGGGATAATTGATTGCAAAATGTCGCGCAAAAAGTAAATAGCGATCCAGGTAACAGATAAGGCAGTAATTTGAAACCAGAAAGGCCGCTTTGGCGTTAAGAATATATATAGCAGCAAAATATTTGTTATTAAAAACATACCTCTGCTTATAAACACTATACTTTCTTGCAAAATAACCCTCCTACTGCTGCAACATTAAATCAAGCCAACTAAAAAGGATTACATATAATATTGCAGAATTATTATTTATGTCGCGTTTCACGCTGTTTACAACTTTCCTACAGATACAAGGTTTGACAGAGCCTTTATATCCCACGCCTTAGGTGAATCTGGTTACGAGGTGGCAACCAATGATAATCATAGCGATTTGTGACGATAATGTTGCTGACAGAATAAAGCTATATGAAACAATTGAGAGATATTTATGCAAGCAGGGTGTCAATGCTACTATCTTTACTTACGATAACCCTTATAAATTAAACTCAGTTATCGAGAGTAAAACCGTATGTTTTGATATCATATTTCTGGATATTATTATGGGTGACATGAATGGAATGACATGTGCACGGATAATCCGTAAACAGGACAAATTAGTTAACATTATATTTCTGACAAGTTCAACAGATTACGTTTATGAAGGATACGAAGTCAACGCAACGGGTTATCTGGTAAAACCGATAAAGCTAGATCAGTTAGCCAAGGTTATGGAAAGGGCAATAGCGCAGATCGAAAGTGCAGATAAAGCAAGTATTTGTATCACTTACCGTGGTGTAACTCAAAAAATACCGACAAAAGATATCCTGTACTTAGAAAGTGAAAATAATAAAGTTAATATTGTCCTAGCGAAGATAGCGGAGAAAATAACTGTTTATGCTAAACTGGACGAATTCGAACAAATGCAGCAGTTAAACACTTTTATCCGGTCACACAAAAGCTATCTGGTCAATTTCCTCTACATCGAGAAATATGAAAATGACAAGTTTGTATTAACTGACGGAACAGTGATACCAATTAGTCGAACAAATAGAGATAAAGTGAAGGAAGCCTTCTATGCTCTTCTAAATAGTCAATAGTATATATAATCACAATTAGTTGCCATGCGTCATGCATGGCTTTTTTCTTTCTCTTATTTCGCCAATTTCACCCAAAAACCTGCAACTTTCCTTATATGGAATTAATAGCTGCAAGATTTAGCTATAATTAATTTAACTATGGATTGCAATACTTAAAGTTTGTAGAGGGGTTTTGTGATGTATCAATAAAAATGCAGTTTCATTTAAAGAAAGTGAGGAGGATTGGCTTTGTTTAACATTTTTAAACGACTGAACAAGCTGTTGGCCTGTTTTCTGACGGCACTGTTGCTTATGTCCAATACGGTGGCGCTAGTCCCGGTGTACGCAGCCGCCAGCGCAAATACTAGCGAGCAAACTAGCGAACTACCGGAAATTACACTAGATAAACAGGTAGAAGATCAGTTCCAAAACAAGCAGAATGCTGACACGGCTACTTTATCAACAAAGGAGAAAGTTGTCCAATTTATCAATCAACTTATCCCTTATTACGCGCAAAATGGCAAGCAGCAAGGGCCAGAATGGCTGCGGACGACTGATATCAATCTTACGTTTACCGAGGATTTCAAGCCGATATACTCGCTTGAGACCCTTCAACCTTTTACAAAGGAAGTTACAGACGGTAAGCTTGGCTTCTGGCAAGGACGCTACGCTTATCAAAGCGGGGCAAACAGCACAGCAAATCTTGGCATGGGATTAAGATGGCTGTCTGAAGATAAAACCAGCATCACCGGGGTCAATGCTTTTTATGACTATGCCTTCCAGCACGACCTTTCCCGCGTTGGAGTCGGCGCAGAATATTTCAACAAGCAAGCGGAATACCGGGCCAACTTCTACATCCCGACTTCAGGCGATAGGCAAACTGGCAGAACCGCCCTTGCCGATGGAATATTGTATTCCTACATTCGGGCGGTGAGCGGTTTTGATTATGAAGTGGGCACATCGCTAGCGAATGTTCCCTGGTTCAGCCTTTATGCCTCAGGATTTCACTATGACAACAAGCACAAAGAAGATGAAAACGGCTACAGACTGCGCAGTAAAATGCAGCTTACCCCCAGGCTATCCATGGAAATGGGCTATACCAATTCTAACCTGAGCAGCGGAAGTCTCTACGGCAAAGTCCTTTATCAACTGGCCGATACGGCAGGGCCGGCCTTGCATGGCGGCAATCCCCAAGAGCGGTCGAATGATATCAGTCATAAGATCTTGCAAAAGGTGCAACGGGAAAATGATATCAAAACCGAAACCTTTACTAAATTTGTCGCTTACACCGGCAGCTTAAGCGTAACAGTAACCAATGGCAGCGGTGCAGCACTGCAAGACGCGCAAGTGCAAGCATATCAAAACGGTAGTCCGGTCGGCGCGGTAGCGATAACCGACGCAAATGGCATAGCGGTGTTAAGCGGCCTGGATGCAGGAGATTATACAGTACGCGCCTCCTATTTCAGCATTAGCAGCACTAGCTCGGCGGTGATTGTACAAAAAGACCAAACTACAACCGTTCCTCCTATTGCTTTAGCCATTCTTGGCGGCAAAGCGTTTATCCATGTACTGGATGAAGCCGGGGCAGATGTTGGCGGCGCGACAGTTACCGCCGAAACTGCAGACGGGCTGTATGGTGCGGCCGACAAGAGTCTCTTTGACCGAATTCTCGGAGTTAAGACAGCCTATGCGGCTGCCGGTTTCAAAGTGACGGCAGTTACCAATGCAAGCGGTATAGCCACATTCCCGAATTTACCGCCGGGGAACTACAAATTCACGGTTGCCTATAGCGGCAAAGAGATGAAAAGCTTGGCGGTAAGCGTAGCAGACGGCTCGACAAGCAATTCTACCGTCGTATTACCAGCCAGCGGAGGCAACATTGTGGCAATGATTATCGACGCAGTCAGTAAAGCAGTCATAAACGGCGCTGCAGTCGAGCTGAAAAGCGGTTCCAATGTTATTGATACAAAAACCACCGGCAGCGACGGCACAGCCGTTTTTAGCGGTCTGACAGCCGGTTCAACCTATACAGTAGCTGCCAGCGCTGCCAACTACAGCGGCAAAAGTGTAAATACAGCTGTTGCCGACAAAGAGACGGTAGCTGCGGCGATTGCTCTGACACCACAGGGCGGCGGAGCAAACATTACTGTTAAAGATGATTCTAATGCACCGCTTAGCGGAGCAGCCGTCAGCGTGACGGTAAACGGCCAACCCCAGACGGCTGTTACCGATGATTACGGTGTGGCGGCATTTACGAATCTGCCAGTAGGAACCTACACCTTTATAGCAACGAAGGCAGATTATAACAGCAACACAATAAGCACAACCATAACCGGCGGCTCAATAGCTACTGCCGATGTGACCTTAACTCGCCAGACCGGCGGAGCAAAGATCACGGTTACTGACGGCACAGCACCGCTTAGCGGAGTCGCTGTCAAAGTGACTGTAAACGGCCAAGAGCAAACGGCAACTACCGTCGCTAACGGTGAGGCGACCTTTGCGAACATACCGACAGGGACATATACCTTCACAGCCACTAAGGCGGATTACGGCAGCGGTACAGCAAGCGATGTAGTCATAGCAAACGGAACAACAGCGACTGCAGCCATAGCCCTAGCACGCCAGACAGGTAATGCAAAGATCACGGTTACTGATGGCACAGCACCGCTTAGCGGAGTCACTGTCAAAGTGACGCTAAACGGTCAGGAGCAAACGGCGACTACCGCCGCTAACGGCGAGGTGATCTTTGCAAACATCCCGACCGGCACATATACCTTCACAGCCACTAAGGCGGATTACGTCAGCGGTACAGCAAGTGACGTAGTCATAGCAAACGGAGCCACAGCGACCTCAAGCATCGCCTTAACCCGCCAGACCGGCGGCGCGAAGATTACGGTCACGGACGGCGATAACCCCATTAGCGGCATAACTGTCAGCGTGACAGTGAATGGTCAAGTAAAAACAGAAACAACTAATGCACAAGGGGAAGCAACATTTACCTCCATCCCCACCGGTCAGTACACCTTTACCGCCACATCAGGCTATGACAGTAAGACTGCTGTCGTAACAATTGCAGCCGATACTCCGGCGAGCACGACAATAACTTTGCCGGCAATGGGCAGCGTGGACTTTATAGTGACTAGCGGCTCAGGGCCGGTTCCCGGAGCTAAAATCTCTGTAACTGTAAACGGCAGTAAGATTGATAAAAATAGCGGCGCTGACGGTAAAGTTTCTTTTACAAACCTCCCTGTCGGTAACTATACCTTTGATATAACTTGCACCGGTTATGAAAGTAAGTCCCAAAGCGTGACAATCTCCAGAAGTATCACTGGCAACATTTCTTTGACGATCAATAAAATAATTACTGCTCAAGTTAATGTCAAAGACGACGCTGAGAAAAATGTGTGGGGTGCAAGCGTGCGCGTTACAGGTAATGGCGTTGACCAAACTAAAACAACTGACAGCTATGGGAATGTATCCTTTAGTGTGCCCGCCGGAGACTATACTTTTACCACAACGTGTAACAACTATAACGATGACAGTAAGACTATTTCTATATCAGAGGAGAACAACTCCGTTAATCTGACTATCGTTCACAAGGTCGGCGATTTAACTTTGATAGTTAAAGACAGCAAGGGTCAGCCGATCAGCGGAGCAGAAATTAGCGAAAGTTACTCTAATCCTAAGAAAGTATTAGGGTATTCAGGCGCAGATGGTAAGTTTACATTAACGAAAGTGCCGACTAACGTATCGACACAAAGCTACTTCTATACCGCACTCAAAGATGGTTACCAAGGCATGATGCAGGGGGTGACAGTCAATGAAGGCACTAATGAGCAGGTGATTGTTCTGGATAGGTTACCAGGTAAAGCCCAGGTCACAGTCAAAAGCGGCACCAATACTCTCCAAGGCGCTACGGTAACTCTGGAGGGTGGAACTTCAAAAACCACGAACGTGTACGGCTATGCTAGATTTGAATCTGTTCCGTCCGGCGAAGTGACCTTTACAGCGAGCATGACTGGCTATGCCAGTAATACCGTAACGGCAACGATTGCCCCCGGAGCCGGCACATATGATCCATATACCCTTGTTGAAATAAAGCTAACACCACTAGATCCATAAACGCGGGTAACCCTTACAGTAAATTCGAACTACGATCCAGCTGCAGCTAGTGTAGTGTTATACCTTCGAGATTCAGCAGGCTTTGAAATAACTGCCAGCAGTAGGACAGGCAGTCAAATGATATTTAGCGGTTTAGCACCAAATAGTACTTACACAATTATCGGCAAGCTTAACGGAGCTTACCGCTCTGATTTTGATCAAGTCGTAAATATGGGCTCTACAAACAGTACTGTAGCGTATAACAAGTTTAAGTAATAAAAAAGCTAATTAAAAACCGGGTTATAAGACACTACCACATTCATAGCAAACTGTTGTAAAATTGAATCAGCAAAACAAAACTCCGCTCCAAAGCAATTGCAAAAAGAGCGGAGTTTTGTTCGCAGGGACGGCGGTACTGTCTGAAAGTCCTGCTGACATCGCAGCCGGTAGAAACGCAGTGGCGCTAAACCCGGCAGGAACAAACACGAACCCTTGCCCCGGTATCTCATGCCGAGGCAAGGGTTTGCTTTTAGAGAAGCAATGGGACGTACATTTTGCTTGTGCGCCATCGTCGTATTTCTCCAATTTCACCAAAAAACCTGCAATTTTCCACATATGGAATGAGCAGTCGCAAGATTAAACTATAATTAATGTATCTATGAATTGCAGTATTGCCATCTACTTATGGGAGGAACAAAGCCATGAAAAAGCGACTGATAAGCAGCCTGCTAACCCTGTGCCTGGTACTGACCCTGCTGCCGCCGGCGGCACTGGCGGCTGGCAGCATGACGCCAATAGCGGGAGTGACGCTGTACAAGGTCAATCAACGCGATCCGCAGTCACACCCGAGTGTTACCATCCCCGATATATGGAACAACTGGAATGTACCGTATCGCCTGTCCCCGGGCGGTCCCGTTCAGGGTGAAATCCCCTGGGGGACGGTGCTGGCGGCGACCGCCAGTGACGGGACATGGTTAAAGGTGAAATACGGCGGCCGCGACTGCTATGTTTATCAGGCAAAACTGTCAAAGGTGAGCCAGCCGGACATCGTGTGTTCCGCTTGGGCAAAAGAGCGGCTGTCATACTACAATGGCTATATCGGCACGAAGGACGTGTGGCCGAATGCGGCAAACGACTGGACAAAGCCCATCACCCGTGCGGACATGGCAGAAATGCTCTTCTTGCTCTTTCGGAACGGCGGTGCGCCATTTGAAGGCGATATGCCTTTTTACAAAGCAGAGCACTTCACTGACATAAAGTTTAACCAAAAGATTGGCGGCGTGAATATCGGCGCGGCTGCAAATTTTCTTGCCAGTATGGGCGTCATCCCTAGCGGAGGGAATTTCAATGCGGCGGCGAGCGTGACCTATGAAGAGTTTACGGAAGCCCTCCTCAAGCTCTCAGCCTATAGCAATAAATATTTATACGACGGCAACCTCGGGGCACTCTCTGAGGCCGACATCCAGGAGTTTGCCGTCGGCGGCGACACGAGCGCAGGTGCGAAAATCACCATGGAACAGGCGAGAATCCTGTGCGACGCTAACAAATGCTGGACTGATGAGCAGTATTGGCTGGTGCGCGGGACTCGGCAAGGAGCCACCTTGATGGACCCAGGTGTTTTTGTTATGGATGTATCGCTCGGGAAATATCCCAATCAGCCCCACGTTGTCATCGGCGCAGACGGCAAGGGAGAGCTTTCCAACACAAGAATGCAGAAATTCAAAGTCACCTACAAGAAAACCGTCCCGGCAGTCGACCCGAAAAATGCTTCATTTACTATACCCATGAAGCTGTTTACGATTCAAACAGAGGGAGGCAAATATCTCGCTATCGAAGGACTTCCGTCAAACCGCAGCCGCCTGATTACCCGGAACGCAGAGTTTCTGTGGTGGATTACTAGCCGAATGAACGACCTCGCGAAGACAGCTACGATAAAAGTTCCCGACTTTCATGACCAGTACCTGAATGCTGCGGGCCGAAGCAGTAAGGACGGTACACACATCATTACCTGGTACAGTGAAAATAAATGGAGAGAAAACAGCGCCCCCGATTATCCGCACAATGCCGAGTTCAACTTCTATATGGTGCGTGGCGTAAATTCCCACACGCCGACCGTGGCAACCATGCTCAGGCACGGAAGGAATCTAGTGTCATACCCCACGAAAACCACCTATAGGGTCGGCGAGGGCTTTGACAGCACCGGGTTTAAGCTGGTATATAAGGATGATAATGACGGAGGGAAAATAACGGAACTCTTGGATTATGGTTTTTACACCTCAGATGGCGTTAAGTTGACCCAAGGCCGTCCGTTCCAGACCGCCGGAATAAAGTTAATTGAAATAAAAGGAGACATTGGCAATGGCCGTTTAACGCTTGTGGCGAGATACTTTATTACCGTGACTGGCGATTCCGCAAGTCAGACGGTCGTAAAGCCCCCTGTGAGCAAAAAGGATGAACTGGCTAAGCCTCGTTTGCTGGTAGGCTTCAGAATAGAGGCATTTCCTCCAAAGACCACATTCAAGATTGGCGAGAACTTTGACATCACCGGGATGAAAGCGGTTTATAATACACTCGGGCTTAATCGTGTTGACGACAAATCAACAAATATCACCGATAAACTCACTTTTCGTTATTCGACGGATGGCGTGAAGTTTGTTGAACTAAAGCAAGGCCGTCCGATTCCGTTTACCAGCGCCGGAAGGAAATTGATTGAAATACAGTACGAAGGTATTACTAAGGAAACGTATTGGATCACCATAACCAAATGACCCTTGCCATCTGCTTTGGATAAGGGCGTTGCTGCATTACTAAGAAATGGAGGGTAGTGAAGTGAGATGTAAGCATAAAGCTCTATTGCTGGCGTCTTTAAAGCATTTATCAAAGCTTTAGCTATCATTGCTTGTCTGAAATGTCTTCCTTTGAATTATTTTTTAAAATAGATGAATGAGACATGGACATAGTCGTGGAAGTAACGGGGGCTGATTTTAACAACTACTTGAAATCAAAGAAAGGGAGTTGCATTTGGAAGAGTGGCAATTTGCATTTGGTGTAGATGCAAACTATGTAAAATATGCTGGCGTGATGATGACCTCTATTGTATTAAATCATTCCGGGCAGCCAGTCTGTTTTCATCTTGCTTGTAGCGGAATTGATGAAGCTGACAAAGTCAAACTTGATGAATTTACCAGGCTGTATCGTAATACGCGGATCATGATTTATGATGTACGCGAGCTATTAAAAAGTGTGCCGGAAATTGTTGCTGGTCCGGAAAGACTGAATAAAACTGTCTTTTTGCGTATTTTGCTGCCTAACTTTCTGCCAAAAGAGCTAACAAAAGTTATTTATCTTGATGCGGATATGCTTTGTATTGGCAGGTTGGACAAGCTTTGGCAGGTTGAGCTTAACAATAAGGCTGTGGCAGTAAGCTTTTATCCTAAGCCATGTGAACATGCTTTGCGGTTACATTTAAAGGGTGAAGAGTATTTTAATGCCGGCATGATGCTGATGAATCTTCCCATCTGGCGGCAGCAAAAGCTGACCAAGCAGGTACTTGAGGTGTATAAAAAACACGGCAAAGACTTTGTCTTACTGGAGCAGGATACATTAAACTGTATTTTAGAGGGGCAGGTTATCGAGATTTCACCTTGTTTTAACCATATGCTGGAAGCCTTCAATCCTCTTCAGGCCAAAATTCTGCCTGAAGATGCGATTATTCATTTTGTCAATGAGGGTAAGCCCTGGATTCGCTATTGTGCCGATGAAATCGAACAGCTCTACTGGAGCTATGTGCGGCGTTCTTTATGGTTTACTATGGAGCCGAGTGAGCCTTGGGATGTGAAGACTGCTTTTTTGGCTGGCCAAAATGCCCAAGGACGCGGTGAATATAAAGCGGCGGCCTATTATCTTGGCATAGCTGCGCACCAGTTAATGGAATTTTTTCTGGAAAAAACAAATCAAGTAACAGGAGGACAAAACATTGAAAAAACTAAGTAAAAAAAAACGGCAGCGCCTGCTGCATATGCTTTGCACAGGCGGGATAGTATTATCGACATCCTTAATGCCGGCACCTGCTGAGGCAAAGCTGGATACGATTACTGAATCGCAGGATTACACGGAGTCTAATTATCCAGGTGAAATAATTGATAATATTGCGATTGCTAAAGGACATATATCTTATTCATCTCGGTGGGGTACTGTACAGTTAAAGGGAAATGTTGCTATTACGCAAGATGCTAGTGAGAGTTATGCATTATTTGTGGATGGACTTGCTGATGGATCTGGTGCAAGGGCCACTTTAAAAATAAATCCTATTTCAGAAACAGATCCTGATAAAACAAAAACAGTGCAGATTTCTGGTAATGTTATAGCTCAAGGCCACAATACGACTGATAAGGAGCATGGGTACGACGGCACAGGTTACGTAGAGCTTAATTTAACAAATGAAAACTCATATCTTGCAGGCAAAATGTTGCTGCAAGGCGATGCAGGCCGTGGAGATATATCTATGAAGCTCAGCGATGGTGCTGTATGGTATGTGCAGCAAGGCGATGACAGCTATTCGCTTGCGACATTAGGTAACAACGGTATTCATCTATCGGCAAACGGCGGAATTATCGATCTCTATCACCAATCACCGAATAAAGTGCGAACTAGCTCCATTGACAGAAGCTTCACAATTGGTAATGCAGAAGGTGCGCTCAACGGTGCAACCTTTGCTATAGCCAGCGACATAAAAAATAATCAAGCAGACAGTGTGACGCTACAGGGCGTTACGGGCGATTCTAACACCTATTATATTCAGGTTGTACATGATGCGAGCCAAGATATTGATGGTACATATGTTGGCGGAGCTACTGTATTGACAACAAATAATGGTGTAAATGATACGGTACAGGCCAAACCGTATAAGACAGAAAAAGACGTAGCCGCAGGACTATTGACAAAAACCCTGACAATTACTCCTACTATAAGTACCGAAAATGGTGTGACAAAACTAACCGCAGTCCAAATTGAAGGCAATGGCAGCCTTAGCGATGGACCAGGACAGCAAATGGCCAATACAGCAGCAGGATTAGGAAATGTAGCTCTATCCACATGGCGGTTAGAAAACAATGACTTATTAAGGCGGATGGGTGATTTACGCCAGGAAGAAAACAGCACAGGTACCTGGGCCAGAATTTACGGCGGTGAAACAGAAATAAACAGCTCCTTGTCATCAACGGTGCAGTATAGAGGAATACAGGCGGGCTATGACCGCAAGGTAGAAATAAAGCAAGGCAAACTATTCACCGGCCTTGCCCTATCGCATATGGATGGAGATATAGCTTCATACGGCGGCAAGGGTGACACTGATTCTACCATGTTTGGCATTTATGGAAGCTATGTAGGAGAAAAAGGGCATTTTGCCGATGCCATTATCAAATACGGAAGAATGAGCGGTAAAATGAATACCTGGTCATCTACTACTAACTACGAAAGCGATACCGCGGCCAATGGACTTAATATGTCTATAGAATATGGATATCATAAGGATTTAAAAGACGGATGGTATATTGAGCCGCAGGCAGAAATAAATTATGGGCACATAAACAGCAACGATTATACTATGAAAATGAATGGAGTAAATGGGGCATATGTTAAAAATAATGCTATAAACTCCTTTATCGGCAGACTGGGAATAAATGCTGGTAAAAATACAAAAAACGGGAATGTTTATGCCAAACTCTCACTCATGCGTGAATTTTCAGGTGATACAGGTGTAACAACAAGCTACCAGAATTATGAAAAATATACTAACGAGGACATGAAAGACACCTGGTTCGAATACGGCATCGGATTTAACACCAAGCTTAGCAAAAACAACAATCTCTACGGTGAAATCACTAAAACTGCCGGAGCAGATAAAGTGACGGAAAAATGGAAAGCAAATTTAGGCTATAGGCACAGCTTTTAAAAAGTTACAAACAAAAAGCGTGTCGCGAAACGTTTTATTACTAAACAAACGTTTTGCGACACGCCTTTGTATTTTGGAGGGTAGCCTTATATTGAGTAATAGTTATAGCATTTCTTTAATAAATTCGAGATAACTTGTTTCTGCCAGTGATTTTTTATTTAATGTACTTTGTTGATAGTTTGCTTCTAATTTTTCTTCCCAATAGGAGCCTAAAAAATATGTACCCCATTTTGGCAATAATTCTGTATTGCCAAATGCTTTTGCCATTTTCCATAACAAGGTCAAGACTGCAGGCAGATTTTCATCCTCCCATTCATCCTGCGAGTATTGGCGCTGATAGTGGCATTGAGGCAGTATGATATACCCGTTTGCCTGCACAGCAGCAGAAAAAGCCACCAGCCTATTGTCATAGATTTCTTTGCCGGTTAAAAAGCTCCACCATACCCTTGTCAATAGCTGGCGGCTGTATAATTTTCCCCATAAAACACCCCAGGCGCTGAAATTCATTTCAAAGAGCATGCGCTCCTTCATTTCTCCTGTAACTTTAATTGGCGGCGATGAAGCCAGACGTTGTGTTCTTGCTTTGTCCTCATTATATTCATAGCTGCAGCTTACCAGCTCAATTTGCTCCTGCTTAGTGAAGCTGTACAAGATGTCCAGAAACTCAGGTTTTACAGTGTCGCCGGCATCGATAAAGGTAATGTAACAGCCGCGCGCTTTTAGCAAAGCCTCTTGATAACGAGCCGCAGAAACGGTGTTTACATATACGAACCTGTCATGCTTACAGCAGCTTAAACAGTATTGGGTAACGGCTTCTGATGTGGTATCATCCAAAAGAATAATTTCAAAGCTGCCAAAAGTCTGGTTTAATAAGCTTTGGATGCTTTTATGTAAAGCCTGTACATGTTGGCCGGTTATTACTGCTATAGAAATGGCTGGGTAAGGCAGGTTTTGGTCATAAGGATAACCATACTGGGCAGCGTATATTTTTTCTAAATACAATTCTGGAGTTTTCAATAAAACTTCTACATCACACCATTCTTCCGGAAGAAAATACTTTTTATCCAGCTCGCCCTTTGCTTCGGCAGCTTTAAATTCTTCTTGAAAATGCTTTAAATAGATCTCCTGATACTGTTTATCGATGCGGCGAAGTGTAAATAAATTATTTTCATATTTCTTCATCCAATATATGCCCAGAAACTTATGCAAGTCTGGACGATGCTGTAAAAACCCATAAATAAAGGCATATTCCTCATTCATAGAAAAGAGCCTGCTGCGGTTATGCACTGAAGACGCGGGATTGTCAATCCTATACATATAGCCTAATTTAGGTAAATACAAAATTTTATCGGCTTGACAAAACATCTGAAACCAAAAGCCATTATCCTGATAGGCAGCTCCGGGAGTTTCATGATGATGTATGCAGTATGTATTTAAAAAACTTCGTAAGACAATTCCCGTCCAAGACATCATTGCCGAACGAAAAATTCGTATATCCAAGGTTTGAGGATTTAAAATTTTTCCATACAAATCGTCATAGGTAACCTGGCAGTATTCAATTTTTCGTCGCCCTTCATGGTCATAGAATCTGCCGAAATCAGATCTAACAAGCTGTGCACCGCTTTTTTCCGCTTCTTCATAAAGTGAGGCATAGAAATCAGGCTGAAGATAGTCATCTGCTTCTAAAACAGCAATATATTTGCCTTTAGCTTCATTGATGCCGATGTTCATGGTATGTCCATAGCCGGTATTAGGTTTATGTATTACTTTTATACGTGCATCCTTTTGGCTATAATTAGCTATTATTTCTGGTGAATTATCTGTGGAACCGTCATTGACACAGATAATTTCTATATCTTTTAGGGTCTGCTGACATACACTGTCTAAAGCCTCGCTTACATAGTTTGCACAGTTAAAAATAGGAACAATTACCGATATTTTTGGCATCCATATTCTCCTTTTTGCCTTTTAATTCTAAGTGGGCTAAAGTAAGTGCTTGTTCAATAATTTGGTCCATATCATAATAACGATATTGTGCTAAACGTCCGCCAAAGAGTACATTTTTTTCATTTTTTGCTAGCTGAGCATATTTTTTATATAAGGCTTGATTTTTTAAGTCATTAATTGGATAATATGCTTCTTTTTCTATGGTCCACTCTAAAGGATACTCTTTTGTAATCCATGTAACAGGTTGATTGGCAAATTCAAAATGCTTATGCTCAATGATACGTGTATAGGGAGTTTCCCTATCGGTAAAGTTCATTACCGCAGTGCCTTGATAATTTTCTATTTCTAACAGCTCCGACTTAAACGACAAGCTCCGATAGGCAAGCTGTCCATAGCAGTAATTAAAATAAGCATCTATTGGGCCAGTATATATAAGCTTGTGTGCCATATGCTCATATTTTGAACGCTGCTCATTGAAATCTTCGCCTAAGATTATTTCGCTTCCTTCCAGCAAGCCTTCAATTAAAGGGTTATAGCCGCCAAGAGGTATTCCCTGATAGGAGCAGTTAAAGTAATTGTTGTCATATCTATAGCGAAGAGGAATTCTATTTAGGATAAAAGGCGGAAGTTCTTTGCAGGGGCGTCCCCATTGTTTTTCTGTGTAGCCCTTAATCAGTTTAAGATATAGCTCTTCACCAACAGAAGCAAGGGCTTGTTCTTCTAAATTTTGCGGCTCTTTCGCCAAGACTTTCTTTTGATGGTCAATTTTTTTTCTTGCTTGCTCTGGAGTGGTTGTTCCCCACATTTGATAAAAGGTATGCATGTTAAAGGGCAGGTTATAAATTTGCCCTTTATAGTTTGCTAAGGGCATATGGATATATTGCTTGAATTCTGTAATATGATTAACATAGTCCCAAATCAGCTTACTGTTTGTATGAAATATATGTGCACCATAGCAATGAAGCCATATGTCATTTTTTCTTTGGCAATACAAATTTCCGCCAATATGAGGCCGGCGCTCTAACACTAAAACTTCTTTTTTCAGCTTTACTGCTTCATGAGCAAATACTGAGCCGAACAAGCCGCTGCCAATAATTAAATAATCATATTTTGCCATGTTTAAGCCTTTCGTAGTTCTGTCAGGTAATATACTGTTACTCTTATCCGTACTTCTAGCAGCTCTTACCCACACTTTATTATATCAGACAATGAGATGAATTTTTTAATAAATAGGATACTTTTCGGGTCTATTTTGGTTACCGCCTCTGGGCGTATAGTTAGTATATATAATTAGGCTAAATCTGGTTTGCGCGGATAGATAGTAATTGAAAGCCTGATGTTCTTCCTGTTCAGTTTCCGCGAAAAAGCAGCGAGATTGTTTTGGGGGTAATACATGAAACTGATTAAAAAAGTGTTAGGCTTTGATAGTCCGTACTCCTGGGTTAAGTGGCTGCGGATGGCTTTTGCCGTCGTCGCTTTAATTATTGCTGCAGCCTTTTGGTCGAATTTTGAGTTCTTGGTGATGGACGGCGACATCATCGGCACAATCATCGCGCTTATTCTCTTTTTTGTATTGTTTGCTCCGATTTTGGCTATTATGCTGGGAGTTGCCGCGCTGATTGGCACGCTGGTTGGCGGTACGCTTAGCGGGATTAGGCAGCGGCAAAGCTTTAAGGACACCGCTAAAACCGGTTCCGAGGCTCTGATGGACCTGGAGAAGCTGCGGATGAAATCACAGGGTCTTGATTTGCTCTTTTTTGTTACAGCGATTATTTTGTCGATTCTGGGTTTTGTCTTCTTGGAAGATATTTACGACGCTTTCGGCGAGGCGGGTTTTTATGGTTATGCAATCTTGGCGGCGACTTTCCTTATCGGCTTTTGGCTGGCGAAAGTGCCTGTTAACATGCGCTATAAGAGAGCTTTCAAGGAACAGGTTGTGGCTAAGGGTTTGGAATCTGTTTTGGATAATGTGGATTTTCAGCCCGAGGCAAAGCTGGATGAATCCATAATCAAAGCAGCGGCGCTGTTTCCGCATTATGACATTTACAGCGGCAACGATTATTTGGCGGCAGATTATCAAGGGCGTTACTTTATCCAGTCAGATATAAATTTGCAGGAGGAAAGGGAGGGAGACGTACCGGGATGACAATGATGAATTGCAGACAAGGACGGTGCTGAAAAGCGTTTTTCGTGGGCGGCTGGTGGTCTTTGACTACGAAGCCATCTCCAATGAACCGGTATCTGTTTATGACCGGCATGGCGGCAAGTTCAAAAGCAATGAGGCGATCCAAACCGAGATGGACGCCTTCAACCAGAAGTTTTCCATTGTCGCCTCTAGTCCGATGGCGGCTTTGCGTATCTTGACTCCGCCGGTTTTGGAAGGCATTGTGCTGGCTTCAGACAAGCTGGGATGCCCGTTATATCTTTCATTTCGCGATGATAAACTCTATGTGGCGTTGGGCTGCGGTGATTCGTTTGAAGCCGCTGACGGCGATATGACGCTTTCCGAGCAGCGCCAGCGCGTTATTAGTGAGATTAAGGCTATGCTTGAGCTCGTCGACACTTTATACTTAAAAAACTAGCATTCATTAATACAATAGAAGGAGTGAGACAATGAAAGGGTTAGGGAAAATGTTGCTTATCATTCTTGCCGCTGTTGTTATGCTGGCTATGCTGGCGGGCTGTGGTGGAGAGAAGGTGGAGGTAAAACTGTTGCCGCAGGATGCTAATCTGGAAAAAGCGTCTGATGTTGTGATTGAGCCTAAAAAAGCGCCTTATAACTTAGGCGGTTGGCTCGAAAATAACGAGGTTAGCTGGAAAGTGGATATCCCCCGATCAGGCATGTATCAGATTCTGATTGAGTATTCTCGACCAGGAAACGAGCCGAAAGCAAGCGGCTTACTCGTCCTTAGTTCACCCGGCAAAGAGGTGCAACGACTGAAGTTTTCCGCACATCCTACTGGTAAAGATAGCGGGGACTGGTCGGTGTATACTATCAATGACAATTGTGGCAGCAATTTGGAAAAGGGCCCGTTGACCTTGTCGATTCGGCCAAGCTTTGCCACAGACTATATCGGTACCGAATACTTTATGAATTTGCGCAGCGTCACCCTGAGGCTGGAGGAGAAGTAAAGATATGTCTGGCTATCTAGGTCTTACAAGAAAAAATAAAACGTAGAGGTGAATTTCAATGACTGTACGTGTAAAAAAGTTCCTGCTGGGCTTATGTCTCTTGTTTTTGGTTATGATTATTCCGCAACAGGCGGAAGCTATCAACATCAATCTTGAAAATCCCTATTCAGATACTTTGTGGGCGGCTGTCATCTATTATGAGGATTCGGCCAGCAAATGGGTAACAAGAGGCTGGTACAAGGTTGAGCCGTACAATACAAGAAATTTGAATTTCTCTTCTTCAACTAAGCGGGATTCTGTCTATATCTATGCTTATACTAGTGAGGCAAGCTGGGGTGGCGAAGGTGAAAATGCGGTCAAGCGAACGGTAATCAAGGAACCCTTTAAATATTATGATGGTGAGTCATGCCCGGCGGGGAGTAACCGACGTCAGGTATCTTTTGACCGCTGGTATACGGAAAATGGCGTTGTTTATTGGAGTCCCTGATTATCGGTAAAGATGAGCCGCTTCTGCGGCTATTTCTTTGATAGTGATGATGTTATTGAAATAATTGCTGTTTTTTCTTAGCGTTCAGGTAGAGTTAAAATCACAAAGCTTTTGAATGAAAACAGGGGGAGGGTTCCCCCTGTTTTCATTCAAGGGACTTATTTAATTGTTTTTTTTCGTAAAATGCCTGATGTATTGTGGTAATATACAGGATTTTAGTCTTTATTTATAGAACGCAATTAAAGTGCGAGTCGGCGATTTTTGACCTTATGAACGGGCAAAAATTATCAGTGAGCGTCTCCAGACCTCAATACCAGGATAACACTCGGATTTTCCGCTTCCAGAAAACAGGCCGAGGAATCTTTGCCGTCAGGGATGGCAGCTCTGACTGTATCCCGCCGCAAACAATCGGTAACGTAACTGGGCAGGGAGTAGATGAAAATTAATACATTACTTACGATTCAAGTAAATATTTTTATGGTTATATTATTGGCAAGTATTCTTGTACATGCTTGCTATAAAATGAATAGCAAGGAGCAGGTTAATCGGTTATTTTTAACGCTAATTTCCTTAACGACATTAATATTGATATTAGAAATTTTGAGCGTATTATTAAATAACAGTAATTACATTAATTTTATTACTGTACATAAGCTGGTTAATATTCTTGGATTTTTTTTGGCTCCGTTGGTTCCGATTTGTACATTACTATATGTTTATAGAAGAACGAATAAATACAAAAAAATAAATTTCAATACGCTTATTTGGCTGAGCGTGCCTTTTGTTGTGAATAGCGTCATATCTTTAGGCAGCTATAATTTTAATTGGATATTTGCTGTAACTAATGAAAATAGCTATATGCGCGGACCACTATGGCTTGTTTCACCACTAACAAGTTATTTTTATTACTTTATCAACCTATGGCTTTTATACAATGTTCGAAAAGAACATAATAGAGAAGAGCTGCTTACCCTTAGTTTGCTTACAGTCATCCCATTTCTGCTGTCTATTATCCAATTGTACTATTTTGTCTATCTAACGATTTGGAATAGTGTAGCGATAGCTATTGTGATTAATTACATTTATATTGTACACAGCCAAACAAAGCTTGATCCATTAACAGGGTTAGGTAATCGAGTAGCTTATAATGAATATCTTGCAAACTTGCGCAGGAAGAATGATATTATGTTAGCAGTGTTAAATATTGACCTTGATGACTTTAAAAGTATTAATGATGTTCATGGGCATCATGAGGGTGATAAAGTATTAAGGTTATTTGCCCGGCAACTTGAAGATGTTTTCGTAGGAAAAGGAGTTGCTATTCGTTCCGGTGGCGATGAGTTTATGATTTTGATTAACGAAAACAAAAAGGAAGTAGTAGAAAAATATATAAATATACTAAATAATAAGATTGACGCCTACAACGAAGGCAACCCAATGCCGTATAGTATCAAGTTTAGTTATGGCATGGCGATATTTGATAATATTTATAATAATATAGATGAGCTTATACATCATAGTGATAAACTCATGTATGAAGCAAAGAAAAAAAAGAATTGAAGACTTGTCAAAAACTAAAGTATAGGTCATGTTAGTAGTTCATGATTGCTCAAACTACACAAAGTTTGCAAGAGGCTTAAATTTGAGCAGCAAAGCAGGGATGTTGTTCGGAGCAAGTAATTATGCCTGTGAGTTTTCGCTGATTCCCTACGAAATATTTATCATTCACGAAGCGTGGCCGATAGAGGTATTAACTCTATCGGTTTTTTTATTAGATTTTGCAATTAACCGCGTGACTGCTATATAAAAAATCATTAAAACTGGTTAATTTTGTATTATAATATAGACAAGCTAAGGGGGATTAGTCGGAGGTGTGATTCAACCCGGCGATACTTAAGGTAAGCACGAACAGAAGAGAGCCTATGAATTAGGCAAATTCATACAGCAACTCCAATGTAATAATTTTACGGAGGTATGCTATGAAAGTTTCGCTGTCCCCAGTGATCAGTGCCTTTTTCCGGCCCGAATTAGCTTTTCGGGTGCGATTGTTTAATCTGCTCGCCATGGCGGGTATTATTATTAGTTTGCTTAGTGTGGTTTTTTCATTGGTATTGATTAACGGCCTACAAATGGCAGTTATTAGTTTTTTCAGTGCCTGCCTTTCTGGCGGGTTGCTTTACTATTCAAATAAGAGCGGTAATTATCAGCGCTGCTATTTGATTACCATTCTTGTTATCTTTTTTGTAGGCTTTGCCTTGCTGTTCCTGGCTGGCGGCGGTTATTACAGTGGTATGCCATCCTTTTTTATTTTCAGTATTGTGTTTACTGTGTTTATGCTGGAAGGGCGGAAAATGCTGATTGTCGCCGCTTTGGAAATCATCTTTTACAGTCTGCTTTGTCTGTATGCCTATTCGGTGCCGTCACAGATTATTTGGTTTGAGACTGAAGAAGAAGCAATTATCGATATTGTTTTTGGCTTTGTGACCGTCAGTGTCATTTTAGGGATAACTATGCTTTTGAGTTTTCATCTGTACAACAGTCAGCAGCGTCAGCTTGAGCAGGCCCGTGAGGAAGCCATCCAGGCAAATCAAGCAAAAAACCTTTTTCTCGCCAGCATGAGTCATGAAATCCGTACACCTATCAATATTATGTTGGCCATGAATGAAATGATTATCAGGTCGCGCGCCTCGGCGGAGATTGCCGGTTACGCTGTCAGGGCCCAGGATGCGGGGCGGATGCTGTTGGCGCTGATTAATGACATTTTGGATGTTGCCAAAATCGAATCAGGTAAGCTGGAGGTTGTGGAAGAAGTCTATCTTACCGATGACTTGGTGCAGAGCTTGGTGCAGATGGGTCGGGAGCAGACAGAAAACAAAGGGTTGCTATTTGCTGTCGAAGTCGCTGGACTGCCAGCTGCGCTTTGGGGTGATAGTCTGCATATGCGTCAAATTGGCGCTAATCTAATCAGCAATGCCGTGAAATATACCGAAGCCGGATCGGTAAGTCTGAGCCTCACCGGCTGCGAAGCATCGGATAAAAGCGGCATCCTGCTTACCCTCAAGGTAATAGACACCGGTAAAGGCATTTCGCCAGAGCTATTGCCGAACATCTTTGAGGCCTTTGCCCGCAGTGAAGAGGCTCGCAACAGCAAAATCGAAGGCACGGGGCTTGGCCTGGCCATTGTTAAGGAATTGACCGAGCGGATGGGTGGACGACTGTCAGTCGTCAGTGAATACGGACATGGCAGCACCTTTACCGTGGAAATTCCCCAGCGTTATGCTGACGAAACAGCCGCCTGCAGCAATGTTCATGATTCGGCGGATGAGCGGAGCTTTATCGCACCGCAGGGACGAATTTTGGCAGTGGACGATAATGAGGGGAATTTGGGTGTGTTGCAGTTTTTGTTGGCCCGGACGATGCTCTCGATTGATATAGCGCTGAGCGGTAAGGAGTGTTTAGTCAAAGCGCGTCAAAATCAATATCATGTTATTTTGCTGGATTATATGATGCCGCAAATGGACGGTATAACGACATTGGGGAGTTTGCAGCAAATGGGCTGTCAGGCGCCGGTAATTGCTCTGACTGCCGATGCTACGCTCGATACGCGGCAAAAACTGCTGGAAGCAGGTTTTACCGATTATATCACCAAGCCTGTTAGCCCGTCACGTCTGGAACAAGTGCTGCTGACTTGTTTGCCGGCCGAACTAGTAACCATCGTTATGCCCTGTGGGGGCGGCGAGCATCATGACGGGATGGCCGATAAGCAGGCACGGTTGCTAAAGCCATATGGTATTTCCTTGGCGGACGGACTTTTCTTTGTTGGCGACAATCTAGACCAGTATCAGACCATTGTTGGTATTTTTCTCACTCATACTGCAGAGCTTTCCCATCGTCTGCAAAGCCTGGTTAAGGAGGGGGACTATCAGTCTTTCGCTCGCATCGTCCATTCGCTAAAAAGCCTTGCCGGAACTGTTGGCGCTAACGATCTTGCCGTCTTTGCTGGACGACTGGAAGAGAAATGTGCCGCCGGGCAAATGGCATATATCGATAATGCCTTGCTGCTGTTTGTTTATAAGCTTGAAACGATTCGCCAGGGGCTGGCTCGATTTTTGCAGGAAACGTCTGCCGAGGATGAGGCCCAGACAGCGCCTGGTGCGACGAAAGAGGATTTGCTGGCACGCGCCGAGGCAGCTATCGCCAATTATCAGCACGCGGCAAGCAAACAAGTGCTGACGCAGTTGCTTTCAATGGAATATGATGATAAATGCCGGTTACTTCTGGTGAAGTTAGGTACTGCTATTGATGAGCTTAATTTTGAAGAAGCGGAGGAAATCTTGCAGAAGTTCCTGATACTAGTGCGAAAGGAAGGGGATAGCCTGTGACACCAAAACGGAAAATTTTTGTGGTGGATGACAATGTCGCTTCGCTGGCCGTTGTTGAGGAACTGCTCCGGGAAGAATATGAAGTAAGCCTTGCTAAATCAGGAGCGCAGGCTGTCCGCTTTCTGGAGAAGGGCGGTTCGCCTGATCTGATATTACTCGATATTGACATGCCGGACATGGATGGCTTTGAAACGCTGCTCACACTGCGCGCCACAGACGCTGGGCACGAGATTTCTGTCATCTATTTGACTGGTATTATTGATGCCGGCAGCGAGGCGCGGGGCCTCAGGATGGGCGCTGTCGATTACATAAGGAAACCGGTGAACAAGCAAGTGCTGCTGGCTCGTCTTGCTCTTCATCTGGAAAATGACGATAAACGCCGCCAGCTCAAGCTGGTGGAGACGCAGCAACTGGAGGTCGGCGGCGTACAGCCGGCTAAATTGCTGCACATGAAAGAACTGCTGACACACACTGAATTTGCCGTTGCCCTGCTTGTTGCGCGCGGGCATACCAATTATGAAATTGGCAAGCAATTGAGCTACTCGCCCGCTTATGTAAAAAAAGTAGTGTCCCGATTGTTTGACCGCCTGGATATTGATAAACGCAGCGCGGTAAAGGAATTCTTTTATTAAAATCGTTAATTGGTAAAAGGTAACTTTTCGGGTCTATTTCATTGATTGAAGGAGGTATATAGTTAAGCTAAAACCACAAGGGAGAGGACGAAAGTTGAGAAAAGGCAGCAGTTTATTATTAATTTGTTTAATCATGATGGTTTCTTTTGTGTGTATGGTGCCGGCAGCAGAAGCGGCAGAACAAAAGGTCGAGTGGATTACTACCGATTTATATTATGAAGTAAATGAAGATGGTACACCAGAAGATATCTTGATTATTAAAGGTTTTTTTGTCAATAACACTGACAAATATATCAATTATTTCTATGAACTTAACCTGAAGGCAACGATTACCAATGATGTTGGCTATACCGATACCATTAAATGTACCTTTTGGGATTTTGAAAAAATGATTGAGCCTTATAGCTCATCATCTAATCATACCTTCAGAGTTAGAAATGTGGAAATTATTTGGCCTGTGGAAAGCTATGATGTAAAACGCGGTTATATTCGATGGAAGCAGAGTAGCGCGGCGGGCTGAGTGTAGATTGGGCGGATAATATCCGGTTTTTTAGGAGGGAATGCTGTGCCGGGTTATCTGGCGGCTTTGCTATTTTGCGTAGGAGTAGTGACTGTTGTAGTATTCCTCACTATAGGCCAGAAATGGCTACCGATCTGGCAGCGCCGTATTATTGTAACATGCGGACTGCTGTTGGCTCTAGCTATGTGTTTGTATCTGGCCTTGACCATGCTGCTTTTAATCAGAGATTAAAAATAGACTATTGCGTTGTTATATAAAAGGAGTTGTGTTTAATGCGAAGATTACTCATAACGCTGACTGCAGTATTATTATGTTCGTTTAACCTTAATTTGCCGTTAACGCAGGCTGGTCAAGCAGGCTCTACTTTGGTGGTGGCGGTTGACAAGGATGCGCCAACGGTGGAGTTTGTCGTCAATGCTGATAAGGTTGCTATCTATCAGCAAAACAAAGAGCATAAGCTCTTGCAGGAAATCCCCTATAGCATTCCGGCTTACGCCGAGATTGCAGCTAATGAACTCCTTAGCTTCGAGGACATGAACTTTGACGGTTATATGGATGTGAAAATTGCTGCATCAGTGGGCCGTGCCAACCGTTATGATGACTGCTGGCTATGGGATAAAGCAACCCAGCAATTCGTTATGCATGAGGAATTAAGTCAGCTTGCCTCACCTGTATTTAATCCTAACATCCATACTGTGCGTTCTTTTACCCATATTAGTGCCACCGATAGTGAGGAAGCAGTTTATATTTGGGCAAATGGTAAGCTGCTGCCAATCCAGAAGCTTGAGCGTAGCTATAGCAACGACGAAAAGCTGTTGATAGAAAGAGAATACCGGCCAGATGAACACGGCAAGCTGCAGCTTGTGCGGGAACAGAAAGTTCTCCCAGAGGAAGGTATGAAAAACTAATCGCAAAAAGGAGGAGTACGGTCATGAGCTCGACAATTGTTGCTGTCGGTGTTCTTGGCATTGCCGGTATTGCCGCTGTAATATGGTCAATAGATGTTTCTAATCGCTTTAAAACTCTGCTGGTGAAAATCGCCGAAGCTGACTCGGGCATCGACGTGGCCTTAACCAAGCGTTATGACACACTTACCAAGCTGCTCGATGTGGTGCGCGCCTATGCTAAACACGAGATGGAAACGCTGGGCAAGCTGGTTGAAATGCGCAGCGGCCTAGGCATAACGGAAAAAGCCGAGCTGAGCAGTCAATACGACGCTCTGCGGCAAAGGCTTCAGGTCATCGCCGAAGCGTATCCGGAGCTCAAATCCAGCGAGAATTACCAGCAACTTCAAAATGCCATTGTCGATGCGGAGGATCATTTGCAGGCGGCGCGGCGGGTTTATAATATGAACGTATCCTCATTTAACCAAGCTATTGTCGTATTTCCTGACAGTATCATTGCCAACAGAGCCAATCATAAGTCCAAGGAATTCTTTGCGGCGGAAGCGAGTAAACGGGCCGATGTAATGATTAAGCTGTAAAGGAGTTTTCTCCGGCAATCTGTTAAAATGTCAAGGGGACGGGGTTGTTGACAACAAAATGTCAAGGGGACGGGGTTGTTGACAACAATAGAAATGTAAAATACAATGAGTTTAGGGGTGAGAGCATGCCAAGAACAGCAAGAAAAAAAAGTTGCAGCGGAATTTACCATATACTCATGCGCGGAATAAACCGTCAGACAATTTTTGAAGACGAAGAAGATTGTGCCCAATTCCTAGAGGCGCTGCAACGCTATAAAGAAAAAAGTAAATATGAAATCTATGCATATTGTCTGATGGGGAATCATGTACACCTGCTGTTGAAAATAGGAATAGAGCCATTGGAACAAGTAATGCGCCGGTTATGCGGAAGCTATGTGTATTGGTATAATAATAAATATCAGAGAATTGGGAATCTATTTCAAGACCGATTTAAGAGTGAGCCAGTGGAAAACGATCAATACTTTCAAACAGTGCTAAGATATATTCATCAAAATCCAGTTAAAGCTGGACTAGTAAAAAACGTTGAAGAATATAAATGGAGTAGCTTTCATGAATATGTAAATCAAGCAAACTTGGTAACCATAAATCTTCTAATGGATATGCTAAGCGATGATTGCGAAAACGGAAGACAAAAATTTATAAAATACATCAATGATGGTAGTGACCATGAATGTTGTTTAGATATTGACGATGAGTTCAAGCAGCGAATTACGGACGAAGAAGCAAGAGCAATAATAAAAACGGTTTGTAACTTAAAAAGTGGAATAGATTTGCAGAAGGTTGATTCTCAAACAAGAAATACGTACTTAAGAATACTGAAGCAGAAGCATAAGTTATCGATTCGACAAATTGAAAGGCTCACGGGGATTAATAGAGGAATTGTTTTTAAAGCATAAAAATCCTGACAACAACCCCGTCCCCTTGACAATTCATGCACTTTAAGGAGAGAAAAATGGCAGTTGTAAAATGTACAAAATGTGGAAAAGTGTTTAATACAGAGGGAGCAATACTGAAACCGATAGGCGATGGTGGATATTTAGAATGTTGTCCCAAATGCGGGAGCACGAGTGTATGTTGTGTGGACGGTTTCCGAGACGACGGGGATAGATTATGGGAGGGGTATTAGGAAAGACGGGACAGTCTACCTCGCCCGGTCACAGAAGTACAAGTTATTATTTGTAAAGTTTGAGAAATGCGTCTTATTAGCTATCTCTATATGACAGCAGGGACGCTCCTTCTTTGTCTAGTAAGATGAGACGAAGTAAAGATTTAATATAAAGGAAGCACTTATTATTGGGGATTCATTAAATACCGATATAAAAGGTGGCCTTCTGTCAGGAATTGATACCTGCTGGATTAACAGAAATTCGCAAAAATGCTCTGCAGAGATTCAAAGTACATACAAAGTCACAAGTCTGATGGAATTATATGACATATGCGCCCCTGCAAAATGACGCGGGAAGTAGTAGCAAAGAGTTGACATTAAAGGAACGCCCTGTGTCTTATAAGTGTAATGGAAATGAGGTGCAATTTATGGGATTATTATCTAGACTGTTTAGTAAGAAAAGTCCACCTTCCTTGCGTGAACAGGAATTGGAGCGGCAATTCCTGCCAATAATTATGAAGGATATTGCCACCAAAGAACAAGCGCAGCTAATATTTCAAAAGCTACTGAAAGAAGTTAAAGCAGATATAGTATCTGAATCTGATTTGCCCGCTAATATGGGGGATTATTTTTTAAAGACTGAAAAAAGCAATCCTCGTATTCATAAAATGCTTGAAAAACGTCGGTTATTCGGTGTTTCTGATGAAGAAATCCGGCAATGGTGGAATAAGGATAAGCTAGAACGAGGGTTAATTAAAAAATTTAGTGAATTTCAGAGAATGGCGATTTATTCGATGTTAAAAAAGCAAGGAATGTCTGCTAAAGAAGCAGGCAAGGAAGTCAAGATGTGCTTTCCTACTTATGGGGAAAAGGATCTTAGTTTACACCTTCCTTATGAAATAAAGGAAAAAGTCGATAATTATATTTATGGCTTATTATCTAATCCTCAAATCTCTGCTTCAACTCGACAGGAGATCCAAGCTGTTGGTTCAGTCAATGCCTTTGTGGTCGAGAAGCTAGAACAAGGGCTTCTTTAGGTTGGCTCCGAATGGGTATTAAAGATCAAGACCGTAAATTCGGTTGGCGTTGTCGAAAAACACTTTGTCATGATGCCTTGAAGGAATGAGATTCGCAACAAACTCAATATAATTGGAAATGTTAGCCAGTGGCCAATCTGTTCCATACAGCAGGCAGTCATAATTATCCAGGTATTCTAGCCAGCCTTTGATGAAGTCAATATAGCTGTGCTTTTTTGCAAAGAAATCCGGCATGTTGACAATATAGCCTTCCAAAATTCCTGAAAGGTCGGCAGCTACATTTTTGTTTTTTTCCATAACCGCAATAGCGTCCACGATCCAAGGATTTCCTATATGACACATCACAAACTGAACCAGAGGATAGCGCACTGCTGCCTCGTCCAAGGTCAGCGGATGACTGTATTTTAGTAAAGCATGACTGGTGGCTGTCAATCCGGTATGAACGGCCACCGGTTTTTTATATTGTATTGCCAGTTGATAAAAAGGGTCAAGCAATGAATCATAAACATAGAAGTGATTATAGCCTGGATATAGCTTAATTCCCGCGCAATTCTTTCTTTGTAAATGCTTTTCTACCAAATTCGCTTGCTGCATTACCTCTTCCGCGTTGAAGCAGGTACTGTCCAGCCCAATACAATAGCTAAGATAATTAGGGTAATCGTGGTCGCTCAACTGCAGATTCCGGTTACCCATGACTACACCGTGAACAATGTTATGCACAGCATATTGCTCTTTTAAGTGTGCACTGGTGTTTTTATGACCTGCCAATTCTGCAATCTGGTCAAAATAGGGATCTTGACAGAAGTGAATGTGGGCATCGATAATTTTCATTAGGCATTAGTCCTTCCTCGCGTTCGCTTAGTTTTTAAATTATGGGCAACCCTGCAGCCTGAAGTGGCTGCGAATCATTTGCAGTATCTGAAGAGAGAATTCGACCGATTCTTCGGATGCCTTCTTTTAACAGGTCTTCATCGTGGGTGACAAAGCATAAGCGTATTTCGTTGCTGTGTGTTCCGTTAGTATAGAAAGCTATACCAGGCACAAAGGAAACGCCTACAGCTGCTGCGCGGCGAGTGAGATCAGTAGTTGATATTGGAGAATTTATAGTACACCAGATATAAAAACCGCCTTCGGGTATATTAAAGTTCATATAATCGTTACAATAGCGCTGAAGTGCATGAACCATAGCATTGCGGCGTTTTTTATATTCAGAGCGGACGAAAGACAGATGTTCTGAAAGATAGTCTTTCTCTAAGAAGGTATTAAGGATGATTTGCGATAGGTTATTGCTATGTAGGTCCATATGCTGCTTTTCCTGTGCTAAGCGATTAATGACTGGTTGGGCAGCAGTGACCCAGCCTGTACGGAGTCCAGGGAAAAGGGTTTTGGAGAAAGTGCTCATATGAATTACTCCGCCATAAGTATCGAGGCTTTTTAAAGAAGCAGGTGGTTTATGAGTGTAATATAGCAGACTGTAAGGATCATCTTCTACGATAACGAGCCGATAACGTGCGGCTAAGCGGATTAATTCTTGGCGATCCTGTAGCGACATGACTCGACCGGTGGGATTTTGAAAGGTAGGAATAGTATATAATAATTTGGGGCGGTAGCGTATGAGATAATCTTCAAGAAGTTCAAGATTAAGATTATCTGATGATGGGAGAGTTAGGATGCGGGCCCCGGAAGCTTCTAAAGACTGAATAGCGCCCAGATAAGTTGGCGATTCTACTATAACGTAGTCGCGGGGTTCTATGAAGGCTTTTACAATGAGGTACAGGCCCTGTTGTGAGCCAGATACGATCAAGAATTGATCTGGGGTGGCATGAATGCCAAGTTGGGACTGCCATTTTGCCAAAGAATGTTTTAGCGGAAGATATCCTTCTGTTGGAATATAGCCATAGTCAGCTGATTCTAAAGGATATTTGTTAGAGGCTAAGGTTTCTTCAATAATGGTAAGCGGATAAAAAGCCGGATCAGGCATACCAGCTGCAAGGGATATTGTTTGATCTGTTGTCGGGGTGGCAATTATGGTGCGTAATATAGAAGAAAGCGGGGACTTGTATTGAGGAGTAAAGAGTTGTTCCCAAGACATTGTTGGTTGTTGTTGATTAGTTAATGATAAATCATTTACATAAGTGCCACTGCCAACTTTAGTAATAACCAAACCGCGTTTTTCTAGAAGTCGATAAGCGTTAATTGTTGTAGTGCGGCTTACTTTGAGTAATTTGGCGAGCTCGCGTTCTGGGGGAAGCTTAGTGCCCTTGGCAAGAGTAAAATTTTGAATTTTTGCTGCTAAGCCATTCGCTAATTGGAGGTATAGTGGGGCTGTATGCGAAGGCGAAATTCGTAGACTGCTTATTATTTTGGTAATATCCATTTGCGATATTTCTCCTAAATCATCTAAATTGGTATTTTATTTATATTATATTGGATATTTACAGTTGGATTCCTTCCAGTTAATATGAATAAAACAAGTTGGGTGGGGGAGCTATAAATGAAAACAAAAGAATTTTTGGCAGGGGTTAAAGACACTCTTCCCATCATGGTTGGGGTGTTCCCGTTTGGGCTTGCTTATGGTATTGTAGCTCAATCTATCGGACTTACTTCAGGAGAGACGTTATTAATGTCGCTGCTGGTCTTTGCGGGGGCGGCCCAGTTTATCAGTTTGCCAATGTTTGCCGAAGGAGCTGGTATGGCAATGATTGCGCTAACAGCTTTACTGATAAATCTTCGGCATCTGTTAATGGGGATGTCTCTTGCGCCTTATATGAATGGACTATCCATGCCACAGAAAGCTTTCCTCTCATTTGGTATGGTTGACGAATCTTATGCGGTAACGATTAGCCGTGTACAAGCAATTGGTTATAGTGCGGCCTATCAACTAGGCAGCAATATGATTTGCTATGTTACTTGGGTTGTATCAACTATTGGCGGAATTCTTCTCGGCAGCCGCATCAGTAATCCACTCTCTTGGGGGTTAGACTTTGCCATGCCGGCAACTTTTTTGGCCTTATTAATTCCGCGCCTTACTGACAAACGTAACCTAATGGTATGTCTGATTGCGGCTGGGGTTAGCATAGTGGCGGCGGTTACTATCCCTGGAAAGTGGTATATCATTATTGCCTGTTTGACCGCAGCTGTGGCAGGTGGGATTTTGGAGGGGGCTGAAAATGATGAGAACTGAAGTTGTTATCACAATTGTTGTTATGGCTGTTGCCACTTTCTTTACGCGTTTTACCAGCCAGGCGATTTTGGGAGGTGCAGGTATTTCCCCGCGTCTTAAACGCTTTTTGAAGTATGTACCTACGGCGATACTTACTGCTTTAATTGCTCCGACACTCTTCGCGCCACATGGTTACATTGAAATTTCAACAGGCAATAGCTATCTTATTGCCGGCACAATAGCAGTGCTTTTGGCCTATTTTCGCCAACCCCCTCTGGTGACCATGGGGGGAGGTATGGCTGCCATGCTAGCATTACGTAGCTTTGGATTTTGAGCACTGGCCAGAAATACAGACTCTGTATCTTTGCTTTCTCTAGACTAAGGCTGTGCGGATAATTTCATAATGAGTTGCCAATGGCTTTCTGAAACAGGCATGACAGACAACCGAGATTGGCGAACAAGCTCCCAATTAGCAAAGGCGGGTAAAGCCTTGATCTCACGAAGGGTAACAGGACGATGCAGGCGGTGGCAAGGTATGACGTCGACGGTGACGAAACGGGAATCTGACGATGTGGGATCAGGGTAGGGATCAGACGTTACTTCTGCTACGCCTACAATAGCTCTCTCTTTGCCTGAGTGATAAATGAGAATAAGGTCGCTAGGCTGCATATTCTTAATGTGCTTGGCTGCAGTAAAATTGCGAACGCCATCCCACATATCTTTTTTTAGACGCTCAAGATCAGCATAGCTAAAGGTATTAGGTTCTGTTTTTGCTAGCCAAAAGGACATAGGGCACCTCGTTTCTTAGTTTTTAGTCTTATTGGACTCGCGGGGAGGGTTCTCTAGTTTAACACTATTTTTTAAATTTACAGTAAAAAACTCACCTTTTTCCATCACAATATGACCTGATGAGTAAGGACTGCCTTCGATGGTGAGATAAACTTTATCGGTACCGTAATATGTGCCAAGTGTATTTGTAATACTTTGCAAGATCATACCTTCAGTGCCCGAACCTGCATTCATTTCCCTAACTAGTTCTTTTGAGAAATCCACATAAACAACATTATTATTTAAATATAGACTTTTTATTTTAGCATTACGGCTAAGCACTTTGGCCAGATTTTCTTTAGGGGTATCGTTATAAGCCTTTTCAAGAATAGCTCTTGTTATATCATTAGTATGAAAGGAAAGCTGCTTATCTACAAAATACAGTCTATCTTCATATGCAGCTGGATAATAGAATTGTACTGTTTGAGTGAATGCAATGTTTCTCTCTATTTTACTCAACGAGGAGGAAATCTCATTTCCATTTGCAATGAAGACTGTTTTAACTAAACCAACCTTTGGTGCATAATAATCTAATGTTTTATATTCTTTACCCTCTGTAGTAACTTCAAGCGTTTTATATTTACCTACGGGTGTGATTATGTCTATCTCGGTATTAGAGATATATCGTTTTCTATTGTCTGCGAGGGTCCAGGCGGTTCCGCTTGTGAGCGGTTCTTGCAATAATATTTCTCCGTTACTACTAGGGCTTTGAGTAAAATTTTCTCTATAATAACATTCAGATCTTGATAATAGCAGTGTGAGCTTGCCATCTTTATTTTCCAGTACTTTTACCGTTTCTGTGCCGCCGTTATTCGATCTTAATTGAACACGGTTTTCACTCAAATAATCTACCAGAACATTGTAAGCAGCATATTCATTCCCTGTACCTTCGTACATGTATTTTGTATTTTCTTCAAAGGCAAAATAGTCTTTAATAGTAAGTTGTGGTTGATTATCCTGTGGTATTGCATTCTTATTTGTGCAGCTGCTTAAAAGTATAAGGGACAAAATCAGACTCATAACAATTGCAATCTTTTTCATTTTTTAGCTCCTTTAACAGAAGTAAAATCCATACTCTAATTGTCATAGTCATGATAGGCCGTTTCCATGAATTGGGCAGTTGGAAAATATATTTCGTGTCAATTGTGATATAATGAATTTTACATATAAGTTAGGAGGTGCCTGTGTTTGAATACGGTCAGAGTAAGGTTTGCTCCAAGTCCGACGGGCTATTTACATATTGGTGGAGCGAGGACGGCGCTGTTTAACTGGCTTTTTGCCCGTCAAAATCAGGGGAAGTTAGTTCTTCGGATTGAGGATACGGATACAGAACGGCTAAAGGAAGATTCCATATCGCAGATTCTGTCCAGCATGAGATGGCTGGGGATAGAATGGGACGAAGGACCGGAAACAGGCGGCCCCTGCGGACCCTATTATCAGTCTAAGCGACTAGACTTGTACCGGGAGGAAGCGGAACGGCTTATTCAGGAAGGGAAAGCGTATTATTGCTTCTGCACGCCAACGGAATTAGAAGAGGTCAGAGTGAGTCAGCACCAGGCTGGTGAGGCATTTCGGTATAATGGCAAATGTCGCGACCTTTTGCTCTCTATAGCGCAGAAAAGGATTGCAGAAGGGGAAAAAGCTGTGATTAGGCTGCGAATTCCTGCTTCAGGACAGGTGAAAGTCAAAGATTTGGTTCATGGAGAGGTAAAGTTTTCTCTTGATCAGTTTGACGATCTTGTCATTATGAAGTCGAATGGGATGCCAACTTATAATTTTGCCTGCGTTGTTGATGATCATGCAATGGCGATCAGCCATGTAATTCGTGCGGAAGAGCACCTCTCGAATACGCCGAAACAAGTATTGCTTTATGAGGCGTTGGGCTATGAGCCTATTCAATTTGCACATGTGGCTATGATTCTTGCGCCTGATCGCAGTAAGCTCAGCAAGCGTCATGGAGCCACATCGGTAGAAGAATTCCGCGACCAGGGCTTTTTGGCACCGGCAATTGTCAATTATTTGACTCTTTTGGGATGGTCGCCGGGGAGTGACCAAGAAATTTTTACGCCTGCAGAGTCAATGGATAAATTCCAACTGGATAAGGTTTCAAAGAAGGCGGCCATTTATGATACGAAAAAACTTACCTGGATCAACGGCCAATATCTCAATAGCATGAATCTTGACGATGTTACCCGCGAAACAATACCTTTCTTTTTACGAAAAGGGCTGGTAACTGAAGAACAAGCAGCAGAGCAGTATGATACAATCCGGGCAGTCGTCAGCGTCGTGCGGGATCGAGTCAAAACCCTTGTCGAACTAACCGAAGCAGCAGAGTATTATTTTAAGGATGTTACTGAATATGAGGAGAAGGGCCAGCGCAAATACTTTTCTTCTCCGGGGGTCGCCGAGCTTTTGCGCAAGGCTCATGAGCGTTTGGAACAGCTAGAGGTCTTTGATGTTAAACATACGGAAGAGACCTATCAAATACTCATCGAGGAGCTTGGTATAAAGGCGGGCGAACTTATTCACCCCACCAGACTGGCATTGACCGGACGAACGGTGAGTCCAGGATTGTTTGACGTCATGGCATTATTAGGTAAAGACCGTTGTCTGGCAAGGTTGAAGCAGGCAATAAGTTTTATCTTGCAAATTTCAATATAAACAGTTATAATTAATAGTCGTAGGAAATACTTAAGTTTTTTGGCCCTATGGTCAAGTGGTTAAGACGCTGCCCTCTCAAGGCGGAGTCAGGGGTTCAATTCCCCTTAGGGCTACCAGCTAAATCAAATAAAGTTCCTGGCTACTAATGACAGTAGCTAGGAATTTTTTATTATAGTATCGTAATATTACTAGCTTCTATGCTATGATTCCAGGGGGGTTAGGTTGATTCTTTTCTGTGAATGCATGTTAGTAAATGTTTTTACAGTAGTTAATTGTCTTATAGCACGATAAACTTCAATAGTAGTTACATTATTCGTGCATGTATCCCGCCCTTGAATTGCAATATGATTTTTCTTTCCCAAGCTATAGTAGTTGGCATGAGTTGGTCCAAATATAGCAACAGTAGGAGTTCCCACTGCTTGAGCAATATAGAGGGGCCCTGTATCACCGGAAATAAAAGTACATGCTTGTTTTGTTATGGCTCCCAACTGTTTTAGATTTATTAATCCGGTAACATCTATAGGTTTGTGTCTCATTTCAGTTATTATCTTTTCAGTAAGCAGGCGGTCGCTTTGAGCACCAAAGATTAGTACTGGCAAATGGTATGTTTCTATGAGCACATCTCCTAACTTTGCGAATTTATCGGCAGACCAACATTTAGCTGGTAGGCTTGTCGCAGGATTAAGTATAAAGAACTTTTTTTCCTTAAGACCGTGATTTGCCATAAATTCCAGCGCAAAGCGTTTGCTACATAATGAAATTGGCATTTCCATTTCGGGCTCAGTCTTATGAATGCCGAATTCTTTTAGAACACTCAAATACCGTGAGAATACGGTAGTAAAATTTCTAGTCTTCGCGTTAATATTAGCAAAGTATTCGGCATGCTCCGGGGGGTTGGGTAAGCATAGGCGGTATTTAGCGCCGCTGAGATAGCTTAGGAATCCACTTCTAAGCATTCCGTGCAGATCAATGCTAATTTGAAACTTCTCTTTTCGTATTTGCTTAACGAAGGCCAGATTCCTTCTGGCTAAGGCAAGATAGTTGCCGGTTTTTTTGGCCTCGTCGGTCCACTCTTTGCGAGGCCACACAAAAATGCTGTCAAGATTACTATTGCCTTGAACGACTTCTTGTGATTTCGACTCTACTATCCAAGAGATATATGAAGCAGGGAAAGCCCTGCGAAGTTCACGAGCGACGGGTGAAGCCTGCAGGACATCACCAATGGAACTTAAACGAAGGATAAGGATTCTTGGTAGTTTTTGCTGATTAAGGAATTGATCTAACAACAATATATCACCTCGTTGGCATTGCTCGATACTATTGTTCCAACAATCTGTCCTAATTTTCCTGGGTGTTATAACCAAAAAAGAGACCTGGCAAAACTATGGAACCATCCCACGCGCAGAAAGATTACAATAACGAATGGAGGAATGGAATTATGGCTGATTTGCCAAATTGCCCAAAATGTAATTCAGAATACACTTATGAAGATGGAAGTTTTTTGATTTGTCCGGAATGTGCTCATGAGTGGGCTTTAGAGTCAGAAACCGAAAATAGTGGCGATAAAAAGACTGTCAAAGACGCAAATGGGAATGTTTTAAGCAACGGTGACTCTGTGACAGTCATCAAAGACCTTAAAGTTAAGGGAAGTTCATCTGCCATAAAAATAGGTACAAAAGTTAAAAATATTCGTTTGGTTGATGGAGATCATAATATTGACTGCCAAATTGATGGTTTTGGCGCTATGAAATTAAAGTCTGAATTTGTTAAGAAGATATAGAGGAGTGCAAGTAGTAGGCCCAAAGTCCTGTTACTAGGATGTTCGGGCAAAAAAAATATTGCTAATTGCGACAAATTATGCTACAGTATAGAAAAAATTGGCAAACTTATCGAAAGGTAAGGACGCAAAGCTATGGGTCTAAGGGTTTTTTCCTACGATTGCCAGGTTGCCATTGCGTATGATGAGATCAGGCTTTGGCCTGATCTTTTTTTGCGAGTAGAAACGGAAGAGTTGTAAAGGTTCAATAAAGGAGGCTATCCACATGAAAATTAAAAGTGTTCAGACTCGACTGCTAATTTACTTGTTGCCGCTTGTTTTTGTGGTATTAAGCGTGTTGTCCGGGATTAGTTATTATATCTCACAGCGATCTTTGGAAAATAGCATTAATCAAACGGCTGACGCGATTGGAACTGACTATGGTCAACGTTTGCAGAGCAGTATTCGGGTAATCATGGTTCAGTTGGAGGACCTCGCTAAGACGCCGACTTTCCGAGCTGGGACTGATATGGCTCAGCTTACTGCAGCAATGACTGAAATACAGGATGAGATTGGTTTTGAGACCGTCCTGTTTATTTCACCAGATGGTTCGGCGATTCGTGCCGATGGGAGTACAGGGCAATATGGCGACCGCGAGTATTTTAAAAAGGTCCTTGATACGAAAAAACCATATGTCTCTGAACCATTGATTTCAAGGGCGACAGGTCAAATATCCGTCTTTTTGGCTGTGCCGGTCATGAACAATGGGCAGCTTACCGCGGTTGTGGGGGGGACATACTCTCTTGCGACAATGACAGAGTTGATTAAGGATCTGACATTCCTGGATACCGGCTATGGGCTCATCGCTGATGATTCAGGAAATATTATTGCCCATCCGAAAATGCCTGAAGTGATTGGAAAGTTGAATCTTGCCGAAAAGAAGGTTAACGACGAACTTAAGCTACCGAAGAAGGAACTCGACGACCATCTAATCAATTTTTTTACGACAGCAGCTCAGTCTGGCCAGCAGACACACGGCGTATACAGCTTTGTTGACGGTGTGACAAGAGACGGCGTATTCACGCCCGTCGATCTTCCAGGTGGCCAACGCTGGATAATGGTAGTGTCGGCGCCTGAGGCTGAAGCTACAAAAGATACGGATGCTCTAGCGCGAACCATGCTGATTATTTCGCTGCTTTGTTTAATTATTGCGGCAGCGTCGATTGTGTTTATTAGTAAACAGTTCACCAAACCCATTGCGCTGATACGGGACGAATGCCTGCTTATAGCCCAAGGCGACCTGCAGGAACGTGAGGCGAAGGTTTCTTTAGAAGATGAAATCGGCCAACTGGCGCAAGGAATCAGGCAAATGAGGACGCATTTACGTGAGCTTGTCACAAAAGTTCATTCCCAGTCTGAGCAACTAGCTGCTTCGAGCGAACAGCTGACAGCAAGTGCTGACCAATCTGCCCAGGCCGCTAACCAGGTCGCAGCGTCAATTACCGATGTAGCGACAGGTGCGGCAGAACAACTCGATGCGGCTAACGACACATCTGCCGTGGTTGAACAGATATCAGCCAGTATCCAGCAGGTAGCGGCCACTACTAATGGTGTAGCTGCACAGTCGGCGCAGGCCGCTGCTAAGGCTAACGATGGCAGCAAGTCGGTGAATAAAGCAATTAGTCAAATGATGCAAATTGAACAGACTGTTAATACATCGGCCAAAGTAGTAGTTGAATTGGGCGAACGATCCAATGAAATCGGCCAGATTGTAGATGCTATCTCGGGGATCGCCGGCCAGACTAATCTTCTAGCTCTTAACGCCGCTATTGAGGCTGCGCGGGCGGGTGAACACGGCCGCGGCTTCGCCGTAGTGGCTGATGAAGTGCGCAAGCTCGCCGAGCAGTCCCAGGAAGCAGCCAAGCAGATTGCCGCACTGATCAGCGGAATCCAGGGAGAGACCGATAAAGCTGTAGCGGCTATGAATGATGGCACCCGAGAAGTAAAGGTGGGGGCAGAAGTCGTTAACGCTGCCGGACAAGCTTTCCAAGAAATCGTGGAACTGGTCACCCAAGTATCTGATCAGATAAAGGAAATCTCTACGGCCATTGAACAGATGGCTATTGGCAGCCAACAAATTGTTACAGCGGTGAACCGGATCGATAACTTGAGCAAAAAGGCATCCGGGGAAGCCCAGACGGTATCTGCAGCTACCGAGGAGCAGTCCGCATCCATGGAGGAAATTGCCTCTTCAAGTCAGAGTCTTGCTAAATTAGCAATGGACCTCCAAGAAGCTGTCAGCAAGTTCCGTGTTTAAAAGGTAACAGCAAGGCCTCAACTCCTGGGTAAGGGGTTGAGGCTTTGCTTAATGTTGTTGAATAAAAAACCGCGAATTCGCGGTTTTTTATTGTGTTGCTTATAGCGTAGTTCACTTTTGTTCCAGTATATGATAGTGTTTGTTTATAAATATAAAATAACAAGTAGTAGCCTGGAATTTAGGAGGTGTAATGAATTGATTACAGAGGAAATTAAACTAAAAGTTCGAGATATAGTTGGTTCGGAGAATGTCCTTGAATCTAGTGTTGATTGTTTTGGTTATTCTTATGATTCATCTTTTGTCCCAATGTCGGCAGATAATGTTCCTGATCTTGTAGTAATCCCGAGCACGACCGAGGAGATAGCGGCAGTAATGGCTATTGCCCATGAGCATAGCATTCCAGTAACACCGCGGGGTACGGCTAGTGGCCGCACGGGCGGGTGTATTCCTGTTCAAGGCGGTATTTCTCTAGCACTTCACCGCATGACAAAAATCATTGAATTAGACGAACGCAATATGATGATTACAGTGGAAGCTGGTGTTCGCACTGTTGACGTTTATAATTTTTGTGCCGAAAAAGATTTGTTTTTTCCTCCAGACCCAGCAAGCTGGAAGTACTCAACCATTGGTGGAAATGTGGGAGAAAACGCTGGGGGAATGAGAGCCGTTAAGTATGGGGTGACCAGTAATTACGTCATGGGACTTGAGGTAGTATTAGCTGACGGCAGCATTATTAATACGGGTGGTAAAGCAATAAAAAATGTAACTGGCTATAATCTCACTCAATTGTTTACTGGCTCGGAAGGTACCTTAGGCGTTATCACCAAGGCAATATTACGGTTGATTCCTATGCCAAAAGTAAGGAATACCATGCAATTAATGTTCCCTTCATTAGATAATGCTTGTAACACGATTCATAAAATGCTGATGTCAGGAGCTGTACCTGCTGCGGCGGAATTAATGGATAGAATTAGCCTCCAGGCAGTCGCCAGACACCGCAAACTTGATATTAATCCTTCAATAGAAGCCTGTGTTGTGGTTGAAATTGACGGTGAAAGCAATGAGGACTTGCAAAAACAAGCTGCAAAAATTGACATGATTGCCAATGAATTTGAAGTGGCTGAAGTTCGGATTGCTGCTTCACAGCAGGAAGTCGATGAAATTTGGGCGATACGCCGAGGGTTGAGTTCAGCGATAGGTGCTATGGCTCCAAATAGATTGGGCGAAGATATTTCTGTACCGCGCGATGCATTTCCGAAGACTGTTCGTTTAATTCGCAAAATAGCAGAAAAATACAATTTAACCATTGCCGTTTATGGCCATGCGGGTGATGGAAACATCCATCCGTCTGTACTCTGTGATCTATCCAAGCCTGGAGAAGAGCATAAAGTTCATGCCGCCGTAGATGAGATTTTCGATGCAGCGCTTTCTGTAGGCGGTACTTTATCTGGCGAGCATGGTATTGGCATAACCAAACGGCCCCATATTGCCAAGGCTTTAGGCGAATCCGGGATTAATGCGCTGAAAATGGTCAAGCAAGCCTTTGATCCTAAAGGTATCCTTAATCCAGGGAAGGTCTGGTAGGGAGGAGATTGAAATGAAAAATACAGATATACCTCCGTTTTTAAAGAATGTGGACGAAATTGTGAGTCAATGTGACCGCTGTGGTACCTGCCTAACGGTATGTCCTTTATATGGGGTGAAGGATATAGAATCATCAAGTGCCCGCGGTAAAAACAACATAGCGCGCGGCCTGATAAATGGAGTTGTTAAACCAAGTCCTGATGTATTGGAGGTGGTTAATTTCTGCCTCTTGTGTCGGACCTGTGTAGATAACTGTCCTAGTAAAGTAAAAACCGATGATGCGATGATTTCCGTTCGACAGTATTTTGCTGATAAAAATGGCAGTCCTGGAGTTAAGTACAAAGCATTAGGTAGCCTTATGAAAAATCGAACCCTTGTAAAATTCTCTGCCGGAGCATTAAAGGTATTGCGCAAGATTGGTATGAACACGATTGTCCCTCATGGTATGGCTCCAGAAGAATTTACCCGCAAGCAATATCTCGCTGCTTTTGCAGGTCCGGCTATCCTGGGAAGTTCGGTAAAGACATCACCAATTGCTCTGTCTAACAAAAGCAAGGTTGCCTATTTTAAGGGATGCGGTATGGGTATGATGTTTCCTGATGCAGTAGAGGGGACACTTGCTATTCTGCGTACGCTAACAGACCCACAGATTGTAGATAACCTGTGCTGCGGATTACCTCATCTTGCCCACGGACTTTGCTCTGACTTTTTAGCTATGGCAAAAGAAAATATTAGCCTATTTGAAAAAAGCGATGTGATTGTTAGTGATTGCGCTAGCTGCAGTGGTTCGTTGAAGCACATCGCAGCTTATTTTGCTGATGATCCGGTTTGGAAAGATCGGGCCGCTGCCTTCAGTCGAAAAGTTATGGGAATTAGTGAATATCTTTTCCAGGCTGGCTATACGCCACAGTGGCGCGGCGATGCAAAATTGACATTCCATGAACCGTGTCACTTGGGGCGGGGGCAAGGTATAAAAAATCAGCCTCGGCAGCTTTTAAAAGCAGCCGGCAATTTCATTGAGATGAAGGGTGCCAATGTTTGTTGCGGCGGCGCCGGATCATTCCATGTTGACTATCCTGATATCGCACAGTCCATCTTGGACAAGAAACGAATTAATATAGAAAGCTCGGGGGCCGATATTGTTGTCACAGAATGTCCTACCTGTCTTGTTCAGTTAAATAAAGCTGCAGCGCGAAGTGGCGGCAAATTCAAGGTGATGCACATTAGTCAAGTCATTTAAACGACCAAGGTTCCGGGTGAGGGTAGGCAAAATATTGATTTTGACTAATGACTAGGGTATTATTATAATATATATTAGCACTCAATTATCGAGAGTGCTAACAACATTGTATTATTATTTGGAAGGGAGAATACATACATGACTCAGGAAGGAAGCACTCGGGAAACCCGTGAATTTCAAGCTGAAACGAAACAGTTATTGGATTTAATGGTTCATTCTATTTACACAAATCAGGAAATCTTTTTACGTGAATTAATCTCCAATGCATCAGATGCTATTGATAAAATCCGTTTTGAATCTCTAACTAATCATGAATTACTGGAAGGAAATTCAGAATTTGAAATTTTTATTTTGCCTGATGAGAAGACGGGCACACTAACTATCTCGGACAATGGAATCGGGATGACCTATGAAGAGGTTATTAAAAATATCGGTACGATCGCGCAATCAGGCACCAAAGCATTTTTGGAAAAAATGAAAGAAAAAGAGGCAAATCCGGATAATGAATTGATTGGTCAATTCGGTGTAGGCTTTTATTCGGCTTTCATGGTTGCAGAAAAGGTTACGCTGCTCACGCGCGCTCCTGGCAAAACAAAAGGTATCAAGTGGGAATCAAACGGGGACGGAACTTATACAATTGAAGAAGTTGATAAAGACAAGCGTGGTACTACGATTATTCTATCGCTTAAGGAAGAGTACCGCTCGCCGGAAAAAGCCCAAGAAAGCTTCTTAAGCCAGTACAAGCTTGAGAATTTAATTAAAAAATATTCTGATTACATCCGCTACCCAATTAAAATGAACATTACGATTGAAGAACAGCCTAAAGACGCTGACGGAAAGCCGGTAGAAGATGCTCCCTTGGTACAGAGGGTTGAAGTGCGGACATTAAATTCTATGGCTCCGCTATGGACAAAGAATAAGCAGGACATCACACAGGATGAATACCATCATTTCTATAAGAACCTCTTCCATGACTGGGAAGACCCACTGGAAGTCATCCACTCAAAAACTGAAGGTACTGTAGAGTATACATCACTGTTATTCATCCCATCCCGTGCACCTTTCAATTTCTATAATCGTGATTATACGGCCGGAATCCAGCTCTACTCAAAGCATGTTTTCATCATGGATAATTGTCAGGATCTGCTCCCTGAATATTTGAGATTTGTCCGGGGCTTAGTCGATTCTCCCGACTTCTCGCTTAACATCTCGCGCGAACTCCTCCAGCAAAGCAGACAATTAAAATTAATCGGCAAAAATCTTGAGAAAAGTGTCTTAAAGACTTTAAGCAATCTGCTCAGTAAAGATCGGCCCAAATATGAAAAATTTTGGAAAGAATTCGGGAAATCTCTCAAGATTGGCGTTTATGCGGATCCGCAAAATGCTGATAAGTTAAAAGATTTACTCCTCTTTCCGTCTTCGCACACAGCCGATGGGTCGACAAGTTTCGATGAATATGTGAGCCGTATGCCGGAACACCAAAAGGTAATCTATTATGCAACAGGCAAAGATCGTGCCTCTGTGGAGAGATTGCCGCAAATGGAGCTGTTGCGGGAAAAAGAAATCGAAGTTCTTTACCTTTTAGATCCTGTTGATGAATTTGTGGTTGAAGCCCTAAGGGATTATAAAGAGAAAAAATTTCAATCTGTCAGCCGCGGTGATTTAAACCTGGAAAATGTTGATGCTGCCGAAGTTGAAAAGAAGACCGAAGAAATTTATAAAGAGAACGAAGCTCTTGTCAAGGCGATTAAAGAGCAATTAAGTGATAAAATTGCTGATGTAAAAATCAGCAACCGTTTAAAATCAAGTGCGGTTTGTCTGGTGAGTGATGATACAGGAATAAGCCTCTCAATGGAACACATTCTGTCAGATATGAATAACGAGATGTTCAAAGCCCGCCGAATTTTAGAAGTAAATCCTAATCACGCAGTTTTTACCGCATTAAAAGCTTTGCATGAAACGGATCCTGCTTCGGAGACCTTTAAAGATTATTGTGACTTATTATATACCCAGGCTTTATTAATCGAAGGGATCCTGCCGGAAGACCCCATCAGCTTTGCCAATAAAATTGCCGGGTTGATGGCCCAAAAAGAAAAAATGGATTAAAACTCTATCAAAATAAAGTCTCGCTTTATAGATAGCCTCAACCTCGATTAATGTGGGTGAGGCTATTTTACATGAGTTGATGGGGGACTTGCTAGTTGATAAAAGTGAAACTAAGCTCCAAATTACAAAAAAAAGCAGGAATTTTTGTAATTTATGGCAAATTTATGAAATGACTTTGATTTAATTTGCTGGGAGTGACTAAATGGAACTTTTTCACACAATTATTATTGGTGCTACGGTTGGAACATTTGCCATGATAATTGTATATTTGTATCTTTACGTAATGTACCGTGATTTCAGTATGGGCGTGTGGGTGGTTAGTTGGGTTGCTCTTTTTCTTCGGCTTATTCTTTTTGACTCTGGTATGTTTGATTGGATTAATTCCATATGGGGGTTTGCAATTTTTTCAATTCTTTTACTCTGCAGTAGTATATTGTTTCTTTGGGCAGCATATCTCTTTGCTGCTAAACCAATAAATATTCGTTGGATAATCGGCGGGGTTTGTACCTTTTTATTGAGTATCATACTTAATTTCTTTGATTTGCCACTTTCTTACAGGCTTGTACCTCTTACTTGGTTCTGCGGTACTGTATGTATATGGGCTGGTATGTGTTTCTTGAACTATCTGGAAGCAGAGTTCCTAAGTAACCGCTTTCTGGGGTATTTGTTTATTTTTTGGGGAATACATACGTTTGATATGCCTTTTTTCATTGATGTGCCTTGGTTTGCCCCATGGGGCTATATGATAGAGGGCGTCTTACGACTCGGCGTTGCAATTGCTAGTCTAATGTTTTATTTAGAACAAACAAGATCCAATTTAGCCCAAAAGGAATCTCAATATCGCTTGTTAGCAGAGAATGCTGTTGATGTCATTTATCTTTATAAAGTCCTGCCCGAGGCTAAATTTGAATATATTAGTCCATCTGTTACGGCTGTTACAGGCTACACGCCTCAGGATTATTATAATGATGCGAGACTACTATTCGACATTATGCATCCGAACGATGTACCACTATTTGAGAACTTCATTCAAAATCAGCGTCATTCAAATACAGTACCTCTTATGTTACGAATAATTCGGCGGGATAAAACCATAAGCTGGGTAGAACAGAATGTTGTCCGCCGTTTTGACCAATTAGGAAATATCGTATCACTCGAAGGTATTATTCGGGATGTCACTTCGCGAAAAAAATTAGAACAAAGCGTGTCTCGTCTGGATAGAATGAATATGATCGGTGAGATGGCTGCTAATGTAGCACACGAAATTAGGAATCCTCTAACTACAGTTCGTGGTTACTTGCAAATGATGTTAACCAAAGGCGATTTTGTTTTATATAAAGAAAGATTTGAACTCATGATTGATGAATTGGATAGAACTAATTCAATTATTCGAGAATACCTGTCTCTAGCGCAAAATAAGTTAGTTGAGCTACAAAAAAAAGATTTAAATAGCGTTATTAATTCCTTGTTACCATTGCTTGAGGCCGATGCCATTGCTCGTAGCATTGGTATAACTCGAGAACTTGGCGATATACCCTTTTTGTATCTGGATGAAAATGAGATTCGTCAGCTTTTACTTAACCTTGTACGCAACGGTCTAGAGGCAATGCCACAAGGAGGAATTTTGCACATCAGTACGTGCCAAGACAACAACGAGGTTGTCTTGGCAATTAGAGATCAAGGATGCGGCATCCCTACGCATATTCTTGAGAATTTAGGAACACCATTCCAAACAACGAAAGAAAATGGAACTGGGTTAGGCTTACCGATATGCTACCGAATTGCCAGTAGGCATGATGCTACCATCAATGTTAAAACAAGCCAAAAAGGCACTACTTTTCTCGTACATTTTAATATTTAAGAACTGAATAGTTTAGCCAACAGAGGTAAGAGCTCTCATTTCCTTATTAAAGGTATGAGGGCTCTTTTATTTTTTTTTGAAAAAGCATATTACTACAAAAATTCCCAAAAGTAGGAAAAGTTTGACAAATATCGTATTTATCTTTGGTAAAGGGGGTGGACACCATGTAGTTGTTATTGATTAGGGATGCTAGTTTCATTTAAAACACAGAAAGAAGGAGAGGGTATTTGTGAAAACTAAGTATCAGCAAGCAGTATTTTCACCAAACCATGATCAAGGGAGAAGTATAGAAATTGGTATTGCCTCTACAGAGCATGAAAAGGAAGAAATTTTTCGTCTCAGATACCGTATTTATGTAGAAGAAATGTGTCGGAAACCAGTCACGATTGACCATAGTAGTAAACTATTATTTGACGAGATGGATAAATGGGCATTTCTGTTGTATGCCAAAGTTGGTTCGGAGTTTGTAGGTACCATGAGGATTAATATAGGCTTAATCGAAGAATTTCCTCGAGATTTAGCACAGCTCTTATTTATGGATAGTTTTAAACACTTTTGTAAAGAGAGCGGCTACCCATTAATTGCGTTTAGCTCAAAATTAATGGTGGCCCCATCTTATCGAAATTCGCCAGCTTTACACTTGCTTTCGGCAAAGGGATATGAATTATATTGCGATCACCATGTCCAGTTCAATTTTGGTGGTTGCAATTTTTATTTGGTCCGGCTTTACGAGCAATTTGGTTGTCGGCGTTTTGGACGAAATTTTGTAGATCCTGGCTTTGGGCTACTAACTCCATTTATTTTGTTAGTAAATGATACGGAGCATTTGAAAGCAGTACGCTCACCATTTATCCGTATAGCAAGAAAAAGGGGGCTAGCTAATTGTGCGGCTACAAATTGGTTTTATCAAGAATTCCCTGAAGCCGCTTCTGTAATTAACAGCCAATTAGTTACAGAAGAAGAATTGTGGGATTTCCTATGTAATAGCTTAGGCGGTTCACCCCAAGAAATTATACCCGCTCTACGGGGATTATCCGAGATAGAAGCTAGAACCTTTTTATATAGTACTTGCGTAAGTGCTCAATGCTACCCCGGGGACCACTTAATAACCTATGGCATGATAAGCGATGAGTTAAATATTTTGGTGTCTGGTATGTTAATATCTTTCGATAAGTCTAGTTTCTTAAAGAGTTCAATTCATCCCGGGCAGCATTTTGGCGCAATTGGCCTATTTTGCCAAGCAATACAAGACGTAGATATTAAAGCTGCTACTATTTCAGATATATTGGTGTTATCACGTCAAGCGTTTGCTTCGTTTAGCCGCTCTAAGCCAGACATTGCATATAAAATTATGAACAACTTATTGTCTAAATCAAAAGTATCTGACTTTAGGAGGATAATAAAGTGAAAAACAAACTAGATATACTTCTTGTTAACAGCGTCGCACCTCGGCAACGAATTGCTTCAGATGCAGCATTAGAAAATGGCTTAGCCATTCTAAGGACATATTTAGAAAGTAAGGGTTGCTTGGTTGAAATTGTTGACGATCAAAGGGTAACATCTGTCGAGGATGGAGTGCCTCAATGGTGCCTTGATTTATTAAGAAACATGATAAATTTACAAATGAAGATTTATAATAGGAAGCTAAAGTTCCTCTGGTTCATCGTTATGCTTCTGACTTGGCCTGTTCAGGCTCTCTCGTTATACTACCGAAAGGTATATACTAGAAGTAGAATCGATGACATAATTAAAACAATTAAAGATAAAGATATTGAATTCTTAGGAGTAAAAGTATGGTACGGGGACGCTTTTAGCTGGAGTAATTTGCTAGCGGCGAGGGTTAGAGAACACTGTCCCAATACAGTAATTATTGCCGGCGGTCCGCATGTGAAGGTATATGGTGAAGACCTTTTGTTAAATTCCGATTTTGATCTTGCGATTATGGGTCCTGGAGAAAAGGTATTAGAAGAAATGATTGTCTTACGCCGACAGGTTAAAGACAAAAAAGAATTTTTGGACGCTTTTCAAAATGGAAACGATAGTTCAAAGTTAATCAAAACGGGCGTCTATAATGAGAATGAAAGTATCGGCGATAAATACTTTACCATTCCACACTACAGGCCGGTCGACTTGGAAGGAAAGATATATTTTCATACTCTCGTTGACGGATTTGGATGCTCGTGGAATCGCTGCAGTTTTTGTTCTCATACCAGACAGACCAGGCCATATCAGCCGCGCCCTGCTAGTAATATTGCGGATGAAATTCAATTGTTATCAAGGCAGGGAATATCTTTTTTTAGATTCAGCAGTTCTGAAACTCCTCTTGAGCACGGTAGGAGAATCGCCGAAGAGATATTAAAAAAGGATGTAAATATCAATTTTTCTATGTTTGCCCGGGCAGTAAAAGTAACACCCAAAGTATATGAAGCGTATCGCTGTATGATAAGAGCCGGATTGAGAGCGGTGTTTATTGGTGGCGAGACGGGGCACGATTATATTAATGAGAAGATAATGAACAAAGGTGTTACAAGAAAGGACCTTATTGATACGATGAATTGTATCAAGTTGGCTGCCGCAGATGTTGGGAGAAACTGCAAAATCGGTCTGTCACTAATCTATCCCTGCCCCGTTACTGACGGTATAACGCTTGAGGATGTATTCCACGAAAATATGCTTCTTATAAAAGCTTCGAATCCAGACACTGTTATTATAAATCCACCTGGAGTATTTCCAAAAACGCAGTGGATGGAAAGGGCTGATGAATACGGTTTTTCCGTTAATCCTGATTTTATATCAACATTCATGAGGTATGAGTATTCTATATACAAACCCACTGAATTATGGAAAGATCTCGGTTATTCCCTGCAAGGAATGAGTAGTTCTGATCTGTTAAAAGAAACAGGCAAATTGAGATCGGAGGTTTTGAGTCTGGGTATACCAACGGATATTTCCGACGAATACTTGATGATGACTGAAGCAATCGGGTACACTACTAGACAGGACTTACTTAAATTTAAAAGCAGGTCGTTGCATGATATTATGTCGGGCAGTTCGAAATACATGAAAAATATAGTTCGGGAAATTAATGAACGCAGTCGACAGATGGCCAATCAGAGCCAATTTAGAGACGACATAACATGGTCGAGGGACAATGACCGCAATACTTGAGAGCGAAAGGAGTTATTTGCTATAAGCTAGCGTGTTTCTGATCAAAATTGCTAAAGGGGCTACCTTAAATAGCGTTTAGGTTAGTCCCTTTTCTCTTATTGGTACTGTAAAACACGGGGAAGTAAGTATGAGCCCAGTTAACTAAGTCAGGGCTTATGAGTCGTTGGTAAACTAGTGATAGAATAATCGAAGGAAAATGAGGTTTTTAAGCGTATGGCGTTTCAACGAAATAAAAAGTATGTTTTTAGTAAAGAAATAGCAAAAGCATTACAGGACTTGGGGTACGAGGCATTTACTAAAGTTCAGGAAGCGGTGATCCCCTTAGTTCTTGCGCAGAAGGATATTATCGTGAGATCCGAGACAGGTAGCGGTAAGACAGCGGCTTTTGCCATCCCGGTTTGTGAAAAAATAAAAATAGCGCAAAAAAATCCGCAAGTATTGGTTCTTACGCCAACGCGGGAATTGGCCGTGCAATTAAAACAAGAAATTTCTAATATAGGAAGATTTAAAGGGATAAGATGTGCCGCTGTCTTTGGCCGACAGCCGATGGAAATACAAAGAAGAGAATTAAGGCAAAGAGTGCATGTTGTTGTCGGGACACCAGGGAGAACCTTAGATCATATTGAAAGAAAAAATATCAATCTGGAAGAAGTGCAGTATTTTGTTATTGATGAAGCAGACAAAATGTTGGATATGGGCTTTATCGAACAGGTGGAAGCGATCATTAAGGTATTGCCTGTCAGCAGAATCACGATGTTGTTTTCGGCCACTATGCCAGACAAGATTCAGGAAATATGCCAGCAATACATGAAGCAGCCCATAAACATAGAAGTTGATTCGGAAAACCCTAAGCTGGAAAATATCCGGCAAGTTTATTATGAAGTTGAGGAAAATGAAAAGTTTAATTTGCTTACTAAAATAATCTATCTTGTACGGCCGGAGAGTTGTATTCTCTTTTGCAATACAAGGGACAAGGTAGAAAGTATTTTTGAAAAGATGAACTATAAAGGCTATTCCTGTGGGATTTTGCATGGCGGCATGGACCAAAGGGATCGGCTGCATTCCATTCAGGATTTTAAAAGGGGAGAATTTCAATTTTTGATTGCGACTGATGTGGCGGCCAGAGGTATTCATGTGGATGATATATCTTTAGTGGTCAATTATGATATGCCGTTGGATAATGAAAGCTATGTTCATAGAATTGGCAGAACAGGGCGAGCCGGAAATGTAGGATCGGCGATTACTCTTGCAACTAAGAGCGAATACAGGAATTTACATGAGATCGAGGAATATATAAATCATAAGATACCGAAACAAGCAACTCCGACGATGGAAGAAGTGGAAGAAGGAAAATTAATTTCTACTCATCGCGATAGAATTGAGTCAGTAAAAATTGATAAAAGCGAAAAATTAAATAGACAGATTACTAGAATTAGGATAAATGCGGGAAAGAAGACCAAGATGCGGCCAGGCGATATATTAGGGGCGATTGGTGCTATTCCAGGCATTAGTGGAGACGATATCGGCATTATTGATGTCCAAGATACATGCTCCTATGTTGAAATCTTTGCGGATAAAGGCGAATTAGTCAAGGAAGCGCTTGGGACAACAAAGATAAAAGGGAAGTTACATAAGATAAAAGAAGTAGGCTTTTTTAATGCGTAATGTATAGAAAGCCATAAATAAGGAAGAGGTGCAAAAATGAAGGTATTGCTAATTAATGGGAGCCCGAAGGCCAATGGATGTACTTATACTGCTTTAAGTGAAGTAGCAAAAGAATTAGAAAATGAAAAGATTGAAACAGAGATTTTCCATGTTGGAAACAAGCCGATTCGCGGCTGCATAGCCTGTGGCGATTGTTCGAGAAGTAAATCCGGTAAGTGTGTGTTTAATGATGATCCTGTAAATAATGCTTTAGAAAAAGCGCAGGAAGTAGACGGTTTTGTCTTTGGCTCTCCTGTTCATTATGCAGGTGCATCGGGTTTAATCACCTCCTTTTTAGACAGGTTTTTTTATGCTGGGAGTGGTTTTCAATATAAACCGGGTGCTGCAGTTGTAAGTTGCCGCCGTGGTGGTGCAACAGCAGCTTTTGAGCAGTTGAATAAGTATTTTACGATTGCAAATATGCCTATTGTATCTTCTCAATATTGGAATATGGTTCATGGACATACTCCCGAGGAGGTAAAACAAGATTTAGAAGGCATGCAAACAATGAGAACATTGGGTAAAAATATGGCCTGGCTTTTAAAATCAATACAGGCAGGCAGAGAAGCAGGAATTACATTACCAGAAAAAGAGCCGCAAATAGTGACCAACTTTATCCGATGATGGTACGCGGGATGGATGATGAGCGCAATATTGGGAGATTACCTAGCCTAAGGGATGGAGTCATGATTGGCTTGATGACTACCTTTGTCAGTTCATTGGCTTATCAGTTAGGCATGAAAGATATGCTTCTTATGATTGTTACCATGTTAGCCAACGCGGCATTATTAGGGAGACGGACAGATATTCCTAATGGCGGAAGGAAGGCGGCATTATACTCATTGCCGCTTGTAGTTGTGGCTTATCTGATCACACAAGGGAGCAGCACTTCCTCTAGTACGATACAAGTCATATTAGATTCGTTATATGGATCGTCCTATGGTTTAGTTTTGGGAATTGCGCTGGGGCTATTATTCAAAAGAAAAGCGCGGGTTGTTTCTTTAGCTGGTGGAGGAATAGCAGGATTCTTCTTAGCGGCAATGCTTTTTTACGCAATTCAGCTTATTCATAGCGCGCTGGGATCGCTGGCATTTCTGTTGTATAATGTCGTTGGTTGTACTGTTATGTTAAAAGGCGCAGCTTTTATTGAAGAACTTTTCGCAAAAAGTGATAAAAATGAGCGTTAAACCCAAATGCATACAATGTCAGCATTATTATATTACTTGGGATAAGGCTTTTCCTTATGGCTGTAAGGCGATGGGATTTAAAAGTCATCGAATTCCTTCGACAGTTGTTAAAGAATCATCAGGTCAGGAGTGTTTTTACTTTGTCGAAAAACAGCGGGGACCGGGCTGATAAAATTTGCAACTGATATTGACAAAGGACAATATTCCTGCGATAATATATAAAAGTTACAAAATGATAAATAAGAAAGTGCATCTAGGGTTCCGCTGTTACAACGGCAGGCTGGTCCAAGCGATGCAGATGTGCAATGTTGCGCATTACACCGTGAGTATAAAAGACTCTGCGGAAGGTTTCTTGCAATTTTAAAGAACCTTCTGCAGAGTCTTTCTGCTTTTGGAAAACAAAATAATGTTACAGGTAATGATTGGGATTAAGGCAATCTAATAAAGTGCTGCAGAGAGCCGGCGGGTGGTGCGAGTCGGAGCACTAGGATTGTTGTTACCTCGCCCATGAACTATTTTTCTGAAGTGTATACTGTGTGTATATGTATACTTTAGGCAAAAACGTTGCCGCGCGTTACGCGGAAGTCCGGCAATAGTCGGGCGCATAAGTATAATGTAGGGTGGTACCGCGTTTTGGCGCCCCTACCGATAGATTATAAGTCTAGCGGTAGGGGCTTTTTTATTGTAAAGAGGTGATAAACGAAGCGTTTGAGATTGTTTGGAATTATGGATTAATAATGTGCGTTGGTAAATTATTTATTATTGGGAAAGGTGGATGAAAGGTATGTTTGTTATGAAAAATGTAGCAAAGAAGGTAATGGCCGGGCTGGTAGCGGCAGCTTTTATGGCGGTAGCGGCTGGCTGCGGAGGCAGTCAGCAAAGCGGAGGAACGCAGGCAGGGAGCACAGCCAAAATAGGGGTTGTGACAATATTGAGCGGCGGTGGCGCAGCTTATGGCGAAGCAATTAAGCAGGGGCTAGAACTTGCTAGGGACGAAATCAATAGCAAAGGTAAAACAAAAATCGAACTTGTTATTGAAGATTCAAAAGGCGAAAAGAATGAGGCGATTAATGCCGCCAACAAACTTATTCACAAAGATAATGTTGTGGGAATTATTGGACCGACACTTAGCGGTGATATGTTTGCCATCGGACCTATTGCGAATCAGAGTGGAGTACCCATTATGGGAACATCAACAACAGCAGAAGGTATTACTGAAATTGGTGAATATGTATTTCGTAATGCATTGCCCGAATCGTTAGCAATACCGCAAGCAGTAAAAAAGGCGCAGCAAAAGTTGGGCTTGAAAAAAGTAGCAATTATGTATTCAAATAATAATGATTGGGCTGTATCTAGTTTTAAAACTTTTGAACAAGCCGTGAAAAACAATGGTATTGAGGTTTTGACAATTGAAACGTTTGCTGATAAAGATACTGACTTTTCAGCGCAGCTGACTAAAATTGCAACACTCAAACCTGATGCAATCATGGTTTCCGGTCTCTATCAAGAAGCAGGGCTCATCTTGAAAAAGGCCCGGGAAATGGGTATCACAGTACCTTTTGTCGGCAATAACGGTTTTAACTCGCCGCAATTAGTAAAAATCGCCGGTGCTTCAGCTGAAGGCGCAATAGTAGCAAGCCCGTGGTTCCCTAGCAAGGATGATGAGAAAGTTAAGAAGTTTGTGACAGCATATAAAGCTAAATATGGCAAGGAACCAGATCAGTTTGCTGCTCAAGCCTATGATGCGCTGTATATTATGGCAGATGCGCTTGAAAAGTCTGGGTCTACAACTGATCGTGCTAAGCTGAAAAACAGTTTAAAAATTGTTAAGGACTTCCAAGGTGTTACAGGCAAATTTGCCTTTGATGAGAAACGTAATCCTGCAATGGAAGTAACTGTCCTCGTAGTTAAGGAAGGGAATTTTGTCGAATTAAAGTAATAATTTAATGATGAGAGGTGAACAAAATGCTTTGGCAGCAAGTAGTCAATGGCCTTACTCTGGGTAGTACGTATGCACTGATCGCTTTGGGGTACACTCTAATTTTCGGCGTGCTCAATATCGTCAATATGGCTCATGGCGAAATATTTATGTTCGGGGCATTTGTCGCCTTGATGCTAGTTACAACTTTTAAAGTTAACTTGCTTGTGGCTATGGCCGGAGCTGCGCTGGCGGGAGCAGTGCTAGGGTATTTGTTAGAGGTTACTGCTCTTCGCCCCTTGCGCAAGCGGGCGGTATCACATATGGCTCCGCTTATTAGTACAATTGGTGTTTCGATTTTCTTGGAGAGCTTGGCACTTAATTTATTTGGGGCCCAGTCGCAATCTTTTCCGCCGATGTTTTCCGGTAAACTCCTGGATTTTGGTCTCTTTCAAATTTCAGTGATTCAGGTTGTTATTTTAGCAATTTCAGTAGGGTTAATGCTGGTGTTGAAGTTCTGGCTTGATCGGACAAAAATGGGTAAATCAATCCGGGCAACCTCGGAAAATATTGACACCGCAGCGATACTCGGTGTTAATACCCAGCGAGTGATAACAATAACGGTCATGCTTGCTTCCGGCTTAGGAGCTGTTGCCGGTGTGCTTGTTGGCTTGGCTTTTAATGCTGTTGAGCCAACTATGGGCATACCCATGGGCTTTAAAGGCTTAGCTGTATTGATTTTGGGCGGACTTGGCAATATTACAGGTGCAATGGTCGGAGGGCTGTTACTTGGTATTGCCGAAGTTTTCAGTGTGGCATATGGTGCCTCTTCCTATCGTGAAGCGGTTGCTTTTGGATTGATTATGGTGTTGCTGTTTTTGCGGCCGCAAGGGCTATTTGGCAGCCCAGGGAATGGGGGAAGATAGGCAATGGATAGTTTATTAAATCCTTATTACCTGCAGATTGTTATGTTTGTTATGATTAATGCGATGCTGGGGATAAGTATTTACTTAACCTTGGCGACAGGGCAGTTATCGTTGGGGAATGCCGGGTTTATGAGTGTTGGCGCATATACGTCCGCTCTCTTAACGCTGAAAGTTGGAGTGCCAATATTTCTGGCAGTGCCAGCCGGGGGTATTGCTGCTTGTCTATTGGCGGCTGTAATTGGGGTCCCTACAACGCGTATGCAAGGCCTTTACCTGGCAATTGCGACACTAGGCTTTGGTGAAGTGGTAAGAGTTGTCGCGCTAAACCTTAAAGTTACTAATGGGGCGCTTGGGTTATCAGGGATTCCTTCGATGAGTGTTATGACCGGAAAGGGCTTATCCGAGCTGGGTTTAGGATCTGGCGTTGGTATTTTAAGCGCTCAGCAGCTGAGTAATATCATTGTAATTGTGGTATTGGCTCTCATGTTGGCCTGTTTAGTATTCTTTGCTCTGCGCCTTAGCAAATCAAGAATGGGTAGGGCGTTTGCTGCCATCAAAGCAGATGAACAGGCGGCTGAAGTTTCTGGGATTAATACAACGTATTACAAATTGGTGGCCTTTTTCATGGGGGCGTTTGTCGCTGGTCTTGCGGGTGCTTTGGCTGCTCACATTACTTTTTACATCGGTCCGCAGGATTTTTCCTATCATAAAGCCGTAGAAATCTTGTTGTTTGCTGTACTGGGGGGCAGTAATGTTGTATGGGGACCATTGCTCGGTTCGTTTATATTGACTTTATTGCCAGAAGTGCTTCGCCCGGTGGCAGAGTTCCGGGAAATGATTTATGGTGCTATTCTTGTTATTATGATGACATTTAGGCCAGAGGGTTTGCTAAAAGAAGGAACAATCCGATTTTTATGGGCCAAATTTAATTGGCGCGCAAAAGCGGAGGATGACAATTCCCAGCCTGAGCCAGAAGGAGGCCGGTAAACATGATTCTAGCGCTTGAAAACGTCAGCAAAAATTTTGGCGGTTTGGCAGCTCTAAGCGACATCAGCTTCAATGTCAATGCTGGCGAAATCGTAGGAGTTATCGGCCCCAACGGGGCTGGAAAAACTACATTGTTTAATCTTATCACTGGAGTTTTTTCTCCGAGTTCTGGTACTATCCGCTATCGGGATAAGGCTGTTAACGGTTTAAAGCCGCACAAGATTACCGAGCTCGGTGTCGCTCGGACCTTCCAAAACATTCGTTTGTTTGGTCATATCAGTGCGCTTGAAAATGTAATGGCTGGAGCGCATTGTCGGATAAAAGCCAACCTGTGGCAAGGCCTTTGGCGGACAAAAGTGGAACGAAAGGAAGAAAGGGAATTGCGGCAAAAAGCCAAGACTTTGCTGCAGTTAGTCGGTATTGCCGACGAAGAAAATACTTTAGCGGCTTCGCTGCCTTACGGGAAACAGCGGCGCTTGGAGATTGCCCGGGCGCTAGCGGCTGAACCGGAGGTTGTACTTTTAGATGAACCAGCTGCTGGTATGAATGAAAGTGAAACCGAAGATTTACATGGATTAATTAAAGAGATCCAAAAGCTTGGTAAAGCAGTTGTTCTAATTGAACATGATATGAACTTAATGATGAATCTATGTGACCGGTTGGTAGTGCTGAACTTCGGCAAGAAAATTAGCGAGGGAACGCCGGATGTGGTTAGAGAAAACGCGGAGGTTATTGAGGCTTACCTAGGCAAGGAGGAAGAGTAGATGCTTGAAATTAAGCAAATGGCAGCTGGCTATGGCAATATCACGGCTCTAAAAGGGATTGACCTTTTTATACCGCAAGGTTCGATTGTCTCCTTGATTGGCGCTAATGGTGCAGGTAAGACTACCACAATGAAGACGATCATGGGTTTAATTAAGCCGAATTCCGGCCAAGTAACTTTTGAGGGGAAAGACATTACTGGATTGGCGCCCTATAAGATAGTGAGTCAAGGAATATCACTCGTGCCTGAAGGACGGAGTATTTTGGCAGGTATGACTGTATTGGAAAACCTGGAGATGGGTGCCTATCAGCGTAACGATAGTAATATTCAGGTTGATATCCATAAAATTTTCAAACGATTCCCCATTTTAGAGGAACGAAAGCAGCAGTTTGGCGGTACGCTTTCAGGTGGTCAGCAACAGATGCTGGCGATGGGGCGAGCGTTGATGGCCAGGCCCAAGTTGCTGCTTTTGGATGAACCCTCAATGGGGCTTGCTCCCTTGGTTGTTGCGGATATATTTAAGGTCATTCAGGAAATTAACGGTGAAGGGACGACGGTTCTGCTTGTTGAACAAAATGTTCGCCAAGCATTGAAGGTGGCTCACTATGCTTATGTCATGGAGACTGGGCGGATTGTACTTGAGGGTAAAGCTGCAGATCTTGTTCACGATCCTAAAATTATGGATGCTTATCTTGGGGGATCGCGAGCAGGGTGAATTAAACCGCGAAAAAACCTCAATCCTTATGTAGTATAGGGATTGAGGTTTTTCTCCGATGATTCGCCACGGGGTTACGCCTCGTCGGTAACTCCTTTTCCGCCGAATTTGTGTAATAGCATCGCCGCAATTGTATTTCCAAAGACATTTACCGTTGTGCGGCCCATGTCCATGAAACGGTCCACACCAGCCAGTATCGCGATGGCTTCCACAGGGAGTCCGATCGAGGTCAAAATAACCGCAAGAACGACCAAAGAAGCTGCTGGAACATTAGCTGTTCCTTTATTGGCAATTAATGTTGTTATTAAAATGGTTATAAGGGCAGGACCGCTAAGTGGAATGCCGTAGGCTTCAGCAAGGAAGCAGACGGCCAGCGATTGATAAAGCGCAGCGCCATCCAGATTAAAACTATAACCAAGCGGGATGACAAACGACACAACCTTATTAGGGATGCCGGCCTTCTCAAGAATCTGCATATGGACTGGCAAAGTAACTTCAGACGAGCAAGTCGTAAAGGCCAGCAGTAAGGGTTCCATGACTTTTTTCGTTGTAGCAAAAGGATTGTGTCCCATAAAGTAAACAATGACCCAAAAGATAAGCATAATGACAATTAACCCTATATAGAGTGTGCCAATCAATTTAGCCATGGCTAAGAGCATTTTTCCACCTTGTGTTGCAATAACCCAAGCCATAATTCCAGCTACGGCCAGTGGAGCAGTTGCTACGACCCCTTTAGTCAGCTTGAACATCGCTTCCATAACTCCTTCGAGTACCTTGACAACTGGGCGACCTTTCTCTCCGGCAGACGCGAGGCTGAGACCAAAAGTAATGGAAAAGAACAATATGGGAATGATTTTTTGATTAGCAGCAGCATTAATTACGTTATCAGGAATGATATCAAGGAAAAATTTTGCCCAATTAATCGATGTAGCTAAATTCTGTGGGATGCTGCCAGTAGCTTGAAGCGCTACCCCTGCTCCTGGATGAAAAATGGCATTCAATCCGATGCCCAGAGCAACCGATATACCAGTTGCGATGTAGAACCAGCCAAAGGCAAGCAATCCTAAGCGACCTAGCTGCTTAATATCGGAACCCATTCGATAAATGCCAAGTGTGACTGCCGAGAAAACCAGAGGAATTACAATCATTTTAATGGCCTTAATAAATGCTGTACCAATAGGTTGTAATGAGGCACCGAATTTGGGCCAAAGCCATCCTATCAAACAACCTAAAAGTAGACCGACGATGATTTGTAGCCATAATGGGAACTTCTTGGAAAAGCTGGTTGTTGGTTTGCTTTCCTGATCTGTCATTGCCATCCCCCCTTTTGTAATAATTACGATTTTTTGACCTTTTCCAGAACTGTTTTCTAAAATAAATTCCAGGCCCAAGAGCAGAAAGGGAGGTCTAAACAAAAAGACCTAGGCTACCTTATTAGTTAAGGTTACCTAGGTTATAGGAAGCTATGAGATGTGTTATTGTTGTACAAGTTCGGTGGTCAATGGTCGAATGCTGGTATCGACTCCGATTGTATAAGTGAGAGTTTGCCCGTTGTTTTCAATTTTTTCGATAGTCTGATAGACTGCAGCGCCAGGACCGGCTAAAAAAGGAACTTTTATTTGGTAATCTGCGCCTTCGGCACCCGTGTAGGTAAAGGACAATTCATTTTGACCTGGGGCAAGTGTCTTGAATATTTGGGGGATTCCCTTATCGAGTAAGACTATGCCGATGCCATTGATTACTGCTCTATTACCGTTGGGGAATGTAACTTTACTGTCCCAAAAATCGGGATTCACGATGATCCGTACATCGAGTGTTTTATCAGCAGCATAAGCATTTGGCGCACAGATTCCTAATACAAAGAGCATCAATCCGGCTAATACAATTGACATTTTTATTTTTCTCATTTTAGTACCTCCACTAATTTTTTCTATTCCATTATGTTCCTCGTCTTCGTTATTCCTTCCTGCAACAAAAGGTTATTTTGCTACATATAAAACTATCAGCGCGGCAAAATATAATTGGTGGCTAAAAATAATTGGAGGCGATGTTATTATGACAGTACAAAGTGATTTGAAGAAGGCCCTTGCTGCTGCAGAATCTGCTAAAGGTACCTATGCTACCTTTTCTCAAGCAACTGATGATAATTCCGCACAAAATATGTTTGAGCAAATGGCCTCGGACATGGATCGCCACATCAGTCAGATCAACAGCCGCTTGGGAGTTACAGCGCAAAATGCGTTGAATCAACAAGAGTAGTAATTTTCCGTAAAACAAATAGGAATGTGGCTGACCTCCTTTGCTTAGGAGATTGCCATATTCCTATTGTTTTACTAAGGCCTATTGCTGTTTGTATTGGGGTTCTTGCTGTTCGACATACGTTTGTCGGCTCTGTAATTTTTCAATAGCATTATCAAGGGTTTCTGCTAATTGTTCAAATGTTTCTTTTGCCTGCTGATCCTGGGTTTCTAATGAGAAGGTCTTCATAGTGGCCGCAGCATTCTGAACCGTTGCGATGGCTTGAGTCATTTGGGTGCCTACTGTCATTTGCTTCACCTCCTTTATCCGATGACCAAGCTATCTTACCCTTTCGGTTTAAATAGCAAAGCTGACAAAAACCCAAATATAATTGCCGCTGAAATACCTGCACTGGTGATTTTAAAGATCCCTGTTAATACACCGACAAGGCCGGTCTTTTCTGCCTCCTGGAGGGCACCTTTTACTAATTGATTGCCGAAGCTGCTTATCGGAACCGATGCTCCAGCGCCTGCAAACTTAATTAAATCATCATAGATGCCAAAGCCCCCTAAAACAGCTCCGGCCACTACCATTGTAACCATTGTATGTGCAGGAGTTAGTTTCAGCCCGTCCATCAGGAGTTGTCCAATCACACAGATAGATCCACCAACGACAAACGCCAAAATAAACTTCTCCAAGATAAGCCTCCTATTTACATTTCTATCGATACTGCATGGGCAACGCATGGGATGCTTTCTTTTTGCTGGTACGACATAGGGGAGAGCAAAGCACCCGTGGCGATAACGAGAATTCGCTTTAACTCCCCGCTACGCATACGATTCAAAAGATGTCCGAAGGTAGTAGTAGCAACACAGGCACAGCCACTAGCACCTGCAAAAACTGGTTGATCTTCCTTGTACATTAAAATGCCGCAATCAGTCAGCTTTTCGATAGGGATAATAAGGCCGTGCTTGGTAAGCAAATCTCCGGCAATTCGGTGCCCAACTTTGCCTAAGTCTCCAGTCGTAATGAGGTCATAGTGCGATGGAGAAACAGACAAATCTCTAAAATGGGCTTCTATGGTGTCAACTGCGGCTGGAGCCATGGCAGCTCCCATGTTAAAAGGGTCGGAAAGCCCCATGTCGATTACGCGGCCTATTGTGGCAGCGACAACATGCGGACCTTTGCCTTGTTTTGCAACAACGGCAGCACCTGCTCCCGTAACAGTCCACTGTGCTGTGGGCGGCTTTTGCGCACCATATTCAGTAGGGTATCTGTATTGCTTTTCTGAAGCTGCGTTATGACTCGATGTACCAACAAGTGCATTTTGGGCGAAACCACTATCGACTATAAGCGAGGCTAAAGCAAGACCTTCTATTGAACTGGAGCATGCTCCATAGATGCCTAAATAGGGAACGGCCAGGGTGCGTGCAGTAAAGCTGCTAGGCATAATCTGGTTGATTAGATCACCACTGAGGAAAAATTGCACATCCGCTTTTTTTAGTCCGGCTTTTTTGATTGCAGTCTCGCAAGCTTGTTCTAGAAGCTTTTTTTCTGCTTGTTCATAACTGTCCTGTCCGAGCCATATATCACCGTGAAGCAAATCGAAATCTTTTGCTAGGTTGCCCTGCGCTTCAAAAGGCCCGCCAATCGCTGCAGAACCAATGATGACTGGTTTAGAGTTAAAAACCCATGTTTGATGACCTTGCAGCATTTACATTCCACCTAACGATGTAATAAGTACCTTTACAATAGCAACAATAAACGCTGAAAAGACGCCGAATACAATAACCGGCCCGGCGATTTTAAACATATTCCCTCCGACACCTAAGACAAACCCCTCGCTTTTATGGTCAAGAGATGCCGAGGCGATGGTGTTTGCAAACCCTGTAACCGGAACGGCGCTGCCAGCACCACCCCATTGCGCAATATGATCATATATACCAAGGCTGGTTAGTATTACAGAAATTAAAATCAAAATCGCAACTGTAGGATCCCCAGCGGTTTTCTCATCAAAGTTAAAATAGGTTATAAAAAACAGCTGTATTCCCTGCCCTATCGTGCAGATAATTCCACCTGCAATAAAAGCGCGGATACAGTTTTTCAGTATGGGGCGCTGCGGCTCCCTTGCACGGGCGAAGTCCTGATATTGTTGCTGTACCGGGGTTAGGTTCTTTCTTTTAATACTTGACAATCAATCCACCTCTAGCGTAATAAATATGGTTTAAGTCTTTTTATAAGTTGTTCTAATTTTTTTGCATTCTGAGCGTACATTTGCTTAGCTTCCGCATTCTTTGTCTCTAGCGTAAAGGTCATGAAGTCAGCGTGAACCTTTTCAAAATTTGCATACACCATTTCCTTAACCTTAGGCTGCGGCAGCTGCACGGTGTCGTCAAACAAATCAAGGTATAAATCACCGGACGAATCTACTTGCCCGATAAAAACGTTATCAAGCGACACTCCTAAGGTTTCTAATTGGATCCCGATCCATTCTGTGTTAAATCCCAAAGAAGACAGGGGTTCATTTAAAATGTTACCATCCAGTATCACTGTCTGTGGTTCTGCCAACGGGGCGACTTTTATTCCCAAGGCATGAGGGGATACTGGCTCTTTATCAGATTTTAAAAAAACATTTATATCGCCGGTATCTTCCATTACAGCAAATTCTACATCCGCAAGATTGAATGCATTCTTAGAGCGAAGCTCTCGCAGAAGTTCCTCTCCAGTTAGTCTTGTCTGGAGAAGATTCTCTTCCATTATTTTTCCGTGTTTGATTAATACAGTCTCCTTACCGTTAATAAGCTCATGCATCCACTTGCTTTTCAGGGATAAATAATCCAGTGCAATCGGGAAAAGCACCCAGACACCAAGCGCAATAAATCCAAAGACGAGATTGGCAATGAGATTCAAGGACATAAGTGCAGCAATAACTGCAACTATGATGTAGCTTACAAACCGAAAAGGGGTCATCCGACTGATGTTTCTTTTGCCCATTAGCCTGATCAAGACAAGTAACACAAAGAATAATGAAACAGAACTAAATAATATCTGTATCCATGCCTGCATTTTTCAATCTCCTGACTAATTCCCTTTATATTGTGGCTCTTGATATTCTAGCGTCTGCAATCTTCGCTCAAGGTCGTTGATCATGACGCTGGTAGCTTTCAACGTTTCATTGTAAATAAGTTTTGTTTCTTCATCTCGCGTTTGTAGTGCATATAATCTTAATGTACCCTGATTGCCTTTTAGAGTAGCTAATGTTTGTTTAACCTGAGAAGCAACTGTCATGGTTTTCCTCCATTTGTCTTCTTCCTCTTATTATTATTATATTTGCGGGTTCAATTCACTAAATGGTATTGTAATTTTTGGAATGGCGTCCATTTAATTATTAAAGTGGCTAACTGGGGGTAATATGAATAACAAGCTATTGTAGCGAGGAAACTATGTAAGAATAGTCAGAAACAAAGAATTGCATTCTTTAGAGCTCATTAGGGAGGTTGCCTTTTTGTCAATTATGCTTGTTGTAGTAATAAGATCTGTTATTTCTTTTTTTGCTTTATTGCTACTTGTGCGGCTTATGGGAAAGCAACAGGTTGCCCAGCTCACCTTTTTTGACTATGTTGTTGGTATTACCATTGGTTCGATTGCGTCGACTATATCAGTACAAGTGAATGAAAATTTGTTGTCAACCCTGGTAGGGCTTGTTACATGGGCAGTACTGGCAATATTGCTGGCTATTTTAAGTATGCATAATGTGCGGGTTCGTAAGATGGTAGATGGTGAAGCAACAATTGTGGTTGCCAATGGCAAAGTCATGGAAGACAATTTAAAAAAAATTCGTATCCCTATCGATCAATTGCTAGCAGAACTTCGAACCCAAGGGGTATTTAACATAAGTGATGTAGAGTTTGCTATGTTCGAGCCAGGGGGAAAGATGAGTATCCAAAAGAAATCGCAAAAGCAAACTCTGACACCCAGTGATTTAAACATCCAGCCTCAATATGATGGACTTCCTACCAACCTTATTTTAGATGGTGTTGTCCTTCAAGATGCGTTGTATTCTCTTAATCTAACCAAAGCTTGGTTACAGCATCAACTTAGTAAACAAAACATTCAGGATACAACGGAAGTTTCACTGGCGCAATTAGATACTAAGGGTAATCTATATGTTGACTTAAAAGGAGATAAACAATGGTATATCATACCGGTAAGAGAATGAAATTACGGGCTATGAGAGTTGGCATGCTAAAAAAAATCTTTCTCTCTATGTTGTTGAGTGGTATTTTAATTTTTTCGTGTTCCTGTACATTACTAACAGATTCATTAGATAGCCGTAGTGGTTTTTCAAACCATTTGGCACAAGTGGAAAACAGCATCCGAAATGAAGACTGGGATCAAGCAACAGCAAGTCTTAAAGAATCTAAAAAAGCTTGGGAAAAGATAAAACCATTATTGCAAGTGGACATTGACCATGATTATGTGGAAGAAATTGAAGAGGGATTTGTAAAACTAGATGGATACATTGATGTTAAAGATAAGTCGAATTCTTTGGTATCAGTTCTTTTAATCGAGAATATTTGGGACAATATCGGATCCTTCTAACCCTCTGTGTTAATGGTCCTATCAGATTATGTCAAAAACGACGATTAAAGTTTACATAAAAGACCAGATACGATAGAATATTGATATAAAGTAAAGTTGTAAGAAGGGGATGTATGGGCTATATAAAGGTGAAGAATGGGATCAACCCTTTCTGTTTCCTGAAAAATTCGACGATTTCATTCATGAAGAAAGTCCTATGCGAGTTATCGATGAAAAGATTGGTAAATGGCTATAGGATTTAAAACCCAGTGACCAAGCAGAAGTTATCGGTCAGCGAGAAGATTGCCTTGTCTTTTTTGGCCTATAACCGAAAAAGAAGGGTTGATACATTAGGTGCAAGAGATTGTAGATATGAAATGCCTCGCTGTTATTCTGACCTCCTTGGTGGATGGGCAAGTGCTGGATGTTAATGAAAAGTTTTTAACAACTTTCGGATACACCCGATAAGAGATTATCGGGAGAACAACTGGCGAAATGAACATTTGGGTTTGTCCTGAAGATCGTAAGATGCTTGTGAATATGTTATGGAAAGACGAAAAGGTAGAGGACTTTACGGCAAGATTATATGTAAAAAACGGTCAAATCATTACGTGCCGGTGGTTTGCGGAATATGGATTTTTTAACGGTCAAAAGTGCATCTCATCGGTTGTCTATAACATTACCGATGTTCTTTTGGAAGGCGAAAATAAATATAGTAGCATTGTTGGAGACGCTCAGATCATCATTATGAACGTCGATCAAGCAGGACGGATATTATTTATTAATGAGTTTGGCTCTAATTTTTTTGGTTACAAGTCATCGGAATTAATCGGTTATTCCCTTATAGATACGCTGCTACCAGAAATTGAAAGCACAGGGCGTAATTTGTGGGACCTTTATAAAGATGTATTTGATAACCTGGCAAACTATAAACGGGTTGTATGTGAAGGTATAAAAAAAGATGGACAAAGGGTTTGGATTGAGTGGATAAACAACTTTGATAAAGATGCTGTGACTGGGCGAACAAATATTGTAACAGTAGGTGTCGACATCACTGCGCAACGGCGGTCAGCAATATTGGACAGAACAAACTACGAGCGATTCCAGCGAACGAAGATATTAGATGATGTGATACAAGGCCGTATTACTGAAGAAGAGTTTATTAGTCTAGTTGAATCAAGTGGTTTTCGGATAGTGCCACCGTTCACTTGTTGTTTAGTGACCTTTGATTTCTCGGATGGCCGGCTACAGTTTTCTAAAAAAGATTCAGCAAAGTGGCAGGCGTGGGTTGATACAGCAGTAGACCTGATTAATGTTCGCCTGGGAGGATTAGCCTGGAATTCTCAACGTGGTATTGTTATTTTGCAGCATAGTTTACAAACATCATGTGTTAGGTCAGGACACTGCGAAGCAACGTGGGCGGAGAAAATTTCAAATGTCATGCAGGATGTTTTTCGTGGTATTCATTATAGGATTGGAGTTTCAACAATGTATACGGAAATCAAAGCCGTATATACACAGGCCTATGAGGCAGCCAAGGTTGGACCGATATTCTATCCTGAAAAAAAAATACATTATTGGCGGAATTTAGGAGTAAGCAGACTTGTTATCGAACAGGCAAAATCACCGGCGGGAATGGCGTTTATCCAAGACTATTTAGGCCCTCTATTAGAAAAACCTTCGTCAAAAAATGAAGAATGGCTTATGACCTTGAAGGAAATTATATCTGGAGCTTCTATGAATTCAATGGCCGCACGCTTGCATATTCATCCTAAAACGTTAGCATTTAGAAAAAGAAGAATTGAGACATTGCTTCAAGTTGAAATAGATGACCCCGAGGAACGACTGAATATTGCCATGGCATTAAAATTGAAACAATTGCGAGAGAACCTGTAATCAAGTAGTTTCCGCACGCACTTATTGTTATCTTAGGTAGATAACAATAAGTGCGTTTTTTGTCATAAAATTATCCATTTTGGCGAATGGGTTTTAGCTTCTATTGTTGAAATTGTATAAAGCATCAGAATCTTATATAAAAACAAAAAAGGGGTGGGTAAAATGAACTTTTTTAACAACATGAAAGTAAGCTTGAAATTAGGGGTCTTACTTCTTGTCGCGTTCCTATCGTTAGGTGCGGTGGGCTGGATTGGGTATTATGATCTCCAAGCGACAAACGATAGTTTGAATCTCATGTATCGGGAACGCTTTGTACCTAATGATCAGATAACTGGTGGCTTCGCCGAGGTAAATGCTATTAATAGTTATGTGCTGGAATTGATGCTGACAACTGATATGAAGAAGAACCAAGACTTAAGAAATAAACTCGATAACAGCGCGAAAAAAATCGACCAAATCCTAATAGAGGTGGAGAAATTGCCGGTGGATGCCAAAACGGCAGACTTACTGGTTAAAATAAAAGAATCGCAAGAAAAGTATCGTGTAGCCAGAAATGAGGTTATCAGTCTGTCGGTGCAAAATAAAAATTCGGAGGCTTATGCGTTATATTCCTCAAACCTAGAACCTTTGGCCGTTGCGTATATTACCAGCATGAAAGAACTTTCCGATTACTATACCGAACGGGCGAAAAAAATGGACATCGATACCACTGTAGAAGCCAATAAGGATACACAGATTATGATTGGAATCCTTGTGGCGGCATTCTTGGTATTAGGTGTAATGGGGCTATTTATTACCAGAATGATAACAAAACCCTTGCAATTTATGGTATCAGCTTGTGAAGAATTAGCTGCCGGAGACTTTCGTGACAAACCTCGTCAAATGTTGCGAAAAGATGAAATTGGCCAATTATCCGATGCTATGGTCAGCATGCGGGGAAGTCTCCGTACAATTTTGAAACAGGTCAACGAGTCGGCTGAACAGGTAGCAGCTTCTTCGGAAGAATTAACCGCCAGCGCCGAACAGTCAGCTCAAGCTGTAACGCAAGTAGCTGGATCGATTAATGATGTGGCACAGGGTGCAGAAAAACAATTAAAAGCAGTAGACGAAACATCTGCAGTGGTCGAGCAGATGTCAGCTGGGATACAGCAAGCAGCGGCCAGTTCCAACCAAGTAGCTGAACATTCAGCGCAAGCTGCTGGCAAAGCAAAAGAAGGCAATGCATCGGTAGAGAAAGCTGTTAGTCAGATGGTTCACATCGAAGAGACTGTTAATAATTCGGCGCAAATTGTTGCTAACTTAGGTGAAAGATCGAAAGAAATTGGTCAAATTGTTGATACGATATCCGGTATTGCCGGGCAGACAAACCTCCTAGCGCTTAACGCCGCGATTGAAGCTGCTAGAGCAGGTGAACAGGGCAGAGGGTTTGCTGTTGTAGCTGATGAAGTTCGTAAGTTGGCAGAACAGTCGCAAGAAGCGGCAAAACAAATCGCCACCCTGATTAGTGAAATTCAGGGTGACACAGATAAAGCCGTTGTGGCCATGGACGAAGGTACTCGTGAAGTCAAAGTTGGAACAGAGGTTGTTACTACAGCAGGAAAAGCATTTGAAGAAATAGCGACACTGGTAACGAATGTATCTGAGCAAGTGAAAGAAATTTCTGCAGCTATGCAGCAAATGGCGGGTGGCAGTCAGCAAATTGTGGAATCCGTGCAAACCATCAATAATCTTAGTAAAACTGCTGTGGGAGAAGCACAGACAGTATCAGCAGCTACAGAAGAACAATCGGCATCTATGGAGGAAATCGCTTCTTCCAGCCAGAGTCTCGCCAAGCTGGCCCAGGATCTCCAGGCAGCTGTCAGCCATTTCCGAGTTTAGTATTTGTATGAAAGGATGGATGATACATTATGGCATCTGAACAATTAGTTGTTTTTCAGTTGGCAGCGGAAGAATATGCCATTCCTATATCACAGGTCAAAGAAATTATTCGCTATAACGGCACGACTAAGCTACCTAATGCGCCAGGCTATATGGACGGCATTATCAATCTTCGCGGTAAGGTAATCGCGGTTGTTGATTTGGCAAAAAAGTTCGCAGTAGCGACTGAAAGAAGCACTGCTAAGCAAGCGCTGATCGTGGAAACGGCAGGCCAGGAAGTGGGACTTGTGGTTGATGCGGTTACCGAAGTTATCCGGCTGGATGAGACTCAAATCGAAGCAGCCAATGGAATCGCACAGTCTAGTGAGTTTATCAGGTCCATCGGCAAAGCGGATAAGCGATTGCTGATTATATTGGATTTGAACAAACTTTTTACCCAAGAAGAATTGGCAGTCTTGGGCGATTCAGGTGATTAGTCGTGGGAGGGCTAACATGCGGACTTACAAGCTTTATTATAGATGTTATTTATACCCGCTTGAACCATGGTTGGATTGTTACCGATGAAAATTTTGTAGTACAATATGTTAATAGCGCCTTTTGTCAGTGGGTTGAGAAAGAGGCAAACGACATGTTGGGGAAGTCTGTACTTGATTTATTATATGCAGGGGTAAAACCAACTTCGGCTGAGAATTATTACTATCCGTTAATTGAGACATTGAACTCAAACAAAGAGTTATCCGGAGTAGAATGCTATTTACCTGCCTTCAAGCGGGATCACTGGTGCCTGAGTAATACCTACCTTCAGCGTTATGCAACAACAGGCTGCCCACACTATGTGGCGGCTTGCTATGTGGCTATTGATAAATATAAAGCAGTAGAAGAAAGACTCAATTGTATGACCGCAGATGTGGTTGAGTCATTAGGCAAAGCGGTCGATGCCAGAGATCACTATACTGGGATGCATAGTGACAATGTGGCAAAATTAATGATGGATTTTGCGGAACGCCTGATGTTGTCGGAGAAAGAGATAAGCTTGGCCTATTTGTCGGGTAAGGTGCATGACATTGGAAAAATCGGTGTACCCGAGAGCATTTTGAATAAACCAGTGCGGCTGATGAAGAATGAGTTCGCTGCAGTCAAGCGTCACCCTGATATTGGCGCAGATATCCTTTCGGGAATCAGCGGATTCGAAAAAATTGCCGAAGCAGTTCGTTATCATCACGAAAGATATGATGGCCATGGATATCCTTATGGGCTTCAAGGCCAGAAAATACCATTCATGAGTCGGCTGTTGGCATTATGTGATGCCTACAGCGCAATGACCATGAGACGGTGCTATAGCGAACCATTCACGCCGGATAGGGCTCTTAGGGAGATTGCGCAGGCAAGCGGGAAGCAGTTCGACCCTGAAATCAGTAGGGTTTTTATTCGTATGATTGAGGACTCACAGGATACATGGAATTGAATAATATTGCATGATCAGCTCATCTAAGTGCCAGGCTCGGAATAGACAGAGGGTGATTTTAAGACATCATCTGTGAATTTTAATGTTATCAGATAGGCTTGCCGAAAAAGTTAGGTAAACCTATCTGGTTTTTTAAAATGTCCATTAATACGATTGTAGCTTTTGTTTTGAACTGTGTCGGCGGGGTAATTAACGAGAACTTTCGATGGAAGGGAGTTCCGATAACATCAATGATTTTTAGGAACCCTAACGAAATTTCTTTTTGAATTGTGCAATGGGATAAAAATGTAATCCCGAGACCGGCCTGTACGGATTCTTTAATGATTTGAGTACTGCCAAATTCCATAATGTTTTTCGGATAAAAGTTTAATTCAGCAAACATTTTTTCTGTAGCTTCGCGTGTTCCTGATGTTTCTTCCCGGACAATCCAAGTTTCATTTTTTAAGTCAGTTATTTTCCGGGTGTTTTGATTTATACAGGAATGATTGGAGGCCACTATATACATTAAGTCATCAGCAAAGGCCTCCATGGGTAAATGATTATGCTGAATTTCTCCATCAACGATTCCAATATCTAACTGGCGGTTTGCTACCCACTCGGAAATTCGTTTTGTATTTGCAATTGTGATCTTGGGCTTTATTAAGGGATATTGTTTTTTCAAATAGGCGACGACATGCGGAAGGACGTATTCCCCGAAGGTATAACTTGCCCCTATGGATAAGTTGCCACTCGCCTTATTCATTGTATCGTCGATTAAACGCTGCATTTGCGTATAGAGGCCAATGATTTCATTGGCATGGTGATAGACAATTTCCCCAGCTTTATTCAATTGCACATACTTATTGCTGCGATCCAATAGAGTGGCCCCAACATTTTTTTCTAACAGCTGAATATATTGACTTACCGCGGGTTGTGTCATATGCAATGCATCTGCGGCCCGGGTAAAACTCTTTTTTTCTACGACTGTGATAAAGACAAGCAATGATTGATCCATTAGATTACCACCTATATAAGTATTTGTTCGCCAATCATAAGCGTTAGATTATCGTGAATATTAAAATAACTTATTTTTCTTATTTTTAATTATAGTCTATACTTAGTGTTAGATAAAGGAAGTTTATAGGGGAGGGAATAGAAAATGAATCTTTCACAATTTCCGCGGCGGCGTTATACGGAAGGGCAGACTCCATTAGAATTTTTACCTAATCTTACCAAGGCGTTGGATGGGCCAAATATTTGGATTAAGAGAGATGATATGCTGGCCTTGGCCGGTGGCGGTAATAAAACTCGCAAGTTGGAATTTCTTGTAGCCGATGCGTTGGCGCAAGGGGCGGACACGCTGATTACCTGTGGCGCTGTTCAATCAAATCATTGTCGGCTCACATTGGCAGCTGCCTGCAAAGAGGGGATGCCTTGTCACTTGGTCATTGAAGAACGGGTTCCAGGCAGTTATGATGAGAAGGCGTCTGGCAACAACTTCTTATTTCATATCATGGGTGTTGCAGGAATTACAGTTGTCCCGGGTGGGTCCAATATGATGCAAGCTATGGAAAAGCTCGCCGAGGATGTTCGCAAACAAGGCGGTAAACCTTATATCATTCCTGGTGGCGGCTCTAATGAAGTAGGTACCCTGGGTTATGTTGCTTGTGCGGAAGAAATTATCACCCAAGCTTTTGATAAAGGTCTTGATATTGACTATGTTGTTTGTACAAGTGGCAGCGGCGGTACTCACGCAGGGCTAGCCGTTGGCTTTTGGGGCAATAATACTAGGATTCCGGTCGTCGGTATCAATATCAGCCGGCCGAATGAAACACAGCGCCCGATAATCTATAAAGATGCCAAAGCAACAGCAGCGAGGTTCGGTCTTGATTTCCCTGAAGAAATAGTTGAGTGCGTTGAGGGCTATGTCGGGCCGGGATACTCTTTACCGACACCAGCAATGGTTGAAGCCGTTACATTGATGGCGAGAACGGAAGCCATCTTATTAGACCCAGTTTATACGGGTAAAGCTTTTTCCGGGCTGATTGGGCTTATCCGTCAAGGTCGCTTTAAGAAAGGTGAAAACATCGTTTTTGTCCATACGGGAGGATCACCTGCTTTATATCACTATAAAGATTACTTTGGTAAATAAATAGTCGTATTGCGGTGAGCCGCGCGACTAATCATGCGAAAAAGCCTCAACCCATCTGAATGAGGGGGTGAGGCTTTTCCATGTGCTAAGCACTGAGAAATTTACTTCGTTGCGAATCGAACTCCCATATTGAAGGCTTTTTCACAGTCTGCCGGAAATATTTCTTGGCGGCGTTTAGCCTTATCGGCTTCATTAAATGCTGTTGCAACATATTTGGAATAATCATTAAACTGATAGGTGTCTGTAACAAACAACGTTTCTACGGATCCGAAAAGTCTCTTAACAGACTTTTCAGCTATAGCGAGAATTTGGTCATAGCCCCATTCTTTTGCCGTGGCTTCGGTTACGTTCATAGTGTAAATAAAACCTATTGGTTTCTTTTTCTCAACAAGTGATGAATAGTTTTCGTCATAGACAAGGTATTGAAAGAGCATTCGCTCTATGAGTGATCTCATTTCACCAGTAACATTTCCAAAGTAAATAGGCGAACCCAGGATTACGGCATCAGCGGTTTCAATTTTTTCTAGGACTGGGGTCAAATCATCCTTGTAAGCACATTTTCCATAACTTTTTCCGCCTTTCAGCTTACAGGCGAAACAGCTTATACAGCCTTTATAGTTTAGGTCGTAAAGATGGATGAGTTCAGTCGCAGCTCCTTGTGAGGCGGCTCCTTCCAGTGCTTTATTTAGGACAGTTGCTGTATTCCAATTTTTCCGAGGACTTCCGTTAATTGCTACTATGTTCATATCCGCTTTCCTCCTCGATGTACTTGATAATTCTCCTTACATTATATATCATTCAAGGGCATTGGTCGAAAAAGGCTGCGCAACTTTTCTCTTTGCCGAGGCTGCTTGGCATGGCGGGACAAGGTGAACTGATAGAGGTTTTTTAGAAAATAGTTTATAATTATGTTGACAAACAGCATGCTATAAGGGTATATTATTTATAAGTTACAAAGTTACATTTTAATATAAGATAAATGTGATGAGGGAGAACGTTGTGTTCTAAATGTTGTTTCAGAGAGCCGATGGTTGGTGTGAATCGGTAACGACAGGGAATGCAAAATCACTCCTGAACAGCAAGGCTGAACTGTAAAGTAAGCTGCGCCGGCATCAGCTCCTTAGGGAGTGCAGCCGTTACACTGCTAGGGTTGTTTGACCTGATGAAGAGACAGATATGCGTATCTGTGAAAAAGGGTGGTACCGCGAGAATATCTCTTGCCCCTTTAAGTCTATTGACTTGAAGGCAAGAGGTTTTTTTTATTTTATTTTTTATTTTTAGGAGGATATTTTTATGAAGTATTTAGAAAAGTTGGCCCAGTTTATTTGTCGAAATATGACGCTATGGGTGGTGCTTATTTCAGCAGTTGCCTTCTTCTATCCAGCACCGTTTAAACCCATTGGTCCGTATATCTCGTATCTTCTCGGGATTATCATGCTGGGAATGGGGCTTACCATGTCTCTTGAGGATTTCCGCCTTGTTCTTACCCGTCCGAAAGATGTTTTCTATGGTGTCTTTTTCCGCTATCTTATCATGCCTTTAATTGGTTTTGGAGTTGCAAAAATGCTTGGTTTGCCGCCTGCTCTGGCAGCCGGCATGGTTCTCTTGGGAGCTGCCCCGAGTGGTACCGGTTCTAATGTTATGACATATATTGCTAAAGGGGATACAGCCCTTTCGGTAACGGTTTCTAGTGTTAATACCATCTTGGCACCAGTGCTTACCCCTTATATCTTTTTATTGTTGGCAGGCACTATGATTCCGATTGATGCCAATGCGCTGCTCATAGATATTGTTAAGATTGTATTAATTCCCGTAGCGGCTGGGGTTGCGCTTAATACGTTGGCTCCGCGTCTGGTGGAAAAACTAACTAAAGTGGTTCCGGCTGTGTCTGTTATCTTTATTATTGCAATCATGTCTTCCGTAGTGGCTTTGAATGCCTCTAGAATGGCGACAATGGCACTTGTCCTTATCGTAGCTGTTGCAATTCATAATGTTGCCGGCTTGGTGCTTGGCTATTATGCCGGCCGGGCAGTCAACATGTCGAAGAAAAAATCTCGTGCAATTACGTTTGAAATTGGCATGGAAAATTCGGGCCTTGCAGTCGCCCTGGCGTTAGCTCATTTAGAGCCAATGGCGGCGTTGCCGGCTGCGGTCATGACTGTTTGGGAATACATGAGCGGTAGTTTATTAGCCAGCTACTGGGGCAATAAACCTGTCGAAGATGAACCGAGCGATGAAGCCGTTGCATAGAAAAATAGACTAATAAAGATCCTGCAGGTTTTAAAAGCCTGCAGGATCTTTAACTGTCAGGCTTCAGATGGAGTTAAACACAGTCTAAAGCAAGTCGCGTTTCACTAAGTTATGAACCATCTCTTGACGAACATTCATTTTATTGGCTGTTTTATGGCGGTACATACTGGCGTCAGCCTCTTTGAAGGCGTCCTCTATAGTTAGTGTCCCACCGGGCCCTTTGAGGGCAAAGCCAATAGATAAATACAGAATGGTATCGGGATTTATCTGTCGGGTGTGAGCAGCTTCGTCTAAAATCCTTTTGCGGATGTCGTCAAGGATCGGCAAAGTCGCATGAGTCAGCAATATAGCAAATTCATCCCCGCCGATTCTTGCAGCAATGCCGTCCTTTGGACAAGAAAGAGCAATTATTTCAGCGGCTAGTTTCAGGGCCTTATCGCCAGCAGCATGTCCCAAAGCATCATTCAGTGTTTTTAATAAATCCAAATCACAGACAATAACCCCTACTGTGGTGTCAAGGCGCTCCAACTTTCCAATTTCCTGTTCGAAAAAGGTGCGGTTATACAGTCCTGTGAGTGAGTCATGTAAACCGATATATTTTAGCTGCGCGTTTGCGCTGACTAGTTCGGCGGTTACTGTATCGACAAGGTGGGTTAATGCCTTTAAAACATCGGTGTTTCTTGCGGCCACATTATCTTTCGATGCACTGCCGCTATCACTCATGGCGTTTTGTTCAGGCAATGCTGCTGGTTCAGGCAGTTTCTTTACGTTCGCCTCTGACAAAATCAACATAGTCATCGTAGAATTAAGCAATTGATTCGTAGAATCAGCATGAAAGAATTCGCCACAGGTAAAGAAGCCGGTGGTAGGAGCGATTTTTTGAAGTGGCTCGGTTTCCATCTTACTTAGATCCTGGAGAAAACCTCTGCGGCTTTCACAGGAATATACAAAAATACTCTCAACTGGTTTCTGTCTGATTTCCTTGCATAGAGCATCAGTTTGTTCGGAAATTAACCCAACATGACCGAAACTTAGGCGAACCTTTTCTCCCTCAATTAATTCTCCGGCAAAGGCAATTGAGTCGTCCTCATAGTGAATAATGGGTGTTCTGGCTATCTGGAGTCCGTGTCTCGTAGTGACCAGGGGATACTCAATCACGTTAAAGAAATTTTTGATACTATCAATACCTAGATATTTCCGGTAAATCTCATAGGCAGGCAGATAATCAATTGTATATACACGAGTTCCATCAGCCTTGGTAATCGTCATTTCTTTACCAATAGGCTGCCAACCCAGATGGGAATAGCAATTTACTGTTAGACTTTCACCCTCCAATACAGCCCCCACGACTCCATTATCAGTAATCTTCCCGTTACAAAAGACAAATTTTTGTTCTGTATGTGAATTATGGCCTGCATTTCCGCCGGCAACAGGTAATTTAGGATATACCGATTGAATACCCATTAACATATCTTCAGCGTTTATCGATAGCCTAGTGGCAAATAGAATTAATACTTTCGCTGTATTGCTGCCTAGCGTTGCAGCAATCGTCTGCCCCAACTCACTATCCTCACCAGTTTTTTGGAAAAACCCTGTGCGGATCATACTATGCTGAAAGACTGAAAACGAAATCGCTGTCTTAAGTCCACTTACCTGTCCATTCATAATCTCGCCTGACGTAGTTGTGCCGATAATGTGGGCATGGGGAATTAACCCGGTAATTTCTGTGGACAATTTTGTCAAAAAAGCTTGTTCACAACGACCGCTGAATATCTGTACTAAGATAGCTTGCTTATCAGGACCAAACAATGTATTGTGGTTATGCTGGACAAATTCTGACAAGTTTTTATAACCTTCATAAAACATGTTAAGTGTTTCCACTTATTACCCCCTAACAATATGGGAATATTGTCCTATTCTAACTTTACTAATAATTTTAGCATTATTACCAATGTGTGTCTATTAATTCTTGCCGAGGCTGGCTTTTCTGGGGTTTTGTCCGGTTCACTGAACGTGTGATACAATAAAGTGAGACTTGCTTCATATGGAGTTTTAACTCCATATGAAGCTTAGCCGAACCGTATCCAGGGACTTAGTCGTTCTTGGTTTTCTAGAAAGGAAGCTTTAGAACGGCTTGGTCATCGGATAAAGTGAAACGTGCTTCGGATAAGGAGGAAGGATCCAAGTGAGCAACAATGGATTAACAGAGCGAATTTTTGCCGAAACCATCGCAGAAAATGGTGGACGCCTCTATAGAGTCGGTGGTTGTGTCCGTGACAGGTTACTGGGGATTACACCGAAGGACATTGACTTTTGCGTAGTGGGTATGGTTAAGAAAAACTTCAAGCTGCTCTTTCCTGCTGCAGAGGAATGCGGTAAGTATTTTCCGGTTTTTCGACTGACCATCGATGGCAGGGGGTGTGAAGTTGCCTTTGCCAGAACCGAGCGTAAGGTCGGTAGTGGTTACAAAGGGTTCAAGATTTCATCAAAACCTAAAGTAACGATTGAAGAAGATCTGTTCCGACGCGATACAACCGTCAACTCCATTGCCATCGATAGTTTGAGCGGAGAAATCATTGATCCTTTTGGTGGAATTAAGGACATCAAGAACAAGATCCTGCGCGCCACAAGTCAGCATTTTTCTGATGACCCGATCAGGGCGTTGCGGCTTGCCGGACAAGCGGCGCGGTTAGGTTTTCTGATAGATGGTGACACGCTGGCTCTTGCAAGTGCCACTGCCGATGAACTTGGCAATGAACCGGTCGAACGGGTGCTTGCTGAGTTGACAAAGGTTTTGAATGAGGCCCAGGAACCAGCGCAGTTTTTTAGGGTTTTGGCCCAGAGTAATTTACTCCAGTCTGTCTTTGAAGAAATGGCTGAGCTGCCGGCAGAGGAGTTTGATCGTGCAATGGTGAAGCTTGACGCTGTGGCGCAAGCGACATTAAGTTCTAAGTTGCGGTTTGCCGCATTGGGATTAGTAATGGATTCTAAAAGCTTGTCCTGTTGGAATAGCAGAATGACATTGCCTGGTGATTGGCTTAATGCGGCTATAATGGTTCGTAAAGTTATGACTCTGCTGGAGTTCCCTAACCCGGAAAAAATTGTAACTGCACTCGATAAGTTGCGGCGTGGTTCGCTGACTGTAGAAGAATTTGACATCATTTCCAAGGCAGCGAAATTGTCTATTCCGGCACTGGAACCTTTCAAAGCAACATTACGCCAGTCAACTTATGCTGTCCCTGATGAATTAAAAGGAAAAGACATTGCACAATGGATTAGGCAGCAGCATATCAATATTATTCATGTAAAAGGTGGGTGGGGGACTTAATGTTAGCAGCCAATAAAAAACGGTTAGTTATCGGGATGAGTGGGGCGAGTGGTGCCATATTAGGAATACAGTTATTACAAATTCTTCGCGAAAGCCCTGACTATGAGACTCATCTTGTTATTTCAAAGGGTGCTGAAGAAACAATCCTTCAAGAGACAGACTATAAGCTCGCTGAAGTCATTGCTCTAGCGGATCAGGTCTATGATATAAATAATATTGGGGCAGGTATCGCTAGCGGTACGTTTAGAACTGCGGGTATGATCGTTATTCCCTGCAGTATGAAAACAGTTGCCGGGATTGCCTGTGGTTATGCTGATAATCTGCTGCTTAGAGCGGCTGATGTTACAATTAAAGAAGGAAAAAGACTTGTATTAGCAACCCGAGAGTGTCCGCTCAGTGCCATTCATCTAAGAAATATGCTGACATTAGCTGAGTTAGGTGCATTTATTATGCCGCCTATGGTGACATACTACAACAACCCTATGACTATAACAGATATGAACAGACATATTATTGGTAAAATTCTCGAGAAGTTTGATATCGAAGTCAGTGGATTCAGCAGATGGTGTGAATGATGATTCATTTGGAATTGGAAAAGGGCAGAATTAAGATTGATTTACAAGCTGTTTCCGTAGGGGAAGATTTATGTATCATTATTTCAGGCGGAGATAGCCCTCATATCGGCTGTGTAACCTTAAGTGTACCGCGGCCAAGCTTATCAACACCGACTGTGACAAGCGCCACAACATCTGTATTAAATTTAACCGGACATAAAGACGATGAAGCGGCAAGATACGTGTCCCATACTTTATGCTCAAGATTAAATAAAAATGTAGTTGTAACGTGCGGCATCCACCTTGATCAGATAACGCCCGAAGAGATTGAAACAACGATTGATCTTATCAAGGAAATCACGGATCAATTAGTACAAAAAATAGCGGTAACACCTTAAGGCTTCTGAGATGCTCTCGGGAGTCTTTTTTTATAAGTGGTGCAGATTTAGCAGGAGTTTAGTGTTTTGTTAGGAATAATAGTATATTAATATTCAATATTTAAATAGAGGAATGTAATGAATCGGTATTATAATCCATCTATCGGTATCAAGAGGAGGCATGTCATGAACTTTTTTAGAAAAAAAGCACCCTGTCATGAAGCGCTTTGTATTATTCAGAGCGTTGAAGACCGGCTTAATGGCAAAGAAGTTGAGAATCCTAGTGTTGAGTATCCTATTCATAAAACTTTGCTAGGTCATTTTGATAAGCTTTTAACAAGTGAAAAGCAGATGTCGATTAGTTCTAAACAAATGTTAAATATTGTGTCTTCCTTAAGTGAATTTGATGTTAAGATGACTCATTCTGCATATAAGCTGATTGGTTTTGCAAAAGACATGGCAACGTTAAGTGAATCGAATCTTGCGATTGTCGAGGAAATCACTGCAAGTATGAATGATGTTAACGATACAATCGGGCATACGTCTGCAACGATGAATCAGTTATCAGAGTCTTCTAATAACCTTATTCGTAAGAATGATGAAAGTATGATTCAGTTAAATGAAATTAATACTCTAAAAGAGGAAGTTATTAGTGATACGACCACAATGGGTGAACAAATCGCCCAGCTAGTGGACATGGCCGCTAAAGTAAGTGAAATCGTCAATGGAGTGGAAGCAATCGCAGAACAGACTAACTTGTTAGCGCTTAATGCATCTATCGAAGCGGCCCGAGCCGGTGAATTCGGCAGAGGCTTCGCAGTTGTGGCTAATGAGATCAGAAAATTAGCCGATAGTACTAAAACGAATTTAGATGATATGCGAGTTTTTGTAAATAATATTCATCAAGCAGCCAGTGGGAGTCGGGAAAGTCTGAATCATACAATGCGGTCAACAAATAATATGAATGCAAAGCTTGATGTCATATCAGGTACAATAAAAAATAATGTATTTATGTTGAAAGATACAATTAAAGATGTGGATACAATATCAGAATCAATGTTGGAAATCAAAGAAGCGGCTAAGCAAGTCAATCAAGCAATGAATTTATCAGCTCAGGATGCCGAAAACCTCCATAACATGACCCAGGTTATTCATAATGATGCTATGGAAAGTGCTGAGAATGCAAAACACATCTCAAAGATTGATGGGGAACTGAGTGATATCGTAAGAACTATGATATCGTCTTTGAATGGTGGAATAAATGCAATTACTAATGAGGACTTGCGAAATAACCTTTTAAAGGCCAAAGAAGCTCATGGTAATTGGATGAAGAATTTGAAACGCATTGTTGATGAAAAGAAGATTTATCCGATTCAAACCGATTCGAAGCGATGTGCTTTTGGACATTTCTATCATGCGATTCATATCACTCACCCGGATATAGCCCAAGAATGGACGGCAATTGATGGTGTTCATCATAAGTTACATAGTATGGGCATAAAGGTTATTGATGCTGTGAAGGCTAATAATGAAATAGAGGCGAACAACTTATACCTACAGGCTAAAAAACTATCAGAAGAGATCTTTGTCCATATTGATCGTACGATTCAGGCGATTGAAAAGAATTCAAGTTTAGGTATAGAGATATTAAAGATGGCTTAAGCAGAACAGTGGCCGTGTTCTATGAATAACGAAACAGGAGAAACCATCATGAAAAGACAGGTCAAGGAAATGCTGCAACTGACGAAATGGGCTGTGCTGGGCGCTACGGCGAACCCTAAAAAGTTTGGTTATCGTATTTTTAAACTCTTGAAGAGTTATGGCTATGAGACCTATCCCGTTAATCCCAGGGAAACGATGATTGATGGCGAGCCTTGTTTTAAATCGTTACAGGAGTTGCCGATTGTACCGGATGTGGTCGATTTTGTTATTCCTCCCGCGGCAGCATTAGAAGCTTTGGTGGAATGTGAAGCGCTCGGTATTAAAAATGTGTGGTTACAACCGGGCGTGAACACCCCGGAAGTGATTGAAAAAGCTCAGTCGCTAGGTCTTAATGTGATTTTTGACGCGTGCGCTATGGTAGAGAGCAGTAAAAAGGTCATGTTGCAGAAGAAAAAGTGGGTTGTTGTTGATGCGACGGATGGTGAGACAGATGACGCACTTGTACTGTCGCGGCATTTGAAGCAACGGGGCTATAGCGTTTCGTTGATTGGTGTTACAACCGGAAAAGAAGAGGTTATCACAGACCGCTTATTTACATTGCTTTCGCCAATCCCGGAAGTTGTCGCCATTACTGGGAAACCCTTGCTCGTAACCAGAGTGTTGCAGGCATGTAAGCTAGCCGGCTATGATTCAGTTTGGCTCCAGTCGGGATCAGAGTCAGAAGAAATTATTGATTTAGCAATTTCCCTAAATTTAATCATTGTCCATCATGCCAGTGTACTAGAGGAACTGGAGGAGAGTGGGGACTAATCGGTTCTAGGGGATGAAAAGGCGGAACTATTTAACAAAAAATAGGGCTTCAGGCCTATGGCTGACTGGTCAGTCCGAGTGGTAAAATCAGGGTAACAGTAAAAGGGGGGATGTTCATGTTGTTAAACCGTTATGCTGCTGCCATAGCATTTTCCACGGCGTTGACCTTTATTGTTCCGGTCGGTGTCAGTGCTTCTAGTTTTGATACTTCAACAACATCTATCCGTGTTGGCGATGTCAGTTATTCTAGGTCGGAGACTACTGCTGATAATATAAGGTTTTCTCATCTATTGTCATCACATTATCACCGGACAATTCCAGCGTCAGAGGTAATACGATTAAACGCTAGTTTTGATTTCGGCTTTGGTGATATATCCATGATGTATGCTGCAGCGGATTATGCGGGTCTGCCGGTTGATGATATTGTTATTCTTCGGAGAAAGAACTTGGGATGGGGCCAAATTGCTAATATGTACGGCATTAAAGTTAAAGACTTAAAGCGAAATCACGCTAGGTTTATCGATAATGCTCATGTGCATGGCTTAGATATCAATTACATAGATTTTGATGATGATAGAGATCATGGCAACTATCGTGATCATGATCGAGACAGAGATAATGATGACCGCTATGACCGTGATCGCAATCGGGACAGAGACAATAATAACCGTTATGAGCATGATCGGGATCGGGACAGAGACAATGATAACCGCTATGAGCGTGATCGGGATAACGACAAAGATAAACGTTATGAGAATGACCGCAGGCAAGGTAAAAATAACGATAAACATAATGAAAACAAAAGTGGCAAGCAAAACGACAAGAAAGATCATAACAATGGTAAAGGAAATGGGCATAAGTGATCGTTTGCTTAAGCAGCAAATCAAGCAATCTGTACTATACAAAGGTACAGGTTGTTTTATTTGTTTAAGGGCATGGTTACTATTGACAGAAGGTTAAAGGATATGCTTTATTATTGTGGTATAATTTTATTAAATAGTATCGAAAATTGATCGACTGAAGTTGGAGGAAATGAGTAACATGAAATTGTTCCGGAATGGATTGTTGCTGGTCATAATCATGTGGGCTTTGGGTACTATGTCGGTTCAGGCTATGACACCGCTTCGTGTGGCTGTTTTGCCGCTGATGAACACAGCGCATTACAGATGCTCGGAAGATATCAAAATCATCCAGGACACAATTAAACAACCCTTTAAGTATCCTTATTACTCACTGTTATCGCCCGAGATAACTGCTGCAGCCTCGCAAGCTTTTTTGACTGACAGTAAGCTAGCTAAATTAACAGATAAAACAGCAATGGCAGAGATTGCTGATAAACTATCGGCGGATATTGTTATTGTTGTTGAATTATCTCAAGCTAGTTTTTGGGAGTTTAGTGGTTTTTGGCTAGAGGAAAATTACGTTGAATCAGGAATTGTGCTGAAGTGTTATGCTTATTCTGCCGTAGACAAGAAATATCATGTTATTAAAGCCACGCGATTTGAGGTTGAGCCGTATACGGTTAACACGACTGCAGCAGTCTTTTTTAAAGAACTTACCGACCAAATTTTAGTCGATTTACCGTACAAGCGTATTCCAACCCATAATCAAGAACTCTCTACCGACGTTCGGTAGAGAGTTCTTTTCCTTTTTGTAAGAACGATGCAACAACAAAATCTTTAAACCGTTTGGCAACAGGTGATAGATAACGATCTTTGTTCCACGCGATTCCGATTGTACGCGAACATTTAGGAGTGGAAACTGGTAAAAATACAATGTTCTCATTATTTAAGCCAGCAATATGAGGAATCAGAGCAACACCAAGCTGGGCGTCGACGAGACCGGCAACAGTCATGATTTCTTCGCCTTCAAAAGTGACTAATGGCTGTATGGCCGCGGCATGAAAAAGTCGATCAGTTAAAATGCGGAGTCCATAGTCCTTTTTGAAGGTAATCAGGGGTTCTGTTGCAATTTCGTGAAGCGTAATTTGTGACCGACCTGCCAGTCGATGGTTCAAGGGGACACAGACAAAAAGTTCTTCGGTAAAAAGATTGGTCCATTCAATAGAGGTTTGATTCGCCATGGGTGAACATAGACAAAGGTCAATTTCACCCATTATCAGTTGCTTTAATAAAAAGGAGGTTCCATTTTGCGATAACTTAAATTCAATTTTGGGATATTTTTGGCGAAATTTACCTAAAAGGTTGGGTACGATGTTAGATCCTAAGGAATGTAGAAAAGCTAAAGACACACTGCCATATTCGGGGTTGATCAAATCTAGGATGCTTTGTCGGCCCTTGGAAATTTCCAGTAAGGCCCGTTCGACGTGGCCTAAAAAAATTTGTCCGTGGCTATTCAAGAGAATTTTTTTTCCATAGCGTTCGAATAAAGGAAAGCCAAGTTCTTCTTCCAGTTTTGCAATTGAACGGCTGAGTGCTGATTGGGAAATGGCCAGTTTTTTTGCTGCCTGGGTAAAATGCTGTAATTCGGCTACAGTTTTAAAATATTCAAGTTGATTCCATTCCATTTGATCTACCTCTTCAAGCTATGTTTGGCGAATTTTTTAGTCATACGATACTATCTACTATTTTAATGTATGGTGGGCATCATTACAATGCTAATTATGCATTGGACGTATTAAAGATCATAGAATACGATAGAGAGAGACGGACATAACTGTATTGAAAGGTTGATTTGCGTGAATAGCTATATTCAGAAAGGTACGCCACAGTATTGGCGGGCTATTTCGGCATTGTTTCTGGGGAGTCTTGCAGCATTTGGTGTTATCTATTGTACACAACCACTTATCCCGGTTTTTTCGCGAGAGTTTAATTTAACGCCTGCAGTATCTAGCTTGGCGATGTCGTTTGCCAGTGGTGGAATGGCTGTAGCGATGTTTGCCATCGCCTGCTTAGCAGGGTCCTTAGATCGTAAATTAACAATGGTGATTTCCATATTGGGATCGGCTCTTTTGGTCATACCAATTACTCTTAGCAGTGATTTTACGACCATTGTTGTTTGTCGGGCGGCTCAGGGTGTATTCGCAGCCGGTTTTCCGGCTATCGCAATGGCTTATATCAATGAAGAATTTGCGCCCGAAATTAGAGGGTTGGTGATAGGAATCTATGTTAGTGGAACATCAATTGGAGGTTTATCCTCGCGTCTTATCGTTAGTACCATCACAGACTTTTTTTCTTGGAAAGTTGCCTTAGCCAGTATCGGACTGGTCGGTTTATTAATCAGTGTTTGGTTTTATCTGGCCATTCCTAAATCCAAACATTTCTTACCCCATCATCATTCACTTCGGACGATTGCGAGTGACTTGGTACAGAATTTGCGTCATCCAATTATTATTCGGCTCTATGTGATTGCGTTCGCCATTTTAGGAGCGTTTATGGCCGTTTACAATTATATTGGCTATCCATTGATGGCGCCGCCTTATAACTTAAGCCAAACTGCCGTTGGAGCTTTATTCACACTCTATTTGATTGGTACGTTTAGCTCAACTTTTATGGGTGGTTTATCCGACCGATTTGGTCCTGCGAAAATTCTCTCGCTCTCAATCTTCATTATGCTTTGTGGTGGTCTTATTACCTTAATGTCGAGTTTGGTTATCAAAATTGCCGGGCTGGCCGTTTTTACCTTTGGCTTTTTTGGCAGTCACTCTGTTGCTAGCAGTTGGGTCGGCAAGTGTTGTCCGGGGGATAAGGCCAGGGCTGCTTCTCTCTATCTGCTTTTTTACTATTTTGGAGCAAGCGTTGTCGGAACGGTCGGAGGATTGTTCTTGGCCCAGTATGGCTGGCCAGGCGTTGTTCTTATTGCCGGATTGATCTTGGGCGGCGCTTTACTCTTGTCGAGGATGTTATACAGTGATGATTCGGTTATGTGGAGCCAGGCTCATCATTAAAGTGTATGATGGGTGCTCTTTAAAGGAAAATGGAGCAGATTTATCGAAATAGTCAGTATACAAAAAGGAAAGGAATGATTATATTGAACACTACGCAGAAGCTTGACCAGTACCGTGTTGAAGTGGGTGACACTGAACGCTCTACAGAAGAAATTATCCGCGATTTAAAAAGCTACGGTGAACCAATTATCCATGTAACTCTGGGTAAAAAAGGTGCCGGGGCTACCGCTGCAGGTTCAATCATCACCCTTGACGTTACTCCCGGCGTGTTTGACGAAGACGGGTTAATTAAGAAACTGAATGAGACCGGGGGCTGCATGTATCAAATTGCCGTGGTTTCGAAAATCTCTTAGTGCGAGTGGGTATGTGATTTATTCGCAATATCTTATGAAAAGAACAAATAGAAAGGGAAGTGAAAATATGGCTAAAAAGATTGGAGTGCTCGTGGGGAGCCTTCGCAAAGCCTCCTACAGCAGACAAGTGGCTAAGGCATTAATGGAACTGGCTTCTGCATCTTATACTATGGAGGAAGTCGCTTTAGGTGAGATTGTAATGTACAATCAGGATTTTGATGATCAAAACAATCCGCCGGCATCATGGGGTGCATTTCGCGAGCGGATGAAGGAGTTTGATGCGGTTCTTTTTGTAACACCGGAATACAATCGTTCTGTTCCCGCGGTGATTAAGAATGCCCTCGATGTTGGTTCCAGACCTTATGGAGAAAGTGTATGGGACGGAAAACCAGGGGCTGTAGTAAGCGTATCGCCAGGAGGATTAAGTGGGTTTGGCGCCAATCACCACTTGCGGCAAGCGCTTGTCTTCTTGAATGTTCCTGCGATGCAGCAACCCGAAGCCTATATCGGGAATGCGGCTGCTCTTTTTGACGACAATGGCGCTCTTGTCAATGAGGGTACCCGTGATTTTCTGAAAAAGTTCATGGAGTCATTTGAAGCGTGGATTGCGACAAACGCAGCTAAAAAGGCATAAGACAAGTCTCACTTTATCCGAAAAGAGGGGATTCCAGTGAAAATGCCGGTGCTGTTTATTGGGCATGGGTCGCCAATTAATATTGTTGAAGATAACAGTTATACCCGTAGCCTGGCAGAGCTGGGAAATACATTACCTAAACCAGAGGCTATTGTTGTCGTATCGGCTCATTGGCAGACTCGGCAAACTTATATTACAGCCGCTAAGATGCCGCCGACAATCTATGATTTTTATGGTTTTTCAGAAGAATTGTATCAGATTGGGTATCCTTGTCCCGGGTCACCGGAAATAGCATCCTTAGTCCAGGGTATTACCAAAGGGCAAGTCTATGGCGATTCACAGCGGGGAATTGATCACGCTGCGTGGGCTGTATTGAAACATATGTATCCGAATGCGGATATCCCCACTCTAGAAATGAGTCTTGATTTGAGAAAGTCTCCGCAAGATCATTATGAAATGGGGAAAAAGCTGGCCCCTTTGCGTCAGGAAGGGGTTCTGATTGTCGGCAGTGGTAATATTGTACATAACCTTGCAAGGTCAGATTTTTCTCGTTTATACGGTAACGAAACCTATCCTTGGGCGGCGGAGAACGATAAGTTAGTTGCAGAAGCATTAATGTCTCGGGATCATGAAAGATTGATTCATTATGAGAATTTGCCTTACGCCGCAATGGCGGTGCCCACCAATGAGCACTATTTGCCGATGCTCTATGCGATTGCCTTGCAAGAGGAAACTGATCATTTGAAGTTTACCTGTACCGATATGCAGAATGCGTCAATATCAATGCGCAGTTTTATAATTGGTGCGTGACGGAAAATCCGTTAAATATTTTTAAAGCACTAGCCCTTGACCATTATTGGTAAGGGACTAGTGCTTTTTATCCGATGATAAGCCGCTCTTCTTCTTCTACAAGAGGGAGCATACCCTAAAGGGCACAGGCGAGCGGCTAAGTCCCTGGATACGGTTCGACTAGGATTCAGGTGGAGTTAAAACTCTATTTGAATCAAGTCTCACTTTATATAAGTCTATACCAGATCCCAGGCGCGATTTAAGACTCTTTTAGCGTTGGCAATAAGCAGGTCGGGATCCTCGCCATCGACAGGCCGAATTTCAAGACTGACGACAGGCCGGTTTTCTTTATTTAAGAAGCCGATCGATAAGAGTACCCTGAGGTATGTTACCAGTTCATCTACGTCATTTTCGCCGCCTGGAAAGCCAAACCATGGATGCGAGTCCCCATAGGCGGGACAAGATGGATCCTTCACGACAGTATTCCCCATGTGGGCATGGATGATATAATCTTTGACAGGGATCAGCGACTCCTCCGCTGTTTCCCGCAGCTGCGGCAGGTGGCTTAAGTCGACCATTAAACCGAAATTATCATATTCCTGACAGATCTCTTCCGCATATCTTTTGGTCAGTGCGACCGGTCCAATTAAGGAGCATTTGTCGAGATCGTAGTCGAAGACCTCGAGGGAGAGTTTCATATCTCCCTTTGTTTTGGCGTAAGCACATAACTCTTTCGTTGATTTAACTAACGCTTGATAGGCCTCCTCCTGTTTATCTGGCAGATATTTGCCGCTCATAAAGGCAAATCCGATTGCTCCCAGTTCATAGGCTTGATCAATTCCCTCTTTTAAAGTATCGAGTGCTTTTAAGCGCTCATCTTCATCTAGAGAATTGATATTCTGCTTAGTTGTCAGCAACCGGGGCATACCGGCGCAAGAAATTTCCAAGTGGGCGATATTTGCCATCTTTTTTATTTGCTCTCTTACGGCACGGCTTTTTATCCAGGTGATTTCAGCAACTTCAAAGTAATCATCGATAGCAATCTTTTTAAATGTCTCTACAATCGGCCCGTCTCCTTTAAGTGTTTCAGGATATGCCATAAAATGGACCAGGCCGACTTTCATATAGCTGCGCATTGATTCGTTCATGCAAAGCCCCCCCTTTTACATGATTGGTTCGCCTCGTATTGTTACTTTCCTTTAATAATTATAATTCGGTTTTTACTGGAATAAAGGCACTTGCTTACAAAAGAATAAAACTTCTCTGAAAGTAATTACAAGTTAAGAGGTTTTTTGACAAATTTAGCGAAATAATCCTACATATCGTACTGGCTAATTAATAGCGAATGTTAAAAGAGCCTTAATATTAAAAAAGGCGGTGTTTTATTTATGGGTATGCGCACGATGGAGAGTGATTTTTCAAATCTTCCTAAAAATTATCGTCAGTTTTACGAACAAATTTCAGGTTTTATTCCAAAAAACCGTATCTTTGCTGATCCGATTCGTACAATCGCCTACGGGGTTGATGCCAGTGTGTATCGTATTACGCCTAAATTGGTTGTCAAAGTCCGTACACCAGAGGAAGTGTCCTCTATTCTCAAAATTGCAGGTCAACTTAACACGCCTGTAACCATTCGGGCTGCCGGAACGAGTCTGTCAGGACAAGCCCTTACTGATTCAGTTCTCTTGGTATTAGCCGGAGGCTGGGATCACTATCATATTGGCGATGGCGGTGATACCATTATGCTGGAACCGGGTATTTTAGGAGTGGAAGCCAACAATTATTTGCGGTCGTACGCCCGAAAGATTGGCCCTGATCCGGCATCGATCAACTATGCTATGATCGGCGGGATTGCCGGGAATAATGCCAGCGGCATGTGTTGTGGTACAGCCGACAACAGTTATAAAACGATTGCAGCCATGAAGATTATCTTTGCGGACGGCTCTACTTTAGATACGGCAGATCCTGCATCGTGTCAACTTTTTGTTGACAGTCATAAGGCATTGGTTGCCGAGGTTGAACGCATCAGGGATGAAATCAATGCGGATTCCCAATTGCGGAGTCTTATTGCGAAAAAGTTTAAAATTAAAAATACGACCGGCTATGGGATTAATGCCTTTATTGATTATCATGATCCTATCGATATTATTAGCCACCTGATGATTGGATCAGAAGGAACACTTGGGTTTATTGCCGGAGTCACATACAACACGGTTGTTGAGGCAGCCCATAAAGCTTCGGCGCTCATGATTTTCCCGGATATTAAACAGGCCTGCCTGGCCGTTATGAAGCTGGAGCGTCCGTTAGTGGCTGCGGCCGAGCTGCTTGACCGTATTTCGCTTCGCTCGGTAGAGGACAGTCCCGGAATGCCAGCCTATTTGAAAGACTTAGATGAAAATGCAACAGCACTGCTGGTGGAAATTAGATCGCTTGATAGGGCTGCGCTCGAGGAAAACATTCAAAAGACAATTGAATGTCTCGCCGATATCCCTGTTGTTTTCCCGATTGCGTTTACTGATAAAAAATCTGAGTATGAAAAATTATGGAAAATCAGGGCCGGGGTATATCCAGCAGTAGGTGGGATTCGCCCGCAAGGTACCTCAGTAATCATTGAAGATGTTGCTTTTCCTAAAGAAGTCTTGGCCGATGCTGTGCTCGCCCTGCGGGAATGTATGAACAATTATGGTTATGAGGAAGGAATTATTTACGGACATGCTTTAGATGGAAATGTGCATTTTGTTTTTACCCAGACCTTTCATGGGCCTGAAGATATTAAGCGTTACGAAGACTTTATCAATGATGTCTGTAGTATGGTTGTTGAGCAGTTTAACGGGTCGTTAAAAGCAGAGCATGGTACCGGACGAAACATGGCTCCTTTTGTTGAGCTTGAGTGGGGTCAAACTGCTTATAAATATATGAGAGAGATTAAGCGAGCTTTTGACCCGGCCAACATGCTCAATCCGGATGTTGTCATCACTGACAATCCACGGGTCTATCTTGAGAATTTAAAATTGATGCCCCAGGTGAATGATCTTGTCGACAAATGTATGGAATGCGGATTTTGTGAATCCAACTGTCCCTCACATAACCTAACGAGCACCCCGCGTCAGCGGATTGCGGTGCAGCGTGAAATTGCCTGTCTACGTGAAGCAGGCGGTGATCCTGCGATAATACGTCGCTTAGAAGAAGATTATGTTTATTTTGGCGAGGAAACTTGCGCAACCGACGGACTCTGTGAAGTGAACTGCCCATTGTCGATTAACACTGGGAGCTTTACGAAATTGATTCGTTCAGAGCAGACCACCCCGCGAAGCCGCAATATTGCTAGATTGATGGCTAAAAATTTCAGCGGTGTTACATCACTGGCGAAATTGGGACTGGCCGGAGCTCACCTGGCGCATACGGCACTGGGAACTTGTGCGATGGGCAGTGTTGCTAAAACAGCCCGCTCGATAAGTGGTGGACGAGTGCCTAAATGGAATAAATGGTTGCCTAAGGTGGCCTCAAATCCGGAAGCTCCATTACCTTCCGCTAACAATCAAAAGATTGTTTATTTCCCCAGCTGCCTGAGCCGTACAATGGGGCCAGCCAAAGAGGATCCCGATCAACGTTCACTTCAGGAAGTGATGCTGTCGCTGCTTAAAAAGGCAGGTTACACTGTTATCATGCCACCAAATAGGGACGCTCTGTGCTGTGGGATGCCATTTGAAAGTAAGGGTTACTTTGAAACCGCGGATGAACTCAGTGCTGAGCTGGAAGAGGTTCTTCTTAAGTACAGCAATAACGGGGAGTATCCTGTGCTTTGTGATACCAGCCCTTGTGTTTACCGCATGAAGAAGGTCATGGATAAGCCGCTAACCATCCTGGACACAGTGGAGTTTATTCATGATTATCTGCTTGACAAGCTTGATATCAAGCAGTCGCCTGAAACGGTAGCTGTGCACGTAACCTGTAGTGCGACTAAAATGGGTCTTGCCGAGAAGTTTAAGGCGATTGCCGAGGCCTGCGCTGTAAAGGTTATCATGCCTGGGAAAGTCAAATGCTGTGGCTTTGCCGGTGATAAAGGCTTTGAAGTGCCTGAACTCAACGAATCGGCACTGGCCCATCTCCGGGAGTCGATTCCTTCCGATTGCAAGTGCGGGTATTCTAATAGCCGTACCTGTGAAATCGGTTTAGCTGATCAAAGCGGTATCAGCTATCAATCGATTGCGTACCTTGTTGATCGTTGCTCCAGCGGAAAATAATAAAAAGCTTAAAAAATCCTGCAGATTCAATGAAAGCTGCAGGATTTTTGTCTGTTTTTATGGAAATAAATGGAATATAACAAATTAAGGTAGTTGATGTCTGATGATGATTAGCAATCGAACGCATGTCTGGTAGGAGACTTGTAGGGAACGGCTAGATCCCTGGGGACGGTTTGGCTTGGATTCAGGTGGAGTATATAAATCAAGTCTCACTTTATGGTGGAGGATGATTTTCTTGCATGTGATTGAGTTGTTTATCCGTGCCCTCGATCAGTTTCCAGACAAACCAGTTCTGATCGGAGAGTTTGGAACGATTACTTATTCTCAACTTTATCGAATGATGATCAGAAATATGGCTAACTTCTCCCAAAATTCGATCCAGGCCAATGATCGTGTTGTTATTTATGCATTAAATGGCCCGGAATTTTTGGCTGCTTATTTTGCACTTTCTTATATTGGTGCAATACCGGTAACGATAGGGCCTAAGAGTACGATCGCTGAAATACAGAAGATGTGCGCAAGTATTGATACTTATAAAATCGTTGTCGATCAGACTGGTTATCATGTATTAAGAAAACACTTGTCAGGATATTCTGTCACATTAATTACGGCAGATATAGGCACTAAGAGTTGGGGGAAGGTGAAACCTCCCAGCAGCGCTGAATATGGTCAGATAAGGTTTACTTCCGGGACAACAGGTCAGGTCAAACCAGTCTTATTATCCCAAAAGAATTTAACGTGGAGGCTTGAACATCCGGGAACACATTGCTTATCTGAAGATGTATTTGTCTGTTGTATCCCTTTTACCTATCGGATCATTAAAGTTTTATTAGCGATTGGTATGGGAGCTACTATTATTTCCATGAAGACGTTTGCCATTAAAACACTGCTAGCCTATTTAGAAAGATATCAGATCACGTGGCTGTGGGGTACCCCTGGAATATATCAGATACTGATTGAAGGCATTGATAGAATTCAAGTATTTAGAGGTCTCCGCGGCGCGTCAAGTCTTGGCTCGTATTTGAGTCCTAGAACACAAGAATTGTTTCAAAATAAGTTTGGCTGTAACATATATCAGAATTATGGTCTTGCGGAAGCGATGGATTCGACAGAGATGCCCGCAGATCAGATTCCGATTCTGGGATCTGCCGGAAAAATACGACATGGTGTTGAGATTGATTTCTGTAATATTCAGGACGAACAAGGGGAGATTTTCCTCAGAGGCCCCAATGTAATGATGGGCTATCTGTATGGAGAGCAGATTAGCGATTCAGGTATTGAAAATGGGTGGCTTCGAACTGGAGATTTAGGGTATATAGATAAGAATGGGTATCTCTATATAACAGGTAGAAATAAAGTGATTATTAATGTTGATGGTTTAAAAGTAACACCTTATGAGATTGAAAGTGTTTTATACCAATTACCAGGAGTGAGTTATGCGGAAGTGATCGGAAAGACGGATGCTTTGCGCGGTGAAATTCCCGTTGCTTATATTAAGTTAGACAAGCACGCAACACTGAGTAAGACGGATGTAAAACGGCATTGTATGGAAAGATTATCGCTTTATAAGGTGCCGAGACAGATTGAATTTATAGAAAACATTACATTAAAGGATAATGGTAAGTTTAATCAAAGGAGTTACTTATGAGTAATTTTTCGATATTATTGGTAGGTGCATGTACGATAACAGGGTTTCATACGGCGCCCACAGCGGCGCTGCCGATCTTGATTAAACGGGCTTTTCGGAATAACTCTGCGGTCGATCTTTCAATAACCAGTAATACAAGTTGTGTACATAATCAAGATTTACGTGCCATGTATGCCGTATTGGAAGCTGAGCTGGAATTAAAACAGTATGATATTGTTATTCTGCAATTCTTTAATATGAATTTACTCAAAATAGCCAATGAAACTGATGCTGGCAAATGGGACAAGCGGCTATTTAAATATTTACGAAGTATTGTCAAAAGAGCTCCGGAGGAATTTGGAAAAAAACTCTACACCAGGTTTTCTGGCCGGTTTATAGAATCAGATTACAAAGGTAAATTGTGTAAATGTGTCGAATTAGTCCACAGGCATAATCAGAATAGCTATGTGTTGTTAATGACTCCGATTGCGCCAACCAGTAAAAAGACCTGGTTTGCGTCACAGGTATTCTATCAGCATTATCAGCTTATGTATGAAATCGCCAATTACTATTCGATTGACGTTGTTGATTTTTACACCCCCCTTCTGTCATTTTCGCCGTGCGAAGTATATCAAGAAGACGGAACACATCTAACCGATAAGGGGCAGAAGATTGTTGGCGAAGCTATTGTTGGCAAATTGGCAGAAATCATCAATTAATATGGACAATAAGGAGGAATGGAATGAAGAAGAAACCTATTGGAGTGGCAATTATTTTGAGTATTTTATTTACGCTGGGGTGGGCGGCTAAACACCATCTATTTTCTCATGATTCCTCTCTAGCCCAGCCAAAAACAGAGACAATAACGATTCAGCCTCCTGCACAGGATAAAGTTACGAATCCTGCACAGGATAAAGTTCCGGATCAGCAACAGGAGTCCCGTCCGCCTGCGGCCTCATCGAAGAACCAGGTTTATGAGGAACACTTGACAGACCGGCCGCAAAACGCTATTGAACAGATCGGATCTGTCGATGACAATTCAATGGATTTGTCTGATCATACTATGTCAATAAAACGAACCGAGAAAAAAGGTTATAAACTTATGCCTGGTGTAAATGTGAAAAGCAAGACTGTTCATGTGGATTTGGATAAGCAAGACACCAAGTCTATTGAAATAGAGCGAAGCCCATCCGATTCGACTAGTGATTATCAATTGATGATGAAAAAGAAGTTTTAATAACGAGCCGTGAGTAAGCTGATCTTGGATAGGAAGACAGCAAGCACGCTTTAGAGAATTATGGATTTAAAAGGAAATATTTCAATAAAATTCAATATATGATAAAATAAAAAATAAGAAAAATGTTAACCGCAGTTATGGCAACGACCTCTAAATGTTAAGAGCGGTATTGTTCCTAGGAGGTAGTGATATGTCCAGATATAATCCTGCGGCCCTCTATCTGCGTAAACCAATTCATCAAGCCATGAGTAAAATTTGGGATTATCCCTTAATGATTATCGAAGCGCCGATGGGATATGGCAAAACTACCGCGGTGAGAGAATATTTAAAGGATGGCAAAGCGATAGTTTTATGGGAAACAGTCGTTGATGACTCGGTAAGCGGCTTTTGGAACGGATTTAGCCGTTTGTTCGAAAAGATTGATCCGCACTGTGCCGCCAGTTTACGCGAACAGGGAGTACCGAATAATAGTATTTTTAGGGAAGAGGCTTTGGAACTGATTACGAAGGTGGTCTTTCCCGATAGAACAGTAGTGGTAATTGATGATTACCACTTATTGTCATGCGATAAAGTGGATAAGTTTATTGAGCTTTTAGTAAAGAGTGTCCATCCCAATCTCCATATTGTCATTCTATCCCGAGCTCATGTTGGGGAAAATGTGACAGAACTTGCACTTAAAGGCTGTTGCTATGTGATTGATAAAAACTATTTTGAGTTTACCAAAGATGAAATTATTGAGTATTATAAACTGTGCGGGATTCGTCTTAAGCAGCAGGAAGCAACCGCACTTTATGCTTATACTGAAGGCTGGGTTAGTGCCTTATATCTATGTATGTTAAGCTTTATGCAGGAGGGGCAGGTTGAGTGCCAAGCAACCCTGCATGAACTTATTGAGAAGGCTGTTTATCGGAATTGCCCTTCAGAAGTCAAGGAATTTCTTCTGCGGATTTGTATTTTTGACATTTTCAGCGCTAAGCAGGCTAAAGCTGTGTGGCAGAAGGACAATGCCGATGTTTTACTAAGCCAGCTTATAGTTAAAAATGCTTTTATTAAATATGATCAAGCTAGTAAAACATATCAAATACATAATGTTTTTACTAGTTACCTGCGGGAATTACTGGATAAGCAAGGGCCCAAAGAACAGCGAGCGGTTTTTGCGGCAGCGGGAGAATGGTATATAAGTGTCCGGGATTATATGAATGCCATGGATTCTTTTTATAAAGCCGCTGACTTTGACAAGCTATTAACTGTATTCGAACTTGATAGAGGCGAAAGTGTTAACAATAATCATAGAGAAGTGTTGATTCGCTATTTTACTGAGTGCCCAGTTGAATATAAAAGACAACATCCAATAGCTGGTTTGATTTATGTCAGAAAGCTGAGTTTATTTAATGAGAAAGAGTTGTTTGCCGCACAGTATAAAGAAATTGTCGAGGATATCGGCAGTATTCAGGATGAAGAAACAAAAAGCCGGTTAATGGGAGAACTTGAATTCTTTAATATTTTTACGAAATTTAATGACATATCTGCTATGGCCGAACAGGCTATAAAGGCCAATCAGTTACTTAAAGGGCCTTCCCAACTCTTTGACAACAATTCTTCTTGGAATTTTGGTGCGCCATCTATTCTCTATCTGTTTTATCGCCAGAGCGGAGAACTTAAAAAAGAAGTATGTCAAATTATTGAGGCTATGCCTTATTATTGTCAGATAACAGCTGGTCATGGAGCAGGTGGCGAGTATGTGATGCAGGCAGAGTGGTATTACTATTGTGGAGACTTTGATAATGCTGAAATTAACAGCCATAAAGCGATATATATAGCGCGCTATCATCAGCAGGTAGGCATAAAAATATGTGCTATGTTTCTTCAAATCCGGCTGGCGCTGGTCAGGGGAAACTTAGCTTCCGCACTGGATATTATGCAGGAAATTCGAGCAGAAGTTAAGCAGCGTGGAAAGCATATGTATGTAGATATGGCAGATTTGTGTGAGGGAGTTATACATTCCTGCCTTAAGCAGGAAAATAAATTTTCTGCATGGATATTACAAGGCCATTTCCAGGAAAGCCGCTTACATTATCCTTGTTATGCCTTTTTTAACATTATATATGGTAAGGGGTTGTTACTTAGAGGGGAATATTTGAAACTGATCGGTATCGCCCCGCAGTTTATTAATATCGCGAGCGTTTTCCCTAATCTGTTAGGGCATGTGTATACTTATATTTACGTGGCCGTGGCCCACTATCGACTGAAGCATGACCAGGAAGCGCAATTATCTCTCAAGCAGGCGATTGATATCGCGGCTCCTGATCAATTGATTATGCCTTTTGTTGAGAACGGGGAATACATTAGCAGTATTCTTATTGCATTGGAAAAAGACGGCCAATATGCCGAATTTATTGGCAGTGTCAGAAAGCTTTATACAGTATTTAGTAAAAGGGTAGAGGACATGCGAGCGAATATGGAACAGTCATCCGGTATTTCGAATCTTACCGCAAGAGAGCGGCAAATTGCCGAACTCGTTGCCCAGGGATTATCGAATTACAGTGTAGCTGAAAAGCTCAATATCGCTGAAGTCACTGTTAAAAAGGCTCTGCAGAACATTTATGGAAAATTAGGCATAAATAGCAGGACAGTTCTTGCTAAGATAATGATTGAACAAATGATGGAATAAAATGGTATAGACTATACTTTTGGATAGTATTAACAGCAACTACTTCACGTTATGATTAAAGTGAAGTAGTTGCTGTATTTTTTATCCGATGACAAAGCCGCCCTAAGACTTCCATTTTCTGAACTGGAGGTAAGAGCGGCTAAGTCTATTACTATTTTACAAACCTGATTGGACAAGCTTTCTGATGAAAGGAAGTTCATAATGAGAATTTTATCAGTCATCCCCAATGATGCCCAGTTGATTACAGTCCACTTTGACAATAATCATTCGGTCATAGTGAATATGAAAGGCAAGCTGCAGACTGCTCGTTTTTCGAATCTTAGAAATAGGGAACTGTTTATGGCGGCAAATACTGACGGCAAAGCAATTCTATGGGCGGGCGGGATATCAATTGCCATCAGTGAGATTATTGAGATTATTAGTAAGTGATCGTTGGACTTGAGGTGTAAAGTTTTGTGAGGAGGAAAGGCTATGGCGGGCATGCAAAGATCGTGGCGGCGTGATTGGAAACTTAAAAAACCAGCTTGGCAGAGTATGGCCCACATTAATCTAGAGCGCAGACGAAAAAAGACCGCAAATAAGGTGATTAATTTAGCATCGCGGCGTAAACGTTTGTTCAGACAAATTGCGGCAAGCATCGCTGCTATGCAATTGCTCAGCGGATTTGGCATGGATTATGCCTATGCCAGCAATATCACCATTGATAACCGAACGGCTACCCAGGTAGACGTTAATGGTAATGTAACGAATATACATACCGATACTTTTCGCGGACAAAATGCCTTTAATTCATTTAAAGATTTCAATGTAGCCAATGGCGAAATTGTAAATCTGCACTTTTCAAATATTAAGGGCATGATGACGGCTGTCAATTTGTTAAATTATGTAAGTGGCGGTAAAATGTCAACAATTGACGGTATGTTGAACGGAATAAAAGATGGCCGAATTGGTGGTAATGTCTATTTTCTCAACCCCAAAGGCATGATGGTAGGCAGTACGGGTATCATCAATGTCGGCAAACTTACATCGGTAACACCTTCACAAAGCTCGATAGATAATTTCTTAAATAACACATTGAATGGACAAGCTGGAACTACTGCTTATTGGTCGAACTTCAATCCTGACGATTGGGTTAGAACTGTTCCGCTTTCTGCCGATGGCAGTATTGTGGTGCAGGGAAAGATTAATGCTGCCAGTGGTGTCTCGGTTCGTACCACAGATTTTAGTAATGCAGGCACAATCAGTTCAGGGGCCAGTTTCCAAGCTTCTGCAGTTGATTTCAGCGATGTAGTGAATGCGAATGGCCTTGATAGCGGTATAAAAATAGCCGTTGACGGCGGGACTATTGAGATTATTGCCGATAAGGATATTGTAAATAGTGGCAAAATCATTAATGAAGGAGCAGCGAACCAGAACGGTGGGATGATAAATCTGCAGGCACTTAACGATGTTACCTTAGGTGCTGGCTCTTTGCTGTCTGCCAAGGGCAATGGTGAAAATTCATCTGGGGGCAATGTCACAGTGTTAGCCGGGAATAATGCTTCTATGCTGAATAATGCCCTGATTAACGCAAGTGGCAGCAGTGTTTCGGGTGATGGCGGTGCAATTGAATTTAGCGGCAACCATGAAGTAACAATCCAAGGTGGAAGCTTTACAGCCAGGGCAATGAATGGTAAGGCCGGTAGCGTTCTTATAGACCCAGAAAATATCAACTGGACTGGAACAGGCGATGATAAATTTCTTTCTGACGGCACCAGCTACACTCTGGAAGCAACTAAAAGTATCAGTCTTACTGATGTAATTATATCGACCCGCCAAGTAGCGGCCAGCGATGCCAACCGCGGCTCTATTGAAAGTGCCTTGTCTATCGGGAACTCCGGTGATATTAAATTGCTGGCTCCCATTATCACCTTGGGGGCGGGAACTAAACTGCTGGCTAATGCTAACAATGGAAAAACAGGTGGAACAGTAACCCTGGAAGCAAAAGATACGGCTACCTTGGACTATGTCGGCTATAAATCGGCGGCAGCATCGATTCAAGTTGGCGATAGCAGCGGCGGAGCGACCATCAAAGGCAAGGACGTTGTGATACATGCTTCTGCTACGGCTAATAATGATTACATTATCTCTGATGCGGATCTAAGCAGTCAAGTGCTCAATATGGCGACTAAGACCCTTGACTCAGTTCAGCAGCTTACCCAGCTTGCCGGCATTAATGCCACCTATAGTCAGGCGGAAACCAGTGCCAAAATCACGGTAAAAAGCGGCAGTGTACTTCAGGCGGATGATTCGGTGACATTAAAGGCCGAGACAGTGAGCGGCGCAGGCTCTAGACCTTTAAATATCCCGGGAATTCCGTTGAAAGTCAAAAGTCCGGCAGCAGTGGGCGTATCCTACGCGGCCATTGATGCCACGGCCAAGGTAGAAGTCGAGAGCGGTGCGGCCATCAGTGCCAAAGATTTGACAGTAAGTGTCCATAATAATGCCAATCTGGATGCGGATCTTACTGCGAAACCGAAAAGCGCAGCGAATAGCAGTTCCCAAACCGTCACGGTAGCAGTGGGAATTACCGATGTTGATGTTGATGCAACAGCGGCTGTTGGCGGTACGCTCAACGTATCTGGTGATGTGCAGATAACAGCCAGTAATACAGGCAGTTATTCCACAGCGGTCGAAGGGTTAACTGGTGATAATGGGGTAGCGTCCGCCGCCATTGCAATCGCACTGCGTGATACCAGCGCATCAGCCAGCTTAACGGCTAACGTACCAAATGCCACTAAGGTAGGGGTGTTCGCTGTCAATAACATCACCAGCGACATTACGACATCAAAAACTCAAACCGGGCTGACAACACTGGATGCTGTCAAAGCAAAGGTCATATCCGATGTTACAGATTCTATCCAGGATAAACTGGCATCTGTTATTGGCTGGCCTATTCCTGCATCGGAAGCGGCAAAGGTCGTTAAAGCAACGCAGAAGAGCTTCCGGTTGTCCGGTGCTGTGGCTTATGCCGATAGCAATGATAACGCTGCGGCTACTATTGGTGGAGGGACATCACCGCAAACGGTCAATGCTTCCGGTTCAGTGGCGGTTGGCTCCCAGGTCAAGGCGAGTGACCTAGAAATTTCAGCTGCTGCAGCGGCAGTATCCAATTCTTCTACATCATCAACAAGCGGCGATACCTCTAAACAGTCCTATTCAGCTGGAGTGGCAGTTGGTAATTATACCCACAATTCTTTAGCCGAAATTGGGGAAAATGTAACTATTACAGCAGGAAAAATCGGTGTTGCTTCCAAAACCATCATTCCAATTCGTGATCAAGCACTATTTAGCGGCAGTGTTTTTGATAAGTGGACAGGCCTGCCGACGATTACTAATGCCATTGAGGCGGTTGCCGATGTGGGTGATGTATTTAATGGGCGATCATCAGCTAAGTCAGGTTCAGATGAGTCGGCTGGTTCCATTGGATTGTCCGGATCAGCCAGTATACTCACCTTTAACAATACTAGTCAAGCCATTGTGGATACAGGTGCGAAACTGAATTTGACAGGTGCTGACACTGGTGCTTGGTCATCGGATGCCATTACCATTGATGCCGGTTCAGCGGCCAAGTCGGTGCTGGGTGTTACTTACCGGGATAAGGTCGATCCAACAACGGTTGCATTTTCTTATGATGCTCAGACGGATATCAAAGCCACCAATGACACTACCTTGCTGTTTCTAGGCGGAGCTGTTATACCTAGTACCAGTAGTGGTGAAACAGGCTTGGGTGTAGTGGTGAATGATATTACTGTTAATAGTACAGTTAATTCTATTGTCAGAGAGGGTGCTGTCATCCAGGGCGCTAAAGAAGTACAGGTTACGGCTGATAATCAAGATAAGATTATTTCAGTTGTTACTTCTTCTGGTATTGGCTCTTCTTTCGGTGCGAACGGCTCGGTAGCTGTTACGACGCTAAATGAACAATCTTATGCCTTAATCGATGATGAAGCTACGATTAAAGCTGATAAATTAACGGTTACGGCTGCTACAACACCAGTGGTCTGGTCCATAAGCGGCGGTATTACCTATGGCAAGGGTGCTAGTGTTGGTATTGGTGTTGTCTATAATGATATTGATAGTGATACTGCAGCCCAGATTGCTGATAATGATACAGTATCAACCGATGGAAAAACACGTACTTCACAACTGAATACAATTACTCCTTATTCATTGACCAACCCTACGGGTGCCATTATTAGCGCTCCGGTGATTGATGTGGAGGCCAATACCGGAGGCAATATCGGGGCTGTGACAGTTACTCCAGCGATTGCCAATAGTTCGGATGATACCAGCCCGGGCTTCTTTGATGGTATAAAAGAGACTTACAAGGATGTACAGGATATGGCTGCCATGGTGGTGGGGTTAAAACGTAATACTGTGACGAAAAACGGCACCAAGCCTGAACAGCCGGCATCACCCAAATTTGGTTTGTCGGGTGCAGGTGGCGCAGCTGTAAATAATACTACTCTCACGAATACTGCAAAAGTTTCGGGTGTTTACCTTGATCAGTCTAAGCCTGGCTATAGCGGTGCTACTTCGCTGACGGTGCAGGGTATTTCCGATTCTGTGATTGTTGCGGCTAGCGGTGCCGCTGCCATTACCCGGGCTAATAGTAGTACGCAGACGGCGAAGGTTGGTATGGCTGGAAGTGTGGCGGTCAATATGATTGATAATGATAATAACGCTATTTTGGATACCGTAACTGTGGTCGGGGCAGATGATGTGGCGGTCCAGGCCCTTTCCGGCGGCGAACAGGTCGCAGTGGCCATTGGGATGACTGTGGATGCTTCCAAGCAAGGGGCCAATATTCAGGCTTCGGTGGCCGGATCAGTTTCTCTGACTATGGATGAAAGCACGACAAAGGCCTTAGTTGCGAATTCGACTATTACGGGTGCCAGCGGCAGCGGACGCAACGTAGAGGTAACAGCGTATAACAGCACAGATGTTGGTACCGGCGGCGGCTCTTTGGAGCTTCAGCCCCTTAGCTCGGACGCAACCGGTGCGGGCGTAGGCGCAGCAGTGACTTATGCCAGCATATCAAGTGACGTCACTAGTCAAATTAGTAACTCTACTATTAGTTCGGTGGATAAAATTGGAGTTCATGCCGATAATGCCAGCAAAATTGCGGCAGGCGGCGGGGTAGCCTCTTTGACTAACTCTGAGAATAGTGCGTCTCTTGCCGGGACGGTGATTGTTACTCGTGTTATTAATAACACAACGGCAACGGTTGATAGCGGTTCTAACCTGACAGCAACCACAGGCGTGGACGTCATAGCCCAAGCTGCGGGGCAAAACAGTGAACTGGAAAAGCTGATCAATTCCCCTTCTTCGGCCCAAAACATCAACTATAATGCCTTGGGAAACCTGGGTAGTGGGGCTACAGGCATTGTTTCGGTAGCAGGAATTGTACAGGCAGGGAAGGGGCCCAATGCCGGTGCTTCTATTAACTACAGCGAAATATCCGAAAACGTCACTGCCCAGGTAAAGGATTCTTCGGTAACGACAACAGAAGCAGCCGGGGCGATCGATGTAGAGGCGGTTTCTAAGTCAAATATTCTGGGTATGGCCATTGGTGTGGGCGCATCGACGAATAGTTTCTCCGGTGGCGGATCGGTTGCCATTGGGGTGATTGACAACTCTACGACTGCCTATGTGGGCCAGTCTGCCAGCGGTGGTTCGGCAACCACGCTGACTGCTAATACCGTCAATGTGGCTGCAGAGGATAATTCCACTATCAGCACAATTGCCGGACAAGTGAATCTCTCCCTCGCTCAAAACGCCGCGGTTGGTGCAGCAGTAACTTATAATGACATTAGTAATAGTACTAGCGCAACTGTAGATAAAGCGATTATTCATGCCGCTTCTAAGGCAACGGTGGCAGGAAAGAATACTTCGGAGATTGATTCTATCGCGGCGGCTGGTACTTTATCTACCGGTGGGCCTGCTGTTTCCGGCTCCGTTACCATTAATTTTATTGAGAACACAACAATTGGAGCCGTAAAAAATAATTCAAGCATCGATGCTAATGGTGCCGGAACTAATTCGGTGACGATTAGCAGCGAAGATAAAGCAAAAATTCAGTCGCTCGCCGGCAGTCTGGCAGCTTCCGGTGGAACAGCCGGTGCAGGCGGAGCTTTTGCCTACAATAATATTGCGAATAAGAATACTGCCATTGTCGAGGATTCTTCAATTACCAATGCTGCCAGTCTCGCACTGACAGCTGCGGAGGATGCAACGATCAACACCTTGTCAGCAGCAGTAAGCGGCGGACAGAATGTCGGGTTATCGGGATCTGTTTCCGTCAGTCAGATTGAAAATGATACCTTGGCCAAATTCGATAGATCTACGTTAAATGGAGGGTCTTCGGCTGCTATCAAGGGATCGGATAACGCACAGATAAACTCGATTGCTGGTGCGGCAGCCTTTTCCGGCGGCGCAAGTGTAGGGGCTTCTGTCGCCGTGAATACAATCAGCAATCTTGCCAGCGCTACGGTAACAGACTCAAGCCTGAATATCAGTAATGATTTGACGGTGGAGGGTGATAATACTTCTGAAATCCAGTCGCTTTCCGTGAGCGGCAGCGGCGGTGCAAACCTTGCTTTCGCCGGTTCATCTTCTGCCAATACCGTTAATAACCGGACAATAGCGGGCGTTACTTCTGCTGCAATTACCGGGACTGCTGCAAATGTTAAAGTGGCTTCGCACAATACAGGCACAATTAAATCTTTGGCGGGCGGAGCGGCGGTGTCCGGGGCAGCTGGTGTTGGTCTGGCGATTGCGGTCAACCATATCGGCAATGAAACTGATGCTTATGTGAATGGCAGTAAGAGCGGCACAGAGTATGATGTTGATGATCTCCTTGTGAGTAGTATCGCCGGCGGTACGATTAAGAGTGCAGCGGTAGGGGTGGGCGGCGGCGCTGATGTTGGCGTGGCTGGTTCGACTGCCACCAATTATATTAGCAGTAATACCAAGGCTCATATTGACAGCGGGGCTGTGGTGGTAGCCAATAATAATGTGGGTGTCATTGCCCAGACCGACGATGTGATTACCAATCTTGCTGGATCAGTGGGGATTGGCGTTGCAGCAGCGGGTGTGGGTGCTTCCGTGACAGTCAACGTGATCAGTGGTGATACCGAGGCCTATATTAGCGGGGATACGACGAAAGTGACAGCGCTGGCCCACGGGACGGGATTAACGATTAGTGACGGTACGTTGTCCGGCAGCGTAGATCTGGCGGATGCGCTTGCTTTAGATACTTATGGTCGCACTGACTTAAAGAGCAAGCGAAACACGAAAATGGTGAATGGCGTGGCCGTTAATGCCACGGCGACTCATAGTGTGGAAAATTTAGTAGCGAACGTGGCTGGTGGTTTATATGCTGGTGTGGCTGGTACGACCAATGTTGGTGTGCTTGAGGGCAACACCAGTGCTTATATTGATTCGGCTCGGATTAATATATCTGGCACAGGTTCTAGTTCCCAGGCGGTCAGCGTCATTGCCGGGGACGCTGCGTACAGCAATGGTTTTGTCGGAACATTGGCCGTTGGAGCAGCAGGGGTTGGCATAGGACTGGATACCAATGTATTTAATAATAGTACCACTGCCTATGTTAAGGATAGTCAAGCGCTGAATGCTGTGGATCGAATTGAGATTAATGCAGAATCTACCCAGGGCGCGTCCTCCTTAGTGGTCAGTGGTGCGGGTGGTGTTGTAGGCGTTGTTGGCACTGGTTCTATCGGAATTTTCGGCAGTACGACAGAAGCCTATCTGGATAATGACATTGTACATGCACAAGACGTTTCGGTGACTGCCGAGCATGACAGTCAGTTCTATATTGCGGCAGGGGGGATCACAGCAGGCGCAGTAGCCGTATCCGGGACTTATGCTGTTACCAGCGACAGTAGTATTACTAAGGCACACATTGATGATTCCACTGTCAATGCTGCAGGGGCTATTAATGTCGAATCAGACAATTCGTCGCTAATCAATAGTTGGGGTGTCAGCGGTGCCCTCGCTGGTGGAGCCGGCGTGGCTGGTAATGCGGTGGTTAGTCTGGTCAATAATACCTCCCAGGCCTATGTGACAGGTTCTCATTTAGGCACCTCCGGAAATAAAGCAGCCAGTGCAGTGGTGAAAGCGATAGATCGTGTCTCGGTAACCAATACAGCCGGGGCATTAGGGGCAGCTTATAACGGAGTTGGGGTTGGCGCCAGCGCGTCAGTGGTCGAAGTAGGCAATACGACTTCCGCCTATATTGATAACAGTGATGTTCACACTACTGGTGCTACCGCCGTTGAGGCTGAAGCCGAGCGCAATCTTTCCAATACGGCAGTGTCGGTTGGGGTAGGCGGTACTGCTGGGATCAGCGGTACGGCCGCCGTTACCCTTGTGGGCAAGGCCCTTTCCGGTGATGTAAAATCCAGTGAATTGGATAAAGATAATAGCGGCACTTTGACGAAGGTTAATAATCTGACAAGCGGTGATCGGCTGGGCAGCTCAAATGTCAGCACTTCGACGGCTAATGGTGGTACGGCAGGCATAACTGACAGTGAATTGGTAGCAGTGAATAGTGCAGGAAAAGTCTCGGTAACCAGCAAACTTAGCACAGGCAGTTTGTCTTACCGGACATCAGCAGTGGTTAGCGGTAACTCGGTCATTGACGCTGGCGGTGAGGTTGAAATTACTGCCCAGGAAAAGGCTAAAATAAGTATTTTGACGGGTGGCGTGGCCGCTGGAACTGTCGGTGTTGGTGGTTCTGTCGGTGTGATGAATATTAATAATAATGTTCAGGCTGCTGTACTGGATACGGCGAAAATTACCTCGGGTGAAAATATTTTAATTGAGGCTAATGTAGGTAAGCTTTCCAGTAGCGATGCCGCCGCCAGCGTTAAAAGTTATCAGGGCAGCGGTGGTTTGGTTGGATTGGGTGCAGCGGTGTCCGAAGTTGATGTTAGTAATAATGTTACTGCCGAAACTGCCAGTGGTACGACACTGACAAGCGGAACAGTTAAAAAGACGACTATCCAGGCAACAGATGACAGCGACGTTTATGCTGAGGCTACTGGTTTAACGGTAGGGGCAGTAACTGCAGGGGTAGTTGTCGCTCATGCTAATAAATCAGGTAATACTAAGGCTCTGTTGGGAGATGCCAACGTAAGTAAGGCCGCAACTATCGTTAATGGTGGATTGGCTTTGAACAGCGAGCGGAGCGGCAATGTGACGGCATTAGCCCAAGCCGGGTCGGGCGGTATTTTGGGCAGCGGTCTGAGCACAGATGCTTTTGCTTCTGACAGCGGTGACACAGCAGCGCAAATCGGCAATTATGTGACAATAAACGGGCTTGGAAACGATGTGACAGTGACGGCTTCTGTCACTCCCCAAACAGATGCTGCTGCTAAAGGCTTTAACGCTTCAGTGGGGGCTAGCGTCGGCGCGGCTGTTGCGATGGCCGAGGTCACTTCGACTGTGACGGCGTCGGTTGGTGATCATGACGATATTACGGCTAAGAACCTTACTGTCACGGCACAGGCCAAGCAAAATGGAACAAATCCGTCGGCCAAAAGCTTTGCCGAGGCGGCAGGTATTGGGTATCAATTGGCTGCTAACGGTATGGTTGCACAGTCGCTGTATGATCCGCATGTTAGCGCGTCTATTGGTGCCAGTACCGATATTACTGCAACCGGGGACATCTCCGTCACAACGAGGGTAAACGGTGATGCGGAGGCTAAGTCTAGCGGAATCACCGGAGCTGCTGGGGCTGGTGTCGGACTGTCGATGGCTACAGCTAAACTCAACCCGGTGATGACTACTTATGTCGGGGCTGGTTCGCATCTTGCCGGTCAGAACATTCTTGTACAGTCGCTGTTCAATTATGATGCAGCTGGAATCAATGCGCTTACAAACAATAAGGCAGAGGCCACAGCTTTTTCGGCAACAGGAGCATTGGGCGTGGCTGCCAATGGTGCTAAAGCATTGGCAGATACTTCAGCAGATGTTGACACCTATGTGTTGGGCGATACCACGTTGACTGCAACTGGCGGAATTACGATTCAGTCGAAAACCAGCAGCTTGAGTGATGCTGAGGCCAATGGCCATGCATATGCGGCACTGGCTGCAGGCGGAGTACAGGCAGATGCCACGGTAGGCAGCAGTAATGAGACCTATGTCAATGCTCAACAAATTAATGCCGGCAGTCTTACCGTGCAGGGAATTAGTAATGACAGTGCTGAAGCTGATAGCCTTTCTGGGGCTGGCGGTATTGCGGCTGGCAGCGGCTCTGTTGCCAACGCCGCTGTGACATCTTCCAACAAGGCATATACCGGGAGCGACGTAGTGGCTGCGGTGACAGCCATGAAAATTGCGGCAACTACTTATTCCCAAGCATCAGCTGACGCAAAGGGGGTAAACGCCGGTGGCTTGGCAGTTGGTGTATCGCTTGCCAAAGCCAATAATTCTTCTACGGTGGACGCCCATGTGGGAAACAGCAATACAATTACCGGGCCTTTGCTCGATGTGGAAGCCAAATTACTGCTGCCGTCCAGCGGCAACTCAAGCTATGCTTATGCCGCCGCGTCCGGCGGTGGGCTCATTGGTGTGAATGCTACGAGCAGCGAAGCCAATAATGCGGCCACTGTTATTAGTTATATCGGGGACGGCAGCACCATTAACGATGCAACGCAACTTGGCAGCGTCAATGTGACGGCGACAAATAATACAAAACAGGTTGCTAAATCTACTGCCAATACTGGCGGTATTGTCGCAGCCGGTGCGAATAATTCGCTGGCATCATCTAATTCCAACACCAGTGCTTATATGGGCGACGGGGTGACGGTTAACGGTGGGTCGCTCAATATTATTGCTAACGGGCAGGATGACAACTACGCCAAAGCCACCTCGGGTACCGGCGGACTGATTTCCGGATCAGCGGCAACCGCCAAGACTACTACCCAAGGAACAATGCAGAGCTACATCGGCAATAGTACGTCTACGAAAAACGAAACGGTTACTCTGGGGAAAGGTTTTACTCTCTCGGCAGATCATACCGCGAAATTTGAAGCACAGACTGATAGTAGAATGGCAGCAGCGCTTGGTGGCAGCGGCGCCTATGCTGCAAATACCGCTGACTACACCACGCTGGCGTCGGTGGGAGAGGATGCGGCGGTGAACGCTACTGCCATTGACATTACGGCGGCTAACCATACGCGCAAGCAGCTTCCCAGCGGGGAAAACTATGATGTGCAGGCCGGTTCCGGCGGTATCGTCAATGGTTCGGCCGCAAAAAGCGAGACAACAATTGCCAATACAACTAAGGTGACTATCGGCGACGGCGCAGCACTTACTATGTCAGGGCTGCGGTATTCGCCAGGTTCCCTGAACCTGACGGCTAAGAACGATGTAATCGCCAAGGATTCAGTGAGACTAGATGCAGGCGGCGCCATTGAAATTGCCAAAGCCGTATCGACTATCAATAACACCCAGAATGATGCGCTAATCGATATTGGATCTGGTGCTACGCTGGACAGTGTGGGTAATATCAAGTTGTTGGCTGTGTTAACAGCTGACGTTGAAACCAAGACTGCGGTGAAAACCTATGGCGGGGCCGGTGCGGCAGAGGGGCAGTCCGCTTCTACTGTGAAGGCGAACAATAAGATAACATTGAAAAGCGGCGAATCGGCGAGTAATCTTACTTCCATGCGGGCAGACGGGGACATAACATTGCAAGCTGGCACAGCGACGAATAGCGCCGGTCAAGCGGCAATTACCGCTATCGCTTATACGGATTTGTGGAACAAGACCGCATTTCCTATCAAAACCAAGCCCAACGCTGATGGATACGTCTATCAAAATGACATTATTACCCTGGGCAACAACGCCCAATTGGCCAGCGTAGGCGATGTATACTTGCTGACCGAGAAAGGAAAACCAAACGTGATTGGTTCCGGTACTGGAACCGATTTGTACCGACAAGTTTTGGAGGAAATCGGCAGCTTCTTTAGCAATCTGGTTGGAGGCGGCGATGTTTCCCTGGCGATTCATGGCGGATCAACCTATTCCGGCGGTAACGCCGGCGTCGAAGCCAACGGTACAGTCAATGTCGGGATTGAAAATAAGCGGTATCTCACTATTAAAACTGACGGAACAGTGGATGCCGCCAATACCAGTAAAGACATTACAGTGACTTCATCAAACGAAAACTTGACAAATACCATGCAGTCGCAGATTACAAAACTCCAGGAAATGATTGCTGCTTTAAATGGAATATTGGCACCAGGTGTTGAAGCCGGTACAAAGGGGAAATATGATGCGCTGACGGCACAGGTAGCGACAAAAGTAGTACAGCAAGGTCATGCAACAACACTGTCAGGGCAATACCAAGGAACAATTACCACATTGAATGCACAGCTTGCTGCCGAAAAGGCTAAATCGACTCCAGATCAGGCTGTCATTGCCAGCCTAACCAGCCAAATAGCCGAAGCTACAACGAAAAAAATGGCAGCAGACGATGATTTTACAAGTCTGACATCAGAGATTGCAGCACTTAATGCCAAGATTGCTGCTCTGGGGACTGTCACCAGCAGTAACACGGTCGATGAGACCAAGATAACCAACCTGATTGGTGCCTACAATGCTGAAATATCAATGCTGCAGACTAAACTGGCAGCTCAGGGAGGGGCTGCCAGCACAGATGTAAATGTTCTCAATATTGATAATGAGATTCGTGCTCAGTCTGGCAATATTTATGTGACAGGCGACTATCTGACAGGATCGGGTAAGCTCCAGGCGCCTGGTGATGTGCTGATTAGCATTGTCAATAACAGTCCAAGTTTCCTGCGGACGAGTGCGCTAACCGTCCTTAATGAAGCAGGCGGACATTTGTACTTCAATAATGCCAACGTAATTAATACGAGCGGTATCAACAGCCGCAGTTTTGGAAGCAGTGGCAGCTTTAATGGCACATTGCTTACCAGTGCCAATTCGGCCTTGCCGGCGGTCAGTGTGACCAATACCTATATTCCGATGGGCAGCGAAATGGCACCCGACATCTATATTGACAACAATATCACTAACTTGACTGGCACGATAGGCATTACCAGTCTGCGCGGCAGCATTGTAGTCAAAGACGGAGTCGCGGTTGTCGGTGATACAATTAGCTTGTCAGCAGGCAAGGACATCACCATTGGTTACAAGGAAGGTATACGGGATGTCAGCGGCGATATCAAGCAGCAGTGGAAACATGTTGCTGATACAGCAACAGCGCGTGGTACATCATATAGCTCCGGGACAAAATCCCTAGCTGAGCTTGGTATTACCGACGTTAGCAGTGACACAGCGTATCTTGCTGGCAATAATATCTTTGTCAGCGGTGAATATTTGAATATCAATGGTGTTATTCAGAGCGGTATCGCCAATCATGCGGCGACGGTCACCCAGGAAGCTGTGGAATTGGCCAAGGCAACCGGCTTGCCGAAGGTACTGGTTACGACTGCTTCGACGAGTGACCTTGGAAATATTGCGATATATTATAATGCCGCCAATGGCGGCTACCTCGAAGCTGAAGCCACATCTGTGATGGGTGGTTATATGGAGTTATACGGGCATATTCTCAATACCGGCTACGGCGAACTGAAGGCTATGGATGGATATGGTACTATTTCCATTACAAACAATAGCACAAGCCCGCTTCAAATCAACACTTTAAGTACTGGTAGCGGCGTCCAGGGAACTATCAAGATCACCGACACTGCAAAAAGGACATCAGACAATGGAGCTGCGTTGGTGACAGTTTATAAAAAGTTGGGGAATGCCACCAACGTTTACACCAACGACAACGCAAGCCATGTACTTAATTTGAGTACACCTGATACCAATTATAATTATACAGCCGCTAATGCCGTCTATTCGCCGCTGGCCAATCAGTATTACTCCTGGACAGTAGTCAAGACGGACACCTGGAATCAGCAGCGTGACTGTACTGAAAAACACTATTTCGGGATCTCCGGCGGAACCGACAGGGATTATGATGATCCTATTGATTTGGCCACGACGACAAAAGTGGTGGATGATGACGTTGTCCGGGTGATTTCTGGCAGTACAGACAAGTTCATTCTCAATCGCTCTCACAATGCGTCCGAGACTGCTGGCTGGTCACAAGTCGCTGGTTCCTATGATAAAGACGAATATGTGCTTTATAGGAAAGAAACCTGGACGGATCAGCGGAGTCTTAAGGCTGTGACTGTGAATGAATACAATGTATATGCAGCAAATCCGGTCAAAATTTCCTGGCTGGGGTCAAATACCGGTGCTGTGAACGTTAATTCAGTCGGCAGCGTAAATTTAAATGGCGGGATTACGAACAAAACAGGAGCGACCAATATTACCAGCAGCAACGGAGCGATTACCAGAACTGCCACAGCAGACGGCATCACGGTGCAAAACCTCAAGCTGCAAGCAGAAACCGGAATTGGCACCGTTGCCACGCCGGTGAATGTGACCATGCTTACAGGCGGTAAGCTGACAGCCAATAGCACTAGCGGCGATATCAGTATTAAAGGACTGCAGGGGGACGTCGCCTTTGACAAAATCAGTACCAGCGGTAATGTCTACCTCGGCGCTGAGAATAATTTGTATGGGGTGGATGATGCTTCCCTGATTGAGGGGAATCTTATTCAGCTTACTGCCACCCATGGAATGCTCGGCTCTGCAGAGAATTCGGTGAAAATCCGGGCGGGTTCTTCTGCCGGCGGCGGGTTGGACGCTACTGCGGGAGACAGCATTTATATTACTCAGACTGACGGTGATCTCTATCTTACCCAGGCGCTTTCCAATGCCGGCGATGTCGTGATTACTGCTGTCAATGGGAGCATTCTTGATAACAATGCGACCCAGACGCAAAATGACCGTACCAAAGCTCAGCTTCTGGCGCTGTGGGATGATATGCAGCTTACCGGACAGGCAGCGCAGGACAGCGCAGCCAACACTTTGGCGGCTTACGAAGCGCAGAAGACACAGGAGTATAAGACCTATTGGCAATATCGCCAGAGGTTTACTGATGCCAGCGGAAATGTGCTGCCTTATTCCGGCGATCAGAAAATTGCGTTCTCGGCGGACGAAAAAGCTTACTATAAGAATAACCTCGGCTGGACCGACGCCCAAATTAGCCAGCGTGAAACACAAATGACTACTCAGTATCAGACCCTTAATAGTGGCTATGGTGCTATTAGTACCAGTTATAACAATAATTGGCAATACGCAGTGGTTAAACCTACAGATTCTTCTGGCAAAACTTTGTATGAAGGCTATGATGCGCTGCAATTTGCAGAATGGAATTCACTGGTGGCTGGTTCGTCCTGGACCGAAGCCCAGTTGACGAATTCCCTTAGTGTTGGGCTGATGAAGGAAACGTCCGATACCCGCATTACTGTGGAAGCACCCAATGTTTCAGGTCGCAATGTTGTTCTGACGGCAAATAATGGCTCAATCGGCAGCGATGGGTCCGAAGTGGCGATTAATATCAATGGGCGGACATGGTCAGATTTAAACAGCGATGAAAAGCTAGCAATAATGAGCGCCGAAACCAAAGATGTTTCTGTGGTATCGGACAAAGAGATTAAAATCATTTCTCGGGAAGATGTAAATGTTGAGTCAGGCGGTATGGTTACTGCTACTGCGGCTGCCGGTAATGTCTATTTGGGGTCTGAGGGGACTATTAATATCAATCAAGTTACGGCCGGTGGCGATGTTCGCATCAAGAGTCGTCACGGTATTGTCAATGCCGCGCCAACCGGTACGGTCAATATCATTGGCAAGGACACTATTCTGGAAGCAGCACAGAACAGTATTGGCAAAATAACCGACTCTAGTGCTGTGATTAATCCGTTATTAATTGGGCTTGGCAGCGGGGTTCTAACGGCCAGATCAGGCGGCGACATCTATCTTACATCTCCGATCGGCAGCTTGAATCTGGATACGGTTTACGCTGTGTACCATGCTGATCTAACGACAGGCGGAAATATCATCAATTCGACATCCCCGGATCAGAATATCCGCGCTGAATCCGTGACGCTCACTGCCAACAACGGTTCAATCGGCAGCAGCGGCAATTACCTGAAGGTAGGCTTGGACGCCACCGGCGAACTGATTGCAGACGCGAACGGTGATATTTATATCGGCAGTCCCAAACGGGATCTGACTGTCAGTAAAATCATATCCCATACTGGCAGTGTCGGACTGAATGGCGGCAGCAGCATCGCTTTGGACCAAGACGGAATTACTGCGGCACTGGATGTGACTATCAGCACTGGAGATTCAATTTCCATCAAAGGAAGTAATCCTGCCGCGCAGAGGATCACTGCAAACAATATTGCATTGCTGGCGACACAAGGATCGATCGGCAGTGCTGGTAAATCATTGGGCATTCAAGCCGCCAATGCCGGAGTTGTTACGGCAACCGCCGGCAAGGGCATATATCTGTCACAACTATCCGGGAACCTGAATACCAGTGATGTGACGGCCGGATTGGGCGATGTCAATTTGACTGTGGCAGCCGGAGATGCAAATCTAGGCGTCGTTAAGGCGAATGGTGGAAATGTTACCGTGACAGCATCAGGTGCGATTGCCAACGCTGCTGCCAGCGCCAGTGCTACCAACGTGACAGCGCAAGGCATCACATTGACTGCGCAAAATGGTGGAATTGGGACAGCGGCTCACCGCCTATATATTGATTCTTCTAACGCTTCCGCCGGTACGGTGACGGCGGCGGCTGAGGGGGGGATCTACTTGACTGAGACCAGCGGCGATTTGAACGTCAACAGCATTACGGCGGCTACTGGCGACATCAATATTGCTGTCGACCGTTCAATCCTCAATCGCAATGGCAATAATGGTGTTAATCTGCAGGGTAAAAATATCGTTTTGACTACAGGCATCGACGGCAGCATTGGTGAAAAGGGCAATCGCCTCGTTACCTCACTGACCGGCCAGTTTATTCCTGCACTCACTGCTTTTGGTGATATCGCAATGGAAGTCCGCAGCGGTGATTTGATAACCGATACTTTGACAAGCAGCAACGGCGCCATCGACTTGCTGGTAGCCAATGGCAAAGCGGAAGCTAGGACAGTTAGCGCAGCGGGCGACATCAATGGCAATTTTAGCGGCAATTTTACTACTGACACTATGCTGAGCCAGAATGGTTCTATCACGCTGGTTTCGGGTGGCAGTGTTACCGGGAATTCAGTTACGGCCGCCGACATTATTGATATAGCCGCCCAAGGTGGTACTTTCATAAATAGGATGACCGGAGGAACGTTAAACTTTGCTTTGACGGCACCTGGAGGGATACTGAGTATTGGTGATATTAGTGTCAGCAAGAGTCTGACTGCCACCGCCGACAATGTAATTTTGAGTCATGTTGTTCATACTGGTGCAGCACCGCTGCAAATGGCGATCAGTGGCGGCAGCAAGGTTATGGCTGATTCTGTTGCCGTAAATGTGACTTCAGTACCGGGCGTCCAATTCAACAACTTCTCAGCCAATCAGGCTGTGATTAATGGTCAGACTGATAAAATTGCTCTATATAACACACTTACCGGTACTAGAGCGGAGATTATAAGTAATTACTATAAAGTTGTAGCCGATAATAATCCGCCGCTTACTTTGTTTGGCAGTGATGTTCTGCTGCGGCCGCTTGCTACCCGTTATGATTTATTAATGGACGGAAAAGCCATCTCGACAAATACCACCGTGGTCAATTCGCAAAGCGGCATCAGGATAAACGGGTCTGCAACCAGTGACACTGCTGTTGACGTAACAGATAAGGTGCTTAAAGTAGGAAACCAAACAGGAGTGCCCGAATTCCGTGTAGCAGGAAGTCCGCCGATGAGTAGCGGAGGTGGAATGCCAAACAATACGAATTTAGCAAACACGGTTGATATCACGCAACTGATGAATTTTCAGAATGAAGGAAACATGCCTGGTAATGAGGAAGAGTCAAATCAGGAGCAAGGCTAAGCGGAAACTTCTAAATAACGTGATGAGCGGCATCCGGTATAAAAGCGCCGGGTGCCTGCCCTTACGGGCTTCAACGATAGTTGAGCTTAGAAAGGACGAGATGAAAATGCTGAAGAAGACACTGCTGTTAGTGCTGGTAGGATTATACTTTAGCAGCACATGCCAGGCTGTACCAATCCCTACTGATATTCCCGATGCAAGCTATGATTTAAAACGGTCGGCTGACATAGGCGAATATTATAAAAAAGAAAAAGAATTGCATCAGGAAAAAACTGTACCCGATAAGGATAATGTCGTAAACAAGACCGAATCTGAACAGGAAAAGCAGCAAGAGGGGATTCGGATTGCTGTTAGTAGAATTACACTCAACCAATCAGAGATTTTGACAGAAGAAGAACTTAAAACGATAACAAGAAAATATGAAGGGCGCGAACTGGGTCTTAGTGATTTATATAAAGCCGTAGCCGAGATTAATGCGCTCTACAAAGCCAAAAGCTATATTACCGCTAAGGCGATTTTACCTCCTCAAAAGATTGAAAATGGAGTGGTAAAAATTCAATTAGTGGAAGGTCGATTCGGCAATTTTATAATCGAAGGTAACCAGCATACAAAAAGTTCTTATATTAAAGAAAGAATCTCGTTGAACAGCGGTGATTTAGTTAAATTGGATCAACTGCAAAAAGATATCTTTTATTTTAACAATACTAATGATGTGGCGATGCGAGCAGAGCTTCGGCCAGGTAAAGAAGTCGGCACAACTGATTGTATATTGCTCTTGAAAGAGCCTGCACCATGGGAGACAACGATGTTTACTGATAATGCGGGAAGCGGAGAAAGCGGCCTTTACCGCATCGGTATGGTCATATCAAACAATAGTTTGTTTGGCAACCGGGAATCTTTAGTCATTAATCCGACCTGGACTAAGGGAACGATGGCTGGGTCAGTATCCTATACTGTTCCAGTGGATAACCGTGGTACCCGGCTTGGTATGAGTTATAGCAAGAATCAAGTGGATATTATATCCGGCCCCTTTGAAAGCATGGATATTACCGCTGACTCTTCTGATTTGGGTGTTAGTATAAGTCATCCGTTCATTGTTGGGACAAAACTGAAAGTGGAAGGCTATGCCGAATTGCATTGGAAGGATTCGAGTACTGATTTCTTTGGGAATACCTTACTTGATTCAAAAGTGAAAACGGCAACAATCGGCACCAATATTCGCACCCTTGATACCAAAGGAGTATGGTATAGTCAGTACAGCCTTACCAGCATATCAGCTACCAAGAAGGATGTTTATAACAACAAAGATTTTTGGCGATTTAATCTGTCGGCCATCCGTCAGCAGGCCTTGGCAAATGACCGAAGTCTAATCTGGCGGCTATCCGGCCAACTTACAGATAGCAGCGAAGTGCCATCTTCTGAACAAATTTCCCTTGGTGGCATGTCATCAGTAAAAGGCTATACCGAGGGAATGTTAAGTGGTGACCAAGGTTATTACGTCGGTGTAGAGTATGATTTTCCCTTACAAGACTCTAAAAAAATAAAAGGGCTGGTCTTTCTTGATCATGGCAATACCTATAATTCCTATCATGATGGTGGGCAAAGTCATGATTATCTTACAAGTACAGGCTTAGGTATGATTTATAATGGCTCTCCTGATTTTTTTGGCAAAATTGTTGTAGGGATTCCTCTGGATTCCTCTAAGGAACATGATAAAACGCGTATTCATTTCTTTTTACAGACAAATATTAAGTGAGAAATGACTAAAGACGGCCAGTTCCCCCTCGGGGGGTGAAACTGGCCGTCTTTTCCTTGAATGGTCATCGGATAAAGTGAGACTGAATTGGAGAAAATAGCAGTATATGGTTTGGGCCGGAGGTAGTATGCGCCAGAAGCTGCAGGTATATTGCGTTATTATAATTTTAGCGAGTAGTGGTTTTGGGTTTTTAATTTATAAATCAATCAGTAATGTCAATACACAGTCTATTCCAATCGAAGCCATTCAGGGAAAGCAAATTTTCCAGCGTAAGGCCTGTATCGAATGTCATACTGTATTCGGAAATGGGGGCTACTGGGGCGGTGATTTGACCAAGGTTTATGATAAATATGGTTATCAAAGAATTACGGATTATTTGTCCGCTGGGCCATTGCTTAGTGGAGCGAAGCATAAACGGCATCAACAGTTGACAACAGAGGAAGCTGAGCAAGTCAGTGCTTATCTTCAATTTATTAACTCAATAAAAACGTTCAATTGGCCTCCACAAGGAAAGTAATAAAAATGAAGCAAATTACTGCAAATTTTCAATCGCAGAAACTATGTTATAAATTTGCCGCGGCGACGTTTGTCTTCTTTGGCATACAAGGGTTAGTTTCGCTAGGCGGAGCTTTAGAAATGGTTTTTCTTGATGTTCCCAGTCCAATCCAGTATACAGCAGGAAGATCCTTTCACTTAAATATTAGTGTGCTATGGATTCTATTGGGCATAACCGGTGGTGTTTATTACTTTTTCAGTCAAGAAGCTGAACGGGAGATTTATAGCACAAAACTGATCAATATTAGCTTTTGGTTCTTGATTCTGACGCTGATTGTAATTCTGGGGTCCTTATTGCTTGGTTTTAATGACGGCAGGGAATACTTGGAGGCAGCGCAGCCTCTCAAGCTTGCCGTGCTGGTAGGTTGTCTGGTCTTGTTTTATAATCTTGTGCGTACGTATATGAGCTGCAGTGTTCCCAAGACCCGCGGAACATTAGTGGGGATTATTTCAGGTTGTTTGAGCCTGATTGTTTTTTATTTACCCAATATACTATCTTATGCTCATCCCACTATCGAAGAGATCTTTAAATTTTGGTACATTCATTTGTGGGAAGAAATGAGTATGGAATTAATCGGGGCAGGCTTAATGTCTGCACTGCTGATTGCAGCTACAGGTGTGAAAAGACAGACGCTTGAAAAAATCATTTATCTTGACATGATGTTGATCGCCGGAGCGGGAATTTTAGCTACAGGCCACCATTATTATTGGATTGGCGTACCGAGTATATGGTTATGGATTGGTGGAATTTTTAGTGCTATCCAGGCGGTTCCTGTTCTTTTGTTGCTGTTAAGTGTAATCAAAACAATGAATACAGAATATTTTTCACGCTTATTACCTCGTGAGAAGATTACGATGGCTCTTGTTGCATCAAGTGTGTTCTATCATATTTTTGGGGCGAGTATGCTAGGGCTGATTATGTCTTATCCGAACATAAACCGTTATACGCATGGAACCTATATTGTATCAGCTCATTCGCATCTTGCCTTATTTGGTGTGTTCGGATTCTTAGTTTTAGCTATATGTTTTTACATTTTTTTTACTGGATTCCAATTGAAACATCGTGACTATTTGTTATGCTGGCTAGCTGTTGCGGTCTTAAATAGTGGGCTTATTATTATGAGTCTGGCACTTCTAGTGGCAGGTTGGCTGCAGGCATATTTATTGGGTTTGGAAGGATTATCTATTACAGAAGTTAATGCCCTAATCCGGCCTTATCTTATCATTCGAGTGCTTGGCGGGTTTGTTTTTTCGCTAGGTAGTTCGGTATTGGCTTGGGTTATTGTGAAAAATGCCTGGCATTATCGAGAAGTATTTTTTGCAGCCGGAAGCCAAACAAATAACCGTGAAGTGCAGAAATTAAATTGCCTCCGGCTGAAAATGCGAGAAATGACGAGTAAAAACAAGGAAATAGAGAAGTTGCTTTATAAAGTTAAAAGTCAAAGAGAACTGTTGGCAGGTATAAGAAAACTATTCAGACAGAAGAAAAAAGAATAGTAGGGGCGTACTGGGTTAAGGAGTCTTGACCCACTTATCCTTTTGTTTGATGAGCGTATCGAATTCGGTTGCTAATTGGCGGATGCGGGAGAGATCATTACTAAAACATAGCTCCATTAAAACAGTCTCCATAAGTTTGACTAAACGCCGGGAATACAGCAATAACAGGTTAAATTGCTCAAGTGATTCCAGGCATTGTTTTTGTTCGGCGTTCTCTGGTGAGGTACTAGGGCTTACGCCGAACGCTTTTTTTACGCCTGTAATTTCAGCCGTAATTGAATCCAGCGCAACAAGGTCATCTGGGCTAAGCTCTTTTAACGATGATTTTCCTAAGGCCCGCATGGCTTCTTCCATTTCTAAAACCATAGATGTCAGCACATTAGCTACACTTGTCGCAGCTTGATCGATGTCAAGCTGCGTTTTGGTTGGAGAATTATAATAGACCAGGGTTGTCGGCGGTTCCCACGGGATCACTTTTGTGACTTGATTATGGGTTAAGGCGAAAAGTGGAACCGTTCCTAGATAGAGGGCATCAGCCCCTAAAGCCAGAGCTTTAAGGCACTGACCTGGCGTGAAATACCCCCCACCCATAATTAAACTCATCTGACTGTTTTTTAAATAGCGTTTTGCTCTAACCAAAGCATATAAATTCGGTATTCCAAAGTCATCATGTTTCAGTGGGGGTGCTGCGTGGGTTGCGCCCTCACAACCATCAATCACGATGGCATCAAAGCCTAAATCTATCGCCAAAGCTAACTCTTCTTCAAGGCGATCAGTGGCCATAATTTTAAGTGCTATAGGAATACCATTGGCCCTTTGACGCAATTTTTTCATGAAAGCAGGCCAATCATCGGTAGTTAGAACCCCGGGAGGTGCTGGAAAAGATATTGCCGGTTCATCAGGAGCTAAGCCTCCCAGGATACGCGCTCGGCCTTCAATTTCAGTAGGCCCGATGTGTGATGTCCCTACGTCTCCACCTTGTCCCATTTTAACTTCTAACATATCGGAGGAGGCAATTTGCTCGTTTGTTCGCTCACCCCATGACCAGCAACCAATTTGCAAAATGAACTTTCCGGCTTCCCCTGGTTCCTCAGGTAAAAAAGGTCCTTCTCCCGAATTAGTAGCAGTTTGCACTGTTCTTGATGCTCTAGCCAAGGCAATCTTTGATTCTTCGCTCATGGCCAGACCATAAGCCATACCAGCAATCATAAGCGGAATTTTTATCACAAGTGGTTTCGCAGCCTGGGGGCCGAGGGTTACGCTCATGTCGATTTCGGCATTTTCAGGCAGTGACAACTGAGTCATTTGCCGGGGCGAAAACATTAGGTTATCATAGCCCAAATAATGTTTAGGCGAGCCGAGTGGCCGTGCTATGATCTTTCCACTTTCGGCACGTAAACTCAATTCCAACAAATTTAAGACTGAAAAACGTTTTAACGACGGAAGCAACTCGGCCAGATTTTGGTCATATACATCAGACAGCAATTTTGACGTTGCATCATCAGTGATTCGATTAATAACATACCGCAAAAGCGGTTTCGTCAAGAATACTGCTATGAGTACGATAAAAAGCAGCAGTAGAAGCGCGAGCAACAAGAATTGGGAATTCGTTATAATTAGTTGCATATGTCATCCTCAATAGATTTTGTCTGATAGCGGCTAAGTCCCTGGATATGGTTCGGCATGACTCACTTGATCTGTAATAGTATTCCTTTTTTAGTGGTTTATAGTGATGGGAATCACATATTCTATGAAAAATACCAGGTATAATACAGATATAGAGAATGTCTCATAAAAGCAACGAGAAGTTAGAAGGAGAGGGTGACAATTATGTTTACCAAAAACGACAAAATTGGGTTTATTGTTGTAGAGTTTCCTAAGGCTGCTGAGATCTTTAAGAAATATCAGATTGATTTCTGCTGTGGCGGCGACAGACCGTTAGATATTGCTTTGACAGAGCAAAAACTAGACGCGGACGAAGTTTTACAGCAATTAAACAGTGCCTATAACGAATATCAGCAATTAAATGCCGTAGTAAGCAATAATTGGCTTCAAGCATCACTGGCAGATCTCGTAGACTATATCGTTGTAACCCACCACAAATATCTTGATGCAAACTTGCCGGGCATTAGCGAATTAACGCTCAAAATTTTGCGGGTTCATGGCGGCAGGCATCAAGAACTGGGCAAAGTTCATAAGTTGTTTAACGTCTTGCGAACCGAATTGGAAGAGCATTTAATTACAGAGGAGACAATCTTGTTTCCATTGATTAAGCAATATGAACAGGACTCTGATCACAAGCATGCTGAGCAGCTGAAACAGTTAATTCAAACCATTGAAAACGAACATGAAGCAGCCGGAGATATCATAAAAGAACTCCGAGCAATTACAGGCGGCTTTACTCCTCCAGAAGATGCTTGTACTTCTTACAAACTCACGTATAAAAGAATTGAGGAACTTGAATCTGATTTGTTCCAACATATCCATTTAGAAAACAATATTCTTCATCCGCGGGTAAAAGAAAGTATTTAGAAGAAAGTCCCAAGCCTTTTAAGGAGGCTTGGGACTTTCTCATCCGCCTAATTGGCCTAATTGGAAAAATGTCATATTACCTTCATGTCGACAATATAATCGAGAATAGTGAGGTAGAACAGGTGGAGTTAATATAAAAGGGAAAGTGATCATTCCATGAAAGTCATTATTCTCGCCGGCGGTGGAGGAAGTCGTTTGTTTCCTCTTTCCCGAAAACTGTTCCCCAAACAGTTTTTAAAGCTAAATGGCGAAAGATCGTTGCTCGCCCAGACGATTGTTCGGTTTCTGCCTTTGGTTAAGCCCTCTGACATGGTAGTGGTGACCAATCAAGAATATGTTCATCTTGTTCGAACAGAACTTCTTGCCGCTAAGACCCAGGAAGCTCATATTCTTTTGGAACCAGTAGGGCGCAATACGGCTCCGGCGGTTGCATTTGCAGCAACATACTGCCTGGAGCAGCTCGGCTGTGAGCCTGATGAAATACTCTATGTGACGCCGTCTGACCACATTATCTGTCCAGTTGAGACTTTTACTACAAATGTGCGTCAGGCGATAGGGTTGGCCAAGTTGGGCAAGATTGTGACTCTTGGCATAAAGCCGAATCATCCGGAAACCGGTTATGGTTATATTCAAGCAGGGAAGGCTTTTGATGTTGGTTTTGTTGTTCAGTCTTTCCGCGAGAAGCCGGACAAAGAGACAGCAGAGGAATATCTCGCTGCTGGTAATTACTACTGGAACTCGGGTATGTTTGCCTTTACTATTCAGTGTTTGATGGGCGAATTACGAGCACATCAGCCAGAGGTTTATGGGTTGGCCGAAAGCGGTTTAGAAGGGATGACGGCAAAATTCACCCAGATGCCTAGCATCTCAATTGATTATGCAATAGCTGAAAAATCGAGAGAATTGGTGATGCTGCCGATTACAGCAGAATGGAATGATATCGGCTCATGGGATGCGATCTATGATGTATTGGATAAGGATTCAGATGGTAATGCCGTAAAAGGTGATTGCATTCCGCTTGAATGTTCCAATACGCTGATGTTGGGACATAGCCGACTTATTGCCGGTATTGGTCTTGAGGATGTTTTGGTAGTCGAGACGGATGATGTTATCGTTGTTGCGAAAAAGGGAGAATCGCAGAAGGTTAAAGACTTAGTATGTGAACTAAAGCTGCGGGGCAGGATAGAGGCAGATGAACATACGACAGTGTATCGGCCTTGGGGTTTCTACACAGTGCTAGGTTCTGGACTAGGCTATAAGATGAAAAAGATTGTCGTTAATCCAGGGGAAACTCTTAGCTTGCAGATGCACTATCATCGTAGTGAACATTGGATTGTTACAGGTGGTACGGCAAAGGTCACTATCGGCGATGTTGAACAAATGGTTCATGAGAATGAGAGTGTTTTTGTGCCGCAAACCACCAAGCACCGGCTTGAAAATCCCGGCAAGTTGCCGCTGCAGATTATTGAAGTGCAGAACGGCAGTTATTTGGGTGAAGATGATATCGTCCGTTTTAATGATCAATATGGAAGGGTGTGAAAACAAGGTGCTTGTCCTCGTGTTTTTTTAGCGATATGCCTGTGTTATTCCTGTCACTTCAGCCGTGATTGAATCCAGCGAAATAAGGTCAGCTGAGCTAAGCTCTTTTAACGATGATTTTCCTAAGGCCCGCATGGCCTCTTCCATTTCTAAAACCATAGAATCCAACACATTGGCTACACTTGTCGCAGCTTGATTAATATCAAGCTGCGTTTTGGTTGGAGAATTATAAAAGACCAGCGTTGTCGGCGGTTCCCAGGGGATTGCTTTTGTACTTTGATCATGGGTTAAGGAAAAAAGCGGAACCGTTCCCAGGTAGAGGGCATCCGCCCCTAACGCCAATGCTTTTAGGCATTGGCCTGGTGTAAAATATCCGCCAGCCATAATCAAACTAATTTGACTGTTTTTCAAATAGCGCTTTGCCCGAATTAAAGCATATAAACTTGGTATTCCAAAATCATCTTGTTTAATTGGTGGGGTCGCGTGGGATCCGCCTTCACAACCATCAATCACGATGGCGTCAAAGCCTAAATCCACGGCAACAGACAATTCTTCTTCGAGATGGTCGGTTGCCATGATTTTGAGGGCAAGGGGAATCCCCTTGGCTCGTTGACGTAAATCTTTTATGAAGCCGGGCCAATCTTCAAGTTTTTGAACCCCTGGGGGAGCCGTAAGGGCTATGGCCGGTTCGCCGGGAGCTAAGCCTCCCAGGATGCGGGCGTGGCCGTCAATGTCGGCAGCATCGATGCGTGATGCTCCCACATCTCCGCCTTGCCCCATCTTAACCTCTAACATATCAGCTGCAGCAATTTGCTCGTTCGTTCTCTCGCCCCATGACCAGCAGCAGATCTGTAAAACAAACTTTCCGGATTCCTTCGGTTCCTCAGGCAAAAGGGGCCCTTCTCCGGAACAATTAGCGGTTTGCAGGGCCTTTGAGGCTTGCGCCAATGCCAGCTTTGCTTCCTTGCTAAGACCTGTACCGTATGCCATACCGGCAATCATAAGCGGAATCTTTATGGTCAGTGGTTTTTCCGCACGAGAGCCGATCGTTACACTCATATCAATGGAGGCGCTTTCCGGCAGAGATAGTTTAGTCATTTGCTGCGGCGAAAACATGAGTTGATCATAGCCAAAGAAATGTTTGGGAGAACCTAGTGGTCGTGTGATGACCTTCCCGCTTTGGGCGCGCAAGCTCAGTTCCAGCAAATTTATCGCTGAAAAGCGTTTTAACGATGGAAGCAGCTCGGCGAGATTTTTATCGTAGTTATCTGATAACAGTTTTGCTGTCGCATCATTGCTCATTCGCTTAATACTATATCGCAGCAATGGTTTGGTTAAAAGTATTGCTGCTACTAATAGAATAAATAGTAGCAGCATAAGGTAAATTAGCAAATAAGAGTCTGTTATGATCAATTGCATTTTTAACCTCATCTGATATGGTAAGTCTCAGTGGATCGGCTACACTAAGTTGGACAGAAAAAATAAGGGCTTGTAGAATAAACCTA